>Ga0310814_10003_pt1 | contig 638643 bp, 578 predicted proteins | sample Persta1Coculture_FD_201299 | JGI IMG/M metagenome (GOLD analysis project Ga0310814, IMG submission 201299) | Contaminated culture microbial communities from Brunswick, Lower Saxony, Germany - Peredibacter starrii DSM 17039 Co-culture | ecosystem: Engineered > Lab culture > Culture media >... | reverse complement strand
CAGTACCATCAAATATTATAATGAAGAAAGGCCCCAAAAGGGTTTAAATAAAAAGCCCCCGGCAGAATACCGAGGGCTATTATTAAGCGGTTTTTTTTAAATGTACTTTTTATGGGGTACAGTTTATTAAGGGCCCTTCTCATTAGTGATGAACTGGTCGCTTAGGTTGGTTCTTTTCTCGATGATCATCGATAAACTCACGAATAACTCGCATAACACCTTTTTGAGATTTTTTGCGTCTCCACCAATCGGCAGCACCACCGGCAAGAACCAATGTGAGAATTGTGTTCAAAACGTGATCGTGTTTACCTAATTCATGAATGCGCGGAATGATTCTGATCAAATCAGGATCTGGTCTATCATAACCGACACTCGGTACTCCAGGAGTTCCGAAGACCCATCCTGCAATGGCATGAAGTCCATAAAATACGGCAAAGCCCAAACAGCAAACGAATGCGTCCCGGCTATTATTGTTGTAACCAAAGTACAATAGAAGGGCACCAGAGGCCGCGATAATTGTACTGTAAGGTGCACCTAAATGAAGTCCGGCAAATGACTGATTAAGAAGTCCGGCCAGCCCAAGAATACACAGAATGATACCTACAATCATACTGATAATCTGAGTAGAGTGCTTTTCTTCTGGTCGTCTCTTTAACTCTTCTTGTCCCATAAGGTTCCTCCTTAGAGTTGTCTCTTAAGGATGCAAAAGGGAGACCAGCTTGAAGTGGATTATAGAGGGGAAATAAAAAGGGGCATGTCAAAATGCCCCTTAATGAACTTATTTTGTTAGTTGATTATTGTTTTTGGTAAATACATTTTGATTGAAGACTTGTGCCGTCTTCGTTTTCACCAGCTTCAGAGAGTGAGCTAGAAAGAAATTCATCTGTCACTGAACCATCACCATTCAAAGTAAGACGATTGATGTATGGGCCAAGCTTAATTGATCCGAAGATTGAGATACTTGTAACAGTTTCAGTTTGAGTGATAACGTTGCCTTCAATGTCCGTTTTAATCTTAGTGCGATCAATCGAACCAACGATGCCATGACCTGCTGATTCTTTTTCTGTTTTGGTTTTAGTCCCTTTACAGAATTCATGAACAATTTTTTGACCGTTTTCTTTAATCGTGATTTGAGTGATGCCATTACATTTTTTGTTCAGCTTAATTTCCATTGTGCCTTCGCAACGAAAACTTTGCTCAGATCTTTGTGCCTCATATTTGCCTACAAAGTCTTCAAACTTTGCGTCTTTCGCTTGAGCGACTGAAACAAGTGATAAACCTAGCACCATAAGAGATAAGATCTTCATGTGGAACTCCTGATGTAATTTTCTTGATTGTATCAGGCCATGAGAGGGAGAAGGGTCCTTGGGAAAGGATTACAAGGGGTGTAAATAAATTAGACACTTATATATGAATTAACTCATGTCATGGATGAATTAATCGGGATTGTAGGCACTTGGGATTTTTGGAATAACTACCCACCACCAAAAATTAAAAGGAGATTCCATGAAGTTCGTGTTTATCGCTCTTTTCTTTGCTTTTAATGCTTCCGCCTTCGAAATCAATCCAAATGAGGCCCAGTATAAATGCTCTAAAAATGGAATATTTGAACTGACTATTCCTACGCTGCAGCTCCATACCAAATCTGGATTAAGTCGAGTGAAAGTTGACGTGAATCAAGAGGCCATTTGCGAGTCCCTTAAAGACTATTTCCTCATGCAAGATTCACTTGAGATTGAAGTGAAAGGAGATATCTATAAGAAGATAGAAAACATTAGAGATCTATCTTGTGATGGATACATGTGTAAAAACCTCGTTAAGAAATCATTGGGCGAGAAAGTTGAGATTCAAATCAAACGGATTATTTTCCGTGGTGATGGTGTCGTTCCAGGAAGTGAGAAGTTAGAAACCGTAGAGTGGGACTCACGATACTGCCCAGCTTGGGATCCAAGATGTGATTTTTAAGACCTTTTAGTTATGTGCTTCCAGTTCTCAACCATCATCTTTTCTGAACCATTGGTGCCTGGTTTGTAGAACTGGACATTGGCCTCTTTTGGAAGATAGCGCTGTTCAGTCCAGTTACCTGGATAAGCATGAGGATACTTATAGTTTTTCTTTTCAGGCGACACATTTGATAAGTGACCCGGAACTTCGATCGTGGGGTTTTCCTGAACAAAGGCCAGGGCCGCATCTACCGCTTTGTAAGCAGAGTTCGACTTGGGAGAAAGGGCCATGAAGGTAGTAGCGTGTGCAAGCGTAATACGAGCTTCCGGCATCCCAATGTGTTTTACCACATAGTGAGCATTAGAAGTCACTTGTAGAGCTTGAGAGTTCGCCAGTCCGACATCTTCACTGGCGAGAATCATTAAACGTCTCGCGATAAATTCCGGGTCTTCACCACCATCAAGCATGATTGCAAGATAAAGGAGAGCGGCATCTGGATCAGAACCACGAATCGATTTGATGAAGGCCGAAATTACGTCATAGTGGCGATTAGCATTTCGGTCATATTGGCGAGCATGTTCAAAGAGTTCTTTCAGAACATGTTCTTTGTTTTCAAGTTCTGTTGAATTAAAGGCAGCAAGCCGAGCAAGCTGATTAAGTGCAAAACGAGCGTCTCCATTGGAGAGTTTTGCGAGATCTTCCACGTAGTCCTGAAGTTCAGTACGTTTTAGATCATCTACACCACGACTTAGAATATTCGTAAGGTCATCAACTTGAAGTTGTTTCAATTCAATCAACGACACTCTAGAAATAAGAGCTTTATTTAAACTCGTATGCGGATACTCAGTGGTCGCCCCAATGAATAAGAAGTCACCATTCTCCAAATAAGGGAGAAGGGCGTCTTGCTGAGATTTATTAAAGCGATGAATTTCATCGATGAAGAGGATGCTTTCTTTACCAAACTCACGACGACGATCGAGCATTTCAGCAATGATTCGTTTGAGTTCCGGAATCCCGCTGGTCACAGCACTGAAGACAGTTAGGTCTCGGCCGATCTGAGTTGAGATAATATTAGCGAGGGTGGTTTTACCAGTCCCCGGAGGGCCCCAGAAAATCACATGGCGGGGATGGGAGACCAATTTCTCTAATTGAGGGCGGATTTTTGCCTGACCGAAGAAATCTTCCAAGGTTTTTGGACGTAATTTGGCGGCCAGAGGCTGTTCATGAGAGGAATTGAGGTCAAAAGCATCTAATTGCATGGTTCTTTCTATCAAATAAATTACATATTGCACAGTGTCTTTGATTGACGTACATAGGCGAAAAGGTTACTTTATTGGTCTTTGAAAAGAAGCTGTTTCGGCTTTCCAGTGTCATGCAGAAGGGGGTGTAATGAGCATGTCTACAATTTCAATTACAATTGATGACAGATTTCCAGCGGAAAAAGCGATTAAAAAGTTTAAGCGTCTTTGTGATGCTTACGGAATCGTGAAGGAATATCGCGCTCGTTCAGAGTACAAAAAGCCTTCTGTTAAGATGAAAGAAAAGCTAGAGAACGCTGATAAGCGTCGTCGTAAGACAGACGTTCGCGGTCGTACTCGTTCTAAGTACTAATCTTAAAAAAGAGCCACCTTCGGGTGGCTTTTTTTTTGCCTAAAAATAATATCGAAGTAGCGAGTTCCAGCGATTGTGAATGACGGCAAGGTAAGGCCCCATACCATCAGGAGTCTTCTTGTTTCTCTTTGTCAGATTCATATTCAATAAATTGATCGCAAAATTAAGCGAATCAACATTTCGATTTAAGAACTCATAGTTTTTGTTTTTAGAAATCTGAATCTGAATGGGTTGCACGAAGTTCGTATAGAAATGTCTGAAGTCAGTCTTGTAAGTAAAAGGGATAAATTCAACCAGGGCCAGTGAGAGATAGGTATTCAGCTCATCCAACTGCTTAATCACATAATAAGTTTCACGCTTTTGAGGAATGGCAGCGGCCTCCAGGAACGAAGTATTATCAAGAAGACCTTTGATGTTCTCAAGCTCAAGATCGAATTGGTTTACCAGTCGAAGTCCTGAAACAGAACTCATATGATTTGATTGTGACATTTTCAATTGGTTTTGAAGCTTCATTGATAGACCGCGAATAGTTTGAAGCTTTTGGCGGATTGACTTGATACTGGGAGAGCATTTCTTGGCAAGAAGGCGAGGGCAATCTGCCAGAAGATGTTCCTTATCACTTGTAAGCGTGTCCATCTCCTGAATGAGAGGGATGATTTCCTTTGGGAAATCGGGAAAGTGAGTGATCATCTGATAGAAGTCACTTAGGATCCCATTCAGAACGGGTCTCACGTTAACCTGAAAGGTCTCAGCACCCAATTTTCTTTGGGCCAACACAGGTGTTGAAAACATGAGCATCAATACAAGACAAAATCGCATAAAATGATTATGCCCTAGAGCGGACTTTGCCACAAGGTGGGAAGATTTTTGAAGTAGCTTGGGGCCTCTTTTTTATGAATTAAAACGAGATTCGGTTCCTTCCCTTGGCTGAATTTTGCATTCAAGAGGGGAAACTCAGAGGTGTAGCAAATGAGTTTCTTTTCTTTTAGGACTTCAGGGTGTTTCAGAAGGGCCACAAATAGATAGATGCCGCCGCCACTGGTGGAGAACGTGAGTTCCTGATCTTTTTCATGGGCGAGACGTTCTAAGAAATTAAGGACAATCCTTTCAAACTCGGCGCAATGAAAATATCGCTCCCGCAAAAGTATTTTACGATGATTAATGGTGAGATGTTTTTTCTCCTGAGGAGTTAATTCGAGATGATCAAATTCTTTTATAAGAAGTTCTTCCATTGAGAAATTTTCAGGGACTTTTAATTCAGAATGAAAGTAGGGATGGCCACCAGAAGGACCTTCCTTGATCACCGAGAGTTTGAAAAAATCTTTCCAATCCACAAATTCACTCCTTGAATTACTAAGGTATTTTCGACGCTCTTGCGTAAAAAATTAAATAGAGCAGATTTGGTTAAATTTTAGACAGCACCTTTAAAACACTTATTGAGCTGAGATGTGTCGTTAAGCCTTTGAGAAGACATGCTAAATTTCCCCTTATGGAAAAGAACGTCTTTATCCATTCCTTTGCATCAGTATTACCGGAATTCCATCTTCCTCAGAGTAGAATCGTGGATTGGACACTTGAATCCCATGCTCGTTCGGCAGGAGATTTTACTGATAAATTTAAAGACCGCTTGAGGCATTTTACTCTTACGGAATCTCATATTCGCGAACGCTATTTTGAATGTGGTGAGGTTGATGACGAGTGGGACCGTCATCGTATTTATAAGATCAGTGAAAAAAATCCCAACGGCTCAAGCATTGAAGAGAGAAATCATTACTTTGGTGAAAAGGCCCAAAGAGTTTTTGAGAGGCTTTATTTAGATAAAGTTCCCGAGCATCTAATCCATGTGACCTGCACGGGCTATGTGTCCCCAAGTCCACCTCAAATTTATTTTAGTGGTAAACCTTCTGCTCCGGAAATTACCCATGCCTATCACATGGGTTGTTATGCATCATTGCCTTCAGTCAGAATGGCGGCCGCTTTTTCTCATCAGAATGAGACAGTGGATGTGGTTCATACAGAGATGTGTAGTCTCCATTTGGATGCTTCACTTCATACGCCCGAACAGATGGTGGTCCAAACACTCTTTGCTGATGGGCACATTAAATATTCAGTGTCTCAAAAGAAGCAGGGGCCTTCCCTGAAGGTGCTAGTGATACAAGAACAACTAGTGCCGGATTCCTTAAGTGACATGACATGGGTACCTGGAACTCATGGCATGATGATGACTCTTTCTCGTGAAGTGCCTATTAAGATTCGTGATTCGATACCGGCATTTGTGAATGGTTTATGCCAGAAGGCAGGAGTGAAACCTAATGATGTTTTGGAGAACGGCATTTTTGCCATTCATCCGGGAGGACCAAAGATCATCGAGGTGGTTCAGAAAAAATTGGAATTGAATGATAAGCAAGTTGAGGCGAGTAAGAAAATTCTTTTTGAAAGAGGGAATATGTCTTCGGCAACCCTGCCCCATGTCTGGAAAGAGATCCTTGATTCAAGACCAGAAAATGGAAAGAAGATTCTGAGTCTTGCCTTCGGACCAGGACTCACGGTTTTTGGCTCACTCTTTGAGGTGAGTTTATGAAAATTCTTTATGTACCTTTTATCATACAGGGCATTTTAATGGGAATAGATGAGAGAATGCATCACCGAAGGGGGCTTGGAATTTGGGAGAGACTAGGACACCCTTTGGATACTCTTACTATGTTTGTTCCCCTTTCATTCATCGCGATTAAAGAATTCACTCATCAGAACCTTACGGTCTATATCATCCTTGGTGTCTTTTCATGTCTATTCATCACTAAAGATGAATTTGTTCATGCTCAGGAATGTAATGGATTTGAAAACTGGCTGCATGCACTCCTCTTTGTTCTTCACCCTTTGATTTTCGTTTGCTCAGGACTCCTTTGGATCAATCATCCGGAAGATCAGTTTATTTGTTATCAGCCACTTTTAGTTGGTGTGTTTATGCTTTATCAACTTTTACGCTGGAGTATCCCATGGAAGCGGGCCAAGTAAATAATTCATTTTATGAAGAATATGGTGATCGTTGGTATACGGCATATGATGATCCAATTGCTCTTTTGAGAGCGGAAAATAAGATCAAGTTTCCCTGGATCGTACAACATCTCAATACACATCTCTCGGCCGATGCCAGTGTGCTTGATATTGGATGTGGAGGTGGTTTTCTTAGTAATGATCTTGCTCGAGCAGGATTCAAAGTCACTGGAGTTGATTTGTCGAAGGAGAGTTTAAAAATTGCCGAGGCCTTCGATGAAACGCATTCAGTGAAATACGAAGTGGCAGATGCTTTTCATCTTCCATATCCAGATCAGAGCTTTGATGCGGTAACGGCAATGGACTTTTTAGAGCATGTTGAGGAACCGGGTAAGGTCATCAAGGAGTTTTCGCGCGTCCTGAAACCAGGAGGTCTGTTCTTTTTTCACACTTTCAATCGCAACCCATTGAGCTGGCTCGTTGTGATTAAACTTGTGGAATGGTTGGTAAAGAACACACCCAAGAACATGCATGTTTTAAGACTCTTTATTCGGCCTGATGAACTTGAAAAATTCTGTCATTCTGCGGGGATGAGGGTGTTACAAATGACCGGGTTACGTCCGGTTTTCTCATCCATCAGTCTCAAATCTTTACTCACAGGAGTCGTTCCTGAACGAATGCGCTTCGCTCTCACTGGTAGCAAAATGATCTCATATTTGGGGGTGGCGATGAAGCAACAGGGCCATACTGACACCTGAAAATTAGCAAATAGTTACATCACATTTTCGCTCTTTTCTTCCTTTTTTGGATTTTGTATTTCTTGTTGTACGAAACAATCCAGGGAGGATTTCACATGAAACTACTATCAGTATTGCTATCTCTTTGCCTGACTTTCAATGTACTAGCTGCAAGCGGAACCGTGGGTGAATTAGAACGTCAGTTGGATGAATATCAGTATACAATGACAGTAGAGTGGGACCAGAAAGACCAGGCCTTCCAGGAAAGAGAAACAAAAGCTTTTTTTGAGAAAATCAGTGCTGCTATCTCTAGCGGTGAGGCCTCAAAAGAATCGATCATGTCACTTGCTGAAAGCAAAATTAAAAACCACAAGGCACTTGAAGCTCTTAAGTTAAAGATGACACTTCTAGGTCAGGCCAGCTCATCAGCTGAACTTGCTACACTTCTTAGAGAAAATTCAAAAGAGTTCTACGGCCAAGGTGCTAGCTGGAACGGCAACGTAGAAATGATCTTAATCGGTGCTGGTGTGATTGCCCTCATCGGTTACCTGGTTTGGTGGAGCGCGAACCACGAGTGTGTTGAGTGGGAAGAGCAGTGGGAATGTACAACAAATACTAATACTGACCCTTACTACAATTCATCTACAACAACGACAAACTGTGGATGGGTAGATGTATGTACTAGCTACCAGAAAATCTAATTAAGAATTATTCTTGCAGGGCCGGTCTTAGGCCCTGCTGCTTTATTTCTGATAAAGATAGCACTCATCACTTCTTTCCAAAGATACCCCTAAGAATCCAACTGTTTAGACTCTCTACACTGCTAGTAAAACGGTAATGGGGCCCTCCACTTAGATCCAAAATTCTTTATCCTGATGACAAGTAAAAACCCTAACAGGATAAAAGTTATGCTGATTAAAAACTCTCTTATTGCTTCGTCTTTGTTACTTGCTTCATCGATTTCGTGGGCCGGTCAGGATCTGAATGTTCAAGAATGTAATTACCGAGGTGGCATCTATACCAATGGTGTTTGTGTCAGTGCTTCTGTTTCAGGTCAAGTTGCTGGTGTACTTGGTAATGAATTTCGTCGTGGCGGAGGAAATGAGACGTCCATGGGTGATTCAGTCTTTCAGTTTGATGGTCAATTTTCCAAAGACGTGAATCTGGAACATCTTAAAGTCATCTTTATTGATGTGAGTGTCATTCCAAAAGAAGAGGTCCTTCACTATCAGGAAAAAGGAGAGCAGAACTTCCATAATTCTGATCGGTTCAAGGCCGATGGGATGGCAGACCGTCCGTGGCTACTGGCAAAGATTGGTGCAGGAATTGAACTCTCTAACTCTCAGGATTTAACTTTACTCGCAGGTAGTTTTGAGACCAATGGTTTAAATCCTCTTCCTGGGAAACCAAGTCGCTATTATATGACAGCTCCCTACGGACTCATTGTTCGTTACGATAAAGGGATTCAGGCCAATTATGAACTTAAAGATGAATTGGATCGAATCATCCTCGCTTCATTCAGTGTGGTGGATGGTGATGGGATTAAGGGCCAGAGTAGTGTGACACCTTCTGATTCGCGTGCAAATTCTTATCCTTCATATGCTGGAACAGTAGAACTCCATGTGGCCAATGGGCTTAAACGAGTTTTCGAAAATCTCTCGCCGTATTTAGCACGTCATGATCTTTATGTTGGTGTTACCGGCAGCGCCGGTGATACAGGAAGTTTCGCAGGAGAAAAACGGAGCCAGGATGATATGACGGCATATCTGGGCTATTTGCTTAAGACTGGTAAAGGAGACGCAGAAGTTCGAGTTTTCAAATCGAATTTTACGAGAAATAAAATTAATAATGGTAACGGTCGACATGATCCACAGGTTGAATCGAGTGCCTATGGTGTAGAATTGGCCTTCAGAGGTTTTGAAACTAAGTCATGTGACTGGGAATTGTATGGGAACAAACATTACTTTGAAACTAATGAACAAGCTCCCGATGGAGAATTCACTTGGGGTGATATAAGAAGCGTTGATGGATGGACAGCAGGTATTAGTTGTATGAACTTTAAGCGCATCTCAAATCTTAACATCGGTGCAGAGTATGGGATGGTTAACAAGTATAACAGCAAAGAAGAGGCGACTGCGGGCCAACAGTTCAGTCTGGTGTTTAACTACAAATGGGGAACTAGAAATATTAAAAAGAGATAGATGGAAGGGCCCCTTCGAGGGGCCATTTTCTGCTCCAAAAGTTGCTAAATCCATAAAACTTAAGGGGTGCCGAGGATAAGGTTTTTTTCTTTAGTAGCCGATAAGTTAACTCAATGTTGGCCACCGGGAGAGACTACATGAGATGCCTTAGGTTTTTTAGAAGTATGTTCTTCTTATGCCTTTTTATTTCTTTTAATGCTTTCTCGACTACCAGTTTAACAATTTATCTGGCCCCAAATGGTGTTGATACACAAGATGGTCTGACAAGTTCGAGACCTATTCTAACTCTCAAGCGTGCCCATGATTTGGTCACAGCTCATTTCAAGAAATCTCCGTCGAATGTTAATATTCAATTGGCCCCTGGTGTTTACTATAATCAAACAGTGACTTGGACGGCGACCAATCCGCTTTATCAAATTAGATTTTTTTCTGCCTCTGCGACTAATAAAGCAACCTTTGATGGTAGAAGTAGTTCCACTGCGGCCTCAGCGAATCTGCGTTCATTCTTTATCCTGAAAAGTTCTTCAGGCAAGGCAACCAATCTAAGTTTTGAGCATCTGGCGATCCGTTATTATGCTGAGGCCATTAGCCTCAATGGAAATCGTGATGATGAAAAGACCGGTTTCAATAGCAACAACAAGATCCTTTTTTGCTCATTTGATAAAATTGGAAGTAAGTATCACGTTGATAAGAACCTGCCGGCCTATGCGGTTGTTCGCTTTGTGAACTCCCGAAAAAATGAAGTAAGAGGCAATGTATTCAGTAATATTGAGAACTATTCTCAACAGGGACTACTACATTCGATTTATGTGGCCCACTTGTCGCATGAGAATACTTTCGAAGGAAATAGTTTCCGTAAACAGCCAGGAGATCCACTGAGAATTCGTGACTATAGTAACTTCAACGTTATCACTAAGAATGAATTCGATTCTGCCGGGTCTTATGCATATTCAGAATGGTACTGTGAGGCGAGTGAGAGTTCCGACTGTACGAAGAAAATACCGGAATGCCCTTCATGGGGATCGAAAATGTACTCAAACGTTTATCGTGGGAGTGGATTGTTTCATTACTATGTTCGTCCAAATTTCCAAAATTCAAATTCGGCCTGTAAAACCAAGGCACCGGCCAATGCAGAAAACAGACGGCTTAGAACGTCGTCAAACGTAATAACTAATGAATCTGTGGTTCAATCAGTTCTGAATAACACTAGTGTGTATGGTATTTGCCCGTCTAGAACTCATTGTGTGAGTGCTTCAGGGGGCTGTTACGCCGATGGTAGTGGAACAACCAATCACGTATGTATTAGCAACAATTGGATTAGCCGAAGTGAATACAGAGGGCCCGTAAAAACCAGTCAGGGTTATCTTATTCAGTCCTTATTAAACAATAGATACATCTCGGGAGTCTGTCCGCGTTCGACTGATTGTGTTTCTTCCGGCGGCCATTGTTATGTAAGTGGTGGAGGGACGGCCAATCATCTGTGTCAGAACAATAATTGGAAGAATCGGTAATTAGTTTTACTGCCGCTAGGGGAGTAACCTGGCACCTTTTAGACAAAAAAAAGGGCCCGAAGGCCCCTTTGATTTAAGCTTTTTTAGCCGATACTTCAAATGTCTCTTCATCGATTTCGTGAACCACAGCTCCCGGAATCTTAGAATCAGAAACAGCACCTTTCACCATAAGCGTCTCAGAAGAGATGTAGTTCTGGTACTTGTTAAATACTTTCGCGAGTTCTGCATTACAGTGAACTGTAACCTCGATTCTGTCTGCCACGTTGAAGTTTGAGTCCTTACGTGTTTTTTGAATACGGTTAACCATCTCACGGGCAAGACCTTCGTCGATCAGATCCTGATCAAGGGCACAGCTTAGATCAATTGTGATGAAACGGTTTGTAACCGCTTGTGTGCCTTCTTTAGCAGCACGGAACACAAGAATCTCGTTTGAATCGAAATCAACGTTATTTAGAGTTACTTTACCACCGGCTTCGATCTTTTGAACGTCGGCCGAAGGAAGCTTCTCGATAAGTGCCTTGAAAGCACCCATTTCTTTACCAAGTTTCTTACCAAGTACTGGAAGATTTGGTTTGGCCGAAAGAACCACGAAGTCTGCTTCATTTGTCATGTACTCAACGTTTTTCACGTTAAGTTCAATCTTGATGTACTCTTCCAGTTTGCTCATTTCATCCAGAAGTGATTTGTCCTGGTGAACAACTTTAAGTGTTTTAAGCGGAGTTTTAACTTTCACGCCTTCAGTTACGCGCTTCTGACGACCAAGGAGGATCACCTGTTGCATGCGATCTACTGCAGTCTCAAGAGTTGAATTGATAAGACCTGTTTGCTCTTCAGGGTAAGAAAGTAGGTGAACAGATTCTTCTGTTTTACCTCCAAACGTTTTAAGTTCCTGGTAGATGTAATCGGCCAGGAACGGTGTGAATGGTGCCATCAATCGAGAAACAGTTTCCAGGGCCGTATAAAGCGTTGTATAGGCCGCGTTTTTGTCCGCAGTCATGCCTTCGTCCCAGAAACGGCGACGGTTAAGACGGATATACCAGTTAGTTAAATCTTCGATGAAGTTAAATAGCTCAGGAACTACGTTATAAAGACGGTAGTTCTGCATCTCGTGGTTCACGTTCTTGACAAGAGTTTGTTGCTTTGAAAGAAGCCACTTATCAAGGATGTTGTCTGAAGCTTTAGCGGCAGTTTCAACTTTCCAACCATCAACTGATGCGTATGTAGAGAAGAACTTGAAAGAGTTAAACCATGGTAGAAGAACTCGTCTTACCATTTCTTTAACACCTTCATCTGTGAAACGGAGCTCTTCCGCACGAACGAGACCTGAGTTGATAAGGAACAGACGAAGAGCGTCCGCCCCGAATGTCTCCATAAGTTCATCAGGTGGAGTATAGTTACGAAGACGCTTACTCATCTTCTTACCGTCTTTCGCAAGAACGAGACCGTTAACGATTACGTTTTTGAAAGCGGGCTTATCAAATAGGGCCGAAGATAAAACTGTCAGTGTGTAGAACCAACCACGAGTTTGATCCAGACCTTCAGCGATGAATTCCGCAGGGAAGCCTTCTTTGAACACGTCTTTATTTTCAAACGGGTAGTGAAGTTGGGCATAAGGCATTGAACCAGACTCGAACCAGCAGTCTAAAACTTCAGGGATGCGCTTATAAGTTCCTTCTTCACCTGCAACTGTGAAATCCAGATCGTCAACGTATTCACGGTGAAGATCAGTTACATCCTTGCCAGTGTATTTTTTAAGATCAGCGATTGATCCCATACAGATGGCGTTACCAGTTTTATCATTGATCCAGATCGGAAGCGGAGTTCCCCATACACGCGTACGAGAGATCGCCCAGTCACGAGCGTTTTCAAGCCACTTACCAAAACGACCTTCTTTAATGTTCTCAGGTACCCAAGTGATCTCAGAGTTTGCTTTAAGCATTTTGTCTTTGATCTTTTCAACAGCAAGGTACCACTGAGGCATAGCACGATACATAAGCGGAGTATCTGTGCGGTAACACATAGGGTAGCTGTGCACGAGAGTTGATTGATGGAAAAGTTGTCCACGCTCTTTAAGATTTTTGATGATCTCTTTATCGGCATCTTTGAAGTACATGCCGGCGTAGTCTTTAACAGATGAATCAAACTGACCTGAAGCATTCATCGGAACGATCACTTCAGTCAGTCCTGCTTCTTTCATGACACGGTTATCGTCTTCACCGAAACCAGGGGCCTGGTGAACGATACCTGTACCGTCAGTTGTTGTTACATAGTCATCAGCAAGAATGACGAAGTAACCATCGTTCGCCAGATTTGCGAAGTATGGGAACATCGGCTCGTATTTTTTGCCTTTAAGATCTGAACCTTTATACGATTCAACTTCTTCATACTTGAAGTTCTTCTTATAAGCTTCAAGACGGGCCTTCGCCATGATGATGAAGATGTTCTTATCCAGATCTTTCACTTTTACGTATTCGATCTCTGGATTTACGGCGAGAGACAAGTTACTTGGAAGTGTCCAAGGAGTTGTTGTCCAGATCGCAAAGTATGTATTGGCATCGTCTTTTGAACGAACCAGTACAGTCACCGCAGGATCCTGGATGTCTTGATAGTTTTGGCCCGCTTCAAAGTTAGAGAGTGCCGTTTGAAGAGCAGGTGAGTAAGGAACGATCTTGTTGCCTTGATAGATAAGACCCTTGTCCCAGATTTCTTTGAATACCCACCACACTGATTCCATGAATGGAAGATCCATCGTTTTGTAATCGTTTTGGAAATCAACCCAACGACCAAGACGGCCAATTGTTTTTTCCCATTCATTTACATAACGATCCACGATGCCACGACATTCATCGTTGTATTTTTTTACACCGTGAAGGGCAACGTAATCAGAAGCTGAAGTATTAAATTTCTTATCGATCTCTTGCTCAATTGGAAGACCGTGACAGTCCCAACCGAAACGACGATCAACGTAGAAGCCCTTCATCGTGAAGTAACGAGGAACAACGTCTTTCAACGTTGAAGCTACGATGTGACCGTGGTGGGGAAGACCAGTCGCAAATGGAGGGCCATCGTAGAAAATATAATTCTTACCTTTCTTCGTTTTCTCTAAGGTTTTTTTGAAAATCTGTTTCTCCTGCCAGAACTTCAGAATCTTTTTCTCGGCCTCGGAAAAAGAAAAATTCTCGGTCTGTGGGGCAGTTTCGCGTTCCATAGCAGGGATCTCCAATCGGAAAGAGGAAAATATGAACCATCACTCTAACAGAAAAGGCCCTTATCGTAAATTTTCATGACTGATTTCCGAGGAGAAAGTCATAGGAAAATCATATGAATAAACTATTTTGGTCGGCTTTCGCCATGAGTCTAATTCTTCTTGCCCCCGGAGCTTGGTCTCAGGGCCAAACGGATGAGGAGTTTCTGGGTCTTGAAAGTGAGATCCTCCCGGAACTAAAAGGTGAGCAGCGCTTCACTTCCCCTGAGCTTCATCAGAAGGAAGACTGGAAAGTGGAACCCAAAAAGGTTGAAGCGGACGTCTCAGAACCGGCCAAGGGGCAAGGTTATTCCATCATTCCGTGGTCAACTCAAGATCCGGAAGAGTGGATGGATATCACAAAATGGGTCATCGAACGTGAAGTTAAAGACGTAACTCCCGACTGGAAACTAAGAGTTCGTCAGGCCGAGCACAAGGAACTTGTTGGTAAAATCCTTCAGTGTAAGGGAAGCTGTTCCGTTTTCAGAGGCTCAAACAGTGCCAAGGTTCAACACTTATCACGCCTTTTAGAGGGTGATGAACTTAATACCGACAAAGATTCTGTGGCGTGGGTCTATCTCATGGATGGAACTCTGGTTCGCTTGGGTCCGGAAACATCAGTTTCAATCCAGGAAATTAATTTTGGTAAGAGTGAAATCTTTGTTCTCACTCGCTTGAATCGTGGGCATATCTTTTGGCATCCAAGATCAAAAGGTGAAGTCGCGACGAACTTTGCACCTGAAACAGATTCATTGAGCCTTCCTCTATTGGTGAGAGAGGCAAACGTTGAGTTTTATGAGAGAGAAATTTTTAAATCTCAAACCGATAGTCAGCATTTGGCGGAAGTAATGGAGCTCGATGACAACGCCATCAAAGGTCAGATGAAGGCACTCAATGATCTTAAAACTCAGAATGGAGAGATGCCTCTTGAGACTCGTTTCATGGTGGTCGCTCCCAATTCTACCTTGGTAGGGAAGAATGTGAGCTTTGATTTCACTTATCAGTCAGGCGGCAAGGCCTATTTCAAAAAACGTGGAACCAATTTGGGTGAGGAATTTACAGTTCATCTGCGTGGGTATTCAATGACCCAGGCGATTCCTGTTTCAGAGGAAGATTGGCACGAAGTTGAAGTTAATGGGCGCTCATATACAAGTCTCGAAAATGTTCCCGGAATGCTTCAAATTCTGGAGCTACTGACAAAACGAATCAAGACACTGGAGCTCGCCCGAGAAATGTGGATTCGTGACTTTACTCTGCCAGTGATGAAAGTGGTAAACGAACCGGAAAAGCTGGCAGTGGAACATGGTTATACCCGCTGGGGTGAGGAGTTGGATAAGCGACTTCAGTTCTTAGTTGAGTACACTCGTCGAATTGAGACCACAAATCTACGTTCGTTAGAAAACCTTCTGGGTAAACTTGAAAGCAATGGCGAGAAGGTTGAGCGAAATCTGAATGAGAATCAGTATCGTGTAAGCTTAAATCACTATCTTTTAGGGCTTAAATCCCGTTATGATCATAAGAAAATGCGGGTAAGAGAAATGAATGATCTGCATTACTACGTCTGGATTTTAAGAAATGGGAAATTCTAAATTTAAACTTGTTCTAGCGAGTGCTTCTCCTCGAAGAAAAGAGCTTATTGGCCACCTTAAAGTGCCTTATGAAATTCTTGCATTGAATGTGCCGGAAGAATCTAATGCCACTGATCCGGTAAAATTCTCTGCAGAAATTGCGGCCCTAAAAGGGGACGCGGTCTTTACTCAGCTTCGCTCAAAAAATGATGACTCACTTTTTGTTGTTTCGGCCGACACAATTGTTTGTTTGAACGGCAAAATTTATGGAAAGCCAAAAGATCGGAGTGAGGCGAGGCAATTTTTAAGTGAACTTGGTGGTCGCACCCATTCGGTATTCACAGCAGTTTCAGTCAAAACTTTTCATCAAGGCAAGGTCGACGGTTTTTCATTCGTAGAAGAATCGAAAGTGACCTTTAATTCAATCCCAGATGATCTGATGGAAAGATATTTAAATACCGGTGATTCTCTCGATAAGGCCGGTGCTTATGGGATTCAAGGACCGTCCCTTACTTTTATTTCAAAGGTAGATGGGGACTACGCCAATGTAGTGGGCTTCCCGCTTAGCCGCTTTGTTCTTGAGAGTGAGAAATTTTTAAAATCAAAATTCAAACATGAGGGTTCATGGCTCGATCTATTTTAATTCTTGTTCTTTGTTTTTCATTCTCTGCTCATGCCGATCTTTTTGATTTTGGTGGGGATAAAGAGCGTGAAAGTCGCATTCCAAATTTGATTGAGAAATTGAAGGGTCTTGAAATGAAAGCAGATCCGGCCTACGACGATGCTTTTAATCTGCACGTTAAAGCGATTGAGAACGCGGTAGAGGAAGAGAAGTTATACTGTTCAGGTGAGGCGCCTGATAATCAGGGTAAGATGCTTCCGGCCGCCCAAAAACAGCTCTGCATGAGAGAGCTCAAGAAGAACTATATTGAAGCAACTGAAACAATTTTTGATTTAAAGAAGAAATATCTGGGAATTATCCACAAAAAGCAGATTGATAAGTTGGGCGAAATTCAGAGCAAGCTCAAGTCAGACATCGAAAAGAACTTTTAGTTTCTTTCCGACATCTCTTCAGATTTCATAACCATTGTGGCCACGGCAGTCTTGGGCTTCAAGCTTCTAACTGCAATCATCGAGCGCATAGGGCGTAAGCTCTTCGGCTTCGTTTTTGCGTTTAGCTTGTCTAAATTCACAATTTGAGTCGGAACGTTTTCTTTCGTTTTCATAAAAACCTCTGGTTTAAAGTGCATTTAGTTTTCTGCTTAAACCGTCGGCCGTCAAACGAAAGTCGAGGTGTTTAAGCGTTAAGGATCACAAAATGATCACTGTCCAACACGCTTCTCCTGTTGAAGTAATCTATCTATCTTGTCGGTCATCACTCATCTTCCCTTGAGGGCAATTTTGGGTAGGACCGTCGTATAGGACCATTATAGCACCAGAGGGAAAAAGATGGCCAAAGCAGGGAATTTTTTCCAGTTAGCATATAAATAAATGTGGTTTTGGAGGGTTATCTAAAGGAGGACTGGAGAGTTTTCCCCACTTGCAAGTAGTACCCTTTGCCCGCATTATTATTAGTTATATCCGATGGTTAAGTATATTTTTACCTCAATTTTAGTTCTCACAACGGGTCTTATGGCCCAGGCGAAAGTGGACCGAGTCCATTCCGAGAGCTATTTGGGTGAAAAGCGCCTCGATTCATACTCAGATCGCTATCAGCCTTTGATATATCAGGACATCTATCAAGGGAAAATGTCCTTTGAAGATGAGATCTTCTTTCAGAATTTTTTCAGTCCTTATTTGTTTCAAAAAGAGAGTGAGTATTCCTCATTTCTGCGTTCTGAACTCAATGGGGGATTGGTTTGTTCGAATGAACTTCTCTCTGATCACTTTGATGAAATCCGTTATTCATACCGCCTCATCACTTTAAGTTATTTACTTGAAGGAGCATGGCATATGAAGCTTGTGTCGGATCACTTAAAGCTTAAAAACACGTGTGGCTTCAATCTAAGTGCATGGGCAAAAAGCTGTCGTCCGAAGTCTCCGGATATGAAGAGCTTCGTAGGCCGTTTAGAGAAGTTTTCTCCCAAGTATGAGGAAACTCTTCCCGTTACCTACAAGAAGGAAGATTGGATCAAAGAGTTTAAGAAGAATGATTTCAAGTTGTATTCCCATTACCGCATGAACGTTGAGTGTAAGGGGAAATGCAGTGATGAAGAAATCGCCTCTCGTTTCCAGAAAACTTGTGAGGCCGATCAGAGACTCATGACACTTCTGTGCTCTGAAGAAGATGAGATTTATGGTTTATCAACGAATCGTGATGCTTACTTTCTAATCGGACAATCCAACATCATCAACACCTATAATAAACAAGGTGAGGCGATGGGGTGCCTGCGCCGTTTCTCTGAACTTATGGCCCATAAAGAAGTTCGCTACGAAGTTTTGAATCAACTTTTTCCTTCGCTTCAGACTTTCCTTCGTCAAAAATATCAAGAACGCTTCTTGCAAGGTCGTGTGTTCTTCTATGGCGCTGGTAAAGAGTTTGAAGAGAAAGGTCTGACTGATGTTTATGTAAAAGACCAGCCATTCAAAGTCGAGAAACTTCCAACAGTGGCAGCGGAAGTCGATGCTCCCAAGGTCGTTAAAGCTCCCGAGGTTAAGACTGAAGTGAAAGTGGAAGTGAAGCCTGAGCCAGTTCAGCCAAAGCCAGTAGTGAAAGAGATTCGTAAGCCTGTAAAAAGTGCTTTCCTCTTGGCCGCGGAAATTCGTTCTGGGCAAAACCTAGAGCAAGTTGAAGTTGATATGTTGAAGCTTAAATACGATTACGTTTTTAGCCTTAATATGATCAATACTCTCTCTGAAAGACTTAAGACTTTCATGACCCGAGATGCTCTATCAGAGATGATGGCCTATGATAAACTTGGATCAAAAGAGGGGCCCGTTCCTCTCATGTTCATTAAATACATGATAGATATGCAGGAACACCATGGTCTCTGGAACATCATTTCTGTTTTAGGTGACAAGTTCTATGTATCAAATGAAATTGATTCCGAGTTCTCTCCAGCACCAGAGATGGTTCAGTTAGTGAATAATCAGGCGACTGGAAACCAGTGGCAGCTTTATATCATTCGGCCGTAATTGAATTAATACCATCCAACCTTAATCACATGAGCGCCAGATGAAATGGCCGCTTCAAGTCCTACGTTTGAATCTTCAAAAATAATGATTTCCGATTTATCAAAGTGCGACTCTTTCATGGCCTTAAGGTATGGCCACGGATCAGGTTTATGAGAAGGACAGTCATCGCGAGTTAGAATGAGATTGAAGAAGTCACGAACCTTGGCAATTTTAAGGAGCTCTTCTGTCACCACTTTCTCACTTGAAGTGACTAAAGCGAGATAAATGCCTTCGGTCTTGGCCTCTTTGAGAAGCGAGAGAATGGCAGTTGGGAAATATTTAGCGGGGTCAACTTTCGCCAAAATTTCGATCAAGTTTGCATTTTTTTGATGAATGAAATCTGCGGCCGTCCATTCTTTCGGAACACCTTCCCAATCCTTGATGATATCGAAGACCAAGTGATCGGCCTTACCCATCATAAGATCATGGACTGTTTCTGGAGAATAGGGAGGACGAATCTTATAGCGCTCCCCAATCATAAACATCGCCTGAGCGTGATATTCCTCAGTGTTAAAGAGAGTGCCGTCCATGTCAAAAAAGAGTGCTTTAAGGCCTGGATAGCCCTGTTTTAGCTCAAAAAGACTGGGAACTTTGGGAAATGTAATTGGCGATGGTTTCATAAAGAGAGTGTACCCATATTTCCGAGGGAAATCTACCCATTGATGCAGAGTGTATCTGTGGCCAGAGACAGGCAGATGGGGTAAAAACGCTAATTCCAAAAAGAGGGATTTCTATGACTGATCAAGAGATCAAAAAAGATCTATTAAGCCAGCTTCTTTATGAGGCACAGGCCTATAAAAAATTTGAAGACATTGAGAAACTAGTTGAAGCTGGCATGGACCTTTCCATGATTCCAATTCAACCATTATACGTTTCATTACAAAACACTGAGCCAGATCAAGTGGCGATGATTCTGCCGAAGCTTTCCCCTGAGCAACGTCAGGCCCTTCGTGACATCGATTACTGGCAGAAAGACACAGTTGATCCAAATTCGGTTGCTCACTGGATTGAAATTTATTCTAAGGTGAATGATGACGAAGTGATTCTGGAGTTTGTTAAGTCGGAAGACTTCCTCCTGACGTTTAAAAATCAATTCACGATTCAGACATTCGATGCCGAAGATCCAATGTATCCGGACGGAAATAACTATTTCCTGACGGAAGATAACCAGCTTCTTATTGAATATCCTGAAGACTTCAGCATGGTTCAGGAACTTAAAGAGATGATCCGTCGTCTCTATGCTGACATCGGTGTTGAGAATGCATACGCATTCTTATTCAAGATGGTAGTGGATTCTTACCAGCTTATGGAAGAAGAGCAGTATCAGGAAAAGAAAGAGCGTCTTCGTGATTTTGGATTCGTGGATTATTTCGATGCTCTTGCTTACAATAGTCCGTTCATGAATGAAGCGCAGATTGATGGCTTTATTAAGACGAAAAAAGGTGAGACGGGGGACCTGGATGCGGTTTCAGCTAACCAAAGTCTTCATGCTTCTTCACTCGTTCCGTACCAGTCAGGAATGGAAGGGTTAAAGGGAGCGCTAGAAAAAGTTGCGGATGAAAAGCGTCAGCAGTTCTTGCACTTTAACTTTGTCCGCCTTGTGAACGCTCGCATGACTCTGGAAGATGCTCTTAAAAACGGCTCTCTTGCCATGACGAAGGTTGGAAATCAGACTCGTCAATGTCTTGAGCTTGGCTTTGAATACACGGCCTCAAAAGCACCTAAAGAAGTCATCTTTGAGCGCTTTGACTTTGTTGACCTCTATAAGATTGGTCACAGCCTGATTGAGATAACAAAAAAGAAAATCAAAAAGGCCATGGGCCAAACTCCTTTCGAAGAGGATGAATTTGGTTACTTCCTGGGAATGTATTGGAATGCTTTCCTGGAAAATTCTCACGAAGATGTGGCGAAGTATAAGTTTGATGGAAGTTCAAAGCCGCTTGAGATCCGTGATCTACCGTCTTATGAACTTTGGAATCAGGCCGCAGAAACATTCACCACGGCCCTTCCGTTTGTGGTCACATTCTTTAAGAGTCTTGAGAACCTTAAGGCCAATGGATTACTTAACGATCAGTTCTATCTCAACTACGAAGTGGATAACATTGATTTCGAAGCGATTATGATTTCAAGTTTCATTAACTTCGTGGGTGGCCATTATCAAGAATCGTCTGCCGGAAAAATGGGAGTTACGATCTCTGAACTCACAAATTTCTACCATAAGTTCTTTAAGAAAAATGATAATGAATACCTCATTAAGGGCGAGGAAGATCCAGTCCTTCGTGAGCAGACCGCACTTTTCATCGAGAAGTTTGGTCTCACCCAAATTCCGCGTTTTGATCGTTATCTCTATCAGATCATGCTTGAGCAACTCAATGGCTATGAAGTTGATGGCATGGAGGAAGAGGACTTCCGTCACATTGGTGGACCGATTCTTCTGAATTACTCGAGTAACTAGACCTTTGGTGGCTCGAAAAACGAATTGAATACATCTGAAATAGATTTGCGGTAAGGCGATCCGGCCTTATCGCAAACTTCAAACATCTTCTTCTTCAACAATTCAATCTCATCTTTTTGTTCTTGAATGAGCTTTCCGCTCTGATCAAAACGCGATGAAAATGGCAGCTTCTCAGACAATAAAAATTTGAGTTTCGTAAGGCGAACTGAATCGTTAGTTAAAAACGTGAAGTGCTCAAAGCCCGCAACTTCTTTCTTTGCTCCACCAACACCTTTCGGTAGGAAATTAGAATCACTTGGCTGGCCTTCAATGAATTCCTCAAACCCTTTAAGGTCCTCGGGCTCAAGACTTTTAACGAGTCTTTTCTTGTCCATTATTTTTTGCCTTTTACCAAGCGGTTTAAAATCAATCGATAAAATTTGCGCTCTTCTTCCAGCTCATAAATGATTCGGTGAGCTTCACCATAATTTTGAGCGTCTTTGGTATTGGAAGAGGCATCGCTATTGCGGACCTCTTGCTGAAGGAGTTTGTTCTTTCCAGCAAGGTGGGATTCCTTCACGTTCATCTTCGAATCACGTTGCGTGAAAAATTTCGGCAGCTCATCTTGTTTTTTGACGAGTGGAACTTTGGTAATACTCGCTTCGTGGTCACTGATGAGATAGACCGGATAGGGGAACTTGTACGAGAGATTGTGAGAGACAAAATAGTTCTCAATAAGACCGATCAGCTCTCGCTGTTGATCCAGGTCAAGGGCCTTGAGTCCGATGGTCACCGGGTGCTTCAAGTTCAATTCTTGATTTAGAATTGCGTTCAGCTCATCCAAGGAGCCTGTTTTTAAATTAATATGCTGATAGACCGGTAAACTCATATCCTAATTCTCTGGAAAACCTTGGTTAAAGTCCACTCTCATGATTAAATAAAGCATACCATACAGATTGAGGACGGATCAAAACAGTCGGAATTATGAAGAAGCTTCACTTACCTTACGTCAATCTTCCGTCCGAATTTATTACACTCCTTAAGAGTAATCTCTCGGTCACGACTTCTCCGGCGCCAATTTTTGATGTCATTCGTCCCAATAAGGCCCTGTATATGGTTCTGGAAAAGGCCTTTCAGGAATTTGATGACGGTCGTGGATTAGAGAAGACCATGATGGCCCTGGGATGGGCGAACTTCCGAGATCGTGCAGCTAGTTTATATATTTCAAAATTCATTTACGGAGAGTTTCCTCAGAATACCAGTATGGAACTGGTGGAAGACGTGATGAATCTTGAGCAAAAGTATTTGGACCATGGAGTTCATAGCTTTTCTCGTCTGTTCCTTTTAGGGTTTTATTTGAAGCTCGCCAATATTCAGGTTCAACGTCGCGAACATAATCAATATCTCGAGGTAAAAGTTCCTGATGAGGTGGGAGCGATCTTAAAGCTCTCTCAAGGCCGTTCAGAGAAAATTGACTGGTTGATTCTAATCATCATGCATCTTCTAAATGCCTTAGGTGACAAGATGCTCACTAATGCGCTGTTGTCTGGAAAAAAGTTTGAAGAACTTTATGAACTCATGTCCCCGGACGCGAGACAACAGATGATGAACAATCTCCTGGCCTACGGGGCGAGTATTAAAGAACAAGACATCTTTCTTTACGAAAAAATATAGGACATATTTATGGCAAAGAACGGCATCAATGAGTTGATTGACGAGTTGGCGAAGAAGGCCGGAATTTCGGAACTCATTATCAATAAGAACGATAATATCTACGTTGAAAAAGACGGGGAGATGATTCGTATCGATGCCAAATTCACAGATGATGAAATTGATGAATTCTGTGAATCTCTTGCTCAGTATAATCGTAAAGAGTTCAATCAATACGCACCCATCTTAGATGGAAATCTTCCGGATGGAAGCCGTGTGAATCTTATTCATAAAGATTATACCAATGGTTGCCACGCCATTACGATTCGCCGGTATCAGAAAAACATCAAGACCTTTGATGGTTCTCCGAACATCTTTGGACTCAATAAGCAGTGGACTGACTTCCTGAAGTTGTTGGTTCGTGCTCGTATGAATGTTGTTGTGGCGGGGGGAACCGGCGTTGGTAAAACAACTTTCTTGAATCTTCTTCTTCAAGAAATTCCTCAGAAAGAACGCGTGATCACTATTGAGGATACGCGTGAACTTCAGTTCAATCTTCCGAATGTGGTGAGACTTGAGGCAAGACCTCCTGTGCAAGACCTAAAGGGTCTGGCGATCCGTGATCTTCTTAAAAATACTCTTAGAATGCGCCCTGATCGAATCATCGTGGGCGAGGTGAGAGGTGGCGAAGTGTTTGACCTTCTTCAGGCCATGAATACAGGTCACGAAGGTTCTATGACTTCGGTGCATGCGAATTCACCGGGTGAGTGCCTTCTTCGTCTAGAAAATCTTTATATGCTTTCTGGTTATGATCTACCGATTAAAGCTCTTCGTTATCAGATCAGTACTGCGATTGATTTCATTATTCAAATTCGCCGTGATAAAAATGGGCAGCGAATTGTTCATCAAATTTCAGAAGTGGCCAATATGGAAGGAGACAAAATCCTTATGCAAGATATTGGTGCCTGGAGAAATGGAGAGTTCCGTTTCACAGGACTAGTTCCTTCGTGTGTGGCGAGACTTCAGAAAGCCGGGCTTCCTAAAGACTTCTTCATCGGAACATAATGAGACCAGAATTTATCGGGCACTACACTGAGTTCATGGACGATGATAATTCAACTTATCCTGGAAGTGATGAACTTCTGGCGATTGGCTCCGCGGTAGGAAAAAAACTAGGTCTTCAAAAAATTGGTATTCACATTGAAACTCTTTATCCGGGTAGAAGAACTTCTTGGCCCCACGCTGAGAGCACGGAAGAAGAGTTTGCATTCGTGATTGAAGGGAATCCTTCGGCTTGGATCGATGGAAATTTGTATCCGTTAAGACCAGGCGATTTTGTTGCTTTTCCGAGTGGAACAGGAATTACTCATACCTTTATCAATAATTCGAATCATACTGCTCGATTGTTAGTTGGTGGCGAGAGACCAAAGTCTGATAATAGAATCTACTATCCTCTAAACGAATCACAGAATCAGGTAAGACGTGAGAGAGGGGATTTCTGGGATGATATTCCTTTGAAGACTCAAGGTCCTCATGATGGAATTCCTGATCTTCAAAAGAACGGCAGACCCGCGACCTGGAATCTTCCAGTGCTTGAAACGAAAAGACTCATTCTGCGTCCGTTTGAAATGAGTGATGCTCCTGCGGTTTTCGAATACGCCAAGAATCCGAATGTTTCGAGACTTCTTATCTGGGAACCACATAAAACTTTGGCCGATTCTCAGGGCTTTATTAAATTCATCCATCAGACCTATCTGGATAATGTACCGACGTTTGGGATTTGCTTAAAAGAAAATCCAGAGAAGGTCATTGGTTCAGTTGGTGCGATGTGGGTGTCTCAGAAAAATAAAATCATGGAACTGGGTGTAGCACTAGGGGAAGACTATTGGGGCCGGGCCTTGTCATCTGAGGCGATGTTACGATTAGTTGAGTTTTTATGGCAACGATATGATGTCCTTCGTATCCAGTCTCAGTGCAAAGCTGAGAACGTTCAAAGTAAGCGCATGATGGAAAAGATGGGGATGACTTACGAGGGACTTTTGAAGAAGAATCTTTTCTGTAAGGGTACTTCTTGGGACATGGAGATGTTCAGTTTCACTCGGAATTAGGCATTTTCTTCCGCTTTAAATGATTTTTGTATACATCAAGAAAGCTTTACAGAAATTTTAAAATTAAATTAATTAAGCCGATAAGTTCTTTGGATTATCAACAGGATGTTTTGATAAACCTTAGGAAAACGTTTTAATGAAAGGTCTCTCAACTCTACTCATTCTTTTAGTGCTGTCCACGGCCTGTAATCAGGTAGGCGACATTTTGGGTAGTAACATTCTAGTGAATGTGAAAGAGAAGAATAACAAGCCTGTCATCAACCAAGTAAAAATTCAAAATGATCAGATCATAGTTTCTGGAAGTCACCTGGACAGTGTAACAACTGCGAAGGTTGGGGCCCATGACTTTCAGATTGAATCAAAGACCTCTGACAAATTAGTTCTGAATGCAAAGAGCGCTCTTAGTTTTATAGTCGGGCAAACTTTTGAACTTATCATTTCAAGTGCTAGTGCTTCAGCAACCTTCCCATTTACTTTCGATCTACAAAACGGACAAGTGACTGCAGCCAAGCTCCATCATATGAATGCTTCCAACGGTGACTTCCTACAGTTCAATGGGACAACTTGGGCACCAGCTTCGATTTCAACGAATCAGGTCTATGTTGGAACTTATAATGCAACTACTGATACTCCAAATTTATCAGGTGGTGTGGCCGCAGCTGGAGCTTACTATATTGTCACAACCGCGGGCTCTCAGGATTTAGGTTCTGGTATTATGAACTTTGATGTTGGTGACTGGGTCATTTCTGATGGAACTAACTGGAGTAAGGTTGCAGTTGGAACAAATACTGTTTCTAACTTCAACGGTCGAACCGGTGCAGTTGTTCCACTATCAGGGGACTACTCTTGGTCGATGTTAACGAAGGCCGCAGGAAAACTGACTGGCTCTAAACTTCAAGAGATCGCCGACGTAGATGTGACAGGTATTCAAGACGAAGATATCCTTCAGTGGAATGCGGGAACATCAAAATGGGAAGTAACTCCGGTTCCAGTTCCAGTCATTACAGCAGGCTCGATTACAAATACTCAAATTGCGAATAGTGCAGTTGACTCTAATAAGATCGTTGATGGGACAATTGTTAATGTTGATATCTCAGCGACAGCAGCGATTGATCAAGCAAAAATTAGTAATCTTACTACTGATCTAGGGAATAAAGAGCCAAAAATTACGGCCGGCACTGCCGCTCAATATTGGAGTGGTACAAAGACCTGGCAGAATTTAAATCCTGCCGTTTTGGGATCTACATTAACAGGGTTCAGTTCGACAACTGGTGCGATCACTGCGGCCGATACAGTTCTTTCAGCATTCAATAAATTATCAGGCAATATTGGTATCGCAACGGCCTCACAAGCAAACTATGTTTTAAAAGCAGGGGACACGATGAGTGGGCCTCTTGCCATGGGAAATAATAAAATCACGGGTCTTGCTACTCCAACTGCAGGCACAGATGCTGCCACTAAAGACTATGTGGATACCAAAGCAGGTACGGCGTCTCAATGGACGACGGTTGGTTCTGATATCCAATACTCGGCAGGGAATGTTGTCATTGGTACTACCACTGCTGAATCAATGCTTCACTTAAAAGGCGAAGGTAGTGTTGGGGCCACAGTTCATCGAGTGTCAGATCTACATCCACCATTTTTAAGTCTAACTAGATCGCGTGGAACAGCAGGAAGTGAAACGAAGGTTCAGGTTGGAGATAATTTGGGACAACTTCGTTTTAGAGGTCTGACTCGAAACAATACAAACACTGCGGATACAAGTCTCATCCTCAGTCAAATCATCGCACAGGTTGAAGCCGTCGATGGCGATCAAAAGGCCAGTTCTAAACTAGGTTTTTACACTGCCGCAAATTCAGAAAGTGCCACAGTCAAGATGACCATTACATCAGCAGGTGATGTTGGGATCGGGACAGCAACTCCACTAGATAAATTAAGCGTCATTGGTAATGTCGCTCTTTCCGGTGGTGTTCGTATGAAATCGGATACTGTGAATTATGTTGAACTTCTCGCTCCAGCGGGACTTGGTAGTAATTTAAGTTTCAGACTTCCGGCCTCTAATGGAACAACTGGGCAAGCGCTCATCACAGATGGAGCTGGTAATCTTTCTTGGTCAACTGTTTCAAGTGGAACTCCTGCAGATGGGTCAATCACACTAGAGAAATTAGCGGGTGCAAGTGATGCAACAAAATACCTGAAAGGTGACAAAACTTGGGGAACATTTATTACAGATGTTTTAGCTTCTACTTTTGCCACAGTTACTCCAAGCAATACTATCATTGCAAATGGTGATTCACTTCAAACAATTGTGAATAAGACTCAAGGGCAAATTAGTAATCTTGCCTCTAATTCATTGAACAAAACAGGTACTGATACTATTACAGGTACACTTACCATTAATGCAGCAACTGGTGCTCTTAAAATTCCAGCGACTCCATCTGGTATAGATCTTACGGATGCGGCCAACGTTCAATATGTTCAAAACTATGTTGATACATTTGGGAAGTGGAATAAAAATGGTCCAGACATTTATTACAATGGTGGTAATGTAGGAATTGGAACTAATGCACCGATTGCTAGATTACATATTAAAGATTCACAAGACGGCCTCATCATTGCGCAGGTCGAGAATACAAGTACCGGTACTGCCGCTTCTTCCACCTTGAATGCAGTCTCAGATGGCGCAGGTATTGGGGTTGAGGCTTTTTCAAGTACATTCCCTGGTAACTGGGGAACAGTTCCGAAGGCGGACTCAGTAACTTTAAGAGCACACAGCGGTTCACCATCGGCGAATATGTTAGTTGGTACGTCAACTGCGGTACCTCTTCATTTAATGGTTCAATCAACTCCGAGAATGACATTTCTACCTAATGGTTATACCGGAATTGGGACCACAGCTCCGAATCATCATCTTGAAGTGAATACCGAAGCAGACGCCATTACGAAAATGGGTATTTTTAATACTCACGCTACTGGGACCACAACTAATACTCAACTTTTTGCAAGCAATGAAAAGAACTCGATTGCCCTGGGTATCCTTGGAACTTCTAATACTAATTTAGGTTATGGTTCCCCTGGTGACTCATACATTTACAATTCCGGCGGAACTTCGACAGGTAAAAATTTTAACATCATCAATAATCAATCTGGCGGGATAAAATTCTATGCTGGTTCAACCGCATTAAGTGGCATTCCAAAATTCATGATTGATGGTAGCACTGGGAATATAGGGATTGGGACCAACTCACCAACTTCATTCCTTCATATGTTCTCGGAAGGAACTACTTTTAAAGAGATGAAGATCGATGCGGCCAGAAACAACTCTGGTGCTTATGGAATTACCTTTTCGAAATCTCGTGGGACTAGTGCGGCCCGAACTCAAACGCTGAACAACGATGCTTTGGGCGATCTTAATTTTATTGGATTCACAGATGCTGGAGTTGTAGCTCCTGATTCTTCAGCAAGAATACGAGCTTATGCTGAAGAGAATCTAACTGCCACTGGATATGGTGGAGCTATTGCTTTTCAAACTGTGACTGCTGGAACAGCTACCATGTCGGAACGGATGAGAATCAATTCGGCTGGAAACGTTGGTATTGGAACAAATACTCCGAGCCATAGACTCTCAGTTCTTGATTCCACTGCTCCCAATGGAACAAACACAGGTGTGTTCTACGCGGCCCTTGGTGCAGATGCAAGTTTGGGACCTCTTAGCTTTAATGTCTGGGGAAATCCTTCTGCGACGGCTGCAAATCGATTTATGGGAATTGCTGCGGCAGATTTCACTGGTGTTAGATCACTCATTCTCAATATGGCTTCGAATGGTGCACAAGGGAAAGTAGGTATCGGAACAACAAATCCCGCAGCGATGCTTGATATCACTGGCCAAGGTTGGATCCGAGAGACAGCAGGTGGTGGTTTAGCTGCTTCAGCAGGAAGGGGTTTAAAACTTGAATATACCACTGTATCTGATAGCGGTTTAATTCAAGCTTATGATTATTCTACTGCGGCTCCAAAGACTTTAAGTCTTCAAACTCTAGGCGGAGATGTAGGGATTGGAACAACAACTCCCGGTTACAGACTTCATGTGAATGGTTCAGTGGCAGGAACAGGTGCTTACAACGCTCTTTCAGATCGTCGATACAAAAAAGACTTCGAGAAAATTCCTGATGCTCTTGAAAGAGTGGTGGCGCTGAATGGCTTTTACTATAAATGGCGCCAATCAGAACATCCTGACATGCAGTTTGAAAAAGGCAGAGACATGGGTGTGATCGCCCAGGAAGTTCAGAAGGTGTTCCCTGAGGCCGTGAGCACAGATAAAAAATCGGGCATCATGTCTGTGGCCTATTCAAAATTGATTGCACCTATCATTGAAGCAATTAAGGACCTCTTTGGTCAGGTAACGGCCTTAAAACGTGAAGTGGCCTCTGTTAAAGAAGAAAACGCTGCCTTAAAAGCCTATATTTGTGGAAAAGATCCTAAGGCCCCATTCTGTAAGAAAAAATAAGTGCTGATTCAAACCTTTTAAGATTTTTTAAATATCTGTAAATAAAAGTTTAATAAGAGTCGATAAATACGTAAGGATTAAGAATTCTTATGAGTTTCAATATTGTCTCTATTTTTGTCGTAGCTGCAGTTTTACTGACGGGATGTCAGGATAATTCGCTATTACAAGGCAACATCACCGTAAGCTTTCAAGAAACGAAACCTTCAATCAGTAATGTGAAAATTCAGAACGATCAATTGATTGTAAGTGGAAGTAATTTAAGTAAAGTGACTACTGCTAAAATTGAAGGTGGCACTAATCACGTTTTTACCATCGAATCAAAGAGTGATAACAAAATTGTTCTAAACGCCAAGAGTGCACTAACATTTTTGGTTGGGCAGTCACTCAATCTTATTATTTCTTCTGCTAATGCGAGTGCAACTTTTCCAATTTCTTTTGAACTTCAAAATGGACAAGTGACCGCGGCCAAACTTCACCACATGGGTGCGAGTGCAGGGCAGTTCTTACGTTTTAATGGAACGAGTTGGGTTCCTTCTGCAGTTACGACAAACCAAGTTTATGTGGGAACCTATGATGCAGGTACTGATACTCCGAACTTATCATCTGGAGTTGCTGCTGCAGGTACTTACTACATTGTTACAGTGGCCGGAACTCAGGATTTAGGTTCTGGTTCAACAAATTACAATGTAGGAGACTGGGTCATCTCGGACGGGACTAACTGGAGCAAGGTCGCAGTTGGAACAAATACTGTTTCTAACTTCAATGGAAGAACAGGAGCAGTCGTTCCTCTTTCAGGTGACTATTCCTGGAGCATGCTTACAAAGGCCGCAGGAAAACTCACTGGTTCGAAATTATCTGAAATTGCTGATGTTGATGTGACAGGAATTCAAGACCAAGATATTCTTCAATGGAATTCTGGAACGTCGAAGTGGGAAGTAACATCAGTTCCGGCCCCGGTGATTACTGCCGGCTCTATTTCAAATACCCAAATCGCAAATAGTGCGATTGATTCTTCTAAGATTGTTGACGGATCAATTGGTAATGCAGATATCTCCGCGACTGCGGCGATTGATCAGTCAAAGATCAATAATCTTACTACTGATCTAAGTAATAAAGAGCCGAAGATCACTGCGGGCACCGCTGCTCAATATTGGAGCGGGACAAAGACGTGGCAGAATTTAAACTCCGCCGTTCTTGGTTCAACACTAACAGGTTTTAGTTCAACAACTGGTGCAGTATCAGCAGCAGATTCTGTACTTTCTGCCTTTAATAAATTAACTGGCAATATTGGTGTAGTCGCAGCTTCACAAGGAAACTATGTTCTAAAAGCAGGGGACACCATGAGTGGTGCACTTGCGATGGGCGGAAATAAAATCACGGGTCTCGGAACACCGACAGCAGCGAGTGATGCTGCGACGATGGCCTATGTTGATTCAAAAGTTGGTGCTGGTTCTCAGTGGACTACGGTGGGTTCAGACATTCATTACTCAACTGGTAATGTGGGGATTGGAACGGGAAGTCCTGCATACCTTTTGGACCTGAGAGACACCTCAAGTAATGGATCAAAATTTCACATTTCTGCGGCCGGGGACACAGGCCTATATATGTCTGCCAATAACTCTGGTGGCGGTACACTATCTCAAGGAGCGGCGAGTACAGGTCCTACTTGGGTGGCCAAATCGACGGGGTCTTCGATTATCAGTTTTGCTCCAACTGGAGATCTTTCTTTCTTTGCGACCTCTGGTCTGACAGTTGGAAATACTTTTACACCTTTTGAAAGAATGCGCATTAATGCTACAGGTGATGTCGGCATTGGAACCACAACACCAAATGAAAAGCTCACTGTTGCAGGTAACATCGCTGTCACAGGTGCTGTACGTTTAAAATCTGATAATTTGAATTATGTTGAACTCCAAGCACCTAATGGTCTGGGTAGTACTTTAAATTTCAGACTGCCGGCCAGTGTCGGAACTTCAGGTCAAGCTCTGATCACTGATGGATCAGGGAATCTTTCATGGTCAACAGTTTCAGGTGGGGCACCTGCGGATGGTTCAATTGGATATGCTAAATTAAATCTTGCGGATGGTGATATTCCTCTCGCGAAACTTGCAGGTACAAGTGATGCCACAAAGTATTTGAAAGGGGACAAGAGTTGGGGAACATTTATCACGGATGTTCTTGCATCAACTTTTGCAACGGTCACTCCGAGTAATACGGCGATCGCCAATGGTGATTCTCTTCTTACAGTAGTTAATAAAACTCAAGGTCAAATTAACAATCTGGCCTCGAACACTCTTAATAAAACAGGCGCTGATACAGTCACTGGTACCATGACAATTGATGCGGCCACTGGTGCTTTAAAAATTCCAACGACTCCATCAGGTGCAGATCTCACAGATGCGGCCAACGTTCAGTTTGTTCAAAACTATGTCGGGACCTATGGCCAGTGGATCAAAAACGTAAATGATATTAGTTATTCGGCCGGGAAGGTGGGAGTTGGGACTACGTCACCGGTTGGCCAGCTTACGATTCAAAACTCGATTCTTGGCACATCATCTGCAACCGCTTCATTCACTACACCGAGACAACTTTTGGTGAACGATGCTCCCACAAGCAGTGGCGGAAGACACGTTAGCGCGAGTATTTTAACTCAACCTTCTCCTACTGCTTCAGGTACCGCTCAATACACAAGCTTGATGACTGATTTTATTATTCCGGCGTCATCAACCTTTAATATGCAGCAAACTAGATCGATACATGCGCTGGTTGCTAATAATGGCTCAGGAAATATAACGGGCCAGACTGGCGCTATAGTGGCTGCTATGCATAACGGTCCAGGATTGGTCGGTACACAGATGGGAGGAAGTTTCACGGCCACATCAGCTGCGGGAACTATTAATAACCAATACGGAGTGAATGCAGTTTCTAGCCACGGAACCGGCACTCTATTAACTTCCCAGTGGGGAAGTAGAGGCGCTTCTGCTGTAACGAATGGCTCGGTCACGTTTCAGTATGGGGTGGATGCTAACGCTACAATTTCTTTAACTTCGTCAGCTACTCAACAGTTTGGTGTTAAGTCAGTTGCGAGTAATGCAACCACATCGACTCTACCAGATCAGTGGGGAACTTATTCAACTGCCGTTAATTCTGATGCAGGTACTGTAACTCAAGGTAAAGGGGTGTATGGGCAGGCCTATAATAATAGTAGCGGTGTTATTACCAATGCCTACGGAGTACATGGAGAAGTTTGGAATAACAATGCTGCAGGAACAATCACAACTGGCTATGCGCTATATGGTAACGTTCAAAACCCCGGTAGTGGAACAATCACGAATGGATATGGGTTATACCTTGGAAATATAGAAGCAACAAATAAATGGTCTGTGTATGCAAATGATCCAACTTCTCCGAGCTATTTTGCAGGCAGTGTAGGAATTGGTACGAACGCTCCAGGCTCAAAATTAGTTGTGAGTGAAAATGCTCCAACCGCTCCCGTGGCCTTTGGTGGAAGACAGTTACATATTATTGGTGCAGATGGTGCCAATGCAGGAATTCAAATTGACGGTCATGGAACAAATGCGGGTACCAGACCTGTGATTTCATTTCGTCAGGCACGAGGTACCGGCGCAATTCCTACTCCTACAATGACTAACGATGTATTAGGAAGTTTTGGATGGTGGGGAAGATCGGCGAGTGGTTATTCACCTACTCAAAGAGCAGAACTTAGAGTAGACGCCACGGAAGATTGGACTGATACTGCCCAAGGTACGGCCATGATTTTTAAAACAACTCAAAACGGAAGTATCACCAATAATGAAAGAATGCGTATTGATAACAACGGTAATGTTGGTATTGGAACTACAGCTCCTCAAGCCTCACTAGAAGTGAGTTCTGCCGGAAACAGTATTATTAATAACTCTATCTCTGATGATACAAAATACACGGCCTTCAGATTGTTTACGTTAAGAGGAAATTCTCTTGAAACAATGGGCTCTTCAAATCCAAGTTTAGGAAATAAAGGTTGGGAATTTGGCGCCAATGGAAATAGTTACCCAACGGTCGCCCTACGAAACGTCCTAACCATGAATTATTGGAGTGGGACCGCTTGGATTACACCGATGGCGATTCTTCCTACTGGTGATGTTGGGATTGGAACAACTGCTCCTGGTTACAAACTTCATGTGAATGGATCTGTTGCTGGCGTGGGTGCCTACAACGCTCTCTCTGATCGCCGCTACAAAAAAGACTTCGAGAAAATTCCTGATGCTCTTGAAAGAGTAGTGGCCCTCAATGGTTTCTATTATAAATGGCGCCAATCGGAGCATCCTGATTTGCAGTTCGAGAAAGGTAGAGATATGGGTGTGATCGCTCAGGAAGTTCAGAAGTTATTTCCTGAAGCCGTGAGTACTGATAAAAAATCCGGCATCATGTCTGTGGCCTATTCAAAATTAATCGCACCTATCATTGAAGCGATCAAAGAACTCTTCAATCAATCTCAAAAGCATGAGAGAGAAATTGCTTCGCTTAAAGAAGAGAACCGTCTCCTTAAAGAATCTCTATGTGAGATCAATCCAAAAGCGAAAATTTGTAATGTTACAAAAGCTAAGCCTGATTCCGGGTACTAAAGTCAGAAATGTAAGTATTCGATATTTGGAATAGTTTTCAGAGCTTAATCCTTTAAAATTTTCTTATTAAATGTCGATAAGTCCTTAGGAATTCATAGGAAGTAAGGCCCTATATGGGAACCAACGGGCATTTAAAAAAACTTTTCTTAAGCAGCTTAGTTGTGGTCATCATGCTGACTAGTTCTGCATTCGCAGAATCTTTAAGCTATTCCGGAAGACTTGTTAATACCAATGGCTCTCCAGTTGTTGGACCAGTGAATTTAAAATTTGATATCGCAAGTACGGCCGATACTTCAACCATTCTTTGTTCGCAACAAATTGCAAACGTTGCTCTCACCAATGGTGTCTTCCATGTGAAGCTTGATTTGAATTGTGGAGCCTCGACATTGTCCCAAGTTCTAGGAGCTATTGTTGCACCAGATTCTGCGGCCATTCGAGTCACGAATGAAACTGCCAGCAAAGCTTACTCGTTTCAATCTCTTCATGCTGTTCCTTCTGCGCAAATCGCGCATGGCCTTTCAAAATTAAACGCCAACAATAATGAAGTTCTCACATGGACAGGTTCTAAATGGGAGCCGAAACCAGTGACAGGTGCAACTGGTGGTACAGTTACTGACATCACTGCTGGATCAGGTTTATCAGGCGGAACAATTACAAACTCTGGAACCATTGCAATTGCAAATGGTGGAGTGACTGATACTCATCTCGCTGGCAATATTGCCCGCTCAAAAATTGCTAACGGAACAGCAAACTATGTTCTGATGAATAATGGCTCTGGTGGCATGAGCGAAGTTGCTCAACTTCCACTTGCTCAAGGTGGTACTGGTTCTTCAACTGCAGCAGGTGCACGGACCAATCTTGGTCTAGGGGACGCGGCGGTTGCAACAATTGGTTATGGTGCTGGCCAAGTGATGCCGGGTGAAGTTCCGATTTGTCTTGCACACCAAAAACTACAAATGAATTTAGGACCAACATTTTGGTCTTGTGCGAATGATAATGATTCACTCGATGCCACAAAACTTCCTCTAGGTGGGGGAACGATGAGTGGTGCGATTGATATGGGAACAAGCAAGATTGTAAATCTTGGAACTCCAACTTTGGGAACCGATGCTGCAACTAAAGACTATGTTGATACGAAAGTAGGCGCAGCTCCTGGAGATAATCTAGGTAATCATACCGCCACGACCAATTTGGCGATGGGATCAAATAGCATCACAGGAGTGAATAAAATTTCTGTTGCTGATGGTGCTTGGAACTCACCGTCAATTACATTCACCAGTTCACCTTCAAGTGGTCTCTTTCACAACGGAGGCATTCTAGGATTTTCTGCTGGTGGAAGCCTTGTCATGAATCTGTCATCTTCAGCGATGAATCTTAACGGATCGTTTGCTCCTTATATGCGAATCAGTGGAACTAACGGAGAGTCGGGGCCGACTTATTCATTCGGCGGTGATTCTGATACGGGGATGTTTAGTCTTTCGAATAACATTCTTGGATTCACAACTGGTGGTGTGGAGAAGATGCGCATTCTCGCAACTGGTGAGATGGCCGTTGGTAAAACTACGGCCGCTGGAAAATTGGACGTCGCTGGAGACATCGCTCTTGATGGTAAATTAAAACTTCGTTCTGATAATACAAACTTTGTTGAATTAAGGGCCCCTGCCGGCCTAGTGGGAACTCTCACTTATACCTTTCCGGCAAGTGCAGGGACTTCTGGTTATGTCCTTACTACTGATGGAGCTGGGGGATTATCCTGGTCGCAGGCCGCAACAACGGCAACCAACGTGGGTGGTGACTTAACGGGCACGATTGCTAACGCACAAATTGCTGCCGGTGCGATTTACAATGCTGATATCGCAAATCTCACGATCACTTACGCGAAATTAAATATTTTAGATGAAGAATTTCCGATCACAAAATTATCCGGAACTTCAGATGCTACTAAATATTTAAAAGGAAATAAGACCTGGGGAACCTTCCTGACTGATGTTCTCGCATCTCCTTTTGCAACTGTTACTCCTTCTAATACTGCGATTGCAAATGGCGACACTCTTCAAACCGTAGTGAATAAGACCCAGGGACAAATTAATAATCTTGTAACAAATAGCTCTAACTATTTAGTGAAGAACGGAACAGATTCTATTACGGGAACGGTAACTGTGAATGCCGCCACTGGTGCTTTAAAAATTCCAACAACTCCATCGGGAGTAGATGGAACAGACGCTGCCAACGTACAATATGTAAAAAACTATGTCGGAACTTTTGGCCAATGGACTAAAACCGGTTCAGACCTTTCTTATAGTGCAGGTAACGTCGGTATCGGTATTGCTTCACCTTGGGATCAATTCATGGTCTATAAAGCGAACGCCTCAACATCGGCAAGTATTGTTTCAGATAACACTTCAACAACTGCTGCCCGTTATCCTTCTGTGGCGGTTAAAAATTTTGGTGGAGGTGGTGCAGGTGCAATTGGTAATCCGACAGTTGAATTAGTAAACTTGCGCGGTAATTCTAGTACGACTGCCCCTCTGAAAAGTGGTGATTCTCTTGGATCAATATCTTTTCATGGTTCAACCAATGCGGTCGCTGCCTACAAATCAGGTGCAGACATCCGAGCAGTTGCTTCGCAGGACTTTACTACCACGGCAACAGGATCATCATTAATTTTTGCCACTACGGCCAATTCAACCTCTGTTCCAGCAGACCGTATGACAATTACCAATGCTGGTGATGTTGCTATTGGTATCGCAGCTCCTTTGGCCCGATTGCATGTTAAGCAGGCCGTCGACACTACAGCGGGTGGATTACTTATCTCGAATACTACTGCCGGAGGAAATACTTCAATCTATGTAGATTCTTCCCATCAGACTCATATTGGCGGTTCAGTCAATTCTCCAGATGCCATCATGATCAAAAACGTAAACGGGAACGTCGGCGTAGGTATTGCACCTCTGACCAGACTCCATGTCGGTGGTGGCGACAGCGATTTAATTATCGACGGTGTAACACCCATTTCAATTCATCGATCTACTTCATATCCCGCAACTCCGGGGATGGTTGTTGGTGGTTCGGCCTATGTTTCAGAGGGAAGTGGAACTTCAACAAATTTCTGGCCACAACAGGCAGGAGTGTTTTTTTATGCGGGTGAAGTTCATTCTGCTACAAATAAAGGCACAGGAATTTCATTAGGTACAACATCGAATGGATCAACTACAGCAGTAGAACGCATGACAATTTTACCAGATGGTAGAGTTGGAATCGGAACAACAGCTCCTACGGGCGGTCTTACTGTGAATTCAAGTGTGCCAACCTCTTATTCAATTATTTCAAATAGAAATTCCGCTACTGGTGGACAAGACTGGCGATGGTATTCTTCATCTACTGGAGCTCCATTGGGAGCTGACTCGATGTGCTTCGGCTTAGGAGCATGTCTATTCATTCTTAGGGCCGACGGGAATGCGACACTTTCTGGAACGCTGACACAATCTTCTGATATTCGATTTAAGCGTGATATCACTTCAATTCCTTATGCTCTCGACGCTATTACAAAGCTTGATGGTGTAAATTATTACTGGAAAGATGAGAGCAAGGGTTCTGATAAACAAATTGGTTTAATTGCTCAAAACGTTGAAAAGGTTTTTCCTGAGGCCGTTAAAACAGACAAGCAGGGTATGAAGTCTGTGGCCTATCAAAACTTGGTAGCACCGATTATTAATGCAATTAAAGAAATTAGGTCCTGGATGCTTAAATCTGATGAGCAAACAAAGAGCGTAAATCGCGAGATTGCTTCGCTTAAGGCAGAGAATGCTGAGCTAAAAGCACGAGATGAAAAACGAGAGAGAGAGATGGCCGTTCTTAAGGCCTATCTTTGCCATAAAGATCCCCGGGCTCCACTTTGTATGTAATAAAATGGGATGTAACTCCTTATGGGAATGCATTTTAGTTTTGTAAAACTTTGCTTAAGAAGCCTGATGTTCGTCATCATGTTGACTTGTTCTGCATTCGCAGAATCTCTTAGCTATTCCGGAAGACTTGTTAACAGTAATGGATCACCAGTTGTTGGTCCCGTTAATTTAAAATTTGATCTCGCGAGTACCGCCGATACATCAGTGGTACTTTGTTCTCAACAAATTACAAACGTGGCCCTCACCAATGGTGTTTTCCATGTGAAACTTGATTTGAATTGCGGAGCTTCGACACTATCGCAAGTTCTTGGTGGGATCATTTCTCCTGATACGGCCGCTATTCGTGTAACAAATGAAACTGCCAGTAAGGCCTATTCATTTCAATCTCTCCATGCGGTTCCTTCAGCTCAAATCGCCCATGGTCTTTCAAAATTAAATGCGAACAATAACGAAGTTCTCACTTGGACTGGGTCTAAATGGGAGCCAAAACCTGTGTCCGGAGCCTCAGGTGGCACAGTTACTGATATTACAGCCGGAACGGGTTTATCCGGTGGCACAATCACTAATTCGGGAACCATCTCAATCGCAAATGGTGGAGTGACTGACACTCATCTCGCGGGCAATATTTCTCGTTCAAAACTCGCAGCAGGAACTGCAGATTCAGTCGTTGTAACAAATGGTGCAGGTGTGATGACTGAGGTGTCACAACTTCCAGTTTTAAATGGTGGTACTGGATCATCAACTGCAGCAGGTGCGCGAACGAATCTTGGCTTAGGTGATGCGGCGGTTGCAACTATTGGTTATGGGGCCGATCAAGTGATGCCGGGTGAAGTTCCGATGTGTCTTTCTCACCAGAAACTTCAGATGAATCTAGGGCCAACTTTTTGGTCATGTGTGAATGATAATGATTCACTAGATGCCACTAAACTTCCTCTTGGTGGTGGCACAATGAGTGGCGCCATTGCGATGGGAAATAATCTAATTACTGGTCTTGCTGCTCCCACTGCAGGAACAGATGCGGCCAATAAGGCCTATGTGGATGCGCAGGTGAGTGGAGCATCAGATTGGTCAAAAAATGGGTCTGATCTTTACTATAACTCAGGCAAGGTGGGACTAGGGACGTCTACACCTGTAGCAAACTTTCACATCTCCGGAGTATCTAATAGCACCATCATGTGGGTGGACGCTAAAATTCAAAATGATGGAAGTACTTTAAGAGGTGTTTCTTTAAGTCCCATCCTAAGTACTAACGTAAGTGGATCTGGTGGTGTCACATTAAGTCCGAAGCTAGAACCGTCGGCCGATATTACTTCGATTATCTACGGAAACATTTTAAATCCAAAATTGCAGACAACGTCTGCTAACGTGTCGGGGAGAGTGGCCGGTAACTTCTTCCGTGTGGATGCTGATGCTTCTTATACTGGGAACATCAATACAGTGAACATTGTTGAAATCGGTGGGATGAATGATAGTAGTCCAGGAACCATTTCAACCGTGTATGGTTTGAGAATCGCTGATCAAACCGGTGGTACAAAAAACTATGCCTTCCATCAGGATTCAGCAGATGACCTCAACTTTTTTGGTGGTAATGTTGGTATCAATGTTCTCAATCCGACAGAAAAATTAGAAGTAAATGGTAACATTGCTCTGAATGGTAACATTCGTTTGAAATCGACAACTGCGAACTATGTAGAAATAAAAGCTCCGGCCGCACTTGCATCTACTTTAACATTTAATTTACCAGGGACTTATGGGACTGCTGGATATGTACTTGCCACCGATGGTGCAGGGAATTTGAGCTGGACTGCGGTGACCACTGGGGCAAGTGCCGTTGGCGGAGATCTATCAGGAACAATTTCCAATGCTCAAATTGCAGCTGGTGCTATCGTTGATGCTGATATCTCGGGAACTGCGGCCATCGCTCAATCAAAGATCAGTGGACTCACAACAGATTTAAGCAATAAAGAACCAAAAATCACTGCAGGAACTGCCGCTCAATATTGGAAAGGTGACAAGACCTGGGGGACATTTATCACAGACGTTCTTGCTTCAACTTTTGCAACGGTTACTCCAAGTAATACAGTCATTGCGAATGCGGATTCGATACAAACCGTTGTTAATAAAACTCAGGGGCAGATCAACGCTCTCAAAACTGCAGACACGAATTTTCTAGTTAAAAATGGCACTGATACAATTTCAGGTGCCGTCTCTGTATCAGGTTCTTTGAAAATTCCCGCAACTCCTTCTGGAGTTGATCTTACGGATGTTGCCAACGTTCAGTATGTTCAAAACTATGTTGGAACTTTTGGTCAATGGCTTAAAAACGGTTCACATCTTTATTACGATAGCGGGGCAGTGAGTGTAGGAACCAACTCGTTTACTGGACCTAATAACATCGAATCGAAAATGAAGATCCTTCGCCCGGTGAATAAATGGGGATTAACCATTGAAGGTGAAGGAATGAACCAGGCCGACATTATGATGGTGGCCCCAGGTAGTTCTGCTAACAATCGAATAGGCCAAATTGTAAACAGTATCGACAAGATGATGATTCGATCAATCAATGATGATGCTACTGTAAAACAAACACTCTTAAACATGATGCATACAACTGGTTATGTTGGAGTTGGTGTCAGCGCGACGGCCACTCCACAAAGACCTCTGCATGTTGCTCAATCGACTGCTGCCGGTGGGAATGCTGCACCGATGATGATTGAAAGAGTAAATGCCAGTGGTACGCCGGCGGCAAACGAATTAACTGCATTACAATTTAAACTACCAAACTCTTCTGGTACTGGGGTAGTGGCCGCTGATTTTGCGGCGACATTAACAGATGTTACTCCGGGTTCAGAAAAGGGTGCTTTGATTTTTAGAACAACTCCCAATGGTGGAAGCACGATACCTGAAAGAATGAGAATCGATTCTAATGGTTATGTGGGAATAGGGACCTCAACTCCCGCCACGATGCTTGATGTGAGACGACCAGCTTCTGGATACTCTACTCAGTTGACGAGTGCAGGTGATTACAGTGGTGTACTCATGAAGGCCGAAAACTCTGCAGCTGCTATAAAGAAACGTTCTTGGGGTATTGCTAGTACCAACGAATATTTGACCAGAACTGGATTAGATTTCATTGAATATACCGACCCTGATGATGATGATGTGCTTTGTGAAGCAGGTGAGGTTTGCACAACCAGATTCACCATTCAGTCTGGGGGGAAAGTAGGGATTGGAACTCCGACTCCATCACATTCTCTTCATATTAGTAAATCGGTTACAGGTGAATCTACGACTTTGAATGAAGTTGCTCTTAGAATTTCAAATCCTATTCAGGCCTATGGTTCCGGTGGGGAATATGCTCAAACTGGGATCGCTTTTGGCCGTGACGATGCTATTCGTGGAGCCATCATGTATGGGACATATGGACTCGACTATATGGATTTCTACACTGCTGATTCAACACTTGCGACCCCTAAGATGCGTCTAACTTCTGAAGGGAAAGTAGGGATTGGTACTACAATCCCGCAGGGCCATCTTCATATTCAAGGTGATGCTAGTAGTGCAACGGTGGTTAATATCTACGGCCCGGACACGGTTCAAAAGGGACTCAACCTAGGTGTTGATGCTACTAATCGCTGGGCCATTGGACAGAATTCAACTGCAGGTTCAAGAGGTATGTACTTCTACCAAGATCACACTGGAGTTGGAGGAATTATTTCTACACCTCTCATGTTATCGGCGAATTCGATGGTTGGTATCAATAATACCAGCCCTTCATACACACTAGATATCACTGGAGATATTCGTATCACAGGTGCTCCTTATCGAAATGGTGGTGATGTAGGTTGGATCGTTCCTTCTGATAGACGTTTAAAAGATGTGACCGGAAAATATGAGTATGGTCTGAAAGAGATCGCAAATCTTGAGACTATAAAATTCCGCTATAAAAAAGGGAACAAGAAAGAGATTTCATCCAAAGAAGAGTACACTGGCGTGATTGCTCAAGAAGTTCAAAAACAAATTCCGGATGCAGTAAAAAAAGATAAGGATGGTTTTCTCTCACTCAACACAACTCCGATTTTCTGGGCCATGGTGAATTCGATCAAAGAACTCTTTTCTGAATCAAAAGAAGTGAAGCGTGAGATCGCTTCGATCAAGGCAGAGAATAAAGCGAAGTCCGAAGAGATCGAAAAGCTCAAACGGGAGAACGCAGAAATGAAGGCCCGTCTAGACCGAATTGAGCACGAATTAATGGCCAAGTAGTTGAATTAACGGTGCTCCAGACTGTTCCAAATCATTAATTTAATCCTAATAAGTGTCGATAAGTCTTTAGAATATGAGACTTATTTCCAAGTTTAACTTTCTATTCGTGTTCGCATTCGTGATGACAATCATGTGTCCGCACGCGTTCGCTGAATCTCTCAGTTATTCCGGTCGTCTTGTAAATGCCAACGGTTCACCTGTTGTTGGTCCAGTAAATCTTCGTTTTGATCTCGCAAGCACTGCCAACACTTCGATCATTTTATGTACTCAAGACATCAATAACGTCGCTCTAACCAATGGTGTTTTTCATGTGAAGCTTGAACTCGATTGCGGAACTCCAACGCTATCACAAGTCATGGGTACGATCACTGACCCAAATGCACCAGCAATTAGAGTGACTAATTTATCTGCAAGCAAAACATATTCATTTCAAGAGCTCCATGCTGTTCCATCTGCACAGATTGCTCACGGACTTTCAAAGTTAAATGCAAACAATAATGAAGTTCTCACTTGGACAGGTTCGAAGTGGGAACCAAAACCTGTGACTGGTGCAACTGGTGGTACAGTGACCGACATTACTGCGGGAACTGGATTGTCTGGTGGTACGATCACGAACTCGGGAACGATCGCCATTGCAAATGGAGGAGTAACAGACTCACATTTGGCCGGAAGTATTACTCGTTCAAAACTTGCGAATGGAACTCCCAATTATGTTTTAGCTAACAATGGATCGGGAGTGATGAGTGAACTGGCCTATTTAGGACTTACTCAAGGTGGAACTGGTGCTAACACCGCTGCCGGGGCCAGAACAAATTTAGGTCTAGGGACTCTCGCGACCATGAACTATGGAACAAGCTGGGACCTTATTCTTTCAGCAGCACTTCCTAGTTGTTTTGCAGGACAAGTTCTTACCCTGACATCCCTTCCAACCGTGACCCTTTCATGTGTGGCCGATGTCTCTGTAGATAACACAAAACTTCCTCTCGCGGGTGGTACCATGAGTGGCGCTATTGCGATGGGGAACAATCAAATTAATGGCCTGGCAGAACCAACAGTAGGCACAGATGCCGCCACAAAATTTTATGTCGATAATCAGGTGAGCTCTGTCAGTAGCGGTGCGACTGGGACATGGGTGAGTGAAGTTCTTTCGGATACCAGTGATTTCGATATGAGTTGTCGTTATCGCTTCACTGCCGGTGGAGTGGTTTATAATGCCAACGTCATCCGCACAGATGTTATTCAACATATTTCCAACACCATGAATTCTAATACCACGATGAACTATCTTTCGATTTCGAAAGGATCAAGAACATCTGTGGCCTACCATCAGGATAACTGGTCAAACAATCAGATCAATGCCAACGGTACTGTAACCAGCATTATGAAGAATTGTGGTCCTGCGACGCCGGTTCCAAATTCTATCGCTGACAGCGATACCGGAACGCGAATTCGTGTTGAGGCCGCGGCCAATGAAAATAATATTCGCTTTGATACAGATGGCTCGGAGAAGATGATCATTACTTCGCTTGGAAGTGTAGGGATTGGAAACAGTTCTCCGGCAGAGAAATTAGATGTTACTGGTAACATCGCCGTTAACGGAACTCTTCGTTTAAAATCCGATAATGCAAACTACGTTACCCTAAGAGCACCAACTTCTTTGGGAGCGAACATTAGTTATACTTTTCCATTAACTGCACCGACTGCCGGACAAGTTTTATCTTCAAGTGCGGCCGGTGTGATGACTTGGATTACTCCAACAGCTTCACCCATTACAACTGTTTTTGGAAGAACTGGTGCGGTGACTGCCACTGCAGGGGATTACACTGCTACTTTAGTAACGAACACTCCTGCAGGATCAATTGCTTCAACCACTGTTCAAGCTGCGCTAAATGAGCTTGATACTGACAAACAAGCTGCTGATGGAACTTTGACTTCGCTCGCGGCCTACAATACGAATGGCATTTTGGTTCAAACTGCGGCCGATACATTTACAGGAAGAAGTGTTGCAGGAGTAACGAACAGAACTACGGTAACAAATGGTAACGGTGTTTCTGGTAACCCGACTGTGGATATCAGTACTTCTCTTCTTCCTTCACCCGTTGCAGGGGACGCCGGTAAGTTTTTAAAAGCAAGTGGTGCGAATACATCTGCTTGGTCTTCTCTTTCATCTTCGGATATTACGACCGCTCTTGGTTTCACTCCTGTGAATAATGCAGGAGATTCTCTGGCAGCTGGTACATTTACATTTAGTGGAACGAGTATATTACGAAATGCCAACGCTCCTTCGAGTTTAACGGACGTCACTAACAAGCAATACGTGGACAGCGCTGTTGCAGCTGTAAATCTTTGGCAGACATCAGGCAGTGATGTGTATCGATCAGTAGGTAACGTTGGAATTGGCGGTATTCCTGGCGCTAACAATGTTATTGATATGACTTCAAACACGACCACAAATAGAAGAGTGGTGAATACAAACTCGAACTCTGCAGGTGGTACGGGCTTTACTGCCGCCGCAGGAACTAACTCGATTACCATGGGGACTTGGGGACCAACTGCCGGTGGCACAGTTACTTATCTTGAATCATCTTCATCGAACCCATTTCGAATTGATACCTTCACCAATACACCGATTACATTTCATACGAACATGACAGCAGGTGGGACAACTGAAAGAATGCGAATTGAAGCGAACGGTGATATCGGAATTGGAACTGCAGCTCCTACGTCTCGCTTGCATGTAGTAAAATCTTTCAATGGTCTATCCAACGTCAATGCTGCTTTCATTAGTGGTACTGACGGAGGTGTTACAAATACTGGGGTGCAGTTTCTTGCGAAAGATAATGTGGGGCTGACTTCAAATGGTAGTTATCTTTTAAATGCCATTTTGAATGGGACTTCTTTTTTCAATGTAACGGGTGCTGGTAACGTGGGTATTGGTCAAACAACTCCTTTGGCACCTCTGCATATCAAAGCTCCAGCGGCCGGAATTTTATTAGAGGAAACAACTGGTGGTGCAAATAATGAGGCCTTCATTGTTCACTATAACAATAATCTCGAGATTCAAAATAGGGACTCTGCAAATGTTCTTTCACATATTCCTTACAGGTTTGATATTCGTGCTCCGGTAGGGACGTTGATTGCGAACAGCTTAGGTAACATAGGAGTGGGAACCACCGCACCTGGAGCGAAAATGGAGATCCAGGCCCCTAATATAATGTCAAATATTGGTGCTAACGCTCTTTTGCGCTTAATGAGTACAAGTTCGGCGAACAATGATTATATCCAGTTTGGATGGCTCGGTGAAGATGTTTGGGGTCTGATGTCGGCCGATTCGGCCACACATAAAAATTTTTCAATTCAGCCTTTCGGCGGAAATGTTGGGATTGGTACTTCAAATCCGGGGGCCCAATTGGATGTGAATGGACAAATCATGTTCAGTACTAAGAAAGGTTATCTTGGTTACTACACGCCTTTAAACCAAGTCGAAATGGGTGGTGTGGGTGCTACTAACGTGTCGCTTGTGACGAATGGTATTTCCCGTTTGAACATTGATACTACCGGACGTGTAGGAATTGGTACCACTTCACCTGCCTATGTACTAGATGTAACCGGCGATCTTCGTATCACTGGAACTCCTTATCGAAATGGGGGGGACGTAGGTTGGGTGGTGCCTTCTGATAGAAGACTTAAAGATGTGACTGGTAAGTATGAGTATGGTTTGAAAGAAGTTGCCAACATCGAGACCATCAAATTCCGTTATAAAAAAGGTAACAAGAAAGACATTTCTCCTGATGAAGAATACACCGGAGTTATTGCTCAGGAAGTGCAGAAGCAAATTCCGGATGCAGTTAAAAAAGACAAAGACGGATTCTTCTCCCTTAATACAACTCCGATCTTCTGGGCGATGGTAAATTCAATTAAAGAACTTTTCACAGAGAGCAAAGAACTCAAACGCGAAATCGCTTCTCTCAAAGAAGAGAACGAGCTTCTTAAAAAACAGAATGAAATATTTGAGAAAAGATTGAATGCGCTTGAACAAAACCAGACCAAAAAAAAGGGGCCTTAAAGGCCCCTTCGATTTTAAACCGGTCGAATCATCGTGGTTTCAAATAACTTTTTCTCTTCATCTTTGTCTTTAGCACCATTGCCTCCGCAGGCAAGAGCACCGACTGAAAATACACAAACAAATAGGGCCAAAAGAATTTTATTCATACGTACCTCCATGGCTGTAATCCAATCTTAACATGGGATCGTGCAAGGAATGTGTAACAAATTGTAACTTCCTAAGCTCCCGTAAAGAGGACTAAATTTTTTGTGTTTGGATCAGTTTTACCAGGGTTCTTACGTTCTCTTCTGGCGTCTGAATAAGAACACCATGACCTAGACCCGCTACCCAACGTTTAAAATCTAAACCTCTGTCACGAAGGTCCTGATAGTAAGCTGCTGCTTTCTTCAGCATGATTTCATTCGGAAGGTGTAACCAAGCTGGATCAAGGTTTCCTTGAATGAAGCAATGTGGAGGAAGAAGCTTTTGGATCTCAACTAAATCACATCTCCAATCAACACCGATAACATCAATGTTTGTGAGATCAAGGGCCTTAATGAAGCCCGCTTGAGTGTGCTTAGAGTAGTAAATCACTTTCGTCTTTGGAGACTTTGCTTTGAACTCTTTTAGAAGAGCTGTGATTTTAGGAACGATGAATTCCTTATAGTCGGCCACACAAAGTTCACCAGCTGCTGTATCAAATAGAGCAACCGCTTGAGCACCATTGTTTGCTTGCATAAGCATTTCTTTCAGAAGTTCTGGCATCAAGATATTACAGAATGCTTCGAAGCGACCGTCGAATAGACCTTGTTTTGCTGAAACAAGATTTCCGGCGTGAGAACCTTCAACTGCATATGTATAAAGCGTGAAAGGCGCACCCACGAAACCAAGTAGTGTTACGTCTTTTGGAAGACGTTCACGAAGAAGCTTACAAGCTTCGCCTTGGAATTTATAAAACTCTTCACCTGGAGCTTTTAGTTTTAGCTTTTGGATGTCTTCTTTTGATTGCAGGTGCCATTCTAGAGTTGGTGGACCAGAGTGATAAGAAAGACCCATGCCTAATTGTTCAAGTGGGAACAATAGATCAGAAAAAAGGATGGCGGCATTAAAACCGAAGTCCTGGATAGGCCCGAGAGTTACTTCACAAGCAAGCTCCGGATTTTTACACATAGTCATGAAATCAGAGTTCTTTTTGATTCCCTGATAGTGTGAGTGATAACGGCCCGCTTGGCGCATGAACCATACTGGAAGTGTTGATCCGCGGTTTTCAAAGATGTCCATTTAATGTCCTTTCCATTCTAATTTATAGCCAATGCCTCTCACGGATGTGATTTGGACCTGAGATGTATCTGAGTCCGCCCATTTCCGGAGTTTAACAATGTAGTTGTCGATAGTTCTGTTAGTCGGGAAGCTGTTTTCTCCCCAGATTTTTTCAATCATCTCGTCACGAGACACCACTTCGTTTTTCTTCTCAATTAAGAGTTCCAAAATGGCGCATTCTTTCTGACCTAGAGATGAGATATGTCCGTCAGCATCCTGAATCTCAAAACGCTTGGGCCAGAAAACCAGTTTCCCGTAACGATATTCGTCCGGATTATGGAGAGTGATTTGTCGTGATTTTAAAATGCGATCAAGTCTTAGAGTGAGTTCTTTAAGCTCAAACGGTTTAGTGACGTAATCTTCCGCACCAAGCTCCAGACCTTCCACACGAAGAGTTGGGTCGTTAAGAGCAGTACAGAAAAGCAGCACGCATTCTTTACTAAGCTTTCTGAATTCACGAGCTAGAGAAATTCCATCTCCATCTGGTAGACCAATATCTAGAATCGCAATCGCGGGCCTCATCTGAGCGAACTTCACACGCGCTTCCGCACATGTGGCCGCGAGATCCACATTGAATTTCTTTGAACGAAGATAATCGCGAAGGGTTTGACCCAAGTTAGCTTCATCCTCAACTAAGAGAAGCGATAGTTCAGACATCGGTTTCTCCTGTTGGTGCTAAGAAAGTCAGACGAAATTTTAAGCGGTCTGCATTCAAGATCTCAAGCTGACCTTGCATCTTTCGCATAAGGTTCTTGATGAGATAAAGTCCGATCCCAGAGCCCTTACTTGATTCAAATTTATAGAAAAGGCTTCCTAGAAGATTCATGTCCCCCGTGAATTTCTTTCCATGATCATCGTAAGTAATTTCCACACAAGGACCATGCTTTCGACAAGCAATTGAAACTTGCTTCGTGTCTTTGTTATGACGAAGAGTATTTTCGAAAAGGTTTCTGAAAATAAGATTCAAGGCAAGTTCATCCGCCATGACTTCTCTTGCGTCCATGTCCATCTTGAGCTCCACCTTAAGTGGAGACTGAAGCTTTTGTTCCTGACGTTTAATGAAGCGTTCAATACTCACTGGCACGAGAGTAAGAGGTGCATCTTGTTCAATACGTGAAAGCTGAAGACTTTTCTCAAGTTCAGATTCAAGCTTGTGAGTGTCTTCAATTAAACGTTTCGTAAGATTCGATAAAGTATCATGATCGTGAGTTTCATCCTCGATCATGTCCTTAATCACTTCTGCCTGAAGGCGCATACTCGCCAGTGGGGTTTTAAGTTCATGGGACAGAGAAGAGAAGAAGGCCTGCATGGCCTTAGACTTTTTCATGTCACGGAAATACATGAGGAAGAGTGATCCACCCAAGAGAACCAGAAAGATGAAGAAGAATGTACCTTCCCACCTCATCATATTCAGAAATCGGCTCTGAGAGCCGAGTTCCGGTAAATTGAGTTCACTCATCGTGGAGTGGAGTTTAAAAACGAGAAAGAGCCACCAACTCCCAAGACCCAGGAGCATAAAGACCCATAGAAGAGTCAGACCATAAAACCAACGGCGGGTCTTATTTACGTCCATAATCTCCGTTTCATTTCTTCCTGCACTTTTTCATCGTGAGCAAGAGAACCAAAGCCCACTTCGTAAGCGTTTGGAGCAAGGTAGATGCCTTTGTTCAGCATGATTTCGAATAGCTTTTTAAAGCGCTCGTTCATATTCGCCGGAAGGTCACCGATCTTTGTTAATTTATTGTGGTTAGAGATCGGGTAGAAGAGAGAACCATACTGAATAGTCTGGTAATCTTCGAAACCGTTCTTATCCATCCAGTCTTTCATAAGAGCGACAACATTTTTCGTGTTGTTCTCTAGTTTTACGTAAGCTTCTGGAGTTAATTTTTTAAGGTTCACGAGACCCGCTGCCATAGCAACTGGGTTACCAGAAAGAGTTCCCGCTTGGTAAACCGGACCGATTGGTGCCAGGAATTCCATCACTTGTTTTTTACCGGCAATTGCACCCACTGGCATACCACCACCGATAATTTTACCGTAAGTCACGATATCAGGGTGAATCCCTGTCTTCTCGCTCATACCCCCGAAACCAATTCTGAAACCAGAAATAACTTCATCGAACACCAGCATTGCACCATACTTCGTACAAAGGTCACGTAGACCTTGAAGGAATTCTTGTGACTGAACAAGAAGACCATTGTTGGCCGGAAGTGGCTCAATGAAAATAGCGGCGATATTAGTAGGGAAGCGCTCGAACACTTCTTTTACTTCATTAAGGTCACCAAGTTCGCAGATAAGAGTGTCTTCTGCCTGATGCTTCGTCACACCTTTTGAAGATGCTTCAGCTTCACCGGCCAGACCTGAACCAGCTTTGATAAGCATTGAATCCGTGTGACCGTGGTAACAACCATTGAACTTAATAATCTTTGAACGACCAGTTACACCGCGAGCTAGACGGATCGCCGTCATAACTGCTTCTGTTCCAGAGTTCACGAAACGAATCTGCTCGATGAATGAAATCTTATTAACGATATATTCAGCAAGCTCTAGAGAATATTTCTCACAAGCGCCGAAGGTCCAACCATTATCAAGGGCCTTGATGATTGCCTCTTTGATTTCCGGATCCTGGTGACCGTGAATAAGTGGTCCGAAGCTCATACAGAAATCGATATAATCTTTGCCTTCTTCGTCCCAAATGAAAGCACCCTTACCACGATTTACAAAACGTGGAGTCGTGTGAAGACCTTTAAAAGAACGAACTGGTGAATGAACTCCACCTGGAACATATTTAAGTGATTTTTCGAAAAGCTCTTTGTTATTCATATTATTTTCCTAATGAGTAAAACTCTTCCATCGAAGCGACAGTGTGAACTCGCACCCCTGCCTTTTGAAATTCTTGCCATGTTTTGCCCAGACCACAGAAGTGGTGAGCATGAGAAAGCTCAGGGAACTTCAGCATGAAGGCCTGATATTGCGGAAAGCTTGTCCAATAACAAGCACCCACTTCTTTGAGTTTCTGGTGATATTCTGGAGTCACATGTTTTTCCACGCGCTCGTAGCAACCAATCACTTCACCCAGATCTGATGTGCCCATATGGTGAGTAAGAACGTTCCATGATTCATCCAGGTGCGGATGAATGATCTTCAAGGCCTTCGAAGATTTAAGTGCAACCAGATCATCCGTGCCTAAGCTATCAGAAGTTCCGTTGACCCAGAAACCTTGGGCAACAAGATCACGCAGAGACTTAGTACCTGCGGCCCAGAGACCTTGAGGCTTAGTTGAATTCTTCAAAGTATCGACACAGTAGCGAGAAGTCACAAACAAGTGCTTCTTATCAAGTGTCAGTTGTTTTGCTTCTGGTTTCTTCTCAAGATATTCGTCATAAACGATGCCAGGTTCTGATCCAAAAGGAAGACCTACAAAAAGTTTTCCAGTAACTTTCGGGTGGTTTGAATTCTCAAGCCACTTTTTATCAATGCGCTTTCCATCAACTTCACCAGCGTGAACGTTAAGGAAAGTGTCGCCAATTTGTCTTACGTGAATACCAACCGCTAAGTGGCAGCCACCGCCATATTCTTTGAAGGCCTTTCTTTCACGATAAACTTCTTCTACTGTACGAGGGTGAGCAAGTTTTGAAATGTATCCAAAAAGTTTTCCACCATCATTACGGCCTTCCTGCATTTCAATTCCGAGTGCGCCTTGAGAAGCAGCAGAAGGGAAGGTGCTTTGAGGAAGAACCAGATAGTTCATACCAGCAAGAAGCTCAGAAAGTTCAGCGTGAGATTTTTCAGTGTGAGCAAGGCGCTCAATTCCCGCCAAAGCAAGAGTGATGGCGTGATACTGGCCATCCTGAAGTTTCTTGATACGAGTATTGATGTTCCCACGAAGGGTCTCACACTTGATCGTCGGTTTGCCTGGAATGTATTCATTGAGTGATCGAGTAAGATTCACAATTCTTCTTGGAGAAGAAGTTCCTACGATAAAATCTCCACTCCAGTTTTTAAGAGCATCAACGTTCTTCTGAGGAATCAAAAGAATATCGTGAGCAAATCTTCTTTCTGTTACGGCCGCTAGTTTAATCCCTGCCGGACGTTCAGAACCAAGATCTTTGTATGAGTGAATAACGAGATCAACTTCGCCAGCAAGGAGAGCTTCATCCAATTCTTTTGTGAAGAAGTCTTTTCCTTCTAATTGCCACAAAGGTTTATTGGTAATTTGATCACCTTGAGTTTTGATCAAAACAAGTTCGAACTTCTCGCCGGAAATGCGCTCAAGTTCGTTCTTCATAAGAGTAGATTGTGTCACTGCTAGAAGTGACCCGCGTGTGCCGATTTTGTAAGTGGTCATAGTACTAGAGGTATCTCACGTCCGCATTGATTTGAGGAGTGATAAGGGTAGAAGAAGTGCCGAATTTTTCTTGGAAAAGTGACTGACGCTTCATCGTGAGTGAAAGCATCGCAGCTTTAGCGAGAGCGATCTGAGCTTGTTTTTGACTCTCAATCACTGCGCCTTCAGAAAAGATATCATCTAGACGCACAACACCCTCTTCGAAAGTAAGTGGCGTCTTGATTGTAGAAGGGGCACCAAGGTCAACGAACAGACGATTTTCAAGCTTCGACCAGGTATGGAAGAAGTGTTCATCGAAAAGAACTGAGTTCGCACCAACGGTATTGGCAATAAACGGCTCAGTGACAAGAATATCTCGGTTTTCCCAAGGAATGATATTCAAGCCGTGAGTATTAGCAAGTTCTGCCACTCGTTCAGCGTTACGGGCACAGATTGTAATCTGAGCTTTTTTCTTAAATTGATTGATAAGGTCTTCCGCCATGGCCCCAGAGCCAATGACCACAACATGCTTAGCTTTTGCGCGAGAGATGAGGTGTCTGCGAGTAAGAGAAGCGTAGGTCTTTTGAGAAATACCGATCAAGTACTGAGTGCGGATTTCTTTGGCGTCTTTGAAAAGCTTTTCCAGGATTAGAAGAAGTTTCGTGTCTTTCAGGGTCGAAGAGGCGTAGATTTTGTACGCTTCTTTGAACTGGCCCACGATTTCATTTTCACCTATAAGTTTACTTTTAAGACCACAAATTGTTTCCAGCAGAAATAAGTAAGCGTCCTGACCTTCAACCAATGCGTGCTCGGGAAGTTTTTCGTGGTGAAAAGGGTAGATATCATATGCTAAAACGAGTGTGCGCTGGCATGTACGGAGTACAAATGCATGACTGGCCAGCTCATCATTGTTGAGCTTACCTGATTCAAAGTTCCAGAGCTGGAGGCGATTTAACATGGGCTAATCTTAAGATTTTTTGGCCAGATTTTTGTCATAGAAGTGTCATAAGCGATCAAAATATGGGAAAAAATCCGGGCCAATTAAAATTTATCGAGCTCAGGTTTCTTGACACATTCTTCACAAACACTTTATCTCATCTTTGCTAATCTCTTCACCTTTTGGAAAAACAGCCTATGACAAATTGGTTGAAATCACGCTTTTTGGCCTTCGATAAGAGGGTTGATGGAGCTATATCTTTTTTTGTTAAGCACTATGGCAAAACCAAATTCATGGTGGCCATGTCTAAAAAGGCCCAATATTTGGGGCTGGAAAAGCTGTTTCTAAAAGGGCCCAAGGCATTTGTTTACTTTTTTTTATTTTATTTGATTCGAGATACCATTCTCTACATTTTAATTCCCATAGCTTTTGCCATCTGGGTTGATTAGAGAACGCTGTGAAGGAGAGTTGATGGAAGCATTTACTATTATTTACACCCTGTTAGGGGGCCTTGGGATTTTCTTCTTCGGAATGAAATTCATGTCTGATGGTCTGCAAGCGGTGGCCGGAGACGTGATTCGGAAGATTATTAATTCCATCACTTCTAACCGGTTTATGGCGGTTGGAGTAGGGCTACTAGTTACTTGTATTATTCAGTCTTCTTCTGTCACAACTGTTATGACCGTGGGTTTCGTAAACGCCGGTCTTATGAATTTGACCCAAGCGATTGGGGTCATTTTCGGTGCTAATATTGGTACCACAATCACGGGTTGGATCATCTCCATCAAAGTCGACAAATACGGACTTCTTCTTGTTGGTCTTGGCTTCATTCCAGGTCTTTTTTCAAAATCAGAAAAATGGCAACATTTGGGCCGCGCTGTTCTAGGTGTGGGTCTGGTTTTCATTGGTCTTCAAACCATGTCGAGCGCCTTTGTCCCTCTTCGTGACAATCAGGCCTTTTTAGATTCGATTGCTTATTTCTCTGGCGAGCATTACGGCGCTTATATTGCTTCAATCTTGATGGGTTGTTTACTCACGATGATTGTTCAATCGTCTTCTGCCATGCTGGGGATTACGATGGCCCTCGCAACTTCTGGAGTCATCCCATATCATACAGCTGTGACGTTAGTTCTTGGTGAAAACATTGGAACAACAGTTACCGCGATTCTTGCTTCTATTGGTGCCACTGTTAATGCTAAAAGAGCGGCACGAGCTCACGCGCTTTTCAATGTTTTCGGTGTTTGCGTGATGCTCATGATCCTTCCTTATTATTTTGATATCGTGAATTCTCTGATTCCTCAGGACGCCCGCTATATTGCTCCTGATGGATCGGCACCTTATGTGGCCCAGCATATCGCTCTTGCTCACACTCTATTTAATTTGACGGCGACATTGCTTTTCATCCCTTTCATCAACCAATTGGCAGCACTGGTGACGAAACTCACTCCGGACAGAGCCGAGAAAGAAGTTCCTCATCTATTAATGCTTGGTGATCCTTCTAACATGCTACCTGCGGCCTCAATGGCACAAGCAGAGTCAGAAATTAAGAAGATGCGAGATATCGTTGAGAGAATGTACAAACTCAATCGTGAATTCTGGTTCAAAGATGATTACGATCCAAAGATGCTCGCCAAAATCATCGATTATGAGCGCATCACGGATAATATTCATAAAGAAATCACAGTTTTCCTTTGTTACGTGATGGAAAAACCGATGTCGCACCATCAGTCGGAACAAATTCAGGCCATGATCAAAATTACTGATGAGCTTGAAAGTGTCGCCGATTATATCGAGCGTCTGGCAAATTATCGCGATCGTTTCAAGTCGAATGAAAAACTTGATGGTGAAAGCCGTACTGAGTTCTTCAGTTTTATGGACGAAGTATGGGTCTTCTTTGAGATGGTCAGCATTGGCTTCCAAAACTCTGAGGATATGGACATGAGCCGTATTGAGGCCAAGTCTCATGAGCTTCAGCTTTGGGCCGATAGTATGCGTGAGAAGCATTTGGATCGAATTTCAAAAGGAAACTATTTACCAGTAACCGCACTGACTTATTCAGATATGGTTGTGGCCCTTAGAAAAATTCGTGCTCACTCGCTTCTTATGGCCGGGGCCATTGAGAACTTCAATTCTAAACACGAGTAATTATTAATTGCGCACTGATTCGTCCGACGCCGGACGAGTCAGTGCAGCATGTTTGTCTGCAAAATGACCTTCGTAATGTTCTGAGCTCAAATGGGTCCATGAACTACGAACCATATCTCGAAAAACTTCTTAACTATTCCGTCTCCCGTTATCATCTTTCTCCTGAGATCGCAGAGGCCTATCGAAAATCTCCTCGGCATTTATTCATTCAGGAAAATTACAGCATGGAAGAGATGTACGCGGATTATCCTCTAGGGATATATCAGGATGAGCGCTTCATCTCGACTATTTCTCAACCTTCTTTTGTGCTCTTGATGCTCGACATGCTGGACCTTCATCCTGGACAAAAAGTGATTGAATTAGGAGCGGGAAGTGGGTGGAATGCGGCCCTCATGAGTCATCTGGTTGGGCCCTCTGGTAAGGTCATTAGTCTCGAAATAATTCCCGATCTCGCTCGGGCGACCCAGAAAAATATTCAAAAAATGAATCTTCCTAATTTAGAGATTTTGCTAGCGGATGGAGCAGAAGGATATGCGCCGGAAGCACCCTACGATCGGGGAATTTTCACTGCCGGAGCTTCAGATTTACCTCGCGCTTTTCATGAGCAAATCAAGGTTGGAGGAAAACTTTTGTTTGTACTAAAAGGTTTTCGTTACTCTGATCAGCTCCTTTTGTTGGAGAAAAAAGCGGACCATTTTGAGTCTCTGGACACTCTGGCCTGTAGTTTTGTTCCTTTGAAAGGGGAGCATGAAACTTATCCTGAACCAGAATTCGATCAGATCATTGAAAGCCGCAACAAAATCTTAATATATCCGAACCGCCCGGATTTGCCGGCAAGTGATCGAAAAGTCGTGAGGGAAGATTCGGTATTTTTCTTCTAGTAGACATTACCTCTCTCCCTTTGGCATGATTGGCCGTACACCTAACATTTACCAAGGAAATTTTCATGGGATTGATCTTCTCAGCAAATGATATTTTGGAAAGATCGCGTGGTCTAACTTTCGATGACGTTCTACTAATGCCTAAGCATTCAGAGATGAACTCTCGTCGTGCTCCAAATCTTGAAACTAAGGTGACAAAAAACTTCACCCTGAAAACTCCGATCATCTCTGCCAACATGGACACAGTTACTGAGTACCAGATGGCGCTAAAGATGGCCGAGCTTGGTGGACTTGGTATTCTTCACCGTTTTATGTCTCCAGAGGAGCAAGTAAGACAAGTGAAGCTTCTAAAAGATGCAAAAGTTCTGGTTGCTGCTTCAATCGGTGTGAAAGAAGACGGTATGAGAAGAGCTGATATGCTGGCAGATGCTGGTGTTGATATCTTCACCATCGATATCGCTCACGGCGACTCGGTGATGATGTTTGAAACTCTTGATTACGTAAAAAAGAAATATCCTAAGATCGACGTGATCGCAGGAAATACAGCGATGCCAGAAGGTGTTCGCGGAATGATCGAGCACGGTGCTGATGCCGTTAAAGTAGGTATCGGTCCAGGCTCAATGTGTACAACTCGTATCATCACTGGTTGTGGTGTTCCTCAGTTAACAGCAGTTGCCATGTGTGTTCTGGAAGCTCGTAAGCATAACATTCCAGTTATTGCTGACGGTGGTATCAAGACTTCAGGTGATATCGTGAAAGCTTTCGCGGCCGGCGCTCAAACAGTTATGCTTGGTTCAATGCTTTCAGGTTGTCTTGAAACTCCAGGCGAAATCGAAGGTGGGCGCAAGCGTTACCGCGGTATGGCCTCTAAAGACGCACAAGTGTCATGGCGTGGCGAACTTCCTACAGGTATGGCCGCAGAAGGTGAGGCACGTTGGGTCAACTGCAAAGGCTCAGTAGAAAATATTGTTCACGAGCTTACTGGAGGCGTGAGATCAGGTATGACCTACCTTAACGCGTTCACATTAGCGGATATTAATAAAAATGCCCGTTTCATGGAAATGACTGCCTCTGGTATGATGGAGTCGAAACCACATGGACTTAACCTTTAGGACGGCATGTTTTCTGATAATGCATTAGATATCGTTTTAACTTATCCAAAACTTCAAGAGCGTCTTCAGGCCAAGCCTGAGGACGTTCAGAAAATTAAAAAGCTATTCAAAGAAATTCACGGAGAGTTTTCTCCGACTTTAGTTAAGTCTGCTGCTGCTATTGTAGATATGACTTTCTTAAAGCTCTATGATGGTGTGAACCTTGAAGTTCCTCCAGGAATGGATTTCCACGAACTAAAAAAGAAAAACCATATTGTGCTCGTGCCTAACCATCAGTCTCACGCGGACTATGTGGCCCTGACTTACAGTATGTTTAAAAACTTTGAAGTTCCAATTCGAGTTGCGGCCGGAATCAACTTAAACGTTTTCCCACTTGGCCAATTCTTCGGTAAGGCCGGCGCGTTTTTCATTCGCCGTTCATTCACTTCAGATCATCTTTATAAGCTCACGTTTGAAGGCTACATCTACTATCTTCTGAAAACCGATCAGGTAGTAGAGTTCTTCTTTGAAGGTGGACGTACCCGTACCGGTAAACTTTTAAAGCCAAAGTACGGTCTGTTCCAGATGCTTCTTGAGGCCCATTCTCAAATGAAAGAGAAGCCTCTGATGTTCATTCCGGTTTCACTTGCTCACGAGCACATTCCGGAAGAGAAGGCCCACGCCAGAGAACTTGGCGGTGGTAAGAAGGTTCCTGAAAGAGGGGCCCAGCTTTTTAAACTCATTAAACTCGTTAACAAGCGCCTGGGTACAATTCACATTCACTTTGGTGATCCACTCGTGATGAATGGCTTTGAGGGTGACTTAAAAGAAGCCACTCAGAAGCTAGCGTTCTCGTGTTTTACGGCCGTGGGCCGTGGCATGCCGATCACACCTTCATCACTTCTTGCTCTCATTATGCTCGACGAACCGTCGGGTGCTCTTACCTGGAAACAAATCGAAGACCGCGCCATTGACGTGATCGATTACTGCCGCGCTCTTAAAATCCCGATGACTCCGTCTCTGGATTGCGATTCTTTCCGTGATTCTCTTCGTTCTGCCCTTGATATGTTTATCGGGAACAAAAAGATCGAAGTTCTTAAACGTGAAAAGCTGAATCAGGTATACTACGTGATTAAGGATGAGCGTCGTGTGGAAGTTCTCTACCACAAGAACATGATCCTTCATCACTTCTTAGTACCTGCTATCATTAATGCTACTTGGTTTAACGTTTTCAACGGTTCAATCAAAGACGGCATGCAACTGACTCGCTTCCTTATGGCAAAACGTAAGGAACTTAAGTACGAGTTCTACCTTCCTTCAGCAAAAGAAATGATCAAAGAAGCTCTGAACATTATCTCTTACGCCCTTGGAAGAAGGGTGGAGTCGCTGGAAGAGTGTATGAAACTCTCTTCGCAGGAGCTTTACCAACTTGCGACTAAAGTTCGTCGTTTCTCGACCGCACTTTCATATCTTTACGAGGCCTACTACATTTCAAGTCTTGCCGTGAAATACCTCTCGCAAGAGAACTTCACACAAGAGCGCTTTATTCAGGTGGCGAAAGAACTTTTCGCGCTTGAGATCGAGCATGGAAGAGTCGTGAAGTACCCAGAGTCATTTGCAGTGCCAATCATTAAAGATACTCTGATTTATCATCAGAACGCTAAAGTGATTGATCGAAACGAAGACCGTACGTTTAAAGTGGTCGATCAGGCGAAACTTGATGAATCGATTGAGAAGTTCATCCGTGATCTAAATGATCAGGTGGCCATTAATCTTAAATTCAATAAGGCCCTGCCGTGATGAATTCGCTCCTCGCTAACATGCGATGGATCTGTGTTCCTTCGGATTCCATGGGCCAGGACTGGCTTCAAAAGAGCCAGGAACTGGACGATCGCCTTCCTCATGAGGGGATGGATCTGGCAGAAGAGGCCGTTTATTTACTCTTTTCCGATACCCCGAGCGAAATGCTGGAGGGAAATGGAAGGGCTCTTATAGCAAGATCGGTCATTGGACCGAAAAAGAATCTGGAAGCTCCTCTCAAGCTGATTGATTGGAAGGCCGCTCCAGTATGGCGTGAGAAGCTTGTAGGGGAGACCCTGCAGGAACTCCTGGAAGACGCAGAGGAAAAGCGTTTACGGGCCCAAAAGGCCACAAAAGCGTTCGCAAAACCCTTTAGCATTTGCGTCCGTCGACGACTGGTACCTGGACTTGTGCTTGAAACGGAAGTTATCTTCCATGAATGAGGCTTGTCAGGTTATTCAAAGCGTTGTAATTTTTCATTTATTTAGAAAGACCCCAAACACTTCTGGAGGTGGGTTATAAGCGAGAAAGTTCAAGAACCACGTGTGAATGAGAGAATTCGTGCTCATGAAATCCGTTTACTCGGAGACGATGGTAAGGCCTACGGGATTGTTACTCTGGCCCAGGCACGTATTATGGCCGATTCAGAAGGATTGGACCTAATCGAAATTTCTCCGAATGCTGTTCCACCAGTCGTGAAGATGATGGATTACGGTAAGTATAAATACCAAATCCAGAAGAAACTTGCTGAAGCTAAGAAGAAGCAAGTTGTGATCGAGATCAAAGAGATCAAGTTCCGTCCAAACATCGAAAAACACGATATGGAAGTGAAACTGAATCACATTGAAAAATTCCTTGATCATGGGGATAAAGTTAAGCTACTTATGCAATTCCGCGGACGTGAGATGGCCCATAAAGAAATTGGTTTGGCCAAGTTCGATGAAATCGTGAAACAGATCCTTGAGAAGGGTGCTGTGATCGAAGCTCCGTCTAAAATGATGGGGAATCGAGTAATTGCGATGGTTGCCCCAGGCAAGAAAAAATAGTACGAAAACACTTTAAATATGAGTTATCCCGTGATAACTTCATGCACTCTTTTAAGGGTGCATTTTTTTTGGGAGTCCATAATATGGCTAAGATGAAAACTAAGCGTGCAGCTGCAAAACGCTTCAAAGTAACAGCTACTGGTAAAATTAAGTATAAGAAGGCTCACCTTCGTCACTTACTTGTAAACAAGTCTAAGAAAGCGAAGAAAGATAAGAACACTCCGGGTTACGTTCACCCAGGTGATTATCATAACGCCGCAATGTGTATTCCATACCTAGTGTAGTTTTTTGATCGCGCCTCTGGCGCGATTTTATATTAATCAAGAGTAGTGAAATAGGGTTAAGTGACAATTAGTCCCCCTATGAACGAAGAAGGAGAGCCATCATGGCACGTGTAAAACGCGGTTTTAAAGCCCGCCAACGTAGAAACAAAGTACTTAAACTAGCGAAGGGTTTCCACTTCGACCGTCGTACGAAGTATAAGCATGCTTCTGAGACAGTTCGTCGTGCTCTTCATTACGCATTCATCGGTCGTCGTCTTCTTAAGAGAGATGTACGTAAGCTTTGGATCGTTCGTATCAATGCTGGAGCTCGTATGCTTGGCACTTCTTACAGCCAGTTCATCTCTGGTCTTAAGAAGAAAGATATTACGATCAACCGTAAGATGCTTTCTGAGCTTGCAGTTCATGACTTCAACGCTTTCAAAGCTATCTTTGAAGCAACTAAGTAATTCTTATTGAGAAGGCCCCGTAAGGGGCTTTTTTTTCGTCCAGTCTTTCAAAGAAATCTATTTATAATCTGCCCAAATCATCGAAATTTCGAAGAAAACGGATTTTTTTTCTCTTGAACTAATCCTGTTTACTGCTAACCTATTAATAATTCTAAAAAATTGGCGATAAGCTTTTGAAACTTCATGGGAGATTTTCAATGAGCATGACTAAGGCAGACATAGTAGAGCGTATCTACAAAGAAGCAGGATTCTCGAAGAAAGAAGCTGCGGAATTAGTAGATCTCGTCTTTAAAGTAATTAAAGACACTCTAGCAAAAGGCGAGAAAGTTAAAATTTCTGGTTTCGGGAATTTTTCTATTCGCGACAAAGCAACTCGTATCGGTCGTAACCCTCAAACGGGAACTGCGATGAATATTAGTGCACGTCGTGTACTAACTTTCAAACCTTCGCAAATTCTAAAAGAGGACATCACTGAGCGATATTCTCACCGTCTAGATGAGAACGGAAAAGAGAACACAGCTCTTCCGATTAAAGAAGCAAAACCACGTGCACTAAGCTCGTTCCTGAATAACGAAGACGATACCGTCTACGATGATGGTGACGATGACGACAATGACGAATAGTCTCGTGCTTTGATGGCCTCTCTCCATGTCGATTCCGAATAAATCCAATTTCAAATTTCAAGAGCTCACCCCGATTACCGGGGTGAAGCCTTATGTAATCAGGTATTGGGAAACTGAATTTCCTGAGATTGCTCCCTTCGATTCAGAGGGTGGGCAGAAGATTTATGCTCGTAAAGACGTTGAAGCAATTCTTCGAATTAAGAAGCTTTTGTTTGAAGAAAAACTTTCTATTCCTGAAGCAAAAGCACGCATGCAAGCAGCACCTGAAGAGGCTGCAGTCGCACAAGTTCCGGCGCCGGTAGTTGATACTGCTGCAATGGAAAATGTTAAAAATCAGATTCTAAAATCACTCGATTTTATTCGCGATATAAAGTTTAAACGAAAGTGGTAAGCCACTCACGAAGTGCGCGCAAATCATCCCCGGAATTCTGCTCAATAATGGCAAACTTCTTCAGAAGATTGTCCTGATTTGCTTTGAAATAATCCTGAAGCATTTTTTCAACGTGAGTAAGGCGATGCTTGAATGTAATTGCCGTTAAGCGCATATGAGAAAGGCGAAGTTCATTCAGTGCTTTTTCTCCATTGCTAATGAATGGATTGATCGCTTTTTCGTGAGGGGAAACTTCGGTTTCTGTCAGATCAGATAAATCATCCAGGAGCTGAAAGCTCACGCCAATTTCACGGCCTAGACGGAAAAATTCGATTTTTCCTCTGAGAGTTACCTTTGGTGAGAGAAGATATGAGCCCAGAGTTGCAAGTTGGATCAGGCGCGCGGTCTTTAGTTCATGAATGCGAACGACATTTTGAATATCAACTTTCCCATCTGCTGCAAGATCTCGGAACTGTCCTTCGATGAGACCCTTGGCACCCGTCGCCCAGGTCATGAGCTTATGAATATTACGAGCACGAGGATGATCCATTTCCATCAATTCACCGAACGAAGCGATGAGAAGAGCGTCGCCCGCGAGAATGGCCTTCCATTCGCCAAAATGCGCGTGTGTAGAAGGTTTTCCACGTCTCATGAGATCATTGTCCATGGCCGGAAGATCATCGTGAACGAGGGTATAAGCGTGGTGCATTTCGATGGCACTCGCCAGATGCAAATGGGCTTGGGTTAACTCGTGATTCAGATCCAGGGCCAGAGCTTCCACCAAGCGAGGACGAAAGAGTTTTCCGGCAGGGAAAACTGCATAATCCATCACTTCTAAAAGTTCTTTGTGAAAAGTCGTTTTATTTAAGGCTTTATGAATGGCCTCGGTGAGCATGGCAAATCCTTACGGTGCAGACGGTTTTGGCGCCCCCAATGTACCACCTAAACGGATTTGATAAAAGCCATCTTTTTGCGTGAATGACTGAAACATCATATCAATCAGAGGAAGTTGCTGCTTGAAAGTCTCAGAGAAGGCCACTTCACCACCAAGATTGATTGGTGAGAAAGCAATGGCACCTTCTTGAAGATCGATGCGTCCTTTGAAGTTGGCGCGAAGGGGAGAATCGGCATCACCCAAAATCAACTTATCAACGTTCAGACGAGGAGAGTTTTCTGAATTTGCCTCGATTCTTAGAGTGTTGATTTTAAGATTTGGTGCAGTGAAGCCCTGAATACTTTGAGAAGGAATCTGCAGGTCTTTTGATTCAGCTAGAAGTGAAAGACTCTTAACTAAATTGTTGGAGAGGATCACACTAAGATCCACTGTTACGTTTCCAGCAAGTTTGAAGTTCCCACCAAGAAGAGGCTGAATGCGGTTTAGAGCGATGGTCTGGTCCTTTAGACGCACCATACGCTGGCCAAATCCCTGAACAAAATAAACTGTCAGTGGCTGGCCATAAAGCTCAGTGTCTAAGCGGAAAGGAAGACCAAATGGAGCGAAATTAATTAATTGGTAGTTCAGTGTCACGTGACTGAAGTCCAGAGTATCACCAGTGCGACCAAGGCAGCTTGCCGGAAGTTTTAGACCCGAGACCACGATTTTTGGCATGATCCATTCCATGCGGATCTGATCGAAGTCCGGATTACAGCCAGTACCTTTCAAATTACTTTTTAGGAAAACTTTAAGCTTATCACCAATCGGGTAGTAGCTCATGAAGGAGAAGACAAAAAGAAAGAAGACTATCAGGACATAAAAGATGACCTTGATCTTACTTTTATAATTGATGTTATCCAGAGAAGTTAATTCTACTGAAGCGGCCATTATTCTTCCTCTTCGGTGTTCTGAGCGTTACTGAAGTGAATTGCGTGAAACTGACCCTGAAGAAGACCAGTGTCATTGTTACGTTTAATGTCCACACTTTGAATGCGGAATTTCTCACGTTGAATCATGTTCACGAAGATATTCATGAGTTCATCATTAGTGATGTTTGAGAAAGCGAAATCCGCCTCAGATTTCATCACCACGGGAGAGATCATCTCGCCGTTGTAGTTTTTCACCTGAATTTTTGAAAGTTCAATTCCCGCTGCCGAAAGCATATTCGACATACGCGAAGACATCATGTCCTGGCCATCAATTGGATTTTGAGAAAGAACTGCAGGGAAGATCTCGCGAAGTCCCTGATTCTGGCCGATGATTTCATTTGCCTTCGTAATAAGCGCCTGACGAGTCGCCAGATCGGCCTTAAGTGTATTGTTCTGCCAATAAACAAGTCCAAGAACCATTGTCGGAAGAAGGAAGATCAAAAGGATCACAGCGGCCTTGAAGAGTTTCTGTTGCTCTTCTTCGAGACCGTTATAGAAGTCCTGTAGATTATTATATCCAGGAGTCAGCTTAAATTTATCGATGCGATCAAAAACTGAACGATCGATTTTCTTAAACATTGGAATCGAGGTGTTTACGTCTTCAACCATATTAGTTACCTGAAGCTGTTACAGTTAATTGCATTTTAGTCTGATCAATCTGCGCCGTAAGGTCGTTCAAGGTAGAACGTTCAAATGCGGCCTTAAGATTATTAAGCTCATCCATCGTCTCAGAAGTGAAGACCGCAGTGATTTCGCCCACGTCAGTTGATTTGAACTCAACCATCGTCGCACCTTGAGCACTTGCTGCAATTTGGCTCACATGAACCAGAGGAGAAAGGGCCTGGATTTCAATCGCTGATTGAAGAGTTGAAATTTCCTGACGAACACCACGCTGCTTTTTAACAAGAGCGTCGTAGACCGGTTTGGGATTTTGCTGAATAGAACGACGAAGACGACTGCTGATCATAAGCTCGTCGTTTTTCATCACGTTGGCGATTTTTGCATTCACCGCCTTAATGTCACGCTCGATGAAGAAGCGTTCAGCAAAGAGCGATACTGCCAGAATCAGGGCGGCCGCTGCCACTCGAACTCCAATGAAAGAGAAAGAGTAGAGAGGAACTTCTGATGTTGAGGCCTGAGCAAATTTACCGGTAAGAAGGTTGATGAAGCGGTTCTTTCTACGGAAACCGATCGCCATCATATTTACCAGAGCAAATTTAGATTTATTCTTTGGATTTAGATCAACTTTTTCGCCTTCAACTTTCTCGAAGCTCTCAAGCAGAGTAACTTTGGTGTCCCACTTTTCAGTCAGGAAGTTGGCAATGTTCTTAATGTTCGATGTACCACCGCAGATGAATACATGTTGAACTGCCAGACCAAAATTCACTTTGAAACCAACTTTCCAGCGTAGGAAGTCAGAAACAAGTGGTGAGAACACACGCTCCATTGAATGAGCGAATTCGCTTTGAGTCGCCTCTACTTCAGCGTATTGAGAAGAAGTCAGAAGGAAAGCGTTTTGGTGCTTATAGAAAATCGCCTCATCCGGATCGATCTTATAAGTTTGAGCGATCATTTCGTTTACATGCGTACCACCCACGTAACTTACGTGAGTCATAAGTAGGCGAGAGTTGTAAAAGAAATAGGCCTTCGTTGTTTTGTGTCCCATATCGAGAACACAGAACGGACCGGCCATCGGATTTTGATTGAAATAGTTTTCAACACTTGAAGATTCAGTTGTTAGAACATTCGGCAGAACGTTTTTACTGCGGAGAAGTTCATAGTATGGTTCAAAAATGTTTTCACGAACCAGTTCCACTAGAGCAGTAAACTGAGTTTTTTGAGCTTCCATACGATAAGCATAGTGAATCTCACTAAGCGCGTAAGGAATGTCTTCTTCAAGTAGGAATGGGAGCATGAGTTCCGCTTTCTTTTTGCTCTTCACCGGAAGAGTAAGAAAACGTGTCGTCATCATTTCATGATTGGCCGGATAGATGATCTTGGTATCAGGACGTGCGACAGAATCGATAATTTCCTGAACGATTTTTGCCTGCGCCTCTTCAACCGTTAATTCGGAATGATCACTTAGAAAATCACGAACAATGATTTCACTCATGTCGACGTGATTGATCTTCCTTTTATCAACGAAAGAGGAAACATACTTTACACTGTAGGATCCGATATCAATGGCTAATACATGCATAGTATTATTTTAACCAGAGACTGGAAATAAAGCCTAGTAATTACTGATTAATTGATTTGGATTTCTATAATACGTGGTTCAAGTAGTTGAGCGTTTTGATTTGCGCCTGCAGTGTTACCACCAGTCGTCGCTCCGCCTGTTGTTGAGCCGGTAGTAGAACCGCCGGTCGTTGTTCCCGTAGTGTTACCAGTAGTGCCAGTTGTACCAGCTGTGTTTTGGCCAACGGAGTTTTTTGGTAGAACCACAAAGGCCACAAGTGTGTAGTTGGAACGGTTGTAGGAACCTTCAGAGACGATTCTAAAAAGGTTAGGGTTTGATCCGAAGCTAATGCCTTTTTGTTGGAAAAGCTTCATACGATTATCAAAATCCGTCTCGTTCATCAGACGCTCTTGTTGAACGATGTACTTTTTGAAATCTTCCAGTGTGTTTAAGAATCTTGGTTGTTCCGGATTATCTCTCCACAGGAAAAATTCCTTGATGTCGTCCTCAGTTGCCTGAGGAATAAGGATCTTAAACATGTTGAGAGTAAGTTTGTTGAAATCAATTTGTGTTGATGGATAAACACTGAATTCATTATGAATAAGTTCAATCAGCTCATCGTCCCAACCCGGAATTGTATAAAGCTCACTCGCTGAACTTAGAGGACCAAACTTTGGAGCAAGAGGAACTTGTTGGAAGTTTGATTCAGCTTCACCGACTAATGGATCCTGGTTCATACTTTGATAATCTGACATGTAGTACTTTAGATTTGTCAGAAGTTCCTGGTAATTAATGGAACCATATCGATCAGCAAACGATTCATCTTTTTCTTTCTTGTCATCCACCAGACGCTTAAGGAGATAAAAGAGAGACTGATCCACAGATACATCTGTCAGGATTGCGCCTTCGTTCATATTAAGGGTCGAATTATGATCCATTCCGTCTTCTGCATTCGGGTCAGGATTAAATTTGGTCATATCAATACGAAGCATATTGAGGTTCAGGCGGTTTGAAATATTCTGGATCGAGACCTTCATCTGGCCATCAAGCAGAGATTCAAATTGAAATTTATCTACGGTGTCCTTGAAAGCTCGGGTGGCGTTTCCTCCCACCGGAATGGGATACATGAAAGGTACTTCCCATAACTGGTTTAGGAGCTGAGAAGAAACCGCCTGCTTGGCGTTCTGGTTACCTTGAACGTAATTGTAGGCCTCTTTGTAGAGACGCAGACGAGTAATTGCGAGCTGAAGACCTGACTCGGCCAGGAGTTTGGCCTGCGAGCGGTCTAGAATATTGGTCGCTTTGATACGACTGATTTTCGATTCAAAAGTAAATTCACCATAAATGGCCATGAGAATGATAATGGCAGTCAGAATCATCATGAGCGCAATACCGCGTTCATTATTCATGATCTTTTGGAGGTCTTTTCTAAAACCCATCATTACCTCCATCCTGATTTCCCATGTTCACGCCAGTCGTTCCTGCGGTTGCTCCACCCTGAGGAGTAGTGGTGGTAGTCGCCTGGTCTTGTGGCGCTTGAAGTGGCCAGTGAGTGCGGAAAATACGAGACGTGGTTCTCTTATTGCCTGCAGAATCGTACCAGGTCACAAGCATGCGCACACCGTGCAGAACACTCTCACCCTGAGGAACAGTTTTAATATTGGTTTCCCACTTACGGCGGTTTAAGTTCCAGAACTGGAACTCCAGGGCCTCAACATTTCTAAGAAGGACCGCACCTTTAACTCTATCAACGTCATCAATGTTGATGCGTTTATCAGAATAAGGATCATCGGCCGTGTAGTAACGAACTAAACTTCTGAGGGATTTCGGAACATTTGGATTTTCTTCTTTACCCTCGTCACTCGGAAGTTCCTGTTGAGCTGCAAGCGCATAACGGACCCAGGCAAAGTGAGATTGCTTCATATTTTGAAGCTTTCTACGGTTTGAAGAAGTGAAAAACTCAAAAGTACTCTTATCAGGAGAGTAAAAGCGAGGAATCGGATAGCCTTCTTTTGAAACTGCTGAAAAGTGCTCGTTTCGTTCAAAGCGAGTCACTAGTTGTTCATAATATTGCTGAAGGAGGGGACTGTTCATAGCGCCACCTTGAGCACCTTGTTGGGCGGCACCTTGAGTAGAGCCCGTGGTATTTCCCACGAAACCACCATCACTTCCGTCATTTCCAAACTGGTTCATGTTGTTTTGATTCATATTCATGACAGTCGAGAAGTAGAGCGGAGAATAAATCTGAGCAAAGTCCCACTCAAAACGACTCATGGCCGTTTCGATCTGAAGATTGTTTTTATTGATCTCAGTTGTGCGGTCTTTAGTGAGAAAAGCGTTTTCAGTAACGTTTACAACGGCGAGTGTAATGAATGCCAGAAGAGTAATGGCAATTAAGATCTCAATTAATGTAAAACCTCGGTCATTAAAAACCGATGTTGAGCTGGATCTTTTCATTATAATTCGTCAGATAAGTTGAAAGTGTATAACTGTACTTTGTGTCTTTATTGGTAACTGTCACTCTGGCCTGCCAGATGACACGTTCAATGTTCTTTTTAAGTTCCTCGAAAACCATTTTTTCTAAGCTGGCATTTCTATTTCCGCTGTTTTGGTTGTTACCAAAATAGTTTCCTTCGTAACTGTCTTTTGCTTCTTCAGAAGTCGCGTCTTTTTGAGCAAAGAGTTGAGCAAAGTCAGGAACCGTGAGTTTCTTCATTTCCAATGTGTACTCAAAATTTTTAAGGTCCGACTCTTCAAAAGTCTTGGTCTCTTTCAAATTAGTCTGAGCATTGGAAAATTTTGGAGGATCAATCACCAGTTCATTGATTTTTCTTTCACAAAGTTGCTGAAGCATCAGTTGTTCTTCAGAAAGAGTAGAGTCGGCAACGTTATAACCCTGACTGGTTAGAAAAGCCGTAACGAAAAAAGCAAACAGGGTCAGGGCAATCATGACCTCTAAAAGTGAGAACCCTTTTTGATTTTGCTTCATCGACCGATCCACTGCTTGTAAGTTTCTTCTACTCTAGTTTGAAGGATATCTTCCAGTTTGGCCACGGAGTCTGAGCTGAGAACTTGGAAGCCAGCATTGGTTTCTGCCATAAATGGTTCAATCTCTAGAAAGGCGAACTCCTCATTGGTAGAGAAAAATACAATGGCACCATCTTTTTCACCAGTCGGATAGAAATAAATAGAGGCATCATTATCAGTAAAAAGTCGTTTTTGTGCAGAAGTTGCCAGACCCAAGATGGTCACGTCCGGATGAATTTCGCGTTTAATTTCTTCGAACTCTTCCACTTTCGTAAAGTTTCGATCAAGGGCCGCGTTTCTTTCTTTCTCGGCCTTCTCTTCCGCCAGAGAGAGGCCAGAAGTCTTAACTGGCAGATCAGGCAAGGCAAGGTTACCGGCCGGGCCATATTCCACAGTATATTCCACAGGAGCTTTATCAAGCGAGAAGCGAAGTCGGACAACGGTATTTCTTAGAACAGCTTCGTTGGAAGCAAAACGGACGGAGCGATCGATATCATCGATGGTCGTTTGTAAGTCTCTATGTTTTTGAGCGCTATCACCAGAAGGTACGGCCAGGAAAACCAGAGCACCTAAAAGAAGGGCCACCAGGATTTCAATTAATGAAAATCCGGATTGGTGGCCCTTATGAGAATTAAAGATCTTTTGAATTGATGTCGGCATCAGCACCTTCACCACCTTCGGCGTTATCAGCACCTAGGGAGATGATGGTAAATGTTTTACCGTCTGATTCGTAAATGTACTCACCATCCCATGGATCTAGAGGTACTTTACCACCTTCGATATAACCGCCTGGAGCATAACGCTTACATTCACGGCCACCTGTTGGCTTTTCAACTAGAGCATCAAGACCCTGGTCAGTAGTCGGAATGAAGTTACAGTCACGACGGAATTCTTTCAGACGCTCTGAAAGAGAACGAATTTGAATTTTAGCAGTTTGTACCTGACCTTCTTGAAGACGTTCAGTTACTTTACCGGCAACGAATGTACCAGCAAGACCTAGTAGGGTCAGGGCGATCAAGATCTCGATCAAGCTCATCCCGTTTTGAGACGCTACGATCTTTGTAGTATTTTTCAGCATAAGAGCTCCTTCTTAACTAATTTTGTTCAGATCCATCATCGGAATAACTACGGCGAACACAATGAAACCTACGGCAACACCGAGACAAATCATCATAATCGGTTCAAGGATCGAGGTCAGTCCACTGATTTTCGATTCTACTTGATCCTCATAGTTTTCCGAAATAATTTTTAGCATCGGCTCTAATTCCCCTGAACGCTCACCCAGACGAATCATATGGGTAACCAGGGCCGGAAAATATCCACTTTGAATCAGTGGGTTCGTAATTGAAGCACCTTCTGAAACTGAAATTCGAGCCTTTTCCACTGCATCTTTCATATGCACATTCGGAATAAGGTTTTTCACGATATTCAATGCCGTTAAAATTGGTACCCCTGAGTTCATCAGTGTTCCGAGAGTCGAGCAAAAACGGCTTACGTTGATCATTTTAATCAACATTCCAAGAACTGGCAATTTTAACTGAAGGGAGTGCCACTGAGCGCGTCCCTTATTGGTGTTAAGGTATTTGTTTAGAAGGAATGCGCCACCAATAATGGCAGCAATCATGAGCCACCAATAGTTTTGCAGGAACTCCGAAATCCAGATACAAACTTTGGTAATGAAGGGAAGTTCACGCTTAGTCGACGTGAAGATCTTCGCCATCTTTGGAATAACAAAGATGAAAATAACGTTCATCATAGCAAAACCAAAAACTGCCATAATAACCGGGTAGGTCATGGCACCTTTGATTTTGTTTTTAAGTTTCACTTGAGCTTCGGTAAAGTCGGCAAGACGAAGAAGTACGATTTCAAGTGTACCTGATGCTTCGCCGGCCTCAACCATGTTTACATATACCGAGTTAAAAACCTTCGGGTGATCCTGAAGGGCCTTTGCTAATGAAGCACCTTCATTTACCTTTTGTCTTAGATCCGCCAGAACCAGACGTAGGGTAGCGTTATCAACTTGGTCTACGAGGGCAGCAAGGGCCTCAACGATCTGAATCTTTGCTTTAATAAGTGTCGCAAGCTGACGAGTCATCATCGCCAGATCTTCTACGTTCACACTTCCACGTAATTGAAGAAGACTACTTCCACCTGAAGTACCTTGGGCCTTTTGTTCGCGGATATCAATTAGCATGATTCCCATGGATTTAATCTTCTGCTTGGCAGCAGCGATACTTTCCACGTTAACCGTGTTCTTAATTTCCTTTCCGCTTCGATCCATTCCTCGATAAGAGTAAATAGGCATAAATTATTCTGTCTCTTCTGCGTTAATTGCGCGCATTACTTCTTCAACCGATGTGATCCCTTCATAAATTTTATCAAGGGCATCACCACGAAGAGTTCTCATCCCAGCGCGAACCGCCGCTTTTTTAATCGTGGCAGCATCGGTTTTCTGAATAATCAGGGCACGGATTTCATCGTTCATCATCAGAAGTTCTGAAACCACTGTTCGACCAGAGTAACCGGTATTTGAACAGCGACCACAACCAACTGGTTTGAAGATGGTGGCACTATCAGGAATATCATTCACATCAAGAATCACTTTTTCAAAATCTGAAAGAGTGGTTCTTTGTTTACATGCCGAGCACAGCGTACGAATAAGTCGTTGGGCCAGAACACCTGCAAGCGATGATGAAATCAAGAACGGCTGAACACCCATATCGATCAAACGAGTAGGTGCCGAAGAAGCATCGTTGGTGTGAAGAGTAGATAATACAAAGTGACCCGTTAACGAGGCGTTAATCGCGATCTCTGCCGTCTCTCTATCACGGGTTTCCCCGATCATCACCACATCCGGGTTTTGACGAAGAATCGAACGAAGGGCCACCGCAAAGGTAAGTTCAATTTTGTGATTTACCTGGATCTGAGAGATACCAGGAATTTCATACTCTACCGGATCTTCCACAGTGATGATCATTTTATCCGGAGTTTTAATTCTATCTAAGAGAGCGAAGAGAGTCGTTGTTTTACCGTGACCTGTTGGACCGGTAACATAAAGAACCCCGTGCTTACGTCCGCCTAGCTCTTGAAGTCCTTCAAGAACTTTACCGCGGAAACCAAGAGTTTCAAGGTTCAGGGCCGTGTTGTTCTTCTCGAGTACACGCATAACGATACGTTCGCCGGACTGAATAGGCACAGTCGAAAGACGGATATCGATATCTTTACCGGCAATTTTAATTTTAATACGACCATCTTGAGGAAGACGCTTTTCAGCGATGTCCAGACGGGCCATAACTTTAATACGTGAAGAAACCGCGGCGTGAGTTTTCTTTGGCTGACGAAGAATTTCAGTCATGACCCCGTTAATACGGAAGCGATAAACCACATCACGTTCATACGGTTCAATGTGAATATCGGAAGCACGCTCTTTAACGGCACGGAAGATAATAGAGTTCACGAAACGAATTACCGGAGCTTCATCGGCCGTGGCATCTAAGATATCGATTGGACCCTCAAGATCCAGGTTCTCTTCAAATTCTTCATCTTCGATCGAGTCAACCAGGTTTCGGTTGGCCTTCTCATAAACGCGGTTAATGGCGTCTTGAATACGAAGTGGGGTAGTACAAATGATCTTGATCTCTTTTTTGTAGATCATGTGAAGATCATTCACCACGTTGAAGTTAAACGGGTTACTCATCAGCACAGTCACTGAGAAATCAGTTTCCATGCAAGGTAGGACCTCATGGTTCTTGGCGTAGTTAATGGAAAGATCTTTTACAACGTTGGCATCGATCTCTTCGATTTTGATATCAGTCTGGTAAGGAATACCAATCTGATGACAAACGATTTTGATGAGATCATGCGGATGGATATAGTTACGCTTTAGAAGAATATCTCCTAAAAGACCACCTTCCACACGTTGTGCCTCAAGGGCCTCATCCAATTGCGAGCGAGTAAGAGAAGTAAACTTGATGAGTAACTCACCAATCTTTTCTTTACTATGCTCTACGTTCTCAAAAACTTCGTTAGATAAACTCATATGTTATTGCACCGATTTTCTAATCTCTTGATAGTCAGGAGTATCGAATTCATCTGATGGGGCGTCCTGATCCGGACCGATGTCTTCATTATTGAGGTTCTTATAATGATCCGCATCAGACAAATCGTAAAGAGGACCGGCAATTTGTGCATCCAACTTCTTATTTAAATCCTCAGATACTTTGGCGTTTGGATCTTTCTCATCCTCGTCAAACATTCCCTGCATACCTCTAGAACGCTTCTCAAGCACTTGTTTTGTGTTAGAAGAGGCAGTTTTAGCATATGGAGAAAGAATCTTCGGAGTCATGAAGAATAGGATATTAACTTTCTCAATCTGACGGCTTTTGTTTTTAAACAACCAACCTAGTACAGGAATATCACCCAAAATAGGTACTTTCGTATTGGCCACTAGTTCACGGTCACGAAGTAGACCACCCATGGCGATCGTATCACGGTCACGTACCATCACTTCAGTGATAGCAGAACGAGTTGTGGTTGGAAGACCTCGACCAGTGTTTTCACCAGACGTTTGTTTAAAGTCATCGATCTTCTGGTTGATTTTAAGTTTCACGAAACGAGTCACTTTGTTGATCTGCGGAGTGATCTTCAAAGAAAGTTTCGCTTCTTGGTTCGTTGTCGAAAAGTTCTGAACCGTACCAGAGATGGTTGAGTTCTGGATAGGTACTGTATCACCAACTTCGAACGTTGCTTCAGTGTTATCCAGGGCCAGAATCTGAGGAGTCGCGAGGATGTTTGTACTAGAGTGAGAAGCAATCGCTTTGATGAAAGCGTTAAGTGCGTTCACACGTTGAGTAGTCGTACCACCACCTGTTGCGTTCGGAACAGTAATTGTACGAGTTGGACCGAAACCAGCTCCGGCGAAGAAACCACCAAGAGAAGTTGGAACACCTGTACTTAAAAGACCTAGTAAGCTTGAAGATTTACTTGTGAAACCAGCACGCTGAGCGTTTCCGTTACCGTAAGCACCAACGTATTCAACCCCGAACGATCTTTCTTTTGCCACGTTCGCTTCAAGGATCAGACCTTCTACGTAAACCTGGTCACGAGGAATATCCAGACGACCAATTACGTCCTTGAGTGTTAACCAGTCAGTAGGAGAGGCAGTTACCACAAGTGCGTTGTTGTTTTTATCAGAAGTAATTTTTACTTCAGCAGAGAAAATCGGGTTTTCTGCCGGACCTGCAAAAGATGTGAAACGGCTTGCACCACCGGCAGCACCATCTTTAGCAGCAGCACCAGTCACGATGCTTGAAAGAGTTTTCGAAAGTTCTTCAGAGTCACCGTAGTTTAAGTAGTAAACGTGAACACGGTTAGAACCAGAAGAGATAAGTTTTACGTCTAGTTTATTGATCAGGTCGCGAAGTTGCTTTGCACCTTCAGCATTCGCCATGGCAATGATTGAGTTTGTTCTAGGTTCAGCGATGATTCGAGAAATCATGCTGGTTGATTCAGAGCCACCACCAGTTGAACCTGTGAAACGTGGAGTAGCAGTACCTGCTCTTCCAGCAGCTCCACCTGAGCCACCTTTAAGAATATTATCCAGAAGCTTCGCGATCTCTTGGGCAGATGAGTTCTTCACTTTAACGATTTGAAGAGACTCTTCGTGACCAGGAACATCCAGGAACTTCACCATTTTCGCCAGACGGTTAATGTTAGAACCAGTGTCTGCGATGATGATAGTGTTGGTTTGTTTAATATCGATGATTCGACCGTAACGAGACATGAAAGGACGGAAGTTACGAGCAATCTCCGCCGCCGATACTGACTTAAGTGAGATAACTCTCATCACGTAGTTTTCAGTATCAGGAGTGTAGTTACCAGTATAGATCTTCGTCGGAGTGTAACGGATATCACGAGCGTTAATAACTTTATAGAAAGCACCAGTCTTGATCAAAGAGTAGCCGGCCATGTTAAGGGCAGCAAGGTAGGCCTTCCAAGCGTCACCCACAGTAATCGGAGTAGGTGCGATGATTGAAACTTTACCTTTAACGTCTTTATCAAGGATCAAGTTTATCCCGGTAAGTTTCTGCATGTGCTTGGTGATTTCCATGATGTCAGTATCAGGAAAATCAAAGCTCTCAACGATTTCAGGACCGAAAGCAGTCTCAGGGTTAAGGTTCACATACTTGCTGTTTTTTGGCTGAGCTTTAAGACCCGGAGAAGGGCGATTCCCAAATGTTGTCTGGTTCGCATCATCATCACTATCTGGTTCGAAAGCATCGTCATCTGAAACTTCAGTTGGATCCGGATCGGCGTCCGCACTTTCAATTTTCTCTGCTGCTTTCAAAGCGGCGGCCGCGTCTTCAGCAGACATTGATTCAATATCATTAGCAGAAGGCTGGGCAGCTTGAGCATCGGCCGGAGGAGTTCCATCTCCACGGTTCGTATTGAAGCGGGTCTGCGAACGGTATTTGTTGAATTGCGCATGGGCCTCATAATTTGACAGCAAAAGGGCCGCAAAAATGAGGGTGCTCATCAAACGCTTATTACGACATCTTGTCTTCATTTCCGTTCGTCCTTATTTTTTAATGGAATACTCTTGTACAGAGTCTGAACCTTCACGCTTAACTCCAAGCTGAAGATTCTCCAGGTTTTTAATTCTTGAAAATAGTCCCATCACTTCGTTCAGGTCATAGATCGGCTTACCATTAATGCTTGTAATGATGTCCTGATCCTGAAGACCCAGGTATGGGAAGATCCCTTGAGGATCCATTTCAGTTAATTTGAAAGAGAGTGAACCATCCGGGTTCTGGATTTTAATCGCGCGTGCCTGTGTCAGGATGGCCGCGATGTCTTTCATCTTTTCATCCAGAAGTGTTTTCGAAATCGTGAACTTGTTACCCACGTTATCGATACCAGACATTTTCTTATTGGCCTTAAACTCACGGCTTTGAGCTGGAGTCATGACAGAAATCGGAGAGCGGACTTCTTTTGCTTTATCAGAAGAGATTGATTCACAAACGCCACTCTCAAGGTTTTTAACCAGAATTTCCAGACGCGTGATTTTGAAGATCTTAGCAAGGTTATCGATTGAGTCACCGATGCGAACTTCCTGAAGATCACGATCACCTCTGACTTGAACAGAAGCAAGTGATTTAACAGTGTCTTGAAGAACGATAGTGTTTACAAGCTTGATCGGAAGTGTAGAAGACTGCTGGGCCTCTTCACATTTTGTATCAGCGACTTTCTGAGTTCCTTTCTTCGCACCAGCATTAGTGCGGAAAGGGTTAATGCTCTTCACCTGATTAAGTGTTCCGGCGTTGAAGTCATTCTCAAGAGAAATTGAAACCGTATAATCGCGAGGAGAGTCGAAGACAGGGGTTCCGCGAAGAACTAGCGCCGTGATTTTTCCCAGAGTGTAAGTGATACCACAAACAATAATTACCGTCGCAACTTGATGAATAGGTTCACGTGCTTCACGCGATAGAAACTTCTCAATCCCTTTGCTTAAACTCGGAGAGAGAATAGAAAGACCTTCACCACTTTTCGATTTAAAACCTTCCGGTAGTTTCCATTCTTTAGCGTTAACCGAGCTCATCTTCGTTCTTAAATCACGCACAGAAGAAGAGAACTTATCTTTCCAGTTTGATTTCAAAACAGGCATAGGTGCTTCACCAGTTTTATCTTCTGGAGGAAGTACTTCATATGATGTGTTTTCTTCAAATGGAGGTTGCGAAGAAATGTCTTCTTGATCAGAAGAGTCTTTCTTCAAACGTGAAAGCTTGGTTTTTAGGAAGTCTTTGATTTTATTTATCATCAATTAATTGTCTTCAAAATTAATGTGATGTGCAAGCGTTCAGAATGTGAATTATATTGAAGCGTGATCGTCAGGTATTGGGGGGCTCGAAAGGAATGGTTGATGGTTTTGGTTTGTCTCTCGCTTCTTTAGATTTTCTGTACTTTGATTCGGGTCACACCTTATAATATTTAGGTATAATTTTTCCTTTCTCAAAGAGGCCTTATGTCAGCAAAAACCGAAAAAGAAATTCCTTCCATTGTCGCCAGCCTGTTTTACGGTGAGGTGATGGAGGACGAAGTTTTCCCTTATCCACAATTTTCAGAAAGCCAAATCGAAATGGCCAAGGCCATGATCGATGCAATTGATAAGTTTGCTCAGGACAATATCGATTCTCCGAAGTTTGATAAAGATTCAAAGATTCCTAAGGAAGTTTTGGATGGTCTTGCCGGTCTTGGACTTTGCGGTCTGGCGGTAGGTGAGGATTACGGTGGTCTTGGTCTTGATACGACACTTTATGCCCGCGTTTTCTCACAAATCGCAGGATACGATGGTGCCGTTGCCACAACATTAGGTGCTCACCAATCGATTGGTTATAAGGCTTTATTAAATGAAGGTAATGAAGAGCAGAAAAAACACTGGCTTCCAAAACTAGCAAGTGGTGAAGTATTCGCTGCCTTCTGTTTAACTGAGCCGGGCTCTGGATCAGACGCTTACTCAATCAAAACGAAAGCAACTAAGAACGCTGATGGCACTTATACGATCAACGGTCAGAAGCTTTGGATCACAAACGCTGGTATGGCCGGTTTCTACTCAGTATTTGCGAAAACTGAGCACGATGATGGCAAAGGCGGCAAAGTAGAGAAGATCTCATGCTTTATCGTTGAGAAAGAAAGAGAAGGTGTTTCTTTCGGTGAGAAAGAAGACAAAATGGGTATCCGTGCTTCTGAAACTCGCGCGGTGTACTTCGATAACGTTAAAGTTCCAGCTTCGAACATGATTGGCGAGCCAGGTAAAGGTTTCAAAATCGCCATGAACGTTCTTAACACTGGTCGTCTCTCGCTTGGTTCTGGTTCAGTGGGCGGGATGAAAATGATCCTGAAGCTCGCGACTGCTCAAGCTAAAACGCGTAAGCAGTTCGGAAGCACGATCGATCAATTCGGTCTGATCCAGGAAAAACTGGCGACCATGGCCGCTAATATTTACGCATGTGAATCGATGGTTTACATGACGACAGGTAAAATTGTTCAAGGGATGAATCACTTTGAGCACGAGTCTGCCATCTGTAAGGTCTACTGTTCTGAGAGACTTTGGGACACAATCGATAAAGCAACTCAGATCGCGGCCGGTAATGCTTACATGAAGGAATATCCTTATGAGCGTATCATGCGTGACTGTCGTATTAATCTAATCTTTGAAGGAACAAACGAAATCCTTCGTATCTTCACGGCCCTTTCTGGTATTAAAGGGCCTTCTGATGACCTAAAAGAACTAGGCAAGATTGCAGACGTTTCTAAGGCGATTCAGGATCCTATCAAATCAGTGGGTGTGTTGACTGATTTCGCTAAGAAGCGCATGAGCAAACGTTTTGGTTCTAAGACTCTCACGAAGGTTCATCCGAGCCTTGAAGTTCACGGTAACCACTTCGTATCTATGATGAAAGATTTCTCAATCGCAGTTGAAAATACCATCATGAAGTTCGGTAAGAACATTATCGGTAATGAGCTTCTTCAGATGAGAATCGCGAATATGACGATGGAACTTTACGCTCAACTGGCAGTTCTATCTCGTACAACATCAATTCTTAACCGCACAGATGTTTCTGATAAAGATAAAGAGTACGTAACTCACTTAACAGAACTTATCTGTCGTGACAGCCGTCAGTCATTCACTCGTAACTTCAAGCGTCTGAACTCTAGCTATGACAAACTCATTCCTAAGATTTCAAAAGCGGTTAGTGAGCGTGATGGATTCGGTTTTGACATCATTGATTTCTAATTCATTTTTAAGGAGGCTCACTCACGTGGGTCTCCTTTCCCTCATAGTTCTTGGTTGTTCAACTCCTCCTAAAAAAAGCGAGGATGAAGAATCTATTAAGCTTTCTGAAGAACTGGATTCTCTCTCTAAAAAAGTTCAAACCATAAACTATGGCCCGACTGTTAAAGAGGGCGGAACTTTTGCGGACAAGACCAATGATTATGGGTTGAAAGATCTCTTTGCAGTGACTTTTAATGCCGTGGACTTAAACTTTGATGGATATACCGATCTGGTGATCCTTCCGACTTATTATTCAAGACCCAAGTTTTACGTTTTTGATCCTAAGATCAAAAAGTTCAAACCTTGGGAGCATGATCCTCTTCCTCTGGACTTTAAAGCAAGTTTCATTCTTATTTATGACCTCAATAAGGACCGCGTCCCGGATCTTCTGGCCGGAGTTTTGAATCAAAGAAGTGAAATTAGTCAGATTCCCATTAAGCTGTATGTGGGATCAGTCTGGGGCGGTAAACTCAAGTTTACTGAAGATCCTAAAGCAATCACTGCACCAGTGGAACCAACTTCAAGTTTAACCTTGGTTGACTATGATCTCGATGGCTGGGCCGACATCTTTGTTTCTAACTGGTACGAGAACAAAAATAACCAGTACATTCCTGTGGCCGATCGACTCCTTCGCAATAATAAGGGGAAGTTTGAAGACGTGACCTCTTTTTTAAAAGGGGAGGCGGACAAAAAATCTGATCAACTTTTCCCACCAAACGCCAAACCAACTTATGGCGCCTCGACGTGTGACATTGATCAGAACGGCTATCCTGATATTTTGACCGTATCTTCCTCAGGTCACAAAAATAAACTATGGATGAACATCACTGAGCCTCGCACGGGTGAGCGCTTCTATGAGGATCTGGGACCTGTTTCTAACTACGCATCTGATCCGGATGGAAGTCTTATTCCGACTGGCGGCGGGCGATCATTCTTCAGTGCTTGTACTGATTACAATGATGATGGTCTCATGGACATTTTTTTAGGTGAACTGTCACATGCCTACGATAACGAGTCGGTTGATAAATCCAGTATTCTGACGGGATCAAAAGAAACGTTTCCACCTTATTTTATTCGTACTGAGTACCTAAGTGATGCTTCTTCTGAGTCCTGGAACCAAGGGGACAGAAGAGCAGTGTGGACCGACTATAATCTCGATGGAAAGATTGATATCGTGGTTGATAATTCCGGATTCCCTCCTTATTCGCGACTCGTGTTGTTCGAGCAGGATGAGACTCGTGCATTTGTGAACGTGGGACCTCAGGCCGGGATTGATGTGGTAAATCCAACTGGTACCATTCAGATCGATGTGAATCGTGATGGCCGTCCAGATTTATTAACTTCACAGAATAATATTCGTAAGGCAGATATCTCACCGCGCTTATATCTATTTGAGAACCAAACTAAGACCATCGGCAGAAAGGCCTTCAAGATTCATCTTCACGGCATTAAATCCAATACTGAAGGCATTGGAGCGATGGTGATGCTTTACACTCAATCCAAGAACAAGAAAATCGTTCAGCGCCGCTGGGTCGAATACACTCAAGGTGGTCTTCCTTCTCAAAATGAATCTGGTATTCATTTCGGAGTTCCGGAAGGTGTGGAAGTTGTGGGAGTAAAGGTACGCTGGCCTTATCTCAGAAAATCAGGCTATAGCTCAGGTGAAGTTCTGGAAAAACTTTATTCTCTTAAAGGCTACACGGATAAAGATTTCGTTGAAGTCACTGTCTGTGAAGACGGAAAAGTTCTTTCCGGCAAGATGTCTTGCCAGTTTTAGCGCTTCTTAATCACATCAACTAATTGCTTAATGTGTTCTGGCATGGTCTTAAAGTTAAGACTTGAGAGGTGAATATGGCCTTTCTGAAGCCCTTTAAGATCGTAGGTCTTGAGATGCTGATCTTGATCGATTGTGTGTTCTGGGACAATGGCAATTCCCACGCCACGTTTGACTAATTTCAAGATGGTCGTAATTGAATTCACGACAATGATTTTACTCGAACGCTTTTTATTTAACTGGAAGAGGTGATCCTGTTCTGAATAAACAATCCAGGGATACTCAGAGGCCTCTTTAGAATTAATTTCATTCTTGCTGATAAGAACCATCTTCTCTTCAAAAAGCTTCAAGGAACTCGCAAGTTCACTCTGAATGTTCTCAGTGGTGAAAATGAGATCGTACTTTCCGCTATGAAGTTTTTCTTTCAATTGATCAAGAGTATTCACTTCTACCGTAAGCTGGTGCTTACTCGTTTTGGTAAACTCAACCATGATGTCGTTGAACCAGTTCTCAAGCACCCCTTGAAGGATTCCCACGCGAATGGTTTTGTTCATATGTCCAAAGAAGATGTCCTGGACTCTCGCTTCAAAATGGCCAAGTTCGTTCAGGAGTGCTTGACCTTTCTCTGTGAGAAGGACTTTTTTGGAAGATCGAATAATGAGTTGATCACCAACCGAGGCCTCCAGAAGTTTAATCTGGCGACTTACAGCTGATTGAGCAATGTTGAGTTCTTGAGCGGCCTTGGAGAAATTCAGATAACGAGAAGTGACCATGAAGGCCTTGAGGTAGCGATAATCGAGAGAAATCTCTTTCATTTCTTTGCCCAGGGTGGAAGTCGAGACTCGTCCTTGAAAAACTTCCCGCGATGTTGTCCATCAGCGGCGTTTGTCAGGATGAAACCTTCTTCGTTATTAGTGGTATCTAGTAGATAGTCTAATGTAGCTTCCTGGGTATAGAAAGCCGTAAATGGGTCGATCAAAACCGTGAGTTCAAAGTTAATCAGAGGGTAGTCTTGCTTGATTACGAGATCATCAGCATGCAGCTCAGAGAATCCAGTGTCATAAGTAAAGCCTTCGCAGCCTTTCCCGCCAATTTTAATACGGAATGACAGACCCTCAAGGGTGTAGTCGTTTTCCTGCATTACCTGGATTTGGCGAACAGCACTATCAGTCACAAAAAGCTTAATATCAGAGGCAGTAAGAGTCTTTTCCATGAAGGCATCATAGCAACCTTTTTGAATATTGTCTTTAGACCTCTCCAGTCTTATTCTACTCCCAACATCTTGAAAGGACTCCGCCAATGAAAGTGCATTACCTCGTTCAAATTGATAAACCTGAAAATAACCTGGTTAAAGTGACCATGAAACTCGAGAAACCGAAGAACCAGGACACGATGAAAGTATTCCTGCCTTCATGGAGCCCGGGCTCGTACCTTTTAAGAGAATATTCTCGTCATGTAAGATGGTTTCAGGCGACTTCGAGTAATGGTGAAGTGCTTTTCCATACTCAAACTGCGAAAGGAACCTGGGAAATTGATTGGAAAAAATCTGATCTTAAACGCCCACTTGATACCTTTGAAGTGACTTATGAAATTTATGGTAAAGAACTGACAGTAAGAACATCTCACATTGATGCTTCTCACGCTTATCTTCAGGGCCCGGCCTACCTTATGGGAGTCATGGGTGCGGATATTAAAGATCCAACCATTGAATTCCGTTTCCCACCTGCGTGGTCAAAACTAAGCACGGGTCTTAAAGATGTCTCTCAAAAAAGAAATGAATTTATTTACACTGCCGCTGACTATGATGAACTTCTTGATTCACCGGTTGAGATTGGTTGTCACGAGACAGATGGTTTTGAATACAACGGAAAACCTCACCACATGGCCCATTACGGCGATCTTTATCCTCATCGCCAGAACATCAAAGGTGACCTTAAAAAGATCGTGGAAACGGTTGCCATGCACTTTGATGGAGAGCTTCCGTACGAGCAGTATCTTTTCATCACGCACTTTGTGCCAAAACTCTTCGGTGGTCTTGAGCACTTAAACTCAACTGCTTTGCAGTTTGATGGAAGAAAGCTCGCGAATAAAAAAGACTATCAGGCCTATATGGCCCTTGCTGCCCACGAATACTTCCACCTATGGAACGTGAAACGCATTCGTCCAAAGGAACTTGGGCCATTCGATTATCTGAATGAAAACTACACAACGTTGTTGTGGTTAGCGGAAGGCCTCACTTCATTCATGGACGATCTTTTCGTTTACCGTGCAGGACTTTCGACTCTGGAAGAGTATCTTGAGGTAGTTAAGGGGAACCTTGAAACTTATCTTTCGACTCCAGGGCGCATGTACCACTCTCTTGAACAGAGTTCATTCAATGCCTGGATCAAACTTTATCGTCCTGATGAAAACTCTAAGAACTCTTCAGTAAGCTATTACCTGAAGGGTGGTCTGGTATTCACAGTTCTTCACAGTTTACTCGCAGAGAAAGGGAAGTCTGTGGACGATCTTCTTCGCGCTCTGTGGGACGATTATAAGAAGCGTCCAGCAGTTGGTGTGACCCGTGAACAAGTGTACCAAATGGTCAAAGAGATCGGTGGAGAAGAGATTCTTCAGAAGTTCTCGAACATGGTTGAAACAACTCAGGACATTGATTTTGATTCTGCTTTCAAAAAAATGGGGCTTGAACTTCGCTTTGCTGAGAATCCAAACCCGTATCTTGGAATTGATTGGGAGTTCATCGGTGACCGCGCTATTGCGAAGGCCGTGACTCTTGATTCTCCGGCCTATAAAGCTGGTGTGAATGCGGGTGATGAAATGGTTTTCTTAAACGGCTACCGCTTCATGAAAGAAGATGCTGAAAGACTTGGTTCAATGGTTCTGGTTGATCAGAATTATGAAATGATCATCACTCGTCTTGGAAAACTGGTTCGACTTGAAATCATGCCCGGCAAAGGTCCGAAGCAATTAAGAGAGATCGCAGTGATTGATCGTTCTCTTGCCGAGAAAGTTTTTAGTTTCTCAAAAAGGCAATCGCCACCACATATGGCGTAGTCTCTACCATTTTCCACTCCCCGGATAGATTTGAAGGGGAGTGGACCCAATTGTTAGGGCCAATCTCGATACTGCCAAATTCGATGGGTTTCGGGAACAGACCGGTGTTCATAAGCACTTTGAAGACCGCTTCCTTCACACACCATAGCTCAATATTTCTTAGGTTATGATCATTGGGATGAGCGATCCTTTCAATGATTGAGTCCTTAACAACACGCTTCTCTTCTTCGATGTCGATACCGACTGAGCGAAATTCTTTCCGCTCTGCCACTATTGCGGCACCACAGGTTTTTGTATGGGAGAGTGAAATGGTAAGTTGGGGACATTTGGGGATTAAATGATAATCCGTGAGTTTTAAGTCACCTATTGATACTTCGTATCCAAAATCCTTAAGAGCGTTTTTCAGCGCAACTCTCGAGAGAAGGAAGCCCATTTTCCGATCAGAATGAACCTCGCTACCTAATGTCGATTCGGTGAGCAAATCCCATTCCGGTCGTTGAGAATCTGTTAAGGTTGTAGACAGTTTATAGGTAAGCATAGTTGACCTAGTTTATCTTGAAAGCAATAGAGTGATAAGTTATAAAAAGTAGTTAGAAAAAAACGTATTTTTACCGATAATAATCCTATGTTCCCCAAAAAATTGAACTAATTAGCGCGAGATCGAAAGATAACTTTCAGGAGAAGTTTTTTATGGCCAATCATTTACGTCAACAAGCGAAGCTCACCGTTTATGGCAGAAAGCCACGCAAGTGTAACGTACCTATTAATGAACAAGGGAAATATTTAAAAATTTCTCAATACTATGGTGAGAACGTTTATAACTATCACCTCTCAAAATCACTTTCTCTTGAAGACAAAGATGCACTTAAACAAGTTATCGATGGTAAGCGCACGATAGATAAACCACTCGCAACGAAAATTGCTAATTCAGTTCTAGAGTGGGCGATCTCAAAAGGTGCTACTCACTTTTGTCACTGGTTCCAACCTCTGACAGGATCGACTGCTGAAAAACACGATGCCTTCCTGAACTTCGATAATGATCGCGCGATTGAAACTCTTTCTGCTTCTCAGCTTATGCAAGGGGAGCCTGATGCTTCTTCATTCCCGAACGGTGGATCTCGTGCAACTTTCGAAGCACGCGGTTACACAACTTGGGATTTAACTTCTCCGCTATTTATTCAGGAATCAACGAACGGTAAGACGCTGGTTATTCCTACAGCTTTCGTTTCATATCATGGTGATGCTCTGGATACTAAAGTTCCACTTCTTCGTTCAGACCTTCGAATCAACGAAGTGATGACGAAATTCTGTCACCTGGCCGGCATGAAAGATGTTTCAAAAGTTTATTCAACATGTGGTGCTGAACAAGAGTACTTCCTGATTGATAAGGCCTTCTACTTTGGTCGTCAGGATCTGGTGATGACGGGCCGAGCTCTTATGGGTTCACTAACTTCTCGTAACCAACAGCTCGAAGATCACTACTTCGGTATGATTGAAGATCGCGTTCTTGCTTACATGCAAGAAGTTGAGATCGAGCTTTATAAAATGGGCATCCCGGCCAAAACTCGTCACAACGAAGTTGCTCCAGGTCAATTCGAGCTTGCTCCTATCTTCAAAGACGCTAACGTTGCTGCTGATAACAACCAAATTGTTATGACAGTTCTTCGTAACGTTGCTCTTAAACACGATTTCGTATGTCTTCTTCACGAGAAGCCATTCGCAGGTGTAAACGGTTCAGGGAAACACTTAAACTGGTCACTATCGACTGATACAGGTGTGAACCTTCTTGAGCCAGGTCATAACCCTCACGAAAACTACCGCTTCCTTGCCGTAGTTGCGACTGTAACAGAGGCCGTTTACCGTCACGCTGACGTTATCCGTATGGGTATTGCTTCCCACGGAAATGACCACCGTCTAGGTGCAAACGAAGCTCCTCCTTCAATCATGTCGGTGTTCCTTGGAACAACTCTGACTCAGATCCTTGATTCAATGGTGTCTGGTGGTAAGTATGTTGCTTCTGGAAAAACACTTCTTGATCTTGGTGCTCGTCAGCTTGCAGATCTTGTTAAAGATAATACTGACCGAAATAGAACTTCACCGTTCGCGTTTACTGGTAACAAGTTCGAGTTCCGTGCTTGCGGATCTTCGGCTTCAATTGGTTACCCGCTTTCAATTCTAAACGCTGCAGTGATTGATATCTTCGAAGAAACAAACGCTTTCTTAGAAGCTGAACTTGCTGCCGGTAAGTCACAAGACGATGCTCTTACGGCCGTGATCCTTAAGTGGTACGGTAACGCTCAGAAAGTGGTGTTCAATGGTGACGGTTACTCACAAGAGTGGGTGAAAGAAGCTGAGAAGCGTGGCCTTGGTAACATGAGAACAACTCCAGAGGCGATTTCAGTTCTTAAAGACGCTAAGAAGACAAACGTTCTCGTGAAGTCTGGTGTGTTTAAAGAATCTGAAATCTCTACTCGTCATAACGTAATGCTTGAGCGCTATATCAAGTGTCGTCAGATCGAGCTTAAGACACTTGCTGGTATGGTTTTAAAACAAGTTGTTCCAGCTGCAGTAGAGTATAAGGCCCAGCTTGCTGAATCGATTAAGAAACAAAAAGACTGTGGGGCCGATTCTTCTTTAGAGCTTGAGTTATTGAAAGATCTTTCAAATCACTCAAAGTCTCTTTATGAACAGACCATCAATCTTTCAACTTCGCTTGATGATCTTCACCATAAGCTGGATGAAGAATCATTCGCGAAAAAAATCGCCCTTGAGCTTATGCCTCAGTCGGTGAAAATTGCTGAACTTTGTAACCGCATCGAAGAGATCATCCCGGATGAAAACTGGCCGGTGCCTAAGTTCTACGACATGCTATTTATTCGCTAATCTTTAAGGCCCCTCTTTGAGGGGCCTTTCTTTAGATATTCGGTATAACCCACAGATAATACTTGAGTGACTTTAAGGACTTCTTAAAATATTAAGAAAAAATAAGATTTAAGACGATTAGGTGTTTGAGATCATTTAAATGAATCAACCCCAACGACTGTCCTTGAATCGACTTACTCTCATAAGGAAGATTAATTTTTCTTTCGTCCTTTTGCTTTGCTCACTTATTTTTTCAGCATGTAAATCGGAAGTCTTCATAAATCTTACGGACGGTTTTCATTACAAAAAAAGTAATACTCAGTATCTCTATCTAAAAAAATTAAGTTCTCCTCAAACTCTATTCTCCTTAAATACCCTTCAAGACGGAAGAGTATTAAAGCTTGGGGGAACCTTGGATATGTCTGTCATGACCAACACGACGGAAATATATTCATTGGAAACGAACACCTGGTCTTCGGTTGGCATTTCACCAATGGGAACAGCAAGGTCTCAACATGCAGCAAGTGTCCTCGGGGATGGGAGAGTGCTAGTGACAGGAGGAAAAAGTGATGCTGTTACTTTTTTAACAAGCGCTGAGATCTATGATCCTGTGACAAACACCTGGGACTCTTCGGGAGTACCAAGTATGGCCTCTCCCAGAAATGGACATACTTCAACTGTCCTTTTAGATGGACGTGTTTTGGTGATCGGTGGTGCGAGCGACGGCAGCACTTATTTGGCAACTTCAGAGATCTATGATCCGGTCACAAACACCTGGGACTCAGCAACTGTTCCACCCATGAGTACACCAAGGGGTTCCCATACCGCCACAATACTCGCAGATGGAAAAGTTTTAGTGATTGGTGGTAATGACAACGGAACTCCTCTTTCAACGATGGAAATTTATGATCCGGTAACAAACTCATGGAGTGTGAGAGCAATGCCTTCTTCAAGGTTCTCTCATACCGCAACGGCCATGCAGGACGGAAAAGTCCTGGTTGTAGGTGCAATGGTGAGTAATACCAGTGGATCGGCACAGGTCGATATTTATGATCCTGCCACTGATTCATGGACAGGGGTCTCTTCTCTCAATCTTTCGAGATATGCTCATAGTGCGACCAAACTTTCAGATGGAAGAATCATGGTAGCAGGTGGAGCGAATGGAATGCCTCTTAATAGTGTAGAGGTCTATGACCCGATAAAGAACAAGTGGTTCACTCATTCGTTTAGTGGAATGAGTTTTGATATAGGGTTGCATACTTCAAACCTTCTGCCTACGGGCCAGGTATTTGTGGCCGGTGGGATAGATAAAGATATGAACAGAACGACACTTGCCCAGATTTTTAATCCTGTTACATCTTCGTGGCAAACGGTCTCTTCTATGTCCATAGGCCGAACTGAACATACGTCCAGTGTTTTAGATGATGGGCGTGTGCTCATCGCAGGGGGAACCCCGGATAACGCGAGTAAATTATCCTCTGCTGAAATCTATGATCCTGGATTGAATACTTGGTCAGTAGCAGCTCCTATGTCTACAGGCAGAATGCTTCACACGGCAACTGTTCTTAATGATGGTCGTGTCTTGGTTGTTGGTGGACTAGGGGCGGGGATCTTGGCCAGTACTGAAATCTATGATCCAACTACCAATACATGGAGTGCGACGGCTTCTCTTTCTGGCCCAAGGGCCCTACACCAAGCTGTGCTCTTGAATGATGGTCGAGTCTTCGTCATGGGAGGAACTCCTAATAATGCTACAGCATTGGACACTGGAGAAATTTACGATCCTCTGGCCAACACTTGGACGGTGGTGGCACCAATGGCAGTAAAAAGGGCCTACTTTTCTTCAAATGTTTTATCAGATGGAAGAGTGTTCGTAGCAGGAGGATTAGATGGAATTTTTCTATCAAGCGCAGAAATCTATAATCCTTCGACTAATTCCTGGAGTTCTGTGGCCCCATTGCCTCAGGCCAGAAGGGCGCATACAGGAGCGCTCCTCCCAGATGATCGAGTGCTTGTTATGGGTGGAACCGACAACGTTTCAATTTTCGGGAGTGAAATTTACGACCCCGTAACAGATTCCTGGAGTACACCTGGAGGAGCTGAATTAGAAGCGAAGAGAATTTATCATCATTCGGTTGTCTTGAATGATGGTTCGGTGATGCTGGTAGGGGGATTTGGTATGTTTGGTTTCTTTTCCAGCACCTTGATTTTTAATCCCCAAACAAGCTCTTGGATGAATGAAAGGCCGTAGTTTTCTTCAGGAACATCTTGCAACCAACGGATAAAGCAGCTCAATCTTAAGATCGACTTAACCTTTTAATTTAGACTTAATAGATATCGATAAGTTCTTTAGTGAAAGCCATCGTCTATTCCAGATTCTACCTCGTTTTTTCAATGAGAGTTCTTCTCATGGCCTGTTGTATTATCTTTTCTGGTTGTGAATCAGAAGTTCATGTGTGGTTAGTGGAAGCTGGTAAGACCGTCGCTCCTTTTCATCGTTACTTAAAAAATCGCAGTAATTCTAATCCTGCTTTTACTCTCAATAAACTTCAGGATGGAAGAATTCTACTCTTGGGTGGGGCAGCTGATTCTCAAACTGCGACACCAAATGCGGAGCTGTTTTCACTAGAAACAAATACGTGGGACACCACGAGCATTGCTCCTATGGGAGTTGGAAGATTTTTTCATACTGGCAGTGTACTCTTGGACGGTAGAGTATTGGTGACAGGCGGTCGGGAAGGATTAAATTTTTTCTCGAGTGTTGAAGTTTATGATCCGATCTCCAACAGTTGGGCCTCGAGCATTCCAGATATGAGTCTCCCGAGGGCAGGGCATACCTCGAGTGTGCTTTCAGATGGAAGAGTTTTAATTGTCGGTGGGATGAGTGACAATTCGACTTTCTTATCAAGCTCAGAAATTTATGATCCTGTTACAAATACCTGGGACTCGGTGACGGTACCTCCGATGACTACAGCACGGGCCAATCATTCTGCAAGTGTACTTTCAGATGGAAGAGTTCTGATTATGGGTGGGCAGGGAGGCTCAATGACCATCCTCTCAACGATGGAAATTTATAATCCGGTGACTAATACCTGGAGTACTGCTGCTATGCCCGAGCAAAAAGCCCTACATTCATCGACTGTATTGTCTGATGGTCGAGTGATGGCGATTGGAGGAATGGGAGCAAATAATTTCGTTACGAACAGAGTTGATATTTATGATCCAGCGAGTGCGACTTGGTCAGTGGGTGCTTCTTTAAACTTTCCTCGACTGCTTCATGGGTCAGTTCTATTGTCAGATGGAAGAGTCATGGTCGTGGGTGGTGCAAATGGTCCAGGCACTCGTACAGTAGAAGTTTTTGATCCAAATAAAAATGAATGGCTAAGCAATTCCTTCTCGGCCATGGCGTCTCCTTTAGTCGCACAAACTGGGAATGCATTACCTGACGGAAGACTTTTAATAGTCGGAGGAACCACTGATAACCTAACGACATTTTTAACTCCCTTCATGCTTGATCCCACCACGTATAGCTGGAGTACAATGGCCCCAATCACTACTGGACGAATTAAACATACAAGCGAAGTTCTCCTTGACGGACGAGTCATCGCCATGGGTGGAACAAGTGATGGCACTACAGCACTAACCAGTGTTGAAATCTATAATCCAGTGACGAACAGTTGGTCGACAGTGGCCCCAATGCCGGTAGGAAAACACAATCATACTTCACATGTTCTTCTAGATGGCAGAGTAATAGTCTTAGGTGGGAGGGGGGCAACTCCTCTGGCCAGTGCCGCGATCTATGACCCTACTACCAATATTTGGGCGGCCCTTCCCCCAATGTCGATAGCGAGACTTGAACACGCCTCTGTTCTTTTACAAGATGGTCGAGTCATGGCAATTGGTGGTTCGAGTACTGGTGCCAATGGGCTTGCGAGTGCAGAGATCTATGATCCTGGAACAAATACCTGGACCTTGACGGCCCCTATGTCTGTGGGACGTTTCTATCATACTGCTTCAGTCATGGCAGACGGTCGGGTGATGGTAACTGGTGGCTATGCACCAAGTACTTCAACTCGGCTTAAGCTGACTGAAATTTATGATCCTACTAATAATACCTGGACCGTGGTGGCCCCTCTGAACTTTGATAGAGTTGAGCATACTATGCATACTCTTTTAGATGGTCGAATCATGGTTCTTGGAGGAAGTGGTGTTGCCGTGATGATTCCACCTGCGGAAATTTATGACCCCGTACTTAATACGTGGTCACTCATGAATGGAGCAGTAGAAGGAACCCAACGAGCTTTTCATTCTTCAACTCTTCTTTCCGATGGGCGAGTAGTCGTAGTGGGAGGAGTTGGCTTTTTTGGAGCGAGTTCAAGCTTCGCTATTTATGATCCTCAAACAGACTTATGGATCAGCACGCGACCTTAATCGTCTTTCACAATCTTGTGAATGGTCACAGTAATATCACCTTTAAAAATTTCTTCCAACAGTTTTTGATTGGTCTCATACGGATCGGGCCTACCAAAGAGCAGAGTATGAAGTCCAACTTCCAGAACCTCGCAGACTCTTTTTAGATCATCGATGTTCTGCACGGAGCGACCCGTGGTCCATCCGTGAAGAGTAGGTTGCTTGACTCCGCTTTTTTTGGCCAGGGAAGCAATGCTCATTTTCTTTTTTCGAGAGAGTTTCAGAAGATTTTTAGCTAGTTCCATTTCTATCAGTATGGCCGTCTCTTAAAAGTTTTATAACTCTAGAAAAGCTGAATATTGTCATAAGAATAGCTTTGATTGAACTCTAAATAAATGTCCAAAAGGTGCCAGGTAGATAAGAGAAATTAGTTATTGAACTCTTAATAGATTAAGAATGAGTTGGCTCAAGACAATCATTATTTTTTTGGCTTACCTTAAGAAAATACGCTGATAAGTTTTCTTGAGTTGTGACGATATCTGGTCGTGCTATTTTGAATTTTATGAAAAATATTTTAGTGGTAGATGATTCAGCTGAAGCTCGCAATCTCTTAGAGATGATTCTCGAAGATCACGGTTATATTCCTATCGCGGCCTCCTCGGGTGAAGAGGCAATTATCCTTTTAAAGACATTTAAAATTGATTTAATCATCTCAGATTTGGAAATGAGGAATGGTGATGGGCACTGGCTTTTAAATCAGCTTAAAACCTTTGAAAAGGCCCCTAAAATTATCATCGTTTCTGGAGACATTAGGGCGACCGAGAAATACCTTATTTCCGCTGGGGCCCTGGCCTTCTTCAGAAAGCCATACTCCCTCAAACTTTTAATGGAACGTGTGAAATCAGCCTTTTAGCCCATCAATTTTTTCCCTCTTCTGACGATAAGTATTCGATATAAATCTCGTCAGGAGACCTCATGAAAATAATCAAAGTTCTTCCACTTATTACGCTCGTTGGTTTGGTGGGCTGTTCCACTGCACCAAAACATACACATACTCACCGAACTCTCGCTTCTGTCAATGAGATCATGAGCAGTCAGGCAGTATTGAATAACAGAATGGAAAGGCTTATGAGTGGTATTTTTCATGGCCACTTAATGGGTCAGATCTTTCTTCATGATTTTGATAAGCAATTGGACAAGTCTCCGAATAAGGCGCTGAAGTCAAAGACGTATATGAAGCTCCTTTCTATTCGTACTCATGTGGATCAGTTTGAACATGACTTCAATGATCTTTATATTGATCTGGTATTGGCGACGGCACTTCCTCAGTATTCTGAAATTCAAAAACAGAATGCTCAAGAGGCCCTCGATACTTTTGGTAAGTTCTATGAAGGGGTGAAGAGAGATAACAAGGCATTGCCTGAGAATTTAAAACCCATGATCCTGGGTAACCTTCGTGAAAAAATCACTGAGCTGTATGATGAGCTAAAGGAACTTCGTGATGATGAGTCAGTCACAAACAATGATCCGGCCGTGAAGGAAGTGCTATGGAAGAACATGGCAAAACTTCGCGCGACCAGACTTTCATACTTCAAAGAAGTGAAAAATTACAAGGTCGATGAGAAGCTTCTGCAAGAGACTATCAAAGCTGAGAAGGCAAAAGACAGTTATAAGAATTTAGAATCAAGTATTCAGAATTTGTCTGAAGAAATCAGAGAATATACTTCAGAAATCGGCCGTGACACTAGTTCTGATACGATCACGCCGTCGGCAGGAAAGAACGGTAATATTTCGGGCCAAAATTTTCCGGCCAAAACTTGGTCTTTAACTTATGATGATGGTCCGGGTGCCACAACTCCGGATGTGATCAAGAACCTCCAAGAAAAGAAAATCCCGGCGACGTTCTTTGTGCTGGCCCAGCAAGTAGAGAAGCTTCCCAAGACCGCTCTGTCTCTAAAAGAGGCGGGCTTTGATATCGCGAGCCACTCCTATACACATGCGCAGCTCACGAAAGAGGGAGTTAATCTGGAAAGAGAGATCGGTTCTTCTAAAAAAACCATCGAGACGAAACTTGATACAAAGGTGAAGCTCTTCCGCCTTCCGTATGGCGCTGGGGTGAGTGTGGCCAGAGTTCGTCAGAAGATCGCAGATCATGGCATGATTCACGTGTTCTGGACGGTGGATACGCTGGACTGGCAGGACAAGAACCCGACGTCGATTTATAACCGTACGTTAAAACAGATGAATGCTTCGTCTAAAAACGCTGGTATTGTTCTTTTTCACGATATTCACAAGCAATCTGTGACAGCTTCATCAATGCTGATGGATTATTTCAATCAGAAGAAGCTGACTGTTTGTACGGTGCAGGGAGTGGTGGATCAGATGAATGGTGTGAAGGAATCTTGTAAGTAAGAAATAATGAGGTGGTCCGGGTTCTCCGGACCACTTGAAATCAATTAAAGCTCGTCAGGAAATTTAGCAGCACATCTTTGAGCATTGTCTTCGCCGATAGCAATTTGTGGATTCAGTTTAGCAAGTTCGGCTTTTATATTATCGACGCCATTTTGGACATGAACATTATAGTTTTCCACCAAATAATTTCCAATAAGATACTTTTCCCATTCACCTAAAACGTTTGAGGCTTGGGCCTCCAAGAATTCCTGTCCTAGGGTTTGGTAAGTTTGGAATTTTTGGGAATCAGTTTTAAACCTATTTAGAATAGAGGCATTTCTATTACAAGCTTCTAACTGTTTCATTTTTTCATTCTTGTTATGAAAACGGATTGCTGGAAGCTCTAGCTTATAGATGACTTCACCTGCACCGCCACTAAAGAATGCATAAAATGTAATCATGTCAAAGTCTTCTTTATAGCTGCCCTTTGCGGGTGAAATCGAGAAGATATTTTTACGAAGAAAAGTCTCTGCATTTTGATTCGCGCAATCAATCTGAAAGAAGTCCGCTGCAGAGTCTTGACCCAGGATTTGGCATTTAAGTCCAGGATCATTAACATTGAAAAATCCCTCGGAGAGGAGCGGGGATTTGTTAAAGATATAATTGTTCTTACTTAGAAGAATTTGCAAAGATTTTTTATCATACTTGCCGCGATTGTCTTTTAGGTATTTTACGATCGCTCGAACTCTGTGGTGATGAACTGGGCCTTGATTGTCACTTAAAAGTGAATGAAGGGCCTCATGAATCATAATGTAGGAAGCGTCTTTGATCGATTGAATTCCAGGAGCAAGAAAAATGTCGTTACCAGTTCTGATCGCTAACTGAACATCTGCCTTCGGGCCACTCAGTGCTGTCGTACTGGCCGGAAGAAGAGGAAGTGCGGAGCCTGATTGATAGAAGTTAACTCTCATTAGATCTTTAATAACTGCCAACGCCAACTCTGGCTGAGCTTTAGAGATGTCTTGGATCAAATCCTGAAAATCAGAAATTGAATGCAAAAATTCATCGTTCCGCAAAATTGTCTTAAAGCTAGATGCTTCAATGAAGTCACGAAGAATTAGTTGGTCTTCCACATACACCGCATCTCCACCGCCACTGGTTTCGCCACCTGCAAAGCTTGATAGGGATGTTGTCATAGATGTGGCCAGGGCCAGGGATAATAAAAGTCGCTTCATAATATCTCCAATTTGTTTGAGGTTAGCACCGATTTAGGTTGGCCGGAGATTAAAGCATGTAAGGATTTTGAAATACGTGAATTTAATAAAAAAGGTATGTTATAATTAACAAAATTATTAATTAAAGATAGTTAATGCTCCGATATTACGAGCATGAAAGATCATTTAAGACCTTTGTCTGGCCCTTAAACAGGTTTGTAAAAACTATATGAAAAAGACACTTTTCGATTACCTCGATTACAAGCTTTACCTCAATGAGCGAATTGATAATTCTCCCTCTAAGGGCAGGGGGATAAAGCTTAAAATCGCCGAGTATCTTAACTGCCAGTCTGCTTTTGTTTCTCAGGTCTTAAATGGCATTCCTCATTTTAGCCTCGAGCAGGGAGTAAAACTCAATTCTTTCCTCGGACACACTAAGGAAGAGTCACGGTTTTTTCTTCTGCTCTTGCAACTTGAAAGAGCTGGAACGAACGAACTGCGTGATTACTTCATGGAGGAAATCAAAGACATCCTCAGTAAGCGCAGCGAGATTAAAAACCGGATTGATATCAAGAAGTCGCTTAAACCGGTGGATCAGCAGATCTATTATTCCAGCTGGTACTATGGTGCCATTCATATGCTCCTCTCAATCAAAGAGTTCCAGACCGCGGAGAAGATCATTGAGCGCCTTCACTTATCTCGCGAGAAGGTGACGGAGATCTTAAACTTTTTGCAAGACACGGGGTTAGCGGTTAAGAAGGGTGAGCACTATGAAATTGGGGTCACAAGAATTCACCTCAATAAAGATTCTCCTCAGATTCAAAGACACCATACCAACTGGCGCCTGCGTGCGATTGACTCCATTGATCTTAATCTTAATCAGGACCTCCATTATTCAAGTCTAGTATCTATGAGCCGCAAGGATGTGCCGGTGGTGAGAGAGATTCTTCTCAAAGCGATTGAAGATTGCCGTAAGGTGATTAAGGAATCGAAAGAGGAAGAGATCCAAGCTATCTGTATCGATTTCTTTAAAGGCTAATTGTAACGATTTCCTTCAGTGTCTAAAGTTTAGACACTTTCAATTCTCCTAATTCATTGAAATAAAGAGGGCCTTTTTGGCCCACTTTTTGCTTTTGAAAAGCCATCAATGAATTTAACCAGGAGACCGGTATGAAAATGACCGCTGCTTTACTGATTATGATGCTTCTTTGTATGGCCAACACTCGCGCTGAGGAATCAACGCTTGAAGTGACTTCAGCTGATAAAGAAGTCGTGTCTCAGCAACTTGAAAAAGAAGCTGATCAACACGAAGACAGTAAAACCAGACTTCTCCTGAAGAAAGTTTCTGAGGCCTTCAAAGCTTCCAAGGACTCCATTGAAGTGGGCTACGAGAAGATCAAAGGCGACTGCGCCAACTGTTCTCGTGAAGAAAAAACCAAAGGTATCTTTAAGCGCTTGGGCATGTCCATTGGTAAAGGGGCGGCCTGGTTATCAACGACAACTGCTAAACCTTTTATGGCCACAGCTGGCTTCATCAAAGGCAGTGTCGAAAAAGAAGAAAAAAACAAGGACCTTGCTGCCTTCTATCAGTTCTTTTTAAACAACCAAGAAAAGTATGATGATCTTTATCTTCAAGCGGGAACACCTGAAGAAATGATTGATCTCATGATCGCTAAAACTGAAGAAATTCTGGATCAGAAAACCAACTCCATCATGAAGGACTTCCTGTTCATCACAGGTGTTAAGGCCGACATGCCAGATAATTTTTCGCGCTTTGATCTGACTCCCGAAGAGCTATCTCGTCTTGATGTAAATGACCTCAACCTTGAGCTCATCAACCAGCACCCAGAATACCTGGAACTAAAACCTCTTCTTGGTGAACTTACAAAAGAAGACATTCAGAGCATTCTAACGACTGGTAAGTTTAATAAATCGATCGCACAAGACAAATACAAAGCGGCGATTCCGACGATCTATGAAGCTGCTGGTTCAATTGTTGGTCAAATCTACGCTCCAAGAATCGCCCTGGGTGTAGTTTCAAGCACGCTCGCAAGTCTTTACACTGTGCCAGTAGTGGCAGCGGATGTGGCGACAGGTGTATCTGTAGCAGTATGTTCGCAACCTGAGACCAAAGAAAAACTTTCTAAAGATAAAGAACTTCGCTCTTTCTGTAGCTACGTTACCAATCGCACGGGTTATGAATTAATGAAGAGCCGCGCGAAGGGTTACGTGTCGGGGAAAAAGTTCCATTCAAAAGTTGTCGAGAAGTACAAAGAAGCAAAAGAAAAGTGGAAGGCGAGAAGAGAGAAGAAAGCGCTGGAAAAGCAGCAAAAAGAAATTGAACAAAAAACTGAGCTTCTATAAAAAACAAGGCCCGCAAAAGCGGGCCTTTTCTATTTAAATTATCCGTTACCTTTTTCACCACTCATAAAGAAAGCTCCTAAGAGCTATTCTTACATCTTTAAAATATTCTAGGTTGTGAAATCGAAGGCAAGTGATTGAAATCTGTTTTAAAAAGTAAACAGTGGAAAAAGCAGGCCCGCACAGACGACGGGCCCTTTCGTTTAAATCTTGATTAAAGTGCGTTCAGAAGCTGACAAGTATCACGGAAGCCCATCTGACGGTGCTCCGGGGCCATACGTGTACACACAAGTTGGTTTCTTTCAGTTCCGCCGGTGCGGTCAGGAACATTAAGTTCGATTGTTTTGAACTTCATACCTTCTTCGTTTGTTTCGCGAAGGTTAAGTGCATTGTAAAGTGCGCGAGTGGCTTTTTCCTGATCTCCTGAACCATAGGCCTCTGAGCCTAAATAGTTCCAACCACCTTTTAGAAGCCAGCAGTTGAAATCAGTTTTCACAACACCCACAATACTTTGACACGTGATAAGACCTGGAATCGTAGCAGCAGTAATGGCGCCACTTGTTTTAGTCGGTGCCTTGTTTTTGATGGCAATAAAGATCAATTCCGCGAACTTTTTGTTTTTAACCTGAACGTTTTCAAGAATCGGTGATGATGCGGCAAGGGCCGAACCAGCAACAAGACAAAGCATAAGACCTAAAATTGATTTCATTTTAAAGCTCCTGGTTAATTTGGAGAGCTTCTACCGCAGTTTTAATGTTGGACGTAAAAAAACTTTTTCTCTGGGTGTAAAATTTCACGGTTTCAGAGGGAAATTGAGGTTAAGTTAAGTGTTGTAGGGGCGCGAATGTTCGATGTGTCGGATATTTTATTCCTTGACTCTTTTCCGGATGGCCCTTATCTCTATTAAAAGACAAGCTCCCCAAATTAGGAAAAAAATGGCAGACAAAAAGTATCTGGTTATTGTGGAGTCTCCCACAAAAGCTAAGACCATTCGTAAATTTCTCCCAAGTAATTATATTGTTGAAGCAAGTATGGGGCACATTCGTGACCTGCCTCAATCGGCCTCAGATATTCCAGCTGCTCTAAAAAAAGAAGAATGGGCGAAGCTTGGCGTGAATGTTGATGAGGATTTCGACCCTCTATATATTGTTCCAAAAGATAAGAAGAAAATTATCACAGATCTGAAATCGAAGATGAAAGACTGTGCCACCATCTATCTTGCGACCGATGAAGACCGCGAAGGTGAGTCTATCTCGTGGCATTTATTAGAATTATTGAAGCCTAAGGTCCCGGTAAAACGAATGGTTTTCCATGAAATTACCAAAACTGCGATCCAAAAGGCCCTGAAAGAGACCCGTGAAGTGGACGAAAAACTGGTTCGTGCGCAGGAAACTCGCCGAATCCTTGACCGTCTTTATGGCTACACGCTCTCTCCTTTAATATGGAAGAAAATCGCCTACGGTCTTTCGGCCGGGCGCGTACAATCAACTGGTCTGAGAATGATCGCGGAACGTGAACGTGAGCGCATGCGCTTTAAGCGTTCAGTTTATTGGGACATTAAGGCCCAGGTTCATCCGGCCGCTGATAAAAAAGCTCTCTTTGACGCCAAACTTACATCTATTAAAGGTGGACGCGTTGCCGGTGGTAAGGACTTTGATGGTCTGACTGGTAAATTGGTTGATGATAAAAAGGTCGTTCTACTAGACGAGAAAAAGTCGAAAGACCTCGCGAAAAATATCGAGAAAGCAGAGTGGAAAGTAACTTCGGTAGAAGAGAAAACTTTCAATTCAAAACCTGCGATCCCATTCATTACTTCGACTCTTCAAATGGAAGCGAACCGTAAACTTGGTATGTCGTCAAAAGACACCATGAGAACAGCTCAGCGTCTGTATGAAGAAGGTCTCATTACTTATATGAGAACTGACTCACCAAACCTTTCTCAGGAAGCAATCAATGCTGCCCGAAACATGGTGGTTGAGCTTTATGGAAAAGAGTATCTGAATCCAGAAGTTCGTCAGTATGCGGCCAAACAAAAAGGTGCTCAAGAGGCCCACGAAGCCATCCGTCCTGCGGGTGCTGAATTCACTCATCCGGACAAAACTGGCATGAGCGGTCGCGAGCTTGCTCTTTATGAACTCATTTGGAAACGTACGATGGCCACTCAGATGAAAGAAGCTGAGAAGGCATCGATGACGATCAAAATTGAGGCCGGAGACGCAGAGTTCTCAGCTTCAGGAACACGTATTTTATTCCCTGGTTTCCTTCGCGTTTACGTAGAAGGATCGGATGATCCGGAAGCAGCTCTCGAGGATAAAGAAGTTATCCTTCCTGTCTTGAAAAAAGGCGACTCCCTTAAAGCTGCTACGATCACTCCTGATATGCACGAGACAAAACCACCTGCGCGTTTCACAGAAGCTTCCATCGTTCAAGCTCTCGAGAAAGAGGGTGTAGGTCGTCCGTCTACATACGCTTCGATTATCGGAACAATTCTGGATCGTGGTTATGTTCGTAAGGAAGGCTCGGCACTGGTTCCTACATTTACTGGTATGGCCGTGATTCAGCTTCTTGAAAATCACTTCGAACATTTAGTGGATTATTCATTCACATCAGAGATGGAAGAGTCTCTGGATAAGATCGCTTACGGTGAAGAAGACTGGTTAAAGTATTTAACTAAGTTCTACAAAGGCAAGGGCGGTCTTGCGAAGAAAGTTGAAGAGCAAGATAAGAAAATTAAACCAGAAGAATCTCGTACTATTCATATTATGAAAGACGGGAAACCGATGGACATTAAAGTAGGTCGATTTGGACCTTACGTTGTGGAAAAAGGTGAAGGAAAGGAAGAAGTTCACGCTTCAATTCCGGAAGACATCGCTCCAGCGGATCTTGATCCTGAACAGATCAAAGAACTTTTGAAGAATCAGGCCAATGGCCCGACTCCGATTGGTACAGATCCGAAGACAAAAGAGAAGATCTACTGTCTCGTTGGCCGTTATGGTGCTTACTTCCAATTGGGAGAAGTGACGGAAGAAAATCCAAAGCCGAAGCGTGCTTCGTTACCGAAAGGTAAGGACCCGAAAACGGCGACGATTGAAGACGCTATTCAGGCGCTTTCACTTCCTCGTGAGCTAGGTGTTCACCCAGAGACGAAAAAGCCAATTCTCGCCAATAACGGCCGTTTTGGGCCATATGTTATGCACGACGGGAACTTCCGCTCTTTGAAGAAGGAAGATGACCTTTTCACCGTGGACCTAAAACGCGCGATTGAGCTACTTTCTGAAGAAAAAGGGGCGAGCCGCCGTGGTGGTAAAGTGCTGAAAGACTTCGGTCTGGTGGCGAAATTGAAGAAGAAAGTTCAGGTTCTGGACGGAAAATACGGGCCATATATTAAAGTCGGTACGAAGAACATCACTCTGCCTGAGGACAAACGTGATCCTAAGGTGATTGAGAAGATGACTGAGGCCGAGTTGGCGAGTATTGTTCTTGCTGCGGCGAAGAAGTAGGGTAAATAACTATTTCTGGGTTGACAGTGAGCGGCCAGATCGGTAAATTGCCAGAACTTCAATTGATATATTGTTAATTATAAGGATAAGCGTATGAAAAAAGGTATTCACCCAGTTTACAGAGACGTAGTTTTCAAAGACGTATCTTGTGATTTCGAAATCATCACTAAATCAACAATCAAAACAACAGATAAAATCACTGTTAACGGTGTTGAGTATCCACTATTCAAAGTTGATATCTCTTCAGGTTCACACCCATTCTACACTGGTACTCAGCGTGTTATGGATACTGAAGGACGTGTTGACCGTTTCAAAAAGAAATACGGGAAAAAATAAGTTCTATAGAGAAAGCCACCTTCGGGTGGCTTTTTTTTTGCCCAAAATCCGCGTTTCATTTAATACGAACTCTTCAATTTTAATGAGTTAGATTGATTTTACTTTCGCTGGCGAAAGTGAATTAACAACACTGATGCTGATGACGGTGCGAATGCTGAAGATTTTTGGCATGAGCGAATACCAGTAATACCGAGCCGAAGATCGAAACTCCGTGGCTTACCTGATCGCTGAAGCGACCCTCTAGCATGATTCCAAGAAGGATGAAGAACAAACCGCTCACAGCAGTTCCAATGATCCAAGTAAGACCGTGCTTACGGTATCCAGGAATGAAAGCGAGAGGTGAAGTGAAGAGAATAATAAAGCCGACTACAACGTGAACCCAAGTTGAGTGAGTGTAGGCAGAGATCGCAGGAAAGAAAATAGGAAGGAACGCCACTAGAATACAGTGGACAACACAGGCCGATGAAAAAGCTATACCAAGACGATCCCAAACTTTTTTCATGATGCGGGTATACCTGAGATTACAGACCTCGTCTATAATGGTAGAAAAATACTTCATAGTTTTCCGGAGTTAAATCATGAAAATTTCATCATTTTTTGTTGGATTATTCCTATCTGTATCGGTCTTCGCTGCGAGAGTAGAGGTCGAAGTTAATGGCATGAGCTGTGGCATGTGTATCGAATCCATCACGAAAGAGTTTAAATCGACAGAAAAAGCTGAGAACATTTCTGTGAGCCTGGAAGACAAAAAAGCCCGTTTCACAGAAGTAAAAGATAAGAAAATGAGTGACGGTGAGATCCGTTCAATCATTAAGCGCGCGGGCTACGAGACTGGAAAAATTCGTCGTTACTAAAATATGATTCATATCCTCTTCGGCAGTCAGAGTGGAAACGCTCAGAATCTTGCCCATGTCATTGGTGATTCCTTAAACGACAACGGCCACGTTGCTGAAGTTCACGACATGGGTGAGATGAATCCGGAAGAAATTCAAAACATTCAAACTCTCATCATCGTGACTTCAACTTATGGAGACGGTGAACCACCTGACAATGCTTCAGAGTGGATGAGCTATGTGAAGTTTGATGAGGAGTTGAAGCTCTCGCATCTTCGTTACGCGGTGATTGGTTTGGGTGACACGTACTACCCGCATTTTTGCCAAGCAGGAAAAGACTTTGATCATTACCTGTCTAAACGAGATGCCCATGCGATGCTTAAACGTCTGGACTGTGATTTATATTATGAAGAACAGTATCCAGAATGGTTAAAAGAACTCTTGGGAGTGTTAAAAAATCATCAGGAAGAGTAAACTAGTTGTGAAACAACTAAGGACTTCTTTTGAAGATTGGTATCCTGTCCCGTAATCCAAAAATTTATTCAACTCACCGTTTGGTGAAGGCCGCTATCTCTCGTGGCCACAAAGTTAAAGTCATTAACCCGCTTCGCTGTTACATGAACATCACTTCGTCAAAACCGATGGTGCACTACAAGGACCAGATGCTTGATGATCTGGATGTGATCGTTCCGCGAATTGGCGCTTCAATTACTTATTATGGGACTGCGGTCCTTCGTCAGTTTGAAATGATGGGTGTTTATTCGATGAATGAATCAACTTCTATCACTCGTTCGCGGGATAAACTGCGCTGTCTTCAAATTCTATCTCGCTCGGGAATTGGTCTACCAACGACGAGTTATGCCCACTCAACCAAGATGACAGAGAAACTCATCAAGATGGTGGGGGGTGCCCCTTGTGTGATTAAACTCATCGAAGGAACTCAGGGCAAAGGAGTGATCCTCGGTGATACCGCAAAATCTGCTGAGTCAGTAATTGATGGGTTCCGCCAGATGAAGGCCCACTTCCTGGTTCAGGAATTTATCAAAGAATGTAATGGCTCTGATATTCGTGCCTTCGTGATTGGTGACAAAGTTGTGGCGAGCATGATGAGACAAGCAAAAGAAGGTGAGTTCCGTTCTAACCTTCACCGCGGGGGCTCTGCTGTTCCGGTAAAAATTTCTGAAGAAGAAGCGGCAATGGCCGTGAATGCTGCAAAAGCATTGGGACTGAATGTTGCGGGTGTGGACTTACTTCGCTCGCACCGTGGTCCACTGGTCCTGGAAGTAAACTCTTCGCCTGGACTTCAGGGAATTGAAACTTCGACTGGGCTTGATATCGCCAGCATGATGATTGAATACATCGAGCAAAACGTAGGTAAGAGAGACTACGCCGGTTAGAGTCGGTATTGTCTCTCGCTTAGCGGAAGTTCAAAAAACTTTTCCAGAGTCATATTTTGTTTTTTAACAAAGTTCACAAGCTCTTGATGAAATTTTTTTAATAAATCTGGTCCCTGATAAACATAGGCCGTGTAGACCTGCGCCACCTTCCCGCCGTCTTTCCAAAGATTGAAAAGATCTTGAGGATCAGTGATGCCGCCAACAGCGATGAGTTCAAGGTTAGTGCTTTCTTTCAAAATGATTTTTCTCACTTCACGGGACTTCTCACGAAGAAGAACTCCCGAAACTCCGCCCACACCTCGGTCAGGCATGATGGTGGTGTTCGTGGCGATGATCCCGGTGAGCTTATACTCTTGAGCGAGATGCGTGAGTTCCACGATCTTGTTTTGATCAAGATCAGGAGCGATCTTCAGATAAAGATCTTTGCCGTTTCTCACTTTGTTGAGTTCAGTGAAAAGTTCACTTAAATAAGTTTTTTCCTGAAGGGCGCGAAGACCCGGAGTATTTGGCGAAGAGACATTGATCACAAAATATTGCGCAGCCTCTTCCATGGTCTCAAGCAAAAGCGAAAGTTCTTCAATACTCTCTTCAGCTGTCGTGTCTTTGTTTTTGCCGATGTTTACTCCTAGTGGAGTGGCCCCACCATAAGCACGAAGGCGAGGAAGGATTTCTAAAAGTCCCTGGTTAGGGAAGCCCATGGCGTTACGAAGACTCTGTTCATCGGGGTAACGAAACATTCTTGGACGAGGATTTCCAAGCTGAGGTTTTAAAGTCACAGTTCCACATTCAATGGCACCAAAACCCTGGTGACCCATGAAGGTTAAGGCCTCTGCATTTTTATCCAAACCGGCGGCAAGGCCGATGGGAAAAGTCCAATTGACTGAGCCGACTTTCAAACTCAGACGAGAGTCAATTGGTTGACCAGTGAGTTTCCCAATGACGGGAGAGAGTTTGGCCATTTCAATCGTAAGATTGTGGGCCGTCTCAGGTTCAAGACGAAACAGCAGGGGTTTTATGAATGGGTATAGCATGATTGAATACTAGCATCTTTTCTTTGAAAGTCATTAAAGCGTGTGAGACAATTCTCGGCACGAGGTCTTCATGCGTACATGGATTGTATTGTTTCTTATTAGCTTTGGAGCTATGGCCCAACATGCGGCCCAACCTGAGAAGGAAAGCACTTCTGACCTTCGTTCTAGTCTTAGCATCTTCAGCATCGAAGACACTGATTCAGAGAAAATTTATTGGCTTGAGCGCACTGCGAATTTGGATTACTTCCTTCGTTTGAAAGACGATGACGATGAGAGCATCCGTAAAGTGGATAGTCGTGATGCTAAGAAGCTTGAGATGGATTTCGCCTCACGTTTTTTAAAGATCCAATACGAACTTCCGGCCTCGGAAGGGAAGTGTGAAGTAACGCTTCGCCTAAGCTTGAAGGGCGAGAGTCAGGAAGTTTGCAAGAAAGACGACAAAAAGACTCAAGAGATCAAACCTTTTCTGGATGCTATCGGTAAACGATTCTAAGTGAAAAAGATTGCATCCTCTCTCTCATAAGTAGAAAATACTTAAATCACAAGTTATCGAAATCGAGGTTTCATGAAATCCCATGTTTTATTGCTCAGTTTAGCTCTAGTGACGACGGGAGCAGTGGCCCAACAGAAAAGTTCGCCAATGTCTTCAAGTGATGATCCTTCAATTCTCGGAAGTATCATGTCTCAAAAGCCGGCATATCCGCGTGAAATGATCCTAGGAAGTATCCTTCTTGGAGCATTAGAGAACATGCACCTATCAAACAAGAAAGTTGATAATCAACTTTCTGAGAACGCTTACAAGTTGTATCTCGAGCGTCTTGATTACGGTAAGCAGTTCCTTCTTGATAGCGACGTTAAGCAGCTTGATGTTTACAAAGATAAATTCGATGACATGTTGAAGTCGGGTGATCTTCGTATCCTTGATACAAGTGCTGAACTTATGAATAAGCGCATTGGTCAGATCGAGAAGTATGTTGAAACACTTCTTGCTAAGCCGCTTGATTACAACACAAAAGAACAACTAGAAACTGATCCGAAGAAGCGCTCGTTCCTTAAATCGGAAAACGAACTTTTTGCTCATTGGGAAAAACTCATGAAGTATGAAGTTCTTTCTCGCATCATCGATCAGCGTGAAGAGCAGAACGGACTTGTTCTTGATGATAAGGGCCAGAAGAAGAAGCCCAAGTCTGAGAAGAAACTTACTGAAGTTGAAATTGAAAAAGACGCTCGTGAGAAAGTTCTTAAATCATATAAGAAAATTTTCTCTCGTCTTGTGAATGAGAAGCGCTCTGACAAACTTGATAAGTTCTACAACGCAATCACAAAAGTTTTCGATCCGCACACAAACTACCTGGTGCCGGAAGAAAAAGAAGATTTCGATATCGATATGTCAGGGAAGCTTGAAGGTATCGGTGCTATCCTTCGCGAAGAAAACTCTTACATTAAAGTTGAAAGAATCGTTCCGGGTTCTGCTTCTTGGAAGACCAAAGAAATCGAAGCCGAAGACGTTATTCTAAAAGTTGGCCAAGGCAAAGAAGAGCCGGTTGATGTGGTTGATATGTCTCTTAGAGACGCGGTTAAACTTATCCGTGGTAAGAAGGGCTCTGAAGTTCGTCTTACAATTAAGAAGCCAAACGGTCTTGTAAAAGTAGTACCTATCATTCGTGATGTTGTAGAGATTGAAGAATCTTACGCTCGTGGAACAGTTCTTGAACTTGCTCCAAACAAAACGAAAGTTGGTTACATCAACATTCCTAAGTTCTACCGTGACTTCAATGATCGCGCTGGACGTAACGTTACTGATGATACAAGAAGAGAAATTGAGCGCCTGAATAAAGAGGGTGTTGAAGGTCTCATCATCGATCTACGTAACAACGGCGGTGGTGCTCTTGAGGACGCTCGTATGATCTCTGGTCTTTTCATTGAAAAGGGTCCGATCGTACAAGTTAAGGCGCACACTGGAACGGTTGATATCCTTGCTGATACAGATCCGAAAGTTGATTTCCAAAAACCTGTGATCGTTCTGATTAACCGTTTTTCGGCCTCTGCTTCAGAGATCGTAGCGGCCGCTCTTCAGGACTATAACCGCGCTGTTATCGTGGGTGGAGAGTTCTCTCACGGTAAGGGTACAGTACAGGCCGTAGTTGATCTTGATGGATATATCTCGCCGATGGCGAAGTCTTACTCACCACTTGGTGCGCTTAAGATCACGATCCAGAAGTTCTACCGTGTAAACGGAAGCTCAACTCAGTACAAAGGTGTTACTCCGGATATCATTCTTCCAGACCAGTTCTCACATCTTGAGTCTGGTGAGAAGTTTCTTGATTACTCAATCCCTTGGGGTGAAGTAAAACCTGTTAAGTACACAAAATGGGACAAGAAGTATGACCTTAAGTCTCTACGTGGAAACAGCCAGGCACGTGTGAAGAAGAGTGAGAAATTCCAACACCTTCAAAACTCGATCAAGTGGTACAAAGAGCAAAAAGAGAAAACAAAACGTTCTCTAGTTGCTGCTGATTTCGAGAAAGAGCGTAAGTCGATCCGTGAGATGACTGACGTGTTCAAGAAAGAAGAAGAAAGCAAGAATCTCATGGTTAAAGATCTAAGCCCTAAGAGCGGTGAAAAAGCTCAGCAGGAAAAATTCGAAGAGTTCTCTAAGACTCTGAAGAAAGATGCTGTGATCGAAGAATCAATGATGATCATGCAAGACATGCTTAAACAAAAATAATGTCTGACGACGAAAAAAAGTTCAAAATCTCTGAGCTCCCCGATGAGGGGAGCTCTTCTTCTCCCAAACCTCCCAAAAAAACAGTTTTAAGAAAAGATCCCGATCCAAGAGTCGAGAAGCTCCAACTTTTATCAGAACGAGAAAAAGTGGCGGTCATGACTCAGACCTGGTTCTTCGATAGGCCCAACTGGAGTTTTGGTTGGGTGATCTATGTTTTGATTTTGGCGGGACTGCAGTTCAGCACACCCTATGAGGCCTATCTGGCCGAGATTCAGCTTCTGGATGACAACACCATGGACCTGTTTGGGGGAGTGCTCCGGGACTTCACGGTGTATCTTGAGTTTTTGATCCGAAATCCAATTATCCTGACACTTTTAACACCATTATTCTTCAAATTTACCAAGGTTTCGGATTATTATTTTGAAGTCACATTTGATGGAATAAAGACCGTGAGAAAGGTCCTGGAGCATGGTTCGAAAGAACTAGTGACTCGGGTATTTGTAAAATGGAAAGACATCACGGGGATTGAAAAGAAAATGGTTAATAACCGCGAGGTTTTAATCATCCTGACTCCGGACGGGGCGACTGGCACACTTATTTGGGACATTGATCTGGGTAAGAAAAAGGCCATCAAGCAGTTACTAAATGGACTCATTAATAATAAGCACCCACTAAGGGTATTTCTAGATAACGAAAAGGAACTTAAGTGAAATCGACGCTCACTCTCGAACAAAAGTATGACTTCTATGAACGCTCAGTACAGAATGCAGAAGGCGAAGTCTCTTTCATGCACGATGAATTCAAGCGCTTCTATGGTCATTCTCCATATGTCATGAGAGAGGATTTCTGTGGTACTGGTGCTATTTCTTGTAAGTGGGTTGAACAGGATAAGGGATGCGAGGCCTATGGTGTAGATCTTGATCCTGAGCCAATTAAAATGGGTAAAACTCGTCACTACAGTAAGCTTTCAAAAGCTCAGCAATCTCGCATGCACTACCTTGAACAAAACGTACTTAAAACTTCGGCCCCAAAGGCCGATGTAGTTTGTGCTTTTAACTTTTCATATTTTATCTTCAAGTCACGTAAAGACCTTTTGAAGTATTTCAAATCAGTTCGTAAGTCGCTTAATAAGCAAGGTGTATTCTTCCTTGATATCTTCGCGGGCCCTGAAAGTCAGCGTCTGGTGACAGATGTGAAGAAGATGAAAGGCCTGACTTATTATTGGGAATGCCAACACTTCAATCCTCTGACTCACGACTGTACTTTCGCCATTCACTTTAAAGATGCTAAAGGCAAGAAGCATGAGAATGTATTCACGTACCACTGGCGTATGTGGATGATGCCTGAACTTCGCGACCTTCTGATTGAAGCAGGGTTTTCTAAGACTGTTGCTTACTGGGAAGGGGATGATGAAGATGGAGGCGGTAATGGTGTGTTCACGCCTGCAGAAGACGCAGAAAACTGTGACGCTTGGGTCTCTTACATTGCTGCTTTAACTTAAAATGTCACGTTCTGCAGAATATCGACGACTTTTTGGAATCTGGTGGTCGGGAACTCAGCTTTGAGTTCCTGCATCATCTCTTCTCGATCAAAGGGACCATTCTCACGCTTCATAATAATTCGTGTATACTCTTCGGCCACGATGAAAACGATCGCCAGAGGAGAGACGTTATTACCATAGTGTTCTGAAAAACCAACGCCGTTGAGCATGCCGTGGTGCTGACGAATTAGTTGATCCGCACCCATAGGAGCGTGGGGGAATTTTGAAACAAATTCCGCCGCCATTTGAGCGTGCTTCTCGACCAGAAGTCTTTCCGGGAGTGGGAAGTTCGCTTTTTTTAGTTCAAGCGTTGATTTAATTTGGGCCTGCTCATCCGTTTCCAGCACAATATCGTGGAAGAAGGCGATGAAGCTCATCTTCTCTTCTTGTTCAGCATTACCCCAATCAATGTTCTTAATGATATGGAGACCAATGTAAGTCAGGATCTGAGTGTGCTTAAAGAGGTAAGAAGACTTGTTGCTTAACAGACGTTCCAGAAGTTTTGAAAGTTTCGGGTTCTTCTGAACGGTCTTCTTCATGGCATCGATGTTTTTACGTGCGAGTTTAATCGTCTCTTCATTAACACCAATAGTGAGAAGCTTCTTCGAGAGAAGTTCCATGCTCTTGTCTTGAACTGATAGTTCTTCCTCTGCGGAAAGATCCATGGTTTCAAGCATGGCCATGAGTTCAGCAGTTACGTTGTTTACGAATTCCAGGCGATCCATTTTATCGACATACAAATGGGTCATCCCTTCCTGAATCATGCTCTGGATGTAAGACTCTTCAAACTCAGACATTCTTTCAATACGAAGGTTGTATTTATTCGCATCGTCGATGTCCTGTGAGTAGACCTTACAAACCGAACGCTTAATCACTTTGAAGTAGGTGATAGGAATCGGGAAGTAGTCCGGTACCACCTTGTTCGACATGTCCTTGGCGGTGATATTGAGGGCCCTTGCGGAGCTTTGAATCAGAATTTTTAGCTGTAAGGAATTTGGGACGTGGGCGGCGCTGCCTGGAATCTCTTTTCCAGGGCCAATCACAATCACCGGGATATTTAGACCCTTCTTCTTTACGTAATCGATCATGATCGCGGCAGAGGGTTCTTTCTCAATTGTTGCGCGAACAATGATCAATTTGATGTTTTGACTATCAGTTTCAAGATATTTAACTGCGAACTCTGCCTTCTTTTTAGGAAGGATCTCCAACCCCAGCCATGTGGATAAATTGAGCATGTAACAGCTCTCAATCATGGGATTGTGTTCTACTAAAAGCGTTAGACTCAAAAAAGGCCTCCGTTGGGGTGCCTATAGTTTAATCTGAGAGGGATTTTTACTCAATTTTTTGTTAGGATAAATCATCTAAGATTTTTTACGTCCCGGAGTCTATTGTGAGTTCCTTAACAAGTTTTTTTGAGAGTGATTTTAATACCCAACGAGAACAGTGGGAAAATGCCCTGAAATCGGAGCTAAAGCTGACGGAAGTGGGGAATAAGGCCACAAAAAAGCTCATTACCGGTGCCAGCTGGCCCACACTTTCCCTAGAGACTAAATCTGAAGTTCATTTGAATGCCAATGAAAATTGGAAGAAGGCCTCAACAACTTATGTTCATCTCGATCAGCATGAAATTGAGAAGGTTTTGACTGAAGACCTCGGACAGGGGGTGAGAAATTTCTTCTTTTCTGGTCCGGACCTAAATGAAACTAAGTGGAAAATTATTGAGAGCACCCTGACAAAATTTGCCTCTCCAAAAGAGCTTGAAGTGTTCATTCTCGGTGGGAACTATTCAAGTAATGCCTTCAAAGTTGTTTCAAATATCATTTCTGGTCAAAAAGCCCATGATCAAGGCGGGCACTCGATTCAAGAGTTGGCGCTTCTAGCGACAAATTTTATTAAAAATCTTGGAACTCAGTCTGAGGTTTATCTTGGTGTTTATGTGGATTCTCAATTCTTCCACAACATCGCTAAGATTCGAGCGGCGAAACTTCTTGCTCATAAAATCCTGGAAGAGTCTGGGAAGAAGATGAAGCTCAACATCGTGGGGCTTACCTCGATGAGAGAGTGGACACTGTTTGAGCGTTACTCAAATATGCTTCGTAATGAAACGGCAGTTGCTTCGGCCTACATTGGTGGTGCTGATCACGTTCAGTCTGCTGGATATAATTCTTTAATTGAACTCGAGGTAGATGGTGCTCCGGATATGGAACACGTTGAGCGCTCTCGTCGAATGGCCCGTAATACGTCTCACGTTCTGGCACTTGAGAGTATGCTGGGAGTGGTGGAAGATGCTGCCTTCGGAAGTTATCACTTAGAAAGTCTAACCAGTGCCCTTGCTGAAGAAGCTTGGAAACTGATGCAGACGATGATTGTGATGAATGACAGTGAACTTCATTCTTATTTAGAAAAAGAAACTGCCACTGTTCGCGAAAAGCGCCTTGAGATGGTGAAGACTCGTCGCCACGTGATGTCGGGGATGAATGATTTCCCGGACGTGAAGGAACACTTAAAACTAAAACTTAAAAAGCCAACGGTCTTCCGTGTGGCCCGTATTTTTGAAGACCTTCGTCTTGGTATGGAAAACGTGAAGCAGAAGCCAAGTGTATATGTGGCGCTTTTCGGAGAGTATGGCGCGCTTAATGCTCGTCTGAACTTCGTGAAGAACTACTTTGAACTTTTAGGTCTTACTGTAAATGAGCCTGGTCATTCTGAACTGGATATTGAAAACTTTAAGAAGACTCTTTCGGAGAGAAAAGAAGACATTATCGTTCTCTGCGCTTTGGATGATCAGTATCCAACAATTTCGGATACTGTGAGTTCAGTGAAGGCACAACATAAGTATATCGCTGGAAAATTTGAGATGGCGGGATTCAATAATCTATTCGCCGGTCAAAACGTGTATGAGGTACTCCAGAATCTGGCCTCAAAGTTCGAGGGGAGGTAACCTATGACAACTGATTTCAGCAAAATTCCTTGGAAGACTCCAAAACTATCTGAGCCAGCTCCTAAAAAGATCACCGTGATGCCGGAAGGCATCGCACTTAAGAGTGCTTATACTGAGAAGGACGTGAAGTTTAAAAAACTCATGAAGACTCTTCCGGGTAACAAACCTTTTCTTCGTGGCCCTTATGCTTCGATGTATTCGGTTCGCCCTTGGACCATTCGTCAGTACGCGGGGTTTTCGACGGCGGAAGAATCAAACCGTTTCTATCGTGACAATCTTACGAAAGGTCAAAAAGGTCTTTCAATTGCTTTCGATCTTGCTACTCACCGTGGTTATGACTCTGATCACCCTCGTGTAAAGGGTGACGTTGGTATGGCAGGGGTGGCGATTGATTCCATCCTTGATATGCGCATTCTTTTCAAAGGTATTCCGCTTGATCAGATGTCGGTATCAATGACGATGAACGGAGCAGTGATTCCAATTCTTGCTTTGTTTATCGTGGCGGGTGAAGAGCAGGGTGTGAAGCCGGAGCAACTCACAGGGACGATTCAAAACGATATCTTGAAAGAATTCATGGTGAGAAATACTTATATTTACCCACCTGAGCCTTCGATGAGAATCATCGCGGATATCTTTAGTTACACATCTAAGAACATGCCGAAGTTTAACTCGATTTCAATTTCGGGTTACCACATGCAGGAAGCTGGTGCGACTGCAGATATTGAACTTGGTTATACCCTGGCCGATGGTCTTGAATACCTTCGTACTGGTGTGAAAGCAGGGATTGATGTGGATCAGTTTGCTCCTCGTCTTTCTTTCTTCTGGGCGATCGGAATGAACTACTTCATGGAAGTAGCGAAGATGAGAGCGGGTCGACTTCTTTGGAGTAAAATCGTTTCGGACTTCAAACCAAAGAACCAAAAGTCTCTGGCCCTTAGAACTCACTCTCAGACTTCTGGTTGGAGCTTAACTGCTCAAGACGTTTTCAATAACGTCACAAGAACGGGAATTGAGGCCCTTGCCGCAACTCACGGTCACACTCAAAGCTTACACACAAACTCTCTGGATGAAGCACTTGCTCTTCCAAGTGAATTCTCGGCCCGTATCGCTCGGAACACTCAGCTCTTCATTCAGACTGAAACTGATACCTGTGATGTGATTGATCCATGGGGGGGAAGTTATTTCGTAGAAAGCCTTACTCAGGAACTGGCGCAAAAAGCTTGGGCCCTGATTGAGGAAGTGGAGTCTCTGGGTGGTATGTCTCACGCCATCGCCAAGGGCATTCCTAAGATGCGCATTGAAGAAGCCGCTGCTCGCACTCAAGGTCGAATTGATTCAGGTGTTCAGCCAATCGTAGGAGTTAACCTTTATAAACGTGAAAAAGACGATACTCCAAATATTCTTCAAGTAGAAAACTCACAGGTGCGTGAAGCTCAGATTAATCGTCTGAAAAAACTTAAAGCTGAACGTAACGAAGCAGTGGTTCAGGAAAAACTCAATGCTATGACTGAGGCTTGTAGGAACGGAACTGGCAACCTTCTCGCTCTAGCGGTTGAGGCCGCTCGTGCTCACGCCACTGTCGGTGAGATGAGTATGGCGATGGAAAAAGTATTTGGCCGTCACCAAGCTGAGATCAGAACTATTCAGGGTGTGTATTTAAAAGAAGTTCAACAAGGAAAATACGACGTGAAAGAACTCCAACTTCTCATGGAAAAATTCCAGAAGAACGAAGGACGTCGTCCACGTGTTCTTATCGCGAAGATGGGACAAGATGGACACGACCGTGGTCAGAAGGTTATTTCAACTGCCTTCGCAGACTTGGGCTTTGATGTGGATGTGGGTCCTCTGTTCCAGACTCCAGAAGAGACAGCAAAACAAGCAGTGGAAAATGACGTACACATCATTGGTGTATCATCCCTTGCTGCTGGTCACTTAACTCTTGTGCCAGAATTAAAAGCTGAACTAAAAAAACTGGGACGTGAAGATATCCTTGTAACCATTGGTGGAGTTATTCCTCCGCAGGACTACGATAAACTTTATCAGATGGGTGTGGCGGGAATTTTCGGTCCAGGTACAGTCATTGCCGATGCGGCCCGGGATCTGGTGAAAAAACTTAACGAGGCCCTGGGATATAAATGAGAAAGCAACTTGAGCTCCAGGATTATCTAGACGGGATTAAGAACAAGAATTTAACGATTCTGGCACGAGCAATTACACTCGTGGAGTCCCATAATCCTGATCATCAAAAACTAGCTCAGGAACTTCTTAAAGCGATATTGCCTCTGACTGGTAAATCAAAACGCGTCGGGATTTCCGGAACTCCAGGAGTGGGTAAATCCACATTCATTGAGGCCTTTGGAAAACAACTTACCTCACAAAATAAAACTGTGGCAGTTCTGGCGGTTGATCCGACTTCTCAGGTGAGTGGCGGATCTATCTTAGGTGATAAGACCCGTATGAATGAACTGGCGATTGATCCCATGGCATTCATTCGCCCGAGTCCATCAGGTGAAACTTTGGGTGGAGTGGCGCGCAGAACTCGTGAATCAATGCTTATTTGTGAAGCCTATGGTTTTGATTACGTCTTAGTGGAAACTGTTGGCGTGGGACAGTCTGAAACAACTGTCGCTCAGATGGTGGATCTTTTCGTGATGCTCCTTCAACCGGGCGCCGGCGATGATCTTCAAGGGATTAAGCGCGGGATCTTAGAAGTTGTAGATATGGTGGTTGTAACAAAAGACGATGGCGATCAAGAAAAGATCATCCTTCGTGCAAAACATGATTATCAACAAGCGCTTCAGATTCTTCGCCATGATGGTTGGATTCCACCGGTTCTTTCTTGTTCTGCAGTAACTAAGAAAGGTCTTCCGGAAGTGGAGAAGACTATGGAAGATTACTTTTCAAAAGAAGCTGCTCAAATTCAGAAGAAGCGTGAGAAGCAGGGACTGGATTGGATGTGGCAACTTATCCATGAGGGCCTTAAATCAAGCTTTCAGGAAGTGATTGATCAAAAAGCGATCGCGACATCCGAGAACAAAATCAAAAGTAATAAGGGGACTCCACCAGAAGTGGCCCAGGAACTTCTTAAACAATTCTTCTCCCACCTAAAATAGTCAAACCAGAATTTCTTTGCCATCCTAATAGTACAAAATACTGGAGGGTCTATGGTTAGAGAGTTCGTTGGCTTCTTAAAACAATATGGTGTTATTGGTTTGGCGATTGCCGTGATCATCGGTGGTAAATTAAATTTGCTTGTAACGAGTCTCGTCAATGACCTCATCACTCCGCTTATTCTTCAACCTGCCCTTAAGGCCGCTGGAGTTGCGAGCATTTACGAGCTTAGCTACAACGGAATTATGTACGGTAAAGTTCTTGGAGCAGGGATCGATTTTATTATCGTGGCCTGGATTGTATTCATCTTCGCTAAGAAGGTTATGAAAGAAGAACTAGTAGCGAAGCGGTAAAAAAATCCACTTAGAATCTTAACAAACGAAGTTTTTCAAAATCCCTATAATGTCTGCTAATTTTCATCGTTAAGGGAAGAACATGAGAAGCTTGCGAGATTTTAGAAAAGAGTTTTCGAACTTTGAGATTGTGTCAACGTTGGTGCTCGCGGCTTTGATTGTCATCGGCGCCATCAATTACGAATCCTGATAAAAAATCAGGTGACCAGAAACATCACGTCATGGTCTTTTTAATGAATATCTATTGGTGACAGTTTGGCGCCGATAGATTAATTCACTTATTTTCAATCAGCTTTGGCAGCAGATGTAGTAAAGGCCATCCGAAAATTGATTTCGGATCTCACTGACTTTTAGTCACGACAATTTTAATTTCCTCAATTGTCTAAAAAAGTCACAATGGAAGCGGTAGTGAATATATGAATAATCCCCTTACTGAGATGCCAAAAGTTTTCTGTATTCACTCATAAAATCACTCTTTGATTCCTGATGATCCCCACGGCCTACTTGAAGACCTCGCTCAACGACTTCTTCGATGTGATCAAGGGCCGGTTTGTTTATAAAATCAAAAGCTCCGTATTTGACGGCTTCCAGCATCAGGTCATGGTTCCCATGGCCTGTATAAAAAATGAGAGGAGTTTCAAGCCCAAGGGCCCTGATGTTCTTTACAAGCTCAACCCCATTCATAACAGGCATGTTAATGTCGCAAAGGATGCATTGAATAGATTCTCTTTTAATAATCTCGAGGGCCATTTTTCCATTTATGGCCAGGAAAATTTTTTCTGCTAAATCACTAAGGTTGTACTTTAGAGTTTCAAGCAGAATGGGTTCGTCATCGACAATTAATAAATTTCCCTTTTTCAAGTTTTACTCCTTATAGTTTACTTTTTCCTGATATTTTTAATGTTCTTACTTCTTTTTTTGTCGTTGGAGCTGATTTGACTACTACGTTGGCCTCAACAGCAATTGTTTCCGAAGGCGCTTTGGCCGATTCTAGTGCTTTTTCACCTAGCTTTTCAGCAACAGCTTCTGCTGTAAATTCTTTAAGAGGGGAATGGATAATCTGGTTAATGAATTTTCTTAGGATCATGAGTTTTTCTTCTGAAAGACCATGTATCAGGGCCATGTAATAGTTTTTGTCATTTTTTTTGTCGATTGTCCAAATAGGGGGAACGATAGTTGCGTGAAATTCGATTGGAAGTTCAAAGTGAAGGACAGCAAAAAATGGAAGTTCTCTTTGGGAGATGAAGGATATTTCATGCTCAGTGAGGCCGACGATATAAAATTCTTGTAATATATCCACCGGACGGTAGGGAGAATTTACTTTCAAAAGACCGGAGCTTTTATTGCCTTCGGAGTCCTTCGTTTTGAATTTCTCTAATAGCTTCCCGAACATGTCTTTGTCTAAAGGAGAATGCGAAGCCACTATTCGTTCGTAGTTAAAAAGTTTTTGAAGTGCTCCACTTTTTGAAGGAGTATTCATAATGACTATGACTGGACGGTATTCGCTCACTACGAAGTCGTTAGAATATAAGAAATCCAGGACTTCTGGAGTGATACCTTCTTCCTCAGGCCGGGAGAGATTGGCAATGATTAGGTCTGGTTTGTCTTCTAACATGATTTCAATCGGACAGCTCTCTGATGAGGTCGTGAAGATGAATTTAATTCTATCCTCGATCCCTCCAAAGGTGCCGGCCAAGAATTCAAAGTCTGATGAAAGTACCTGTACTGTGAAATTGTCCCCTTCACTGAATTCACTCGCAAAGTTTTCAATCCAGGTTTCGACAGTGTCCAGTAGTATGGACTCAGGTCCAATTTCTTCCCAGGGACCAGGGTAGGGAAAGTCGAGATAAAAAGTGGAGAGCATTGGATAGTATCTTGTGAATGCGCTACTGCTTTTTACTGGAAAAACAATGCCCTTATTGTCAGGGAATTGTCTGAATTTGATAATTAGTTCTTCTTCAGTGTCTTCTAAATCTGCTTCTACGCTGATGCGATCTTTTTCCATCTTGACCAGACTGGAACATATTCCTACCTGAAGTGGAAGATTTATTCCCTTCGCGCAAGCTAGTCGGGGGAAATCAATTTCTCTTTTAAGACCAATATAGAGTACATCTCTTACAAAAGTTTCGATTTCTCCACCTTTAATGTGGAATAAGTAAAATCCTGTCGAGAATAGAAAACTGAGTTCTTTCTTTTGCTCGTCATTTTTACAAACAAGGGCAAAAAAAACTGATTTAAAGTTCGGAGCTTTCTTATAAAATAAGACTTCTTTTGTCACTCTTGTGATATCGATGGAATTGTTGGACACATCCACTATAACAATTCTGGGAATATTCTCTCTATTGAAGATCGAGCCTTTCTCATAAGAAGTTTTTAATACAGCAACGTCCTCCTTTATGACTAAAGGGGAACTTGTGATCTGCCCAAAGAAGTCTTCATCATCACCCACAAAGAGAATTTCATCATTCAATTCGTGCTTACTCATTTCAATAATCCGGTAACAAGCGATTTAAGAATAAGAGGGTCGTATTTAGTCGTTTCATTCTTGTCAGGAATGAATATTTTTAATCCTTCGATTGTTGTGCATTTATTTTTTGTCAGAAGTCTTACAAATCCATCTGCCAGAGAAACCACTTTAGCTAGAGGATAGATTTTTGCTCCTGTTAATCCGTTGGGATATCCTGTTCCGTTTACGAGTTCATGGTGTTGATAGACAATCTGTTTAACCGGGGTGGTGATGAAAGGGGATTTACTTAACATTTCATAACCATGCAACGGGTGCTCTCTGAAGATTGCTCTTTGGTTTTCCGGTATGTCTGTTTCCTCTTTATCCCTCATTCCCTTTGGAAGCTTTAGTTTCCCGATGTCATGAAGAAGCCCGCCGAGAGCGATTATTTCCACTGTTCGTTGGCTGGACCATTCTAGGTTTTTACAAATAATCGTTGAAAAGAATGATACAAGAAACTGATGGCTCTGTTCTGAGGGGATTTCATTCTGATATTGTCTTAAAAAATTAGATATTTCTAAATTTGAATTTACTAATTTGTACATGTTTTGACAGATTTTCATACCTTCTTCAACAAGGGAAGGCCTGATACCTGTAAGGAAAATCTCGTCAATATAAACTTCAGATACAGCTTTGATGGATGAAAAATATTGATTCGGGCTACTGCTTTTTTTAGTAAGCATTTTATTGAGAAGTTCATTCATGAAGTTTACATAAACTGCTCGTTCAACCGTTTTGAAATACAAGGATACGACCTTCTTTTCAGTTTTGTACTTTTCAATTCTTTCATTATCAAAGTGATCTCCTCTTCTGAGGATTTTAATGTATCTTCCGGGACCTAATCGAAGATAGTGATCGAATATAGTAACATTCCCGCTCATGCAGGATTCAATCGAAACCTTTGTGAAATTTTCATCTTTTTCATTTATCACTGCTTCTTCATCTGAAGACCCGTTGGTAAGGGTCACGTTTTTCCATCTGTCCAGTTGTTCACCACGTACTGCATTTAAAAGTTTTTCGCATGTGTACGGTTTTACCAGGATTTGTGAAACTCCGAGTTTTTTTAATCCTTCAGAATCTAGCTCCAGTTCTTTTAAAGTTTCTTTTGATTTGACGGTCAAGATAACTTGCACTGTGGGATGATTGAGTCGCATGAATTTCAGAACCATCAATGCTGAGTAGTTTTCAGTCTCAAGATCCATTATTAAAACTTTTATTCCGCCTTTATATACTTTAAGCTGACATTCTTTACCGCTCTGACACAATTCAAAGTCGATACCTTCTTTTTTGAGAAGCTCCTCAATCTTTATGATGTAGGTGTTGTCAGGATCCGATATGAGTACTTTCACGCTGCCCTTGCTTTTTTTGGTATCATAATGTTGAACTTGGTATTAGGACAACCCGAATCCAAGCTTAATTTTCCCCCATGTTGCTCAACAATACCTTTTACAATTGATAAACCCAGTCCTGTCCCTTTACCAACTTCTTTAGTCGTGAAAAAAGGCAAAACAATTTTATCACGAATTTCTTCATTGATGCCATTCCCGGAATCTGTAACAGTGATTTGTACATCAGTTTGAGTTTCGAAACATTCAATCCTGATCCACTTATCCTCAAGAGAATTGATAGCATCAAAGGAATTTGAGAGGAGATTTAGTATGGCCTGTGATAAGCTTACTGGCTGACAATAAATGATTGAATCTGGACAGATGTTGTAATGAATACTGATTCCATGTTGATGAAATTTTTGGTTACACAGTGCTAAGGTATCTTCAATCACCTGATTAATTGAAGTATGGACGAAGTCGTCACGAGAAGCATCTCGTGCAAAAAATCTCAAACCTTTCACGATTTTTTCAATTCTATTACTTGTTTCGATGAGATTATTTAATGCCTTATCCTTATCTTCCTTACTGCTGCCTTTCTCATCCATTCTTTTAATCATGCTTACGAGTGATATAATAATTGCCAAAGGATTGTTAATTTCATGGGCTATCGAACTGGCCATCTCACCTAGCATGGCCATCTTTGAAGCATTAGCTGTCCTTGCTCTCTGAACTTCAAGTTCTTTGGTTCTTTCTTCTATCAACTCTTCAAGATGGATATTCATCCTTTCGAGCTGATTCATGACTTCTTTTCTTTCTTTGGCTTGGACGGCCCTGGCGAGAATGTCAGTAATATTTCCTATGAAGTTTTGTTCTGCCATAGTCCAATTTCTTGTAACCCCCACGCTCTCACAGCAAATGATTCCGATCATCTTTCCATTTACTCTAATAGGAGCGTCAATCATAGATACAATATTCAGTGGCTTCAAATAGACTTCTAAAAATTCTGATGTTACTGGATCATTAAATGTATCCACTGCCGGAAGTGTTCGCTCTTCTAAAAGATAATCAAAATATTTCGGGAAGTCGGATGCATCTAATATGGCCCCAGAGGAGTGAGTTTGGGTCTCTGATTCATACAGATCATTTAGAATGATTGCTGTTCGTTTTTCATTGTAAAACCAAATACCGCATCTTCCAACATTTAGGGCCTCCACAACTGACTTTGTAATTATGTTGAAACTTTCTTCAAGAAGACCAGAATCAATGGATTCAAGTTTGGAAAGTTTCAGCAAAATATGATTGAATCTATATTCAGAATTTTTGTTTGGCATAGAGATCTTATCGGTGGTGTAAACTTAATGATTTAGCGATTAGGGCCTGGATTGATTTTGGTCAGAGAAATTAAGCCAAGGGAGCCAAGTCACCGGAATTTCGAGAAACGAGGTGAGTTTATGCTTTAGAAATTCCGGATACGGGAGTTTTTTAGCCGCGCATTTTCCACAGTAGCTGAGACAGGTAAGGTCGCTTGGTTTCACCAGTTGCCACCATTAAAAGCTTGGTAATCTTCAGGTTATCCGGATCTGTGAAAAGAAGAATCAGGAGTTCCTGAATGTAATTCGTATTCAGGGTCACATAGTTATCGGTACCCACACCAAGTTTAAGGCCTTTCTTTTCCCACCACGAGAACGGGTGATCTTTATAGTCCTCAAAACTCGTCGTAAGTTTATTATTCGATGATGGCAGGGCCACAAGACTCACGCCTTTATTGATCATGCGGTTGAGAACGTCGTGCTGATAGTGCTCGACTTCGCGGGCCGTGTGAAATTTTACTTTCACGAATTCTCGTTTCTCATTGCTATTTAAAGGTTCACCGTTAAATAGTTTTTCGCGGACATTGGTGTGTTCACGCCAGTCCATGTCCATGAGTTCTTTCCAGTCAGATGAGTTTTCTTTAATTTTTCCACCACGCTCATTATCAATCACGAGACGTCGGTAGAGAGAGTGGAAGTAGTAGTTAGGATTAATCCCAAGAGAAAGACCGTGCTCCAGCGTATCGATGTGCCAGATGTTAAGGGCATTATCCACTGCCTGCACACCTTTCTTAAGTGTATGCCAGGTTTCACCGTGGTGGGAACGCAATGAGAAGCCTTTAAAATGGAGTTTTCTAAAACCTTGCTGCATTTCCGCAAAGTGTCCTTTGCGGTAAAGATCTTTCTCACTTCCCACAGTGTCCACTTCGCACAGATACGGGCAAAGGAATGGATACTTTTCAATAATATCTAGAATGGCGTCTACCTGATGAAGGAAGTGCTCTTTCTTGGTACTGTAGTGGGCGGCATCGAAGAAGTTTGCTTCTTTACGAAAGCATGGAGAAAGCACGAAATCAAAACCTGGCACTTCTTTTTTAAAGCGCATATAGCCGTCATACAGACCGAGCACCACATCTTCTTCGGTTAGATTCTCGAGTCCCGGGATCTGCTCATCTGAGGCGGAAGTGGCACGAGAGAGGGTGAACTTCAGTCGAATCATCCCCACATTGAACTTATGATACAGCTCTGAGGCCATGTGGTAAGCGGCTTCGGCATGCATCTCTTTGGTGGTCAGAATAAGTTTTGGTAAGAGAAGAATTTTTAAGTAGCGATCAAAATATTCATCTTCTTTGAGACGAACCAGATTATCCACGTCCTCAATTGTTTCAATCTTTTCGGCCGTGCCTTCGCCATATACTTTGTTAATAATGTCGAAGTAGACCTGCTTATTAGGGCCTTTAAGAAGTTTCATCAGGTGTGGATGAATAAACTCTGCACTTAATGAACCTGTCAGGTGAATATGCTCTTCGATATAAGGTTTCGGAAAACGCTTAAAGAAGTTAAAGAGAGCAGAGGCCACAGGGTGGTTAAGCAGGGTTTTGATTTCCACTTCATCGGTTTTGAAATCGTTAATCAGGCGACGAAACTCTTGGAGAGACTTCTTCACCAGAGCATTGTCATCCTTGGAATCACCCATCACCGCCAGTTCCAGCGTGTCTGTGAGAGTAATACCGTTTGTTTCTGAAATAATTTTGATGAGGTGATCAGTGAGTAGGTCAATTTTGTTGGTCTGGGCACGGGCCATATTATCCTTACCGGATCACTACGGTTTGTCCTCGCATAGGAAGGCCGGTTTGACTGTAAAGGCCGGCGTACATTGAGTGATCCATTCCCCTTTATAGTAGCGGGCAAAACCAAAAGTCCAAGTTATTTCTTTGGAGAGAGGGGTAACCTGCACTTGATGAGGGTATAAATCGGGAGCTTCTCCGTCGACTGAGAAGCACCAGCCGTAAGCGCGGTACTCAACTTCTGAAATTTTCTCGATCGCGGCCGCACCTGTGGGTGTTTCAAAGGCGGAAGCGAGACCCTCGCTCGATCCTTTAAATGGAATGTTGAATTTAGCAAGGGTAGCGATCGTGAGTTCGCCCACGTTCGGGAAATCTTCCGTCACTTCTGTTTTCATGATGAAATCTTCATCACATGGGCCTATGAACTTCAATTCAACCGCGTGGGCCGAAAAAGTCATCAGTGTTAGAAGAATCAGTTTTTTCATAGTGCTTGCGCCGCCGCTCTTGGTGTTTCTGCCAGAAGGCTTGCGAATTTTTCGCGATCAAGTGGGTCTTGTCCCTGAACGTAATCACGTATGTCCTCAAGAGCGTCATTACCCCAGAAGAGTTCATCGCCTACAACGAAGCTTGGAACCCCGAAGGCTCCGAAGCTAATGGCCTCATTAATGTTCGCTTTAAGTTCGACCTTGGCTTCCTTGGTAAAACTCTTCTCGTAGAGCTCGTCCGCTGGAAGACCAGCTTCACGAAGAGCATTTAAAAGTTCATCCGGCTCACCCATATCAATACGAGTTTGCCAGCCTGCCTTCCATAGAGCTTCTATCACTCGTGCTTGATCCTGTCCCGCCACGCCCCTTAGGCTTAAGCGTAGAGCATAGAGTGAATTAAAAGGATGAGTTTTAGGAGTGGTGAAGGGAAGACCCAACTTCGCAGCATATCGAAGGCACTGCTTTAAAAGAAACTCGCGCTTAGGAGTGATCTCACCTGGGCCTTTGATCTGCCAGTGATTCAAAAGAGGGCCCAAGGCCACTGGTTTGTAGTGCACTTCTAGGTTCAATTCTTTTGCCAGGGTCTGCATGTTATGCCAGGCAAAGTAGCTAAACGGAGACAAAAAATCGAAGTAAAAATTGATTGCTTTCATATAGTTAGGAGCATGCCTTAGGCCCGCCTGATCTGTCCACTCAACTTTTTGCTTGTAAAAAATTCAGAGTCCGGCTAGTATTACGCAGCGAATTATTCCGATATTAATCCTGCGGTTGCACGTATATTTCAAGTTGGACGTTTGTTGAAGAGCCGGGCTGATATCATCTAAGAGACTAAGTCTCGTTTGGGTAGATCTCATGAAAAATTCAGTAGTACGTTTTATCACGCTAGTGGTGCTGTCGATCTTCGTCGTTTCCTGCGGTAATGCTCCTTCCAATGTTCTTTCCGGTGTAAAAGTAGAAACAACAACTCGAGACAATGATGTCTGGATGTCGTTTGCTGCTGACCTGAATCTCGGTGCAATGAGCTTCGCTTCTGTTTCTCTTCCTATTCTTCATCCACGTGGACAAACTCAGATCGGTCAATTGGAATTGATCTCTGGTTTCTCAGGTCAGAACCAACTTAAAGTTTCTGTGAATCTAACTGAAGTTGCTGACGTAAATATGACTCAAGCGACTCTTCCTAACGGAAATATGATTCCAATGATTGCTAATAACCCAACTATCGCCATTAACATTGGTAATGGTGCAAAAGTTTATCTAACTCTTTCAGAGACTGTGACTGCCATTGGTGTTGCGGTTCCAATCTCGGCCTTCGATTCAATCGGAGCATCACTTCCTGGTCTTAACTTCTTTCCAGTTGTTAATTCAGGAAACGTAGTAGGTACAGCAGGTATCTTCACTGGTGCAGGTGCTGGTAAGAGTGGTATCGCAGTAGTTGCTGATGTTTCGAAAATCGTAAACCTTGGACAACTAATGCCTTCTCAAGCTTCAACTTTTGCTATCCAAGCTGAGCAAGCTCGTAGCTCATTAAGACTTGATTATCGTTCTCAATCAGGTTCAGCTTCTCAGAAGTCTGCACTTGATAACATGATCTATAAACTTCACCAGAAGAAAGCAATTCTAAGAATGAGATAATTAGGAATATAAGGTCTAAGGAAGGACCACTGTTTTGGCCTCCGAGGGATGGATTCTTCGGGGGCCTTTTTGTTTTAGGCAAAAAAAAAGCTCCTTTCGGAGCTTCTTTTATTAGATCTTTCTTGAGCCGCGGCCCGATTTTGAATTTGTTTTCTTACGACGTTTTTCAGCCGCTTCCATTTTCTCTACACGCTTAACTGAAGGCTTCATGTAATACTCGCGAGCGCGGTATTCTTTCACGATTCCATAAGCATCACAAAGTCGCTTGAATTTTTTAAGGGCGCGCTCTACAGCGAAGCCATCAGTGATATCAATACGAATGTTTTCTTTGGGCTCTTTTTTATCGTGGGCCATGGTACCTCTTGTTAAGTTGGTTAAGTGCCTTATTAATCTTTTCGGTAAAATAGCATAAGACCTTAAAAAGGCCAGATTTTCGTTTTTCGCTATGGGTTCAATCTTAAGGTCGCGAGAAAAGGATAATGGTCCGAAGGTAGTGTATTCTTATGTTCCATGCGTTTAGGAATCGGAAGCGGGGCACCACTTAAGTGCTTATAACGAGGGAAATAACACTCGGTAGTTTCAATTAGATGCTTAAACTTGTCGGAAATAAACAGGTAATCAATCTGTTGTTCGAAACGATTTCCACCACGATTAAAATATACATAACTAAAGCGCTCTTCAGGAGGAATATTGGCCAGGAACGCAATGTCCTTTAAGGTGGTCATTTCGTAGATCGCCTTAAACTCTTCCTCTGTATTTTCTTCCCCCGCGTGACCATTGAAGTCACCGCCAATCAGAATTGGAATGTCAGGATGAAGATGTTCAAGATTTTTATAAATCTCTAAAAGACCTTTTACTTCCAGCACGCGACGAGAGCGTCCTTCAAAATCCGTTTTACTCATATCGAGTTTGGATTTGATATGAACAAGAAGAAGAATCATCTGAACTTTATCGTTCGCCTTTAAATCGAGTCGAAGAACATCTCGTGAAAAACGTTTCGCCGGAAGTGGTAGGGGATAATCAATGTGAGTATGAATGTCGACTTTGTAAGCGAGACTCTTCTTAATCAAATAACCCAAATCAATTCCGCGATCAGAATTAGAAGGGAGACTTAAAGCGAGATACTCGTCGTTCAGAACATACTTCGCAAAATTACTAAGCGACTCCGGGCCACCAACTTCCGTGACCATCACAATATCTGCTTCCGCATCCTTGATGGCGTTAGCGAGCATTAAGCATTTTTCTTTGGACTTATTCGAGAACAGGCTAGAACTCATGAGCTGCCATTTAATTTCCGTCAGCTCGGTGACTGGACTCGCAGAATGATCGTGCTTGTCCATAAAGAGAAATAGATCCTGGGCATTTAAGACCATGACTTTCATATTTTTCATCCCGGGCTTAGAATATCATCTATGACTTCAATCAAACAATTCCTGATTCTCGTTCTCGCATTATTTCTCTATGAGGCCCATGCTGCCGAATCTCGGTTGACGTTTGAGCCGCTCTACGGAGTAGAGACAACTTTAGTCAGATATCCAGAGCCCGCTCGCTATGTGACTCGTGCCACTTATGGAGCAAGAGTACTTTATGGGATCACGGCCTTCTCGGGCGAAGCTGAATACACTCAGGCCATGTCTCGCAAAGACTATCCGGCAGACGATCAGAAGGTCGAAGATTCCATTCAACGACTGAGTTTAGGTTTTCGCTCCACACTTCCTATGGGGAAGTTTATCGGAGTTTATTTCCGCGCAGGTGGACGTGCTTCACAGGGAGAAACGAAGGTCACAACTGCTGGAGTTTCTGAGACCCATGATAACCCTCTGAGAGTTGATCCATACGCCGGTGCCGGTCTTCAACTGGCCTTCAGTTCATTACTGGGTCTCAATGCGGGTGCTACTATGATCCGCAATGCCGAAAATGAGTACGATGTTCAATACACACTAGGTCTTTCCGCGCGCTTCGGAAATATGTAGACTTTAAGCATAAGTTTTTCAAAAGGATAACTATGCTTAAAATGTTACTCGCTACCTTTTTCCTTTGTAACTTCGCTCTAGCCGAAGCCCCTAAAAAAGATCTGACTTCTGCTGAAGGCAATCTCATGAAGGCCGAGGCCCTTCGTTTGTGGCAGAAGCGTGATGTTCAAGAAAGCCTTGAAGAATCACTTTCAAAATTTGAACAAGCACTTGCCGCTGATCCAGAAAACATTGAACTCCTTACATATCTTGCTCGCGGTTACTTCACACTCGCTGAGCTTCACCTTGATAACAAAGATCTCAAAATGAAAAATTTTGAGAAGGCCATCGAATACGGCGAAAGAGGGATGGCAACAAACCCTGAATTCAAAAAACGCGCTAAAGATGACATCAAAGGTGCCATTGAAAAACTTTCTGACCGCGAAGTGCCCATCACTTTTTGGACGGCCGCTTCTCGTGGAAAATGGTCAAAACTTAACGGCGTGATGTCTTCACTTAAGTACAAAGACCAAATCATCACAATGATCAAGAAAGTTGAATCCCTTCGCCCTAATTTCTACTATGGCGCCGTTCCTCGTTACTGGGGCGGTTTCTATGCTGTTGCACCTCGTATCGCCGGTGGCGACATGAAAAAAAGTAAACAAAACTTCAAAAAGGCCATGGAGATGTCTCCAGAGTATCTTGGTACAAAAGTTCTTTATGCCGAACTCTACTGTGTAGAAGAGGACGACAAAAAAGAATTCAAGAAACAACTTATGGAAGTGATCGCTGCACCAAATGGTCCAGTAGAAATCACTCCTGAAAACATTCTTGAGAAAAGAAAAGCTGAGAAGCTCCTTAACAAAATCGACGATATTTTCTAATTATCTCGGAGGCGGGGCCCTGAGTCCCGCCTTCATCCTTCCTCTCTGATTACACTGAAAACACAACAGCCTTAAATTTTCCCGACTACTTGGTCCTCCCATGGCATAGGGGAGGATATGATCATAATTGAGATTATGAGTTGTTCCGCAATTGGTGCATTTCTTATCTCGGGCGTATACATCGCGCTTCACGGAAGCTGGAATCGCTCTTCCCACTTTCGCTGGCGAAAGTGTTTGGCGAGGTTTAGTTTGTTTAAACTTCGTTTTTTCGACGGCTTCAATGGCCTTCTTCGCCATGAATTGAACCAACTGATCCATCTCGAGGTCTTTTCCTAAAAGATTTTTCAACTGATCAACTAGTGTCATCGTTTCATCAGATAAAACAATGGCGACTTGAACCTTATCTTTTGAAATGCGCTTCTTTTTATCTTTTGGCTTTTCTTCTTTACCCGTTATTTCAAACAACTTCTTCTCACACTCGGTTTTGGTTAGATTTTCGATCTCTTTAAAAACCTCACGCTTTTGTTTTGGGTCTTCTATAAATTGATTCACTAGCGAAATATTTGTGAGATTCAAACTTCCATCTTCGATTTTCTTTTCAATTTCTGGCATTTCAGCAATTGCACGAGCGGCCACAATTCGCCTCTGGGCCGCGCCTTCTGAATAGCCTAGCTCATGCACGCAATATGCAAACAAAGAGGAATACTTCAAATCACAATAGAGCTTCCTTTTATCAATCTCTTTTAAGTGATGAAGCAACTTAACTGTTACTTCTCTTTCGGCCCCGGCCAACTTTTTTGTATCACTCAGTAAAATTTTATTTGCAAGATGTTTTAGTCTCATGTAAAACAATTTACGTAAAATGTACGGACATGTCAAGCGGTTAAAAAAATCACTTCCGCTGGCGAAAGTAAAAAGCTTCACTTCTCTTTATATAAAATAAAGTCTTCTTCACTTAAAAGGAGGTTTAGCATGGGATTAACATAGGAGTGTCTTATGCCTGAAAGAAAAACTATTAAGCGTGCACAAAAAGATAAGAGAGAAGGAAAGTCTGCTTCGACACAAGCGGGCGAATTCGTAAAAGATGAAATTGATCGGATTCGAGAGGGAAAAACCGGCGCCAGAAATACGAAGCAAGCGATTGCGATCGGATTATCAAAAGCTCGAAAAGCAGGAGTGAATATTCCAGATAAAGAAGGAAAAAAATCATCTCATGCTGGAAGAATTGCGGAACATAAAACTTCTCGCACTCGTTCAAAGGCCGGTGAAGAACGACAGAAAAAAGAATCTAAAAACACTGTCAGTCATAAACTTCTTTCTCTGCAAGCAAAACGTGCTCAGGCCAAACGAGGTGCGGCCGCGAGACATCGTTCAGCTGTGAAGGCCGCTCACACCAGAGCCGAAAATAAAAAAGCCGCTTAGGAGGATTTATGGAACCCAATAAGGAACCTGGAGTCAGTGGAAAAGAGCGTGGGGGTAAAACCTGGCTCAACTCCGAAGAGTACGAAACGCAGAAAGAATTTGCGGATACCATGGAAGAAGCCGAGAAAGGATTTCAGAGTACCGGACAGAATTTGCACGGGCGTTCTGATCTTTCCAATCAAGGGGCTCAAGTCGGAGTGACTCTCACAGAAGATGCTGTGATTGAAGCTTTAAGAAGAAGTCCGCAGGTGGATATCGGCAGTCTTATTGTAATGGTGAAGGGCAGTGTGGTTCATCTGGAAGGAATCGTGGAAGACATGCCGGAACTGAGAGAGATAGAAAACATCGCGAACAATGTACCGGGAGTATCAAAAGTTGTGAGTCATGTGGAATTGAAAAAAGACAATAGCCAGGCGCTGAAGGACTTACAATAAGGCCCGGAAAGGGCCTTACGAATTACATAAATAGATTGAAAGGAACTGCGATAACAAATGCGGCAGCAAGAACGATAGCTGTGCCAACAAGAATAGTGCCCATAGTTTTATTGATCATAAAAATCTCCTGAATCCTAGTTTAATAGCGAGGGACGTTCGGGTCAATCTCAATAGACCAGGCATCAATGCCGCCCCTTAAAGAAAGGGCGTCGTAGCCGTGAAACTTGAGAAACTGAGTCGCGTAAAGGCTTCTCACCCCGTGGTGGCAATAAACTATCATAGGGAGTTTATCGTGGGGAAGTTCGTTGAAACGTGTTTCAAGTTCGTGCAACGGAATGTGAAAGCCGCCAAGGTTGCAAATTTCGCGCTCGTCATCGCGACGAACGTCTAAAAGGTGAAACTCTTTTTTATCGGCGATCCACTTTGAGATTTTTTTGTTATCGATTTCCATTATTGGTTACCTAAAGAAATGATGCTACCTGGGGCGACACTTGAAACAAGCCAAGTGTTACCGCCAATGATTGAGCCTTTGCCGATGACTGTTTCGCCACCAAGAATTGTGGCGCTGGCGTAAATAACCACATCGTCTTCAATTGTTGGGTGACGTTTTAGAGATTGAAGTTTCTTCTTCACTGAAAGGGCACCAAGAGTCACCCCTTGATAGATCTTCACGTTCTTACCGATGGTAGTCGTTTCGCCGATTACCACACCAGTGCCGTGATCGATAAAGAAGCTCCCAGCAATTTTGGCGCCTGGGTGAATATCAATACCGGTTTTTTCATGGGCGTATTCGCTCATTAAACGCGGAATAAGGGGCACACCAAGTTCATGAATGGCATGAGCAAGGCGATGAATACAAACAGCGTAAAAGCCCGGATAGGTGATAATCACTTCTTCGCGGCTATAGGCAGCGGGGTCACCCATAAGGGCGGCGTGGGCGTCTGAATCCAGAATCTCAGCGAGGCCCGGGATCTTTTCGAAAAAGGCCTCAGCAATTTCCTCAGCGCTTTTTTTGATTCCAAGTCCTGCCACTGCTTCAAAGTAGCTCTTAAAACGGGCCTTCAGTTCCTCAACGGATTTTTCTGTGCTCTCGAGACTCTGACGACCTAAACAACCTCTCTGTGGGAATAAAAGACAAACCAATTGGTCCACCGATTGGCGAACTTCTTGAACATTCATCACAATAGTGGCCGTTTGTAGGCGGTCGCGGTGCAGAAATTGAGCAAGTTTTGAAGACATAGAGAACCTTTTGCAGTATAAAGAGGTCACAATAAATTACCTTAACACGCAGGGATATATCAATGGATCTTCGTACCAAACTTAAATCTACAGGCCTTTTACAAGTAATTGGGAACACCCCGATGATGAAAGTGCAAAGTTTAAGTGCTCTCACTGGTTGTGAAATCTTCATGAAGTGCGAAAATTTAAACCCGGGTGGCACGATCAAGGATCGTCCGGCCCTGAATATGGTGGTTGAGGCCATCTTGAAAGGCAACCTTAAGCCAGGCATGACCATCGTTGAAGGTACGGCCGGAAACACAGGTATCGGTCTTGCTCTTGTTGGTCAAGCATTGGGCCACAAAGTAATCGTTGTAATGCCTAAAGGCATGGCGATTGAGAAACATAAAGTTCTTAAACTTTACGGTGCGGAAATCGTTGAAACAGAAGCGGTTCCTTACTCAGACGAGCGCCACTTCTTTAAAGTTGGTAAAAAAATCGGTCAAAGCTCTCCAGACTACTGGTGGGCAAACCAATTCGATAACCCGGATAACTACCTTTCTCACTATCACTCAACAGCTCCAGAGATGTATGAGCAGATGGATGGAAAATTGGATGCCGTTGTTGTTGCTGCTGGTTCAGGTGGTACGGCGGCCGGTGTTTCTAAATTCATGAAAGAGAAAAACCACAACATCAAAATCGTGATGCCAGATCCAATGGGATCAGGAATCGTGAATTTCTTTGGCCGTGGTAACTTCGATTCTGACGGTCGTTACACAATGACTGAAGGTGTAGGGATCACTCGTATGGTTGATAACTTCAACCACATTAAACAAGATTCTTGTTACACAATTGAAGATCAGAAACTTGCTTCTCTAGCGATGTACGTTCGTGAGAAAGAAGGTCTCGTGATGGGTATGTCTTCAATGCTTAACCTTGCTGGTGCTTTCCACACAGCTCTTAAGTACGGCCCTGGTCAGCGTATTGCTACTTTCCTATGTGATGGTGGTGAGAGAGCGATTTCTAAAATGTACAACCCGGATTTCTTAAAAGAGAAGGGCATTGATGGCTCACTTCTTCCAGAGAAAGAAGTGGTTGATATCTTCAAGAATTTCTAAACTTATAAAACTTTTTGACTTCTTCATTGGGAACGATCTTTCCAGTGGAGAGGTCAGATTGATCAAACTCCGGCAGCGGCAAATTATTTTCCCGACAGTATTCTGAATAAAATTCCTCTCGCGTGCGATGCTCATCGCAAACAACTCCAAGAGTTTTACTTTTAACCTCATTTTGAATCACTGCCAACGTCACACCGACGGCGTCTTCAAGATGCAAGAGATTCACGACACGTTTAGGAGCGGCGAGATTCTTTTTTCCAGAGAGATGCTTTCCCGGATGGCGATTGCCACCAAGTAATCCTCCGAAACGAAGTATGGTCCAATCAGAAAAGTTATCACGCACCCATTCTTCCTGCGCGAGCAAAGTAGGCGCCTCCGAAGTCGAACTGATAAAAATCAACCACGGTTTTTTCCACGACCACTTCTTAAACCATTCAAGCTCTTCGGGAAAAGGCGGGATGTTCAGGACCACGATATCGGCATCCATTAAGTCTACTGAGGGAAGTTCAGGATAAGAAAGGAGCCTAGAGTCCGCAGTAAGCTTCTCCTTAGTCCTTGTGGAACCAATAACGTCAAAACCATGACGAAGGAGTTCATCCCTTAAAGGACTTCCATACCAACCTAGACCTAAAATACTGACTTTCTTTTTATCCATCGCTATAATGAGTTATGCCAAGTTTAAGTCTTATCATCATATCTCAGGGTTCTGACGAACGACTATTGAAATGTCTCGACGCACTTCAGGTGCCCGAGATGGATTGGCAACTCATTCTCCACATTCACGGAAAACCTCTCGCAGATGCTGTTCGCGCTAAGGCCGAATCACTAACGTCATCGGTTTTGATTCTGGAAACGCCCGAACATTTAAATCATGGTAAAGCGAAAAATATCGCTCTTGATGAAGCGCAAGGCGAGTGGGTGTGCTTCCTAAGTGAAGATGCTACTCTCATGAGAGGATACTGGGACATCGTAAGACCACTTCTCTCTGAAACAAAAATTGAAGTCCTGGGTGGAATTGATGTTATGGCCTCTGGCATGAGCGCACTTTCTCGCGCTCAAGGCATTGCTCTCTCTTCGCCATTTTGTGCCGGTACGACTTTTGTTCGTCACCAGGCCTCTGGTCGCAAGCTTCAAGCAGCTGATGAAGAAAAACTTTCTCAGACTCACATTTGGATTCGACGTTCAGTGATCGGTAATACTCGTTTTCCTGAGAATTATAAGAGGGGAGATGAGGTTCTTTTTCTACAAGAACTTAAGAAGAAAGGCGTGGGGATGTACTATCAACCACGTCTTAAAGTTTATCTCTTTCGCGCGCAAAGAATGTCAGAAATTTTCCGAAGCACATTCTACGCTGGCTACTATCGTTCAAAAATTATTCGTGAAAAACTCACATCAAGTGCGGGAGTCTTCTGGCTTCCTACTGTGTTTGTGTTCCTTCATGTGATGTTTGTTATCGATCTAGAGACTTTCATAACTCTCTCCCGTCTCTATCTCGCGATCGTGACTTTCGTGAGTCTGGCCCTTGCTTCCCGTGCCAAGAGTACGTGGCTATTTCCCATTGTCGCGATTCTTCATTACTTTATCGTCCTGATTTTTGGAGTCGGGTTTTTAACAGAGCGCCTCTTTAAAGACAAAAATTAGAAACTGCCTTACAATAAACGTATTCAGGAGATGTCTATGAAGTACGTTTTATGTCTTATGCTCACCTCAACTTCTGCTCTTGCCACCGATTATGGTTACCTCAAGCCAGAAGATCAAAAATATTATAAGAATGATTCTCTCGACGGTAATAACCAGCGTGAACGCGTTGATAGTACAGTGAAAGAAATTAACAAACTTCACGGCGAGATCGCGGCGATGAAAGCGCAGATTCAAACTCTTCGCCAAGAAGTAGATGAGTTAAAGAAGAAATGAACCTCCTATTTAAGACCCGAATTCATCTTCCTTTTGAAAGAATCCGGGATCAATTCAATCGAGACCTCTTCATTTATCTAAGTCCTCCGCTCTTACCATTTACGATTAAACGTTTTGATGGATGCAAAAAAGGGGATGAGGTCCATATAGGACTACTTTTTGCACAGCAGTGGATAAGTTTGATGACCTTCGAAGAGACCAACGCAAAGGGTTGGTCATTTATTGACGAAGGAAAAACACTTCCTTGGCCTTTGTCTAACTGGAAACACCATCACCGGGTTGATAAAATAAGCGCAACTGAATCAGAAATAGTGGATGATATTCACTACGAATGTTCGCCTTCCTGGATGGCACCGTTGATCAGGCCAATTCTTTGGAGTGTGTTCGCGATTCGTCCCAAGCGTTACCAAAAATTTTTTAAGGACTAGCAATGAAAACATTTTTCGCTCTTTTAGTTCTACTGACTGCTGAAGTCAGGGCCAGCACGATTTTGTTTCTCGGCGATTCACTAACTGAAGGTTATCAACTCTCAAAAGAAGAATCATTCCCATCTGTAATTGAAAGAAAACTCTCTAAGACCCACAAAGATCTGAAAGTGATTAATGGTGGAGTTGCCGGTGCGACTTCAGCATCAGGTCCTAAGCGCATGGAGTGGTATAAGAAAACCAAGATCGATGTGATGGTGCTTGCCCTTGGAGCAAATGATGGTCTTCGTGGCATGAAAGTGACTGAGACAGAGAAGAATCTCTCGGCCGTGATTGAAAAGGCCCAAGCTAGAGGCATTAAAGTGGTGCTCGCTGGTATGAAAATGCCAACCAATATGGGTGAGCCTTATCGCACGGACTTCGAGAAAATTTTCCCGAAGATCGCGGAGAAATATAAAGTTCGTTTGATTCCCTTTCTTCTTGAAGGAGTGGGCGGAAATCCAAAACTCAATCTTCCAGACGGCATTCATCCAAATGCTAAGGGTTATGAAGTCATAGCCAATACAGTGATGAAAGAATTGGAGCCTGAGCTATGATGAAGGTCTCTAACCTTCGTAAGAGTTATGGCGAAGGCAGTACAAAAGTTGAAGTTCTAAAAGGGATAAATCTGGAGATCGCTAAAGGCGAGACTCTTGCCCTCATTGGGAAATCGGGTTCAGGCAAATCAACACTCCTTTCGCTACTAGCGGGACTGGATCAACCGGACTCGGGAGAAATCGCAGTAGGAGATAAAAAAATCTCTCACATGAAAGAGAAAGAGCTCACGCACTTTCGTGCTGAGCATATGGGAATTGTGTTTCAGCAGTTCCATCTTGTTTCAACTCTAACCGCTCTGGAAAACGTTCTTCTACCATTAGAGTTATTGAAACGCCCTGATGCTAAAGAGACAGCAGAGAAGCTTCTGGAGAGTGTAGGACTTCTTCACCGCGCTCACCATTTACCATCTCAGCTAAGTGGTGGTGAATCACAGCGTGTAGCGATTGCTCGCGCTTTGGCGATTCGTCCGACGATTCTTTTCGCCGATGAACCAAGTGGTAACTTAGATGAAGAGACCGGTGATAAAGTAATGGAACTATTATTCAAGATGGTGAAAGAAACCAACACCACTTTAGTGCTAGTGACTCACGATCAGGATCTTGCTCGTAAGTGTTCACGTGTTGTGCATCTGGAGCACGGGAGCCTCGCGTGATTTTTCGCTTCTTCTTTTTGAAGGAAGTGAAGAAGTTTCCTTTCTTCTTCCTCTTACTCGCATTTACTCTGCTTCTTGGGACCATGGGTCTTATGGGGATCAGTATTGTTTCTAGTCAGGTTCAAGAGAAACTGAAAAACAATGCCAATGAACTTCTGACTTCGGATATCGCTGTCTCTGCACGACGGGACTTATTTCCGGAAGAGCAGGAGAGTCTTAAAAAGATATTTGCGGATATTCCGCATCGTGAATATAAAATCGTGGACGTCTACTCCATGATTACCCACCTTCGGGCAAAGGCGAGCCGCCTGGTAGAAATCAGAGCTGTTCAAAATGGTTTTCCCTTCTACGGCAAGCTCACTCTCAGAAGTGGTGAATACCATCCTGAGAATCTCTATATCTCAAAAGACCTTGCCGACCTTTGGCAGGTTCAGGCGGATGATGAACTTCAAATTGGTGACGTGACTCTAAAAGTTACAGGAGTAGTGGAAGAGGATTCTTCCCTGGGACTTCGCGGTTTTTCACTCGCGCCTAGAATCTATTTCCCTCTCGATAAACTCGCGGCCACTGGTCTTATTAAACCGGGTGCCACGGGAAGTTTTGCTTATCACTATCACTTAAATAAATTTTCAGAACCTAAACTTCAGGAAATTAAAAAAGCGATCTATGCCAATATAAAAGACTCGGCAGTTAAGATCACACTTCCGGAAGATAGCTCAGAGCAAACCGGTCGCGTGATTAATACTCTGACAAACTTCATGGCACTTTCCGCCCTGATTGGTTTGATTCTGTCACTAGTGGGTGTGTTCTATCTCTATCAGTCGCACTTACTCGCGCGTTTGAAAGATCTGTGTTTATTGAATCTTCATGGTCTCACTAAGGGACAAATCATCACGGGCATCATTGGCCAATTCTCGGCGATCTTTGTCATAGTAATGATCGTGGAGCTCTTTCTCATGGTTCCGGTCTATGAGGCACTGGCGCCACTTCTTTCTAATAATTTAGGAATTGAATTAACTCCTGATGTGAATGTCATGGGTGCTTTGACTGACATGCCGTTCTTGTATGGTCTGTCGCTTTTCATTTTAGTGCCGCTTTTATTTGGTCTGATGCGCACACCGATGGGACTGCAACTTAAGGCCTCGAAGCTTTCTATGGGACGCTTCCGCTTCTGGGATTTTCTCCCATTCATTTTACTTTTGTGGTTGTTCTCTTGTTATCTCAGTCATTCATTTAGAACCGGGAATCTTTTCTTTGGTTCTCTAATGATCGTGTTCTTGCTTTCAACACTGGTAGTGCGCTTCGGACAATGGATCATTAAAAAGATCATTGGTAACAAAGGTCTTCTGATTCCTACCATTGAAAACGGAATTGCTCTCAGATCTCTGACTCGCTCCGGCCACAAACTCACGCTAAGTTTCTTGTCCCTTGCCATGGGCGCGACTCTAATTTCCCTTATCCTTCAGTTGGATAAGATGATCCTGAAAGAATTTGCTCTCGATAATAAGAAGCCATCGCTTTTTATTTTTGATGTACAAGAAGATCAAATGGATCCTCTGATTGATATGGCAAAAGCAAATGGATCACCTCTGGCCTATATCACACCGATGATTCGCGCTCGCTTAGAGAAAGTGAATGATAAAAAGTACGTGAAGAAAAAACGGGCCTATGATTTCCGTTCAAAAGAAGAAGACGAAGACGCGAGATTTAGAAGTAACAACCTAAACCTCACATACCGTGACTATCTGACCGAATCAGAACGCATCATCGACGGGAAACCTTTCCCTCCTGGTGGCGCGCCAGATGATCGCTTGCCTTATATCTCGATTGAAAAACGCTGGGCCCAAAGAATGGATCTTGATATCGGAGATAAACTCACTTTCGATATTCAAGGGGTAGAGTTTGAAGGCACGGTCTACAACATTCGCGAAGTGAAATGGACGAGCTTCTATCCAAACTTTTTCGTGACGATTGAACCAGGCATGATTGATGCCGCTCCAAAAACCTTTCTGGCGATCCTGCCATCAGGTCCAAAAGAAAAGAAGCTTGAGCTTCAGCGATTATCGGTGGAAAAATTTCCGAACGTCTCTTTCATTGATGTAGGTGAGTTAGTAGGGAAGCTTTCAGGGCTCTTTGAAAAATCTCGTCAGGCAATCGAAGTCATCTCGTGGCTTTCACTTATAGTCGGACTTGTCATTCTGTATGGTCTTTCCCACGATCAGGTCTACCGCCGTTACTATGATCTTGCCCTTATGAAGAGTTTAGGTTTCTCGGCCACACGCCTGCGACTCAATCTCTTATATGAATTCGGTGCGCTCTTTTTATCGGCCCTGACTTTAGGATTGTTCTTAGGATGGCTCATTGCTCAATTAATCGGCCGTGAGGTTTTCAAATTATCTCCGAGTGTCGATTGGAGCAGACTGCTTTATCCAGCGGGCCTTTTAACAGTTCTTTGTTTAGTAACTATTTTGGTTTCATCATGGCGCGCTGTGAGGGCCAAACCACGAGAACTTTTATCAGACTCTTAAAGGGAATTTCGCTTTCCTTAGTCAGGGAGAGCCTTTAAAATTTTGTCCATGTTAGATTTCTTAAGCCCCGAAAATCTTCAAGCGTTCTTTTCACAGTACGCTTATCAGCCTGGTTTCGTGTACGGATTTATCGTCTGTTTCATGCTGGCCAGTTCCATTGGCTTTCCAGTTCCTGAGGAATTAGTTTTGATCAGTGCTGGCCTTGTTGGCTATATGTCACATCATCCGGAGAAGTTTCCGCCTCCTTATCCGGGAGCAGAGAGTGTGAATGTTGTTACTCTGTGCTTGGTCAGTTTTTTTGCCGTGATGGGGAGCGACTCCTTAGTCTACTTCATAGGTAAGTTCTTCGGTGGACGGATCATCAAAACCAAGTTCTTTCAAAAGTCAGTGGCCGGTGAAGGCTTCAATAAGATCAATGTCTTCTTCCAGAAGTACGGCGGTCTTGCTTGTGGTGTCTTCCGTTTCACTCCAGGTCTGCGTTTCCCTGGTCACTTAAGCTGTGGTCTTCTAGGGATTCCGGTTTGGAAATTTCTGTTAATTGATTCACTCGTGGCAGCAGTCTCAGTTCCGACTCAGGTATGGGTCGTGGCCACGTACGGTGAAGTCATTTTAAACAAACTGGCCGAATTCAAAATGTACGTGCTGATAATTTGCGTCGTGCTGTTTGTGGTTTGGCTGGCCCGCAAGATCTATCTCAAAAACGTTCGTAAAAACGCTTAAAGAAAAATAGAACAGGCCTCTTCCAGTTTCAGGGCAAGTTCCTTTCGGAACTGAGCGAGATCCTGATACTTAAAAGTCACCGTTTTCTTTAGCTGCTTAGACTTATCTTCGAAGTCAGGAAATCCCCAATTAATACTTGATACGAAAATGATCTCGCCGTGATCTACCGTAAGTTCTTCAACGTCGGCCAGGAGTTCATATTGAACGCGCGGACCTTGCGCCTTAGGAACTGACTTCGCGAGTTCGATAATCCCTTTCTTGGCAGCAGGATTTTCAATTTTAAGGGCGTCCACCATAGAGCCTTCAGAAGTGCGGGCACCCCAAAGATGTGGAGCGAGAGGAACGGTTTTAAGATTTTTATCGGTGGTGGTTTCCAGATAACGGTAATAAAAATTGTCCATGGTTTCGAACAGGTATTCGAAGAGTTTTGATTCATCACCATAGCTCTGTCTTACTTTTTCCTGCCACTCCTGGATCTGTTTGTCAGTCATATGGATTCCCCGTTAAAATTCATCTTATGAAAGTATATTCGCCTAGGCGGGACTTCGTCATTGTAGAAGATTACTTCTCTGATACCCAAGCCGCAGAGTGGTTGGCCCTGATTGAAGCATTAGGTTCTGATGCACTTCGGGGTTTTCATCATCCCTTTGTCCGTCCTAATCGCTTCCATAAAGCCCCCAAGTATCCGGTGAAGAAGTTCATGTGCTTGGGTCTGTATTGGAATCCGGAAGATTATCGTTATCTCGATCGGCTTCCTTATAATCAGGAGCGACCATTTCCCATACCCGAAGAGATGAAGAATCTCGCCCAGGAAATCCTCTCGCAGTTTTTTCCATGGCACGATTTCGTGCCTCAAAGTGTGCTGGTGAATTTTTATACCAAGGACTCTTCGATGGGGCTTCACGTGGACAAAGACGAAGAGGACAAGGTCTCTCCCGTGATTGGACTTAACTTCGGATCAACCTGTCGCTTTTTCTATGAAGACGAGAAGGGAGTCATGCTGGACATCCGCATTCCGGGAAATTCCATTTATATCTTCGGTGGCTCGGCAAGGCTCATGCGCCACGGGCTTGGTTCTATTTACACCAATACGTTATCTCCAGGCTCGGAAGAGTTCCTGCAGAATAAAGAGCGAGTGAATTTAACGATTCGTCAGGTGTTCTCGAAAGCGAGAGCGTAGTTGGATTGAATCTTGTTGATCATCATCTCAAACACAGGGATGAAGTCTTCTTGATTCTTGTCCTGGCAAAGCTTTGAGAAGATCGTGAAGATCTTGTCTTTCTCAGCATTGATCGCGTCGTGAACGCCGTGGATCGCCGCTTGATACTGGGCATCTGTCCAAGGAAGATTGCCCGTAGGATTCTTTTTGAAAGCGTATAAAGCGTCCGATAGCTCAGGATAAAGCTCCTTAAGCTTCAACGTTACGTAGTTAAATTGACCGTTAATGATGTCCTGGTAAGCAGGACGACCTGATTGGTTGAGACCATCAACGATATCATCGGCCATCTGGAAAATGAGACCGATACGTTCGCCAAGAAACGCCATTGTAGGAACATCATGGTGTCCTGCAAGTTTCGCTGGAGTTGTACAACAGTAGCGAATTAGGCTTCCGGTCTTCTTGATACAGATTTGTTCAAGGTCTGCGAACTCAACGCGCTCTTTTGATTTAAGCGCGTATTGAAGCCATTCACCATCGGCGAGGTCTTGAATACAAACTGTTAGATCAATCAGAAGGTCGTTGTTATTCTCACGAGCAAGTTCTCCCATGATAGTGGCCAGAACATAATCACCAGCAAGAATAGCAGTCGTATTGTTTTTAATTGAATTCAGAGTTGGGTGATTACGGCGCTTATCAGAAGCATCGATCACATCGTCGTGAATAAGGCTAGCTAAGTGAGTAAGTTCAACTGAGCGAGCATAAGTTGTAAGCTTCTTGGTCGGTAGACCAAAAACTGTCCCCATAAGAAACATTAAACCTGGACGAAATTTCTTTCCTCCGGCCTCAACCAATTTATTCAGTTCAACCGTGATGTCGCTTGAAGTGCGTCCAGTCATGGCCAACTGAAGGTCGTCGAGATTTTGTTTAAGTTCTTGGAGTTTCATAGAGCTCGGATTCTAAGTGAACTTAAGGCGTTAGGCAAGAAAAGAGGTTATACTAGACATGAATTAACGAGGAGGAATTATGCGTTTTCTGGCGTTTCTGCTGTTTCTTACGAATGTGGCCTTCGCTCAGGATTTTTATGCCATCAAGGATAAATCCATCAAGGGTGACGAGTTCAAAATGGAGAGTTTAAAAGGAAAGACAGTCCTGGTTGTAAACATTGCATCACAATGTGGTTACACCCCACAACTGGAAGGCCTTGAATCTCTGTACAAAAAGTACCAGGCCAAGAACTTTGTACTTCTGGGAGTTCCCACCAATGATTTCGGCGGCCAAACACCGGAAGACGACAAAGGGATGCTGGAGTTTTGTCAGAAGAACTACAACGTGACTTTCCCGGTGCTTACGAAAAAGACCATTCTTGGAAAAGAAAAGCGTGAACTTTATAAATTCCTGACCTCGGGACAATATAAAGGGGAAGTGAGCTGGAACTTTGAAAAGTTCCTGGTGAATAAAGAAGGTAAAGTAGTGGGCCGCTTTGGTTCATCGACAAAACCGGATGATTCGAAACTTACGAAGGCGATTGAAAGCTCACTGTAAGTGTTATGAAAACATTAGTCGTTGGCGCGGGAGGAGGAGGAATTGCTTCTGCTCTTCTCGCGGGACTTCGAGGAGAAGAAACAACCTTGGTTGAGGCCCATGCTTCAATTGGAGGATGTGCTTCTTATTTCAAACGAGGCCCATTTGTTTTTGATGTTGGTGCCACCACCGTTAGTGGAATTGGTGAAGATGAACCTCTAGGGCGGCTCTTTTCACTCTTGGGATCAAAACCTGATCTGGTTCCCGCTGATCCCGGCATTGTTTTTCATCTTTCAAGCGGAAAAACGCTTTCTTATTATCGAGATTTTGAAAAGTGGATGAGGGAGCTTGAGAAGAACTTTCCCGAGTTAAATCACCGTCCCTTTTGGAGCTTGGTTCAGAAAGTAAATCGTGACGGGTGGAGACTTTTAAGGAACGTTCACACGTTTCCCCCTCAAAACCTGAATGAGTTTTTTAGCATCCTAAATTATCCCGCATCGATAAAACTTCTTCCGAATCTTTTTCTCTCAACCGAATTAATGCTGAAGCACTTCGGGCTTTTTGAAAAAGAGTACCTGGAACTCATTAATGGCATTCTGATTATTTCTGCCCAAAGTGAGTCGCATAAAACTCCTTTTATGGTTGGTGCCATGGCCCTGGCCTATCCCTCTGAGACCTATGTTCCAGTTGGAGGAATGAAAGGGCTCATGGATTATTTTGAAAGAGAGCTTGAACGTTTGAAGATCACGGTGAAAAAGAAAACCAAAGTCACAGAATTACCAAAAGAAGAGCGCGTAATTTTAAATCTTCCTGTCTGGAACCTCGCCGAACTCTCAAATGAATTTACCCGTGAAGCGGAAACTCATCCTGGACACTGGGGATCGTTTGTTCTTTATTTTGGAGTGAAAAGTGAAATCTCTTCGCCTTATCATCAAATTCATTTGAATCACCCGGACGTGAAAAACTACTTTGTTTCATTCTCACTTCCCGGAGACAACTTACGGGCACACGTTGGTTACCAGACAGTAGTGATCTCGACCCATGAGATAGCGAAGAGTTGGTATGTCTTATCTGAAGAAGAATATCTCGCTCGAAAAAAGCATCTTGAAGCGATCATCATGGATGATTTTAAATCCCGCTTTAAAGTAGATGAAATAAAATTTCTTATGAGCGGAACACCTAAAACCTTCGAGAGCTTTACCGGAAGAAAATTTGGATTCGTGGGTGGAGTGCCTTTCCTTCACGGAAAGAATCCTTTTTCGCTCTTAAGTCCTGTCACAAATTTAAAAGAAGTTTACCGGGTAGGGGACACGATTTTTCCAGGGCAGGGTCTTTGTGGAGTTGTGGCCGGTGCCCTTCAACTCCACGATCGATTACGATAGGACTTTTACTTCAAGCGCGCGATTGAGTTTTAAGTTCATGTCACGCTGAGGGAATGCCATTTCAATCTGGTTCTTTTTGAACTGATCATCAATCTTAAAGCGGATTTCACTTCTCACCAGGGCCATATTCACTTCACGAGTGTCACACCAGAAAAGAAGCTGAAAACCAAGTGAACTGTCACCAAAGTTTTCAAAGATCACCATGGGAAGCGGATCTTGCTTAACTCCTTCGGTGTTAAGGAGAATATTCATGCAAAGATTTTCCACCATCTTCACATCCGTCCCGTAGGCCACACCGAAATTAATCAGAGTACGAACAACTGTGTCTGAGTAGGACCAGTTCAAAACGCTTTTTTCGAGGAAAAAGCTATTCGGAACAACAAAGATTTTTCCATCTGCATTTCTCACTTGAGTACTACGAATTCGAATCGCCTGAACTGAACCAGCGATATTATCGAGCTCCACAATATCACCGACCTTAATTGGTTTCTCAACCAAGAGGATGATACCCGAGATAAAATTGTTAACGATGTTTTGAGATCCAAAACCGACCCCGATAGCAAGAGCACCACCAACCACTGTAAAGATGGTCAGAGGAATTCCAGCAATCGTAAGGGACATGGTCACGAAGATTGCCAAAGACAGGTAAAACGAAAACGTACGGTATGTGTTCTTAGAACTAGCGTCGTGTACGAAAGGCTCAATCAGACGGTTGTTGATAATTTTTGTAACAAGTCTCGATAAACGAGCAGCAAAAAGAAGAAGGACCAGGGCAACGAGCACGTTCCCAAAACTTAGTTTTACCCCAGCAATCGTAATCAATTTATGGTTCCAGATCAGGGCAATCGGATCGATTAATTCAGAAAGGCTTTGCAGCATGATTTGTCCAGAATTTCGCATGGTTGTTAACGCCAGTAAATTTGTCACGGGCCGTGGACTAAGTCCAGTGTTTGGTATATAAAACCCCTATGACAAAAAGCTTTTTGACTCATTTCAGCACGATGACGATTTTCCACGGATTAATCCTCTTGGCAGGACTTGCAGTGGTTAAAACTCAAATTCCAAGTGAGCAAGTCGCAAAACTAGGGAATGGTGGAACTGGAAACGGCATCATGAGAATGAAAGTTGCTCATGATATTTTCATGAGACCAGCTCTTCCTGTGACTAAGTCAGAATCAAAATTCACTCGTCCGGCCCCAAAAAAAGTTGCTGCATCTCCTGCTGTTGCCAAACCCGTGGAGCAAACACCAGTCAACTCGAATGAACCTACTGGTGGTAATGATCCAAGAGGCACTGGACTGTCTAAGGCCGGTGTGGCCAATGGGTCTGAGTTCGGTACAAGTGCAACTGGTAAGACAGATATTCTTTCAAAATATAAAGCTGAACTTCGAGCGCGCATTGAGCAGAATAAGGCCTATCCGGCCATGAGTAAACGTCTGGGTCAAACGGGAACTGTGGTGATTGCATTCACCCTCCTGGAAGACGGCAGAATTACTGATGCAAAAATTGAAACTCCATCTCGCTATGAGCGTTTAAATGATTCAGCTCTTGAAGCAGTCAAAAAAGTGGTGAAGTTTAAGCCAATTCCTAAGGAAGCAGGCGAGAATAAGATGGATTTTAAAGTGCCTGTGAAGTTTGTTACGATCTAACAGTTACTCTGACTAAATTCAATTTCATCTTCCTGAACGGCCTCTTCTTTGAATGTGACATTAGTTCTTACTAATTGGTCATCTTTCTCGATGAAGTTAAAGAATTTATTTTTGTGAGTTTTTTTAGCAAGACTTGTACAGTCCTCGATATTTTGAAGATCAAACTTCGTTTCATATTTCTGGCAGGATTGGGTAATACCCGTGAGTTTGCATTCACCTGCATGGGCCACATTTAATAGTAGTGAAAAGACGATTAAGTATTTCATGTTAGGGATTGTAGCCAGAGTTTAGTTGTAAAAGCGGTCATTTGAAGTGTTTACAAAGGTCGACTAAAAGTTTGTCAGAAAAAGTTCGCGATTTTTCATTTCCATAACCATTAAGAACTGTTAGTTTTTTTTAATCACTGTTTTAAACATGTGTTTAGTTTTAGATATGATTGGTGGTTTTATGGGTAACTATTTGAAATTATTGTTTTGTTTCAGTTCTTTTTTGATTTCTGCCTCTGGCTATAGTGCGATTCTTCTCTCGGAGGATTTAATTCAAGAAGTGGCCCGCAAAGGAGCTCCACAACTTGATCAAATTGAGGCCGCTTTTCAAGCATCCTCAATCAGAAAGGGTGAGGAGAAGGAAAAGTATGCTCCTGAACTTTTTGGGCAGGGCCTGTACTCAGAGACCCGAGAGCGAGCTCTAATTGAATTCTCTCCTATTTTCAGTCCCGTCAAGCAGGTACAGTTTGGAGTAAGACAAAATCTTGCCTATGGCTTTGATAGCAAACTTTCTGTTGTTACGGATCAGCGCTCTTCTTCAAGTTCACCGGTCATCGGACATATTAAAGATGCCACAACGACCACTTTGGCGTTCACAATGCAGATGGATCTTTGGCGAAATCTTCTAGGTCGTATGACTAAAAATAAAGTTGAGTCGTTGGAGCTTGAAAATAAAAAAGCCGCCATTGAAAAAGACATTCAAACTAAGACCTTCAGACTTTCTCTTCGTCGTATTTATTGGTCGCTTGTTGCCAACCAGGAATCGCTGATGAAATCAGAGGCGCTTCTAAAGTCCGCCCAAACTCAGGCAAGAGAGACGGAACTTCAATTTAAAAGTTCAGTGGCCGAGGCGGATGAAGTTGCTCGAACAAAAGCTCAAGTGGCGTCACGTGAGGGAACGATCACGTTCTTAAAATACCAGCGTGAGACTTTTTTTACTCAATTAAAAAATCTTCTTCCTGAATTTTCTGAACAGGACCTGACACTGGCCGAATATGATTTGGATAAAACGGTGGATGAGGTCCTTGCCTGCACGGGTGTTATCGGAAGAGAGAAGGGCACTCCTTATCAGTTCACTCAATATGATGAAGCAGTTGCAATGCTTAAAGAAGTGCGTGTTCGTCAGGCCGAGTATAACTCAAGATATGCTGATCCTGATGTGAAGCTGTTTGGGACAGTTAAGTCTACCGGGGTCAGCCTGGATGAAGTGGGAACGCAAAAGTATCGTGGCTCTTATCAAGGGTCGATCGATGATATGCAGAATAACAACCGCACTGGATATGAAGTGGGCGTTCTTTTTACCATGCCACTTGGAAGTGTTAAATCCGACACTCAAAGGGCAAAAGAAATTTATGATGATAAGCGCCTTCTGGCGAGTATCGCGGCCACAGATGCTCAAGTCGTAAATACGCATCAGGAATTTATGCGTTCGATTGCTTTCTTGAATGATGTCGTTCGTTCTCAGAGAATGACTTCTCAGGAATTGGAAAAACGTCTGAAAGGGATGAGAAGAAAGTACGAACAGGCCCGTGTTTCTGTCAGTGATATGGTTCAGGATCAGGACGCATTCTTAAATGCGGAGATTGCGACCATTAATACACAACTACAAATTTTAAATACTATTTTTGATTACCTGGTGGTTTTTCCGGACACACCTTGTGGGTTTAACAGGATCTAATATATGAAGAATCTCGCCAAATTTTTTATCGAAAACCCAAAACTGACCGTGGTCTTTTCGCTCTTCCTGCTTCTTTTCGGATGGCAGGGGCTATCGACCATGAATGCGGAATCTTATCCATCGGTGGATTTTGCAACGGCCATTATTGAGACTGAATATTTCGGTGCCACACCGGAAGATATTGAAGTTAAGATCACTAAACCAATTGAGGATGAACTCAGAGGTATTTCTGGCCTAAAAGACGTGCGTTCAACCTCGCAGGCCGGCCGAAGTAAAATTGTGGTTCGTGTGGACATGGACAATCCTAAAGTCGTTGTAAAAGACGTGATGGGTGACATTCAGCGGGCCATTGATCGCACAAAAGATCTTCCGACTGATCTTCAAGACAAACCAAAATTCACCGAAATCAAATCTGAAGAGTTCGCTGCCATGGAAATTGCGGTGATCGGCCCAAATTTAAATCGTCAGCGTGATATCATTGCCGATGCACTGAAAGAGGACATTGAGGACGATAAAAACGTAAAGTCGGTGAACCTTGATGGCTACCGTGAACGTGAATTTGAAATCAATCTTTCTCGTCAGAAGCTTGACCAGTATCACATTGGTGTGGATGAGGTCCTTCGTAAGATTGGTGCTCGAAACTCAAACATTCCAGGAGGAGAGTTAGAAACAAGCTCAACTCAGAGAATGGTGAAAGTCGATGCCAAAATTAAGACCGCTCAGGAACTTGGGATGACTCCCATCCGTTCAACCTTTTCTGGTGGAGTTCTTTATCTGAAAGATGTTGCAACAGTTAAGGACGGGGAGGAGGAACCGCGAGTTTTGACCCGTTACATGGGTGAACCTGCGACACTTCTGACTGTTCTAAAAAAAGGCGGCTCGGATACTTTGAAGCTGGTTGGCGGAGTGAATCCCACAATCAAACGTTATGAAGAAACTTATAAAGATAAAGCGCGTTTTGTCATTTACTTCAATGAAGGACAAAACGTAGAGGCCAAGCTTAGCACGCTTTCTGGTAACGCCATTTCCGGATTGATTGTGGTTATTTCTGTCCTGATGTTCTTTATGCATGGCCGTCTTGGAATTATGGTGGCCATTTCACTTCCAGTGATCCTTCTCGCTACTTTGGGTTTAATGCCTTACTTTGATATGACTTTGAACTCCATTACCATCTTGGCGCTTATTATTGCGATGGGGATGTTAGTGGACAACAGTATTGTAATTGCGGAAGAGTATATTCGACGTCGACAGTTGGGATCATCATCTTTGGATGCGGCCGTTGAAACAATCGAAACCATGTGGATCCCTATTTCTGCCACGGCTTTCACAACCATTGCTGCGTTTTTACCTATGCTTGTTACGACCGGAATTATGGGACGTTTTATTGCTCCCATTCCTATTGTTGTGACCGCTGCGCTTTTATTTTGTCTATTTGAATGTTTCCTGCTTCTCCCTATGCGCTTGCATGTTTCTTCGCGAAATCTGGATGTGAAAGGTGTAGAGGACAAGAAATCCGGCTGGTTCGACAAAGTGTCGGCCATCTTTTCCAGATTTATGGCATGGACCATTGATCACCGCTACATTACCGCTGCAGGCGTGTTTGGGATTATTGTCTTCTCATTTGTGATGATTGGCGTGTTCAATAAATTCATGTTGTTCCCACCTGATCAAACTGAGATCTATCTGGCGAGAGTGGAAATGCCGGAAGACACCAAGGTAGAAAGAACCTATGAAGTGACTCAGGAGCTGGAAGAAAAAATCAAGGCCGCTCTGGGGAAAGAGTATCTTAAGCACTCTGTTTCACTTGCAGGAACTTCATTACCTGATGCTACAGATGTTCGAGGACAAAACGGTGATAACGTAGGGCTTGTAAAAATGTACGCCACCGATTTTGCAAAATTCAATGTGCCTCATACTGAGTTCCTTGCAAAACTTCGTAAGATTAAAATCGAAGGAGCAACCAATCTGACTTTCGAAGAGCAGATCAACGGACCTCCTGTAGGTGCACCTGTTACGGTCATCTTCCGATCAAACAATGGTAAAAGTCTTGATGAATTGATTGGGAAAATTCTCGCTGACCTTAAAAACACTAAAGGTGTGTTCGATGCGAAAGTTGACGAAGTCTATGGTCCACCTGAAGTGAGTGTGGTGCTTGATTTCGAAAAACTCGATCGTTTGGGATTAACGGCAGCTGCAGTAGGAAACACTGTACGTACGGCCCTCTCAGGAACATTTGTCTCAGACGTTACTCTTAATAACAAAGAGGCAGAGCTAAAAGTTAAGTTCGGGGACGTATCAAAGTCCAGCGTGGCCGATTTAGGCAATGTTAAAATTATGGATGCCCGCGGAAATCTGGTGCCACTTTCATTGTTGGCAAAACTAGAAACTTCTCGTGGAACTCCACAAGTTAAACGTTACGATTTTAAACGTGCTAAAACTGTGACCGCAAATATCGAACCGGAAGTGATTACTTCTGTTCTTGCCAATGCAGTCGTTTCTGATTCCTTCGCACGCTACACTCAGGCCCACCCTGATGTGACGATGGTCTTTGGAGGTGAGCAGGAGAGTACCAATGAATCTATGGCCTCATTAGGGAACGCCATGATCCTCGCGTTGGTGGGAATTTACGCCATCATGGTTTATATCTTCAGATCTTATCTTGCTCCAGGTCTTATCATGACCACCATTCCACTTGGACTTTTAGGTGTCTCTGTTGCCTTCTGGGCCCATGGCCGACCTGTAAGCTTCCTCGCTATGATTGGTGTTATTGGTCTAGCTGGAATTATTGTTAACAACGGTATCATTCTGATCGACTTCATCAACCAAATGCGAAGTGAAGGAAAAATGCCGCTTAGAGAAATTTTAATCCAAGCACCGACCATCAGATTAAAACCTGTTATGGCGACATCATTAACAACTATGGGTGGATTATTCCCGACGGCATATGGAATCGGTGGTGCGGATGCGATGTTAGTTCCTATGACACTAGCAATGGCGTGGGGTCTAACTACGGGAACGATTCTTACTCTTGTCTGGATACCTGCAGGTTATGCTATCATTGAAGACCTAATGAAACTTGTAGCGAGACTCCCATTAATCGGCAGATTTACTGGGAGCAACGCTAATCAACCAGGACTGCAGGGAGCTGCTGAGTAATGACAGATCAAAATATTGATACCAAAAAGAAGATCATGGAAATTGCGCGAGTTCTATTCGCGCATCAGGGATTTGAAGGAACTTCGGTCCGTGATATTGCCCGTTCAGCCGAAGTGAATGTGGCCTCAGTGAACTATCACTTCTCCAGCAAAGAGAAGCTTTTCCTTGAAATCCTTAATGCTGGATACATTGAGTGTGCTCAGGAAGTTAAACGTCTCTATGAAGTGAGCCATGGAAATTTGGAGTCGACCCTTGTTGAACTTTTCAAATACTACATGGCCAATAGTCCTGATCTTCTTTCGCATTTCAAAATGATGATGTCATCTCAGCACTCGCATAATCTCGTTTCGCAGGGAACGGATGATGGCTATTTCGGTCCTCCAGGCGGAAGTATCATCACCGAGGCCATTAAAAAAGAAGTAGGCGAGAAGTCTGAAGAGGAAATTGTCTGGGCGATGCGCACACTTTTTAGCCATGTTTCTCATCTGGCCTTGATTCATGCATGTGTATTGAAAAACAATACTCAGATTGCCTTCTCAAGCGACGAAGATCATGAAAAGAGCATACGCAGGGTGGTTCGACTCGTTCTATCTGACCTTAAGAATTCTCCATAAAGGCCATAAGTTCTAGATATCAATCAAATTTAGCAGCCATTACTTTTTTACTTGGTCCCTAGGATGGTTTTTGACGCGATGCTAGAATCGCGCAAAACCTTCAAGGACCAAGTATGCGCCTTTTTATTGGATTATGGCTTATCTCCATGCCGCTATTCGCTGCTCAGACAGTGAATCTTCGCAATGATCGCGAAGGGAAAAGCTACTACGCCACCAGTTCTTATATAAAGTCGATGAATAAGGCCCTGGGGCAGGTGAGCGCTGCTGAGATTGAAGACGCCCTTGAAGACACATTAAAAGACACAACTCCTCAGAAGCTCTGTAGCTTTGACCTGAACGCTTCATTAGAAAATAAACTTAAAGCTAGAAACCCCCGCTTTAATCAACTGGTAGGAGCGATCTACTATCTACGTTCAGAAAATCATATCGATGATACGGTCATGAAGCTTCTTCTCAAGGCCAACGATACGACTTCTTCTTATGTGAGATACAATGGTCGTGAACAAAAAGACACCTATCTTCCAGATTCAAAAACAACGAATGAAGCATTGGAGCTTATTGGTTCATTTGAAAAACGTTTTTTAAAGAACGGTTGTTTTGATGAAGGCTATCGCGCTCTTTATGGTGAAATGCTGAAGGTTAATAAGCAACTTAAAGATCACCAGATTGAATCTCTTTATATTACGGCCTTTGATAACAGGCTTATCTCTCAAGACCTCTATAAGAAACTTGAGCAGGCCCGTGCCAACGATCTACAAAACAGCACGCTGACGCTTAAGTCATACCACCAGAAGATTGGTGGCCTTCGTCTTCAATATCCTCTGCGCGATCCAAACGAGAAGAGTAACTACATCACGCAAAAAGTAGATAAAGAAAAAGTAAGTCACCGTACTCGTCTCCTGGAGAACTACACTGATCTTCAAATCATGCTGATGGGTAACGTGATCAAGAAGCTCCGTGAGCGCCTGGAATCTCCAAAGATCGAGATCTTGGTATACAACAAGGAAACTCTGGCCGAGACCATCACGCTTGAGCCAATGGAGCGTTTCCGTTTTGCCATTAGAATCCTAAGAAAAGAAATGACCCAGCTTTCACTCAATACATACTTCGAAGGTCGTCAGCCTGGTTACCTTGATCTTATGGCCGCGGCCTACGAGATCGGTATCGTGACTGCTTCTGAAATTGAAGAACTTGCGAGTCTTCAGGACATCTGGAATCCGAAGAAGACATGGTGGGAGAAGGCACGTGTGTGGGTGAATATCGCGAGCTCAGTAGCAACAGTGGTAATTCCTCCTCCATATGGATTTATCCCGGCGCTTGCGATCGTGGTAATCGAAGCAACAACTGAAAAATCTAAAAACGGTAATGAACTAGATCCAACGAGTTTATTTTAATATGAAAACAAAACTATTATTGGTCACTCTTTTAGTTCCCACTCTGTCTTTCGCTCAATCACTTGAGCGCAAGTTTGAGGCCCTGATCCGCACCGAGAAAAACAAACCGGTGGTAACGGAAGTGGTCTTGAAAGACCTCACGTCTGCTGAGGCCTTTGAAGGGGCGCACTTTAAAATTGTTCGCGGGAAAAGTGACGAGGCGATTAAGTTTACTGATGATAAAGCACTCACTTTCCGTGCGGCCACGACTTATTATCATTTGACCAAGGCCCGCGAATATTTCGTGAACCATATGAAGTCAAAACATGCGGCCGCAATTCCGCAGATGACGATTCGTATTGATCATACCAATCAGTTCTCTGAGCTTGGTCACTTCGCTCATGACAATATGGAGCCTCAGTACAATAACGCTCTTACGGTTCCGGCCGGTAAGGGTCTTGAGTCTCGTGGTGTAAAACCTTGGGGCACTGAGATTTGGTTCAGACCTTCTAAGAAAATTCACGTGAGAGACCTTCGCGTCAACAATACTGCTAACCGTGAGATGCAGGTTCTGATGAAACAATTCAGAAATCAGACTCACATGCAGTCGCTTCAACGTTTCTTGCTCACGACAGTTCTTGCTTTAACAGAGGACGGAGTTTCACTAGATCCAAAAGAAAGTATTATTCGTACAGTTGGTGCGTCAGTAATTATCGAAGTTGGATATCAGGCCTTCGATCCAATCACAAAGGCGTTCTCACGCAAGTGGTACTGGCTTGATACGGCCGTAGTTCCGGAAATTATTTATCACGAGTACGCACACGTTGCTCTGTCTGATCACTTAGTTCTTTCGCATTCAACTGCGATCATTGAAGGGATGGCGGATTTCTTCGCGGGACAAATTGCGAACTCACCGGAGCTTGCAAAACACATTAAGAAGTACAACACCTACAGTGGTAAAGATGCTGAGAGAAAACAGGACTACATGATTCAGTTTGAGATGACTGAGTATGCAAACACTGACTTTGTATTCGGTATGTTGTGGTCTTTAAAAGAAATCTTAGGAGAAGAGAAGGGCGAGGCCTTCATGTTTGATCTTCGTAAGAAACTTACGACGAACTCAACCATCAGAGGTCAGCTGATTGAAGGAATTCTCCAGACTTGTGAGGAGAGTTGCGCGTCGCCATTCGTTGATAAGCTTCGCATACTTAAGGCACTTAACCTTAGAGGTATCTAAAGCTGGTGTCAGACTGACATCAGTTTTTGCTGTCTGTAAGAGATAAAAAATATACAGATGATTTTTTGAATTGTATTGAATCTGCACTTTGAGTTAAACAGCGCTCAGTAATTATAAACCTGCCAACAGGAGGCACACGTGTTTAAGAAACTTTTAACATCGATGATGGTGTTTGCACTTCTCACAGTTCAAGCAATGGCCGTTACAAACAATGGTCTAAAGGCCGCTTTCGACGAACTTAACTACTCACTAACTGTTGAGTGGGACCAGAAAGACACAAAGTTCTATGAAGCTCAAATGAAGAAATTCAATGAGACAGTTCGTGAACTTCAATCGAAAGGTCTAACTAACGCTCAGTTGATCGAATTCGCTAAAACTGAAGTTAAAGATGCTCGCGTTGCTAAAGATCTTGAAACTGCTTTCAACATGATCTCAATCCAGAAACTAACTGGTGCTGAAGCTTCTAAATATATGATGGACACTATGAAGCGCTCTTACTCTTCAGGTGCTTCATGGAACGGTGACGTTCTTGTTTACGCAGCAATCGGTCTACTTATCATCGCAGTAGCAATCGCAGTAGCTAACGGCTCTGGCGGCGGCGGTGGTTCATCTTCTGACTACTACTGTACAACTGAGTGTGGTTACGTTGAATACTGTACTTACTACTCTTGTTCACTTCAGTACGAGTGTTACGACGTTTGTTACTAAGATCTAGTACACATACATAAAAAAGAGGGGACCTTACGGTCCCCTTTTATTTTTGGCGTAATCTAATTTCGGTTGAAGAGACGTCTTCAAATTCATGCTTCCCAAGAAACACAACATTGAGTCGCGGTCCACGAGCGTGGGCATGATCCAGGGCCTCGCGGCGATCCTTATCGTCTTCCAGGCGTGAGACCACATAAACTGTGTCCAGAAGTGGAATGAGATCTTCTGCGCGGGTCCAGTTTCTGAGATTAGAGAAACTATCAAAGCCCATAAGGAGTGAGATCCTATGAGTGGGATAATCGTTTTTAAATTTCTCCACCCAATTCACTGTCGGATTCTGCTTATTCTCTAAAAGGAAAGTTGGAACGATGTATTGTTGGTTCTTTAATTTGGCGTGAGCACTAATTTCTAGGATCGTTGCCACGGGACTTAGTTCCCGCATTTCTTTATGGGGATTTCGATCAGGGAGAATTAAACAAACCTTGTCCTCTGGCATAAGTGTTAAGCAGGCCTGATGGCCATCGTGCCAGGGATTAAAACTTCCGCCGAAGAAGACCCATTCATCAGTCTCATTTTGGAAGGCAATGCCGGGATGAAGTTTTTTAAGTGCTTCGTAATCGGGTGATATGGGGTAGCGCGCTCCCACGAGCTCTACCAGGGACTCAGCATATTCCGGATCAAGATCGGGAAGAAGTGAAGTCCACACCATCATAAACTGGCCCGAATTCGAGATAATAAACTCGATTTTATCCTGCCAGGTTTTTGAAGTTGAGAAATCGTCCCCTGGAAGTGCCAAGCGCACTTTAAGACGGCGATCCTTAGTGAAGAAAACTAATTTAAGCAAACTTACCTCAATAGAAATGGAAGTGATTTTCCAAAGCCTATTTCGCTAGTTCCCATTTTACATTGATACACAAGAATTTCCACACCCACTGCGTGAGCTTCTGCTAAAAGTTGCCCGTAGACCTTATCAATCCCATGGGCCGGCTTCATTTGATCCACGTCTTCACGTTGAACAACGTAGAGCATCGCCGCACGATGACCTTCTTTCTTGAGCTGCATCAGCTCTTTAAGATGCTTCTGGCCGCGTTCTGAAACGGCGTCCGGGAACTGGGCGATTCCATCAAGTTTTAAAGTCACGTTTTTTACTTCCACGTAACAAGAAGGAAGAGTTGTGTGACCCTCAAGATAAAAATCAATTCGGCTTTCACCAATTTTCTTTTCCGGTTGGATAACTGAGTAACCAGTCAGCTCTGAGATAAGACCGTTTTTGAGCCACAGATGAGCGAGCTTGTTGGCGTTGGCCGTGTTCACACCAATCCAGGTCTCTCCGTTATGAGTAAGTTCCAAAGTATGGGCCATTTTGCGGGCCGGATTGTCGGATTTTGAAATGGCACATTTCCAATGCGGTTCCCAGCACGAGGTCATGCTGCCGGTATTGGGGACGTGGGCGGTAAAGGTATCATCACCTAGCTGAATGTCCGCCAGGAAGCGTTTATAGCGTTTTAAAAGTACGGCTTCGGTAAGAGGCTTGTCCCACTTCACGTTCATTCTCCGGTTGAAAATGAAACGATAGCTGGGGAGGGGGAAGTTGTAAAAGAAAATTGCTCCCCCGAAGGGGAGCATTTTGGAGGGGAACTAGTAACCTGTTTCGAATTCGATCTCAAGTGAATCAATCAGCACTTGTGAGTACGATTGAAGTCGAAGGTCACGAGGTGAAGTTGGAGTAAATAGTCGGATAACCGGTCTCATCGGAGTTTGTGTCACAACCAGTGTTCCCAGCACTTGGTATGGAGTTGCCAGCGCGACTTCAGCACGAACACCTGAACGAGAGCGGGCCTCAAGCGTGATTGAACGGATAAGGCGAGATTCGTAAGGAAGAACTCGTGAAAGCTCAAGTACGTTGTATGAACCGATCTCTTGCCCAACAGTCACACGTTGAATGCGCGGTTGCTGAGGTTGTTGCGGGTACTGAGGACGAACCTGGCCAACACGGATTGAGACTGATTGGATGCGAGCATCGCCGCGAACCAGAAGACCTAGAGAGCGTACTTCTTCATAAGAGTTGATTGGAAGTGGAAGGGCCTGCTGAGAAGGATTCAGAAACTTCTCTTCACCCACTAATCGACCGTTCAGCACCACTTGCACACTTGCAGCTCGGCCGTAACCCAGAGGTTGTCCTTGAACCACCACACGTTGAATTTCAGCACCCACAAGAGTTAGACCCATTTGTTGTCTTACCAGAGTGTCCAATTGGATTTCCTGTTGCATACGCACGTCTTGCATTACCTGAAGCGGGATCATCTGATTCGGAGATGGCTGACGCTCAGGCCCCGGGTACGTCGGTGGGTACGGGTTTGTTGGCGGGTAAGGGTTAGTTGGAGGGTATGGAGTGCGCAGGCGAAGCACTTCAGCAGATACGCTCTCTAAGAAGAGTTCGTCCTGGGCCAGGATTTCAATTCCTTCAAGTGAAGTGCGGGCCGGGAACACAATGCGAACCTGACTCTGACGACGGATGATTTGAGGTGCTGCGATAGCGCGACCAAATTGCAAAACTTGTAGCGTACTCTGACTCAGATAACTTTGAGCATAAATAGTGAGGGACAAAACTTCCATCTCGCGTTCTTCGTAGGGCGAAACTCTTAATAGGTCCGATAAGCGAAGTCGCTCCTGGCGTCTAAGAGTTTGCTGAACTCGCTCACTCATCACGTCACTCATTTGAGCGAATGATTGGAACGAGACCAGTAGTGCAGCGAAGAATAATACCAAAAACGATGATGAAGCCTTTTTCATGCCCTCTCCTTTAATACCCAAACATCTTGTTTGAATTGTGAGGTCATAAAAGCAAGTAGAGTGCCAAAAGTAAGGAATCATTGACTATTTTTGATTTAATCATTGATTACAACTACAAGACGCGCTGCTAGTGAGTCAGCGTTGCTGTCAGAACAGAGCAATAGTGGAGCTGTTTTGTCACCACTTCTTAGAATTTTTGGCACCAGTTCTTTAACTCTACTTTATCTTTTGTCACTATTTTCCGAGACGGAATTATCAAGAGTATTTAGACAGATAGCTCACATTTAGATAAAATGCGGTCACAACATCCCGTCTATTTATTTTCAATATTTCTGCAGAGGAGTCCTCCATGTCTGATAAGGCAAAACTTGTACTAGGCGACAAAACCATTGAACTACCTGTATTCACCGGCACTGAAGGTGAGAAGGCAATCGATATTACAAAACTAAGGGCCGAGACTGGTTTCGTGACGCTAGATTCTGGCTACATGAACACTGGTGCTTGTACTTCAGCAATCACTTTCCTTGATGGTGAAGTTGGTATCCTTAAATACCGCGGTTACTCAATCGAAGAAATCGCTGAGAAGTCTTCGTTCCTTGAGTCATCTTACCTTGTGTTCTACGGCAAACTTCCAACTGCTGCAGAACTTAAAGCTTTCGAAGAAAGAATCGCTTCTTTCGACGACGTGCCTGAAGGCATCAAAACACAAATTAAAGCTTTCCCGAAAGACGCTCACCCAATGGCCGTTCTTTCTTCAAATATGGTTTCGCTTTCAGCGTTCTACCATGATCTTTGTGCTCAGGACCTGACTCCTGCTCAGAAAGACACAGCAATCGCTCAGCTTATGGGTCAATTGAAAGTGGTAGCTGCATATGCTTACCGCCACTCTCAAGGTAAAGAGTTCGTAAAATCAGACAAGTCTCTCGACTACTGTTCTGACTTCATCCACATGATGACTGGTGACAAGAACGTTAATAAAGACGTTGCTAAGGCACTAGATATTCTTCTTATCCTTCACGTAGATCACGAGCAGAACTGTTCAACTTCATCAGTTCGTATGGTTGGTTCTTCTAAAGCAAACATCTTCGCAACTATCTCTGCGGGTGTTGACGCTCTTTGGGGACCTCTACACGGCGGTGCTAACCAGGCCGTTCTTGAAATGCTTGAAGAAATTAAGCAATCAGGCAAAGGCTACGAAGCTTTCCTTGCTGAAGTTAAAGATAAAAACTCTAACTCACGTCTTATGGGCTTCGGTCACCGCGTTTATAAGAACTTCGATCCACGCGCTAAGATCATCAAAGTTGCTTGTGACAAAGTTCTAACAACTCTCGGTGTAAAAGATCCTCTTCTTGATATCGCTAAAGGCCTTGAAGAAGTTGCTCTTAAAGATGAGTACTTCGTATCTCGTAAACTATACCCGAACGTAGATTTCTACTCTGGTATCATTTACCGTGCACTTGGTATCCCAACTAACATGTTCACAGTTATGTTTGCTATGGGTCGTCTTCCAGGTTGGATGGCGCAGTGGAAAGAGATGGTTGAACAACCAGGCTTCAAGATTTGTCGTCCTCGTCAGATCTACACTGGCGACACGAAGAACACATACAAAGACATCAAGTCTCGTTAATAAATGAAGGGCCCCGAAAGGGGCCTTTTTTATTTAAGCTGTTTTGAAAACATGTGCGAGGTCTTCGCGAGTGTATATCCCTCGCGTTGGTAAAAGCGATGAGCGGCCTCGCGTTTGGTATTTGATTTTACTCTCACAAGTTCAATTTTATTTTCACGGGCCCATTCTTCGGCCCTTTTCACCAAAGCTTTACCCACACCAAGACTGCGAGAATTTTCATCTACCACTAGTGCTGCGATATCAGCACGCGGACCGATGAGAAGAGTCTTTGGTTCATGATTGATCTGAATCCAACCCAACACCCTGTCTGTCTTAGCTACAAAGAGGGCATAGTCAGGATCATTTATCATTTCAACAAAGCGCTGAGTTACTTCTTCAACCGTGTTGGGATAACCCAGTTGCTCGGCCAGGTGAGTAACTTCGGTTAAATCTTCGAGGGACATTTTTTCAATTTTCATCCCTCTACAATATTTAATTCTTGTGAGGAGTACAAGTTCCGTAGGCCGTAAGGTCCAGGTAGTTAACATATCCACCATCATCGCCGGCCGGTTGACATTGACCAAAAGCATAATGAGTAAGCTTCATGTTTAGTTCGGCACATTTACGTTGAAGATTCCAGATGGCCTGTTCCTCAACATTACGACAAGTAAAAGCGGCCCTCGCATAAACCTGAACGGTCACGGACCCCGCAAATAGGGAAGTTGAGAGAGAAAGGGCGATTGCCAGGAATACGAATTTCATAAAGTCTCCAGTGGTTGTGTGAGGAATTACTATCCTTTTGGAGATAAAACAAAAAGTGACTAATTATTCATGAAATGGTAAGTTTTGGTTACTATGAAATGGACCGACTTAAGCCTCAGTGCTCTTCAGTACTTTACCGACACCATTGATTTGGCGAGCCTCACACTGGCGGCCGAAAAAAATCACATCTCAAGACCTGCGATTAGTCAGGCGATTCGCCGAATGGAAAATCTTTTAGGTTATGAATTGATTATTCATGCTAAGAATCGATTAGAGCTGACTGATGAAGGCAGAGTTTTTTATCAAAAGGCCAAGAAGAGTTTAGAAGCTTTTAATACCGAGCTCGCAGGACTGAATGCTGCGCCTGAGATGAGCATCGCTTGTTCAGCGACTATAGCAGAATATTTTGTATTACCGGCCTTAAAAAAAATGAAGTTAGGTAAAGTTCGGATTCAAATTGGAACGAGTGCCAAGGTTCGTCAATTAGTTACTGATGGGGAGGCCCAGCTGGGTCTTATTATCAATGACAATAAGACATTTGGATTTGGTTCGAAGGTAATTGCGAAAGGTCACTTTGTTTTGCAATCGAAGTCGGGAAAATTTTCTGGTCCTTTAATCACGACGGAGAATCGGCCGGAAGTGAATCATCTTTTTAAGTCACTCAATAAGCAGAACAAAGATTTAGAACAGTATATTCAAGTGGAGAGTTGGTCAGTTTGTCGAAAGACCATGGAAACTCTTGGAGGAACATGTCTTGTGCCTGATCTGATTGACTTGCATGGTTTTAAGCAGGTGCGTGATATCAAATACAGCTTTCCTTATGACATGCTCGCCATTTTCAAGAATCAGAATACTTTAAGCAAAGCAGAATTAGATCTGTTAGAGAAATTGAAGATTTGAAATCACTTTCGCTGGCGGAAGTGAAACTTAAGATTTTCTTCGCCATCGTTTTTTGATTGATTCAAATCCAAAATCATGATACGTAAAATGTACGGAATTGTCAAGAGCACTTCCGCTAGCGAAAGTAACCTGGCACCTTTTGGACAAAGGACATTATGGAACCGCGAATATCATTAATCACTTTAGGCGTTTCAGATCTGGCAAGATCAAAGAAATTCTACGAGGCCCTGGGCTTTCCGACGACTTGGTCCGAAGAGAAGGGAGTGGTTTTCTTTAAAACCAGCGGCACCGCACTTTCACTTTTCCCGCTGAAGGAACTGGTAAAAGATATAGGTGATAATCGTGAAGCAAAATTCCCAGCGTTCTCTGGAATCACCATCGCTCACAATACAAAAGAAAAACATCAGGTGGATGAAGTGATGGCGCTAGTTGAAAAGGCCGGCGGCAAGATCGTTAAAAAGCCCCAGGAAGTCTTTTGGGGCGGCTATAGCGGTTATTTCACCGATCCCGATGGGCATATGTGGGAAGTGGCCTGGGGAGCATTTCCGTTTAAGGCAGATGGAAGCCTGGATATCCCGTAATTATTTTTTTTGACCTCTTCTATAGGTTAGAATGGTTTCAGCGAACATAGCGGTGAAAATCGCGAAGAGCAGAAGTCCACTGATCATCAAAAAAATGCTAAGGATTTTTCCGAAATCAGTCATGGGGGTAATGTCGCCGTAGCCAGTTGTTGTGGCCGTGGTAAAGCTCCACCAAAGGGCGTCAATGAAGTGAGTTACCTTGGGATTAACATCTTTTTCTATGTGGTAAAAAAGGTAGCCGCAGGAAATAATGAAACCATTACCGATCAGGGTGAGGAAGAAGAAAAACGGACTAAAGATTAAAAGTCTCATCTCTTCCAGGAAGTTTTTTAGCTGACTCCACATATAAGCAGCCTAGATGTGACGCGTATTTTTGGTCAAAGTGCCATGCCCAATTGCCAGGGTTTAAGTGGCCAAATTGAAAAGGTCCGCGAGTTTATTTTCAAGGACCAAAGATTTGCTGATAAGCATGACTTTGGAGTTTGCCTTGATCCTGCAGCCGAAGGGGAGTGGAGTGCCTTTTAGCAGTTCCTTGATCCCAAAAGACTGCAGTGTCGTGATTTCTAATTTGGGTTTATTCCTTTTTAGGATTTCCAATTTCCCTTCAATCAGAACCACGCCTGTAGGGGGCACATGATTTTCATAAATCAAATCAAAGTCATTAGGAAACACCAAGGTCTCAAAAACCTGGCCTAAAATTGAAATGTCTTTATCAGTCAGGAGACTCGAATTTATCTTCATACTGGAAATTTAAACCAGAAAAAAAGATGAGACTATGTCTTAGATCAGTAATCTAAGTTCGCAATCTCTAATAATTTCTCTTTATCAGTGATAAAAATGATCTTACCTTCTTGCTCAATCACACCCTCATCTTTGAAGTCTGAGAAGAGGCGAATAACAGTTTCTTGAGCTGCACCAACGATTGATGCAAATTCTTCACGGCTGAGTTTGATATCTAAACGAGTTCTTCCGTCTTTTTCTGCCACACCATAACTCTCATGAAAGCTCAAAAGAAGTTCAGCAAGGCGCTCTCTTGTACTTTTACTTGAGATAGATGCGCTTCGAGCTTCAGCTGTTCCCATCTCGCGGCTAAATTTCTCAATGAGATTAAGCGCAATCGATGGTTCTTTTTTCAGCGCTTGATGAATGAAGTTTTTATCGATGAAGCACACTTGAGTGTCTTCAATCACAGTCGCAGTGGCGTTGTAGTTTTCATTGCTAAAAAGACTGCGGTGGCCAAGAACATCTCCCGGGCCAACGATACGAAGAATCGTTTCTTTACCATCGTTTCCAGTCTTATAGACTTTGATTTTTCCATTCGAAATACAGTACAGACCGAAAGGAGGATTACCTTGAAAGAAAATGGTCTGGCCTCTTTTATAAGTGTTCATCACTTTATTTTGTGAAACTTCTTGTAGGGCCATTCGCTCGAGATTACAAAAAATTCCACTTTCTTTAGAGGGACAATTTTCACATTGGATATTATGACTGATCTTGCTCATGTTCGGCTCCTGTTAGTGGAGAATACCACTCTTCGTCGGCCTAAAAAGTGATCCAAATCAGCTTTTGGAGTTATTATTAAGTCCCCTAAAGAACTCACGTATTTAGGGGACTTAAAAGAGCTATTCTAATGTCACGGTTCCATTGCCGGTGAGAGTCACCACTGTATGGCCTTCGAGTTCATTCACAATGCTCCCCACAGTGTGATGCACATCTAATGTCATCGATACGAGTGGATCACTGGCCTTTCCTTTATTCGACACTCCAGCAACTTTCATTTTCGATGTGAAGTCAAAGCCGTATCCCACTTTCACACTGGGAATCATCACTGCATTTAGAATGTATTTTCCTTTGCCGTTATATTTGGCAACTTGAAAGAGGAGAAGATACTCGACTCTTAACACTTCTGATCCCCAACCATTCTTCGCACTCACGACAAAACGACGTTTAATAGGATCAGTGGCGTCTTCAAGTTCCATCGGCTCAACATAGTTACGAGTCACGGGATCTCTTGGAACCACACTGATGGGAGCGTATTCAGTTTGAGAAGTGGGTCTGCCTTTTCTCACCAATTCATAAATTGCTTCACCCAAGGCCACGATGTCCTTTCCCCAGCTAATGACCTGCCCCGGATCAACAGTTGCCGGAACAAGAGTATCAAGCATGCGGGATTGTTTTTCAGTCAGGGGCAATTCGGTGGATTCAAAGGTGTATTCAGAAGCAAAGACATTTGAACTAAGAACTAAGAAAAGAGTGAGTACACAATACTTCATTCGGGCCTCCCTGGTTTCGGTAAGGGTTTTGTACAAAAGCGAAATCGCTTCATCAAGGGGTGTCAGACAATATGAGGTCTTAACCTAAAAGGCACAATTTGCCTTACTGTCAGGGAAAGTCAGGTATAAGTTCAGCTAGGTAAGGGGATCTCCGATGAGACTTTATCGGAGAACATATGAAATACATTTTTGGAGCTATTCTAGGCCTATCTCTTTTACAGGCCATTGCCGGAGAAATCCGTGTAAGGAAAATGGTAAAAGATGGTGAACTCGATAGAAGTTTTGTTCTGAAGACCAATCTTCAAGAAAAAGTCGTCATCGACTGTCAGAGCTTTATTCAAGGTCTTCGTATTGGAGAGTATGAGAACGCTTTCTTTTATATGATGGACCCCAATGAGTGTGAAGGTCTTCAGGGCCGGATCCAAGGCAGTTTAAGAAAATTGCAGCAGCACTGTATTGATGTTGATCAAGACATCCGCGCGGATTATGCTTGCCAGTAAATGAAACTAAGCGACCTCACACCACATCTCATTTATCAGTTTAATTCTGAACACGAACTTCTGGCGGCGATCGAAGAGATCTCCCAGAAGTTCACAATTAATCGTGACAAAATTGGCGACTACTTAAAAGACCCAAGGCTGGTTTCGGCCTATACGGTTTTTTATCTCTCAACCAATGTCCCGAAGCTTCAGGAAGTTTTTAAATGGATGCCGCAAGGTTGGATGGAGGAGCTTAAAAACTGCGACTTCATCGATCTGGGTGCTGGTCCCGGTACTTTCTCTTTGGCCTGGAAATCTATGGGGGCAGAAAAAGACTTTTATCAGATCGAGCTCTCAAGCCTTATGAAAGAGCAAGGAAAGAAAATCTGGGAAGGTCTTCATCAGGATAAACTATTCCAGGGTTCTCGTTGGGAATGGTCTAACCCAAATCCAAAGTTTCTTCTCTTCGGTCACTCCGCCAATGAAATGGGCGCTGACGTGGCCTTGGATTACATCCAAAAAATAAATCCGGATCATATTCTTTTCATCGAACCGGGTACTAAAGACTTCTTCCCGAAGATGCTCAAAATCCGGACCGAACTTTTAAAAGATTATAACGTTCTTTATCCATGCCCATTGCCAGAAAAGTGTCCGATGGAAGGAACAGAAAATTGGTGTCACCAGTTTATTCAGGTAAAGCATGACCTTGAGGTCGAGCGCCTCTCTCAGATGGCCCGTAAAGACCGTAAACTCCTTCCTTTAACCGTTCAGGCCTTCTCCCGTACCTTCAAGGCACAGAACCCTCAGGAGCGCCTGGTAAGGGTCTTTCCCGAGACCAAATTTAGTCATGAATGGGAAGTTTGCCACAATAGCATTCTCTCGCGTTATCAGGTCATGAAACGCGACCTCTCTAAGCAGGAATCGAAGGATTTGAGCGAAGTTCTTGCAGGGGCAACTATCGAAACTGAGGTCATTAAAGAGCTTGATCAAAGTAAAAGAGTTAAACTCCTAAAAGTTCAAAAATAATATTTCCCTGACACTTGACGACGATGATTTGGTCCCCATCTTGCTTGATATGAAAGTATCAAGGAGAGGGATATATGAATAAATTCGATCAAGTGGTTTTAGGATCCCTGGATATCGCTCAGTCCGAGGCCCTAAAGAAAAAGAACACGGAACTCGCACCGGAGCATCTCCTTTATGGATTAATTCTCAATAAGTCTTCATACGCTTCAAAAGCGATGAAAGATAATGTGAAGGAAGTTGAGGCACTTTTAAATAATCTGCCAAGAACGTCTGGTAATGTCAGCATTGATAATCTTCGTACGTCACCGAAGCTTCAAGAGTGGATCACTCTTGCTTCAGGAGACTCGGTTCAACAAGGCAAGACCGAAGTTGCGGAAAAACATTTATTAAAATTTTTGCCCCAATTCTTCCCGAATCTTAAAGTGGACTACGCTAAGTTCGCTGACCCGGCCGAAGAAGTGGAGGTACCCACGTTTCTCGTTAACCTCAACGAGATGGCACAGAAAGGGAAGCTCGATCCAGTTATCGGGCGAACTAAAGAAATCAGATCTGTCATTGAAATATTGGGCAGAAGGGCCAAAAACAATCCAGTATTGGTGGGGCCAGCTGGAGTCGGAAAAACGGCCATCGTGGAAGGGCTCGCGGAGCAAATCGTAAAAGGGAAAGTGCCTGACATTCTAAAAGGCAAAACAGTTTATTCCCTTGAGATGGGCTCACTTATGGCGGGAACCAAGTACCGTGGTGACTTTGAAGAAAGAATTCAAAATCTACTGAAGTTCGTTAAGTCGAAGTCTGGAGAAGTCGTTCTCTTCATCGACGAAATCCATCAGCTCGTCGGAGCAGGACGCACCGATGGGGCAATGGATGCGGCGAACTTGTTAAAACCTGCACTGGCGCGCGGAGAACTTCATTGTATCGGTGCCACAACTTTTGATGAATATCAAAAGTACATTTTAAATGATCCGGCCTTAGAACGCCGTTTCCGTTCTGTTCCTGTTAATGAGCCTTCAAAAGAAGACTCGGTTGAGATTCTTATGGGTGTGCGTTCGAAAATGGAAGCTCACCACGGGATTAAAATTTCTGATGATGCCGTTTATAATGCGGTTTTCTTATCAGATCAGTACATCACCGATAAGAATCTTCCGGATAAAGCAATTGACCTTCTTGATGAAGCTTCAAGTGCCTTGAAACTTTCTGCGGAAGCAATGCCTGCAAAACTGGTTGAGACAGAAGCTGAACTTCGTTCAAAGAAGATCTATGCTGAGATGGACAAGGACAATCAGGACCTGAAGAAAGACATTGAAACTCTTCAAAAGAAATTTGATGAAGGGAAAGCGACTTGGGAAAAAGAAATCCAGTCTCTTAAAAAAGTCTCTGAGATTAAAAACCGTTTGGACCGTTTGAAATTTGAACTAGAGAACGCTGAACGTACTCAGAACTATGAAGAGGCGTCGAAGATTAAGTACATGCTTATTCCGCAAACGGAAAAAGAACTAGGTGCTTTCTCTCACACCTGGATTTTGAGTAAACAACATATTGCTCAGGTGATCTCTCGTCAGACTGGCATTCCGGTTGAGAAGATTCTTAAATCTAAGCAGGATCATATCCTTCACTTAGAAGAGTTTTTGAATCAAAGAGTCTTCGGTCAACACGAGTCGATGCATGAAATTAGTGAGACCCTGATTGCAAGTTATGCCGGTCTTTCAGATGAAACTCGTCCACTAGGTTCGTTCCTACTACTAGGACCAACTGGTGTGGGTAAAACTGAAACTGCCAAGGCGCTTACTCAGTATCTTTTTGATAATGAGGAAAACATCGTGCGCTTTGACCTTTCTGAGTTCTCTGAGAAGCACTCAGTATCGAAGCTCATCGGTGCTCCTGCGGGATATGTGGGTTATGAAGAGGGTGGTGTCTTAACTGAGGCCATTCGTCGTAAACCATATTGTGTGGTTCTTTTTGATGAGATTGAAAAAGCTCACCCTGACTTCGCGGACATTCTTCTTCAGATTCTGGATGACGGACGTCTGACTGATAATAAGGGTCGTACGGTGAATTTTAAAAACACCATCATCATGATGACTTCAAACTCGAAGTCACCGAAAGATGACTTTAAGCCAGAGGTCCTTGGTCGTATTGATTCAGTTCTTTACTTCCATGAGCTGGATAAACGTATCATGAAGCAATTGGTGGATAAGCAAGTAAGACACTTGAATGAGCGTCTACGTGCTAAGAAAGTTCAACTTCGTCTGGATCCAAAGGCCTATGAAGCTCTTAGTGAGCAGGGCTTTGATTTCCAATACGGAGCGAGACCGCTGAATAGTGTTTTCCAACGTCTTATCACAAGACCGCTTTCGAAGAAAATCCTCGAAGGTAGTCTGCCAGAAGGCGAAATCACGATGACCTGGAATGGAGAAGGCATGGTGGTTGAGGGAAACGGACATGAGGAACAACCGAGTCTTCAATAATGAAGAGCTTAGTTTGTCTCCTCCTCATGATGGCGAGTTTTGAATCTATATCTGAGACTTATAAAACTTCCGATCACTATAACGGTAAAACGTTTTTAAACCCGGGCCAGAATGATCTAAAGTCATTCTGGCAGGTTTTAAAATGGAAGATGACTAACGCTCGGGTCGACTGGCCCGAAACTGTTCCTAATAAAAATTTTCCTATGAGACCTCTGGGTCTGGATGAGAAGGTGAGTGCTACCTGGATTAATCATTCAACCTTCCTTCTGCAATTTCCGGGTCTCAATGTTCTCACTGATCCGGTCTACTCTGATCGCACCAGCCCTTTTTCATGGGCCGGACCAAAACGTGTAAGAGAGCCTGGAATTCCTTTTGATGTCCTACCGAAAATTGATGTGGTTCTGATTTCTCACAATCATTATGATCATCTCGATCTTGAAACCATCCAGAGACTGGATGCCAAGTTTCATCCGTTATTCTTGGTTTCACTGGGCGATGAAAAGCTTCTTAAAAAGGCCGGCGTTCAAAATGTAAAGGCCATGGATTGGTGGGAAGAAGTGCGTGTGCGCGATCTTCGCTTTATCTTCGCTCCTTCGCAGCACTGGTCGGCCAGAAGTCTCTGGGACAAAAATGAATCTCTCTGGGGAAGCTTCATGATTGATAGTGGGGCGACCAAAGTATACTTTGCCGGAGACTCTGGTTATGGTCCCCATTTCCTTGATATCAAAAGCCGCCTAGGAGCTCCAGATTTGGCCCTATTACCAATTGGGGCCTACAAGCCTCAGTGGTTTATGCGTTTTCATCATATGAATCCTGAAGACGCCGTGAAGGCCCATCTTGATTTAGGTGCTAATCGCTCAATTGCTATGCACTATGGAACTTTTCAGTTATCGGATGAAGGAATTGATGAGCCGGAAAGGGACCTTAAAATTGCTCGGGAGCAATTTCAGGTTTCGGAAGATAAATTCACAATTCTAGAGCAGGGTCAGGGACTATCTTACTAGTTGGCGATGGCGGTAATGGTGATATTATCCTGATAAAGCCCGGATTGAAGGTTTTTAGTGTCATCCATAATCTGGAATTTCAAATTGTACTTATCCCCAGCACTGGTGGTGGCCCAGCCTGAACCCATTTCAACAGCAGTGTTGGCCGGAAGACTGACTGATCCACCATTCACTTTCAAAGAATAATTTACAACCGATGTTCCGGGACCTTTGAGTTTGCTTCCATTCGCAGAAGAAAGCCTCACCTTATAAGAAGAATTTGAAACGACTCTTAAATCCACGCCCTTTTGTTGGTCCTTCTCAAGATTTCCAAAGTCGATCACTTTAGAAGTTGCCGAGGCATCAAATGTTCCACCTTCATCGACGAGACTGACATCAATGTTGGAAGGAATATAAAAGTAAGCGGTGAAAGAAGTACTGTCTTCGTAAATGTATTTCCCGCTATTAGGTTTAAAGGCATAAACCGAGGCCTGTATATTATCTACGTAAATCCCTTTTGAGGTAGTTGAAGAAAGGCCGGGGACCGCGACGTAAAATTTTTGAGTATAGGTGGTATTTCGGTTTGGCGAAGTTCCATCCAGGAATTCATTGACGTTAATAGCATCACCAAAATCTTTAAGAATACCGGTCTGATTATTATTTCGGTGAAGATTGTAATTTAAGTACTGCCCCAAGATTGTATACGCTCTTCGCTGATAAGAGTTTGCAAGACCCTTACTAAAAAAGATTCGATAATTATCACAACGACTACTGTCTGATGTATCTCTTCCTCGATATAAAGAGGCGGTGAGTTCAACCACCTGAGAAGTCTCCAAAACTTGAACCGTGGCATTGGAAAGCGTCAGGCGATACTCGCACTCAGGATCGGCCCAGGCAGTGAGAGAGAGTAATAGACCCATCATGCCTAAAATTCTTTTCATAGTTCATCCTTCAATTGGATTGTGCCAAGATTTTTCATGCCCTTATCATTTTCATTCACGAATACAGGAATCTTCTCTTCACGATCTGGTAATGAGATTTCATATCGTCCGGGCTCAACACCTTCGATGAAAATCATACCGTCACTATTCGTGAAGAACGGCATATCGTTAAGACTTCCCACTTGAAGTGAGAGAGGTGATCCATCAGCATTCAAGATCGTACCCGTGAGCACCACCGCTCCACGTTCTCTTAGAGTAATTAAGTGTGCGCTACGATAAGTCGGGTAGAGCATGAACTTTTCTTTCACGAGAGTGCGTCCCGGATCAAGGAACGTCGGATCAAGTTGAATGTCTCGGTACTGGTAAGCAATAAGGTTACTAAAGACAATTTCATCAAAAAGACCTGACTCAGCTTCTGTGAAAGGAGAAGTTGATTTAAGCCCGATCTTCTGATCCTTTAGACGCTTTTCTGGTTTAAAGAGAACAAAACTTCCCGGAACCGGACGAGAAATACCACCGCCAAATTCACCATCATCAAAGGCAAATACCAGAGCGGAATTAATGCGGGCACTTCCCCGGCCAATAGTTTGATTGCTTTCGGTTAAGCGGTTTCCGGTAATTCTTCCTCCGAAGTCACCCACAGGTGTCGGATAAGAAAGATCCACTTCACCGTTTTGTTTATCGGCACCGTATTCAGCAATGGCCTGGGCCCTGGTTTTATACAGGCGGTTTTGATTGTCCCGCATAAGAGTCGCTTTCACTGTTTCTTTGTTGTAGTCATAGAGCCCTGATACAAAGTTGTTCGACTCAGGGAACATGAAGGTAAAGAACACATAGGCCACATCATTCCATTTCTTAAACTCATCGCGATTGCGGCTCACATAAACAGTGACGTTGTGCTGATTAAATAATCGAAAGCTGGCACTGCTATCGTAGCCATAACGATTCTCTAAATTATTATTTCTGACGTCACCGTAGTTACCACCCAAGGCGAGAGTAATGTGACTGCCAACCGGAACAGTATAAGTGGCGGCATAAGCGTTCTGAACCGATGAGGCGACATCTAGAAGTGTTGTTTTGAAATCCTGTGATCGAAATTCATAGCGAAGACCCAGAGTGTGGGAATCAAACCATTTCTGGCCTTGAGTCACGAGTTGATAGCCCACGCTGGCCGCGTTTCCATCCACATCTCCCAGCATCGAGTGAGCTCCACCTAAAGTGAAATTACCGATCGCCGTAGCATTGATGACTTCAGCCCCCATAAGGTTAAAATCATTTTGGTTCTGAAGATAAACCGATGAAGAGAGGAGTGAAGAAAATCCATATTGATAGAATCCAGAAAAAACTTTGCCATCACCTTCAAGATAAGTTCTTTTGGTAGCACTATCTAAAAACGGAGCTCCGTAAGACACATCAAATCGGCTCTCTCCTTCATTCAAAAGACTGATACTTGATGAGGCCCGGAAAACGAAAACCTGTTTTTGTCCGAGATCATCAGTTGCTTCGATTAAAACGGTGTTAAGACCGTTATTAAGCGGAATGTCTTTAGCGGTATAATTACCGGCCGGAAGATACTCGGATTTAACCAGAACTGAGTTCACGAAGTATTTAACAAAAGAGCGCGACTTCAAGTTGAAGTTTTGATTTCCTGTCGGATAGGGCAAGCGATAAGGATTCAGAGTAAAGTTTCTCGCGATATTGATCCCACCCATCGGACGTGGGGCCATGAAACCTTGAATTTGAGGATAAACGTCACCAATCTGAGTTCTAATCTGGTGTTTTTCGAAATCTTTCACCAAACGTGTATCGCCACGAAACCATGGTTTTTCTTTATTGTCCTGATAGTAAGTTTGATTCTCCAGAACCACAGATTTAAGGTTCATGAAAGAATTAAACTGACCATCAAAGTAATCGCCGCCGAGGTCATCATGGGCCCAGTTTTTTTCCAAACGATAATTGATGGCGCCCCCAAACGGAGCAGGACGAAGAGCGAGTTTCTTTTCTTCTTCCAGATTCACGCCCAGATCAGTCTTTTTACGAGATTTGATTTCAAGTCCCAGACTCGCCATGAGTTTTAATTCCTCTGGACTGAAGGTGATGGCGAAGGGAAGAATCTCAGGTCGAACCCGCTCAGGAAGTTTATCCAGGGAATTAAGCGTGTCATCTTTTAGAACATTTTGCAGAACAGCTTTTAAATCATCGCGATCAATGAAAATGACTTTTTCACCCTCGATCAGGGCGGTCACGTCGCCGAGGTTATTTTCCTCGTCGTATAAGGGGAGGTTGGCCTCATAAGTATGGCCTTGAACATCACTAGCGATAGTAGTGTTCAGACCTACTAGAAAAAGTAAGACCAATAGAAAAATCTTAGTCATTAACTTTTAATGTCGCTTTTGATTTTGCAGGAATCTCTTTAGTGGTTTTAATGACGAAAATTCTTTTACTATTTCCGAGAACATTCTCGCCGGCAATCCCGATAAGATCGTTCTTTTCAAGAAGAACTTTTTTGTTGTCATTCGCGAACGTGATTTTGGGATCAGCTAGAATCTTGTGACGATTGCCTGAGTTCTCAATCGTGATGCTTACTTCATTACCTTTCTTCTCAAAAGAAGTAATCGAAAGTTTCTCCTCCGCATCTTCCGGAGTGAGATAAAGAGTGGCCATATACTTCATGAGCATTTTTACACCGGATTTATTTTTAGACTTGGCGTCCACTTTTAAATCGAGCTGTTCAGCTATCACTCTAAAATTCTTCTCCGCAGTTGGAATGTCTTTACCGGTCCAGCTTACGCGAATAGTTCTTTTATCACCTGGTTGAATGATGATTTGTGGAGGGAAGATCGCCATTTCGGTTGTGGCAGTTAGAGTTTCTTCTCCTTTCTCATTCATGGCCCGTTCTTTAACTGAAAGTTCAATGGCCATTTTCTGGTCAGAGTCATTTTCAATTAGATACTGTGTGGCCTTTTGTTTCTCACCAAGATCGATGGTTTGAGACATAGGGGAAAAAGTGAAAGAAAAAAGCAGAGGCAATAATAGTAGAATAAAACGGTTCATCCATGAACTCCTTCTTAACAATTATATGTGAGAGGGAGATCTTTATCTATGGATTAAGGTTGAATAACTGCAACGACGTAAGAATTACTAGTTCTTGTGGTAACTAGCTGAGGATGGCCGACTGAAAGTTTGGAATTGGATTTGAGTTCAGGCTTACCTTGTTTATTCATTTTCACAGAAACTTTATGAGGAACCACGGCCCGAAGAAAAAGAGAGTCGGTAGTTCCGGCCGAAGTTGAAAATGAAGTCATTAAAAGAAAAAGCCCGAGAGTAGTTTTCATACCTCGGGCTTATCGGAAATATTAATTGATTACTTTAATCTAGTTTGCTTCGATAGTGAAAGTCACTGTATCTTCGTACGAACCGGCCGATAGGTTAGATGGCTGATTATACGAGATTTTCAGGTCCTTTGAGTTAGTTCCACGGATGTTGGCCGTACTGTAAACTTCAGTCGCTGAAGTGTTCAGAGGAACGTTACTGCCCTGATAAGTCAGAGTGTATTGAACATAGCTGTTTTGGTCAGCAGCGTTTACAAGCTTACCACCCTTAGCAGAGCGAGCTTTGATTTTATAGCCTGTAGGTGAGTTCGATTTTTCAGTAATCGTACCAACCTTCTCGCTGTTGACTTGGCGATCAAGAGGAAGGTTAGATGCTAGCGTTTCGTGAGCAATCGATACTTCTAGAATGGGGGCCACAACACCTTTTAAAAGAAGATCCGCTGATGTTGCTGAAAAAGCAGTAGAAGTAACAGTTGCAAGAGTAAGAGCTAGTAGTGTGCGTTTCATATGTTGGTCTCCTTTAGACACTCTAATGATTCTGGTTTTAACTGATGCATTTGGTGGGCCAACTGTTTCTTTAGGTGCCCGTAGCAAATTCAGCATGTTGACTGGTTTACATTTAATACTGGTGTCAAAATGTTTAGCACCGGCTTAAAATTCAGCCGTTTAATGAATAAAATCTTAACAGTTTTGTGCGGGGCTTAAAGATGAGTAAAATCGGCCTTACAGAAGTTTAGTTGACCCAAATATGGAAGATTCGTTGGATGCGTTCCTTTTCTTCTTCGGGAAAAGGATTGTGATCGATGGACAGGTGGGAGAGGTTTGGCATTTTTTTGATCAGGTCAGGAAAGATCTTAAATTGATTGTGATCAAGGTTTAGACGTTTTAAAAGTTTGAGATCGAGAAAGCCGTGTGGAAGCGCACTTAAATTATTCCCAGAGAAATTGGCCTCGGTCAAAGAACCGAGCATCCCAATCTCTTCCGGAAGTGATTTAAATCCGCAGTCTTTTATTGTAAGTGACTTCACTGGTGCAGCAGCGTGACCCAGAGGGAGGAGAAAAGTTTTAAGAGGGGTATCGATAATTTTCAAATTCTCTAGTTTTGGCAGACGAAAGAGAAGACTTAGATCTCCCGTGAAAGAGGGCCACTTAATTGAAAGAACTTTGAGTCTCTCCCAAGTGATTCCTTCGAATGGAAATTCTTTGCAGTTCCCTTCAAGGTAGAGTTCTTCTAGATTTGGAAAATCCAAAAGCTCAGAGGGGAATTGCTCACCTTTAATAGAGATCTTCAATGCCGTGACATCTTCACGCGCTTGAGTGGCAGATGAAAGAGTTTTATACAGCTTCATCTCTATGATCTCCAGGAACGCCGAGGAAATAAAGAATGATACTCATGGGTCCATGGCCCATTTGGTGGTTCGCAGCTTGCTTCACTTTTTCTTTGGCGTGGAAAGCGATTCCGAATCCCGCAGTAAGAAGCATCGGGATATCATTTGCCCCATCACCAACTGCAACGACTTGATCCAGAGTGATATTTTCTTTTTCAGCGAGAACTTTTAAGAGACGTGCCTTCTCTTCCGCATTCACCACTGGTCCTGAGACTTGTCCTGTAAGTACATCGCCGTCCCATTCCAAATCATTGGCAAAGGCATAATCCATCTTAAGACGCTCACGAAAACTTTCCGCAAAATACTTAAAGCCACCAGAAATAATGGCGGTCTTGTAACCCAGTTTTTGAACTTCTTTGATGAGCTTTGCCACACCCGGATTAAGCTCCAGACGAGCAAGTATGCCTTCCATTTTTGAGCGGTGAAGCCCTTTTAAAAATGAAACTCTGGTCTTCAATGATTCATCAAAAGTCATGTCACCATTCATCGCCCGAACGGTGATTTCTTTTACCTTGTCGCCAACGTTGTTGGCGTCGGCCAGTTCATTGATCACTTCTTGTTTAATGAGAGTGGCATCCATATCAAAAACGATGAGTTTTCGATTCGTGCGAGAGGGATGATCTGGCAAAAGGGCCATATCAACCTGGTACTTATTTGAGAGATCGATGAGTTCAAACTTAATGTTCTTGGCATCTGCTGGATCTGAAAAGATCACCGGCATATCCAGGGCCCAAAGACCCTCTTGCGACAAATGAATATGCTTTTCAGTCTGCGCATGATGGCGGTTTAAAAGATCAGTCAGCTCCCGATGGAAACTTTCTTTAATCGCCGTGGTTGATACACAACAAAGAACAAACTTACTCATGTGGATTCTTTTGAGAGTTTTTGTTCTTTCTTCGCGCGTTTTTTCTCAGCACGCTTCTCTTGAAGTTTTTTAATCATAGAGAGTGAGTACTTAAGCGCTGACCAAAGTGAAAGTAGGGCAGCAATATAAATAAGAATCGTTCCTACCAGAGCTGTATCAATGCCTAAGAAATCGTCATAAACCATAAGCATCGGTGTCGCCACCATCTGTGTTCCGGTTTTCCATTTACCCATGTTACTTACTGGCACATCCACATCTTCCGTCATGGCCAAGAGGCGAAGGGAAGTCATATACATTTCACGCAGAACCAGAATGATTACAACAATGGGGTGAACGCGATCCAGGCCCATGAGCATAATCAGGGCCGATACCACGAGAAATTTATCAGCGATAGGATCAAGGAAAGAACCAAAGACCGTTACGATGTTGCGCTTACGTGCAATATAGCCATCAAGAAAATCAGTGATGGATGCCACAACGAAAATCCAGCAAGCAATGTGTCCAAGCCAACTTTGATAAGGAGTGAGCCAATGAGGTGTGTCTTCTGTGAAATACAGGGTCAGCACGACGACTGGAATCATCAGCATCCTGAAAAAAGTCAGGCGGTTTGGCAGGTTATCAATTTCCAGATCGTTTTCAAGCTTTTCCATGTCTTTCCAATTTAACAAAATTTACCTAGCTTTCTTATATTACTGGAACACCTACAATAAGAGAATAATGAGGTGACCATGGAAAGACGTTTTAATTTGATTAAGAGTGATTTTGAGAAGCATGAGAAGAGAATTCTTCCTCGTTTCCCGTTCTGTTATTTAACTTTTAAATCCGACGATACTTCTCGTGTATACGAGATCAAAGATATTTCACACACTGGTATGCAGCTTTCTTTGAAAGAGGACGGCAAGGATTTCGCGACTGATACTGCGCTTAAGGGCCATATTCATTGGCTAGGTAAGAGCTTAGACATTGCAGGAACTGTGAAGTGGAGCACGCCAAATCGAATTGGTGTGGAGTTCATTAAAAAACGAGATGTATTGGACCGCGTTCAGAATTTTCTTCAAATGGAAGAGATGGTTAAGCGTCTTAAGCCTCTTCATAAAGTGGATGACGGTCTGGAGATTCCGGCCCGCCTTAAGTACTGGCTTCGTTCAGACGGCCCAGTAGAAATTTTTGTGTGGCAGCACAATGACGGTGAGATGTCGAAGTTTCAGGTTCTTTTCCTAGAGACGTTTGTTGAATGGGAAGACGGCCAGGGGCTTAAAACCGGACGAATTCTGTCAAAAAGAAATGTCGATACTCCACTTATCACAGAGGATGAGTGGGTATTCAATATCGATCCTGATGCAGATGGAGATAAGCTAGAGCGTATCAAAACTCTGGTTGGCCTCATCTCAATCGATCTTTTACCAGCAGAAACTAAAACATTTCTACTGCGTCAATTGAGTTAATCCCTTCAAGGAATCAGTGAAAAAAGGTATGATTTCACTCGATAAACTTTAACAGGGAATTTTGACATGAACCGTAACTTAGCCATGGAATTTGTACGAGTGACCGAGATGGCCGCTATTGCCTCTGCCCGTTTAATGGGTCGTGGGGATGAAAAAGCAGCTGACCAGGCCGCGGTAGATGCTATGCGGGCCATGCTTGATTCAGTTGAGTGTGATGCCACTGTCGTTATCGGTGAAGGTGAGCGTGATGAAGCTCCTATGCTTTATATCGGTGAGAAAGTTGGTTCAGGAACTGGGGCCAAACTAGAAATCGCTCTTGATCCTCTGGAAGGAACTACAATTTGTGCTCACGGTGGTTATAACTCAATTTCGGTTATGGCGATCGGTGAAGCAGGCAACCTTCTTCATGCTCCAGATACATACATGTTAAAAATCGCTTCCGGCCCGGAAGGGAAAGGTAAGCTTGATATTCGTCAAACTCCGACTGAAAACTTGAAGCGTCTTGCTGAGGCCAAAAAATGTCGAGTGGCGGATCTGACTGCGATCGTTTTGGATCGTCCACGTCATAAAGAACTCATCGAAGAAATTCGTGCAGCAGGTGCTCGTATTAACCTTATCGGCGACGGTGACGTTTCTGCGGCAATTGCTACTGCGACTCCAAATTCAGGGATCGATATCCTTTTCGGTATCGGTGGTGCTCCTGAGGGTGTAATCGCTGCGGCAGCGTTGCAGTGTCTGAACGGAGAGTTCCAGGGAATTTTGAAACCTCGTAATCCAGGTGAAGTAGAGCGTGCTCTGAAAATGGGTATTGATGATATCAACCGTGTTTTCAAAATTGATGACCTTGCCAAAGGAAACCTGATGTTCGTTGCCACAGGGGTCACGACTGGTAACTTCCTTGATGGTGTTGTCTTTAAACCATGGGGCTGTCTGACTCACTCGCTTGTGATGAGAAGTGAATCTGGTACAATTAGACATATCAGAGCTGAACACCATTTTGATAAGAAACCTAGATACTAAAAGGAATTAGTCATGGCCCGTGCTGAACGTACTGAAATTTTTGATGTCCCTGCTGATAAGTTTTACCAAGCGATTGTTGATTATAAGAACTATCCACAGTTCGTAGATGGAATGAAATCAGTAGAAGTTAAAAGTGAATCAGCCGATGGAGCAACGGTCACATTTAACCTGAACCTTATTAAAGAAATCTCATATACGATTAAACTAGCGAACAAGCCTCACTCTGAAGTGAGCTGGTCACTGGTTTCTGGTGATATGATGAAAATCAATAATGGCAAATGGACCCTGAAAGATCTTGGTGGAAAAACTGAAGTGACTTATTCACTTGAAGTTGAACTTAAAGGCTTTATGCCAGGCCTTGGTATGATCGAGAAGACTCTTGTGAATACCAACCTTCCACTTAATATGAAGGCCTTTGCTAAAAGAGCAGCGAGCTTATAAATGGAAGAGAAGAAGGACAAAGACGGTAAAGTCGGAGACATCCTTAAAAAAGTGGTGAGCACCGGTGTGACCGCTGCCTTCATGACTGAGGAAAGTGTGCGCGCTCTTTTAAAAGACGTGCCACTTCCGAAAGACATTGTGGGCGGTTTAGTGGAAAACGCAAAGAACACTAAGTCTGAGTTCGTATCTTCTGTAAAAAATGAATTGAAGTCTTATCTGGATAAAATCGATATCTCAAAAGAGTTTGATAAGATCGCTGAGAAGTATGACTTCGAAGTGAAGGCGACCATTTCCTTAAAAAAGAAAAAGAAAGGAAAGGGCGAAGAGGAATAGGCTTGGTTAATAAGGCGCTCTACGCTGAAAAGCTTAAATCCATCAACTCAAAGCTTTCTGCTCACACAAATCTACTGATTGTTACTAAAACAAGGTCCCTGGAAGAAATTCAGGCCTACTATGATCTCGGACACCGGGACTTCGGTGAGAACCGTGTTCAGGAATTGGAAGACAAGGCCCGGGATCTCGCCAAAACTTGTCCTGATATTCGTTGGCATATGATTGGCCACCTTCAAACTAATAAGGTGAATACGCTGTTTAAGATCGCTAATCTTCGCGCCATTCATTCTGTGCACGATCTTCATCTGGTTGATCGTCTCATCAAGGGACAAGAGAAACTAAGACATCCCATCGATATCTTTCTTCAGTTTAATACTTCAAGAGAAGAAGAGAAGTCTGGCTTTGAGACCTATACCGAGTTAGTTGAAGCGGCCGAGTTCATTCTTAAATCGGAGAAGCTAAAGCTAAGAGGTCTTATGACCATGGGAACTCTTCGCACAGAAAACTTTGAGGCTGAGGCCCGTCGTTGTTTCCAGGAACTTCAGGTTGAGAAAGACAAACTCCAGAGTGAGTTTAATATCAAGCTTGAGACCAGCATGGGAATGAGTCAGGATTACGAGATCGCGCTTGAAGAAAAATCGAGCTGGATCCGCCTTGGCACGATGATGTTTCTTTAATCAATCTTCAGTTTTTATTTTTTAGTAATGGCCTACAATAGTTGAAAAACAATTATTGGAGGCTCGATGAAATACATTTCAATCCTTGCTCTGGGAGCATTACTCGTATCTTGTAGCTCGCATAAACCAGCACCTACAAAAACTCCTCACATGCCGCATCTGACCTGGATGGACTCAATCAAAATGGCCAAGAGTGAAATGCGTTCTCCGGCCTCAGTGAAGGAAGCCGACTTTCAAGAAATGATCAAAACCATGAAGAGGCTTCATGGCTGGAAAACAGTTCCAGTAGGTAAGGCAATCACCAAAGAAACAACTTATTATGGTGTTGATGGCAAAGAAACAGATGCTGTTGTGGAAATGGTTTTAAAGCAGAGAACTTCTTCGTATTTTGTTCTTTCAAGCCACGCTGAAGGGTGGGAACTTAATGCTGAATCGCTTGAAACAAATGCCGATGTGATGTCGAATCAATTGAAAAAGAATCTTTCAAGCATTAAGAAGACCGGTTCATCAACTTATCTTCTAGGCTATAAAACGGAAATTGAAGGCGATTCAATTACCTGTGAAGTAAAAGTAGATTTTAATAAGTCTCCGTTGTTTTATAACAATGAATGTAAGGACGCTAAAGGGCAGGTTTTCCAGGAGTCGAAGACAGTTGAGGCCAAGGACATTAATCTCGCAAGTCTTGAGCCACATTTAAAAGATATCGCTGTTACGGTATGTCCTTCGGAATTAAGAGAAGAAGAGATTGCTTGTGTGACGGATGAGCACAAACAAGACTGGTCTTACCTCATTAAGTAGTTGTATTCAGGGCCCCTCGCGGGGCCTTTTTATTTGAAATTAAATTATTTTTATCACTGTATTTTTTTCCAGCTAACCTAACCATAACAATCGTTTCTCTTCATCTTTTGGTAGAAGTCACTTACCAACAAAACCCAAAGGATGTTTCGATGAAATCTTCAATCGTTTTCGCTTTCGTTCTTTTAGCATTCTCTCAATTAACTTTTGCTCAAGCTGTTCGTAAGTGTTCTGATGAAGTTCTAACTTGTGAACTTATTCAGAACTACCGTGTCGTTAAAACTGAATCTGCGGCTTGGGACGGTTTTAACTCTGATGAGCCTTCAATTGAGCCATATTACTGCTCTATGAACCTATGGATCGAGCAGGATGACTTGGTTTTCCGTGTAAATGTGACAGACGATGATTACGTTGCAAACGTTTATAATGTACAACGCTCAAATCTTGGCCGCGCTTTAGAAGGTTCAGCAGCTATGCCAGTAGTTCCTGGCAAACCTTTTTACTTCGCTCGCGGAGACAAGAAAATTAAGTGTGTGCTTAACTAATTAATGAAAAAACTTTTACTCTTAGCTATTTTCATCACGGGACCTGTGCTTGCACAGGTCTCTTACATTTCAGGGGGAGAGGCGAAAATTCTCTACTCTTGTGACGTGCTTGAAAGTATCCCTCGAGAGAAAGAAGAAAGAGAGATGATTTCTTTCTTTGAGAAAGGACTAAAAGGCCTAAATGACCTGGGTCTTATTCTTCGTTTTATCCGTTCCCAAAAAGGGGATGAACTGACTCTTAAGTTCCGCACTCAAAGAAGTCTACCTATCGATGAGACGATCTATCGCAAGCTTTCTGCCTCTACGAATGGAGAGTTTAAGTGCGAGGAAGATGTAAACTACGGTTTAAGTTACTCGAACTCTTGTTCGTTTAAGGCCCCGGGAGATGATTTTCGACCTGAGCATGCTGATCTTGCTCGCATGGTGGGAGTTGATTTACCTGATCTTTCAAACCTTCGTCGTGTTGACGTCAGTTCCATTTCTTGGAAGCTTAAGCTGACCCCTGCCCAGGCCCAAAAAAGTCCACTTATTAAGAAGCCCTCGGTCGAAGTTTGGACCTTCCGTGATGTTTGTATCCTGGAAGTTTCCGGCAAATACCAGGCCCCTGTAGATGCTCGCGCTGCCCTGACTTTTCTGGAGGGGTTAGTTAACGCTCGTCCGGCCCAAATCCAGGGTAATAAAACCGGTCTTGCACTCGGGATTTAGTTACTAGACTCAGCTTCAAATCCGAAAAAATATCCCATGAAATCAAGCAACTCTTCCAAATAAAAAACCCCTCGTGATAGAGGGGTTTCAAAGCATTGAAAATTCCTAAACGGCCTAACAAACCGGGATTTAGGAGGGTAATTGATGCTAACACGATTTTATAAATGATCAAAGCTAAGAGCACCTATGGCCAATGAAGGCGACCTTAGGAGGCAGGGATGCTCAAAGCGTTGAAAATGCTAGAACTTATTATCCAGATTTTGAAATTGCTAACAACAATTTTAAGGTTATTAATGGAGTGGTTCTAGGATTGGGAGGGGAGAAGAAATTCTCCCCTTTTTCCTCTCAAAACCTATAAGAATTACTAATGCATTCCTGTAAAATTTCTACGGTATTTTCTCGCTAGGAACGATCTAATTTTTTGCTTAGACATCCCCCGCCATTCAGGATTATTTAGATAGTAATTAAGAAAACAGGAGGACGTCATGGACGCCATTCGTAAAGTACCAGAGCTTAGTTTAATGAGTTTCGTTAACGGAACGACAAACGATAAAGTGAAGTTCACGAACGAGCTATTCAGAGGTCTTAAAGACTACGGTTTCATTGTTCTCGTTGATCACCCGGTTGATTATAAACTTACCAGCAAGGCTTATGACCTGGTTCATGAGTTCTTCCAACTTCCAGAAGCAACAAAAAGACAATATATCTGCAAAGAGGGCGGCGGTCAGCGCGGTTATACTGCGTTCGGTGTTGAGCACGCTAAAAACTCTCAGTACCCGGATCTAAAAGAGTTCTGGCACGTTGGTCGCGAAACGATCAAAGATCCAGCTCGCTTCAAGAAACACCTTCCAGATAACCTTTGGCCAACTGAAGTTGCTGAGTTCAAAGACGTAATGCTTAAGCTTTACGATGGTATGGACACTACTTCGACATTGATTCTTGATTCTCTAGGAATGGCACTTGATGTTCCTCAGAATTATTTCCGCGATATGCTTTCTGATGGTAACTCAATCATCCGCGCGATTCACTATCCACCTCTAGGGCCAGCTGCTCCTAAGAACGCTGTTCGCGCTGCTGCTCACGAGGACATTAACCTCATTACTTGTATGGTTGGTGCTACTTCTGCTGGTCTTGAGCTTCTTGACCGTGACGGAAAATGGTTACCGGTTTCTTGTAACGACAGACAACTTGTAATCGATTCAGGTGATATGCTTTCTCGTATTACAAACGAAGTTATCCCAGCAACTACTCACCGAGTGGTTAACCCTGATGATGCTACGTCGAACCGCTACTCAATGCCGTTCTTCACGCATCCAAATCCAGATACTATGCTTACTTGCATTCCTTCATGTCGTGGTGCTGGTGAGAAGTATGAGCCGATCAATGCTCATGACTGGCTTATGCAAAGAATTAAAGATATCGGTCTTAATAAGAATAAATAAGGCAGAAAAAGAAAAGGACCCGAAAGGGTCCTTTTTTTTGGTCAAAAATTAGAAACGACGGTTGTTCGTACGTGGTTCCATCGGCTTCGCTTCAGTAACGTTCATGTTACGTCCACCGAAGTCAGAACCGTTTAGAGATGCGATAGCATCTTGAGCTTCTGCACCTGTAGACATTTCAACAAAACCAAAACCTTTGCTGCGGTTTGTGTCGCGGTCAACGATGATTTTAGCTGAAGTTACTTTGCCGAAAGCTGCGAATTTATCAGCTAGAGCATCGTTAGTGATGTTGAAGCTTAGGTTTCCAACGTAAATTTTTGTGTTCATAGAGTCTCCATAGAATTTTCCCCACTAATTAGAGTGTTGGGAAATAAAGTTAAATGTATTGATTGATTTTTAATGATGAGAAGTTGAGGTCTTAACAGTAAGAAACAAGCAGTAACAGGAACACTCTATGTCTTAGAGTGAAATAACACAATACATATAAAATATATTCCATTTATTTGAACGATGACAGTAGGTTAGGGATGAAACTAAAAGAATCTACGAAGACCAAAACCAAACTTAAAGTTCGTTTGAGTTGTGGTTTGGACTCTTCCATCTTCCTGTTCTTCACGAGTATTTAAACTCTCAAAAGCAGCATCGGTTAAGAACTCCCACGTTTCATTGAAGGGAAGTGTCACACCGGCCTTAACAGTTGGTAGAAGAGAAACTGGGCCTGATTGCTCAAGACCTACAGTTGATGTGTTCGACATCCCGTAACCAAGTCCGGCACCTAAAAAGAATTTACCGCCAGATAGGAAGTCTCGAAAAGAATCGAAGTAGTAGAGCACGTCACCGATTAGAAGACTTCTTTTGGTAACTAAAGAAGCGCCAGAGTAGTTAATAACTTCGCGCTCATAACGAACACCAATGTCAAAGGCAAGGCCTCCGCCATTTGGAATATCTTTTTCAAAGTAAATCTCGCCCGTGAAGCCACCACGTTTAGAAGTATTGGCCGGAGCATCTGAAACTGATTCAGAAAGTCCGCGGGTAAGACCACCCTTGAAGACCCATGAACGACGGGCAACCGGGATCATGGTTTTGATGTACTTCTTTCTTTCAGTTTCTGGCGAGAGGGCCCAGATGTATTCGGTAGCAGGGTAGTAAGTAACGATGGTGCCCTTTTCGAAAGGGAGCATGGCATCTGCATTTACAATTTGCCATTGAGTGAAGTTACCGCTGACGTTAATGGCCTTAGCAAGGATCGAAACGTCCTCTGCGGTAAATGTACCTGTCATACCTGGTTGCACGCCCTGGCGCTTACCATTGCGGGTAATGAACGTTTTTCTAGTGTCTGAGACGGCCTGGATCATGATGAGTTCAAAGGCGTGGGCCGAGACGCTCAAAAAGAGAAGGCAAAGAAAAATGGTATGACGAAGTTGCATAACTTCATCATACCAAACTTATTAAAATTTCCTACTAATCTAATACGAAAGGAGGGCGCCACATGCCGGTTGCATCGACAGTAGTTGACTGGATCGCAACAGATTCTGCGTTAATAATACCCAGTTGAGGTCTAAAAAGATCAGTGTTCGAGATATCTGAGCTAAATGAAGTGAACACGATGTCACGAATATTTTCGTTCGCCACTGCACCGGCAACACCATATGTGAGATCGTTTGCAACCTGAGAGAATCCAATTTTTGATGTACTCAGAGTTTCAATATTTCCAGTTAACGATTCACAGGTTCCGCATGAGATAGTGTCATCTGCTCTCCATCTTGCGATGCGAGGGTAGTTTACAGCTCCCGACCCTACAGAATTAAATAGAATTCTCGCCTCGGCATACCCTGCGACAGAGAAAATCTCCGCTACTTTAACCTTAGCATCTGGCATAACGACAGATGTAGAGTCAGTAGCTAATAAGTTAGAAGCGAGGAAGTTCTCACTTGGTGTGACAGCAGTGTCTAGATCAATGTTGTATCGGCCAATATGGTATTCTCCGCCATTGATTGTTTTTTCTTTTGCTAATACGTAAAAATAAGAGTTACCAGTTTTGTTTGTGGCAAGACTTACACTTTCAAAAGTATAGGCGCTAAAAATTTGTACAGCAGCTTGGTCAGAAGGCGAAGCCGATCCTGCAGCATCAAATAAGCCCCAAGTTATTCCCATATCTACATATCGATATAGGTAAAGAGTTCCGGCATCTGATAAGTCTGCTGAAATTTGAGCGAAAACTAGTTCTCCATTAGAGCTAACTTCACTATCGAAAAATGCGGTTCGCCCCATATCTGTGAGTGTCTGGAAGCTTGTAGCATTTAAGCGCATATGCTCGTCAGAATTACCAATAATCAAGGTCACATTATTATCATCTGTTACATCGATAACAGGTAGGTACCAATGAGCATCTTTCACGAAAATTTTTCCTAACCCGTTTGCGGTAGAAGGGAAGCCAGTAAAGTCTAGATAATCGTCTCTCCCAGAGTTATAAAGTTCTACAACGGCTTGGCCTGGGCCGGGAGAAGTCCCTACGTGCGCTGTAATTCCATGGAGAGCAGTATTAGTGTTTGCATTAATTTTATTAACAAGGCTAGTTGCCATCATGTTTACGTCACTACAAATTGTGTTGTCGCAAACTTCATTTTCAGCTAATGGTGCAGTCCCTCTAGCAGTGAAAATGTAATTGTTAATATTAATTTCCATGCCATCTGTCATAACGCCTGAGAAGGTAATTTTCGAAGGAACGCCTTGGCCTGTACTAGGAGTATATGTACAAATAATTGTAGGTAAAGTTGTTGGACACGGATTAGTTGTTCCACTTTGTAACGTATACTGACTATAGTTAAACCCAAAAGGAGCGGGGTGGCTTAGACCCGTTTTATTTCTTATTCCAGGGCTATCATAGTCTTTGTTGATTCGACGAACTCTAGGGACAAGAACACCTGGGGAAGACGAAACACTGGCTAGATAAGCCACATATACACTGTCTGCCGATCCTGAAATAGAAAGATTAGATAAAGTTGATACACCAGGTACCGCATTATCGAGTGCATAAAATCGAGTAGTCTGGGTGCTCAGAATAATGTTACCGGACGCATTTTTTATTGTTTTCTCAACATATACATAAAATTGGCTATCTGTATAAGCAGTGTAAATAACCTGCGTGTTAGGAACAGTATTTGTATTGTCGAACCATACGGCTTGTTCGTTAACGACTTGGGCCCCAACTGCGATGCCAGACGCTGATAAATTTTCTAGATACTTTCTTGGTGAGATAGTCCAGCTACCAGAACAACTGCCTGTAGAGGTCACCGGATTCGCAGCAGGTCTATCACCAACACAAAGTTTTAGATCGATATTTGATGTGATGTTACCTGGAGTGTAGCGTAGTACTTCAGCTGTCGCTCCTGGGATGGCCGTCCAGGCACCTACACCAATCTTTGCATACCATTGGTACTGAATAACTTTTTCGACTGCTGGGCCAGAGGCATCTGATACTACACCGGGAGAGATTGTAAAAGGCATCCCTGAATACACTACAGAAGTCGAGCCCACTGCTGGAACAGCTGTCGCAGTATTGATTACAGGAGCGGGGTTATAATTTCTTACATAGATGCTAAAAATTTCAGAGTCCGAGGTCGTCGCAGTCAGAGGAACACTTGGAACATCTGTTACATCGACTTTAAAATACACTCTAGCACCTGTTACAAGATCAACATCAAGTTGAGGAGAAACCTGAAGTAATAGGTCTTCCGGTAATGTATACAGTAATCCGGAAACTAGAACAGGGTTCGTAGATGGAATCGCTTGTAGGGCCCTTACAAAGTTAATATAGCTCGGCGAAGTAATAGGTGCGGTCGCCGTACATGGGGCAGGAGTATTTAATGTACAAAGTGAAATTTTGTATTTGAAATCATCTACCTCTCCATCAGTCACGTTAAGTCTGAAAGTTACAGTATCTCGCTCGGTCGCATAGCTGGCCGAAGTCGATGGGTCAAGAACAACTCCACCTAAAGCAATATGTGAGTCTGCGAGTAGAGCAGTTTGAGGATTTAGATTAATTGTTGACGGGTTAGTCTCGGTAACAGTTAGATTCCAAGTTAAGCTCTGTGAAACTTGTGGAGCTCCACCAACAGGAGATCCGGAGTCTTGCATGCTAGCAACTACTGAATAGCTTCCAGAAGAAGGGTTAAGTGGCCCGGTTGAGATGAAGTGAGGAACAGCAAGAGTACATGTCCACTGTTGGCCACCACCTGTCACTGCAGTTGCAGGACCTGAACCAGCTGGTACAGTGATTGCTGTACCAAGGGCCTTCGTACAGGTAGTATTTGTTGGAGGACTTGATATATCGGTTCCGTTGTACTTTAGTCTTACGTCCCAAAGGAATTCAACTGCGTTTGCAATACCAGAATAAAAGTCATCTTTTACAACAAAACTAACTGTGAAATTGGTTCCTTGAGAAACCTGACAACCTGTTCTTGTATAAGCCCCGGCAGAAGAGCAACCTGTTGGTTGAGTCGCACCGAAAGACATTGCTGGTGCAGTGTTAACTGGAAGGTTATTCACCATCCACTCAATAGGGTATGAGCCATTTGAAGGCACTACGTTGGAACGTTGGAATTCTAGTGATGTCGCTTCGTCAAAAAGACGAGCTGTAACTTTATGAAGTTGAGATGACACCGAACTAGCATTTGCAAATTTTAATATAGTTGGATCAAACGGCACATTCGCACCATCCGGATCACAATTATTCGCATCAATCAAACAGATAGTTTGTGAACCTGGAGTGTCCAAAGTCTTCTTGGTACAGATGTCACCACCAAGAGAATTCAAATAAAAGCGAACCTGGATTGATTTACCATCACCAGAATATGTTCCATCTCTGTCATCAATAGTTACACAGAAGTTAGGTTTAGTTGTACCAGTATGAATCCAGCTATAAGTAGGGTACTGGTTATAAGACACACCATCATGGGCAGTAATAGTCACACCCGGAGCCGGTTGAGCAATCGTTGTAACTTTCGCTAGATCAGGTTGTTTAACATTCACGTTCCACTGAAACGAGTCTGTCACTTCGCCTGGAGCTGTATTCTCAACAACCGCACGAATAACGTAGTTACCTACACCGTGAACAGCCGGATCAAAATAAGGAACCGGAGAAGCTCCCAGGTAAGCGTTGTTCGTACCTGATGGAGTAAAGTTAGAAAATGCATCCGTTTCAGAATAATAAGCAGCACCGTTCTTCGTCACAGTCCAAGAAATTTTAGAAGCATTAAGAAGAGAGCTATCAGCATTGTTATTCTTAACAGTGAATGCAAAAGTCTGCGGAGAATCTGTTGGTAATAGATCCAACACGTATGCACTTGGATTCAATGTAATTGTATTGATCGTCGGTTTCGGATCATCATTGATCTTCAATTGGAAACTATGAGTATCAACAATAGTCCCTTTCGAGTTTTTAATTTTTGCAGTAATTGCGTGAGTACCAACTTGAGTAGCTAGTAGGGCCGGGTACTGTAAGTAAGTATCAGAGTTCGTCCCAACAGCAATAGGAAGACCGTTAAACACTCTTTCCCATTCAATCGTATAGGCCTGCCCATATGGATTCGAAACTGTAATTTTAAATTCAATAGGATCGTAATCGTTCTTAAACGCACTTACAGTATAAAGTGGAGAATAAGTATTGATGAGAATGAATGCATCTGGGCCTTGCACTACAGGTACACATGTTCTCAGTGCAGAGTTAAAAGCTTCATTAGCTCCACACTCAGTTTGCTTCGTGGAAGGCACGCAAGCACTGAATAAAAAGAGGGCACTAATGAGTATCCAGAAAGTTTTTAAACCAACCATGGTCTTTTCCTTTTCGATCCGTCCTGAGCTTTATCGGGACTTTTCATAAATTCCTTAGACTTGGAAACGTTTAAACAATTATTCGTGAGACTATTGTCCCATTTAACATATTGAAGTAGTCGGATAGTCACCATGGACTCTTAAGAATTCGAGGGTTTACAAAGGACCACTCGAGGGGCAAAATTTTAGAGAATTTGGAATTTTGACCAGAATTGTTGGCATTTTTGAAGGAGACCCGGATGTTTTCTTTTTTTAAGGCAAATCCAGCCCCCACTGCAAACCAGGCACGTATCATCGCCCTGATGAACCAGAAAGGTGGAGTAGGGAAAACAACCATGGCCTTTAACCTGGCCCATGCTTTTGCCCATCAAGGAAAGAAGGTCCTGTGTATTGATATGGATCCTCAGGCGAACTTCAGTTCGCTATTTGATATTCCAACTTCAGATGACCGCAAGAACATCCATCATCTTCTGATTAATTCAGTGAAAGAGCTCAAAGCTCTCCACACGTCGACATTTCTAAATGACGTCATTATTAAGACTAATGAAAATATCGATCTTATTCCGTCTGGCCAGGAACTCTCTGGGTTTGAACTGACTGTGGCCGGCATCAATGCGCCTAGACAGTTGATTCTTAAAAAATTCATCGAGAAATTTGAACTTCGCTCTCAATACGATGTTATTATCATCGACGGTCCACCGACTCTGGGTCTGTTGGTGGTGAATATCCTGTGTGCTACTGATGGTGTTCTTTATCCTTTCGTTCCAGATCGTTTTTCTGAACAAGGTCTAAAAAACATTCAACAAGTAGTGGCGGATATCGCTGAAATGGAAATTACTTCGACTCCTAAGAACTTGGGCTATATTCCGAATCTCTTTGATACTCGTAGAAAACAGGCATCAACTGATCTCGAGCACATCAGAGAAACACTTGGGGAAGCGACAATGCACGAAGCTTTCACGAACAAAGTTCAATTCGGTAAATCATTAGCTCAAAGAAAGTCAGTGTTTCATTTCAAATCAAATGACTTTAAAGACCTGCAACGACAATTCGTCTCTATGACTGAGGCCGTAAGCAAGGAGCTTAACTAATGAAAAACAAAAATCCACTTTATGTAGTTAAAGGTAAGGAAGTTCAGGAGGCGAGTTCTGTGATCGATCTAGTGATTAAGAAATTCAATCTCGAGCCCGTGATCAAAATCCTGAATAATATTTTTCAAATGCTTTTAGAGCAGGTGAAGACCTTCGCAATGTACAAGGCAGTTAAGCAGTATATTGATGAAGTGACTGAAGCTGTGCTTTCGCTGGCGAGAAGATTCGGAATGGCCTAGTTGCTTCGGCGCTTAGGACTTGCTGTTCTCGTACTCACTACGTCTTCTTCTGTTTCACCAAAATAAGTGCGCTCAAGACCTTCGTCATTGATGGCGCGGTTTCTATTGGCATCGACGTCCAGAGTATTAATTGATACAGCTTGGGTATTGTTAACAGAATCTTCGAGGAATTGGAGTTCTTGATTGAGAATAATGGCCTCTTCTTCAGCGGTCTGAGCGAAAGCTCCAAAAGATAGAGCAGCAAGGGTCAAAATTAGAATTTTTCTCATCATAAGAATTCTCCTATAATCATCCTACAAAGAGTGACCCCTTTTTCCAAGAGTGAATGAAAAAATGACTGATTTTGAGCTCTCGAGCTACCATTTTGAGCTACCTAAAGAACTGATTGCCGACCGTCCGGTGCCTGACCGCCACTCTTCAAAGCTCCTGGTCTACAAAGAGGAAACGGGCGAAATCATTCACTCAACTTACTCTGAAATCACTAAATTCCTGCCACCTCATTCGACCCTGGTTTTTAACCGCTCAAAGGTCTTTCCCTGTCGTCTGATTGGGAACAAACCTAGTGGTGGCGAGGCCGAGGTTTTTATCCTCTCACTTCTTCATGACAATGACGTTTATCCGGCCATGATTCGTGCTGCCGGTAAAAGAAAAGTAGGGGATGAGTTCATCTTCGGAAACTTGAAAGCTCATATCGTTGAACTTCGCGGAGGAACTTTCGGCGTGAAGTTTAATCTTCCTCATGAGGCCCTTATTAAGACTCTCGAGGAAATTGGGAAAATTCCTATTCCTCCTTATATTCGCGGTGGAGAGTCAGACGAAGAAGATAAACGCACTTATCAAACCGTGTACGCAGCTGAAACTGGTTCAGTAGCAGCTCCTACTGCGGGCCTGCATTTCTCGGAAGAACTACTTCAAAAAATTAAAAATGAAGGCCACGAAATTGCCACTGTGACTCTTCACGTGGGAGCAGGAACATTTGCTCCTGTGAAGGCCGACAATATTCTCGATCACAAGATGCACGAAGAGTTCTTCACGATCGATAAAGAGAACCTAGCGACCATTCAAAAGGCCAAATTCAGAATTGCGGTTGGAACCACCACACTCAGGACTCTTGAGAGTTCATGGAAAAATGGCAACGTGCAATTTGATAATCCAGGCAGTTTGAATTCCACTTCCATCTTCCTTCACCCTGGAAAAGAAGTTCATTCGATTGATGCCATGGTGACTAATTTCCATTTACCCGAATCATCTCTTTTGATGCTTGTGAGTGCTTTAATCGGTCGAGAAAAAGCCTTAGAGATTTACAAGATCGCCATTGAGAAGAAGTACCGCTTTTTCTCTTACGGAGATGGCATGCTCATTCTCAGAAAAGGTAGATAATTTAAGAGGTTCCGCGCCTAGAATCTATTAGACGATCTTAGAAATTTCGAGTATTTACAGATCATGTCTTTTTTCCAGTTAGAGGCCACATCCGGCGAAGCCCGGGCCGGCCGCATTTATACTTCCCATGGTGTAATTGAAACTCCGATTTTCATGCCGGTGGGAACTCGCGCGTCTGTTAAAACTCTGTGGCAGGAAGATCTTGAGCGTATGAATGCTCAGATCATCTTAGGTAACACGTATCACTTGTTCCTTCGCCCAGGGCACGAGCTCGTGGAAAAAATGGGAGGCCTTCACAAGTTTATGAGTTGGGATCGTCCCATTCTCACAGACTCTGGTGGATATCAGGTTTTCTCACTTTCAGACATTAACAAGCTCACTGAAGAAGGTGTGACGTTTCAATCTCACATTGATGGGATGAGACACCTCATTACTCCAGAAAAATCCATGCAGATTCAGCGTGCCCTTGGCTCTGATATCGTGATGGCATTTGATGAGTGTCCGAAACTTCCGGCCACAAAAGAAACTCTTCGCACATCGATGGAACTCACTCATCGTTGGGCAAAACGCTGCAAAACTGTAGAGCTCAAAGAACATCAGCACCTGTTTGGAATTATCCAGGGTGGTCTTCATTATGATCTTCGCATGGAGAGCATGGAAGGATTAAAAGAGCTTAACTTTGATGGCTACGCTCTTGGTGGTCTTTCAGTTGGTGAAAAAAACGAAGAGATGGTCGAGTTCTGCAAAAAATTCGTTCCTGCCATGCCGAAAGAAAAGCCACGCTACCTCATGGGAGTAGGAAAACCTCTCGACGTGTTAAACGGAATTAAGGCCGGTCTTGATATGTTTGACTGCGTGCTTCCTACGAGAAATGCCCGTAACGGTCAGTTCCTCACGACTCATGGACCACTCAACATTAAGAAAGCTAGATTTTTAGAAGATCAACTTCCACCAGATCCGGAATGTTCGTGCCAGGTGTGCACGCGCTACTCGAGAACATACATCCGCCATCTGTTTAATGTTGGAGAATATCTCGCGGGCCAGCTCATTAGTTATCATAATATTCACTTCTACCTTCAGATGGTGAAGGGCGCCAGAGAGGCGATTTTTAGAGGAGAATTTGACGATTATTACAAGACATTTTATAACAACTACACAACGAATCGTTGGGAATAAAAAAGGATTACCATGTTTGATTTATTGATTTCATCTGCTCACGCTCAAACAGCAGCAGCTCCTCAACAGTCACCGTTCATTTCATTCATTCCATTCGTACTAATTTTCTTAGTTATGTACTTCCTGATGATCCGTCCTCAGAAGAAACGTATGCAAGAAGAGCAAAATTTCATCAACAAACTCGCTCACGGTGATGAAGTTTATACAAAATCAGGTATCCTTGGAAAAGTAACAGGTATCACTGAGAAAGTTGTAACTCTTGAGCTAGATGGCGGCGCTAAAATGAAGGTTCTTAAATCTCATGTTGGTGGTTCTGCTGCATCTCTTCTAACAGAAGCTAAGAAGTAATTTATGTTCGGTTTAGGATTTGGCGAATTAGTCCTCATCTTTTTAATTGCCCTGATTTTCATCGGACCAAAAAAACTTCCTGAGCTTGCAAAAGGTCTTGGAAAAGGAATCCGTGAATTTCAAAATGCAGCGAAAGGTTTCAGTGACCAATTGCAAGATGACTCAGATTCTACTCACAAGAAGGTCGCTGACGCTACTCAGCACCCCACTGAGAAAGTAGAAGCCCCGACCGAAGAAAAGAAAGAAACTCCTCATTCTTAAAAATAGAAGGGCGAAAAGCCCTTCTATTCATTGCTCTAATTCCCTAAATTGTTTAGAATTTTCACATCATATTTTATCTAAGAAACCCTTAATAGACACGGAGTGTACATGGCCAAGGGATGGTGGTTCAGATTTAGTTTTTTAGCGGCGTTAGTGATTGGTGCCTTAATGGCAGTAACTCCTACGTTCCTAAACCTTAAAGACGATAGTTCGTTTCCGGTAAAAAGTAAGATCAACCTAGGATTGGATCTTCAAGGCGGACTATACATGGTTCTTGGTATCGACTTTAACAAAGTCTACCGTGACGAAGTAACAGGTTACGCTCGTAAAACGATCGCAACGTTGAAAGACATTGGTATCGAAGCGACGCTTGGAACCCTTAATACTTCGGATGCAAAAGATCCAAAGCACTCAATCGTAATCGCAAAAGAAAGCGATCTTGAAGCTGCTCGCGCAAAACTAAAAGAGTTTTATGCTTATCCACTTCGTTTGACTGCTGAAGAAGGCACGACTCTGACTTATGGTCTTGGCCGTGAGTTCACTAAGGAAATCGAAGATACAGCTCTTTCTAAATCAATCGAAGTTATCCGTAACCGTATTGATGAATTCGGTGTAACAGAGCCAGAAATCGTTTCTCAAGGTTCTGATCGTATCGTGGTTCAACTTCCAGGCGTTAAAGACATCAACCGCGCTAAAGACCTAATTGGTAAAACAGCAAAGCTTGAGTTCAAATTCGTTAACGACAACATTGCTCCAACTGCACTTAATGAATGGCTTGAGAAAGTTAAGAAGGCCGGTATCGAATATAAGAAAGGGGAGCGTTTCTCTGATTACGTTCGTCAAATCAACGATACGTTGAGAGCTGACCTTCCTGCTGGTAACGAAATCGCTTTCGCAAAAACAGTTAACAAAGTAACTAACGATATCACTAACCTTGAGCCATACCTTGTTGAATCAACTGCAAGCTTAACTGGTGAAGAACTTCAAGAAGCTGTGGTTCGTATTGATCAACAGCAAAACCGTCCATACGTTGGACTAGAGTTTAAACCAAATGGTGCCAAAATTTTCGAAAACATCACAGGTGCTAACATTGGTAAGCGTCTTGCGATCGTACTAGATGGTAACGTTTACTCAGCTCCGGTTGTACAAGGCCGTATCGCTGGTGGTTCTGCTCAGATTACTCTGGGTGCTGGTGACTATAACGCTACAATGACTGAAGCTCGTGACCTTGCTCTGGTTCTTCGTGCTGGTGCTCTTCCTGTTGAACTTGTGTTTGAAGAGCAACGTGTCGTTGGTCCTTCACTAGGTGCTGATGCGATTGATAAAGCTCAAGTCGCTGCTGCCATCGGTTCATTACTGGTTCTTGCTTTCATGTGTTTCTACTACAAACTTTCTGGTCTTATCGCGACTGTTACAATCGTACTTAACGTTCTATTCACGATTGCGATCCTGATCGGTGTAGGTGCAACTCTATCTCTTCCAGGTATTGCTGGTATCGCCCTTACTGTAGGTATGGCGGTGGATGGTAACATTCTTATTTACGAGCGTATCCGTGAGGAGCTTGCCATTGGTTTAACTCCATTTGAGGCGGTTCGCGTAGGTTTCGAGAAGGCCTTCTGGGCGATTGCTGATGCTAACATCACAACTGCACTAGCTGGTATCTGTCTTCTGAACTTCGGTACTGGTCCAGTTCGTGGTTTCGCTGTGACTCTTCTTATCGGTATCTGTACAACAGTTTACACTTCTTACTTCGTAAGTAAGGTGCTGTTCGAGATGTACGTAGGAAACGGCGAACGTAAAAAACTAAGCATTTAATTGAAGGATTAATCAAATGAGTACTCCAAAAAAATATGTCGATTACGTAGGGATGTTTAAGGCCGCTGCCTTTTGCTCTCTCTTATTAATTATTGGTACAGTTGTTATGTACTTCACTAAAGGAATTAACTACGGCGTAGATTTCCGCGGTGGGGTAGAGGTTCAAGTGAAGTTCAAAGAGAAAGTTGCTCTTTCTGAGCTTCGTGATCTTATGAATGAAAAGAAAGTTGCCCTTTCTCAACTTCAAAGTATCGGTGACGAAAGCCAAAATGAATTCCTCCTTAAGCTCGAAACAGATAAGGGCGACCTGAATGCTGTCTCAACTCAAGTAAGTACAGTTCTTAATGAGAAGTACGGTGAAAATTCTTACGAAATCCTTAAAAACGATATCGTAGGTCCAAAAGCAGGTGCTGAACTTAGAACGTCAGCGTTCAAAGCTCTTGCCTGGGCGATCCTCGCGATCATGATCTACCTAGCTCTTCGTTTCGATTACAAGTTTGCTCCTGGTGCGATTGCGGCCCTTATTCACGACGTAACCATCATCATTGGTGCTTTCATCCTGACTCAAAAAGAGTTCTCGCTTCAAATCGTGGCCGCACTTCTGGCGATTATTGGTTACTCAGTAAACGATACCGTTGTAATTTATGACCGTGTTCGTGAGATTGAAGTTTCTCATCCAGGGCTTTCTACAGCTGAAACAGTTAACCGCGCTCTTAATGAAACAATGTCTCGTACCATCATCACGTCTATGACGGTTCTTGGTGTATCACTTGTTATGTTGTTCCTTGGCGGTTCAGTAATTCACGACTTCTTCTTCGCCATGACTATTGGGGTAATCCTTGGTGTTTACTCGACAATCTTCATCGCTATTCCGATGACTGTTATCTACGAAAAGTTAGTTGCTAAAAAAGCGGCGTGAAATTTCTCCTCTTAATTTTCTTCTTATTTTCACTTCCTGGCCTCGGCCAGGAAGATGAAGATAAGCACCTCCGGGATCTTGAGGCCCAACGCCGTAAACAAACAGAAATGGCGGTCAAGCTCGAGGAGACCCGACAAAATCTCCAAAACAATACTTATAATGCCATTGAAGAGCTCAAGAAATTGGGCCACGAGAACATTACTGCTGCTTCGTTACTAGACGAGAAAGTGGTGAAGATCGTTCGCAAAATTCTGGTGGACTCACCAATTCGTCAGATGCCGAGGGAGAGGGTGAAGGAACTGATCCTCGATAAGGCCAAGGACAATGCCCTGGGGCCGTTCCTGTTAGAGAGTCCGAAAGTTTTAGACTTCCTGGCCGATGTCCTAATGGATAAGGATGCTTTGCCGGCCCTGATGGGGATCTTCCTGCGTAAGGACGATCTCAAGTATTACTTCTACCTTTGGATCGGTATTGTGATTATGGGATATCTCTTTAAACGCTTTTTCGTTCCGGTGGAATGGGTTGGTTGGAAGGAGATCCTGGCCGCAATTGCGATCAATATTGTGATCGTCTGCATTTGTGTCACAGTTTTTTACCAGACCTTCAAAGAGGAACTCGATCCGCTTTTAAGAGTGGTAGGGAACTATATCTAGAACTTAGGAACACATCCGATTTTACGGTCGTGTGGCGGATAAGAAGTCGTACTACCAGTCGAAGTAGAACCACCCGAAGAAACGTTACTGTTCCCCAATTCATTCGCACCACGAACTCGGAAGATTCTCTGAGTAGAGGTCTTCACGAAAGGCGAGGCCTTATTAAGTGGGTAATAGAAATAAACGGCATTGTTGGCAACGTTATCATCAGTTGGAGCTGTTGGAACGTTACTCTTTAAATAGAACCATACTGCTTTCAGATCAGTTTCACGGATAAGGATGTAGTCTTTGAAACCAGTGGTCGTATTACCGTTACTGTCAGTCACAGTTTCGGCCGCTTTTTCACCAATATAAAGACCTTCAGTATCCACTTCAATAATGTCTCTCATCGCTTTGAAGAGCGGGTTTGAGCTATTGTAGTGAGTAGAGTTCAAGCAATATGACTTGTACGTCGATTGATCAATCCAAGGGGCCATATAGTAACCCAGAGGCTGAGTCGTATTCGTTGTATTACCAGCGTCTTCAGAAAGAGTCGGTGAACCCGGCCAAGAGAAAGTGGCGAAGAAGTTAGTTCCAGTAGGAACAGTACCGCCGAAGTTTCTCGTCTTCTGAATGATGAGTTCGTTTACGTCGATACCACCAGAACCGTTGTTATCGTAGAAACGTGGATCAGTTGTGTCCCAAAGGTTAAACACACCTGGGATCGTTTCAAAACGAGGATATAGTTCACTATCAACCGCTCCATAAAGAGGATTGAAGATATCGTGACAGATCAGGTTCGAGTTACCGGCCGGAATTGGTGTCGGCGGCATCCGAGGAATGAAGTAGAAATGCATACGATAGGCCTGATCATAATAGATATCACCAGTCGAATCGTCGGTAGAGAACTCACGCACCATACAAGTGTACTGAGAAATCGGAGCATTTTTTAAAGGACCAAGAGTCGGTGAGCTCACATCAGTTGAGAACTTCACCATCTGAATGGAGTTTGATCTTGCTTTAGAAGTCATCTCTACCAGAGTCAGAACGTAGGTCTTGTCGTAAGCAAGGTCATCTTGAATATTGGCCTTAATTGAGTTCGAGTTGAGAATATTATCAACGGCAACATAGGTAATGTTACCCTGATCATCTTTTGCTTCTAATTTACATTCTGGGTTTGCTGTATCAGTTGAGAATGGAGTCGTACACCAGGCGTATACGTTACCTAGTCCACTTAATGAAATGTCTTCAGTGACTGTGAAGTTCGCAAAGAAGGTCTCTGCACCGCTAGTATTTTTACCGGCACAGAAAGAAGAGCAGTTACCGTAACTCACAGGTTTTGAATCTTTACAGGCACAAAAATCAGATTTGAAGTAAATGGCACCCGTTGGACGAGTAGGAGTATCGTCATCACACTTAGGAAGATCTTCGGTCACTTCCTCAGGAACGTCCGTACAGGTAGGCTTGTCAGTTGAAGAACCTGGGGTAATAAGGGAACGCTTAGGAATAGTGTCCTGACAGGCCACCATGATTGCGCTTAGCGCAAGCAGGGTCAGAATTTGTAAAAATTTATTAAATCGCGAGTCCATATTCCTTATTCCTCAACGACTTATCGAGTCTATTTTGGGTTTCCTTAAACAATTCTACGCTTAACCGAAATTCCACTTGAGTTTATTGCACACTGTGCAATAATTTCTTATACTTAGGGAAGATGAGGGATTCTTATTTAGAAAAAAATCGCCCATACCTTGAGGCAGATACTAAATTAATTTTTCGGGTGACCGATAAGCTCTCAAAATCATACAAATATGATAGTCCCGTAACAGGAGTGGACAATGACTAAAGCTGATTTGATTGCCGTGATTGAAAAACAAGCAAACCTTCCTCATCATCAAGCAGAGAAGATCGTGAACATCTGTTTTGATAGCATGATTCAGGCACTATTCGACGATGAACGAATTGAAATCAGAGGTTTCGGTTCATTCGCAAATCGTAATTATAAAGCTTATGAAGGTCGTAACCCGAAGACTGGTAAAGTTGTGAAGGTAAGTCCAAAGAAAGTTCCATTCTTTAAAGTTGGTAAAGAACTTAAAGAGATGGTGGATGAAGGTAAAGATAAGTACGTCATTCGCGAAGCTTAATCGCTCATAAAACCCCGCTTCGGCGGGGTTTCTTATTTGTGCTCACAATGCTAGTTTCAAAGCATGAAAGCACTTCTAATTCTCGTTCTTTTAGTCCCTTTCATCACTCTGGCCGAGACCTATCCTCGTGAATGGTGGGTTGAAGTTCCTCGCTCCGAAGCTGCTAGTTGGGAAATTCTCCCGCAAGACGCTAAATCCGGTGAAGTCATTCTTTCTAAAAGAACCGAATTAGGCATTTTTTCAAATTTTGGTGCAACTCCATTCATTCTTGATGGCAAACGATTCGCTTCAGTCGAAGGACTGTGGCAGTCGATTAAATATCCTGATCCGGCCATCTCTAATGATTCTCGTTTTCAGATCAAACAATGGGCCTTCACTCGTGCGGAAGTGGAGAACATGATCGGAACTGATGCCAAGAACGCTGGAAATCTTGCAAACAAGATCTATTCTCAATTCAATCTAAAATTTGTTAATTGGGGAGAACACTTCTTCGATTACGTTGATCATGCTGAAGGTTCTGCTTATCACTATGACCTTATTAAAAGAGCGCTCCGAGCAAAGCTGGATCAAACGCCGGGCCTCTGGAATCTTCTTCTAAAAACAGGTTGTCTCACTCTGAAACCGGACCATAAAGCGGGTGCAAATGAACCCGCTTCTTACCGCTACTATGAGATCTACATGGAACTCAGAAGTGAGAGGCAAACTGACTGCCATTAGCAATATACCTCAAGACTAAAACTTCATCGTTTCCTCTAAGAAGAATGAAAAAAAAACATCCTTAAGATTTCTTATTCTTAAGGCTATATGAAATCTATGTTCACAGCGTAGATTTTCATGTAATTCCCTCTGAAACCGATAAGCTTATACAAATGAAATGGTGGAAAAATCTCTCAGTATCTAAAAAACTTTTTGGAGTCATTGGCTTCATGGGGTTGATGATTGCCGTTGTGGTGATCATGCTGGTCTTCGCCTTAAAAACAATGAGTGCAGTACGTGCATTCGTTGCGGGCGAAAGTGACTGGTCAAAAGGTCAGAAGGATTCTCTCTCTGCACTTCAAAATTATCTCATCACCAAAGATGTAAAATTCTATCGCATCTATCTTGAAAGAATTGATGTCCCACTTGGAGATCAGCGTGCTCGTCTTGAAATGGAGAAGAGACACATGAATCCTAAGATCGCGGCCGACGGACTTATTCGAGGTAAGGTTCACCCAGATGACATTCCTGAAGTGATCAAGTTCTACCGACGTTTTCATCAGGAACAGCATCTCGTTCAGGCGGTGAAGGCATGGAGAAAGGGTGATGTTTACATTGATGAGATGGAGTCACTTGGTAAAGAGATCTATAATAAGTATCGCCAGAGTGGAGAGTATTCACCGAAAGAATTTAATGTCATTCTGGAGAGAATTTCTGATTTAAATGATAATTTTACCGCCGTCGAGACTGAATTCTCCAAAAAAATAGGTGCCGCCTCTCGTTGGTTAGAAAATGTCATACTGTGGCTTCTGGTCACATCTGTCATTTTGATTCAAGGTTCAGTTGTTCTTCTGACCTTCTCATTCAGTAGCAGTCTTACTCGCGCTCTTAAGCAGTTTAACTTTGTGACGACCGAGGTGGGGAAAGGGAACTTCAGTGAGTATGTTGAGGTCAATTCAAAAGACGAATTGGGGCAGCTTGCAAACTCAATCAACGAGATGATTGTTAATCTTCGTTATCAAATTCATGAACGTATACATGCTGAAGAAAGTGAAACGAAGATGAAAAGACTTGCGAATTCGATGCCTCAAATCGTTTTCGTTCTGGATGCTAATGGCGAATGCCAGTTCTACAATGCTCGTTGGTGGACCTTTATTGGAATGACTCCGCAAGATCCCAAAACGGTGAAGTTTACAGATTATATTCACCCTGATGATAAACCTCTCGTGATGCATAACTGTCGTGAGGCCCTGAGTGAACACCGTACATATACCGGTGAATACCGCTTAAGAGATAGAAAAGGGAATTACCGTTGGTATCTTGAAAGATGTGTGCCGCTTTTAGACATAGACGGCAAAGTTGTTCAGTGGTTTGGTACGGCCACGGACATTCATGATTTGAAGTTTGCTCGTGAAGAACTTCAAAAAGCGGTAAATATCCGTGATGAATTCTTATCAGTTGCTTCTCATGAATTAAAAACTCCGCTGACATCACTGAAGCTTCAGTTCCAGTTACGTAAGCGCTACATCGACAAAGGTGAGATCGCCCGATTTACGCCTGAAAAAATTCATAGCATGACTATGGATGATGAAATGCAGCTGAATCACCTGGTAAGACTTGTTGATGACATGTTGGATGTTTCCCGTTTAAGAACAGGGAAATTCAATCTTCAGCCTTCAAAATTCAACATGACCTTGATGTTAAATGAGGTCCTGAATCGTTTCACACCTCAGATCCAAGAGACCGGCTCGGAAGTGTCATTAGATGCTCCTTCTGAGTTGGTTGGAAACTGGGATCGCTTCCGTTTAGAGCAGGTTTTTACTAACCTTCTGACCAATGCCATGAAGTACGGAAACAATAAACCCATTAGCGTTCGTCTGATTGAAGAGGATAATCGTGTGAAGCTTATGGTGACAGATCAAGGTCGCGGTATTGCACCTAAAGATGTTGAAAGAATTTTCGAACAATTTGAACGGGCAATCGCTTATCACGAGGTGAGTGGTCTAGGACTTGGCCTTTATATCACACGACAAATTGTCATAGCCCACAATGGATCAATCAACGTGAGCAGTGAAATTGGGAAGGGCACAACCTTTACTGTTGTCCTGCCAATGGTCTAGTGCGCTTCCTGAATGAATACTTAAAAATGATTTTAAGATAACGAGAATCAACATTTCTCGCCATTGCCGCCATTCGGATCGAGCAATAAAAACTCACTGTAAAATTGAAGAAGCCAATTGTAAGGACACTTAAAACCATATTCAGCATGGTCGGCCAGTCTCTCAGAAAATCCCATTCCATACTATTAAGAGCGAGTGTGATGGTACCGGTCGCAAGAGTCACGTGGCGAATATCAAGGGGCAGACCAGAAAACTTACCGATAATGATTGGCGTCGCCAATAAAAATGCAATCGACGTATTACCCGCAATCCCGCCCATGGTAGCGGCGAATTGATCGGCCATGGAATTTACATGTACTTTTCCGAAAGCATTCTTAAGAAGAGTATTATTTCTGATCGCCTCTGGTATTTCTCTAAAAACAAGCCAGTTCTCAACCCATCCTGCTACCACACTTGAGAGCCATAAACAGACGCCTGTAAGAATAGCAAATGGGATAGTGAGACTGGTAAAGATATTATGCTTATCAATCGTAGAGGCCGCATAGTCTGCAGTCATAATATGATGACCAAAGAGATAGACCCATGCCCAATCAACCGCAATGGTAACAGGAATAACCAGTAATAGGTTTCCGAAAGTCGTCAGTAATTGGGAGTTAACAATCTTTTTTACTTCAGAGGTCACTTCATCTAATTCTTTTGTTTTCATGAAAGATTCAAACTTTCTTGAAAGGGCAGAAGCGAGATAGGCCGGCTGTTTACTTGAAAGGGCCAGATGCCATTTCTGCATGGCCAGGAAACCGAAAGCATAGTTAACAAAGAAAAAGAAACCTTCGAAGAATAAAGGTAAGTGGAAGGCCCCGATATAAAATTTCACTACGGCCGTGAAAGTTGTGAGAATACCAGCCAAGGCAGCGGCGATAAACAGGGTCCGCTTCTCATCCTTTGTGGTCGCGATATAGTGATCCCCTTTTTCTCCGGCCCGCTCAACAATTTTTCTGGTTAAGAGATGAAGGTTCTCACGGATATAGTCATTCACACTGCGACTTTTTAGTTCATCACGGACCAGACGACCGATAAACTGCCCCGTCATGACTGGGCCCGCTTCTCTTTCAAGATAGATGAGCATCTCAATACGATCGAGGATCGAGCTGATCTTCTCGAGCTTAAAGATGAGGTCCACCGAAACTCCGGTCGCTTCGATATTATTGCGAATAGTTTGGAGATCCAGGCGGGAAGCAGATACTTCCCTCAAAATGAGCTCATCATCTCTTTGTTCACGGTTAATCGCGCGGTTCAGACGGAGAAAGCTTGAATCTGTGAAACGCTTCTTGTCGAGTCTTCGACGAATGTCTTGGTCGGTACCAAGTGACGCAATCTTTGCACCAAGAATAATCATGGCCTCGATACGATCGTTTTTAACTGCATCGAAGCTAATTGAGTTTTTATGAGCAAACTCTTCAAAAGCAGGTAGGATATTTTTAAAGGAAGTTTCTATCCAGATGGCGTCTTCTTCCGCAGCAAATAGATTCTTGAAAGTTTCCGAAATGTCTTTTTCAGTAAAAGTATCTGGTAGAGAATTTTGAACCATACGATTGGTTAGCTCTACAAAGAATCCAGGTTTCTCTGAAATTCCAATTAAACAATATAGTCCAACAGCTCCCCCTGGAACCATAAGCTCCTGGAGAGTACTTGCCAGATGCTGGGCCTCTTCAGGATGACGCTCAAGAAACTGGAACAAGAATTTAAATCTTAGATCCCGCGAGTGGACATAGCTTGGAACTCCTTCTGGTGGAGGAGACTTAACCGGTAAGCGTATCCAGTCCATAATAAGGCCAAGGGCGACCATTCTTTCTTTGAAAGTATATTTGGGATCCAACTCAGATAAATGAGTCGCTAGATCTGAAGGAGTGAGATCACTTGAAAGGGCACTTTTTATCTGACGAATGAACTTTAGCATGGAGCTATTTTATGCTTATTTGCGCTTTATCGCACGAACATTCATACCGCCAACCGGTTTTAAGCTGACAGAGGCCACCTCTTGAGGAAGGTCAGTATGAATGAGTTCGAAAGAAAAATGTTTAATTAATTGATAGAGAATGATCGCCATCTCGCTCATGGCAAATGCCTCAGCGATACATTTTCGAGGACCTTTTGAGAATGGCAGATAGGCAAATGACTTTTGAGTTTCCGCAGAAGCAAATCGTTCGGGATTAAATGTTAGGGCATCTGCAAAGTTCTCTTGGTTTCTTTGGATCACATAAATCGGAATTACCACATTTGTATTTTTAGGGATGGTATAAGGGCCAAGTGTATCAGTCTCGGCGGTCTTTCTGGATAGTACCGGAAATGACGGATAAAGACGCATGGATTCCATGATGATCCATTGAAGGTAAGGAATATTCTCGAGTGAGTTCTCGGAAATTAGTTTGTGCAATTTCTCCTGAATTTCTTGATGCTTGGCCAAAAGACCAATTGTCCAGGTAAGCGAGTGGGCCGAGGTCTCGTGTCCTGCAAGCAGCATGGTTAAAATCTCATCGTGAAGCTCATCATCACTTAAGCGGTCTTTGGTTTCTGGATCAACGGCGTGAACCAGTCTTTCAAGAACGCTTGAAGGATGAGAGTTTTGTCGTCCTTTTTCTTGAAGAATCAATTTATTCACGATGGTGCTTAAATTTTTATAATGACGATGAAATGCTTCATTCTTCTTAGTAGGTACCCAATAAGGAACTGGGAAGAATTGAAAGATCCTCTCGTAGGTGACAAGTGACGTGAAGTGAACTGCCTCATTTACTTTATGGGCGTCTTCTTTACTAAGACTGACCCCGAGTAAAGTATCGCAAGCGATTTTGAAGGTGAGAAACTTCATCTCTTCACAGACATCCATCTCACTTTTGCCGCTCCATCCTGAAATATGCTCAAGACAAAGCCTCTCAAAGTTTTTATTGAAGCTTTGAATCGCCTTGGCATTAAATTCTTTAGCAATGATTGTTCTAATTCTTAGCCAAGATTCGTAATCATTGTTAGTGGCAAGACCATTTCCAACTACGGCCCGAAGTTCTTCAATCTGTTCGCCCTTGATATAACTCTTATGATTTTCCACTAATACTCTGCGAGCAAATTCCGGAGAATAGATAATGATGGAATTCATGGGCCACGGGAAACTGCCGATGTCTCCATAATCACGATTTACCTTTGTGAATGCTCCGAGAATGTCTCGCTGAAAGAATTGAACGTAATGGAAATAATCAATTCCTCGAGGTCCGGGAATTTTTGAGAGATCAACAAATGATAGGGCCTTGGTGAAGGCGGATCGTCTGTTCTTATTGGCCATGAATTAATGTTACACTTTGTTTTTTTGTCCTTCACCCCAAATGTTGTGAAGATCAAAATATCGAGCGATAAAGTTACCATTATAAGCGGCAGCCTTATGAGTTGGAAGGGTCTCCTGGGCGAGTTTCATTGGGTTAAAAACGTTAAGCCTCATGTGATGGCTCTTATGAAAGTAACCCCCGAACGTAATGTAATTAGCGACCTTGTAGTAGAGGTTGTGATTTAAGTTCACCATCTCAACCGTCCCGTCTTCCAGGTCACGGTGACAAACATAATTAATGTGAGCAAGAATCGCTACGTTACTTAAGAAGGCCGGAACGTAGAAGAACAAGAACAATGTTTTTCCAAATAATAGGTACCAAAACGTCAGCTTCAGCACGAGATTCAGATGAAATACTACCGTCTGAGTATTCATGATGAAAATATAATTCTTCGTCTGGCCATGCTGAATAAAAAGATACTTCTTTGCCACCACGATCATATAGCGCATAGGTGCTGATAGGAATTTAAGGAAGCTCATTCCCTTAGGATTCACTGGATCAAGTTCATCATCAGAGTACTGATGGTGGAGGAGGTGAACGAGAATAAAATTTGTAAATCCATAAAGAACCCACGTTCCACAAAATTCTCCCACAGCTCGGTTTATAAATTTATTACTTACGTTCCCATGTGAGGCGTTGTGAATAAACGAGGCCACCATACATCCGAATACGAGGGCCACTGGCAACACCGCTAAACCCAGGGATAGGTTTACTGAATTTAAGTCGCGAACAAAGTAGAGTATCGAGATGAGTAACGCAAAAACCACCATCTCAATGAGATAGACCCTAAGGAGATACATGGGGTCCTTTTTGATCTTTAAGTAGGTTTGTGAGCTAGTCATACCGAAATCCTGCACCATGCGTAAAAATATACCAATACCGTTTATAAAAGATCCAAATTCTGGTACTATTTATTACAAAAGGACCCAAAATGGCCAACGTTAGCTATGAATTAGTGATGGCAGAGCTTAAAAAAGCTCTGAGAAGACAAAATACCTCTTATGCCGAGCTTGCCCGGCAAATGGATCTGCCGGAATCGACCCTCAAAAAGTGGTTCAATGCGGATGATGGGTCTTTCAATCGCATTAATATGATCTGTCAGGCCATGGGTCTTTCGGTTTTTGGGGTGATTAAGAATGCAGAAGAACAAAACGTTCAGACATTTACTTTTCATGAGGCCCAGCAACAACACTTTTTAAAAGATAAGAAGTCTTTCGTGGTTTATTGGTTGTTAGTTTACGAGAGAAAGTCTGTTGATGAAGTTATGCAAAAACTTGAGATGGATAAGGACGATATTAATAAAATTCTACTACGCTTAGATCGATTGGGGTTAGTACAATTTGGTGCTGAAGATTCTCTAAGAGTTCCGAAGATGAGACCCATTCGGTGGAAGTTTGAAGGCACGTTTATGACTGAACTCCTTCGAGACTGGGTCACAAAACTTTTTAAAGACAATCTTATGAATAAGAAAGGTTCTGCTCTTATGCTGCAGTTCTTTCAATTGACGCCACAATCAGAAGATGAATTCAGAAGGGAAGTCGCTCAGCTTGAAGAAAAATATGCTCGTCGAACAATTTTAGAGCTTAATAATCCTACTCAAAAGTTAAAACAAATTCGTTATATCTCTGCTCTGGCAGAAGGAAGTTTTGTCGACGAATAACTTCATTTCCGGGTATGATAATCTCCCTGGAGAAACTCGAATGAAAGCAGATAAAATTTTTTATAATGGATTAGTAACAACAATGGATCCTTCTAAGCGTGAAGCAACTGCAGTTGCAACACTCGGTGGAAAGATCATTAAAGTCGGCAGTGACAAAGAAGTCATGGAGCTTGCCGAAGCATCAACACAAAAAATTGATCTTCATAAGAAGCGTGTGGTTCCTGGACTTATTGATTCTCACATTCACGTCATCCGTGGTGGACTGAATTATAATATGGAACTTCGTTGGGACGGCTTAGAGTCTCTGGCCGATGCCCTCCGAATGCTTAAAGAACAAGCACGCGTTACTCCAGCTCCACAGTGGGTTAGAGTGGTTGGTGGCTTTACCGCTCATCAGTTCAGAGAAAAGCGTCTTCCGACCTTGGAAGAGATCAATGAAGCTTCGCCAGATACTCCCGTCTTTATTCTTCATTTATATGACCGCGCTTTACTTAATCGTGCCGCATTGAAAGTTTGTGGTTTTGATAAAGACACGCCTAATCCTCCGGGTGGAATGATTGAAAAGGACTCGAAAGGCAATCCAACCGGAATGCTACTGGCAAAGCCTAATGCCTTGATCCTGTATGCGACATTAGCAAAAGGCCCAAAGCTCCCTCTTGAGTATCAGATCAATTCAACTCAACACTTCATGCGCGAGCTAAATCGTCTTGGTGTCACGAGTGTGATCGATGCGGGCGGTGGCTTTCAAAATTACCCAGAAGACTATGAGGTCATTGATAAGCTCGCAAAAGAGGACAAGCTTACTCTTCGGATTGCTTACAATCTGTTTACTCAAAAACCTAAAGAAGAACTAGCAGATTTTAAACGTTGGTCTGAGATGCTTAAACCTGGTGAAGGGACTGATATGTACCATCACAATGGCGCTGGCGAGATGCTCGTATTCTCAGCAGCAGATTTTGAAGACTTCCGCGAACCTCGTCCTGATCTTGCTGCCAATATGGAAGAAGATCTAGAGAAGGTGGTGAGACTGCTGATTGAGAAACGCTGGCCTTTTAGAATGCACGCAACTTACAACGAAACGATTGAGCGGGCCCTCAACGTTTTTGAGAAAGTGAATAAAGATACGGCCTTCAATGGTATTCATTGGTTCTTTGATCATGCTGAAACGATCAATCAGAAAAATATCGATCGAGTGAAGGCATTGGGTGGTGGTATCGCCATTCAACACCGCATGGCCTATCAGGGTGAATACTTTGTAGAGCGCTATGGAAGAGATGTCGTGAGAAATACTCCACCTGTAAAAGACATGTTGAAAACTGGTCTACCTGTAGGAGGTGGAACTGATGCGACCAGAGTCGCCAGTTACAATCCTTGGGTGAGTCTATACTGGTTAACGACCGGGAAAACTCTGGGTGGAATGGTGATGTATCCAGAAGAGAGACTTCTTGAAAGAGAAGAGGCCTTGAAAGTTTGGACATTGTCTAATACATGGTTCTCAAATGAAGAAGGCAAGAAGGGGATGATCAAAGAAGGAATGTTCGCCGATTTAACTGTCTTATCCGATGACTTTTTTAAAATCGATGCAGAAGAAATTAAAAACATCACGTCTCTTATGACTGTGGTGAATGGAAAGATCGTCCATGGGGATGATGACTTTAAAACTCTCGCTCCCGTCCTTCCTCCGGCCATGCCAGACTGGTCACCAGTTCGTACCTTCGGTGGATACCAGGCAAAACGCTTCATGGTCCATCCCACTGAAGTAAAAAGCTGCTGTCCCCAGCACGAGATGCCGAAACTTAGAAGAAACTCGATTGAAGAAGCTGTCTTTGATTGGGGATTGGGGTGTTCATGTTGGGCGTTCTAGATCAGAGATTCTTTTTATGGATACTAGCTTTCTCTGCCGGTTTCATTGATACCGCTACCTTTATTGGTGCTGCTGGAATTTTCTCCGCTCATGTGACAGGTAACTTTGTGGTCTTCGCTGCCACTCTTGCATCCGGACATCACGCGGGCCTCTCTAAGCTTGTGACTTTTCCATTTTTTGTCGCAGGTGTTTTGATGGTGGGATATTTCAATGGAAAGCTTTGTAAAAAACGTGGCTTCTTTTTTATGATCTCAGGCCTAGTGATCCTAAGTGGAGTAGGTCTGATTTTCTTCAAAGATGGAACAAGCTTCTATGCTTGTGTCATGGGACTGGTCTTCGCCATGGGGATGCAAAATGCGGCCCATAAAATTTTTTTGAAAAATACTCCGACTTCAACTGTCATGACAGGAAACGTGACTCAGTTCTTTCTTGATTTGATTTCTAAGGTAAAAAGTCCTATTTATTTTTCGACTATTGAGATGGTTGTCTCATTCTTTGTGGGCTGTGTTGCAGCGGCCTTATGTGGAATTCAATTTGGTATCGTCAGTGTTATTCTTCCAGGAGTGCTCTTACTCGTCTCATCAATTATGATTAAAGACTAGGTAGGTTAATGGTCATTCGACTGGAAGAAAGTACAGTTGTCATCATCGTTATCTTTCACATCCTGGGCGTTATTGCCGCTTTCTATGCTTTATTTCAGTCGAGGACTCCCCAAGGAATGGTGGCCTGGGCAATTGGACTAGTAACGTTTCCTCTCATCGCGCTTCCCGTGTTCCTGCTCTTTGGAAAGCGTCGACCATCCGGATATCTTGAATTTGATGTATTAAAAGAATATCCCATCAACAGTCACGACCTTGTTAAGCATTTTGAAAACAAAGTGGATTTTCTCACTCTGAGTGAGCATCCCTATATGGCCGGTAATGACATCAAGCTTTTGATAGATGGAAAGACCACTTTTCATAGCATGCTTCAAAGTATCGACGAAGCCAAAGAATACGTCCTTCTCCAGATGTATATCTTCCGGACCGATGCAGTCGGAAAGAAATTCGCAGAGGCCCTTTCCAAAAAGGCACGGGAAGGTGTGAAGGTTTATCTTCTTTACGATAATCACGCCATATTCATGAAACCTTCTGTTTTAAAAGAATTAGAAAAAGCGGGAGTGAAGTTTGGAAGTCATAGTCCAGGTAAGAGAAGCAAGTTTTATCTGAACTTCAGAAACCACCGGAAACTTCTTATCGTGGATGGAAAGGTCGGTTACTGGGGAGGAGTGAACATTGGTCTTGATTATGTTGGGGCCCTGCCGGAAATCGGCTATTGGCGAGACACCAATGTGCGGGTGACTGGTCCCGCAGTTATGCTTGGGCAAACTGAATTTGCTAAAGACTGGAACTGGTCTAAAAAAGATAAATTAGATGTCCGTTGGGAAGTGGCCGAACCAACAGGGAACACTTCACTTATCATTCACAATTCTAATCCTATTGGCCCTGAGGCGATGAATCTACTTCAACATGTGGAGATGATTAATTCTGCAAAGGAACGAATTTGGATCGCTAATCCTTATGTCGTTCCTCCCCAACAAATCATGGATGCTCTATCGATAGCGGCGATCAAGCATTTGGATGTGAGAGTCATCGCACCTTTGAAGAGTGATAATGATTATGTTTCAGGTGCGGCCGAAATGTATTATGAACGTTTACTAAAATATGGGATTAAGGTCTATCGCTATCAAAAGGGAATGATGCATCAGAAGGTCATGCTGATCGATGATAAGCTGGGCATTGTGGGATCTTCAAATCTAGATTTCAGAAGTATGTTCATTAATTTTGAAAATGGGATCATCACCAATGATAAGAAATTTCTTCTTGAGCTAGAAGCGATGTTAAAGCAAGACTTCAATGATTCAATTGAAATGGCGCTGGAAGATTATAAACTTCAAAGTTTCTATAAGAAGTTTCGTACAAGAGTACTCAATGCATTTGCCCCTATCATGTAGCATTTTCAGCTACAGAAATGTTATCAATTAAGTTTACAGGATTTTGGCAGCTGTTAAGATTTTATTCATGTATAAAAAAATAATTATAATGTTACTTGTGGCGTCAACAGCTTCGGCTATGGACATTTATTCTCGTGTCTATGTTGCTAAGACAGATACGACTCTTACATCCGTGTTTGATGAAATCAAAGCGACACCAGAAGAAAGAGAAGAGATCCTTCGCTTAAATCCTCAGTTAAGAAGAATGGATCGAATTTCTGCCGGTACAATTCTTAACCTCACTCTTTATCGTGGGACTACTAACACTGTCACAAGCAATCTAAAAAAGCTCAAGGTAGAAGATAAAAGAGTAGTGGAGAACACCTTGTCGGTTGGTGCTTTGCTTACTCTTGATTCGGTCAAAACTGGTCTTAACAATGATGCTGAAATTCAAACCAGCAACCGTTCTTATGGGGTCGGAATAAATTATGAAATTCCACAGAATTCATTCTTTGGACTAAATCTTTTTTCTCAGCTCACCAATGTTGATTTTGCCAATGTAAAAGTTAAGCAACAAACTGGCCAAGATAAAACCATTGATGGAAACGAAAGCCGTTTCAACTACGATGTGGGAATTAAGGGCATGTTCAATCGAACCAGTTTAAATAATCGATTTGCGGTCTTTCTTTCTCGTAAAGTGGATAATTTATACGACTACAGTAAAGATAAGACTTTTTATTCCAACGATCCCTCTGAATATGTGGCCATCAGTCGTTTTGCTGGATGGTGGTCAGGAGCTGAATTCACTCAGATATTGCCCTTTAAAAAAGTTCCACTTGAAGCTGGTATTGGTTACAGCTTTATTATGGACGGTAACGTGACTTCGGAAGACAGTTCTAAGGTCAGAAGTTTGAACGGCTCCAGAAGCTCGCTTTCTCTTACCTGGCGAAATTCAGACGCTCAGGCATTTGGAGTCAAGTATCAAAACTTCAGCTACCGATCTGAGTTTAATACTACAGTGGGAAGTTTAGGGATTTTTGCAGATTTTAAAATTTAGTTTTTATATTTAGGTTTCATCTTTGCAGTTCTTCTTAAGTCATCTCACTTAAGGGGGAACTATGAGTATTGATTTATTTAGAGACAAAGGTGTTTCACTCGATAAACAGCGCTTCACTTGGAAAGATTTAGTCCAGAAACCAATCAGCAAATTAAATGATGATGCGTTCACTAGAGTACGAATAATACTCATGAATGGCATTGAGTCTGAAGCAAATAGATTTAGTCACGCCTGCTCCCGAATGAATAAAGATCTACAATTGCCATTGGCAAAAATTCGGCGTGTAGAACAACATCAACAAACTTTAGTCAATTGGCTTCTTGGGGCAGATCATTCCCCATTGGAGACCACGATTGGGTTTGAGCAAGTGGCAATTGAAGTCACGGCCGCTGTTGCGCAAAAAGAGCCCGATCCCTATCTCGCTCAAGTGTATCGATATGGTTTGTTGGAAGATTTCGATCATATGTATCGTTATTCTGCTTTGATGGATCGATTGGAAGGAAAAGACGCCAATAGTATTCTTCAGGGCTATACAGACATTGTTCCTGGCCGACCAACCATGTTTGAGCATCGAGACCCGAGTGATGAACTCAGAGAGGCCTATGATAGAGAGAAGGCAGAGATGCTTTCAAAGTTTCATGCTCTCACTATTATGGCCGGTGAAAATCAAACTCATGATTACTATATGACAATTGGGCCGATGTTCTCGGATCCAACTGCAAGACAATTGTATGCGGAGATCGCTTCGATTGAAGAGCAGCACGTGACCCAATATGAATCAATCATTGATCCGAACGAGTCCTGGCTTGAAAAGTGGATGATGCATGAAGCGAATGAGGTCTATAACTATTATAGCTGTATGACCTTTGAAACTAATCCTCGCATTAAGGCCATCTGGGAAAGATTCCTTGAGTATGAACTGGGTCAGCTTCATGCAGTGATGGAACTCTTTAAGAAGACAGAAAGAAGAGATCCTGCAGAGATTCTTGATCAGAAATTACCATCTCCTATTGAATATAAGAGTCAGAGAGAATTCGTTCGTGAAGTTCTTCGTGAAGAAGTGAATCTGCGAGTTAAGGGTGATGAATTTGTGGGCCTTAACGAAGAAAGTCGTGCCACCATTCAGTACCGAGACTATATGAACTCCGAGGGCTGTCCGACTGAGATCGTGACTTCGGGTTACGTCTGGAAGCCAGGTACTGAGCTTGCGAATTTAGAAAACTTCAACATGAAACAATAAGAGGTGACCCATGAAGGATTTAATCAATTCAAATCAAGGTATCAATCGCACTGGAATGATGTCTTCTTTGGTCGACTCTCTTGAAACTAAAGAAGGTGCAGAAACTCTAACATCTCCGTCGGCCGGTTTTAGTTCTGAACTAGGGGAGAATCGAATTCGTTATATGCGTGAAGCGGAACCGATTGGTTCAATGCCGAAGCCTGGCAAAACCAAAGGTCTCTTTTCAAATGCTAAATCTAAGATGAGCCCGAGTAAAACTCTGCTCATGGATAAGCTTGGCGAACGACTGGCCTTTGAGAGAAGTGGTGTTCGTCTGTATGAGGCCCTTCTGAGTAAATACCACGGCAGTCCAAATAAAGAGATACTTCCGCCTCTTGAGCAATTAGAGCACTTTTACGAGGCGGAGTTAAATCACTTTACTCTAGTTTCGGATGTAATCCTGGAATTAGGTGGAGATCCTACCGCAGTAACACCTTCGGCAGACGTGACCGGTGTCGCTTCATGTGGTTGGGTGCAGGTTATCGCGGATCCAAGAACGACGTTCATGCAATCTCTAGAAGTTATTCATATGGCCGAACTGGTGGATAACGCTTGTTGGGAACTTTTGATTGAACTTGCTCGCAATAATAATCTCGAGCAGATTGCGTCGTCTTTCGAAGAGGCGCTTGAAGAAGAGCGCGAGCACTTGGAAAACGTTACGAACTGGCTTCGTGGAATGAGTCAAAGTGATGAGGCCATCTCTGAAATGCTTCTGACGTAATTCTTGGCAATTTTGCCAAGGCATAAATCTCACAAAGGAGATCTATATGAATCAGACACAACAAGGCGAAAACGAGAGACGTGAACAACAAAACGCTAACCGGAATGAGAACCGGGAAGAGAAACGCGATGAAAGACGCGAAGAGCGTCGTGACGAGAACCGTGATGAGAAACGCGAGGAACGTCGTGATCAACGTCAATAATTTGCAATCAAGGGATCTGCTTCGGCAGGTCCCTTTTGAAGCAGAAGATATTTATAAATACAAATTGATCTATGATCTTCAAGTTAGCCCAATCTCAGATGAGGTTCTATTTGAAGTGAAGACACCCGATAAGGAAATGGATGATTCCATTTCCAAAATTTGGATAGTCTCTCCTCATCGCAACGGCCCTCAGCAATTAACATTTGGATCGTCTTCTGATAGACACGTTCGCTGGTCTCCAGGAGGAAGTAAGTTTGCCTTTCTTTCCAGAAGAGAAGATAAGAAACAACAAATTTTTTTAATGAATAAAAATAGCGGTGAGGCCCATCAACTGACTCATCTAAAGGGAAACATCACCGCATTTGAGTGGGGACCTGAAGGAGATGTCATCTATGCCACTTCGATTGTGGAGTTGGAGGAGCGTCCTGAAGATATAAGTCCTGCAGAATGGCGTAATCGCCCTAAGGTGATTAATATTCAACGTTATAAATCTGATAACGGAGGATTTCTCCTGCAGAAGCATACACATCTATTTAAAATTGATGTGGAAACAGGATCTGCCACTCAATTAACAAATGGAGAATTTGATGTCACAAGCTTGGCCGTGTCACCTGATGGGAAGAGTCTCTGTTTTTGTCGTTCTCGAACTGGTGATGATTCATTTAAATCTGACCTATGGTCCATCAATCTAGATACGAATGCCCAAGAGCAAATGACCTATGACATACCTTCAGCAATGACTCCGAACTGGTCGCCTGACAGTAAATGGCTTGTTGTCGTTGGTTCTACTGAACCTGGTAGATCCATCATGTGGCCATGGTTAGTAAATGCAAAGAACAAAGAGATTCTTAAAATTGGCGATGGAGAGGCGGAGGTCTCAACGTTTCCATTGGCAAGTTCATCTCCAGTTTTTTGGTTAAATGACTCTAAGGCCTTTTACTTCACGTTAGCAAGAAATGGTCTCAGCGAGGTGGCCAAAGTTGATATCGATAATTGTGATATTGAAGTTATAATTTCTGGGGAAAGACAAATTTCTCTTCTTCGCGGTAACTCTGAAATACTTGCTTATTTATCGACTTCAATCGATGAACCTGGAGACATTTATATTTCTCCATTAGATGGTTCTAGCGAAAAAAGGCTAACTGAATTGAATGCCGATTGGTGGAAAAAGAAATCAGTACCAAATGTTGAAAAAAAGATATTTGAGGTTGGTAAAGGGAAGAAAGTTGAGGGATGGTTGATGACTCCTCAGGAAGCAAACGGGAAACTTCCATTGTTGATTGATGCCCATGGTGGGCCTCATAGTATGGTTGAGTTTGGTTTTTCTTATCATGTTTACTGGTATCTATTGGCCTCAAGAGGGTGGGCCGTCCTGGCGCTAAACCCTGAGGGATCCGGAAGTCACGGACTGGGTTTTGCTGAAGAATTAAGAGGGCGATGGGGAGAGAAAGACTTTTCTCAATACATGGAGGCGATCAAGATTCTTCAAGATGAAAATATTATTGATGATCGATTGGCAATCGCCGGAAAATCTTATGGTGGCTTCATGTCTGCCTGGGCAATTGGACATTCGGATGACTTCAAGGCCGCAATTGTTTCTGCGCCGGTAGTTAACCTTGAGTCTCATTACGGAACTTCTGATAGTGGATTTTATGTTGATGAATTCGACATGGACGCGGATATAAACCACTATCGTGAAATTTTTCGAGAGCATTCTCCTATCACCTATGCGGCAAATGTAAAAACGCCGACACTTATTCTTCAAGGTGAAGAAGATCAACGATGTCCGGTTGGACAATCAGAAGAATTCTTTTCTTCGATTGCAAAAAACTGCCCTGCTGAACTGATCTTATATCCTGAAGAGCACCACGATTTGGCCGAGGCGGGAAAGCTTTCACATAGAGTTGATTATCATCAAAGAATTGCTGATTGGTGTGACAAATGGGTAAACAAAGGAGGACATTATGTCTGACGATAAAAGCCAAAGACGCCCTCAGGACTCGCAAAGAATTAATCTAAGTGAAGATTATGAAGTAAGTTATTGGACCAAGGAACTCGGGGTTAGTCGGGAACATCTCGAGAAGATTGTGAAAAAAGTTGGTCCGATGGTTTCAGCTGTTAAAAAAGAAATCGGGAATAGATAGTTTATGAAAACCGTCGTCTAACAAGATATTGCAATTAGCAAATCCCGTTGACGGCGGTCTTGTGCCCCTGAAATGATCTAAGCATCAACTCAAATCAAGGATGATTTTGATGTTAAAGCGAGGATCGCTAGTTTTAGGGGTAGTTCTATCTTTATCTGCCTTTGCTCAGAATGATTATTCCACTCATGCAGGTGGATTGATGGATGAAGGACTTGAGATCACTGAGTCCATTGTTGAATTCCTTGAATCAAGACCCTGTGAATTCGGAATTCGTTCTGATTGTAATAAACCACTTTCATTAAAAGACATTCATACGTTGAAAGATATGTTCAGACGTCTCGACGGTTGGAATAAGGACACATTTGGAGACATTATCCCCGCCACTGATCATCTTCGTGGTTTACCGGTAGAAGTTGCAACGGGACCTTTTTCAATTGTAGAGAAAGGGAAAGGACTCAAAAAGTATATTAGGGTAACTCTTAATCCTGTGGAAAGAACGTCTCAGGCCTTCTTAAATGATGTTCGTATAAATGCCGCTACAAGTTTGTTTATGTACGACAGCCTCTTCAAGCTTTCGGGAGTGATGAGTAGGGCAACGAAGATCAGATCTATTCTTGAAAATGACATGGGACCTGATTCATCTATTTTAAAAGACCTCTTTTCAAATGGAATGAAACAAAATCTTTGGGCCAATACTCAAAATCATCTGATTATTCTGAATAAATTCGCAAGTTATTCGCCGGATTACTTTGATACATACATCGCTGGTTCATTTACCGCCGGGAAAATCAAGGACAAGGATTTTCTTTATCGTATGAAGAGTGTGCTGGTTCTTGGGGCCATGATGTCCCAAACTCAACTCGGGAATACTTTTGAGAAGATCGCTTTTAAGCTGAGTCAGATTTTCGGAAATACAGTAGGTCAGGTTCAGTCTCGCTCGGGAAAACTATTAAAGTATGCTTCGGATGCCACTTGGATGAAGAAGATAAAATCAAAGCTTCGCCCACTTGATGTTCTTCTGGAGAAAACACCTTTCCGATTAACGGATAAATTTATTCCTGGTCATTATGGGCATGCGGCTATTTGGCTTGGCTCCCCAGATGAATTAGTTAACTATCGCGTGAGTTATCAGGGAAAAGAAATTGCTCTACTTGATCATCCGGCGATGTTTCCTCATCTTGAAAAAATCTCTCAAGGAAAGCTTGTCCTTGAGGCCCTTCGGGAACCGGGTGTAACAATGAACACTCTCGAGCATTTCATGGATATTGATGATTTCCTGGTTCTCCGCTCAAATCAGGTAGGGAATCATGGAGAGATGATTCTTAAGGCCCTCGAGCAATACGGGAAACCATATGACTTTGGGTTTGATGTTGAAACTGAGTCGTCAATCGTTTGTTCAGAACTCATCTATATGGTTTATGATCAACAGGAATGGCCAACAGAAAGAAGTGCGGGCCGCTATACCATTAGTCCTGATCACGTTGCAGTAAAAGGGACGAATGGATGCTTTAATCCGGTTGTCATGTTTCACGACGGGTTAGAAGTTACCCAGAATCGTGAAGCAGAACTCGCGAAACTTTTAAACGGAATGAGTTCGAACGCTCGCTGCTTCTGATCTCACTTTAAGCATCCACCACACACCCATGAGACCGATGGCCGCAAGGATATGTTTCAGGGTGTGTCCACTCATCAGTTCATGGGTCCAGATGAAAACCTCTTTGTCTTTTACCTCAGTCCATTTCGCGAGACCGTAGAAAAGAAGGGTCACTCCAAACCAGCCTTTATGAGTGTAACGAGACGTGAAGGCGAGAAGAATTATAGGCACAGTTAGGAATGAACTAAATTGAACCCAGAAATAAAACCTTAAGTCATCTGTTGCGACCCACACGAGAACACTCACAAGACCCATGAGAAGGGCCCAGGGAAGAAGCTTTGTGAACTTAAATGAGATGTGTTCGGCAAGCATGATTACGTAAAGGGCCATGAACCCTGTGCTCATGGGCAAGCGGTCCCAAATCAGAGTGTAGTTATTTGGGGCCCAGTGATAAAAAGCCGAACCAGGTGCGACTAAAAGAATACTTACAAAGAAGGCGATCCAGGAATTTTTAACTGGAGAGTTGATCTTGCATGATTCTCTTAGACCTAAAATCCCAACGATCAAGAAAGCAAGATTCGAAAGCACATCCAACGTATTGGGAATGTTCCAAAACATTCTTTGATCCACAAAGAGATGATAGGAGAGTTCCTGCGGCATTGCAGGCTTGGTGAAAAAGAAAACGAATGTTGCGAAAGCTGTTCCAATGAGGAGAGCGTACTTAATCCATGGTTTTGCCATGGATTAAGATTACTCGATTAATGACCCAGAGGGAATTGTAAATTAAGACCCATAAACGTTTGAAAATTTGGTTGTCCATCACCTTCGTGCGCGATTGTCCACTGCGGTTCTACAAAAAGATTCATGATCGTACCGCTTTTGAGTTTCCAGACTTTGCCGGCCCCTGCACCAATCGGAATGTAATAGTGACCATTCTGCCAGTTAAAGTTCATGATGGCCGATGAACGGACATAGAAACTTTTGGGTAAATTGTAGATTAGGAAGGGTTGGAGAGTTGCGAGATTCTGAGTTGGTCTTTCACTTGGGCCCGCAAATGAATGTTGATAAGTAAGAAGTGCACCCATCATTCCCCAGTCACCTGGCTTAATCGCGACAGCTGAAGCACCGGCCTGCCATTTACCAGCACCCGTTTCATCTTCTGTTGCAGTCGGAAAAACAAAGTATGGGCCAATACCAAATTCCACACCATTTTTTGGTTTCATGAGAAAGATGTCAAAGATGTTAATGTCTCCGAATCCATTCACACCTTCATCTCCAACGCGAGGTACATTTTGATAGGGAATGGTCAGACGAGTGATCTGAGGAAGGCCTCCGATTTTTTGCGGTAGTGTTCCACGAGTTAAGAATGTGTTTGAAGTTTTATCAGAACCGAAGAGGGAAGAGGAGTAATAGTCTTGAAAATTCAATCCCAGCATTGGAGTGAGAGGATTGTTGGCAGTATTCATGTCTTTGGTGTCTGCCGCATTTGCAGCAAATGCAGATAGCATCAAAAAAGTAAAAAACAGTTTCACTCTATTCCCCCTTAGTCAAAATGCCGAAGGGAATGTTCATTAAGAGCAGAGAGTTATGAAAAGGGAGTATGCGGCGAAATTGGGCATAGGTCTTAAGATCTGTGCATTTACCTTCTGATCGCCCTCTGTTCCAATTTACATTGGTAGAATTTTAATAGGTGAGCCGATGAAAACTTTGCAGGAACTTGAATTCAGTACCGTGTTTCATGCTATGCCCGTTCCCTTCCTTGTGCTCAAAGCAAACTTCACGATTATTTTTGCCAGTGATTTGTATCTCCAGCTCACCCGAACAACAAACCAACAACTTCTTGGTAAATATTTATTCGATGCATTTCCTGATAATGCAGCAACTGGAGCTCATGGGGCCAAAATTCTTAAACATTCTTTGCAAAAGATGCTCAAAACTCTAAAGGCTGATTCCCTTGGAGTCGTTGTTTATGAAGTTTGGAATCCAGACTTAAATAAATTTGAGAAGCGCTACTGGAGCACGGTTAATTCGCCCATTGTAAAGAATGGAGAAGTGACCCACATTATCCATAAAGCCGAAGATGTAACGGATTTATTAGGAAATGTAGAACATATGCGCGGTCTTGAATTTAAGATCGCCACTCAAGCGGCCGAGATCAAAGACGCAAATATACGACTTCAGGAGGAGAAAGACACTCTTGAAAATCGGGTGGAAGAAAGGACTGAGGAGCTTACTCGAACTTCTGAACAATTAGAATTTATCGCAGACTCTATTCCAATTCACTTGAATCAATACGATTCAAGTGAACGTTTTATTTTTGTAAATAAGGCCACCCAAGACTGGTGGGGAATGCCTGCGAAAGACTTTATTGGAAAAACGCTACGTGAAGTTATAGGCGATGAAAAATATGCGGATTTTCGTCCTTTTGTTGAACGTGTCTTCAAGGGAGAAAATGTTATTCAGGAAACGTTCTTCAAAAACAAACAAGGCCGATTTTTTTATTTTATCAATGAATTTATTCCTCATTTTGATTCTCAAGGGAAAGTGGATAGCTTCATCAATATTGGTATGGATATGACCGAGCAGGTGGTGGCGAGAGAAAAACTTATAGAAAGCGAAAAAAGGTTTCGAGAATTGGCAGATTCCATGCCGCAGATTGTATGGACCGCCAATCCTGATGGGTATGTGGATTATTACAATCAGCGTTGGTATGACTTCACTGGACTTCCACCTGGCAGTGCTGGAAATGATTTATGGAACCAGGTCATTCATCCTGAGGATAAGGAGAGCTTATTCAGTGAATGGGACAAGGCCCTTAAAAGCGGGATCGTTTATGAATTAGAATTCAGAATTAAAAAAGCTGCAACGAATGAATACCAATGGTTCCTTTCAAGGGCAGTACCTGTAAAAGACAACAAAGGAATAATCATTAAATGGTATGGAACAAATACAAACATTCATGAACAAAAACAAATAGTGAGGAGCTTGGAAATTGAGCGAGACTTGAGGGAGCGATTCGTTTCGGCCCTTACTCATGATTTAAGAACACCACTGACTGCTGCCAGAATGGCCGCACAGTTACTCGCTAGAAAACTCTCTCAGGATCCTGACTTTCAAAAGTTCGCGATAAGAGTCACTGACAACATAGATCGCGCTGATAGCATGATCAGAGATTTATTAGACGCAAATTTGGTAAAAGCTGGTGAGAAACTTCCAGTAAAAATTTCATCTAGTAATTTGGATCGTATTGTGTCGAATGCCCTTGAGGAACTTTCAACCTTGCATGGAGATCGCTTCATTTATAACAAGCAAGGATCGTTCGATGGTTTTTGGGACCCAGGCGCCATGAGAAGGATCACTGAAAACCTTATTAACAATGCTATCAAGTACGGATCTTCGGGTTCTCCTATCACGATCAATCTGACGGAGGCCCACGATAGAGTTATTCTAAGTGTTCACAATAAAGGCTCTTATATTCCTCCTGAAGTTCAAAGTGGGCTGTTTGAGCAGTTTAAAAGGGCAGAAGAAGCAAAGAAAGGTGAGCAGCGTGGTTGGGGCATTGGCTTGAGTCTAGTAAAAGGTCTGGTAGAAGCACATCATGGACTGATAAAAGTTGAAAGTGATCCGCAGAGCGGGACAACTTTCATTGTGGAGCTTCCCCTTGATGCTCGGCCGGAGGCAACGCCTTTTTGAATAAGCACTGAGGGACAGGTGCAGGCCTGAACCTGCACCATATAGAGAAATTAAATTTTACAACGATCAACTCTGAAGTCGTAAGATTTAGAAACTTCTTTAAGTTCACCTTTCATTTTCTTAAACAATACGAGCGAGCAAACATTCATTCTACCATTCGTCTCATAATCCCATGCCGTTCCATCATTCATTAGCTTCAAAACGTATTCCCCACCAAGTGAATTTTCGAATTCTTTTGTGAGGTCAGCATTCTTACGTGTGCTAGATACATCTGCAATATTTCCGAAATTAGCTTCAGAGGCATATCCTCTCTCAATAGTTAAATAAACAACTACTGAACATGACTGTCTGTTTGTGAATCGATCTTTTTTTGGAGCTTCAATCGTGATTGAGTTCATGTGCTGGATAGTTGCTGATGCTGCATCATCCGAAGAAACTTGGAACAAAGTATTTGCTTCATTTACAACTGTAATTGCGTCGCCGAAGCCTTGAGGTTTTAGTGTTGAACAATAGAACTTAGGTGTCAGTTTAATTTTTGAGAAGTAAACACCAGATTGGTTTTCGAATTTCAGTTCAATCTTCTTAGTTGCGTTTAAAGTGGCAGAGGCCGCTTGCGCAAGTGTTGGAATTGAAGAGATCAATAAAACCGCGAACAACTTTTTCATAAATACTCCTTATAAGTATGGAGCGGTTATAGGCCTATGAATGGTGATGCTCAATGAGTGTGGATAAGGTAAGTGTTAATAGTGTTTACGAAAGTGGCCTGGTAAAGACACCCGTTTAAAATAAAAAACCCAGCGCAAGGCCGGGTTTAATTATTTGGAGGAGACGGGCGGATTTGAACCGCCGGCTTTACAGTTTTGCAAACTGCTCCCTTGGGCCACTCGGGCACGTCTCCAAAGTCGAAATTGAAGTAGGTGGAAGAGAGTTTCTGCGATTGCTACAAATCTGTCAAGCACTTGCAGAGCGTTAAAGCGAGAATATCATTGACCGGCCTAAGGTGTATGGTATATCAAACCGCCAAACCCTTCTTCAAAAGTGAATAATAATGAATCGCCGCGAATTCTTCCTGAGCTCTCTTGCTGCAACCTCACTCATGATGCTTCCGCCTTGGGCACGTGCTGGTGAAAAGTCTCTCATGGGTACATTCGGAATGGATGCGACTCTTCAGGATCTGGCCCCTCTACAAAGAGTTCCAAACTTCGCAGGCAGTACAGAAATTGAAGGTGATTTATTTGATGAGGCCCACGAAGTTTTTTGGGCGAAAGACTCTTATATCTCAAAGAAAGGTGGTATCCCGGCAGTGAGCGCACAGTTTGATGTGGTGATCATTGGTGGCGGTATTTCCGGTTTAGCAGCAGCTTACTATTTAGCGGGTAAGAAGATCCTTATCATCGATGGACACACTCGCTTCGGTGGAAATGCAAAAACTCAGCTCTTCGGAAGAAATAATTATGTTTCTCAAGGTGCTGCTTACATCACAATGCCTGAGCAAGGTGATGAGATCGATACATTTCTAAACTCACTAAAAATTAAAAATCTTTTTAGAAAAGTTGAACACGAAGCCGAAGCGGTCAATATGAATGGTCGCTTTATTAACGGTTTTTGGGACGGGGCGACTGATCCTGCTCGTGCAGACGAGTTCCGTTTTGCTCATAAGAAGTTCATGGATGTTTATGAGAACAATTATCCGGAACTTCCAATCTGGGATCCATCTGCGGCAGGAAGAAATCGTTTCAATGCTCTAGATGGAATTCCATTCACAAAATGGATTGAAGCTGAGCTTGGAAATGTTCACCCACATATTATGGAATATATCAGCATGTACTGCTGGTCTTCTTTTGGTGCCTCACCAGAAGAAATCTCGGCAGCTCAAGGTCTGAACTTCCTTTCTTGTGACCTTGCTGGAACACTTGTTCTTCCAGGCGGAAACGGAATCATCGCAGATGCGGTTTTCCAGAATTTAACAAAGAGAAACAATGTAACTTTCCTTAATCATGCTTTCGCCGTTGATGTTCGTTCAGAGGGTGGAAAAGCGGTTGTGTGTTTTAAAAACGGAATGAATCAGCTTCAAACTGTGAGTGCAAAACAATGTATCGTGACTGCACCTAAGATGGTTTCGAAGAAAATTGTAAATGGCATGGATCCAATGCAAGAGAAGGCGATGAATAGCATGCACTATCGCGCTTATCTTGTAGGGAACATCTTCCTTAAGAAGAAAATCCCTTCAATTGGTTACGATATTTTCACGATGAATGGACAAGTTCCAACAAGTGAGTATCAAGACAGCATGAAGCGCGTGTTCGCAGATGTTGTATTTTCTGATTGGGCCGTAAAAGATATGACAGATAAGAGTGTACTCACTCTCTATATGCCACTTCCTTACGAAATGGCCCAGCAGTTTCTCTTTAACCCTGATCTTTACAACAAGTACCTTGAGCGCGTGAAAACGAGAATTGCCCCAATGCTTCCGGGCATGGGTCTAACTTGGAATGACGTCGCAGGAATGCGTCTTGTTCGTTACGGTCATGCTCTTCCAGTTGCTCACATTAATGGTGTTCGCAATGGAATGTTTGAGACGGCCCATAGATCGATTGATAACTGTATCCATTTCTCGAACCAGGACAACTGGGGTAACCCTTGTTTTGAAACGAGCTTTGGATCGACTCTTGGTGTGCTTAGAAGAATTATGTAATTCAATTCTGCTTATTTCCTTCCGGTCTTCATGAGATGACTGGAAGGAATTCTTAAAAGTCTCTATATCCAGAGCATGAAACAAATCGAAAAATTCATTTATACAATTCGTGGTCAGAGAGTGATGTTGGATTCAGATCTGGCGGAGCTTTATGGAGTGGAATTAAAAGTTTTACTTCAGTCAGTTCGAAGGAATTTGGAACGTTTTCCAGAAGACTTCTTATTTGAGTGTGATTCTGGAGAGTTGAAGGATTTGCGGTCACAATTTGTGACCGCAAATCCTTCAACCTCTTGGAATGTCAAAAGAAGAACGATGCCATTTCTATTCACAGAACCAGGCGTTGCAATGCTCTCTAGTGTTCTGAATTCGACACAAGCAATTCAGGTCAACATCTCCATCATTCGCACCTTCATCAAGCTCAGAAGCTTCGTGAGCATGGATAGGTCAACTTCTCATAAAGTCGATGAGCTTGAGAAGAAAACGAATAAGCTCTTTAAAATTGTTTTTGAAAGGATGGACTCTTATGAAGAGGCGGTAACACCAAAGTTACAACCTCATCGAAAGAAGATAGGTCTTAAATAGGGTATGAAACAAATCGAAAAATTCATTTATACAATTCGTGGGCAGAGAGTGATGTTGGATTCGGATCTGGCTGAGCTTTATGGAGTAACCAACAAGCGACTTAGTGAGCAGGTAAGGCGTAATCTCTCTAGGTTCCCATCCGATTTCATGTTCGAATGTGATTTAAGTGAGTTAGACGATTTGCGGTCGCAATTTGCGGCCGCAAATCCGCTAAGTGGTTGGAATACCAAAAGAAGAACAATGCCAATGTTGTTCACAGAAAGTGGCGTGGCCATGCTTTCAACGGTGCTTAATAGTGAGCGCGCCATTCAGGTCAACATCTCCATCATCCGCACTTTTATCAAACTCAGAAGCTTCCTGAGTATGGAAAGCTCTGCCTCAAATAAGGTCGACGAACTCGAAAGAAAGACCAATAAACTTTTTAAAATTGTTTTTGAAAGGATGGATTCTTACGAGGAGGCAGTAACACCAAAGTTACCACCTCATCGAAAGAAAATAGGTCTTAAACGTGATCAATAATTCCGTGTTTCTTCGCCACTTCGTCAAAGTGCTGAACCACTTTCTTCGCCCAGTTACGTTTTTCAATGTACTGGCCAGGGTAGAAGCTCTTCTTAAACCCGTAAGCAACGATATCTTTTAAGTGCTTCGGCTGAATTTCAAAGTTATCCAGAGCAAGTTTGAACTCGCGAGATACTGTCGTATTCGAAACAAGACGGTTATCAGTACAAATTGTTACCGACATACGGTTCTTCAGCATTTCCTTGAAGTAGTGATCTTTGATCGACTTGATTTCAGGGTTTGTTTGAAGGTTTGATGTCAGACACACTTCAATCGTTGTGCGTTTATCAGCAACGAAAGTAATGAGGTCATTCAGATACTTCTTCTTGTCCGTTACAGCTGGATCAACAATCTTATTTTCGTCGAACAAGTAGTAACCGTGACCGATACGGTCAGCGTGACACTCAGTAATCGCTTGGAAAATACTTTCTGCACCGTAAGCTTCACCTGCGTGAACAGTCTTGTGCATGAAGTTCTTATGAGCGTAATCGTAAACTGTCTTGAATTTCCCTGGTGGGTAACCAGATTCCTGGCCCGCTAGATCGATACCAACGATAGGAATACCTTTCTCATCGCGGATTTTAACAGCGGCCTTCACCATCTGAAGAGCACCGGCCTGAAGAACTTCCATCTCTCTCGAGTACTCCATCGATTTGAAGAATCGAGTGTAGAAGGGAGAGTAGCCTTTAGGGCCGAACTTTCTCATGGCACAGCTAATGATCCCGTAATGGAATTCTGGCTTAGAGCCGTTCTTCACTTCAGGACGATTGTTGTATTCCTTTTTAGCGCGTTCTAGACCCTTATACGTGGCCTCAAGAACCGTCTCCATGGTCAGACCATTTTCAACGTCCACTAAAAGCTGAGGAGCAAAACGTGGTTCGATATAAACCACACCTTCATTTTGGTTATCGACCGCAAGTTCGTAAGAGGCCTGCTCGATGTTCTCGAGATCTCTTAGGGCCGAACAAGTGTACTGAAAACCGTGAAGGTAATCTGGAAGACTTTCGTAAGTGTCTTTGAACACCAACTCGCGAAGACCAGCTTCAGTGAAAGAGGGAAGGTTAATTTTTAGTTTTTTCGCCATTTCGATCAGAGAAGGAATTCTCAGTGATCCGTCCAAGTGCAAATGCAAATCGGACTTTGGCATTTCTTTGATAAAAGCGTCTGTGTATTTAGTCATCTTCCTAAGGTACAGGACTTGAGAGGAGATGAGCAAGCGATTAAGGGCTAAATTATTGGATTCAGTTAGTCAAAATTCCAATCAGAAAACACGGGACCAATGAAGGTCCCGTGTTTGTTTAGAAATTTACCAGCCTAGGATGTGGGCGAACATTAGAGGAGCAACAATAGTCGCATCCGACTCTACGATGAAGCTTGGAGTTTCTTTTGAAAGTTTCCCCCAAGTGATCTTCTCGTTTGGTACCGCACCTGAGTACGAACCATATGAAGTTGTTGAATCAGAAATCTGACAGAAGTAACCCCAAAGACGGATATCATCTTTCTCAAGGTCCTGACGGATCATTGGAACAACACAAATCGGGAAGTCACCAGCGATACCGCCACCGATTTGGAAGAAACCGATTGAGCTTGTTTCGGCCGTTTTCATGTACCACTCAGCTAGAGAAGTCATGTATTCGATACCAGTTCTTACTGTGTGAACGTTCTTCACTTCGCCACGCATGCAGAATGAAGCATACATGTTACCAAGAGTTGAATCTTCCCAACCAGGAACTACCATTGGGATGTTCTTTTCAGCAGCGGCCAGCATCCAAGAGTTTTTCGGATCGATTTGGTAATCGTTCTTGAATTTACCTTTTAGAAGAGCACGGTAGAAGAATTCGTGAGGGAAACAACGTTCGCCTTTCGCTTCTGCTTCTGCCCATTCGTTGGCCATAACTGCCCAGATTTTTCTCATAGCAGCTTCTTCTGGAATACAAGTATCAGTTACGCGGTTAAGGTGACGGTCGTAAAGATCTTGCTCAGCTTCTTTTGTAAGGGCACGCCAGTCAGGGATGCGCTCATAGTGCTCGTGAGCGACAAGGTTATAAATATCTTCTTCAAGGTTTGCACCTGTACATGAGATCGCATGTACTTTTCCGTTACGGATCATTTCAGCAAGTGAAAGGCCAAGCTCAGCAGTCGACATAGCTCCTGCAAGTGTTACCATCATTTTACCACCAGAAGCGATGTGAGCTTCATAAGCTTTAGTAGCGTCCATCATCGCAGCAGCGTTGAAGTGACGGTAGTGGTGATCCATAAATTGAGAAACAGGTCCTTTAGTTGTCATATTGACTCTCTAATATTTCCGGCTAAGAGGCCGGGGCTCATTCATGTAGAATTGGCCGCTATTTCATGCAATTTCGCACAGGTCGTCAAGAGGGGAATCTGAGAAAAAAAGCCCCCTACAAGAGGGGGCCACAAGGTATCCAATAGTTGGAAAAGAAGGGTAAATTTAATACTGACGAAGATCCTCGGCAGACTTAGAAATATGCCCAGGAGGATCACTCGCTGGGAAGCTTTCTTCGATGGCCTCATCCAGTTTTTCATCATCGGACATTAGCTGAGAAGTATCTTCTTTGCGAGTCGCCTCAGGATGATAAGTGCCCTTTTCGTTGGGCTTAATCATGTCTCGAAACTTCACAATCATTTCTTGTATAAAACTCATAACCACCTCACTTTAGTGTCTGATCTCAATATGCTGACTTTTAGTCGCATTTTGAGAAAGAGGTTTTCCTGTCACTGCTGATTTCACCATACCTACCATTTGAACCATTTTACTGGATGGTGAGTCCCATATTTCTGCGCTCTCAATCTTCACACTGATCAGAGAGATTTCGGGGTCCATAAGACCTTCCGGAAACCACGCCTTTAGAGTTGGAGTCCAGAGTTCTTGCATCTTACTTCGATCCTCGACGATATTCGCTCTGCCTGAAACAGAAACATAGCGCTGCTTACTAGGATTGGCGTAGGCGAGGTTCACATGCTGATCTTTCTCGATACAGTGATTTTTATGGGATGTTTTCTTTGAGAAAAACCAGAGCGTACCATCAAAGTTTTTTTCGTCTAATTTTTGGGTTGCCATCGGACGACTATGAATTGAGCCGTCATCACTAACTGTTGTCAGCATAGTGAACTGGATGTCGCTGATAAGACCTGCCAGCCGCTCCAAATCCATTTCCATATTACTCATAACCACTCCTTGGTTAATTTTCTTCCATTTATTCTACTCTCTTTGCTTCAGAATGAATTCTGGCCCGCATGAGAGGGGGAAAAGTAATTCCTTCAGTCAGGTGTCTAAAGTTTAGACACCTCTTCCCCCTCTAATTTTGAGCTGGTTTGGCATCAATATTGAATTTAACCGCTCAAACATTGGGGTAGTAAATATGAAACATTTGCTGATGATTGCACTTCTTTTGTCTGCTAACGCTGTTTGGTCAAGAAGAGGACCAATTCCGCACGAGCGTACAGATACCCCTAAAATGAAAAACACTACGACTGGCCGGTTTCTTTATCTAGGTGACGTACCTAAGTTTGAAGGAAATGAGTTAGAGATCACTATTTCTAAAATTCTTCTCACTGCCCGTGTAACGGCCCATGTAAATCAAGGTCGTATTAATACTTACGCTAACCAATTATTCATGCGCTGGAAGGCGATTAATGATGCTTCTACTGATCCGGCCTTCTCATTTCACCCACTGGTTAAAATTAGCAAACTGGCCGAAGACAAGCCTCTTAATACCCGAGCTTGGGCCAAGATCGCTGAACAATATTCTTCACACATCCTGGATGGCCAGGAAGGCATTTACCTCGATAAGCGTAATGAGAAGAACTATGTAAGCAATCAACAAGAAGATGAGTATGAGAACTTGATCTCTGAGGCCCACTTCAAATACTTATTTGATACAAATGAAAGACCTGAAGATGTTATTAATGATAATGCTAAACTTGAACAGCTTCTTTCTGAGCAAAATTCACAAAGACTTTTCAAAAAGCACATGGGTCACTTGTATACAGCAAGCTCGGATAGAGCGGGCTATTCTGGCTATCTGACTTTTGTATATCCGATTGCTGCGACAGTTGAAGGTCCATTTGATCAGCCAAAAGAACAAACAACTGATCTTAAAACAGCTGAATCAATTGAAGCTCGTTGGTGGTCAGATAAATGGAAAGATGAGTTTGGTGGTTTCCCGTTCCTACTCATTGAATGGAGTGGTGTGGCCTTCCATGGTCCGATCACAAACTATTCACCAATGGACGTTTGGTACTTACGTCGTGGTTATGTGTCTCACGGCTGCCACCGTATGGATTCATCAGACATTCTGGAGCTTCGTGCCCTAATGCCGGCCGATCTTAAAAAGGCCGCGAACAAGATTAAAGTGACTGTACTTGATTACTTTGACGTTACTGATTGGAACAAAGATGGTGTAGTTGAGGCCATTGACGTGAAGTACTATAACATTCCTGGTTCTATCGCCGTACCGAAAGGCAAAACGATCGATGAGGCGATTGCCCCGTACTTAGTGGAAAATCAAAAATCAAGATTTATCAATGCTAACCAGTACGCTGAAAAGTTTTATACTAAAGCGACTGATACTCTGAAGAACATTCCTAAGTATGAGATCGTTAATAAAAAACTTACTCGCAACGGAACACATTCAGAAGTTGGCCTTTACCGCTTTGACTATCGTCCAAACCGCATCATTCAGTATACTGAGGCCGGTTATAAGCTTATGGGCTTTGACGATACCTTCGGGAAATATCCGCCAAAGTATTTCCAGAAATACTAAGAAGAGGATTCCTGGTTCTTACGATAGATTGCAATAATAATTAATGAGTAGGCCCCCAATCGAATTAAGTAGATGAGGGGGCTTATTTCTTTTGCTCCACCAATGTAACCCAACAGCAATCTCTCAAACGACATAAGGAAGAATGCATACGAAAAGAAAAGAAAGAGTTTGTCATAAGTCTTTTTCCAAAACTTCCAAAAGAAAAGACCCGTCATCAGAGTCCCCATCATAATGACACCTGAAAAAAATGAATATGGTGGTAAATGCATATTGGCTCCTAAGTCTCTTCTTTAATTAAACCATACACCATGAGTATGATTGCAATCGTCCCCGGAATTGTTCTGATCGTAGACATATCTATATTATGAACGACTTTTTCATCCAGAAATAAAAGTATGTTGTTCAGAGTAAATCCGGTGAAGGCAATCGCACACCAAAAGAGCAATCGAAAACGATTTTCTTTGTAGGCCCGGAAAAGAAGAAGCGCACAAACAAAGCTAGTAATTGCACAAAGAATGTAAACCGCCGATGCCATATTAGTCCTTTTTGATTTTGAAGGCGTTGGCAAAGCTCTTCAATTTGTCTTGGGGCTTGTCGTAAATACAAGTAACGACCGCCACTGGTTTGTCGTGATAAAGAATAAAAAGTGTTTTTATTAATTCGTGATGCTCTTTAGGTGAATAAAAGAAAAAACGCTTCTCATCGACTTTAATAAGTCCTTTTTGTTCCAGGTCCTCTAATTGAATTGTTGCTGCAGTCACATTACTTCGAAGTTCTTTGCTCACATGTTGAGCGTCCCATTTCTTCTCTGGTGATGAAAACAACATTAAGAGAACCTCAAGATGAGAAATTGAATCGATGTATTCAATTAAGAACGATTTAATTTCTAAAGGTAACCTTGAGGTAGGCAAAATAAGTCTCCTTTCACTCTCAAAAAAACTTTTCGCGAGTCATTTTTCTTACTTGTCGCAATCTTGAATCATCTATACAAACGGTCATCAAAATTAAGAACAATTAAGAGATCTCATTTGTTCTTAAATTAATTGAGATCATTTTTCAAATTATTATTAGGAGTAAAATTCGTGAGAACGAAAACCTCTAGTACAAAATCAAGCAAGAAAGTTAACGTTACTCCTTCTGTCGTTTCAAGAAAACGTAATGATGATTTCTCTTCTAAAGTCGTGCGACGTACTTCTCGTGCTTATCAGGACGAATCTGAAAGAGAACAATTAAAGCAAATCCTTCTTATGGTTAAGGCCATTCGCAGCGGAGAGTTTTCGATGCGTCTGGAGATGGAGAACGATACTCTTCTAGGCGATATCGCCGATGTTCTCAATGATATCAATGAAATTAATTATAATATGGCGAACGAATTTGTTCGCGTGGGTCGCATCGTTGGTAAAGAAGGAAAGATGACTGAGCGTGTGACCATCGGCTCTATTAAAGGAGCATGGTCTACAAGTGTTGATTCAGTTAACACCTTAATTACCGATCTGGTTCAGCCAACAACTGAAGCCGCGAGAGTAATTACAGCGGTGGCAAAGGGTGACCTTTCACAAAAGATGGTGATGGAGATCGAAGGTCAGCCACTAAAAGGTGAATTTGCGCGAATTGGTATTACAGTAAATACCATGGTGGACCAGCTGAACTCTTTCGCGAGCGAGGTTACTCGTGTGGCGAAAGAGGTGGGTACTGAAGGGAAGCTGGGTGGTCAGGCCGAAGTAAAAGGTGTTTCTGGAACCTGGAAAGATCTGACAGATAACGTGAACGTTCTCGCCGGTAACCTTACAGCTCAGGTGCGAAACATTGCAAAGGTGACAACTGCCGTTGCTAAAGGTGATCTTTCTCAGAAAATTACCGTAGATGCCCGTGGGGAAATTTATGAACTAAAAACAACCATCAACGTCATGGTGGATCAACTTTCATCTTTTGCGGCCGAGGTTACTCGTGTGGCAAAAGAAGTGGGTACAGAAGGCCGTCTTGGTGGTCAGGCAGATGTAAAAGGTGTGTCCGGTACATGGAAAGATCTAACTGATAATGTGAATGGTCTGGCGAACAATCTAACAGCTCAGGTACGTAACATCGCCAAAGTAACAACGGCGGTTGCAAACGGTGACTTGTCACAGAAAATTACCGTAGATGCCCGAGGTGAGATTCTTGAACTTAAAAATACCATCAACACCATGGTGGACACACTTCGTTCATTCTCTGCCGAGGTTACTCGTGTGGCGAAAGAAGTAGGTAGTGAAGGTAAGCTGGGTGGCCAGGCGGATGTAAAAGGTGTGAGTGGTACTTGGAAAGATTTGACCGACAACGTGAATGGTCTAGCAGGAAACCTAACTGCACAAGTACGTAACATCGCGAAGGTAACAACGGCGGTTGCGAAAGGTGACCTTTCTCAGAAGATTACAGTAGATGCTAAGGGTGAAATCTTAGAACTAAAAAATACCATCAACATCATGGTGGATCAGCTGAACTCATTTGCGGCAGAGGTAACTCGTGTGGCTAAAGAAGTGGGGACAGAAGGAAAACTGGGTGGACAGGCCGAAGTGAAAGGTGTTTCTGGTACATGGAAAGACCTGACTGATAATGTGAACGTTCTCGCTGGTAACTTAACTGACCAAGTACGTAACATCGCGAAAGTGACAACCGCGGTTGCTAACGGTGACTTGTCTCAAAAGATTACGGTAGATGCTAAGGGTGAAATCTTCGAACTTAAGAATACCATTAACGTCATGGTGGATCAGCTGAACTCATTTGCGGCCGAGGTGACTCGTGTGGCGAAAGAAGTGGGTACCGAAGGAAAACTTGGCGGACAAGCCGATGTAAAAGGTGTGTCTGGTACATGGAAAGATCTAACTGATAATGTGAATGGTCTAGCTGGAAACCTTACCGATCAGGTACGTAACATTGCGAAGGTGACAACGGCGGTAGCTAAAGGTGACTTGTCTCAAAAGATTACCGTAGATGCAAAAGGTGAAATCTTAGAACTTAAAAACACCATCAATACCATGGTGGATCAGCTCAATACATTCGCCGGCGAGGTAACTCGTGTGGCGAAAGAAGTGGGGTCGGAAGGTAAGTTAGGTGGTCAGGCCGAAGTAAAAGGCGTGTCTGGTACTTGGAAAGATCTAACTGATAACGTGAACTCACTTGCATCAAACCTTACCAACCAGGTACGTAACATCGCGAAGGTGACGACTGCGGTTGCTCAAGGTGACTTATCACAAAAGATCACAGTAGATGCCAAAGGCGAAATTTACGAATTGAAAAATACCATCAACGTAATGGTGGATCAGCTTAACTCGTTTGCTGCCGAGGTAACTCGAGTGGCGAAGGAAGTGGGTACCGAAGGACGTCTTGGTGGTCAGGCAGATGTAAAAGGTGTGTCTGGTACCTGGAAAGATCTGACTGATAACGTGAACGTTCTGGCGGGTAACCTTACTAACCAGGTACGTAACATCGCAAAAGTAACAACTGCGGTAGCGAAAGGTGACTTATCACAAAAAATCACCGTAGATGCTAAAGGCGAGATCCTTGAACTTAAAAATACCATCAACACCATGGTGGATCAGCTCAATACATTTGCCGGCGAGGTAACTCGTGTGGCGAAAGAAGTGGGTACAGAAGGTCGTCTGGGTGGACAAGCTGAAGTGAAAGGCGTGTCGGGTACTTGGAAAGATCTTACTGATAATGTGAACTCACTAGCTGGTAACCTGACTGCGCAAGTTCGTAACATCGCCAAGGTGACGACTGCGGTGGCCCAAGGTGACTTATCACAAAAAATTACGGTTGATGCCAAGGGCGAGATCCTCGAACTTAAAAATACCATCAATACCATGGTGGATCAGCTGAACTCATTTGCCGCCGAGGTAACTCGAGTGGCGAAAGAAGTGGGTACCGAAGGAAAACTAGGTGGTCAGGCAGACGTAAAAGGTGTGTCTGGTACTTGGAAAGACCTGACTGATAACGTGAACTTCATGGCCGGTAACCTCACTAAGCAAGTGCGAGGTATCGTGAAGGTTGTGACCGCGGTAGCAAACGGTGACTTGAACCAGAAATTCGTTCTTGAAGCCAAAGGTGAAGTTGCGGCCCTTGCGGAGACGATCAACAACATGACCGACACTCTTAGAACATTTGCGGATCAGGTGTCGACGGTTGCTCGTGAGGTAGGTATCGAAGGTAAACTTGGAGCACAGGCGCGTGTGCCTGGTGTGGCCGGTACTTGGAAAGATTTAACTGATAACGTGAATTTCATGGCATCTAACCTTACTAAGCAAGTGCGAGGTATCGTAAAAGTTGTGACCGCGGTCGCAAATGGTGACCTGAACCAGAAATTCGTACTTGAAGCGAAAGGGGAAGTGGCGGCCCTTGCTGAAACAATTAACAGCATGACTGACACTCTTCGAACTTTTGCGGATCAGGTAACAACCACTGCGAGAGAAGTAGGTATTGAAGGTAAACTGGGTGGACAAGCGAAAGTTCCAGGTGCGGCCGGTACTTGGAAAGATTTGACTGACAACGTGAACCAACTTGCCGGAAATCTAACAACTCAGATCCGTGCCATTGCTGAAGTATCAACTGCGGTGACGGAAGGGGATTTAACTCGATCAATTACCGTAGAAGCTCAGGGTGAGGTTGCTGCCCTAAAAGATAATATTAACCAGATGATTGGTAACTTGAAAGATACAACTGATAAGAACCACGAGCAAGACTGGTTAAAAACAAACCTCGCTAAATTTGCGAGTATGATGCAAGGTCAGAGATCAATAAGCTCTGTGGCCCAGCTGATTATGTCTGAGTTGACTCCGCTTGTGGATGCCCAACAAGGTACGTTCTTCCTGATGGATCAGGACAATAAACCAGAACCAATTCTTTCAATGATTGCGAGCTATGCTTTCACTGAAAGGAAAAACTTCCAAAACCACTATAAATTACGCGAAAGCCTGGTCGGACAATGTGCATTTGAAAAGAAAAAGATTCTGGTAAATAAAGCACCAAATGATTATGTCTATGTGGCATCAAGCTTAGGTGAAACGAAGCCAGTAAATATCATTGTACTTCCAATTCTGTTCGAGGGTGAAGTGAAGGCCGTGATTGAACTTGCTTCGATCCATTCATTCTCACATAACTACCTCAACTTCCTTGATCAGCTTGTGACAAGTATCGGGGTAGTATTGAACATGATCGCTTCTTCAATGAGAACAGAAGAACTTCTTATTGAACTTAAGAAGTCGAACTCTGAACTTGAAGCTCAAGCAAAAGAACTTGAAGAAAAAGCGAAACTTCTTGAAATTAAGAACCAGGAAGTGGAGCTTGCCTCTCACTCAGTGGAAGAGAAGGCCGAGCAGCTTTCACTTATCTCAAAATATAAGTCCGAGTTCCTGGCCAATATGTCCCACGAGCTTAGAACTCCGCTGAATAGCTTGTTAATTTTATCTAAGATGTTATCTGAGAACCGTGAAACGAATATGACAGATGAGCAAGTGAAGTTCGCTCAAACAATCTATTCTTCGGGGTGTGATCTTCTTGCATTGATTAATGAAATCCTGGATCTTTCGAAAGTTGAAGCAGGGAAAATGCCAATCGTTCCTCGTGATGTGAGAGTGCCGGAGATTTCTGAGTACCTCGAGCATAGCTTCCGTCCGGTTGCAAATCACAAAGGCATTGGCTTCGTGATTGACGCCACAGATGAAGTTAAAACTCTCGTGGTGAATACCGATGTAACGAGAGTTCAGCAGATTCTTAAAAATCTTCTTTCTAATGCCTTTAAGTTTACTGAGCACGGTAAGGTGACTTTGAAAATTCATCAGGCCAACGTAAAAGGTGAGCAGGCACTGGTGTTTGCTGTAACTGATACGGGAATTGGTATCCCGAAAGAAAAGCAGAGCCTGATTTTTGAGGCCTTCCAGCAGGCCGACGGTACGACAAACCGTAAGTATGGTGGGACTGGTTTGGGTCTAACAATCAGCCGTCAAATTGCTCGACTCCTTGGTGGTAGCATTGAAGTGCAGAGTACACCCGGAGTTGGAAGTACATTCACACTCTATCTACCAGTGCATTACCGTGGTCAAGAAGGTGTTCCTATTGAAACTTTGCCTGAAAAAGTAGAGATCATTGAAGAGGCCCCAGTACTACCTGTAAATGCAGATTTCAATGATAAGAAGGTTCTGGTGATTGATGACGACATGAGAAACATCTTTGCCATTACGGTCATTCTAGAGAGACGCGGTATGGAAGTTCTTTATGCTGATAATGGTCGCGCCGGGATTGAAAAATTAAAAGAGAATCCAGATGTAGATGTGATCCTGATGGATATCATGATGCCTGAGATGGGTGGAATTGAGGCCACTCAAGAGATTCGCACAATGCAGGAGTTCAAAGATCTTCCAATTATCACCCTCACTGCAAAAGCGATGAAGGGAGATCGTGAGAAGTGTCTTGAAGCAGGAGCGACAGATTATATTACGAAGCCGGTGGACACGGATAATCTCCTGGCCATCATGCATAAATGGATGAAGAAAAATCCTTCAGTAAGCTTGGGGCAATGAAAAAAGTAAATATCCTGGTCGTTGATGATAGGCCCGAAGGTGTTATGGCGGTTCAAGCTGTTTTGAATTCGCCTAACTACAATGTGGTGACCTCGAGCTCGGGCAATGATGCCTTAAAACATCTTCTACAGATGGAATTTGCCGTCATTCTACTGGATGTTCAAATGCCGGGAATGAACGGCTTTGAAACGGCCTCTATCATTAAGACCCGAGAGAAGAGTAAGGATATTCCTATTATCTTTATGTCGGCCGTGAGTCAGGATGAGCAATATGTTTACCAAGGTTATGGTGTCGGTGCGATTGATTATCTTTTGAAGCCCTTTGATCCATATATTCTAAGATCGAAGGTTGCGATCTTCGTTGATATCTTTCGTAAGAATCAGCTCATTAAAGATCAGGCACAAAAGCTTCATGAAAATGAGCAGAAGGCCCATGCAGAGAAAATTGATCGCATGGAGATGGAGAATCTTCGCCGTTATCAATATCTCGCCGATTCGATTCCACAAATTGTTTTCCGGTTACTTCCTAATGGTGAGTACGAATACTTCAATAAGGTATGGTACGAATACACGGGATTAAGTGCTGAAAAGAGTGAGGGACTTGCCTGGAAAGATGTTATCCATCCGGATGATTTGCAAGAACTCATGAATCTCTTTAGAGATGGAACTGATGCATTGGTCACAGAATGCCGTATCCTTAATCACAAAGGGGAATTCCGCTGGCACCTCGTTCGTATTCAAGCGGAACGTTATTTTAATCCAAAAGAAATTAGTTCCTGGTTGGGAACTGCCACGGATATTGAAGATCGAAAACGTGAAGAAGAAATGCAGAAGTTTCTTGCTAACGCCGGTGAGTTACTGGTTTCGACTCTTGATTATCGTTTAACACTTCAATCCATTACTAAACTTGCTGTACCGTATCTGGCCGATTGGTGTGCCTTTGATATCGTGGGCGAAAATGGCCAATTAGAAAATCTCGTGATCACTCATAAGGATCCGCAAAAACAGCAAATTGCGGTTAAACTTCACGATAAATACCTCTGTCGGGCCGATAGTGAAGTTGGTGCTGCCAAGGTCATTAAAACTGGTCAGTACATTGTCTTTAATGACATTGATCAAGAGCTCATTCAAAATACCTCTATCGACGAGGAACAAAAGCAGCTTTCGACCGAACTTGCAGCAACTGCTGCCTTAGTCGTGCCTCTTAAACTTCATGGTAAAGTCCTGGGCGCATTAACTTTTGCGGTTTCAGGGAATCGTATGATTTATGATCAGTATTTTATCGATACAGCGGAAGAACTGGCTAAACGTGTTTCGCTGGCCTTTGAAAATTCTAAGCTTTACCGCATCTCTCAAGAGGCGATTGAAGTGCGTAATGAGTTTCTTTCAATCGCGTCTCATGAATTAAATACTCCGATTACTTCTCTAAAACTTCAGCTACAGATGGTTCGCAAAACTCTGCTTGCGGCCAAAGATGGTCAATTTCCAATGGATCGTTTCACAAAGTCGGTAGACGCTTCTGTGAAACAGGTCGATCGTTTAATTAACCTGGTTCAAATCCTTTTAGATGTTTCTCGCATTCAGTCGGGTCGTTTTACCTTCAACTTTGAAGAAATGAACGCGCAGGATGTGGTTAAAGAGGTCTACGAGAGGCATAAAGAAATTCTTCAAAACTCAGGTTGTTCATTGGAAATGAACCTAGGTGAAAATATCCCTGTGGTTTGGGACAAAATCCGAATCGAGCAAGTGATCACAAATCTTCTTACCAATACCATTAAATACGCTCCGGGGGTGGTGGAGTTAAAAATGGAAGAGCTGGATGATGAGGTCATTATCACGGTTAAAGATCATGGTAAGGGAATTCCTGAGCATAAACTCAAAACGATCTTTGAGCGCTTTGAGCGGGCCACGACAAATGAAAGTGTAAGTGGTTTAGGACTAGGACTTTTCATTGTAAAACAAATTGTCGAAGGTCACATGGGCCGAATTGAAGTTAAGTCGATTCCTGAAGAGGGCACGACTTTTAAAGTGATTTTACCAAAAGATGTGAACGAAGCTATGGAGCATCGCCAAGCTGAACCGTCTTCGGAGAATCAGTATCACTAATTGATTTACCAGTTTTGGCGTCAATGATGTGTTGGTGATTCATTTCGTAAATCCATCCTAGTTTTGGATCCTTCTCCAAAGACCAATGTCCCTCAGGTTTTACTCCACTTTCTTGAAGCTTTTGCGCAGCCGAGCTAAGCGATATCATTCCCTCACCAGGCTCAAGCTCATCTCCCTTATTGAGATTGTCACCTGATGCCTCTTCAAAACTCCCATTTCTTCTAAATTCGATTTTGATTTTAGTTCCGGCAAGAGACTTGATGGTGAAGTCCCGACCTTGTTGCAGATCCACTTTGCCTCTAGGGACCATGGAGAGGGCAATTGTATCAGGCACAACGGCGTGGGCCGAAATTGAAATAACGGTTAGAACAAGTGCGAGGCCCTTCATTGGATCTCCTATTTATAATGTCGAGGCGTATCCCTCTGTATCTGGTAGTAAATGATGAATCTTATGCTCAGAAAATTCTCTGATCATCGCATCGTTGAAGGCCGGAATATCTGATGGACGCTGACTTGTAATAAATCGGTGATCGATGACGACCTTCTCATTAATCCAGTGTCCCCCCGCATTTTCAATATCTGTTTTGATCGAAGGATAGGAAGTGACAGTTCTTCCTTTAAGACCACCAGTCTCGATCAATAATTGAGGCCCGTGACAAATGGCCGCAATCGGACGGTGTTTATTTACGAAAGACATTGTGAATGCCACGGCCTCTGCGTTCTCGCGTAATTTATCAGGATTGATGACTCCACCTGGAAGAAGAAGAAAATCAAACTCCATTGACCAAGCTTCACGTACAGTCATATCCACATCAATGGTTTTACCCCAGTTGGTATGGTTCCAGCCTTTGATCTTTCCTTTTTGTAAGGAAACGACATGAGTAACTGCACCGGCACGTTCAAGGGCCTCTTTCGGGAGAAACAATTCGGACTGCTCAAACCCATCAGTGGCGAGAATTGCAACATGAGTACCAGAAAGGGCCTTGGGCTCTAAAGATGTATGTTTAGGAAGGAATCTTCGATGTAAAAACTTTTCAACAACTTCAAACATGTAAACCTCCTTGTTTAATGTTTTTCTCCTCCAGGACCTACGACATTAAAGAGTCTCGGCTTTGCAAAGGAAGGACGGGTGATTTTCTGTTGTTCAGATGGACGAGTCTTCTTGTTGATTTCATCCAACATGATTGGAGATCCCAAATCAATCGAGAGGAGAAGTGCTTCGATGATCTTGATATCGGCCAGGCCTTCTTCACCGGAAGGTTCGGGCCTTCTTTTTTTCTGAATACATTCAGAGAAGTAAATGAGCTCTGGTGCAAACTGATCTCGCTTCGGGTATTTTTTAGTGATGATTTTTTTCTCTTCGTAAATCTTGAGGGCCATAGAGGTCGAGTACTCGTAGCCTTTCTCTAAACGAAGACGCCCTTTTGTTCCAATGAGATCATAGTCAGCACTGGCAAAGGCCCCAAAGCTGATTGAGAAAGTCGCAAGACGATCATCCGGAAACTTCATCACACAACTCACTAACTCATCCACTTTCTTGAAGCGCGAGTCCTTACTGTGGGCCGACATGGCGAAGACCTCGACCGGCTCTGATTTAAAGAGGTATCGGGCAGCGTTGATACAATAGATACCAATGTCGTAGAGAGGGCCGCCACCTTTCTCAGCTTCTTCGAGACGGATATTATTGTGATCCTTAACCTGCATGGTAAAGACAGAATTGAAGATCTTTAAATCTCCTAATCGTTTTGATTGAGCAATTTTAATTGCCTCAAGATTGGCCGCCTCAAAATGCAGACGGTAAGCAATCATGAGTTGAATATTATTTTTGTTCGCCTCATTTATCATCGAAAGACAATCTTCTGTAGTGACTGCCATGGGCTTTTCACAGAGGACATGAACGCCATACTTGGCAGCAGTTTCCATGATATTGCGATGATAAAAATTGGGAGTCGCGATATAGACTGCGTCCACTAGTCCCGAACGAAGGCAGTCTTCAAATTCAGAATAGAGGTAGCATTTATCGATCTTATACTTTTCGCCCAAACGCTTAAGTTTCTCTTTGTCCCCGGAAACCAGGGCAACTAACTTGGAATTCTTTCTAGCGTTTCTAAACGCAGGAAGCACGGCAACTTGTGCAATATAGCCAAGTCCCACTACTGCGTAGCGAATCTTTTTCTTCTTGGTTTTGCCAATGAGCATAGGAACTCCTTCTGCGCTCATTTTGCAATCAGAGTGCCACTCATAAGTAATTATTAAAACTATTTTGCTTGGGGAACCTGTCCACATCGTGGGGAAGTTTGACAAGTAATCTCTGCAAATTGAGTGAAGGGTCGAGGGTGCTTAAAATTGATTTATCATTCACGCGGAGGTGAATCATGGCAGGAAGCATATGGAAAGGGTCTATTAGTTTTGGGCTACTAAACATTCCAGTTTCTCTTCAAAAAGCGCAAGAAGGGAATGATCTGCATTTCTCCATGTTAGATGGAAAAGATTTATCCCCGATTAAATATAAAAAAGTTAGCGGTAAGGATGGGAAGGAAGTTCCCTGGAACAGAATTGTGAAGGGATATGAGTATGAGAAAGGACAGTTCGTTATCATCGATAAAGATGATTTCAAACGTGCTAATCCTAAGGCCACTCAAACGATCGATATCGAAGATTTCGTTGATCTGGAAGAGATTGATCCTATGTTTCTAGAGAAGCCTTATTACCTCGTTCCTCAGAAAAACGGAATTAAGGGATACTTCTTACTTGCTGAGGCCCTGAAAAAATCCCGCAAAGTTGCCATTGCTAAAGTCATCATCCGTACCAAACAACATCTTGGTGCGATCATGACCCGAGGTGATTATCTCATCCTGGAAATACTAAGATTCTCACATGAAGTCCTGGAAGTGGATGAGGTTGAGTACCTAAGTGATATCCAGCGACCAAAGTTTTCCGCAAAAGAAGTTAAGATGGCCCAAGAGTTGATTGATGGAATGACTGGTAAATGGAAACCTGAACAATATAAAGACACCTACAATGACGACATCATGAAGATCATCAATCTTAAAATTGAGGCCGGTGAAGGTAAGGAAGTTGATCTGGGTGAGATTCCAAAGGCAGAGAAAGGAAATACCGGTGTGGTTGTGGACCTTATGCCACTATTGAAGAAATCGCTGGAAGAAAAGAAGAAGGCAAAGTCGTCTACCTCTTCTAGGGCAGCACCGGCATCAAAGAAAAAGACCGCCAAGAAAACCGCACGTAAACGAGCGAGTTAAATATGAAGAGTTCATTGAAAGAATATAATGCCAAACGAGATTTTAAAAAGACCAAGGAACCGGCCGGGAAAAAAGCCGCTTCCAAGGGGAAGAAGTTGAAATTTGTGGTTCAGGAACATCATGCTCGAAGACTTCATTATGATTTTCGTCTCGAAATGGATGGTGTGCTAAAAAGCTGGGCAGTTCCTAAGGGGCCTTCACTTGATCCACAAGATAAACGTCTTGCGGTTCAAACCGAAGATCATCCCATGGAGTATGCCAAGTTTCATGGAACCATTCCAGAAGGGGAATATGGCGCGGGAGAAGTCTTCATTTGGGACAAGGGAACCTGGGAGTGTGACGATGATGATCCCCATGAGGCCCTGGAGAAAGGGCAATTAAAATTTCATCTCCACGGCGATAAACTCAATGGGGGATTTGTTTTAGTTCGAACCCATTATCGAAACGATACCAAGAAGAACTGGCTATTAATAAAACATCACGACGAATATGAAGAAGCTCCCAAGGCAAAAAAGAAGGTCTCAAAAAAAAAGCCCGCAAGCTAGGCCCTGATAAGTGGCCAGGTTTTGTGGCCCCTCAACTTCCGCGTCTTGTGACTGAAGTTCCGGCCGGCGACTCCCATTGGGTTCATGAGATGAAACTGGATGGGTATCGGATTCAGACTCATTTGAAGAACGGAGTAGGCACCCTCTATACCAGAAATGGTCTCGACTGGAGTAACACTTTTCCGCACATCCTTTATGCACTTGAACAACTTCCTGCACAGAATGCCATCTTTGATGGCGAAATTGTTGCCTTGGATGAACAGGGGAAGAGTAACTTTCAAAAACTTCAAAATTCACTCAAGAGTAAGAATGATCTAAGCCTTCAGTACTTTGTTTTTGATCTTTTATTTTTAGATGGAAAAGATTTGCGCGACTTACCTCTGCTTGAAAGAAAAGAGATGCTGGCGCAACTGCTTAAGGATGCTCCGCCACTTATTCATTTAAGTGAACATATTGATGGGGCCGGGGAAGACTTTTATCAAATCTCCTGTGAAGAAGGACTTGAAGGTATCGTTTCAAAACTCGCTGATAGTCCTTATATCTCTGGGAGAAATGATTTTTGGGCGAAAACCAAATGCAGTCTGAGACAAGAATTTGTTATTGGGGGATGGACCGAACCCAAAGGTGGCAGAACTGGGATCGGGGCTCTTCTTTTGGGTACGTATGAGAAAAAGAAATTTCGTTATGTCGGAAGAGTTGGAACTGGTTTTAATACAGCGACTTTAAGAGATATGAAAAAAGACCTTTCTTCAATTGAAGAAGAAGAATCGCCGTTTGATGTAAATTCACCCAAGGGTAAAGATATTCATTGGGTGAAACCGATCAGACTTTGTGAAGTTTCATTCGGGAATTGGACGGATGAAGGCATTCTTCGCACACCCGTGTTTCAAGGAATGCGAGTAGACAAGGAGGCACAGGAAGTGGTGAAAGAAATAGCAAAGGAGATTTCTTCTCCTGATAAAATCCTATTCAAAAAAGAGAAAATTACAAAACAACAGGTGCTTGATTTTTATCGGACGGTTTCAAAAGTCATGTTGCCTTATATGGCCGGCAGACCTTTGTCCCTTGTTCGTTGTCCAAATGGAAGTGAGTCTCAGTGCTTTTTCCAAAAACATATCTCTGGAAAAGTTCCGGATGCTTTCAATACCTTTCCCATTAAAGAAGAGAAGGGCCCGGGCATCTATCTATCCATTGATTCAAAGCGAGGTCTGGAAGAATTAGTTCAGCTAAATGCCTTTGAAATTCATGCATGGAACAGTCATTGGGAAAACTATATGAGACCCGATCAGATTGTGATGGATTTGGATCCGGGTCCGGGAGTGACCTGGAAAGAAGTGGTTGATGGGGCCTTTGAGCTTAAAGAGATGCTTGAAGATTTGGGCCTTGAATCATTTGTAAAACTTACTGGAGGAAAAGGTCTGCATCTACACATTCCTGTGGCACCACTTTATGATTGGGATCAAATTAAGTCCTTTTCTGAAGCACTTGCTTTGGAGCTTGTTTCCCGCAATCCAAAAAAGTATGTGGCCAATATGTCTAAGAAGATCAGGCATAAAAAGATCTTCGTGGATTATTTACGAAATGGTTATGGAGCAACCGCAGTGGTGCCTTATTCTCTCCGAGCGAAGCCCCTAAGTGCTGTTGCATTGCCAGTGGAGTGGAGTGAACTAAAACGAATTAAAGGTCCTCAGGAATTTACGATTGATAAGGCGTTAAAAAAGATCAAATCACGTAAGCGAGATCCTTGGACTGGGATGCTTAAACTTAAACAGAAGATTTCAATCCTGACGCCGGTAAAGAAAATGGCGGCCTAGTAATTTACTTGCAGGTAGTAGGACAGGATGTCCTTTATTTCCTGTGTCTCACGACGGAAATGTTCTCTTTGAAGTTTTGTGATCGTAGGGAGAAGCTTCTTTAAGATTTCGAGATTCTTATTCGAGGTCAGACCCTCTTCTTGGTAGTTGACGAATGCTTCTTGAAACAAATCTTTGCGGGCAGTTGGAGCAATGTCCTGAGCATAGATGGATTTGAATTTTTGATGGAGTTCTCTACGTCTTTCAACACGTTTTTTCGTCTGCTCCATAAAGTAGTCCCCATAATGGGCGATGACCTGTTTTTGATCAGAACTTATCGTGCCTAAAAACTTTTCCAAGCGCTCCTGGACTTCTTCAACCCGTTCCTCTTTGTCCTTTTTAGCAATCTGGCGATTTTCACTCTCTACTTCATCGAAAAAATCTTTTTGTTGTTTATCATCAAGTTTCGCCATGTATTTGGCCATGAGGGCCGAAAAGTCCTTGGCAATTTTTCGATAAAAGCCTTCGAGCTTTTTATAATGCTCTTCTAGCTTGGCCTCACTCTCGAGTTTCATATCATCAATCACCGGAACAATTTCCTGTGCCACAGGTTTTTGCTTGTTCAGGAACTGATCGATATCTTCTCCGAGTTCATTTTTTTGTGCGGTATAAAGAGGGAGCCTTTTAGTTACCTGATGGCCAAGAAGGGTGTCCGCATTATCCACGGCCAGTTTCTTAGCTGCACAACCATAACCAATAAGAGCAATAAGGAGAAAGGTAGTGATTCTCATGCATTTATTCTTCCAGCACTTTGACGGGAAGTAATGAACGCATGAGTAAAGGCCGTCCTGTATAGTCGGCCTTTAAATGAAAAATTTGTCAAAGCCGGACAATTTTTGCAAGCTATTATAATGTTGAATCTCGATAGCTACCGGTCGAGCACTGATTACCGGGAAATACTACGTATCCTTCAGAAAGCGTCCTCGTTGCAGGACAACTTCATTTGGCAATCTCATGCCATAGGTAAGTCTATTATTCCTATTCATCATTTTGAGATCGATTTTGTGACCCGCGAAGTGGTGATCTATTTTGATACTCAGAAATATATGATGGATAATGAATTGCCCCTATACGTAAAGTTGGATTATCACACAAGCGTATTTAAAGTGACGGACTATCGTGTGGGACTGGATGCAGTGTACTTCACGTTTCCGGCCTTGATTAAGACCATGGAGCTTCGTGGAACCCCACGCCACTCATTTCAACCGAATCAAGACCGAGCTGTGAGCCTCAAGCCAACTCTGACGGGGATGAACCGAGAATCTAGTCATGAACTTCAAGTGAGAGTCATGGATGTATCAGAGGCAGGGCTTGGACTCATCGTTTCTGAGCACAATCGTTCATTCTTAAAAAATAACCGTATTCTTTGGGTGACTCGTCTTCAGGACATCCAACTTCAACATCCGATTCTTGCGGAAGTGGTTTACATCAACAATGAAGTTGATGCGAAATTTCAAATTCGTAAGCAAAAGGAAATGAAGGTAGGGATTAAGCTTTCAGGTTCGATTCCTCCGGAAATTTACCACAAATTTATCCAATAAGGATTTATATGCGATTCTTTTTAGTTCTGCTTCTTGGCCTCTCAACAGCTTGGGCACACGAAAAGGAACTAAAAACGAAAGCAGATCTTCTGGCCACCGGTGTATTCACTGAGCAACGCCACCATGCCTGGCCGTTTCCACTTCTTTCCATTGGCCACAATATGCAGTCTTACCAGTTTTATGGTGGAGCTCCTTATTGGCATGATGGGCTGGATATTCGTTCTGAAGTGGATCAACCGATTCACGCCGCTGTTGGCGGGAAAGTCGTGAATATTGAGAATTATCAGAGGGGAAATCCGCTCTATTGGGAAATTGCGATTCTCGATGATGAAGGGTTTGTGTGGAAGTATCACCATGTTGATCAAAGTACGATTCCGCAGACGATAAAGGACGCTTACAGAAATAAAGGCCGAATTGCTTCAGGGACTTTTATTGGGAATGTTGTGAGATGGAACATCACTTCCTTTGGTGAGAAGTATCATCACTTACATTTGTTAGTCGTGGCGAAAGATGGCCAGTATATTAATCCATTTCTGATGATGGAACCGCTGGCAGATACTAAAGCGCCTGTGATTAATCGTATAGGTCTAGCGAAGAATCACCGTCCGATTGAAGGAGCTGAAGTTTCAGGACCGCATGCTCTTTTTATGGAAGCGAGTGACCTGACCCTTCACGATAAGTTTATTCTCCCGCCTTATAAGATTAGTTACAGTTTAGATAAAGCGGATGCCGTGACGGTTTGGGAATTTATCAATCTCCCTTCTGGCAAGAATGATTCAGATTACATAACGGATTTTTATATGGATGGAACTTGCGGTAACTATACTTGTCGTAAGTTTTACTTCAATTTGAATTTCACCAAAGCGAATCCTCGCGGAACGATGAAGCTAGCTCCAGGCAAACATGAAGTGGAAGTTATGGTTGAGGATATTGTTGGAAACAAATCAGTGAAGAGTTTCCAGTGGAATGTCCTCTAAGAAATTAGCGGTTTCTGAGTCCCAGGATCGCAATATAACCGTAACAAAGTGCTGGTAGAATAAGCGCCATACGTAGGCCAAATTCATCCGCCATCATTCCTGTTACCACCGGAATAATCGCTCCACCTAAAATCGCCGTAGCAAGTAGACCTGAACCTTTGTGCTCTTCACCCGGGCCCAGACCCTTAATTCCAAGAGTGAAGATGGTCGGGAACATAATCGAATTACAAAGTCCCACAAGCACCATGCTGTAGATCGCAACATTGCCGCGAGAGTTAATTGAGATCAGGATAAAAGCAATCGCGAGCATTGAGTGCACGCTCAGAACTTTTCCTGGAGAGAACTTTTTCAGAGTGTAGATTCCGATAAATCGGCCAACCATCGCACAACCCCAGTAGTATGCAACCAGGCTTGCAGCTTGGGCCTCATTCATCTTACTCATGTCCATGATGTAGTTTACCAGGAATGAGCCGATCGCAACTTCTGCACCTACATAAGTGAAGATACCGATCGCACCAAGAATAAGTCCAGGTTCTTTAAGTACGTTTCTCCACTTCGCACCATTACTTTCACCCTCATCGATTTTTGGAAGGTGAAGACGTGAAAGAAGGAAAGCGATAACAACGAGAACCAGAGCGATGAAGAGGTAAGGGTATTTAACACCTTCAGCGTTCGAAGTGTTCTCGATTTTCGAAAGAATGAAATAAGCGCCAAAGAATGGAGCAAGGAAAGTTCCGAATGAATTGAAGGCCTGAACCATCGTCAGACGAGATGATGCAGTTTCTTTTGGCCCAATAACTGAAACGTATGGGTTGGCCGCAACTTGTAGAAGAACAATTCCTGAGGCCAATACGAATAGAGCAATCAGGAACAACTCGTAAGTATGATAAGAAACCGCTGGGTAGAAAAGAAGACAACCAATGGCGGTGACAGCAAAACCAAGAACCATTCCTGTTTGATAACCCAGTTTTTCAATGATCTTACTGGCCGGGATTGAAGTGAGACCGTAGGCGCCGAAGAAACAGAACTGAACCATCGCCGCTTGTGTGTAATCGAGGTCGAAGATTTCTTTCAGGTAGGGAACCAGGATGTCATTTAAACAAGTGATGAATCCCATCATGAAAAATAGAACAGTAAGCGAGGTCAAAGCCTTCTTTTGCATGCGCGTCCTTTTTGTGGTCAACCTACGTAGTTGACCACAAATAGGGGCATTTTGAAAAGAATGGAATGGTTTAAAGAGCGCTCAGACGCTTGAAAAAGAGCTCCAATTGCGGACGGAGTCTTTCGGCCTCTTTGGGGTCACCCGAATCCACCAGAAGGCGAAGCTTCTTTTGGTCGTCGAAAATGACTTTAAAATTCACCGATTTCATCTGAAGAATGAAGTTCGACTTGTTCTTTACAAGCACTTGGAGGAGTTGGGTCTCAGGATCGTTCTTATTGATCTTCTCAGCAAGTGATTGAGATAGGGTGACCTTTGGATCCTCGGCAATATTTAGGGCCACAGTTGTGAGTGCCTTAGCATTTGCATCATCGTTAGTTGAGGCCGGATTACGACCTGCACCAGCAGCAGCTGCTTGTTTTGCTCCGTGCATATCAGCAAGGGCACGATTCATACCGTCTTTCTTCCATTTTTCGGCGGCAGAGTCAGTGTTTGAAACCGAAGCTTCTCGGCGTGGACCTGAACCTGTGTTGGCAGCGTCTTCGAAGTCTGATGAACCAGAAACTGATGGAGCATTATATTGACCCATCATACGGTTGGCGTAATAGTCTTCGAGTGCTGTTGGCATTGAGCGACCGGTTTTGGCATAGGCATCTCGCGCGATCTTTTTAGCGGCGGCCTTCGATGCTGGTTTTTGTTCCGGCATTGAAGATAGGCGTCGCATGATTTCGCTTTCGATATCGTCCATCTCTTTCTGATTTTTGTAGTAGTCAGAGAGGTCGGGTATTGATGAGGTTGTTGGTTGTCCGGTCCAGTTTGATGAATCGCTGCTCGCTGATTGTTGTGAGCGAGAAGATGAAGCGGTTCTTGCGGAAGCGGCGGCCGGCTGGATTGGGGTTGTTACTTTTGCCTGAGTTTGTGAAGCTGGGGCCTGGTTGAAGTAACCTGGTTGACGCTCAGGGATTTCTGCTTGAGCGACTAGGGTTCCGTCGTCTTTAGGAAGGATACCTTGGAGGACGAGGATTTCTTTTGTTTTTGGGTCGAGGTTTTTTGGGTCTCCGATCATGGAGCGGAGGAGGTCGTTAACTTCTTTGTTTGAAGAGTTGGCGAGTTTGGATTCGAGGGAATCTATATTTTTGAGTTCTTTATATTTAAGGAAAGCCTTGCAGGAGATATCTTTGGATCCAGCCGGACATTTATTGTCATCTACTGAACAAATAGATTCATTGATTGAACCAATCTCAGTTGCAAATTTATCATCTTTAAATGAATTTATGTTCTGCTCTTTATAACGTTGAGGCAAAAAATTTGAAATAACTTCATTACAGGTCGTTAGATTTCTTGAGCTAATTGAGGATGATTCGCACAAGCCTAGAAGTTCAAAGTTCTTTTGGAGTAGATCTTCACTCGTCGCGAATTTATCCTTGGATGGCTTTAGATCTTCCGAGAAAAGTTTATTGTAATTGTTAAATGGATCTATTGTGAGATCGCCAGATTCAAATTCTTTAGAACAAATGTTTTCTTGAAGTGCTCTGAATGATTTCTCGCAACTTTCCGCTAGTGATTTGTCGAATAGCTCTCCACTGTTCTTGCTATAAAGAGTTTTTCTTAAATCCGCCGTGGAAGCGTTTTGAGGTAGAGTTTTGAAGAAAGTTGCAATGGATTTCGGAGATTTAAAATATTCAGCTAGAAGTGGGTGAGAAACAACTGATTCTCTAAGCTCAGATTTGTCACCAAATTTACTGATAAAATCATCTGACGAAAATATTTCCTCTACCGATCCTAGTTTTTCGATGGCAGGTGATTTGAAGTATTCGATTAAGTCTGGAGTCAAGGCTTCTTCTACATTGGAACTAGCAATAAGCAGTATGTCTTTTTCAGGAACAAAGCAGCTTGCTTTCGACCTGTTTAGCAAAGTACTAGGAGCTTGATAATCATCTTTGCTTAAAATCTTGGCCAACTCGTTAGAAGTCTCTCTCTGGAGACTTTGAAGTAAGGTAGAATTTTTAAAAAGTTTCTTCGCCGTTTCTGAGTGACACCCTTTTATAAAATCTTCAGATGTTTTCGGTTGGCAGGATTTTAGCGAGTTTTCATATTTGGCACCTGTTGGCATCAGGGCTCTTAAACGAGCCGTTGAAATGAGATTGTTTGTTACAAGTTTTTTATACTCTTCAAGTGCAGAATTAAAAAATGTTTCCTGTTTTTTTGTTTTCGAGAAGGAGGGAATGCTCTTATTGCTGTTCTTTTCGAACTTAGATTTACAATTTTGGCATAGTTCTTCAGATGATCCAGATTTTGCCTTGTAGAGATTGTTTTTTGTAATACAGTTGGGTACAGCAAGTTCTTCTGCCATCTTTATAGCTGGGGTAGAAACATCTGTTTCACAGTCTTCTTCTTCAGAAGCCCAGAGTGAGAAAGATAAAAAAACGATGAGTAAAATTTTGATCATAATTCCGACTTATGTTTGGCCCCTGCCTCTCTTAAGAGATCATAGTAATACTTCATCTTCTTTTCGATTGTATTACCCTTGTTCTTTTCCATGTGAAATTTCACATAGTCCAAAACAGTTCTACCATCTGAGGCATCAACTTTATTAAGATTTACCTTCCATTCCGTTACATTCTCTATGAATTCATCGAACTTAGTATTTACTGCGTATTTAATGTAATTGCCGTTAGAAATATCAAAAATTGTGCTGTTGCAGACCATTTCATTTTCAAGTTTATTCCACATTTTTTTGATTTTATTTTGAGTCTCAGCTTCAGAATCATTTTTTGAATCGACACAAGAAGCTTCCATAATTCTTCGATAATACATGTATTCACTCGCACCAACAGGTTTTGGGTCTTTGGTTCTACTCCCAATGAACATACACATATTCATGAGTTTCTTTTTATCAGGACAGTTTCCTGATTCCTCCGCCTTCGATTGCTTCATTACCGCCGCAACAAGTTTCGACGAACCATCTTCTTCACAATCTTCTTCTGCTTGTGAAAAAGCTAATTGCGATGAGAGTAGTAAAAACGTCAAGGCCCAAAATTTCATACACTGATCCCTAATAAAATAGATTTACATATGTCATATCGACCATTTATGGCATTTCTTGAGCACCCAAAGAGGCCATTTCCCCATAGTAAAACAGCTTCCTAGGCTAGTTCCCTTAAGGAAAACCCTAGAAGGTGAGTTTTTTAGTCGATTAGGGTTGTAGGAATGACTGACTCTAAGTTTTCTTATTTCACTTCTGAACATTCCAGTTCGGATCTACAAAATTTCATGTCCCCGAATTTGAGATTCGTTTAAGTTCCATCCACACCACAACGGTACTTTTAACAAAGGAACTTTTATGAACAATTTCATTTCAATACTTATGCTGCTATCTCTTGCGGCCTGTAATTCGGGCAATGGAGGATCTTCATCTTCGTCTCAAACTGAGACAATTGATAACTCAAAAAAGGACGAAGTAACTTCAGACAGCGATAAACCAGCAAATACAGTTGAAACAGATCGATTAGTAATTGTTCCAAAAAGAAAAGTTGAACTTGAAGAGGACTTCTCGAACTTCGAAGAATTTCGAGACAACGTTAATCGTTATGAAGTTGTCTTTGAGGTTAAGTCGGGTGATTTCTCTAATGCTACTTTAGAATGTAGAAAATTAAATTATGATCGAACAGATTCGAAGGTTCTTGGTAGATTCAAAGATAATGCTTCCGAAGCGACTCTTGATATTACGGTCCTTGAAAATGACCCCAATATCGTTGAATACAAGTGTTCGGCCACTGACAATGAACTCCTCTTGGATTCAGCAACAATCAAAATTCCTAAAAGCTATGTAATTCGTGGACAAAAAACTCTTCAAGCGGCCATTAATGCTACTGAGATTTCAACTCTCGTTCTAGATAAAGGTGCTGAGCTTTCAACTGATGGAGACGATATCAAGCTCACTGTCGCTGAACTCATTTCTAATGAAGGTAAAATCGTTACTCATGCATCTGACGCCGTTAATAAGACTTATGAGAATCGTCCAGGGGCTTCTGGTGGATCAATCGATCTTACAATCAATAAGGGGATTGGAGAGGTTACTTTCGAGATGAGAGGTTTAAATGGTGGAGCAGTAACAAGAGTTCCTGAAAAGAATCCGGCCATTACTCAATTCAACCCTAGAAATAATGGAACTTGTAATCCTTCATCACAGTACAAAAAGAACGATACACGTTGCATGGGAAAACCAGGTGATAAAGGCGCTCGTGGACTTCAAGGTTTTCAAGGTACGTCGGGTGGTAATACTGGAGTTCTAAAACTTAAAACAATTGCAGAACAGGACTTAAATATTTCTATTCATCACTTCCCAGGCAAAGGTTCAGTTGGCGGTAACGGTGGAAAAGGTGGCGCCGGTGGTCCAGGCGGTAAAGGGAACTTCATTCGATACTTTGTTCCTTCTCCACATGATATCTGTCGCTCTACGACTTGTGCCCTTCAAAGTATTCAAGGTGCATGGGCCACTCACCAATTTCAAGACGGCCCTATCGGTCCTGAAGGTGACATCGGTCCAATGGGACTTCAAGGTGAGGACGGGGCGATCACTGAATCAACTGTAACCTTTCAAGACGAGAAAATGAGCTTCACTGTAGATCAAAATTGGAAAAACTTTTAAGGAATTACATATATGAAAAAGACATCAATCATTTTAACTACGGCGCTTCTAGCTAGTGCGTGTTCAAAAACAGTTAAAGAAGTAACTCATGTTCAGGAGAAATCTTCGATTGGGCCAGTAACTCAAACTCGACCTGAACCCGCAAAAGATGTCAGTGCTTTGAGAGAATTATTGAATTCTAAGGCCCCAAACCTTGCTCTTGCAGAACTTCTGGCCAAGTCAGTTGTAAAAGAACACAGAGATGAGCTGAGAGCGATGATTACCGAGCTATCAGCAGAGGAAGCTCAGCAAATCATTAAGAGTATTAATGAAGCAAATGATACAATTCGTGAGAATTATCTCTATCACGGCCAGAAATACTATAATGGGAAGAAGCTTGAAACTTCACTTATTCTGGACTCAAAATCCCTTCAGGATCATCCGTTTTCTCTAGAGACTCAATTAAAGATTTCAACCATATCTTATCTTAAGAGCAAAGCCTTGGATGATATTCTATCTGCCTATAATGTTCGATCAGAAAAGCTTGCTATCGAACTTGCCCAAGATATCGCGTTTGAGATCGGAACAAAGCATCCGGAAACTGCCCGTCAAATTGAGAATGAGATGGGTGAAAATCGTGAAAAAGTAATTGAAATGATTCGTAAGACCATGCCAGTTGCAAAAAAGATCGATCAGTATTTTAAAACTTCAGAGTTAAATGAGAACGAGCAGTATGTAACTCTCTTAGGTGGTCTTATTGCTGGTGCCATCTATACGCAGGTGAAGGATAATAGCGGGTTTAGAAATTTGGTAATTCAGGGGCAAAGAATTGCTCGTGACATCAAGGCTTTCGAGGCTAAGGCGAAAGAGTTTTCAGTATTAGTTAATACGATGAAGTGTCACCTTGAGCAGACAAAGAAAGACTTCAGAAACCTTCAAGATGGAATTGCCGGAGTACGTGACGATGCTAGAGATCTATTTGATAGAGTCAAGGCCAATGAGCAAGGTCCAAGCGACGTTAGTTCGAAACGTATTGTCGATTTCCTTTATAAAAGAGTGATCAAGGGTGAAGTGACAAAGCCTGATGGCTCAAATTCAAGTGTCTTATCAAAGCAGAATTCTCTTAATGAAAACTTTGAAAAAACCATTCACTCTGCGGCAAATCTCACAAATAGTCTGAATAATATCATTAATACCGCTAACTCTTTCGCGGCCATTTTCAAAATGAGACCTTCAAATGATCTAATTAAGGTTCTAGAGAAAGCTCAAAAGGTAAATGCAGTTATCCAAGGTGTTCAATCAGCTGTGACAGGGTTTGCGGCCGGTGGTTTTATTGGAGCGATGGGGGCGTTGAGTTCAGGTCCTATGATGTCACTTTTAGGAGGAGGATCAAAGGATTCAGCGAAGCTGGCCGAGATCAGTAAGAAACTAGACATCGTAATCAAGAACCAGCAAGAAATGATGAAAATGCAGCTTGAGACCATGAACATGCTGAAAGATCTCGCCATTATGGTCGACATTTATCATCAGCAGGAAATGGCAGCGATTGCTGAACTTAGAGATTATCAACTAACAAACTTGGAAATTAGCAAAGCTTTACTCAATAAAGACATTAGAAGCTGTGAACGCATGATTAACTTTCAACTCAGTTCAGTTTGGAAGAATATGGACTTCGGTCGTGATGCCTTCTATAGCATTCATAATTTGGAAATTTTGAAACTTCGATTTACTCAAAGTATTACCGGTCTTCATGACATCCGCCGAATTGTGAATTCGGTTGAGGAAGATGGCTTTAAAAATTGTCAGAGTGGTCTTGCCGAGGCTTTTGGGTCTAATGATTATATCGAAAATCCAATTCGCTCAATCTACGCTTCTGATGATCAGTATAATCTTCATCAGTTCCAGCGTGAGACCTATGCGCCCCTGCTTTCATCGCTCGAATATTTTACTGGGACTTCAAATTTTGACAGTATGCCGCTGCATTTACCGACACGAGAATTTACAGGTTTAAAGTTTAAAATTCCACATATTGATAATGCTCGTTCAGAGTCTTCTTCAAGTGAGATTTATGACTTGGACCAGCTGCTTTCAGTTAAGAACCTTGAGCGATATCTTAGTCATCTAATTGTTCTTCTACCGTTAATGGAAGTAGATAAGAATATTTGGCAAAAGTCATATGAAGACATTATCTCGGCTTACTTAGATTCTTCGAACTTTGGCTCAAATCAGAACATCAGAAGCCATTTCTTCCTGGCCAATGCTTTGAAGTTAACTCAATCAGCGATTGCTCAAGAAGCCTTGCTGGCCGGTGAGCCCGTCCTTCATCAGATCCATGCTCGATATATGAAAGACATTATGTCTGATAAAGAGTGTGACCAAATTAAGCGTGACGATGTGCCTGAATCAAACTTCCTGTGTTCTGTTCGTGGTAACAGACTATTGATGAAGAACCTTGTCATGTTTGCTCTTCACTCAGAAGCCCAGTTTACTGAAGGTTTTATGGAGAAATACAAAGCAGCTTATGATGGCTCAGATCGAGTGGTGCTGGCAAAACTTCTAAACGCTGGAGTGGTAATGGAGAGAGTTGAGGCCCTGAAGTCTCGTGATGGCATTTCAATGGACCTGATCATCAATGTTCTGGATAAAAATAAGAAAAAGATGGCCATTAAACTTCCAACTCCTGATGCGTTAAAAGAAGGGAAGATTATCTATTCGGAAAGTATGCCTCGTCTTTTGAAAATGCAGGAAGTGATTATTAACAATCTAGAGAAAGTGGCCCCTGTAGAAAGAAATCAATCAGAAGATCTGCTGAAACTTTTAATGGTGGGTGCTTAGATTGTTTTCAAACAGAATAGGGGGCTTTGCCCCCATCTTAAGAATAGTACACTTCCTCATCTAACTGATTCTCGGCCTTCGCAACGACACAACTAACGACCGCATCACCAGTCACATTCACCGCCGTCCTTACCATATCTAGTAAACGATCTACCCCAATGATAAGTCCGATTCCTTCTACAGGAAGACCGACCTGCTTAAACACCATGGCGAGCATGACAAGGCCAACACCTGGTACACCGGCAGTTCCAATTGATGCTAGAGTCGCTGTAAGAATGACCATCATATATTGCTGAAAGCCTAAATCGATATTGTAAACCTGTGCCACGAATACCGTTGCCACACCTTGCATGATGGCCGTTCCATCCATATTGATGGTTGCACCCAACGGAACTGTGAATGAAGCGACAGAGTTATGAACCCCAAGTTTTTTCTCAGTCACTTCCAAGTTCACTGGAATGGTGGCATTAGAACTTGCTGTTGAAAAAGCGAAAATCATCACCTCACTAAACTTCTTAAAGAACTTAAGAGGATTTAACTTTCCTAGTATTTTCAAGATAGATCCATAAACGACTGTCAAATGAAGGATGAGAACAAAAAGCACGACAAAAAAGTATTTTGCCATTGGAAGAATGGCCCCGAAACCCTGGGACGCAAAGACCTTGGTTAATAGACAGAAAACACCATATGGGGCGAGTTCAATCAGGAGCATCACCATCTTCATAATGATTTCATTCAAATCGGTGAAGATTGAGAGGACTCTTTTTCCTGACGCTCCCGAAAGGGAAGTCCCTAGACCGAAAAGAAGGGCGAAAACAATAATCTGTAACATGTCCCCATTGGCCATGGACTGGATGGGATTTGAAGGAAAAATATTTGAGATCACATCTATGAGAGGAGGTGATTCTTTTGAGGCAAAGTCCACTGGTGAGGAAATCACAAAACCCTCTCCTGGTCCTACTAAATAAGCGCAGAGCAAGGCCAAAGAAATAGCGAGGGCAGTAGTAGCGACATAAAGGAAAAAGGTCCTTGAACCCAGGCGACCAAGTTTTTTGATGTCATCCATAGATCCCGCGCCGGTCACCAGGGAAACAAAAACCATAGGTACTACCAGAAGCTTCAAAGATGCGAGGAAGATTCTTCCTCCGATTTCAATGACTCCACCAATAAAGAATTCTTGGATCCATCCTGTGAAAGAGAAGTAGTTGATCACGCTTCCCAGGGCGATCCCTAGAATCATGCCAATTAAAATTTTATACGTCAGTTTTGACGTGGATTTCATTGAGGCCATCATCCCCCCGGTATTTAAGTTGATTCTATAATTGAATCTTTTCTGCAGGGAAGGGTCAAGTAATTAGCGTTTTATGCGCATGACGAAGGTCGTGAAAGGAGAGTTCTCATCCAGAAGAAGGGTTCCTTGATGTTGGATCATGATGTTTTTAGAAATGCTAAGGCCCAGACCGGTCCCTTTATTAATGGGCTTGGTGGTGAAAAATGGTTCCATGATTTTGTCGCGAATCTCTCGAGGAACCCCATTTCCGGAATCCTGCACTTTGATGTCGAAGTATTCTTCGTTCTGGGTCAGTTCAATTTTCACCCAGCGGCGATTTGGACCCGCAAGAGCAGCATCAAAAGCATTGTTCATAAGATTCATCAGAACCTGTGAGAGCTGAATTTCCTGGCCCACGATTCTGATAGATGAATCATAAGGGACAATTTCAAGTTCAACATTCTCATCACGAAAACGTTGTCTTGAGATTTCAATACATGGCTCGAGGATGTGTTGAAATTCGAATGGGAGAAATGGATCGTTCTCTCCATTTCTTGCAAGTCCCTTGAGACTTTTAATAATGCGAGAAATGCGGCCCACGGTTTTTTGAATCTTGCTGTTATATTCAAGGAGGCGAGTGACCTCGGTCTCTGAACGAGAGGCAATCTTTTCGATCTGATCAGAAGACCCCTGAATGATAGCGAGTGGATTATTGATTTCGTGAGCGATACCTGCGGCCATTTCTCCAAGGGAGACAAGTTTTGCCGTATAGTGAGATTGCGCTTCTTGAGCACGAAGATTTTTTCTCGCTTCAACAAGTTCATCCATTGGTACCGAAACAATGACGGCCCCACCGATGGGCTCCAGAATCTTTTTAATACTCACGACAAAAGTCTTTGGTTCGCCGTTGAATTCAATTTTAAGTTCCGAGATGGCGGTCTCTTTTGAACTCAGCATGAATGACTGAACAAAACGCACAAACTCTGATTCTGGATGAAGAAAGCCCACCGTTTTTCCGACGATACTTCCTTCCTGATAAAAGTTTTTTCCGAAGTCGTTGATTGCCTGATAGACGAGATTTTTATCAATGAAACTTACAAATCCAGGGACTGCATTGATGAGGCCTTTGAATTTATCTCTCTCAAGAGCATTCGAAATTTCATTGGAGATGGAGTCTTTCAAATACTGATGAGAAATTTTGATTTGATAGAGATAGAAAATCGTAAAAAAAACAAAGAGCGCACCAAGAATTAAGGCCTCTCCCTCACTGAAGAAAAAAAAATCAATCACAGGGGTAAGGGTGATAGGAAATAAAAAGAAAATGTAACCCTTGGGTGAAGCAGAAAATGTTGCGACTCCACCTGAGCACTGTCCTGCAAGCTGCATAAGAAGAAATAATGAGTGAACGGACAGAAGCCCATAAAAGTGATGAACGCAGACGAACATCAAACCCCATCCAAGACCAATTCCCATTGAACAAAGGTAGTAAGCGAGTCGTGCTTCATCTGAAGGCACATCATCAGGAGGAAATTTTTTGAATGCGAGTGCACGCAATGCCCAGGAAACAGTGATCAATAAATAGGGAAGAGCAGTAAGCTTATTGGCCGCATGCATTTGGTGACAGATGAAATAACTAAGGACGCACAAAATAATGTGCGTAATCGGTGTTATTCGATTACGGATAGCGACTTCGTTCCAAAGTCTGATTTTGATGATTTTCCTTAAAGATTGCGCCTGCATGCAATGGTTATCGGTAACCCACTCTTGAGATTGATGAGCTCGCCCTTGAAGATTGGTATTTCAAGTGTATCTTTAGGTTGTGTACATAATAGGGATAAATATAATTTATGGACAACAAAGTTTTTCTCTTCCCACTCACGAATTCCGTACTGTTTAAGAAGGTTACTCTTCCATATCATATCTTTGAGCCTCGCTACCGCCAGATGATTAAAGACTCGCTGGCCATGCAAATCCCAATCGCAATTGTGCCGTTTCATCCTTCGAATCAATACCGTGGGGAAATTTGCGTCGCGGGATTACCGCATATTCTTTCTACCTATCCGGATGGCCGAATGGACATCTACATCACAGGTTCAGTGAAGTGCCGATTAACTGACTTTGAAGCGGAAGACCCTTACAAGATTTACTATTACAAAATCATGGAAGAGGACATCTCGATTGATGATACCTTTGATATCGAGCTCGAAAGTTTAAGAACTCTTCTTGAACGTTGGGCAATTCATTTCTTGCCGGATCCGGTACAAAGAGAAAGCTTCTCAAATACGTTGGAAGATCCCGAGCTGCTCGTTAATTACTGTGCTGTATTTCTGGTTGATGACTGGAATGTGAAGAAGCTAGTGATGGAGGCGGATGATTTAAAAGAGAAGATCAGAGTTCTCTTGCAGGTGATCGGCCCAAAAGAAATTTCCCTTGGGCCTTTCATGCCTATTCTAAGATTCTAATTATTTTTTCTTAGCTAGTTTACCAGCAGCGATCTTCTCTTGAATTTTCGCTTTTTTCTTAGCTTGACCTTTACGGCGTAGCATTTTTACAGCTTTGCTTTTACGTCCGAAACCCATAATTCCATCCTTCTAAAAAGTTCTTTGATTGCCATCCATTATTGTTAATGGAGTTTTTATTGTAAAGACTATACTGCAGGTCTTTTGCTGCCGTATTTAGTTTTTAGGCCGGTAATTCCCCACCAAAGGAAGGTTCCGATCCACACGATACAGGCCACAGGATGCAGCATCGCTGCTCCCCATCTTTCCTGAAAGACGATTTTTGTGAAAAAGCGGAAAAGGACCAGCAATACAATGCTCGCCATCGACCAGAATGGGTGAGTGAAGATGCAGAAAATGGGAAAAGACCAAATAAACAATGAAACAAGATAAAGCCAAAGGCCCGTGCGGTCGCCTTTAAGCCATAGCTCTTCCCAGTAAATACGGATTTGGGCCGTCTGAACCTGAATGTCTTCAGGGTAGTAGCGTAAAAGATGTCTTTCTGCGAAGGCCAGGATGTAAGTGCGATTTTCAAGGTCCCATTTTTTGGCCAGAGCTTCTTTCCAGGATGGAAGATTAATCTTGCTGAAATCCATTTCCTGGAAAAACGAAAGCGGCATACCCATCCAACCCTGAGATAGAGAAATCAGAGGATGAGAAATATTGCGACGGATTTTTCTGAAACCAAAGATAGAGGCCAGGGCAAGTGTCGGTGATACCGAAGCAACTGCCTCGCCGAGTACTGAGAGTTTCGCTGTCTGTGGGAGAGCAAAGTATGCCTTCTGCTTTTCTGAAACCAGACGACTCAAAGAAATGAAAGCGTGTTCAGTTGGAACAAGTTCCGCATCTCCAATGATCACTACTTGTCCGCGGATTTTTGGAGCAATCTGTTCGATCATCCAAGGCACAGACTCGCGGCCAATTGGGCGCATAAGGAAACTATGAAGTTCCACGTAAGGAAGTTTTTGATGAAGTTCCTGCCAGGCATTTACGGCCGGATGATGGCCATCAATCAGAATGTGAATTTTAAGCTGACCATTAAGTGAATGGAAATCAGTGAGATTTTTTAACCACGGTTCAAGATAAAATTCCGAACGAGATGTAATCGGGATGATGAGTTCCATTGAGCCGGCATAGCGATCATCAGCGCTCAATTGAGTGCCAACCAAAGCATTCTTCACCAAAGTGTAAATCATGACTACCGTCAGCCCCAGGGCCAGAAGTCCTAACATGTCGTCGCCTTTTTAAATCCGTTTGTATAAGATTATCGTATGAATAAGCGTCAGTACATGCAAAAAAGTTTCGAGCGTCAGCGTCTTTTGAATAGAGTCATGGCAAAGCCAGGACCCTTTCCCTATGTTTTAATTCTGGACCATCTAAAAGTGGATTTTAACATTGGGAAAATCATCCGTTCTGCTGAGGCATTTGGAGCCCATGCGGTCGATGTGGTAGGGACTTCATTTTTTGACCCTATGCCCGCCAAAGGTTGCATGAAACGTGTGCCATGGAACATGCGAAAAACCTTCCATGAAAGTTATGAACACTGGGCCGCTCAAGGTTATACATTTTTTGGTTTTGATGTAGACGCTCCGAAGTCTCTTCACGAGATCACATTGCCTGATAAATCGGCCTTCATTTTAGGTCACGAGGGATTTGGTTTTACTTTTAAGAAAGAAAATTATCCGGCGATTCAGCCAATTAAAATTCCGCAATTTGGACTTGTTGAAAGCCTCAACGTTTCAGTGGCAGCATCAGTTGTGATGTATGAATACGCTCGCAGCCGAAACTTTAGTCGTCCAGAAGGGTCCCTCTAAGATTGAGGGACAGACTGTAAAGTAACCCTAGAGACATTACCCCAAAAAACAAATGAGGTGGCTGAGCATTGGCCGGAAAGCCAAAGTAGTTCAGCGCCACACCTGTGAACACGTTTCCGAGTACACAGAAGAATGCCATCAGAGTCAAAAAGAAGGCCCCACGTTGGAAGCGCTGTCTTTGGAAATAGGCCAAGAGATAAATGAATAGCCCAATGATCACGAGAGAAAACGTTCTGTGAATATAAAACGTTGGCCCAAGGAAATTGATGATGGTTTCAGCTGAAGCTTCCATCGTATCACGCATGAAGTGATCCACTTGCTGGCGCACCTGGGTTCCCATGAGGACTTGGACAAATGTCGAAGCAACGAGAATACGCGTGATGAATAAAGCGCGACGATCGATCTTTTGAACAATGGCCGTATTTTGAAGATCCTCACAATACTTTCTAAGGTAGAGAAGTCCAAAAAGAAGGACCAAGGCCAGGAACATATGGATCGTAATGATAAATGGCTTTAAGTGAGTTGAAACCACTAAAGCACCCACGCCACCTTGAACCAAGATAAGCAGCAGAAGTCCACCGCAGAACCATGGTAAATTCCTTTCGTAATTTTTAACTCGGAAGGATTGGCCAAACAGGGCAACGATCAAAATGCCGAGAATAACACCGAGTAAACGGTTGATATATTCGGTCCAGGTCTTGAACGGATCAAAATCTGCGATGGTTTTTCCCGCAATTTTGTAAACTTCTTTATAATTAGCAGGCAGTTCAGAAATATCCATTGGCGGAACCCATTGTCCAAAACAATGAGGCCAGTCAGGGCAGCCTAGGCCAGAACCGGTGCCGCGGACGACCGCGCCGGCGAGAATAACTAGGTACGTTCCAAGGATGGAAAAAAAGATGAGTCGTTGAAAGCCTTTCATAGGGCCACCATAGCACGTTGATTTTGCTTTTTCATCACTAAGATGATGAAATATTAGTGATTTAAAGGATTTTTACGAATGATTACACTTGAGATACTGCTCCTGGGGCTGGCTTTGGCAATTGATGCTGCGGTGGTGACCTTTGCCATTGGTCTTCTGCAGGTTCATCATTCAAAACCAGAGAGACTAAAACGCGGACTTTTAGTGACCGCGGCCTTTGGCATTTTTCAGTTCCTCATGCTTTGGGCCGGCAGTTTTGCGGGCTATCTGTTCACCTTTTCAAGTTATGGTTATCTTTTCCAATTTGTCGTTGCGACGATCTTCTTCCTGATCGCTTTTAAATTTGTTCAGGAGAGTTTGAACGAAGAGGACCGCGAATTAGAGTGGGGCCTCATGCCCATTATTCTTTTAGGTTTTGCAACTTCAATTGATGCTCTGGTTTCTGGAGTTAGTTTCGGAACACTTCCGCATCCATACATGGCCGCACTCACAGTTGGAATTGTGACTTTTCTTGTGTGTGGATTGTTTTATCTAATCTCACAATTTTTTCAAAAAATTCCGGACAAATGGTTACTCCGTTTTGCAGGACTTATTTTTATTATTCTAGGAGTGGAAATCGTTCTGGCGATTTTCTATAAGAGGGCCTAATGAAGATTGACTTTAAAGAGTTTAAAGAAGCTTATAAAACGTTGGGTAAAATCATTCATCCAACACCGTTGATCTATAACGAGTGGCTTTCAAAGCAATACGGTTGCGAGATCTTCTTAAAGCTTGAGAACATGCTTCCCATCGGTTCTTTCAAGATGAGAGGAGCGACAAATAAAATTTCTTCTCTGACTGCTAAAGAAAAAAAGCAAGGTGTGCTGGCAGTGAGTGCAGGTAACCACGCTCAAGGTGTGGCATGGGCCGCAGCTCGGTTTGGTGTGAAAGCAACAATCATTATGCCGGAAGGGTCTCCTCTGACAAAAATCAGAAACACGGAAACTCTTGGTGCGAAAGTGATTCTTGCCGGAGCAAGTATTGAGGACTCTTTTGCTTACGCTCAGGAGCTGATGAAGAAGACTCCCATGGCCTTTGTTCACCCATATGAGGATCCAAAAGTAATTGCGGGCCAGGGAACTGTGGCCTTTGAACTTTTAGAGCAAATTCCTGATATGGATTATATTTTCTCGTCAATTGGTGGCGGTGGTCTGGTTTCAGGCATGGGGCAGGTACTTAAAGGCAGTAAGTCGAAAACGAAAGTGATCGCAGGCCAGGCAACTGGTTGTAGCGCTATGGTGGACTCACTTAATTCGGGAAAAATTAAGCAGATCGATAAGGCCGAAACCTTCGCAGATGGCATTCGCGTGAAGAGAGTTTCACCGGACATGTATAAACTTTTAAAAGAAGTTGTTACTTCTACTCACTCAGTTGATGATGAGAAGCTAGCGTGGGCGATTCTTCAATTAATGGAGAAGGCACGAGTGATTGCAGAAGGCGCAGGGGCGCTTCCTCTGGCGCTCTTTGATCAGCTTCATAAAAAAGATCCGAAGAAATTTAAAAACAAAAAAGTGGTGCTCGTTATTTGCGGCGGTAATATCGATGTGAATCTTCTTGAGAGAATTATTGATCGGGGTCTGATTGAATCAAATCGTAAGGTTCGAATTGCAGTTCCGATTGCAGACAGACCGGGACTTCTGCACCAGCTTACCGGCATTATCAAAAATGTGGGAGCGAACGTGCTTCAAGTGGTCCATGACCGAGATTCGGTGAATACCGGGATTTCGGGAACTAACGTGATTTTCACTCTTGAGACCAAAGGGAAGGAGCATCTGGAACAACTTCTGAAAGAAATGAAGAAAGATTTCCCTCAGTGCCAGATCATTTAAAGACTAAATAGCCGTAATTTGATGGGGGATATAGATTTTCTTTATATCCCTATCGAAATTTTCAATTTTATTCGTCACAGATTTCAGTCCATAATCGTCTTTCTTAATATGGGGAGTAGCTCACTTCAGAACGAAGTTTTCTAGGTCGTCAGCACGGGGTAACCCCGGCCGGAAAATAACGAGCAAGACCATACAAACTAAGACGAGGAGGATTCTATGTCTTATTTTATGGTGTTATTGATGTCTCTTTCACTTGTTTCTTGCGCTAGTTATTCACACAAATCAGTTAATACAGATAAGCAAGAACCGATTGTCTTTGACGGTCAGTCCATATCATTCCGATAGGGACTGACAGGCCTCTTCAAACTGGGCCTTCTTCACACGCATTCCATCTGAATAAATGTAGGCCTGCTCTTTCATGAGTTTTTCAACGAACTCATTAATGGCCTTCATTTCATTCAGGGCGATTCTTGGATCCATCTGAACACGGTCTTTTAAATTTGAGATTTCTTCGTGGTGACGGGCAGATTCTTTTTCAAAATCAGAGAACAATTCCTTACGCTGTTTTTCGTAAGCAGCGACTTTATCAATTCCTAACTGAACATACTTCTTCTTAAACTCACGCATGATTTGTTGTCTCTGCTTATCGTTCAGCTGAGGCAGGGCCTTGACCAGACCTTCTGGAGTCGGTGCGGCCTTATCAGTTAGAAGCGATTCACAATACTTTTTAAGATCTGCTTTCTTAATGTCATGATCAAACACGCGGAATGAATCGCGGCAATCTTCCACGACATCTTTAGTGAGTTCCTCGGTGTCTTTTTTGTTACGCTCGTAAAGCTCTTCACGTTGTTTGTCTTGGGTATTCTTAACTTCTTTTGAAAGTTTGCCCTTACGAATGTCTTCCAGAATCTCAGCGCCATCGTTTTGGTCGCGGGCAATTTGCCAGTTTAGGGCCTCTTCTGCTTTTAGAAGGTTAGGGCGAGCGTTTTGTAGCACACCTTCCACCTGGGCGAGTTTTCTGAACAACTCTTTTAAGTCGAGACACATTTTCTTCTGTGGATCGGCCATGTCCAGGATCTTCGCCAAACTGTGAAATTCAACGAGCTTCTGGTTAAGAGGAATAAGTTCTTCCACACAGCGGTTCTTCTTTGCGTCTTCAATTTGAAATTCTGTTTCGAGAATATACTTTTGAATATTCGCGAGCACTTCGGAGTTCTCAAGTTGGAACTTTTTATGAAGGGCCATGTTCGCCAAGGCCGAATCAATACTTAACTCCAGGCCTTTTGAAATTTTTGAACTGTCTTCATAAACTTTCATCGCCAAAGAAAACTCGCGTAAGAGTTCGTTCTGTTTCATTTCTTTTAACTCACCAGTTGCCCATTTATAAAGAAAGGAAACGGCAGTGGTCACACCACTAATTGCAAGGTTGGCGACACTGGCACCCAGAACAGCACCGGCCGCACTGTACGTGGCCATTTTGAAAAGGTGGTTTGGATCGGCCATCTTCTCGGCGACTGCCAGACCTCGGTCAGTTTGCTCTTTTGCGAGAGCTCGCCATTCCTGAGATTCTTTTTCCGTCATTGCTCTCCAGGCCTGTGATTCCTGCAGGGCCTCACCGGCTCGCTTGTCAGCGACATTGGTGAGATTGGCGATATTTTTATTGGCCTCGGCCAGTTGAGTATTGGTGTCTGCGTGATTGTTATTAAAGTTACCGATCTGAGTATTGATCGTGCCGTTTAGGTTTCCGATTTGCGTATTGGTGTTGGCCCAATTGGTATTAGCATTACCAATTTGAATGTTGGTATTGCCCCAGTTGGCGTTTACTCCAGAGAGATTTGTATTAACTGCACCGACGTTAGCGTTAATGGCCGTGAGTTGAGTGTTGGCGTTACTGAGCTCGTTTTGAATTCCACTTAAATCCAGACCAGAAAGAAGACCAGAGTTTCCTCCTGTGCCAGTATTACCTGAACGACAGAGAAGAAGACACATTGGATTCCCTGCGCACTTGGTACAATCGGTTTGGGCGTAGGCCTCATTAATAAAAGGATTTAGAAGTTTAAAGACAGGGGAGTGAGACACTGATCCCGTGAGCTTATGATATTTTCGGTGAAGGAGTTCCACTTCCAGGGCCACTACACGGCCATAAGTTGGACGGAAGAAGCCCGATGAAACTTTGATCTTTGATTTATTGAAAGACACAAACACTACCACCTGACGGTTGATGTCCTGGCGATATCCTTCAAAACGATGGGCACCTTCAATGCTCTTTTCTTGAAGACCCACGAGCTTAAATTCTTTTGAAAGGAACTCACGAACTGCATCCGGAGTCTTGGGTCCTTCAAAATGAAGTTCAGTATTTGTAATCTGAGCAACGGTATAACGAGAGTAAGGGGTGTAGATTTTGCGCTCAAAGCTCTCAATAGTATTCCCACCTTTTGAGCCCTTCATGACCACATTCCAGTTCTTCAACAAGGGATCATCGATGAGACCAGCAAAAGTCAGCGTCGGGAGAAGCATTAAAAACAACAGGATAATTGAGTTTTTCATAGTCTCCTTGTCGGGTACTCAAGAAAAAAACTTGAATGCAAGGCCACTGTCTAAACTTTTGACGGCCAGTAACCTTCTTACACGCAACCTTCTGCGGAGTTAGGCCAACACCTATACTGCTCATAATCTTATTAAAGGATAGCTTATGAAGCGTTTGGCGCTGCTCTTAGTTCTCTTATGGTCGGCCTGGGTCTTTGCTCAGGACAAGGGAACCATTCCTGATCGATACATGAACGATCCGGCAGTGGATCTCACTCGCCATGGAAAACTCCTGATGCCAGACGAGGTCCATAAGCTTCGTGAAGACTCCAAAGGTCGCTTTGATATTTCTACATTAAATCCAGAGGAGAGTTCTGATCTCTGGAAAGATACTTTTGTAAAATCGCTTCCGCTAGATAAGAACCCTGTGATTGATATGGATGAAGTGAGCTATCACTCACCAGTGCTTTCACCATCAGGTATTTTCCGATTCAACATTACGAATGGGGGAGACGGAAAGCTCTATACGATGATGCTTTCTAAGAACGTGCACTCGGTACTTCTTGCGAAGAGTTTACTTCGTAAAATTGGTTATCAGATTCCGGACATTAAATACCTTCCAAGAGTCATCATTAAGTTTAAGAATGAGGCAGATAAGAAAGGCTTCACTTCTTACTTAGAAAACGTGGCCTTTGCTGGTGCTGCTAAAAACTGGGTGATTGAAGAGTTAGAAGACAATAAACTTCTTCTTCAAGATCTGGTGATCATGGATTCAAACCACACTATCTATAACCTCGCGGTTGGTGTGACGTCAGACATGATTCAAAGCCGTCGTCTCTTATCATCTCTGGCGGTTCCGCTTTCGATTGTTAACCTGACTGAAAGTGTGAATATGCTTCGTTGGAACGTAGGGGTAAAAGACGGTAACGGGATTGCGCTTTTCCATGATCAACTTCCAGAGTTCCAGTGTACTTGGGACGACGCTCGTTGGATTTCTCGTCGTATCGAAAAACTTACTCGCGAAGATTGGAAAGAGATCGTTGATTCAACTCATATTCCTAAAGCGGTTCAGATGATTCTGGTAGAGAAGCTTATCTCTCGCCGTAACTCGGCGATGAAGCTTTTTAAAGTGGACGCAGATGAACTTAAAGTTGATTCAAATATCTCTAATGGTGTGGAGCTGGTGAACGGAAAACTCACTCAACAAAACTGGCCAGGATACGCCAGCCGTTTTGCATATGGTGACCCTGATTCTCCACTTGCTGATTCTGAAATGCGCTCGTTTTTGAAGTCCCGTGGGATTTCAACACTTCTGGACCTGGTAGTTGCTCAGATTAACCAACTTCCATTCCTAGGCACAGACATTCAAAAAATTAATAACGAAAAGTTCCAGGAACAAGTCAATAAAGTCATCGCCGATTCAGTCGGAAAGCAGCTTCCTGAAGAGCTTCCACTTAAAAGTTGGATATTCCCAACTTTCCGTGGCCAGTTGATTCTTTCGCGAAATCTCGTAACTGGTACTTATCTTGGTACTGATAACCTGGTTCAACTGGTGGACACTGTCGGTGTTGCCGTTGGTGCCGGTGCTTTCGTGGGTGTTATGGGTCTTCCGACTCCGCTTAATGCTTACGCCAGTGGTGAAGCTCTCATGATGAGAACTTATGCTCACCTTCGTCCGGTAACGAGTATTCAGAAGTCGCTCAAATACCCATTTAAGAACATCATGATTCCGCTGGTTCAGCGTGATTATGGCCAGAAACTTCACAGTGCTGCCACGATTGCTCTTGACCCAAATGCCTCTGAAGAAACTCGTGTGGCCAAGATCGAAGAGGCCCTGAAGCCATTTAAAGATTCAATGGATGTGGGGGAGTCGATCCTTATCACTGACTCACTTGCGACCTATGCCGGTGCTAAAGTTGGCGCGGGTTATGAGAAGTTCATCACCGCTTCGGTGGCTCTTTCTCCAGGGCATCAGGTTGTTTCACGCTTCCATGTTCATAGAAAAACGGCCGATACTTTCCAAATCTACCGCGATCTAGGAAATGTTGGTTCGTTTGGTCTGAGCTTCACGCTTGATTCACTTATTCCAGTTCTGGATGTGAGCTATAAGAAATCGGCGGGTCACGCTCGTGTGAAATTCTACCAGTTAAATCTGAACGCTAAAAATCCGGATGTGATTAAAAACGCTTCACTTCTTCGTCGTGCAATCGTGTCTTCATCAACTCGTGACATTGAAGAAGATGAAAAGGGCAAGCCTTTCATCTTAAAGCACAACTTTAAAGAGCAGTCTCCTCAGATGAAGCTCTTTTTCTGGCAGTGGCAGTGGTTGAATTCTTCAACCAATATTTCAGTCACGAATCCAAAGGGTGATGAGCGATTCTTCCGTCGTCAGTACCACGGTATTACGAAAGGGAAAAACTATCAGTCTTATGTGAATCAGTTGATCTCTCACTGGGTAAATCTGATTTTTGAAAGAAAGGCGGGATTATCAGAGGGTGGTAGTAACCCTGGTTACTCTTATAAAGGTTCTGGGGAAACAAGATACCTGACTCTTGATGAAGAGCTGACCCAAACTGGTAAGAAGATTGAGCCATTCGTTAAGCTCTCTCGCATCTACAACGGTTGGAGTATTGACCGTAAGAAGGCCGAGAAGATTCTTGATGATATGAAACAGCGTTACCGATTCGACTTTTTCAATGCTCCGGTGTTGAACGATACTCGTCGCATCTTTATGTACAACATCTCGCTTAATATCTTCTTCTATAAGAACGGTATCGAGACGCTTCTTTCAATGAAGGATGATCAGATTAAGCAGATCTTCCGCGAGAATATGCAGCAGAAGAATCTCATGATTAATCCTGCGACGGTTGAAGATGCGGATACAGGTGTTGATAAGTTTATCCGCTTCCTGACCCGTTTTAGAAAGTATGAAGAGAAGGGTGATTCAGTTAAGGCCAATAAATATCTCTTGAAGGCCCTGTCTCAAGCGGAACTGAAAGTAAACCTCAAGGGCATGATTGCTCTCATGGGTGGGGAAGAAAACATTTATATGAATTCAAGAATTGATGGATTCCGGGAGGGTGATGAAGATGGTGATAAGGCCATTGTATCGAACTCTCTAGGTGAATTTGGTTCTTCAAATATTCTGGGCCCAGTGGTTCAGGTACAACGCCAGTCTGAGATGATTGAAGGTGAATTCTTCATCTACTGGATGATGACGAGGTTGATCTAATATGAAAAAATTATTATACGCCTTCCTCCTCACATCATTTGCTGCGCAAGCGGTGATCATCCCAGTGGATAAATCAGAGCGTCTGGTTGAAGACGAACTCTTTGCCTATCAATGGGGCCTTGTGAACCAGGGACAGACCCTGATTCGTGAGAAAGACGATATTCATAATTTACCGATGCAAGGCGTGGCCAATAAGGACATTGGCTATCGATCGCTGATTAATAATAAATTCAGCAATCGACCAATCGTTGCCGTTCTGGACTCAGGCGTGGATCTCACCCATCCGGAACTTCAAGGGAATCTTTGGAAGAACGAAGCAGAATGCGGAAAGGATCCAAAGGTAGATAACGATGGTAACAAGCTAGCGGGTGACTGCCACGGATGGAACTTTACTGAGGCCATGGACTCTGATGAGGCCAAGGACCCAAGTGACATTGATGGACACGGCACACACATTGCCGGGATCATCGCTGCCGCTAACAATGGTCTCGGTATGGTTGGGGTGGTTCCGAATGCTCTGATTATGCCAGTGAAGGTCATGAAGGACTCTGACTCAGACTCTCAGGTCTCGAGTGCTGAATCTTTTGCCAGAGGGATCATCTACGCTGTTGATAACGGCGCGGACGTCATCAACATGAGTCTTGGATGGCCACGTTCGATGGAAACGAAGACCCTTCGTGATGCCGTTAACTATGCTCTTTCCCAAGGAGTGGTGATCGTAGCAGCGGCAGGAAATAACAATTCCGCAGAACCACTTTTCCCGTGTGCTTATGATGGTGTTGTTTGTATTGCGGCCTCAACGATTAATGGTGATTATGCCGGTTTCTCAAACTACGGTGGTCACGTTGATGGTGTGGCCCCAGGGGAGAGTATCTTAGGACTTAATCCTCTGTTCTTAGAGCCAGATTTTTTCGCGGTTCCTGGCTATGAACTTCGTTCAGGAACTTCTCAGGCGGCCCCGTTTGTCGCAGGTCTTGTGGCAGCGTTGAAGGCGCGCAATAAAGAGATCAAGATTGATGAAGTCTTCGCACGTATCTATCAGGCCGAGCCGAACCCGGATAAGAAAAAGTATACCGCCGGTGGTGACATCACTTGGGACATTGTTAATCAAGAAGTGACTTCTTCAGTGGTTCGTCCGATTTTAAAAAGAATTCGTCAGATTACTTTCCGCGTGGGAAGTTCTGATACGAAGGTCGCAATTCCGGTTCGTAATTTTGGTGTGCTTAGTAATGAAGTCATTGTGAGAGTTGAGAGTCTTTCAAAATCAATTTCAATTGATTCAGAAACTCAAACGATTCCAAGTCTTCGCCAGGGTGAGTTTAAAGATCTTCTTTTCAATGTGAAGCTTAATGACTTCTCACTAGAGAGTAGTGTGGACATTAAGATCACGATTGAAACCAATGGAGAGAAGCGCTCGTTTCTAAATGAGATCCCTGTTGCTCGTGACGTAACTCAAGAAGCGAAGTTTAAGAAGAGCACATTTGCTTTCCTGGATAAACCACTTCCGGTTGGTGCAATTCGAAATGGAGAGATCAATTCTCTTCTCTCAACTGTTGAATCTGTTATTCAATCAGACAAGCATGAGTTCTTCATGCGTCGTATTCTCTCTGGTGATACAAAGAAGCTTGAGCTGACTCTCTTTAGTCGCAAGGGTGATAAATATGTTCAGGCCCCAAATCTTATTTTGGTGAACGATGCTCTGAACCTAGTGAACTTTATCCGTGTAGATTTAAACCTTGATGGTAAGGAAGACTATCTCGTTCACACGCTTGCTGAGAAAGATGGAAAACGCTTTTTTGTGTTTTCATTCTATAATGAAGAACTAAAACCTCTTTGGCCGTCATTTCAAGATGTAAAACTTAACCTGGACCTTTTCCTCGCGAGTATGAATGATCTTTCATTCATTAAGTTAAATCACGGGACCCTTGGTAAAATCCTGGTTCCGGCCTTCTTCACTGAAGGACAATTACCATTAGTTGATCAGGTTCTGACTTCTTGGGACAAACAAGATATGACTCGTAAGAACCGTCTTTATTATCTTGAACCAATGAGTGATTCGACTTTAAGAGTCCGCTCTCTTACGACAAAAGTTTGGGAAGAAGCACTCAAAACTGAACTTAAGAGTAAGTGGTTTGATACAGTTGAAGTTGAACAAATCATGCCGACATCTAAAACTGATGCTGAAAAAGGTCAAATTAGAGCGTTAGTATCGGTAGGTCTTGGAACAAAACGTCAGCTCTTCATTCACTCATTTGTTGTGGGATCAAATACTCATGGAGCTAAACTTCCACAACTGGTCCTTGAACCAGAATCAGTAGATCCGCTTTTAACCGTGGATGCTAATGGTCTTTCGGTTAATGGTGAAGTGTTCTTTAATATCTATGACCGCACAAGGGCCAAACTAGTGGCGACTCGTGGAGAGTCTCAGGTGAATGAATTTATCTTCAAGCACGAAACTGAGTCAGATCTTATCGCAGGTCACATCGCGAGCTTTGAGAAAGGTCAGAATCGTTTTACCGTTTTCCAAAGCCGTGAAGAGCTTATTGCTGTGACCACTGGGAATATCTCAAAACGCACGACACGACCAAAACTTCGTTACAGTTTCTTGTCTCAGAAGTTTTTATCGGAAATGTATTTTCCGGTGACTTATAAGAGAAATGGAACTTTGAGTCCGGCCCTTTATGTGGACTCAACTGCGATGACTGGGAACAGGATTTATCTTTTTGAAGAACAGAATGGAGAGTTGGTGGCGAGTGTCAGAAACTCAATCGTTGTTCCTTCAAACTGTAAGGCCTTAAACCCGGTTTATTCCGCACATAGTGGAACCCATGAGTTTGTATTCCTTTGTTTGGAAGACAACGCCTGGGTGATTAGAAACTACGAAATGAATTGATCATTATATAGAGAGATAACAATTCTTCTGGGGCCACTCTGTCTGAGTGGCCTCTTCATTTCTGACAGTCTCAAACATCAGTGCCAAGGTGTCTCTTTCAGAGGGGCCAGAGCGCATCTTGCGTGGCGTTAATAATATGGTTTTAGAGTCATACTGATCCCAAAAAAGTTGGCAAGCATTTTGCTTTTGTATTTTCCATACACTCATAAGCAGGAAGCTCATCGAGATGTTTAAGTTTCTTAAACATAGGTGCGCTTTATCGCATTTTTTAAAAGGGGAAGAGAAAATGAAACTACAGAAGGGATTAGCTACTCTTGCAACTCTCTCGCTTCTAGGACTCTCTGTTGCTTGTAATGACAGCGGAGATGGTGATGATAAATATGCTCAAGGTCTGACTGATGGTAAGGCCCAAGGATATAAAGAAGGATATGACGTTGGTTATGACGATGGTTATGCTGACGGGGACGCCGCTGGTTATGAGCGTGCAAAAACATACTTCGCTTCAGCTGATTACTTAAAAGGTTTCGCTGACGGTAAAGTTGAAGGAACAAATCTTGGCTATGCTCAAGGTTACAACGTAGGTAAGCAAGACGGTAAAACTGAAGGATACAACACTGGATACAATGTTGGGTACTCTGACGGTGATGCTGATGGATACGATCGTGGTTATGACCACGGTTACGATGATGGATACGATGCAAACACTGGAACAGGTGCTTATAACTCTGGTTATGCTGCCGGACAAGCTTCTGCTCAAACAACTGCTTATAACAATGGGTATGCTGACGGTAATGCCGATGGATATGAGTTAGGCTACGACGACGGTGCGGCCGATGGATACGATGTTGGCTACGATGCTGGTTGGGACGATGGCTGGGACGTTGGTTACGATGATGGATACTACGGACTATCTGTTGGTAAAACGAAGAAGCTAAAAGGTTATGCCAACGTTCTTTCGATGTTCCACAACGACCTTATCGACTACTCAAAGATCTCTGCTCCTAAACAAACGAAGCGTGGTCTTGTAGCTAACGGAAAACTGTTGTTCTCTGAAACTTCAGTGACGAACAAAGATACTTTAAAGCGTGCTGCAGCTGTTGAGCAGTACCTTGTAGTAGAGATGGCAAAACAAGTTAAAGGTAAATTTGGTCTATCAGCTGAGCGTTCTTTGAAAGTTGCAAAAGCTGCTAACCACTTCAGAAAGTATTCTTCTAACCGTGCGCTAACTGCTGAAGATACTAACGCTTACGCTACAGAGATCATGGGTTCTAACTTCGCTCAGATCACTAAGGCCTACGAGAGTGGTATGAAGGGTGACCTTAGCAGCTTCAACTCGGTCATGGAGAAAGCAGCTGCGAAGAACGAAACTTCTCCAGAAAAAATGGCGGAAATCGTAACTAAGCTCTTCATCTAATAACAACTAAACATGGGGCGCCTTCGGGCGGCCTTTTTTTTGGGCCAACAAAATGAAAAAACTAATCACTCAACTACTACCGCTCTCACTCTTGGTTCTGATGGTTGCTTGCGGAGAAAGTCCGGAAAATAAATACAACAAAGGTTTTGAAGAAGGTCGCGCTCAAGGTAAGACCGAAGGATATGAAGTTGGTTATGACGAAGGTCAGGCAGCTGGAGACACTGCTGGATATGAACGCGCAAAAGCTTATTTTGAATCTGCTGGTTATGACGAAGGAAAAATCGACGGAGGCAAAGTTGGTTATTCACAAGGTTATACGAGTGGTTACAACGTAGGTTATAAGGAAACACAACCGACTGCTTACAGTACTGGTTACTCCCAAGGTAAAATTGACGGCGATGCTGACGGTTATGACCGAGGTTATGATAGTGGGTATGATGATGGGGAAGACGCTCGTTATACTGCTGAATACAATCGTGGTTACAGCTCAGGCGTAAACACGAGTCAGTACACTTATTATAACCGTGGCTATTCTGATGGTAAGACTGATGGCTATGAAGAAGGTTATTCTGATGGTGAGTACGATGGTTATGACATTGGCTACACTGATGGATACGATGACGGTTACGATGTTGGTTATGGAGACGGTGAGTGGGATGCGTTTTCTATCGGAAAATCGAAAAAGCTTAAAGGCTATGCAAACCTGATCTCAATGGCCCACAACGATATTATCGATTACACAAAAATTAAAATGCCTAAATCAACTCGTAAGGGTCTCGTGGCAGATGGTAAAATTCTTTTCTCAGAGTCTTCATTAACAAATAAAGATACGATGAAGAGACAGGCCGTTGCTGAACAGTATCTCGTGATGGAGATGGCAAAACAAGTTAAGGGAAAGTTTGGGCTTTCGGCGGATCGTTCTTTGAAAATTGCCAAGGCCGCTAACCATTTTAGAAAGTACTCAGCGAAACGTGCTCTTACTTCTGAAGATACGAATGCTTACGCCTCTGAAATCATCGGTAGTGACTTCCGTGCGATTGAGAAGGCAGTGGATGAGGCCCGCCATGGTGACCTATCTAAATTTTCAAGCGTCATGGAAAAAGCGGCCGAAAAGAACGGAACTTCTCCGGAAAATATCACGCTCCTTATTACTAAGTTCTTTATCTAATTCCTCAAAGGACCTGGAAGTACAAGCTTCTGGGTCCTTTTCCAATAAAACCACTCCGGTATTTCGGCATTTTCTGCAAAGTTGACCCCATTCCTGGCCCAATTATCCTATTAGGAGAATGGGGGGAATCCATGAATAAAAAATTAGTCTTAGCTGTAGGGTCACTATCGACTCTGGCGGTTCTTGTTAGCTGTAGTCACGTCAATAAACGTGAGGTTGCGTCGGTAGACAGTAACGGCAAAAAGCTTGGTGTAGAGGTCGTTCCTCCAACTGAAGAAGCTGCGACAAAAGAGGTCCTTGCTCTTGTAAAGGCATCTTATAATAAGCCTCAACCAGGTAACAGCTACGCTCTTCGTATCATTCATGGAAAGCAGCACGGATGTGTTCGTGGTGAATTCAAAATTAATTCTGATATTCCTGAAAAATATCGCTTCGGTGTTTTTGCTGAACCAGGTTCAACGTTCCCAGCTTGGGCACGTCTATCGAACGGTTCAGGTAAAAAACAACACGATAGTATGCCAGATGCTCGCGGACTTGCGATTAAGCTCATGGAAGTAAAAGGTGCCAAGCTCGCTGATGAGAAGGGAACACAAGATCTTCTTTTCCAAAGTAAGCCGGTTTTCTTTGCTTCAGATGTTCAGGCCTATGTGAAATTTATGAAATTCACGGCCAAAGGCGGAGCAGGTGGAGTTGGTGATTTAATCAAATCAACGAACCTTATGGATCCAAAAGATCGTAAGGGAATTCAGATTCTTGCGACCGGATCAGCTGACCATATTAAAAATCCTCTGACTGCTGAATACTTCAGCGCTCTTCCGCAAAGACTTGGTTCTCATCAAGCAATGAAAATGAAGGCCTATCCTTGTCCTCCTAAAAATGGACCAGAGGCGGGATTAAAAGATCAGATGAAAAAAGACTATCTTAATATGATCATGACTGAACACCTGGCATCGAGTGACGCCTGTGTGGAAGTTGCGATCCAGTTACAAACTGATGCAGAGAAAATGCCAATTGAAGACGCTACTGTAGCTTGGGACCCGGCCCTTTCTCCTTTCGTTCCAGTTGCTCAACTTATTATTCCAAAGCAGTCTTTCAGCTCTGAAAAACGTCAGGATTTCTGCGAGCACCTCGCGTTTAATCCTTGGCACTCAATTGAGGCCCACCGTCCGATTGGTGGACTTAACCGCGTTCGTAAACTTGTTTATGAACACAGTCAGCATTTTCGTCACGATCTAAATAACCAACGCCGCTCTGAACCGCAGGCGAATGAATCATACGAGTGAGGAATCATGGAAGACGACAAAAAGAAAGTTAACCGACGTGATTTTATTTCTGCAGGAGCAGGTGCACTCGCAGGTGCAGGCTTCTTCGGTGTTCTCCAGAACGGACAAGATGGTAAGCAGGAAGATCCAGGTCGTGAACCTGCATCATCTCCGCGTGGTCCAGATCCAAGAAACATCGCCAATAATTTCAAACAACTTAAAAAACACTATCCAGTAGTCATCATTGGTTCTGGTTACGGTGGTTCGGTACTTGCGGCCCGTTTATCGGCGCAGGGAAAGCAGGTTTGTGTTCTTGAACGCGGACGTGAGTGGCATCCGGGCATGTTTCCAAAAGACGGTGGGGATCTTTCGAAAGTTGCTTTCAATAAGATGAATCCAAAAGGTCTGGTTGATTCAAACATTCATAAAAAAAGTAATGTGGATATCATCTGTGCTTCGGGTCTTGGTGGTACGTCACTATTAAATGCTGCCATCGCTTCTCGACCAGAAGCTCTGGTGTGGCAACAAAAAGACTGGCCGAAAGAAATTCGTGAAGACTTCGCTAACGGTAAGATCACGAACTATATGAACAAGGCCCAGAGAGTTCTTGCTTCAACTCATCATCCGGATGCGATGAAAGTAAGAAAGACCCAGCTTCATAAGCAAATGGGTGAGGAACTTGGTGTTCCGGTAAAAGAACTACTTCTTAACGTTAATCATACTTTTGATAAGCAGAAAAATGATTACGGAGTGGTTCAGAATGCTTGTACCATGTGTGGTGACTGCTGCTCGGGTTGTAACGTCGGTTCAAAGAACGTTCTAACTGTGAACTACCTTCCGCTTGCTCGTTCTCAAGGCGCAGAAATCTACACTATGATGGACGTGAGTTACGTTGAGAAAACGAAAGAAGGTAAATACGTTATTCACTATGTGAATAAAGAAAATAAAGAAATTGAAGGCGTGATTACAGCTGACGTTCTTATCATGGCCGCGGGCTCAATGGGTACGACTCAAATCATGATGAGATCTCGCTTCAAGGGACTTCGTCTTTCTGAAGCTCTTGGCTCTCGTTTCTCAGCAAACGGTGACATCATGGGTTTCAGCTACAACGGGCTGACTCAAACTGATATCCTTGGTCACGGTCTGAATAAGCGTGCTGGTTCAACCAGTGGGCAGGCCATCATGGTTTATGCTGATTACCGCAAAGACAACTACGATCCAAAAAATGTTGATCTAATGGAGCGCTACCTTCTTTTGGACGGTACAGTTCCAAGTGCTTTGGGACCAATGGTTTCTAAGGCCTTCGCTGCCTGGGCACTCGCTAACTCAAGCAAGTTCTCTGACGAGCAGATGAAGAAAGTTCGAAAGGATCTTTTTGATACGGCCGAGCCGGATGTTGATGGTGCGATTAATAATTCACTCATCTTCTTTGCTTGCGGACACGATTCATCAAATGGTCGTTACCGTCTGGATGATTATGAAGATCGCGTTCACGTAGTTTGGCCGAACGTGATTAATGAAAAAGGTTTCCAAACGATTAACCGTGAGATGGCCAAGTATGCTAAAGCTCATGGAGGGATCTATGTACCAAATCCTCGTATGACAGTATTCGGTCACCGTATGATGGCGACTCACCCGTTAGGTGGTTGTCCAATGGGTGATGATGCTCAGACAGGTGTGGTAGATCACAACGGTCGCGTGTTCACAGAAGACGGCAAGATCCATAAAGGTTTCTTCGTGGTTGATGCTTCTATCCTTCCGCGCTCACTTGGCGCGACTCCGCTTCTAACAGTTTCAGCTCTCGCTGAAAGAATTGCGGATCACATCATCGCTGATCACACTCTCGGAATTTAATTATCTCTGGCCCATGTCTTTGGATGTGGGCCAGTTTCTTCCTAAATAGCTCATCGGTTCATCCAGCCATCTTACTTCGAGTCTTCCTACTTCAATGGTGATCCAGTTCTTCTTCGAAAAGCACTTAATGAGTTCCAAGGCATTCTTCAATTGCATCAGTGAGCTATAATCATCCATCCTGGAATATGTGCCTTTTTCATGTTTCTGCTGATTAAAGAGGACATATTGAATGGTATTTCTCGTTTCCTTCAATGTTTTAAGGACATGCAGATGATATCTCTCAGTTTGAACCTTCCCGAGTTTCAGACCTTTCGCAAAAGTAATCGTAAGAGACCTCATTCCTCTTGTGAGAATTTCATTCGACACCGCTTCAACAATGAGATGAATATGATTACTTTGCATCGAATAGTGCAGGATTCTAAGCCCGTGTGACCTGGAATTGATTATTGCCCTTTTCAAGAGACGAAGAGTGGTCTTATTTTTGATGTTGGTTCGGTACTTGAAATTAATATGCAGGGGAGTCTTATGGCTGACCTTCTCTCGCTCCCGATGAGCAACACCTTTGGAGTGAACGCGTTTTCTTCCAGAGCCTCTTCTACGACCTCCATATCTGCCCTTATCAAGATTCAGTTTTAATTGTCCCATGTATGCTCCTTTTGAAAGGGGCATATGTAAAACGCCTAGGAAGTATAGGAAAGTCCAAGAAAGGAAAGAGAAGTGGATAGTGCAGAAAAGAAAAGGCCCCGCGAGTGCGAGGCCTAGAGGCTTAAAGAAGTTTTTGGCAAGAGGCCGAGACCTTGGCCTTGTTCTCTCGAAGGCATTTTAGAACTTTGCCATCTTTGAAAGGGGCCTTTGGACAGAGCTTTAAACGGTCTTGTTCACACAGTTCAACCATTTGATCCACTTTCTTTTCTTGAGTGGCGCGGAACTGGCGACAAGAGTTACTTAATTCGTTTTCATTCACAGTTAAGCAGCGTTGTTGATCCGCAGGACTGATTCCCATTTTACAGTGAGTGATAAGATCACGGTAACAAGGGTTGGCCTTTAACTTTGCGTCCTCGTTGTCCACAAGCTTTTTACAGCTTGGATTCAATGCCGGACCTTTTTTAGATAAACAATCCTGGATGTCTACGAAACGAACTTGAGTAGGGCAGAATTTTTCCGTGTCTTCAAAACAAGGATTGTTCTTTTTAAGATCAGCGATCTTTTTATCAACTTTGTTTTTACAGAAAGTTGAAAGCTTCGCCTTGTTCTTAATTAAACAGCGGTTAATCGCACCTTCAGGTTGATTGATTTCGCCGTAACAGTTGTTGGCCACATCTTGGGCACATACGTTACGAACTAAAATCCCACCTTTCTTGGTCTTGAAATCTGCTGAACACTTTGTACCAAGACGGTTCTCATTTTTAAGAAGGCAGTACTCAATATACTCAGGGTCAGTCGGAACATCAGAGCAGTACTCAGCAAGGTCCTCGAAACAAGGATTCTTCTTACCAGTTTCTTGTTTGAAGTTCTTTAGCTCGACCGCACAAGCGCGTGAGAGTTGATTTTCGTAATCTGATAAACAGCGAGCAAGTTGACCTTTACCCGGATCGGTACCTTGGCAGAACTTTTTAGCGTCCTGATCGCAAGGGGAGGCATTAACTTTAAATGCAAAAAGCAGTACTGCTGCTGCAAGTAGTTTCATGGTTGATCTCTTGGTTAAGATTTTTTCTGACAAGAATCACCAGAGCAACAAGATTTCTTTTCTTCTTTCGTGCATGAACCGTCAGCACATTTCTTTTCTTTGTTATCGCAACATTTTTTCTTACAGTCTTCTTTCGTACATGACATTTTTTCTTTGTGGCCACCGCAACAGTCTTTCTTATGGTGGTGAGAACAAGCTGAGATAGAAAGCATAAGAGACAGAGTTAGGAACGATAGAACTTTCATTTAGGATCCTTCGGTAGTGTTTTAACCATTATATGGTACTTAAGTGCTAAGACTCAATCTAATCAGACTTTACCTCATCGGGTTTTTCAGAGATTATGAGAGTAGATAATATGCCCTTCCGATTGGGCCTGTCAGGAATTGAATATGTACGAACAAATTGGTGGTTTTGAGGTCATTGATAAACTGGTAGATGATTTTTACTCGATTATGAGTACTGATCCCTATGCCCAGGATTGTATGGCCACTCACTCGGGACGAGACATCCGCGAGTCCGCTGAGAAATTGAAATTCTTCCTTTCTGGCTGGACCGGTGGTCCGCAGCTCTATATGGAAAAGTATGGACACCCGCGACTCAGAATGCGCCATTTTCCCTTCACCATTGGAGTAAAAGAAGCTGATCAGTGGCTTTATTGTATGAGGAAGGCCCTGGCCAATTCTCCCATTCATCCTGGAATTCAGGAACAGTTGATGCAGTCATTTGAACAGGTAACAGAGATGCTTAAAGGAACCCGTGATTAAAGAGGCTAAAAGAGAGCTCTTTTAGTTTTTGAAGTCGGGCCTGAACTTCCGGGGTCTCAAGCAAGGCCGGGAAGTATTTCACCTTCGGACTCATCAGTTCCCAGTGATCCATTAGCATAATGTGTTCTTCAAAAGAAATTTTCCCCACCCATAATGAGCGAAGATCAGTCTTAAAGAAATGTAAATGGTAGAGTAGCTCGATCATACCATGAAGATAAAGAAGCTCTTTAGTGAAGGCCATACCGCCTTCTAAAGGAACTCCTCTAAAAACTCGAAGTGCCAGTTTAAACGCATCGAGATCTTGCATGTCATGATGGCGAAGGTATTCGTAGACATCCGTAATTGAAGAACCGCGTTCTGCCATTGAGGTCGCCAGATGCCTTAGCACCACTTTGTTCCAACGCTCTAACGTCATACAGCCGGTGATAAGCTCAGTGATGATTGCAAGACCCTCTTGAAGAAATGTCGTTCTTGGGGCCCAGGTTGATAGCCAAGGATTGTCTTCTTGAAATGAGCCATTAATCGAAGTCCCTAAGTGGACCCAACCTTCGTGAACGAGGAAGATATCCAAGTGTCCGGTGGTGTAGGTCTTATAAGGATTAAGTTTTAAAGTTCGACGTCCCGCGGATGAATCTGAGAGAAGGGAAGTCGAAGGCTTTACTTCAAAATCTTTGGCGTCGAATGTTTCAAGCATCCTTGTGCGAAGATAATTTCTCGCCTCTTCACCCTGAAGTTTCACCTCACTGGTGTCCGGCATACAGTATTCAGGAATTTTCTCGAGGAAATAAAGAAACGCATTGTTCTTAGCAAGCTTATGACTTGTGCCATAAAGCTCGGTGCAGTGATCATAGAAAAAAATATTATCGAAGTTTTCCATCATCGAGAGCAGAAGGTGATAGTCCTGAACTCTCTGAGTGAAGATGCGCTTCAAAGAAAATGGCACATCAGCTTTGGCGAGTTCCATGAGAAAATTATCCATCGCCTTACGCTTCATGCTGACATTTACCGGAAAGGGAACACTGATATCTTCCAACTCGCCAATGAATGTTTTGTGCTGAGGGAAAAGAAGAAGCAGATCCTTAATGGGATAGCGAGGATGCCCAAGGAAACTCAGATCCTTTGCGAGATCCTTTAATTGAGTAGAAAGGTCTTTTACTAATTTCTTATCCATAAACTCTTCATCGGTAAGAAAAGGTCAGAACTACAGATGTCTTCTCTTAGGTATACTCAAAAAATGAAATACTTAATCCCACTCATGTTGTTCTCTCATACCGCTCTGGCAGCTTTCTCTAAACCGGAGCTTTTAGCAAGACTCAGTGACGTCCAGGCCTGGAATGCGCCAGATAATACTTGGTGCTTTACCTCTGAGCCGGCGATTTTAAATGATCAAGTCTATTTGAGCTGTTTCGATGTCGATGGTTATTTCATGGGCCAGTTTGGTAAGGGCTTTAAAATGATCTCGCGAGCTGAGCCAGACAATATGAATTCATTGCCTCAGGCCTCGTTTGGAAAGGTGACCTGGTACGAGTTCAATGAAATGGACATCGTGCGCTCGTATGAGTTCACTGGTGCTCTTAAAAAAATTGAACTTAATACTCTCGGACCTCGATCTGAATCAAAGGATAGTTTCTATCCAATCTCTGGTGACAGCTGGTTCTTCCGAGTGAAAGGTGACGCGCCAGAAATCATGATCTGGAAAAATGGGGAAGTGACTCCATTTTTCAATCCAAGTGCGGCCTATATCTACACTCCGCAAGTGGGCCCTCGTGGTGAAATCGCTTTCAAGACTCGTGATGGTGATTACAACGAAACTTCCCCTGATCGTCTTTGGCAATATACCGGCTCTTGGAAAGTCATTCTTGAAGATAAAGAGGCCAACCCAAGTTCTCCTTGGAAAACCATACGTCACCAGTTGGCAGTTGAAGGCAATCGAGTCGTTGCCCTGGCCGATGATGGAAAAGGTGAGGCGCTTCTTCTGATTGAAAATGGGAATGTTAGAGTCCTGGCCCGTGCAGGGAAAGAACTTTCTCGTTTTGATTACTTCACGCCGAAAATGCGTGGTGGAACAATCGCGGTTCGTGGTGAAGACTTCCAGAAGCGCAAAGTTCTTTACGTTTACGATGAGCAAGGTTTCCGACCACTCCTGACTCAGGGAGATATCGTTCATACGGACAAAGGTCCGGCCCGTGTTCACTATAAAGACCAGAATGCCCTTTTCTATGGCTCTCCTGGAATTGATGAACGAGGCAGTGTTGTTCAGCAAGCTACTCTCACCGACCCAGACTTCCCGAGTACATTAATCGGAATAGGGATCATTAAATTCCGCAAAGAGTAGATTTTGCCCTTAAGACACATGTCTTGAGTGAATAGCAGACTGTTTTAAAATCTAATGAATGATTAAAAAAGTTCTCCTTTTGGGACTAGTGAGCCTGGTCCCAATTTCGCTCCCTGCCTGTGAACTCCCTCGTGGTGAGGTTCTCACTATTGGTTGCACATACAATTGCGACTTTTTTTATCGTGCTCGTCTTACAATGAATGCCTGGAGCTTGGGCTACTCAACAGAGATCATCGACCTTTCAATTCATACACCAGAAGCCGCGCTAACGAAGACAGATGCGGTCCTTGTTCCGGGTGGGGCCGATATTAATCCTGATTACTATTCAGTTCCGGCCTTGAAGGCTTACATTGAGAACAATCGATCGCTTGTAAAATTCACAGAAGAAGGCAAGAAGCGTGATGGCTTTGAGCATGAGCTTGTGAAGCTTTATTCTTCGGACGAAAAATATAAAGAGCTTCCCATGCTTGGAATCTGCCGTGGTCTTCAGATGATGGCGGTGGCAAAGGGAATTCCCCTGTACCTTGATCTCGCAACTGAAGCTGGCATTTCAAATCGCATGAATCAGTTTGATAAAATTGAAAGAAGACCCTCATCTTTAATGAGTAAGATCTACTCGGAAGACGTGAAGGGGTTTAAAATTCATCATCAGGGCATCCGCGTTCCTTACTTCACTGAGAATGAATCTCAGTATCCAAATGTGAAACTTACAGCGTTTTCACATGACAATAAAATCGCAGAGGCAATTGAATATACCGATCGACCGGCACTCGGTGTTCAGTATCATCCAGAACGTTCATTCTCTGGTGCCAGCACTCCCATCTTTAAATGGTTTCTGACTAAGGCTTGCGAATATAAAAATTCCAGGAAGGAAAAAATATGAAAAAAGTTCTTCTGTTAAGTGCAATGCTATCGACCTCTGCTTTCGCGAATCTCCATCTGGCTCCGCCTGATTTTGAATCATCAATTGGCCGTGCGGTATTCGTGGATTTTAAAACTGCTCAGTACGATGTGAACTACAACGTGTTCTGGAAGAGAACGAGTGTTAAGAGTACCATCGTGTTTAATGCTGAAAAAACAGGAAAGCCGTTGTTCGATCTTATTCCAGATCCTAAGAACGCAACTCTGGACGGTGAACCGGTTCGTATCATCGAAACAACGGCACCAGATGGTTCTAAGCTTCGTCAGGTAGACGCGGTTGTTGAACCAGGTGAACACACACTGGTAATGGAAAGTTCATTTAGAGAAAACGTTCGTTATAGTTTTTTAACTCGTCAGGTTTCTTCAGCATTCTGGATTCGGGATTTGAAATACCGCAAGTTCATGGAGCAATACATTCCTTCAAACTTTGAATTCGATCAGTACCAGATGACGATGAATGTGAAGTTTGATGGAGTAGCGACTGCTCGTCAGGACATCTACACGAATGGAAAAGTGACTCAAACTTCTCCAAACTCGTACCAGATTGTTTACCCTGAGTACTACACAGTTTCTTGCCCGTACTTCCACACAACTCCGAAAGGCAGAATGAAGCGCATTGATTTCTCTTACACATCAATTAGCGGCAGAGAAATTCCTATTACTGTTTACGGTCCGTGGTGGTCACGTCCAGCACGCTTCCAAGCTGAATCAATCAAGGTCATGAAAGAGCTTGAAGCAGATTATGGACCATGGGGTCATGATTCACTTGTAGCTTATGAAACACTTCCGGGTACTGGTGGCATGGAACATGCAGGTGCGACACAGACTTCGCTACCGGCGTTAGATCATGAAATGCTTCACTCGTATTTCGCAAAAGGTGTGATGCCTGCGAATGGAAACTCTGGTTGGATCGATGAGGCCATCGCGAGTTGGAGAGATAAAGGTTATCAGAGGGTACCGACTGTTGCATTTCCAGGCAGTAACTTAGGTGCTCATTCTGTTTACCAACGCAATACAGATAAAAGAGCTTACGATCTAGGTAACAAATTTATGTCTTACCTGGATTACCGTCTTCAGGATATGGGTGGTTTGAAGGCCTTCCTTCGTGGATACTTTGCGGCCTATAAACACACAGTTATCACCACTGAACACTTCAAGAACAACCTTGAGTTCTTCAGCGGACTGGATCTGTCTCATGAATTTGAAACTTATATCTGGGGCAAAAATCCAGAAGGTGGGGAGAGTGTTGTGGAACATAACCCCAATCACGTGGAGCTGACAGACGCTCAAGTACGAGAAATGCTTTAACCCCGATTTCGGCAGAGACAACATTTCCTGCCAACTTTGAGGGACTTATAAAAGAGGGGGCCTTGGCCTCCTCTTTATTTTGGCAGATAAAAATTACCAACTTACCTCCATTTTCCCCCGTAAAATCCCCGCCCGCCTTACCATTTCTCCATGAAATACTTCATTCTTTTATTGAGCCTTTGGGTAGGATTCGTTCAAGCTGACGAGACTCTGGATATTCGTTTCCTTCAGACCCAAAGAACAAAGGCCAACCCCTTCGCCCTGCCTTTCTCGGTCAATACAAGTGGTGAATTCAGCGCCTTTGGTAAGAACGGCACAGACATCTTCGCCTTCAATCCTCTGGTTCAAATTGCTTATTCAAGAATCAATATTCAATACTCAGCTCCGATCATGATGGATCGTTTTAACTTCTACCCAATTCAAAAAGACCTGGGTTGGATTGAAGTAAATCGTCAGAGTATCGAAGGTGGCCTTGGTGTTTCGGCCCTTGCTAAGAGTGTAGTTTCAGTTGGTCTTACTCCCTATAAAGGCGCCATGAAGACCATGGTTCGTTTCAGAAATTCAAAAGAACAAAAAGCTCTGCCTTTTGAGATGCCGGAAACATTGAATGATGTGCTTCGTTGGAACGAAGGGGACTTTGGTAGCTACCAGATGTACGGTGGTATTCAGTTCCAGGCAAGTGTTGGTGTTTCTGTAATCGACCTAGCAGTTGTTTCAATGGGACTTCAAAACCAATTTATCGTAGAGGTTAAAAAAATCTCTCCTACTGAAGTTTTATTTTCAATATCAGAAGAAAATCTTAAGCGTCGTCAGCTGGTTCTTGGGCCATTTATTACTGATGTTACAGGTGCTCAATTCAAAGGCAAGCGCGCAACTTTTCACTTCGTCCTTAATCCGGAAGATTCTTCTCACCACGAGCTTTTCAAACAAGGTCTGATGGGAAATCTTGAACTTCTTCAAACAAAACTTCCGGCCCGTGCTCAGAAGCTTTCTTGGGAAGGATATGACCGTTCATTCTATTACGGTATCCCAATGGTTGCCGGTAAAACAAGAATGAGAGGTCACTACGACCTTAATGAAGACGGTACAGATTCTGCCCTTGATATTCGTGGTTCAAGCACTAAAGGTTTTCTGACTCCGCTTCGTAACCACGACCAATATGTTTACCAAACAGATAAACACATCATCATGGTGTGGGCGAGTGAGATGAACAGAGTAACGGCCCGTACGATGGAAAAAACTTTCTTCTCAAAAGGTCGTGTATTAGGAATTAAAGGTTTTAATCGTGAGATTCCTGATACGACGAAGTTTGGATCAGTGGTTTCTCAGATCGGTGTGAACCTTTCTCAGGAAGAAGTAGAAGAAATTAAAAAAATGGACATGGAAGAATTTAGTGAAGTCCTAGAAGCGAAATGTATTGCTGAAAGCCTTTCTTGTCTTCGCGATCCAGTAAGACTTGGCCTCCTGGCCGATTTTAAAAAGGCCCTCTCTAAACCATGGTCAAAACTAAGAGGTGAGTTCGGTCTTCTTCTTATGAAAGAGCCGGCCCTTTTTCATTCAATCGTAAAAACATTGAAGCTTGAGAAAGAAGCTTACTTCAAATTCCTAAGTGAGAAGTATCAGTCGCTGGAAGGTTCAGGGGAAATTGAAATTTAAAATTTCCGGAAGGGTCTTTGCGAGTCTGCCTTTAACTTCATTCACATCGTATTTCTTAACGTCTAAGAACAATTGAACGTAGTCCGAATTATGCGGGCCAGGGTAAGGTACGCCCACCTTATGAATGATCTTCACGATTCCATCATTTGATGGAAGAAAGGTGAATGATAGAGTGTGAATGTCTCGTTCCATCGCGGCCAGAATAATTAAATTCAGAAGAAAACTACCAAGACCCTTTCTTTGAAAGTCGTCAATGATGGTCACGGCCACTTCTGCCTCATGAATGTCATGAGATGCGCGCACCATCCGAACAATTGCTATTCCTCGTTTCTGGCCATCTTGTTCCTCAATACCAATGGCATAGTGGTTCCAGCCATCGAGGCTTGTGAGATATTTAAGTTCTTGATCTGAGAATTCTCTTTTAGAGCCAAGGAAGCGATTTCGAATGGACTCCGGAGACATGTTCCGAAGTCCTTCAGAGATTTGTTTTTTATTATGAGGGCGAACTGAGCCTGCTCTGAGATGAAAACGTTCACGCCAGACAAAGTTCATGGAAAATTCGGGACTAAAAAAAAGTGGCTTCATTTCGTTCTGTTGTTCTCCGCCCAGATTCTCTTTGCTCTTTGTAGCTTCTCATAAGAAGTAATGAGCTTCTGGTGCATATCAAAGCCCTTCAAGCTTAGGTCTGATTCGTGAAGTCCGTCAAACTTCTCAAAACCATCGATAAGTTTCTGAGCTCGATCGACCATCTCTTTACCATAGATCTTCTCCACTGTCGGGAGATATTCATTCGTATTAAGCGTATCATCCATCTCCATTTGAAGGAGAGTCTGAAGGCACATATAAAGGAGACGTCTCTCTTGTTTTAAAGGAGCAAAGTGAAGGCTCCAATCAATTCCTGCTTTGGAAAGTTCATGGTCTTTTGCTGCCAAGGCGAGCATCGCTTTAAATTCTCCAAAACGAAGATCGGCCCACACTGTATCAGCATCAGGAATCACTCCAATGGCATGACTCACGAGAAGCATGTCCTCGAGCCCCTTATTTTCGATTTCATTATGAAGTTCAATCAATTCATCCTGCGAGAGTTCATGACAACTCAGAATTTTCTCACGAATGCTGTTACATGAATTGTTATTGTCCCACGTGAGATCAATGGCGGGATAAATTTCCGAAACACCCGGTACATGAATGCGACATCCGTAAACTTTCAGGTGTTCAAAGTCCATGATGTAGACGTCTTTTTCCATCTCATGGAAAATCCCAATCAGTGCCTGATACTCGGATTCTGTTGTCGCTCCACCAAAGTTCCAGTCCGAGAATGGAAAGTCGGGAGTTTCTTTAAAAAAGTTCCAATGAATGAGTCCGCTTGAATCAATAAAATGGGCCTCAATATTTAAATGATCTTTTACATCATCAAGTTCAAAACTCGGAGGAGAGAAAACGTTAAGTTGATCAAGTCGGCGACCTTGAAGAAGTTCCGTCAAGGTTCTCTCAAGTGCCACTTCAAATTTTGGATGAGCACCAAATGAAGCGAATGCGGTTCCTTCTTTAGGATTTAATAGGGTGACACTTATCACGGGATATTTTCCACCCATCGATGCATCTTTGCAGATAATCGGAAATCCATGGGTCTCGAGTTCTCTGATTGCTTCCACAACTTTGGGATAACGATTTAAGACTTCCTCCGGAATATTTGGAAGTGAAATTCCCTCAGACAGAATTTGATGCTTGATCGAGCGTTCAAAGATTTCAGACAAGGCCTGAACCCGCGCTTCTGTTTTTGTATTACCGGCCGACATGCCATTGGACACATACAAATTCCCCACAATATTCATGGGGATGTAATAAGTTTTTCCATCAGCAACCTGAGTGTAGGGAAGAGCGCAGATGCCGCGTTCGATATTTCCAGAGTTGGTATCAACTAAATCAACGGGCCTCAGATCATTATCTGAATCATAGAACTTCCACAGTGATTCATTCATGAGGCCTTTTGGCATAGACTCCGTGAAGGGGAACCATTTCTCTTGCGGATAATGAACGAACTCAGAATTAGCGACTTGTTCACCAAGATAATAGTCAGCAAAAAAGTAGTTACAGTTTAAGCGCTCAAAGAATTCACCTAGAGCACTGGCGAGGGCCGCTTCTTTGCTTGTGCCTTTTCCATTGGTGAAGAGATAAGGACAATAACGATCGCGAATATGAACTGACCAGACATTGGGGACTGGATTTAACCAGGATGCCTCTTCAACATCGAAGCCCCAGTCTAAAAGGAGTCCTTTCAGACGAGAAATAGTATCTTCTAAGGCCGCATCTTTTCCCAGAATCATAGTTTTAGTCATTCGACACTCCGCTATATTTCATTTCCAGTAGAAATCAGTCTGTGGGGAATATATAATAAGACAGTTACTTTGGCCTACTTTCACCGTGAGTCACAAGTTAAGGTTTTGTCTTTTGCTCCACCCTTCACAAGAACTCTCTGGCATGAATGTATGCATTGTTTAGCTTTGCGTTCTGAAGGAGGACGTTTTTATGGGTAAAAGACTCTATGTTGGTAATCTCTCGTATTCTCTAAGATCACAGGAATTAGAAGAAGTTTTCAGAAAAGTCGGAGAAGTGGTGTCTGCAAAAGTCATCATGGATCAAGAGACTGGCCGCTCTAAAGGTTTCGCTTTTGTTGAAATGGCCACTGATGAACTTGGAACAGCTGCTATCGAGGCCTTAAACGGTCAAGAAGTAGGTGGACGTGCTTTACGCGTGACTGAGGCCAACCCTCGTCCGGAAAGACCGGCCGGCGGTAATCGTTTCGGTGGAAACCGTGAAGGCGGCTTTTCACGCGGTGGCGGAAGAAATTTTAATCGCGAGTAATGATAAAGGGCCCTTTTCAGGGCCATTTGTTTTTTAGAAAGATGATTAAGAGCAGTTTTTGTTTGGCCCAGCTCGCAAATTACTTGTCGCAATTAGTCGTTCGTGAATAATTTCAAATTCTTCTTTGGTCTTAAGGTTGCGGTTCGTAACTGACTTCGGTACAATGACGACAAATTTATTATCTTTTTTTATTTCTCGGAGTGTTCGCTTATGGCCGGTCATGCACATGATGCTCATCATCCTTCTAACCCTCTAATCGGTGGCGTTGATCCTCAATTCGGAAAAGCGACTCCTGGTAAACTTGGAATGTGGATTTTCCTAGTGACCGACGGTATGTCGTTCTCTGGTTTCCTAATTGCTTACGCAGTTCTTCGTTCTAAACTAGAGTGGCCGAATCCTGCTGAACACCTTGGTATCTTCCTTTCAGGTATCGCTACGTTCCTTCTAATCTGTTCATCAGTTTCTATGGTTCTTGCCATTGACGCTTGTAAAGCACGTAACCGTCAAGCAATGCTAAACTGGCTACTAGTTACTATCTGTGGTGGAGCAATCTTCCTTGGTATCCAGGCCTATGAGTACACTCACTTGGTTCACCAGGGCATTACTCTTAACAGCTTCAAGCACGGTACTTCATTATTTGGTTCTACATTCTATCTCATCACAGGTTTCCACGGTCTTCACGTGGCAACAGGTGTTGGTTACTTAATCTGTGAATACTTAAATGCTCGTAAGGGTAACTACGACAACGGTGATTACAACCGTCTTGAGATCCTAGGCTTGTTCTGGCACTTCGTAGATCTAGTCTGGATTCTAGTGTTCACTTTCGTTTACCTTTTATAATGAATAAAACACTCGTATTTTTCTTTAGCCTTTTCTTCGTTTCAGACCTTCTCGCTTGTCCGTACTGCGCTGGCAGTACGCAAGGCGGGAAGGACTCAAATACGACACTGATTCTGGCCTTATTCATTCTCGCGATCTATATTCCTTACTTTATTATCTACCGTTTGATTAAAAAGCAGCGCGCTTTGAAAGAAGCTCATGACAGTTCAGGATCTGCCCAGCCTTAATGCCTTTCTAAACACCATCGCAGGTGTTCTTCTCTTAATTGGTTACATTGCAATCAAACAAGGTAAGAGAGAACTGCATAAGAAGTTGATGTTTTCGGCCCTGGTTGTTTCGGCCGCTTTCCTAACAAGCTACCTGATCTATCACTATCATGTTCCGTCGAAAAAGTTCCCGGACCTTGGTTGGATTAAGACGGTTTATTTCCTGATCCTTTTCCCACACATTATCCTCGCGGCCGTCATGGTGCCGATGATTCTTAAAACTTTCTGGCACGCTTTCAGAGAGGAGTGGGAGAGTCATAAAAAGATCGCCAAAATTACATTTCCCATTTGGATGTATGTTTCAGTGACTGGAGTGATAGTTTATTTCATGCTCTATCACTGGTTCGCATGAACATTCTCTATTACGTCCTTTATCTCGGAACGATCTGTCTTCTTTTAGTTGGTGCTCAATTACAGGTCTTAAAAACTGCTCTGGTTTGCCCTGATTGGCCTCTCTGTTATGGAGAATTTCTCCCCCAAATGATGAGTCCGGCCTTCTATGAATCCCTTCACCGTTTTCTGGCGGGAATTATGGGAATCGGAAGTATCGTGTGGGCCTTTGTTCGTTTTAAAGAATTAAAAGTGAAGGCACTTCTACCTTTATTTCTGATTATTCTTCAGTCACTTCTTGGTTGGGCGACTTTCGCTTATAAACTGCCAACGATCACGACGATCCTTCACTTGGTTTTCTCTCTTCTATTCTTATCTTCGCTCGAAGGTACTCACCATCTCGAATACGACGAAAGTTTAAAGAGCAAGTGGAACCCAAAAATCAAAGATGTAGTGGGCTTCTTTCTCTTCTTATTGGTCGTGCAATTTTTCCTGGGTGGAATTCTCAGAAAATCATCTCTATTAGCTCAGTGTGAGTCGACGATGGAATTTTGGGAGTGCTGGAAACTTCAGTCCACTATTCCTTATGCCGGAAGCCTTTCGATCATGCATCGGGTTCTCGGAGTCGTGACTACCATCACCGGACTTTTTGTTTTTAGTTATCTGATTAAAAATCTTCCAAAGTGGAAATGGTCTGCCATCGTGGGACTTGGTTTGATGGTCACTCAATTACTATTGGGACTTCAAATGGGTCGCTCTGCCAGTCGGGAAATGATTGTGTATCATTTTACCACGGCCCTTTTTTCATTCTGTGTTTTGCTCTTTTTAATTGTTCGTCTTCGTCGTTATGAATTTCATTTTTTTGGAAAAGCTGTTCCGACTTATCTGAATGATTTAATGGATCTCTTTAAACCAAAACTCACAGTTCTAGTGGTGGTGACTCTCTTAGTAGGGGTGTTTCTTGCTCCGATTCAGATGAATCTCATTCTTCTTTTCATTTCTTTGATTAGTATCTGGCTTCAGGCCGCAGGAAGTTTATCGATCAACTGCTATCTCGAAAAAGATCTGGATGCTTTGATGGAAAGAACCAAAGACAGGCCTCTTCCGGCCGGCCGACTTTCGCCCGCAGTGGCCCTTTACTGGGGTTGGGGATTAATCGTTTTTGGAACTCTGGTTTTAATATGGAGCGCTAATCCATTAACGGCTTTTTTAGGCCTATTTTCGGCCTTGTCATACATCTATATCTATACGCCAATGAAAACCAAAACTCCGTACGCGCTTTATGTTGGTGCTGTACCTGGAGCTCTTCCAACTTTAATGGGTTGGACCACTGTGACAAATTCAGTCAGTGGGCCTGGTCTCTACTTATTTGGACTTTTGTTTCTGTGGCAAATTCCGCATTTCATGGCGATCAGTCTCTATCGGAAGAATGAATACGGAAATGCTCACTTCCTGACCTTTGCCCAGACTCATTCGAAAGAATTTTTACGAACGAACATTTTTATTTATAGCTTGATCCTTATGCTCTACGGAATGATCCCTGCCTTCAGTGATTGGCGTGGGCAAAGTTATTTTTGGGCCGCATTAATGATCGGGATCATACTTTTAGGATTCGCCATCACCGGATGGAAAGCCAAAGATGAACAAAGCTTTAACGAGTGGGCGAGAAGCTACTTTTTCGCAACACTTTTCCATCTACCACTACTCCTCGGAGTCCTTCTTATCCTTCGCTAATTTTTATGGTTTTAAGGGTAGATGAACCCTACAAATTAAGTTACAATTCAACACGTTAAACTCTATTTCTTTTATTAATCTTTTCTCAGGATGTTGTGAGATGGACATTTCATTTTCTGAACGTCTGATCGGTATGATCGCAACAGGGACCGAACTCATCGTTAAAGCCGAAGAGTCTATGGGTTTCTGGCAGCGTATCAGTCCACCGGAAGACATCTCTAGTACGGGTCACTTAATTGAGTGGCTATTCTTCTACACTACGTACGTGAACATTTTTTGGTTCGCTCTCGTGTGTTTTGGTATTTTCGGTTTCTCTTTTCTTTACTCGAAAAAGCGTCACGCAAAACCGCTTTACACTCACGGTAATGAAAAGAAGCACCTTCTACTTACGGCCGCTATCGGTCTAGGAGTATTCCTTTCAGTAGATATGGTGATCACGAAAGTTTCTACTCGTGACTTAAAAGAAGTGTTCTGGAACTTCCCAGAAAATGATCCTGATACAATCAAGGTTCAAGTACTGGCCCAGCAATGGGCATGGAACTTCCGTCATGCTGGTAAGGATGGCGAGTTCAATACAGCGGATGACGTTGTTGAACTTAACAACCTAGTTGTTCCAGTTGGTAAAAAAGTAATGATCCAGATGACATCGAAAGATGTGATCCATGCTTTCTACCTTCCGAACGCAAGAATCAAGGCCGATGCGATCCCTGGTCGTTTCGCGAAGCTTTGGTTTGATACAAACAAAACAGGTAAATTCGAAATCGCTTGTGCAGAGATGTGCGGTAACCACCACTATCTGATGAAAGCTCAGCTAACTGTTCTTTCGGCTGAAGACTACGAGCGCTGGACAAATGAATCTCAAGAACGTGCAATCGCTACTAACGATACGGAGAACATGGATCTTCGTTGGGGTTGGCAGTGGGGGAGTAAATAATGGCTTTCGTTGAACAACACATTCACGACGCTCCAACGTCGTTCTGGTCAAAGTACATTGTATCTTATGACCATAAAGTAATTGGTAAACAATTCCTTTGGTACGGTATCTTCTTCCTGATGGTGGGTGGTCTTATGGCCCTTCTCATCCGTTGGACTCTTGCTTACCCGGGTGTACCATTCCCAGTTATTGGTAACCTTCTTTTCCCTCATACTAACGGAGTCGTTCCTCCTGATACGTACGCGATGCTTTTCACAATGCACGGTACGATCATGATCTTCTTCGCGATTACACCGATCCTGACCGGATTCCTTGGTAACTTCTGTATCCCGCTCCTGATTGGTGCGCGAGATATGATTTTCCCAACTCTGAACATGCTTTCTTTCTGGTTTGCTATGGCCTCTGGGGTTCTCCTTCTTGGCTCACTTTGCTTACCTCTAGGAGCTGCAGCGGGTGGTTGGACATCTTACCCAACTCTATCTACTAACCTTGGTCAGCCAGGCGTTGGTCAGACATTGTGGTTATTGTCTCTCTTCTTATTTGGTGTTTCTTCTACTATGGGTGCTGTGAACTACATCACAACTGTAATCACACTTCGTGCTCCTGGTATGGGCTACTTCAAAATGCCTCTTACAATCTGGGGTCTTTGGCTAACAGCTATCCTGAACGCAATCTTCGTTCCGGTTCTAGGTGCTGGTCTTCTTCTTCTTACTTTTGACCGTGTATTCGGTACAACTTTCTTCCTTGCCGGTGCAGCTGCTACATCTGGTAAGGGCGATCCGATCCTTTTCCAACACGTGTTCTGGATCTTCGGTCACCCTGAAGTGTACATTCTGATTCTTCCAGCTTGGGGTCTTGTTTCTGATATCCTTGCTTTCTTCTCTAGAAAGCCAGCTTTCGGTTACAAAATGACAGCTCTTTCTCTTTCAGCGATCACTATTCTTTCAACAGTGGTTTACGGTCACCACATGTACACGACTCAGATGTCTCCACTTCTGACTCAGTCATTCATGACCTTGACCATGTTAATTTCAATCCCGTCCGCGATCTTCTTCGCTAACTGGCTTGGAACTCTTTGGAAAGGATCGATCCGTTTTGATTCTCCAATGCTTTTCGCCCTTGGCGTAGTATTCGTATTCGGTCTTGGTGGTCTTACAGGTCTATACCTTGCTTCGACTTCAATCGACCTTTACTTACACGATACATACTTCGTAGTTGGTCACTTCCACTACACAATGGCCGCTTCAGTTCTTCTTGGTGGTTTCGCAGGAACATATTTCTGGTTCCCTAAGATGTTCGGGAGAATGATGGATGAGCGTCTTGCTAAGATTCACTTCTGGGCAACAATGCTTCCACTTAACGGGATCTTCATGGGTATGATGATGGTTGGATGGGCCGGTATGCACCGTCGTCTTTACAACCCGTTCATTTATGAATTCATGCACAAGCTAATTCCTGTGAACCAGTTCATTACTTTCTCAGCAGTAGCTATGGGCCTTGCTCAGTTCATCTTCCTTTATAACCTTTTCAAGACTGTGTTCAGCAAGAACTATCCTGCTGCCCCGGCAAACCCTTGGAATGTAGGAACACTTGAATGGCAAATTCCATCTCCAGCGCCTCACTATAACTTCCTTGAGATCCCTCATGTGAAGTGTGGACCGCACGAGCTTGGTAACCCAAATCTTCCAGACGGTCGTGATTTCCAATATCAGACTGAGGAACTAGTTAAGGCGTAATTTATGATGAAGAACCCAGCGAACGAATACAAACGTTTTCAAAATACAGTGGCGATGACGGTTACCCTCATCACTTTCGGTATGTTGTTTGGAACTCTGTTCCTGGGTTACTTCCTTGCGCGCTTTAATGCTCCAACTTGGCCACCGGTCGAGATTGAGAACATGCCAAAGCTCCTTCCTTTCTTAAGTACTTTAGTAATGGCCTTGAGCTCATACACATACTTTAAAATGGAGAAGGAAGAAGAGAAGCGTAAGACTTTTTGGTGGGCGACTTTCGGTTTAGGGATTTTGTTCCTGGTTCTTCAGTACGTTCTTTGGAACGCACTTGCTGCATCTGGAATCCTGGTTTCTAACGGACAAGTTCCATCGATGGTTTACGGTTTCACATGGCTTCACGCTGGTCACATCGTGGTAGCTCTTATGACTCTTCTATATCTTGGGCGCTATATTTTCAGAAGGCCTGAAGAACTAACAGAAGCAAAGCTCGTTAACGTGGGTAAGTTCTGGCACTTCCTCGGCGTCATCTGGTTACTGATGTATTTAATGTTATTTGTTTTATAAAGGAATATGACGATGAAACTAATCGTACTTTCAATTGTAGCTCTCTTATCTACTGCGTGCGTGGTAGAGAAAGCGCCGTTCAAGGAAAGCAAAATTCTTGCCGGCAAAGAGGTAAAAGCTTCGACTCTTAACCTTGGTTACACGACTTACGTTGAATACTGTATTCAGTGTCACGGAGCTTCGGGTAAAGGTGATGGTCCTGCTTCTAAAGGTCTTCTTCCACCTCCACGTGACTTCACTCAAGGGCTTTATAAATTCCCTTGGACTGCTTACGGCGAACTTCCGCATGATGAAGATTTCGCTCGTATCATTCGTCACGGTCTTAAAGGGACAGCAATGCTTCCTTGGGACATCTCGGATGAGCGTCTAGATGCTGTTATCCAGTACATCAAGACTTTCGCTCCAGCAGTTTGGGAAGGTAAAGATAAAGTTCTTGGAACTAAAATCGAGCTTCCTGCTGATCCATTCGGCGAAGTTTATCGTCATCAGGCGATCGAAAAAGGTCGTAAGGTTTATCACGTAACTGCAGCTTGTACTCAGTGTCACCGTGGTTACGCTACGAAAGAAGAGATCAACGGTTGGGCGAAAGAAATGGGTACAACGATCGAGCTTGGCTCTGACATTTATCAGGTTAAAGTTCAAGACGGTGAGTATAACTACAAAGTTCTTCCACCAGATTTCACTTATCACTCACTTCGTTCTATCACGGACGTACCTTCAATCGTTCAACGTCTTATGTACGGTGTAACTGGTTCAGGTATGCCAGGTTGGAAAGACGTAGTGACTGATGAAGAACTATGGGCACTTGCTTACTATGTTCAGGACCTACGTGATACAGGTGCTGACCAGGCCAAGCGTAATGCTCTAATGGATAAAGTTAATAAGCAGTAAACTATGAGCACAACAGCTAATCCTGAATATATTCGTAAAACGAACGTGGTGGAAAACCTCGTTCGTTCTAAAATCTTCTGGGTACTGTTCCTGTTGTTCGGTTTTTCTTATCCGATTTACCGCTCGATGAACCGTACGCTTCCACCTGAACTTCCGGTGATTGCTCAGGTTCCGGAGTTTGAGCTTATCTCAGAAAACGGTCAACGTTTCGGTTCAAAGGACCTTAAAGGAAAAGTTTATCTCGCGAATTTTATCTTTTCTCGTTGTCCTTCAGTATGTCCAAAAATGCTGGGTGACCTTGAAAAGATTCAGAAGCGTGTTCGTGGTACCGGCCAGAAGGTGGCAATTGTTACTTTCACGGTTGATCCTGAATACGATAATGAAAAAGTTCTATTTGATTTGGCCCGTAAGCACGATGCCAATCCTTATACATGGACCTTCCTAACTGGAAGCGACAAAGAGGGAATGTTCAAGCTTTACCGTGATGGCTTCAAAGTAGGCGTAGAAAATAATGTTCAGAACATTATGGAGATCGCCCACACGGAGAAGATCGTTCTGGTTGATGGTGAGAACCGCATTCGTGGCTACTATGCCTTTGATGAAAACAGTGTAAACCAATTAATGATTGATGTTGGACTTTTAATTAATCGTCCTTCAACTAAGGAGTAATCCATGTCAGATAACCACGGCCATGCCCCAGCTCACGCTCATGAGCATAAGAGCCACAAGAAAGAATATCTTTTCATCTTCGTGCTTCTTACTGTTCTTACTGTAATTGAAATCTGGGTAGCAGAGATCCCTGGTCTTTCTAAGTTCGGCAAAGGCTCAGCGCTAACTTTTCTTGCAGTAGGTAAGGCGTTCATCGTTGCTTATTACTACATGCACTTAAAAGAAGAGACTAAGTGGCTTAAGTTCATCGCAGCAGTACCTATTACTGCGGGTATCTATGCTACTGTTCTTTGTCTTGAAGCAATCTACAAACCGTTCTAAGATCATATAGTAAGGGACCCATTTGGGTCCCTTAACCATAAAGGTCTTTCATGAATCACGACGAAACACGCAAATACATCCATGATCTAGCCAACACGTTTTCGATTATCGATGCGTCGGTTTCTCGTGCTCTTACCATGCTCACTCGTAATCATCCGGAACTTGCAGAAGAGATTACTCGTCTCAAGAAGGCCGATGAGTATATCAAAAAATCAGTCCATACTCTTCGCGCTATGAGAGAGCATGTTCACTCTCAAATCAACGCTCAGAAGGCCCAAGATAATCAATGAAGCTAGACTTCAAAATCACTGTCATTATTGTTCTGGTGGGAGTCATTGGGATTCTTACTGGTTTTATTGTCGGTAGAAAGAACAACGAGATTGCTCTTCCTGCGACCACAACTGCGATTGATGGGAAGCTCGCTAAGGAATACAAAGAGCAGGTTTTAGTTAAAACAATACGTGAGAACGCTAAGGATCTGCAGCAGTGTTATTTTGCTCTTTTAGATTCCAAGCCGAAGGTAACGGAAGGAAGTCTGACTGTTTTAATCAAAGTAGAAGAGGATGGGAAAATCTCATCGGCCAAAATCACAAAGAATGAATTTCAAGATCCGAAACTCGAAGGCTGCGTTTCTCAGAAGCTCGAATCATACTATTTAGCTCCACCTCCAATGGGAATTAACCGTAATATTTCACATGTCTTGGCCTTTAAAACTGAAGAAACCGCTCAAAAAGAGGCCCGAGCTCGAGAAGCAAAAAGCCGTCCACCAAAGCTCTTTCCTGTTAAATAAAGGCACAAAAGTTAATCTTAAGATTTATTATTTAAGTTCTTATTAATATAGTTGGAATGAATGCCGATACATCTGCCATGTCATTAGTGATTTGGCCTATATATGTGTTGTTGTTTATGCTCTTAGCGGGCTGTAACGAGATCAACATTGCAATCAAAGATTCATTCATCAGCACGCCTGGACCATTGGTTACGATCAATAAGGCCGTTTCTGAATCAGTTGGATCTTGTTCTTTTACTGCTGCTCCGGCCTTTACTCAAAACGCGAATTTCGAATACCGAGTCACTTTCTCCGAAGTTATTGATCCACTTACTTTAGATGTGAGCGATTTTAATAATAGCGGAACGGGTAGTGGTGTTGTCTGGAATCTTACGAATTGTGGTGATGATCAGAACTTCAAACTTGCCGTGACTGCGGTGGGAGTTGATGGAACCGTTGTTCCGACTCTTGCTCGCGATTCTGCTTTATCACTCACCAATTATGGGAATAAACCTTCTACCACTACGGATAACGTAGTGACGGTGGATACTTTGTCGCCCTCAGTAACTCTGAATCTGGCCAGTAATCAAACTGTTGGAAGTTGTGTTTTTACGACTGCGAATGGTTATGCGGGAGCTTCTGGCTTTTCTTATCGAGTGACTTTTTCGGAGAGAATTAATTCGTCTACTTTCACCAATGCCGATATCACAAATAGTGGTTCAGGCGGTTCTACTCTTGGTTGGACAATCACCAGTTGTGGAGACGGAAGAAATTTTCGCTTAAGTGCTGCGAGTGTTTCCGGAGATGGAACGATTATTCCGTCTATCAATGCCAATGTAGTGGAAGATCTCGCAGGAAACCTCAATACAGCATCTACTTCTACAGATAATACAATTAATTATGATACCGTCGCTCCAACAGTGACAATCGAGCAGTCCATCAATCAAACTGTCGGCGCTTGTACATTTACTGCTGCTTCGGATCCAACGAATACTTCTAACTTGCAATACAGAGTTCAGGTCTCTGAACCCATCATTGCCAGCACTCTGACTCCTTCTGATTTTGTGAATGCTGGAACTGGAGGGAATATTACTCTGCAATGGTCGGTCACGAGTTGCGGAGATAATCAAAACTTCATGCTGTCATCTATCGCCGTGATGGGAGATGGGACAATCGTTCCAAATCTGCCGGCAAATGCTTTTACAGATCGTGCTGGAAACGGAAACTCACTATCCACATCAGTCGATAACTCGATCACGTTCTCAATCAGTGGTCCGGGTGTGACTATTAATCAGGCCGTGGCGGAAACAATTGGAAGTTGTACTTTCAATGCCACTACTGATCCTACTGATGTGGTTGGATTTGAATACAAAATCACTTTCTCTAAACCCATTAACGACGGCACCTTTGATCTCTCTGATATCACCAATTCAGGTACAGGTGGCGCAACTACTCTCAACTGGACACTCACGAACTGTCATGAAAACACGGTCTTTATGTTGAAGACGACCGCAATTGATGGGTACGGAACGATCATTCCAAATATCGCTGCTGGAAGCGTTCAGGACTTAGTAGGGAACTCTAACTCTGCTTCTACTGCAACTGATAACGTGGTTCTGTTTGCGCAAATTGGTTGGTCGCAAGAGGCGTATATCAAGGCGTTGGATAATGAATCATATGATTCCTTCGGAATGAGTGTTTCACTTAGTGGGGACACATTGGCGGTCGGAGGTGAATACGATGATAACAACCAAAATATCATCACCAACGGTCCTACTTTTACATCTAATAATGATCTTGAAAATTCTGGTGCTGTTCATATTTATAAGCGCTCGGGTGTGAACTGGGCCCAAGAGGCCTATATTAAGGCCCCGAATGCAACTGTTTGGAAGCAGTTTGGTAAAGTCATTTCCCTGGACGGTGACACCTTGGCAGTTGGCATGGCCAGCGAAGGAAGTCCCGAAAATGTCATCACAAACGGATCTTCTGCCAGTATGGATGATTCTGGATTCAACGTCGGTGCAGTTTACGTCTTTCGCAAAGTAAGCAATGAATGGGCCCAAGAGGCCTATATCAAGGCAGGCAATAGTCAGAATAATGATAATTTTGGCCACTCCGTTGCTCTTGATGGCAATACTCTTATCGTAGGCGCTGATCAAGAAGACAGTGATCAAGTCACCATAACGAATGGCCCAACGGCCACTACTGATAACTCGATGGAAGATTCGGGGGCAGTATATGTATTTTACAGATCAGGATCGAACTGGGAACAAGAAGCCTATATCAAAGCAGGGAATAATTCCGAGTATGATTATTTTGGTACCACGGTGGCCCTGAGTAATGACACGATTGCAGTGGGATCACCTTGGGAAGATAGTTTTGAAACAATCATCACTAACGGATCGGACACTCCGACAAATGATATACGTGAAGATTCCGGAGCTGTTTATGTTTACCGCAGAGTTGCGGGTCTTTGGCAGCAAGAAGCCCTTATCAAAGCTTCAAATTCTACTGAATATTATCAGTTTGGTGAAGTCATTGCTCTCGACAAAGACACACTTGTTGTGACTTCACTTTATGAAAGCAGTAATCAGACCTCAATAACGAATGGCACAGGCTCAAGTTCAGACATCTCGGCCGAGAATTCCGGAGCTGTTTATGTGTATAAGCGAACTGGAAGTAATTGGGCACAAGAGGCCTACATTAAGTCCTCTAACAGCGAGGCCTTTGATTCATTTGGTTTTGCTCTTGATCTTCAAGGTGATTACCTGGTGGTGGGTGTTCCTGAGGAAGACAGTAATCAAAATACAATTACGAAAGGCGCAGGTGCGAGTGCAGATAACTCCACTGAAAATTCTGGGGCCGTGTATGTGTTTAAGCGCACGGGTACCAACTGGGCACAAACTGCTTATATTAAGTCTCCCATTAATGAAGTCTGGTATGGAAGCGGGTACTCCGTTTCTTTGAGTGGGGATACTCTGGCCATTAGTGCGCCTGGAGACTCAAACGATTTAAATACTGTCATCAATGGCTCTAGCTTTGCTTATAATTATGCAAGTGAGAGCTCCGGCGCGGTCTACATTTATCGCTTCAATGGAGAGTTACTGGAGCTGGGCGGAGTAACATCCTCAATTGGATTAACTTCAGTCACGATCGATTGGGCAAAACTTCTTACGGCCAATAATTATATTATTTCTTATCAAGCTGGAAGTGTGGCCCCTGCAAGTTGTTCGGTTGGAACAATCATCTCTGCAGGTGATGTGAATCATTATGTTGTGAATGGACTAACTACCGGAACAACATACTCGTTTAGATTATGTGCTACGAATGGTTCAACTGTGACAAGTGGTGTGACTTTCAGTGCCACTCCTTCTGATGTTGTGAAGCCAACCGTGACCGTTGAGCAATCAGTTTCTGAAACAGTAGGAAGCTGTGTTTTCACTCCTGTGAGTGAGCCAGTCACTGCTGCCGGCTTTTCTTATAAAGTGACTTTCTCATCCGTGATTAACCCTGCCACATTCACTGCAGCTGATATCAGTAATGCTGGAAGTGGCGGTGCGAATCTGACATGGCAAATTGATAATTGTGGTGACGACAGAAACTTCAAAATAACTGCTGTAACAGTATCCGGGCAAGGGACAATCATTCCTACAATCGGTGCAGGTAAAGTGGCCAGACCAAATGGTGTGACTAACCTGGCCTCTACTTCAACTGATAATTCAATCAGCTATATTGAGTACGGCTGGAACCAAGAGGCCTATATCAAGGTTAGTAATGCGCCCGATATTTACGGTTTTGGTGAGGTCCTTTCTTTAAGTGAAGATACTCTTGTTGTAGGTGTCTCGCGGGATGAAACTGATCAGAATACGATTACGACTTCAGGACCAACTCCGGGAGCTAGTGGCAGTAGTGGTTCAGGTGCTGTCCATGTTTATAAACGTAATGGTTCAGTTTGGGAGCTCCAGGCCTTTATCAAGGCTGTCAATAATGCTGATTATATATTATTTGGAGAAAGTGTTTCCCTTCATGGTGATCTTTTAGCTGTCGGGGCCACTGGAGAAGGCAGCAATCAAACCACGATTACAAATGGTAACACCGCCTCAACTGATGAAAGTACTTATAGCACAGGTGCGGTCTATGTTTATAAGAGAACGGGAACAACCTGGGAGCAAGAGGCCTACATTAAGGCCGCCAATGCCGATAACTTTGATAACTTTGGAAGTCAGGTTTCTCTTCATGGAAGCATACTGGCCGTAAGTGCCACAGGGGAATCAAGTAATGAGACGACCATTACTAATGGAACAACTGCCAGCCCTAATAATACTTTGAGTGAATCTGGAGCTGTTTATCTTTATGAGCGCACAACCGGTTGGGATATGACTGCTTTTATTAAAGCAAGCAATGCCGGAGCAAGTGATAAATTTGGTGAAAGACTATCAATACATGGAGATACTCTTGCTGTTGGAACTCCAAATGAAGGCAGTAATGAGACTACTATCACGAATGGGACAGGCAGTAGTTTGGATAACACAAATGGTTACTCCGGAGCTGTTTATGTTTATAGAAAGTCAGGCAAAAATTGGGAGCAAGAGGCCTATATAAAGGCTTCGAATAATGATGCAGGTGATGGTTTCGGAAGTGCCATATCGCTGGAAGGTGATTATCTTGCGGTAGGTGCTCCATGGGAAGCAAGTTCCGATACTTCTATCACCAATGGGTCGACTTCAAGCTCTGATAATTCTAACCCCAACGCGGGTGCTGTTTATGTTTATAAACGAACAGGAACAACTTGGGCCCAAGAGGCCTACATTAAACCGGTAAATAGCCTTGCCTCGCAAAGCTTTGGTTCTTCAGTTGCGTTTAATGGAAGATTTCTGGCGGTGGGAGCTCCAGGTGAAGACAGTAATCAGCGGATCATCACAAATGGAGGTTCTGCAAGCAGTGATACATCATTAACAAATAGCGGTGCTGTTTATGTTTATGAGCGATTAGGAACTGACTGGGAGCAGAGTGCCTATATCAAGGCCAGCAATAACGATGGTCTTATGCTTGCGGGAGGGGATTTCCCCGGAGATCTATTTGGCGCGTCTGTGTCCTTTAAGGGGGACACTCTCGTGGTTGGTGCCTCTGATGAGTCAAGTTGTCAGAACTTTATCACGAATGGCACTACATCTAGTTCTGATAATTCATGTATGTCGGCCGGCGGCGTGTACGTTTACCGTAATAACATAAAACTTTTTGATGTGACTGATCTTGTTGCGACTCCGGATACAGACAGTATTACACTTGAATGGGTGAAAACTGGGTCAACGACTACTAGCTATCTTGTGGCGATGGCCCTTGGAAGCACTCCACCTGCTGATTGTTCTGGTGCAGTTAACGTAGGAAATGTGACAAGCTATGTGTTGAGTGGTCTTGATCCAGAGACAATATATTCTGTTCGTGTCTGTTCAACCAATGGAACGGATATCACCGAAGGTCTTACCTTAACTGTAGAGACCAATTCTGATTCTACAAATTAGCCAAAAAAAAAGGGCCGGTTTCCCGGCCCTTCTCATTGGAAGAATCAGAATTACTTAACTTTCCAGTAGTACTCAATCACGAGACGCTTTTCGAAAGCGAATGGGATGTCTTCAGCAAGTGGTTTTGAAACCATTTTTGCTTTCTCTTTCTCACCAGAAGCTTCCTTAGAAAGGAAAGCTGGAACTGAAGAGATACGAGGGCGTACTTTAGCTTGAAGGTAGTTACCAGACTTAGCACCTTTATCAGTGATTTCGATCACGTCATTAGGTTGAACTTGGTAGCCTGGAACGTTAACAGTCTTACCGTTAACTTTGATGTGCTTGTGTGTAACCATCTGACGAGCAGCTGGAGTAGACGGAGCCCAGTTAAGACGGAAGATAACGTTATCAAGACGTGATTCAAGATTGATGATCATTGTATCAACCCATGAAGCTGTCTTAATTTTCTTAGCGTTCTTTACGTAGTTACGAAGTTGAGACTCACGTAGACCGTAGTTGAACATAACTTTTTGCTTCTCGATCAAACGAACAGTATAGTCCGATAGCTTCTTACGTTGCATACCGTGCTGACCTGGACCGTATGGTTTTCTTTCAAGAGCACCGGCCTTACCAAGACCTGGAAGTTCAACACCTAGACGACGTTGAATTTTGAAGCGTGAGCGCCCCATGTCGATTTTTGCCATAAATTTCTCCTTTAGGCATTTAGCAGGAAACAATAATAATCAATCTCTCCACAGGGAGCCTGCATCCTCACGCAATAGAGAGAGTGGGCATCATAAGGAAAACGGACCAAAATAGCAAATTTTAAAGGGATAATTTTAATTGACTGGCAGTGTCAAAAAAAGCTTCTACTTACTTTGAAGCTTGTGGAGGAGGTTGGCCATCTCAACCGCCGCCATGGCCGCGTCCCAACCCTTATTTCCGGCCTTTGTACCGGCACGCTCAATGGCCTGCTCGATTGTATCAGTAGTGACCACACCGAAAATAGTTGGAACCTTCGTTTTAAGACCTACGTGAGAGATGCCTTTAGCAGTCTCAGAACAAACGTAATCGTAGTGAGATGTAGATCCGCGGATCACTGCTCCAAGGCAAATGATCGCATCGTATTTACCAGATTCAGCAAGAGCTAAAGCGGCAACTGGAATTTCGAAAGCACCTGGTACCCAAACCTCATCAACATTGCTTGATTGAATGTCGTGACGATTAAGACAGTCATGAGCGCCACCCACTAGTTTTGAAACAATGAACTCGTTAAAACGAGCAGCAACGATAGCAACTTTAAGTTTTGAAGCGTTTAATGATCCTTCGATTTTCATACAGAGCTCACTTATTGATTTAAAAGGTTTTGTTTTAATAAATGCCCAAGCTTGGTCTTCTTGGTGAGAAGATACTGAGCGTTTTTTTGATTGGCATTGATCTCAAGAGGAACACGTTGAATCTTTGAGAAGCCAAGTTTAGAGAGACCCTCAATTTTCTGAGGATTATTAGTTAATAGTTTGATGTCGCTTACATTGAAGTAACGAAGAATTTGAGCGGCCATGGTGTAGTCGCGAGAATCTACAGGGAAACCCAAGTGTAAATTCGCTTCCGCGGTGTCCATGCCCTGATCCTGAAGCTGGTAGGCCTTCACTTTATTGAAAAGACCAATACCACGACCTTCCTGGCGAAGATAGACCACGAGACCTGAGCCGTTTTCTTCGATCATCTTCATCGAGTTATTCAACTGATCGCCACAATCACAACGATATGATCCAAAAATATCTCCCGTGAAGCACTCAGAGTGCACACGAAGGAGAGTGGGGTCTTTCTTTAGTTTCTCAAGATCTCCCTTAACAATGGCAACGTGCTCTTGTTTCAAGAGTTCCGAGTGAAAAATAAACATTTGAAATTCGCCGAACTTGTTCGGGAATGGAATGCTCTCGACTGATGAAATCAAATTTTCGTGACGTTTGCGGTATTCCACAAGGTCAGCAATCGAAACAACTTTGAGATTATGTTTATCGGCAAGCTTGAAGAGGTCGGGCAGGCGAGACATTGAGCCATCTTCATTCATGATTTCGCAGATCGCTCCCACCGGAGCAAACCCAGCAAGTCGAGAGAAATCAACCGCCGCTTCAGTGTGGCCCGTGCGTTCTAAAACTCCTCCGTTCTTTGCGATAAGAGGGAAGATGTGACCAGGGCGTGTGAAGGCACTGGCCTCTGTCTCAGGGCTTGTCATGATATTCAACGTACGAGCGCGATCAGAAGCTGAGATGCCAGTAGAGCCTTTAATTTTTGCATCGATGGTCACTGTAAAAGCAGTTCCCATTGAATCTGTATTTGATTGAACTTGAAGTGGAAGTTCCAGGCGTTTAGCAATCTCTTGAGTTACTGGAGCACAAAGAAGTCCGCGTCCGTGAGTAATCATAAAATTAACTGCTTCAGCGGTAATGGTTTCGGCCGGCATGATGAAGTCACCTTCATTCTCACGGTCCTCGTCATCAACCACGATGATCATCTTTCCAAGTTTTAGATCTTGGATCGCTGATTCGATGCTATCAAGAGGTCTTTGTGTTTCAGTCTTCATACTTCACGTCAAAAAAGTTTTTTGCCCATTCTTCCTTGCGGGAATCTTTATCAAAACGCAGGAAGTTCTCGATATATTTAGCGATCATATCTACCTCTAAATTCAGGTGATCACCAACTTTTTTAGAGGATAATGAAGTCTTTTCTAGGGTATGCGGGATGATAGCGACGGTCAAAGTGTCACTAGTTAATCTCGCAATTGTAAGACTGATCCCATCGAGAGCAATGGAGCCTTCTGATATCATGTATTTACGGAGATCCTTGGGGAAAGAAACTTCGATCTCCCAATTATTCCCGATCTTCTCAATTTTTTTAATTTTACCGAGAGCATTCACATGACCTTGAACAAAGTGGCCACCTAAACGGTCATGAGGGCGAAGTGAAAGTTCAAGATTCACCTTATCACCGGTCTTTAAATAACCAATGCTGGTCTTCTCTAAAGTCACGTGGATGGCCTGGACCTTGAAAGTATCGCCGGCAATTTTAGTGGCGGTTAAGCACACACCATTAGTGGCAACGGAGTCATCAATTTGAATGTCTTTAATAAGATCAGGAGCGCGAATGATGAATTCCTTTCCTTCAGCGTTACTCACTACTGATTGAATGGTTCCAACTTCCTGAATAAGTCCTGTAAACATAAATGTCCTTTATGTCAGGCGACCTGAGATGAAGATGTCTTCACCAATGAGATTTGTCTCAATGTTTTTAAGACGAGGTCGTCCTTCCAAATTTGAAAGACCTAAATCACCTAAGAGGGAGGTTCCAGAACCAATTAAACTTGGATTCAGGAACACAGTGATTCGATCAATCAGGTTTTCAATAATAAAATTCGAGGCAAGCGTCGCTCCGCCTTCCATAAGTAAGTTCATGAGCTTCCTCTGATATAGATCCTTCATCGCTTCTTCAAGAGATGTTATCTGAATCACCTGGTCTTTTGGAAAATCAAAAGACAGAGGAGAGAAAGTATAAATCAATGTTTTATCTTTGAGCTCATCCGTAAAAAGAAGAGCATCCTTCGGAAGTTTTCCACTTTGAGTGAAAACAATACGAAGAGGCTGAGGTCCTGAGTAACCTTCCAGACGAACGTTAAGCTTTGGATTATCTTTGCGAACTGTTTCAGCTCCTACAATCACTGCCTGATGCTGAGAGCGAAGCACATGCACGCGCTCACGGGCAAGAGGTCCCGTGATCCATTGAGACTCACCAGTTGAAAGAGATGTTTTACCATCAAGACTTGAGGCCATCTTCAAATGGATGAAGGGACGCTGAAGCTTTTGAGAGGTAAAGAAGACTTCGTTAAGAGCTTCGCCATCTTTTGCGAGAATCCCGTGCTCAACTTCAATGCCATTTTGTTTCAAAATCTCCACACCTTTTCCGTTCACGTGAGGATTGGGATCAAGGTTTGCGATTACGACTTTTTTGATCTTCTCCTGAACTAAGCGCTGAGCGCAGGGAGGAGTGGTTTTATTGGTATGACAACAAGGTTCAAGGTTCACATAAAGAGTGGCGCCCTCAACAGACTCAGTCGCATTTTTAATAGCATCTATCTCAGCATGATCCTGGCCCGCTTTATGATGATAACCGCGGCCAATTACTTTGCCGTCTTTAACAATCACTGCACCCACCATTGGATTGGGCCAGGTATTTCCCAGACCTTCTTTTGCTAGTTCAAATGTTTCCTGGATCAATTCTTCATTGGTCATCTTCTACCTCGAGGTCTTGAAAGACTTTTCCTGCTGGATCTTTTTTGAGTTCCTCAAGGTAAAGTTCTAGTGAGTAACTTGGAGTCACACCCAACCATTCTTTGATTGTTGTGTGAGATACTGTCATATTAAGCCATTTAAAAATGCATGATTGTCTGAGTGACTTCGCGGTCATTTCGGTTTTCATCTCACGCCGAAGCTCTTCAAAAAAAAGCTCGGTTCCTCGAGGAGAAAGTCCACCAGAGAGAATTTTGTAAGGATTAGCATTGAATAGAAGTTCTTCCATTTCAAGCTCTTCGTTACGTTGATATTCAAATAAGCGGTTCTTATAAAAGACAAAATCCTTATTGAAGATCTCTGGTAGCGGAATTGAGTATGGATCACGCTTAGGGTGTTCCACCATAACGCGGTAATCGTTCTTGTCTTTTAAAATACTGCCGAAACTAAGCTTGGCGAGGTCAGATACTTTGAGGCCCGCACCGTAAATCAAATGAAAGATCACAACATTTCGGGCATTCACCAGCTGTTGCAGACCTTCTGTTTCCTTAATGCGTTTTTTCAGAAGCTTGTAGGTCTTAATCACTTCCGGAAAGGGAGTGGGTTCAGGATTATCTAAAACCTTAGGCGACACTGCCATCTTCTTTAAAGGATTTTCCGGGAACAAGTTCTGTCCCAAGAGGTAATCAAAAAACAGGCGCAGGGCCTGAACACGACGTCTCACCGAATTAGGTGAACCGTACTTATCATCCAGGTAGCGCGAATATTCTTGAACCTGAGTGGAGCTGAAGGATTTGATTTTTAAATGTTCCTGCTTATCAATCAGGAACGTATTAAAACACTGCAAGTCGGCCTTGTAATTCTTGACCGTATTGAAGCTTTTTCCTTGGCGCTCGAGAAGTTTTAAAAACTCTTGTTGTTTATCTAAAAGATTCCATTCCATATGTACGTATATTACGAAAAAAGCTTGGATATGTACAAGAAAAACGCTACTCTTGGGCCTTCGGAGGAATTCATGATTACTGTTTCTGGTTTAACCAAAAATTATGGTGGGCAAGTCCTATATACAAATGGCTCTTTTTTCATCGGTCCAGGTGAAAAAGTCGGTCTAGTGGGACCAAACGGTGCCGGTAAAACTTCTTTGTTTCGACTAATCGTCGGAGAAGAACGTCCAGATGCAGGAACAATCGATTACGCGAAAAGTTTACGAGTTTGTTATTTCTCGCAAAACGTTGGCGAGCTTAAAGGTCGCAGCGCTCTTGAAGAAGTAATTCACGGAAACGTTCGTCTTGGATTCCTAAAAACTGAAATCTCAAAAATTGAAAAAGCATTGGAAGACGGGGAGTACTCGGATGAGATGCTGGAAAAATTAGGTGACTATCAAACTGAGTTTGAAAAACTTGGTGGTTACGATATCGAGTATCAAGCAGCAGAAGTTCTGACTGGTCTTGGTATCATGCCTGATGAGCAGCAGCGCCCGGTAGAATCATTCTCAGGTGGTTGGAAAATGCGTATCGCTTTGGCGAAAGTTCTTGCTCAACGTCCGGAATTTATCCTGATGGATGAGCCTACCAACTACCTTGATGTTGAGTCGATTGTTTGGCTTGAATCATGGTTAAAGAACTTCAAAGGTGCCGTATTCATGACAAGTCACGATCGTGAATTCATGAATGGTCTGGTGAAGAAAATCGTAGAGGTAAACCATAAGACAATCACGGTTTATTCTGGAAACTACGATTACTATGAGAAAGAAAGAAATATTCGTCGCGAGCAATTGATCGCCAGTTCTGAGCGCCAAGAGGCGATGCTTAAGAAAGAAGAAGAATTCATCGCGAAGTTTGCGGCCCGTGCTTCTCACGCAGCCCAGGTTCAATCTCGTGTTAAAAAATTAGATAAAATCGAACGTATTGAAGTGATGCCGGAAGACGAAGCGATTAACTTCGAATTCCCGAAGCCGCCACGTTCAGGTAACGATGTGGTGAAAATGGAAAACCTTGCGAAGACTTGGGTAACACCTGAGGGCAAGGAGAAGAAAGTATTCTCTGGAGTTACAGGACTCGTGAAGCGTCTGGACCGCGTAGCGGTTGTGGGTGTGAACGGTGCTGGTAAATCAACTCTTTTAAAAATTATCAATGGCATGACTGAGGCGACTGAAGGTCAAGCTACTGTCGGTGCCAACGTTCATGTGGGTTATTTTTCTCAGTACTCGATGGATGTCTTAAATCCTCAGAACACTGTCTTTGATGAAGTTAGATACCGCGTGAAGGATAAATCAGACGGATATATGCGAAACCTTCTGGCCGCATTCCTTTTCAGAGGGGATGACGTTGATAAGAAAGTTTCGGTACTCTCGGGTGGTGAGAAATCCCGTTTGATTCTTGCCTGTATCCTTACTAACCCTTGTAACCTTCTTATCCTGGATGAGCCTACCAACCACTTGGACATTCGTTCACGTGAAGTATTAGTAGAAGCTCTTAAAAACTACGAAGGTACGATCATGATCGTATCCCACGACCGTCACTTCTTAAAACAAGTAACGACGACAGTGGCCGAAGTCGATAAGGGTGGAGTGCGTTTCTATCCTGGAACTTATTCTGAATATCTACAAGCGGTGGGTGACCACTAATGGCCAAGGAGCTCTTCTTAGTTGCCAACCAAATCCTGCTTCGAGAGGGTGAACACTCAAACAGCATGTATTGGCTGCAAAAAGGTCAACTGATTGTGACCAAGCAGCGTGGAAAAGAAGAGATTGTTTTAGGTCATATTTATAGTGGTGAACTGGTGGGAGAGATTTCTTTCCTGGATCATGAGGCCCGAAGTGCTACTGTGAAGGCAGTGACTCCTTGTGAATTAATTGAAATACCCCAGGAGACCATCGACGGTATCTTCAAATCACATCCAAAATGGTTAGAGATTTTAGTAAAGACATTGGCCGAACGTCTCCGCAAGGCCAATGCTCGAATCAAGATCTAAGGTAGTTTAATCGAGAAGCTAGATTTCTTGTTGTAGATCGTGAGTTTTGAACCACGATAGTACTCATCATGAAGTTTATGCTTTTTCAGAGAGAAAACCGCCTGATGACGAATAATTCCCTGACAGTAATCTTCACCATCTTCGATTTCTTCTTTTAATTCCGCCGCACATTGAACGGGGTAGGTCTCAAGACACATTTCATCCATTTTGAGTGAGAAGTAATGTTTCTTACAACCACCACTGTAGGCCACGTCGATTAAGAGATTCTTCTGATCCGAATCCAATCTGGCCGAAAGAATATTTGCGGCTTCAGCACCAAAAACAATAAACAAGAAAAAGAGAGCGAAGTACTTCATAAACCTCCTCATAAATTTAGAACCAGTTATTTAATGAGGAGGAGAGACTTTGGGAATAAGGTAAGGGCCGTAACTGTTGAAATTCAGGCTAATTAAGGCCAGGTTCCGGGTTGCGTTATTGTAAAATTTTGCATAGTATCCCATGGTTATTGCGAAAGCAGCTCAAAACCATTAGAAATGCTTCACATTAATTAATTTGCTCACTCCTCCGTGGGAGCGAGATAGACGACCTTAGGTGATCTATGTCACGGCCTCGCTTACATCAACTTCTGAACGAGCTCTACACTTCGAAAGAAGCAACGCTCATCCATCAGGTTCTTCTTCACGAAGATTTTCAGATTTTCATGACCAAGCATTCCTTGAAGATGCCGCTGAAGGAATTGTCTCAGGCCTTTACTCATACTTCATTTTCTCATGAGTTCAATGTTCCTCATCAGGAGCAGATGGAATTTTTGGGAGATGCGGTTCTTCAGTTAATTCTAACTGATGAGTTGTACCGTCGTTTTCCAGAGGAAAAAGAAGGAAGGCTTTCGAAATTAAGAAGTGCCATGGTGAATGAAAAAGTTCTCGCCAATATCGCAAGCGGTTTAGGTTTGAATGAACTCATCATCGTTGGGAAGGGTGAATACAAGAAAGGTCTGTATGAACAGGCGACTGTTCTGGCCGATACTTTTGAAGCGCTTCTTGCTCAGGTTTACCGTCACCACGGTCTGGAGTTCGCAAAGACTCTTTACCTTGGCTGGTTAAATCAATTTGTACCAACTGCTTTTGATGCCGGTTTCCTGGATGATTTTGATGCTAAATCAAAACTTCAAGAGAAGAGCCTGGCACTTTATAAAAAGCTACCTCGTTACACCGCTGAACAAAAAGGTGACGAGTTTGAAATCACTTTGTGGATCAATGATGAAGTGACGGCCCGTGGAGTATTTAGCTCCAAGAAAATCGGTGAAAGAGAACTCGCTAGCGTTGTATTAAAGAAAGGAAATATTTAAGGAGATAATATGCTATTTGAAAACCAACACCCGCATAACAAAGCGATTATGATCGCCGTACTTGGAAAACCAAACGTTGGAAAAAGTTCCTTCATTAACCATCTCCTTGGTTTTGATCTTACAATCGTAAGCTCTAAGCCTCAAACAACTCGTAACCAGTTCCACTGTGCTTTCACAATTGACCGCACAGAAGTGGTAATGGTGGACACTCCGGGTGTTCACTCAACTTCTCAAGAACTTAACCGTCGTATGAATGGTCAGGCCCAAATGGGTTCTGAAGGTGTCGACATTAACTTCGTGCTGGTTGACCTAACAACAAACATCCTTGGCGAGTTCAAAGACTTCCTTAAAAATTTCGAAGCACCACTTTCTAGAACCTGGATCATCTTCACAAAAGCTGATCTGGTTAAAAAAGAAGAGCTTAACCTGGGTGAGACTCTGGTTAAGATGCAGGAACTTTGTCCATCAATTGAAAAGCATTTCATTATCTCTTCAAAAGACGGCCACAATATTCACGAGCTAACTGGTGCCATCCAGGACGCAGCTCCAAGTGCTATGCACCTTTATCCAGGTGGAGACGCTTCGAACATGAACGAGCGTTTCTTCGCCACTGAATACATCCGTGAGCAGGCCTTCCGTCTTCTTAAAGAAGAGCTTCCTTATGAGATCGCAGTTGTAATTGATGAATATAAAGACGTACGTAAGAAAGACGAGGACGCTGCTCCTGAAGCTCATATTTCAGCTTCAATCCTTGTGAACCGTCCTTCTCAGCGTGCGATTGTGGTTGGCCGTGGTGGTTCAATCATTAAAGAAATTGGCATGAATGCCAGAAAGAAAATTGAAGCGATGACTGGCGGTAAGGTTCACCTTAACCTTCACGTAAAAGTATCGCCGAAATGGATGACAAATAACTACGTGCTGGATGAGATCGGTCTTCCTAGAACGCAGAAATCTGCCCGCGTGTGGAGGAAAAAATAAATGAGCACTAGATCAATGGTGGTCTCCATCATCGGGAGACCTAACGTCGGGAAGAGTACCATCTTCAACCGACTGATGAAAAAACAACACCTCGCCATGACTCACGACCAGCCAGGTGTGACTCGTGACCGTCACTACGGCATCATGACTCTGGAAGAGGCAATTGATGGTGAAGCTTATAAAGAAGAAGTGATCCTGGTTGATACCGGTGGTTTCTATCCGGACAAAATCGAAATTGATCCTAAGAAAAAGAACAATATCGATCCATTCTTCAATATCATGGCCGATCACGCGAAACTTGCAATTGATGAATCGGACCTGGTTCTTTTCGTGGTGGACGTTCGTGAAGGACTGCTTCCATTTGATAAAGGCATCTGCGATTACATTAAATCAACTCGTAAGCCTTTCTGGCTTATCATGAATAAGTTCGACACTGAGAAACAGGAAGGGGATCAGTATGATTTCTATAACCTGGGTCTGGATGAAGAAAACATGATGAGAGTGTCAGCGGAACACAATCGTGGTTTCTATGACATCCGTGAAAGACTTGTTAAAAAGGCCCTGAGCTTCCGTGAAAAAGAAGTTCTTAGTGTTGCTAGCGATTATCTTCAGCCAGGTGTGAAGCCTCGTAATGACGTAGTTTCTTCTGTGGCAATCATCGGAGCTCCGAACGCTGGTAAATCAACACTTCTAAACTGTCTTGTGGGTGCTCAAAGAGCGCTGGTTTCTGAAATCGCAGGAACAACAGTTGATCCAATCGAAGGTTATATTGATCTATACTTCGGTCCAGATGTTGAAATGCTCTCTACAAGAGACAATCCTTTCCGTAAGGACAACACTGAGATCTTTGATGAGCTTAAGCGCTTCCAGGAATCAGGTGATGTGGATCTTAACATCTCTGAGGACGAAGAAGATCTTTCTGAAGAAGAGAAGAAAATCTATGTTGAATTTGGTCAGACTGTAGAATCAACTTTTGAAGACGATGCTTCGGATGAAGAAGTGGCGGCCTCAGGAGACTTCAGTTTCGATGAATCGAATACAGGAACGGATTATTATACGGAAGCTGAAATCGTTAATGAGATTGAAAAGAACTGGAACAATCCTGAAGAGGAAGTTGAAAATCTTGAGCACGCTAAAGAAGTAAATCGTTGGCGCTCAATTAAGATCGTAGACACGGCCGGTATTCGTAAATCGAAACTGGTTGAAGGTTTCATTGAAACTCAATCGGTATACCGCTCGCTTCGTTCGATCACAGAATCTGACGTGGTGTTGTTCATGATTGACTCTACTCTTGGTATTACTCACCAGGACAGACGTCTGATCGATATCGCCCTTGAAAAAGGGAAGTCGTTGATCGTGTGTCTGAACAAGATCGATCTGTTAAAAGAGACTTTTGCTAACGAGAAGAAAAAGAAAGAGTGGATGCAGAACCTTAAGGACGATGTACCTTGGCTTGGTTTCTGTCAGCTTGTGACGATTTCTGCTCAGAAAAACCGTAACATCAATTACCTTCGTGAGGCCCTTAAGCGCACGATCGTGATCCGTAACCGTAAGATCCCAACTGGTGCTCTTAACCGTTGTTTCTTAAGCCTTACTGAGAAGAATCCGGTGATCGTGAGAAAAACAAATGGAGTTCGTTTTAAGGTGAAGTACGCTTCAATGCTTAAATCATCTCCTCCAACGTTCCTTCTTTTCTCAAACAAGTCTCAAGGTATTCCTGAGAACTACCGCCGTTATTTGATTAATGGTCTGAGAAATGAATTCGATCTGACGAATACGCCGGTGCATCTGATTTTCAGAACATCGACTGATATCGAAAGACGAATGAAGAAGATTGAAAAGAAAAATGCCAGATAGAATGAGGTGAACTTGATATCACAAATTGTGATGTCAAGTTCCTTTGTTTATTACCAAGTGAAGTTATAAGTGAAAATCAAGCTCATCACGTTTCCGGTGAGGTCATCAAATCCATAAGTACTGTCCGGATTTCCTGGAACCTGAGCATAGTCTTGAGTGAATTTATCGTAGAAGTTCACGACGTGATACAGGGCCTCAACGCTGATATAAGATTTTTTGAGCTCAATCGGAAACTCAAGTCCCATACCAATACCCGTACCGATACCGCCGCCCTTATCGTTAGGCAGAGAAGGCTGGTCCAGAAACTTTGTCGTTTGATACCAATATTCTAAGCGGCCAATGAAGTGAGGATTTGAGTAGGTAATGGCCGTACCAAGGTCAGTCGTGTCGATGTAGTACTTATAACCAACAAAAACTCGAGTCATGTCCTGAGTAACCGCACCAAGGGGACCGTTGTCCTGGAATGAATTCACTTCCGTATCAAGAACCATAGTATGCTTTGAGTATTCAACACCCAAAATGATGGCGTTCTGGAAATCCAAAAAGTAGTTTACTGATAAGTGGAAAGTAGGGTTGTTGTCTTCGAAGGCCTTACCGCGGTTTCCAGTGAAGGTCGTGAAACCACCACCAACGTTCACAGAAAAGAATCTTCCGTAACGGTAGAAGCGCTCATCTTCGAGCACCTGAGCACTTTCTAGGTCTTCGTTAAAGTCAGAGAAAATATCACTGCCAACGGTAATATCATCCTCAACTTCCTGAAGCACCTGATCAGTCGATTGACCCCAGGCAAGGAAAGGAAGGAGAACGAATAAAAGAATGAAGGAACTTTTTATCAACATATTTTATAGATAGAAGTGAACGGCCGCTTTCACGAACTGATCACCTAATGTTTCAAAACTTGTTCCGCCTTTAGGATCTGCATCTCGCACCGATAGACCAAATTCAAAAGAAAAGCCGATACTCTCAAGGCCCGTCAGGTGAAATTCTGTTCCAAGGGTACCGTCGATCTGGTAGCCAGTTTTGGTTTTTTCTTTCTCGTCCAAGTAATTTTCAGTGGCAAATAGTCCGGCCATATAAAAATTGAGCTGTGGCTCGTCAAAAATGATGCGGTAGAACTTAACTCCGGCCCCGTAGAGAGTCTCATCTTGATCAGATTTGAACCCAAGGATTCCGCCAATGGCGAAAGTTTTACTCTGCTGAATCTTCAAAGAGATCGCAGGAACATCATTGGCCAATTGGTTAGATGCACCAATACCGAGACGTCCACGCATGTCTGCTGAGAACGCAAGAGTAGGGAACACGAAGAGAAGGACAAAAAATAATTTCATCATTCTTTAAGTCTAGGTAATCTTTTGATCTTTGACAACGAGTGAGGAGGAGTTTTAAACTTCTTAGGTATTTTAGCATTAAAAGGACCAAGAAATGAGCGACGCGACTCAGACCCAGACACTTGAACAGACTCTTAATAAGACCGATTTAGGGCACACGCTCTATGAGAACAGAAAGTTATTTTTCGGCCTGGTCATTGCGATCCTGGTTGGAGTTAGTGGCTTCCTTGCTTGGAAAAAGTCTCATCACCACTCAGCTCTTGAAAACTCAGTAAAGGTTTTCGAGTTCCAAAACGGTGTTTGGGCAGATGTTAAGGCCAACAAAACTGGCGTTCCTGAACTGGTTAAAGCTTTTGAAGGTCTGGACGAAGAAATTCGTACTGCCCCTGTGATGCTTCCAGTGGTGCTTGAAATGAGCAAATATCTTTATGAAAAAGGTAACTACGCTGAGGCGGAATCAATCCTTTCTAAGAGTGGTACATCTGGTAACCCGGTAGCTAGCTTCTTCCTAAGCATGCAAAGATCTGTGGTTCTTGAAAAACTAGGAAAACTTGATGAAGCAATCGCAGTTCTTGAACCTCTGGCACAAGCTAAAGAGGCCATGATGCCTGCAAAGGTTTCTCTTGAACTTGGTCGTCTTTACCTGGCAAAAGGTGAGAAGGCAAAAGCTCAAACTCAGTTCGACTACGTCATCAATACTTTCCCGAATGATGAGCAAGCAAAACTTGCTAAGCTTTATCTTTCTCAATTAGCTCAATAATGAAATATCTTGCTTTACTAATTCTTCTGGCGGCATGTGGTTCTTTCAAACCACATGCACCTGAGAAACAAACTCGTGTCTTTAATGTCAGTTGGTCCAAGAATCTAGATTCTGAATATGTTTCCGGCAACCTCGCCATCGGTTTGGGTGCTCCTCGTATCTTCAATGACATTGTCTATATGGGAAGCCTTGATGGTGTGATGACGGCCTATGATCTTGAATCAGGTCGAGTGCTTTGGCAGCATAATGAGAAGACTCCACTTGGCGGGCCAGTTGAATTTTTTAAAGATCACGTTGCCTATGGTGGCTTGTCTGGACGTTTGTTCGTTCGTCACTACCTAACGGGCCAGCTTAAGTACGCCATTGATTTAGGGGCACCAGTTGAGAGTGCGCCTCTTTACTTCAATGACCGTATGATCGTTTATCTTCGTGGCCACCAGATTGTTCATATGGACGCTGAGACCGGGAAGATCCTATGGGTTTATAAGCGTGCCGTTCCGGTTACAACAACTCTTCAAAGAACTACTAAGCCACTCGTTCTTGGTAATAAAATCATCGTAGGATTTGCTGATGGCTTCGTAGGGGCACTTTCACTAGAGGAAGGTCTTCTTCTTTGGGAAACGAAACTGGTTGAACAATCAAAATTCATCGACGTTGACCTTAACCCGCTTCTAGTTGGCGGTGTGGTAGTGACTGGTTCACCATCTGGTGAGTTAAAAGCAGTTAACCCAGACAGTGGCGCATTGTTCAGAAGCTATGGCGTTAGTGTTGCGGCCCATCCATTACTTAAGGGTGAACAACTTGTTCTCGGGACAAATGATGGTGAAGTGATTCTTATGAGCGTGGGTGGAGAAATTCTGAAGCGCGTGAAAGTTTCTAAGCAACCAGTGAGTGCTGTAGGTTGGTGGAAAGATACCATTATTGCTGCGAGTTTCGACGGATATCTCCGTGCCATTGATCCATTAACGCTGAAAATCGTTGATGAGTTTGCGATGGGCTATGATTACTCTGCGGTGTTTTCTGATCTGGTCATCAATGAAGAGTACATGGCGATTTACTCATCGAGAAATCGTCTCTATCTTTTTCATTAATTTCTCTTCATCTAAAATAATATAACTTCTGCTTCTTGCCTTTGCTTTTCAATCACTTCAGGGTTTACCATGGAGAGATTGAAAACAAAGGATTTCACGATGAAATTACATTTTGCTTTTTCGCTTCTCGCTCTCTCAGCGTCTGCTATGGCAAATATCAAGATTCAGGAAGAACTCTATGTCCCAGGGAAAAATCCTGCAATCGTTAAAGAGTTAGTCGACACCGGTTCAGTCATCATTGATCACGTAACATCAGAAGGTTTTGAACTTTATGGTTCTAAGGGACTCTCTCGTTACCTTGATCAGAAAAACATTGTTCATTTGGATATGAAAGAGATGAACGATAAAGTTCTCGCTGATTACCCAACTTCTGCTCAGATTGGACAGAAGCTTCAAGCGGCAGCGGCCAAGTATCCACAAATTATGCGTCTGTTTAGTATCGGAAAATCAGTCAGAGGGAAGGACCTTTGGGTGATGAAAATTTCTGATAATCCAGCGATGGATGAAGTTGAACCTGAGTTCAAGTACATCTCGTCTATGCACGGAGATGAAATCACAGGGCGTGAGCTTACGGTTGCTTTGATCGAAGAGATTGGCCAAAAGTATGGCCGTGATCCGGAGATCACAAATCTTGTGAATAACACTGAGATCTTCATCATGCCTTCGATGAATCCAGATGGCAGTGACATGAAACAACGTGCGAACGCCAACTACGTTGATCTCAATCGTAACTTCCCGGATATGACTCGCGATACGCAGAGTTCACCGAATGGCCGTCAGGTTGAAAACCAGGCCGTGATGGCGTTCCAGGCCTCTCGTCAGTTTTCTCTTTCAGCGAACTTTCACGGTGGAACAATCGTTGCGAACTACCCTTGGGACTCAAAATACGATCTTCACCCTCTGAACGATTTAGTAAAAGAACTTTCAGTTGAATACGCAGAACTAAATCCAGAGATGAGAAACTCAGATGAGTTTCCTCAAGGTGTAACAAACGGAGCCGCTTGGTACATTGTTCGCGGTGGTATGCAGGACTGGAGTTATGTATGGCATAACGACCTGCAAATCACAGTAGAACTTTCTCACCAGAAGTGGCCTTCTTACTCAGAGATTCCAAACTTCTATCGCAATAACCGTGATTCGATGGTTTATTTCATGAAACAGATCCACAGAGGTGCTGGTTTCAGAATTAATCGTCCGAATGTAGAAGGTGTGGTGAATATTCGTAGTGCGAATCGTGACCTAGGAAACTTTGCTTTCAAAGGTTCTGAGTTCTATAAAGTCATGCCAGATGGTGACTACACATTCACAGTGCAAGAAAAGAACGCGACTCCAAAGATTCTTAATCTAAGAGTTCAGCGTGATATGATCCGTCCAAACGGAAACTACGTTCAGCTTAACTAAGACCTAATTTCTTGATGTAATCAAATTCTTCGCGGGTAACTGGCAAAATTGAAAGCCGGTTACCTCGTTGAAGAAGCCTCATCTCTTCCAATTTTTTGTGCTTCTTCAGTTCTTCCAGCGACACGTGATGATCCAAATCCATTTCATAGGTCACATCAACCAGAAACCAACGCGGGTTATCTTGGGTCGATTTCGAATCATAATACTCGGATTTTGGGTCAAATTGAGTTGAATCAGGGTAGGGTTTTGAACCAACTTTGGCGATTCCATAGACGCCCGGAACTTCACAACTTGAGTGATAGAAAAGAATGTGATCACCAACTTGCATTTCATCTCTCATGAAATTGCGAGCTTGGTAGTTTCTGACTCCATTCCAGGGTTCAGTTTTCTTTGGACGTTTTTTTAGATCATCAAAAGAGAAGACATCAGGTTCAGATTTCATTAGCCAGTAGTTCATATAAACATATTGGACAAAAAATGACGGTTAATCAAGTTCCTCGTGGGATTGTCGAATAGTGTTCTTGCGAGGTGGACTATGAAAAACATGATTCTTGGTCTTTTAGTTGTCGGTTCTGTCGGTTGCTCTCACATGAAAGAGGCCCCTAAAACGGTGGAATTCACTTATGCGGCGGAACTTCTTCAGAAAGTTCAACTGGGAGTAGCAAGAGCTCCAGCTTCGCTAGAATTAGAAACTGAAGAACAGCCATCTCCTCGCCGAGTTTATTTTAGTGCTCTTTATCAGCAGTATCTGACTTTAGGTCAGCATTTGAATAAGAAGTCGGACATCCAGTTTTGTCCGGCCTTCCATCACGACAAGATTCAGACGGACTCTACAATTGTTCCGAAAGTAACAATTTATCCGGCCTCTCAGATCGATGAAGAGGGGAAGGAATTCTTTCCTGAACTGGCCTTTAATAAGAAGTTTTCTCTTCGTGATTACCACGGTGTGATCAAGGGAGAGTTAGAAACTCTTTGTGAAGAGGGTGTTTCAGATAATTATTTTAAGTTTGATAATCTCGTGACTCATTACGCCGGGAAAAAGTCATTTCATACAAAACCTGAAGCGATGAAGTCCGTGCTGAAAATCCCGGTTTTCGCCAATTTTTATCTGGTGAAAATGTTAGAGATTCCTGGTCTTCACCTTGAGTCTCCAGAGGAGAAGCGCTTCATCAAACTTACTCAAACTTACTGGTTTGAAAAGTATGTGACAGAGGCCAGCCGCATGAGAAATAATTTTATTAAGAATAAGATGGTACAGAGGTAGTTAATATGAAACTTGTCGTTCTTTCATTGGCCGTATTGGCATTTGCTTGTGGAAAGTATGAGGGTGAAGTTCCTGGGAGTTCTCTAGGTCAGTCTCGCGCTTTTCAACCACTGGTTGCCGATACAACTTTGCAAAGTAACATCACAAGTATCTGTAATGCTCTGGCACAGAAGAGCAGCATCTTAAATTCTGCGGTTAATTCTGTTCATAATTTTGAGGCCTCTCAAACTAATTGTGACGGCACGATGTTGTTCACCGGTGCTGTGAAAACCACCATTCAAAATCTTGGAAGTGAATACCAATTTAGAAAAGAAGATGGGACTGCATTTATTTTCCAAAATGTTGAAACCAATACTTCTGGAGTCATGGCCCCTTTCTGTTCTAATCTTTCAAACCTTCAGACTCAAACTGTAAATAGTGATAATACCGTGACTTCAATCACGACATCGGGAATTAGCAGCGCCGACTGTTCTCCTATTAGTGGTGAAATTTGTGTATTGATTGAAAACGGACCTCTTTCCGGTTCTTCATTCACAGTTACCACTCAGGAATGGGTGCGTTTTCGTGTGAGCAATTCAACCGGACAGAAAATCGGATTTTTCACCCAAAGAAAGAAAGTTTCACGTTCTTTCTGTGGAACCAACCAATCCATCGAGTACCGAGCTCTCCTGAAATAATCTTGTTGCCGACCCTTTTTAAAAAAAGGGACAATTTAAATACATTTTAAATTGTATGGAGGCAATTATGATGAAGTTCATCCTTGTGGCCCTTTTTGTTGTCGCTGGTTGTGTTAGCGAAAGTGATAAACAGGTTGTAGGTAAAGAGGTAAGAAGCCTTGATCCTATTTCAGTCGATGATCCAATGATTCTTTCTCGTATCAATGCGATTTGTGGTGCTCTTCTTTATAAGGAAGGCATTCTCAATATTCTGACTTCAAATCAATATACATTTGCTTATTCTCAGAAAGATTGCGGAAAATCTGCCGGCATTCCTAAAAACGTAACAGTTTCAATTCAAGACACTGGTTCAAGCTATGTTTTTAAATCGGTGAACGGTGATGCCTTTGGATTTAGTAACGTTGAAACTTCGACTTCGGGACTTATGAAAGAAATTTGTCAGAGCAGAACAGCTCTTACAAACCCAATGCAAACTGCTTCAGGTGCAATTTGGTTCAGTACAACTCCTGCTAAAGATGATTGTGAAAGTTCAAGTGATGGATACTGTGTTCAGGTTGAGCGTGGTTCACAATACGACGGCAACTCTTACGTGATTCATACAAAAGAATGGATGAAAGTTCAGATTACTGGTTCTAACCGCGGCTTCTTCACTGACCGTAAAGTTGTCTCTACTGCCAACTGTGCTGATGGCCAGTCGATGGAAAGAAGAGCGATTCTTAAATAACACAGCCCTGGTGCATTTTCACCACCACGGTTTTCTTTGAGTCTTCATCCCAAACAGATTTACAAAACTCGACCCCGAAAACTTTCGGGGCGAGTTTTTTCTCGTCCTTAGGACAAGTCACATTTTCTTTTTTGTCTTCCCATTCAGTTAATCGGGCCATGTCGAGACCTTCGATTTTCCAATCGCCGTTTTCTGAAACTTTTAGTGGATAGAAAAATCCGTCTTCTTCTCTTAGCACATACATTTCTTTATTTTTCAGGAAGAGTGGTTGTTCACCGAGTGGAAGATAGTAAGTCTTTGCACCTTCTGGATAATAAACCGTCACAGGTTGCGGCATCAGGAGTTCATCGGTTGGAACTTCAATTTGAGTTTGATCTCTCCAGACCACTGCCTTCTCTTTAGTAAGAGATTTTACAAAAGCGATGCCTCGTAAAACTTTTTGATTTGGGTCTTTTGGGTTGTGATCTTTGCAAGGAGAGTTAAATAGGAGAGGTTTAAAACCTTGTTGAGATTTTTGATAAGTGTAGAACTCCACCGGGATTCCATACTTTCCGCGGAATAGCTCAACAAACTGCGGTTTCTTGGCCGCTTCAACCTTATCTTCTTTAAGCTTATCAATTAGTTCTTTCCAGCGACTAAGCTGCAACCCCATCACCTGATCGCATTCCGAATTTTCCAGACAGCCCTTAAACTGATGATCGAAATCCTCGACACTTTGAGGGTTTGGAATCACCTGGATTTGCCGAGGAGCCTCTGCAAACACAGAAAGTGATAGAAAAAACAGTAAATAAGATACATGCATGAGTGACTCACCGTTTTCAATTGAACTTTTTTATTATAAGCTCAACCGAATTGTTAATTTAGGAGGATTTCATGAAAAAGTTAAAAAAGTCGCGCCCAGCGAAGAAAGCGTCTAAGAATAAGAAGAGCGGACTAAAGCTTAAGCGTCTTGCTCGTAAGAAGAAGCTTCTTAAGAATCATCAGAAATAAGAATTTCCATTCTTAGTTTTCGATAAAAGGCCCTCTAATAGAGGGCCTTTTTATTTTGCGCTAAGTAAAGTCATTAGAATCATGTTTCGTGTCAAATCACTGACAAAGAAAAATACTAGATATAGTAATTTATGTTTGACGGGTTGTTGATTTGACAGGTTTAATAGATTTATTAACTCCTTATTTTATAAAGAGCTTTAATTTCCTGCACACACACACAAAGCCTCCGAATGGAGGCTTTTTTATTTCCCAACTTCCAAACATTTAACCAAACAGCCTTTATTTATTATTGATTCCCCGGGTCAGTCATCATTCCAGGTTTAAAATGAACCGAATACAGAGGCATACATGGCACACAAGAAACTGATCTGTCTCCTTGCTGGCTGTCTGTCCTTTTCTGCAACCGCGGAAACTCTCAGCTATTCAGGTCGTTTGGTGAACGCTGATGGTTCGCCGGTAGCGGGCCCGGTTACACTCTTCTTTGAATTGGCCTACACTAACTCCACAAGTTCAATTAAGTGTGATGATACGGTTTCGGGAGTCTCACTCACCAATGGTGTATTTCATGTTTCGTTGGATTTTGATTGTTCTGTTCGCTCGGGAAAAACTTTTGAAGAAGTGTTGTATGAAATTCCATCCGGTGATTCACTTGCGATAAGAGTGACAAATGGGAGTAAGGTCTATTCCTTTCAATCTATTCACTCGGTTCCGTCGGCCAAGTTTGCTCATAATCTTTCAAAGCTAAATGCAAATAATAATGAAGTTCTCACATGGACCGGTTCTAAGTGGGAACCAAAACCAATTGTTGGTGCAACTGGTGGGACAGTCACTGACATTTCGGCCGGATCGGGTTTGTCAGGTGGAACAATCACAAATTCCGGAACAATTTCGATTGATACAGCAGGAGTGACAAACACTCATCTCGCAAACGGCATTCTTAGAGCGAAACTTGCGAGTGGAACTCCAAATTACGTCATTATGAATGATGGATCAGGTGCTCTCACTGAAGTGGCCCAGCTTCCTCTGTCGAGTGGTGGTACGGGTTCTAACACTGCGGCCGGGGCAAGAACAAATCTAGGTCTGGGATCCAGTGCGACGGCCAATATTGGAGTAGGTGCAGGAACTGTGCTCTCAGGTGATGTACCTAACTGTTTACCATCTCAAAAACTTCATATGAACTTAGGGCCAATGAATTGGTCTTGTGAAGATGCAGTTGAAAATGGCTCGATAGTTGATGCTGATGTGGCGAGCGGGGCCGCCATTGCTCAATCGAAGATTGCAAATTTAACAACTGATCTGGCGAATAAACAGAATGCTATTCCGGTGGGAACATCGGATCAGTATTTTAGAGGTGATCACTCTCTGCAACCACTGGATGCAGCGGTGAGGGGAACAACTTTAACAGGATTGGATACGACTGCTGGAACAGTGACTTCGTCTGACTCCTTGTTGACCGCGATTGGAAAACTTGTTGGTAATGTTGCAAATTTCCTTTTGAAGTCCGGTGGAACCATGACCGGTGCGATCAATATGGGCAACAACAAGATTACTAATCTTGGAACTCCGACTGCCACAACTGATGCCGCCACAAAATCTTATGTCGATGGGAAGTGGGTCACGAGTGGTAGCAATATCTATAGTGGCGTTTCAGGAAACGTCGGTATCGGAAATACTTCTCCAAGCTATAAACTTTCAGTCGCAGGAACTATTGAATCAAGTAGTGGTGGATTCAGATTTCCAGATGGAACAACACAAACGACGGCCGCTGTGGGTGCATTCGTGGTGATTGATATGAACGGCTGGGCCTCGGCACCACCTGCCACTCCTAATACGGTTTCTACTGTTCACTCATATGGTGCTTATGGAAATGCTGCTCTAAAAAGTGCGATCTCAGGAAGTGTTACGTTTACTCCGCCAGCTTCAGGTCAATACTTAATCGAAGTTGATGTTACGATCACAGCAACTGGTGCGGGAAATGTTCAGCTTGGTTTCGGACCGGCCGGTGGTTTCTTAGGACATATGGCCCCAACTGTGAACGTTGCTAGTGGTTCAGTCACTCGCTACAAATCTGTTTTAGGAATCGCCGGAGGAAATGCGGCCGTAAGTTTTATGACTGGGCCAAATCATACCAATGGAAATATCAGCATCAATAATGCTGGAGGCACCATCAAATTTTACCGATTGGAATAATCGGACATCGTCTAAAATCTTGATTTTCCAGGCCGCCTTTGGAGCACCTTAATTTGTTAGGAATGCTTTAACTTTTCTCCCGTCTAGTGTCGATAAGTCTCCGTAACTTCACATGAAGGGACAGGGGAATGAAGTTTTCTTTGGTGGGACTACTAACAGTCATCAGCTTATTGTCAGCAGCGAATGCTGAATCGTTAAGTTATTCCGGAAGACTTGTGAACACTAACGGCTCGCCGATAGTGGGCCCGGTAAACCTACGCTTTGATCTCGCGAGCACGGCCGATACCTCAGTTGTTCTTTGTAACCAAGACATCAACAACGTTGCTCTCACAAATGGTGTGTTTCATGTGAAGCTGGATTTGGATTGTGGCACTCCAACGCTCTCACAGGTATTGGCCTCAATCACAACTCCAAGTTCACCTGCGATTAGAGTGACGAATTTAACTGCGAGCAAGGCCTATTCGTTTCAGGAACTCCATGCAGTTCCTTCGGCCCAAGTTGCTCATGGTCTTTCAAAATTAAATGCAAACAATAATGAAGTTCTGACTTGGACCGGATCAAAATGGGAGCCCAAACCGATCGTCGGTGCGACTGGAGGAACAGTCACAGATATCACCGCTGGTTCAGGGCTCTCAGGTGGAACAATCACAAATTCAGGAACCATCGCCATTAGCAATAGTGGTGTGACGGATTCACATCTTGCCGGAAATATTTCTCGTTCAAAACTCGCCAGTGGTACGCCTAACTATGTATTGGCAAACAATGGTTCAGGAGTCATGAGTGAGTTGGCGTTCCTTGGGCTCACTCAAGGTGGTACCGGTGCAAACAATGCGGCCGATGCCAGAACCAACTTAGGATTAAATGCTCTTTCAAGTCTCACACCAGGACTGGCTTGGAATCAAGCGCTGGTAAGTGATCTCACGCCTTGTATGGGCACAGATAAACTGACTCTCACGGCCGGGCCAACTGTCACGTTTGCTTGTGTTCCCGATGTCTCTGTTGATAACTCAAAACTTCCACTGGCCGGTGGAACGATGAGTGGCAATATTGATATGGGAACAAACAAGATCACTAATCTTGCTATGCCTTCGGCGATGACGGATGCTGCTACTAAAAACTATGTTGATACGGCCATTAGTGGGGCGAATTCTTGGACGGTCTCAGGTTCAAATATCTATAACAGCAACGCGGGTAATGTTGGAATTGGTGCTACCAATCCAGTTCAGAAACTTCATGTGAATGGTAAGGTGGTTGTGAAACCGGATTTCGGAACACCGAATTCTCCAACTGCAGATGCTGTTGCTTCATTTGATAGAGAAGTGGGTCCGGTTGCGATCAATCTTTTTACTTCAAATAGTAATACGGCCTCAGTTTATTTTGGTGATACGGCGACGATTTCTTCCGGGGCGATTAAGTATTATGTTCACTCCGGGGATCCTACGACCCAGCAGATGGATTTCTTTGTAAATAACATTAAAAATCTTTCGATTACGGGTTCTGGGAAAGTTGATGTTCAGACTTTACTTCGTTTGAAATCAGATAATACGAAATACATCACTCTTCGTGCTCCTGCCTCGCTTGCGAGTGATCTCTCAATGAGTTTACCGGGGACTTCTGGTTCGTCGGGACAAGCTCTTATTACAGATGGTTCAGGAAACTTATCATGGGCGACTGTGGCCACTGGTGCAAGTGCAGTTGGTGGAGATCTGTCGGGCACGATGTCGAGTGCGACCATTATTAACAGTGCGGTGACTTCAGCGAAAATTGCTGATGGTACTATTGTCGATGATGATATTGCGGCCGGTGCGGCGATTTCTCAGTCAAAAATTAGTGGGCTCGCGGCCTCATTTACGGCAAAAGAAAATTCAATCACTGCCGGAACGACCGCTCAGTATTGGAGAGGGGATAAAACCTGGCAGACTCTCAATACATCTGTAGTTCCTGAGGTCACAAATCTTTATTATACCGATGCCAGAGTAAGAGCAGCTCCATTAACTGGGCTTTCAACAACTGCTGGAGTTGTTTCTGCGACTGATACAGTTCTTCAAGCGATCGGCAAACTGACTGGGAATCAAACTGGTTTTGTGGCGAAGACCGGTGACACGATGAGTGGACCTCTTGCCATGGGTAACCAAAAGATCACGGGCCTTGGAACTCCAACTGCTGGCACAGATGCGGCCACAAAAACTTACGTCGATTCAAAGGCAACTCAATGGATCACTACGGGAAGTGACATCTATTACAATTTAGGTGACGTAGGTGTTGGAACTGCAACACCGGCCGCTGAACTTCATGTCGTTGATTCAACTGATAGTCAGGCCTACGTTCGGATTGATAGTGCTCGTTCGGTGAATGGAGCTTCAACTGCGGTGGTAGAAATGAATGCCACGGCATCTCCGGCACCGGCCAATAAAAAGAATTTCCAAATCATGAACGTTAATGGAACTACAGGTAACCAATTAACAGTCATGGCGACTAATGACGATTTATCTCAGAAAGGAAAGCGCGTGACCATCACTCATGACGGTGATGTGGCGATTGGTGCAACTGCTGCTCCCGCTGCAAAACTTGAAGTAGAGGGTGGTGTAAAAATCGGTAACGATTCGGGAACGTGTAATGCTTCAAAACAAGGAACTATGAGATTTGTGGGTGGTAACTTTGAAGGATGTGATGGAGTATCATGGGTCACCATGGGTTCTTCTACTCCTGCGGGACAAGTGGCAACATATGCCATGAGCACTTGCCCATCTGGCTGGATCAAGGCCAATGGAGCGGCGGTATCCAGAACGACTTATGCGGGCCTATTTGCGGCCGTTGGAACGACTTGGGGAGCTGGGGACGGATCTACAACCTTTAACCTTCCTGACCTTCGTGGTGAGTTTGTGAGAGGTTGGGACGATGGTCGAGGTGTGGATACTGGGCGAGCGATTGCGAGTGCGCAGGCCGACGATTATAAATCCCATAACCACACAGGCTCTTCTGCATCTGCAGGAGACCACGCTCACACAGGAACAACCAGCACTAACGGTAACCATACTCACGGCGCATGGACCTCAACCGATGGTCATCACGGACACTCCATCAATGCTCTCTTTCCATGGGACAGTAGTGTTCTTACAACTAACGATTGGTCAACTGATGCCATTCTAGGAACTGATAATGCTCCTGGAAATAATGGTTTTAGAAGTACAAACCAAGGGACTGACGGTGCTGGTAACCACTCTCACTCAGTTGGAATGAACGGGGCAGGAGATCACGCTCACACATTCACAACAAGTACTACAGGCGCTCACACTCACACAGTAACTGTGAATGCTTCGGGTGGAACTGAAACCCGTCCTCGAAACAAAGCACTACTTTACTGCATTAAATACTAACAATAAGATTTTGGAAGATTTGAAGACATCTGCTCCTCGTTACAGGAGCAGATGAGATTGAATTACTTGTTCTTCAAAGAGCTACGGATGTCTTTCTTCATTTGAACGCGTTTTTTAGCGTTATCAAAACGACGGTGATCATCATCGGTCTCTGGTTTTAGCTCGGGCACCACTATCGGGCGACCAAGATCATCCAGGGCAACGAAGGTCAAATACGCACGCGTAGTCGTGCGAGATTCGCCTGTGTAAGGGTTTTCAGAAGTGACCTTAACTCCCACAATCATCGACGTCTTACCAACGTAATTCAGTGAGGCCTGAATCAGAACGTGATAACCCATTTTAATCGGTGCGAGAAAATCAATATCATCAATATGGGCCGTCACAACCGGACGTCCACAATGGCGTGCGGCCACCATGGCGGCCGCAATATCGATCCAGCTCATCACGGTTCCCCCGAAAACGGTTCCGTGTGAGTTTGTTTGGTTTGGCATGACCATTTCGCGCATTTCAATCGCGGTTTCGGCGGGGGTCTTGGCTTGAGCTTTCATATTTTCCTAGTCGTCACAATAGAGGTGATGGTTCCATCTGAATCCATCTGTGAACGGAGCATATCCAGTTGTAACAGTCTTACCAGCATTGGAATTCTGACCGCTGTCGTTGGATGAATCTACAATATTATAGATCTTTTGAGAAAGGTTTGTTTCCGATCCTTGTGGTTCTGGTTCAAATGAACCGAAGGCGCCGCCCTGACGAACTCTTCCAGTTGAACAGTAGGCAATTCCTAGCTCACGTATTTTATCATTCACTGATGCGCTAAGAAGTGGTTCACCAGTTTGATCTGCGAAGTCAGCATCAACAAGTCCGCCACCAGGTTGTTCTGTGCCACGGCCTTCGTTTGAAACGAAACGGTTGAAGTACACCATAAGGTTAGCACCTGGCGGAAGGGCACAAGTAAACGCTGTGCCTGATTCACCTTGTGACACTCCAAAGCCTGAACAACATTTATTGGTGTTACTCACTGTTTTACCAAGTGGAGTACAGCATTTGAAATCGTTTTGCGAGAACACTGGTTCGTCCTGAAGGGCAGTGAAGTTCGTGCGACGAGTGGCCACAGCATCTCCGCCATAAAGGAATGAGATCGAATTTGAATCGAACGCGGTCTTAGTAGCGATGTTCGACTTAAGAACTCCTGGAACCAATTTATTCGAGTTATCATTACAGTAAAGTGGTTCAATTGGAATTTGAGGAATACCACTTAATTCAAGACGGCCAAGACGACGTAGGTAATAACCGCTTGTTGCTGGACGAGTTCTTGAAAGAGCTGAGGCATATCCTGCAACGGCAGAGTCAAATTGAAGACCCCATTTGCCTGCGCCGCCTGATGAACCAAGTTTTAACACGCGCGAAGTAGTGTTGTATGTGTAAGCACAACCTGCACCACCATAAACTTGAGTTGGACTTGTAATCGACATAGCATGGTTTTTTACACAAAGAGTTGTACCACCACTTGAGTTCACCATATAGATGCGATAAAGGGCGGTGCCTGGTACGCCACCATCAGCAGTTGCCGCATAGGCCGCATCGAAAGAGCGTGGAATATAACTTGGAACTTTGATCACGATGTTTCTGCGACCAGAACTATTACCGTAATCAATGATTACTGAAGCATCACCATCAGCACTTCTTGGAGCAAAGTAGAAGTCCTTAGTCCCGGTAGTTGTGATGGTATTTACCGTTACAGTTGTATATTGGTTTGATGAATCGTAAACCGGTGCTGTATCGGCCGTAGAGTCTGTGATCGAAACTTGAGCACATTGACCTTTAACGTTGGTTGGATCTTTACAGTAATCACCATAGTCCTGGCCAACCAGAGCAGTTACGTCTGAAGCATTGTTATATTCAGTTGCGAGATCGGTTGGAGAAGTAAGAAGTGGCGTTCTAGCGTTGATACAACGGAAGTTTGTAACGTCCATATAAACGCGATCACGGCGAGACCAATCATTTGATCCGTCAGAGAATTTTCTGATCCATCCACCGCCACAGCAGCTTTCTGAGTTTGCTTCACCCAGTGTGCGCCATTGTTTCGAAGTCATGACACTTGCACCTTCGGCGCTATTTAAGACGTAACCAGAAGCGTTTCGATCCTGGTAAGCAGAAAGAATCGGACGATCTGCAGTTCCAAGATTTTCCACTGTCGCTAAACGAGAGTAGCGTTTTGTATCGTTAGGAGTAAGACCAGGTTGCAGAGACATTTTAAGACCAGCAGAGTTGGCGTTGTAAGCTCCGCCCTGAGTGGCGGTCGGAACGTCGGCGGTATAAGTCGTGAGGTCGCTTCCGATTTCACGGCAACAACGGTTCTTCGACATATCGTAGTTTTTAAAGGCCTCAGTATTTGAAGCAACTGGTTTTGGATCCATTTGTCCGCACACCAGGTATTCTGTGTAGTAGCTCTTCTCAGCAGCGTTACCAAAGAAGTTTGTTACAAAGTAATCCACTTGTGAGGCGTGCATCTTGTTTGGCGTACAATCCAGATCTGTGTGACAAACGGCCCCAGCACGTCTTAAACAAGCGTCTCTTACCATCGTCTGATCAGTAATGATCTGAGAGTTAAGGGGCTTCGCTTCGATATTTCTAAATGGAGAGTATGGAAGAAGGTCATCCGCCGAGAGACTTAGGTTCGCAGTTGATGCCAAAGACTCAAGTCCACAAGCGTTTTGGTTTGTGGCGCGAGCATTGTAACCAGCCGCCAGAGTTCCATTCGCGAATAGTTCATAGTTACCATCTGAACCAATGACTGGACATGATGAGTGACGGTATGACGTGAAGAGTGTTGAGTTACAGCTACCAATCTGGCTAATAAAGTCTGCTCTACGAGAAGAGTCCGCGGCCAGATGTTGGTTGAAAGGATTTCCGTAAGTCGCTTGAGTTGCAGCAGTTGGAAGTAATTTACCTGGCTGACAAAGACCCGTATTAGCTGAGCCTTGAGCATCCATTGCCACCATATTTTCAATCAGAGTTGAACGAACGGCACTTGGTAGTGAAGTCGTGTCTCCTGAAGCAACATATGAAAGAGGACGACCAAGCACGTTGGCGTCTTTACCAAAGAGGTGGTTACGGGCAACTGGAATATCGGCCAGTGGTGCCGCATAACGGGCCACTTTCGAGTTAAAGACTCCAGAAGAACTAACGTTAGCGCAGTAGAAGTTCGGCGCACACGTCATAATCTTTCTTTTATTAAGATCTGAAGCTGGAAGTGAACCAGAATTCACTAAACAAAGAGCACCAGCTCCACGGTAAACACAACGTTTACTTGTCGAAGAAGGAAGGCGCTTCTGTTGAAGAATTTGATCAATTGAAGTTGATGTAGATGAGGCCGCCACTTCCAAAGCGTCAGCACTGAAACTTGGCCAGTTCGTTTTCACATCACGAATATCTGCACAAGCATATTCCCAACCAAGTTTAGTCACGCAATCAGTGTCAGTTTCACACATGTGATACTTCTGACAGTTACCTGCTTCGTTCTGATAAGGATGAGACTGGTGATATTGAGGATCATAGTCCACTTGGGCCGCTTGAGTAATTCCGTCGTAAGCATAAATGCCCACTTGGTGAATCGTTGGAGAGGCCACATCAGCGAATGGAGCATTAATCGCCAGGAAGAGTTTCTTAGAAGTCGATTTAACAATACGACCTTTACCAATCGCAAACCAAGTTACGCCATCGAAAGAACCAATGAGGGCACCTTTATTAAAGCCGTACCAGTCACGCTGATAACCGTTAATGAAAAGGGCCGCCTGAGTTTGAAGACGGTTCAGACGCTGATCTTTTGAAGTTGATTTTGCCGAATGAGAAAAAGGAATCATCGTAGGAGGTAGCCAACAAGCACGACCAAAGATCGTGTCCTCATAGTTTCCACCAGTCGTATTTGTCGAGAAAGCATCACGTTCAGTCGTGTGACCCACGGCCTGAAGACCCACACCATACCCAGTTGTAGGATATGCAGTAAATGAGCTTAACCAAGAGTCCTTGGCGCAAGTCGGACATGGAGTGTAGTAACCAGATGTGGTTGAGATAAAGTAAACCTGATCCAGTTCTACAGTCACGGTTTTTGCCGGAAGAGTCTTATCGAGTAACACACTCATAGGACCCAGGATTGCATTCATACTGAAGTTTTGTTGATTAGGAAGAACTTTTCCTTCATCCAAATATTCAAATGCATCACCTTCTTGAGTGAAAGTGCTTGAAGCAGTCGGAACTTTCTCGGCACCAGTTGTATCAAAGAAACGGTGAGGAGCTGAACGCGAGTTAAGTGAAACAGTTTGCGTTGGGGGAACAGTTGGAGTCGATGTTGGAGGAGTATAACAATCAATACTTGTCGGCTCACCCAATGTATCAGTTGTCACGACCTGGTATTCATAGGCCGGACAGCTTGTGATCATGTCTGAAAGTTCAGTTTTTGAACATCCACAAGTTGTATAAAGTCGTTTAATCACACTCTGGAAGTACATTTCCTGAGAAGAGTCACTTGAACTGGTCAGACAATCTGTCGTGCCTGTGTATGAGCGAGACAGAAGTTCATTATGAAAAGGAGAAGTCGTTGCCTGTGCCTTAATGTGCTCAACACAACGATAGTCTTTTTTTAGTTTTGCGAAGGCCTCATCATAACCACCATTACTACCGCTAGTTGTACTACCAGTTGTCGATGTTGGCGGAACGTAAGTTCCACAGATGTAATAAAGTTGAGGGTAGTTTAAGTAGGCCAGAGGATTTTGTAGTCTCTCCGCCTCTGCAGTTTGCAAAAGAGAAGGATATTGAATTGAGGCCGATGGTCTCGTTGCTCCATCGTTCACACATTGATTATCAAGACAGCAGTTATAGCCGCGCGCCTGACAGTCTGCATTTGAACAAGTGCCGGCGCCTCCGCCAGCTGCGTAGTTTGGATCGACCTGCATGCCCAATGGAGAAGTGGTAATTAAGTTTGTAGGAACTTCATCCAGATAAGAAGTTCCTCTCTGGAAAAGTCTTACCTTGCTTGCAATCAACATGCTGGTACAAGTAGGACAAAGAAGATTCGGATCATACTTGTAACCAGATGGTGTTGATGAATCCACCATATAGTCGCCGTTACTGTCTTTTATGCGAAGAGTGCCGTTACAAAATGTTGAAGAGTTTGTGACGTCCTGGAAATCCACACGAAGAACACGAACCGTGCGCTTTTCATTGAAGTCATAATACGAGATCGGCACCGCTCTTGAGCGAAGCTCTAGGGGAACTCCACCAAGGGTGTAGCTAGTCACAAGACAGTAGTTCGCGTTTGAGAAATTCTCAGTCGTGGACAGATATGATTCAACTGGCGTACCAACCAAGTAGGCATTGTTTAAGTTTGAAACGTTGATGGTAATTGAAGTTGTAACTGATCCGAGATAATTCCACTTCGTAGTGATAGGAGCGGTTGTACCACCGCCTGAACCACTGGTTGAGCCACCAGTCGTTTCAGATCCCGCGATATTGCCTCGGCCCACAGTGGGCTCTGGCATACACGAAACCAGGAAAAATAAGGTTAAAATGAGAAATCTAACATCCATGTACTAGTGGTCTCCCATTCCTTTTTCGGAGTTTCATATTGTTAGCTTTATTCTAGCAGGGGTGGGGAATTAATTGCCGAAGATACTTAAAGTATCGAATCTATTGATTACCGGATGGATGCCCTCGGAATTGCTGCCAAAAATTTTTGGCTATTTTCCAAAGTAGGTAGGGTAGCTGGTGGTTTTAAGGGCCGAATAAGATCCTAGACTCGAAGTCGAAGAAGCGAAGGCCGTATAAGGTTGATAACCGGCGGTCGGCATATAGTAGCCGTAGGCACCGTAATAACGAGCATTGAACATGATGGTATCTGCGATACCCATTGGACCACGGCCACCGTTGTAGGCCCCATAGTTATACGGGTAAGAATTGATTCCAGAAATTACTCCGCGATTAGGGACATAAGAGCGAAGGATCTCATTTAAGATATTTGTACCACCCTGAATCCAGGCGTCTCTTTCTTTTGCGGCCGCGTTCCCACCATCTGGTGCGACGACTGGACCGTCTACATCGTGTTTTTTGTGAAGGTCAGTTTTTACAATGTTTGAAGTCGTATCATTGAAGAAAGCACAAAGTCTTTCCTCGGCTTTTTTCTTTGAATCATTCTCTTCGCAAAGTTTTTGAACTTCTGCTTCTGCTTCGGTTTTTGGAGAGTAGACGAGTGAAATGTCCATCATGGCATTGGAAAGAACATTGGCCTCTTTTGAGATTTTATCTTCCGGATCACAAAATTCAATCACACTGTCTGTCACATCACATTTCTGAGTGCCCCATTTAAGAAGAGCAAAGTTTCTATAGGCCATGAGGTTTTTATTCTCAAAACCAATTCTTTCTTTCAGAAGATTGAGTTGAAGAATCTTGTCCTGAACATCGGCCTTCTCCGCACTTAGTTCCTTAAGACAACCACTCGGGATCACACCTTGGGTTTTAACTTCATCAAGACAAGTGTCTCCCACTTGAGCAAGTTTATTTTCATACTTAATCGACACACCTAGTGGTCCTAGAAGACCAGAGATATGCGCTCTTGCGTCTCCTGTCAGTTGATCCTTGATTTTATTCTCGAGGATGAAATGACAGGCCTGGGCCTTCTCGTAACTGTCTTTTGCCAGGTTACAATCGTTCATGTCCAGTTGTTCGAATTTAATTTTCGATTTATCCAGATCTGCCCAGGCAATCGAGATCTTACTCTGGATTTCATATTGCTGACGGCGTCTCGCGTCCTCTAGGAGGAAGCGGAAACGATCAGTAGAGAACTGTGATTTAAATTGATCTTTCGCAAGTCCCAGGTCTTCAACAAATGAAAGACCATTACCATTCTCAAAGTCGTTCAGGTTTTGAATCACTTTAAGTTCATCGCGAGAGAGCTTTTGCTGTTTATCGAGCTTATCAAAACCGGCATTCATCTCCATTTGCATTTGAGTGAATGAGTAACCGGCCTCTTCTGGTTTTACATTCTTTCTCTTGATCGAAAGCATGTTCTGCCATTTTTGAATTTGAGCGGCATTTGGTTCAGCTTGAGCAATCAGTCCATTGATCTCTTTAACTGCATCTTGGTTAGGAGAGAAAAGCTTCGGATCCACGCAGGCATCAATGACATTAGACTCTTGCTTGTTTTTACAAATTTCTTTTACCGCGTTTTTAAAGTCCGTTGGATTGTTACGTTTATCCAGAGGGATCTTTTTTAGCTCTGCAAGGAAGGGAGTTCCGTCTTTGGTATTACTCGAAAGAAGAAGCTCAAATGATTGAGCGGTATTGAGATTATTAACGAAAGTATTTCCTGCCGCACGAGCGACTGTCTGGTTTTTATCCCCGGCACCCGCCTTAGAGTCCTTGATGGTATTTTTTAATTTATCAATACCCGTCAGAATCATCTCTTGGTTTTTCAAAGTCTCAAGCTGAGCTTCAATCACCGAAAGGCTTGAGCACTTGTTTTGCTCAATCAGTTCTGTGTTTTTCAGAGGGATATTTGAACCGAGGTCTTCTAATTTAATGTTACGGCATTCAGTTCCGGGAGCACGAATAAACTTCTTTTGAAGGTCCTTCTCGTAGTTCTGAATATAACGTCCCAGCTCCTGACACGTCGGAGGCGAGTCTGCAAAAGCGAAAGGAATGAGAGCTAGAAGGACTAACAAGTTCATACCTTTCTATTTTCGGATAGATGGAGGTAGATATTTAGTACTTTATTCCAATCGTCGGCCAACCTGTCCTGATTCTAAGATCTTAAGTTCAGTTTACTTTCGCTGGCGGAAGTAAACTTTCGATCCGAAAAATTCTCTTGCAAATACAATACGGAAAAGATACGTACAAGTCAAGTACATTTTGAACGTTAAAAATCACTTCCGCCAGCGAAAGTAAAACAGAGGTAAATGAATGAATTAATTAACCGTGGCCCGAACTCATGAAGACTTCATCATAATTAATGAATTTCTGAGAACCGCCCAAAGACAAGAAATAGTCTTCGGCAATTTTCATACATTCATCAACTGTCTGAGTGGCAAAGATCTGTCCACGCATGGCCGCCGCATGAGGGAAACCCGCCGCGAACCACACCACTAGTTTACGAAGTTGCACCAGCACAGTTCTTTCTTCATCAAAAGATTCTGAACAGTAGTGGTGAAGACGTTGAATCACTTCCCAGTAATCAGCACCGCTGAAAACGGAGCGTTTTTGAGAAGCGTATGTTGGATCAAGAGATTCTAAGAAAATAAATGGATTTCTAAGAGCGCCACGAGCGATCATAAGAGCATCACAACCAGTTTTCTGAAGTCTTTCTGAAACTCCATAAGGATGGTGAAGGTCACCGTTACCAATGAGAGGAATTTTCTTATCTTCATTCAGAGCTTCGATGAATTCCCAGTTCGCCAGACCCGTGTACTGCTGAGTACGAGTACGTCCATGAATCGCCACCCACTCGATGCCGGAGTTGTGGGCGATATTAATGATCTCTTTAGCGTTAAGGGAATTTGCGTCCCAACCAGTTCTGATTTTGATTGAAAGCGGAACCTTCATGCGTGAGCGCATTTTTTCAAAAAGAGGGGCAAGCTTTTGCACTTCTTTCATCATCGCGGAACCGCCGCCTTTACTTACGACCTTGGTCACCGGACAACCCATGTTGATGTCCAGAAATTTTGGCCCGTAGCTTTCTGCCACTTCGGCAGCTTTGGCCATTGAGTCGGCGTCTTCACCGAAGAGTTGGATACCCACGTTTCTTTCACGGGGGTGAATTTTTAGCATATCGAGAGTGCGTGCGTTACCGTAGTTGATACCGTGACAAGAAATCAGCTCCGAAACCGTTCCACCGGCGCCCAGGTCTTCCATCAACACGCGGAAAGGAATGTTACAAATGCCGGCCATCGGGGCCAGGATCAATTTGTTATCAAAGTCGATTCGTCCCAATTTGATGGGCTTGGCGTGAGACTTAAAAGACTCAATTTTCTGAGACAATTCAGGGCTAAACGGACGTGGATGATTCATGGTGGTATTTGTACAGGGGGCCTTTGTGGTTGTAAATATGTAGGGGAAACGATTAAAATCTTTTCCTATATGAAGCACGTGATTTTTGACTGCGACGGTACCTTAATCGATACCTCCGGGTCTAAATATAAACTCTTTCCTGGCATTAAAGAGCTTTTAGCTGAACTCTCGCCTCACTGTTTGCTGTATGTCTGGACCGCCCGCGGGCGCTCCTCAACACTCCGCATACTGGAGGAACTGGGTGTTTATTCCTATTTTGATAGATTCTGCTGCATCGATGATTCCTTTCCGAAGCCCCATGTGGGAGGTCTAATTGATCTAGTCGGTAAGGCCCCGAAGCATTCTATCTGTGTCATTGGGGACAGCTTCAACGACATGCTGGGAGCAAAGAACTTTGGTGTCATGGGAATTGGGGCCGTGTGGAACAGAGATGTAGACATGCATTATTTGAAGGACGCCGGAGCGGATTTCATAGTGTCTCATCCTTCCGAATGTAGTATCCTCATCCAGCAAAATCTTAAGGCGGAGTAGATCATGTTTGATAATCTAAGTGAAAAGTTCTCGGACGCGTTTAAAGCATTACGCGGGAAAAATAAGATCTCCGAAGAAAATATCGAAGAGACACTTAAAGGTGTGAAGACCGCTCTACTTGAAGCGGACGTTAACTTCAAAGTTGTTAAAGAATTCGTTGAGAAAGTTAAGACCGAAGCACTTGGTGAAAAAGTTCTTCGTGGAGTTGAACCAGGTCAGCAATTCGTAAAAATCATGCACGATGAGCTCGCTAAGCTCATGGGTAGCGAATCAGAAGGTCTGAACCTTAACCGTCCACCTGTCATTCCTATTCTTATCGTAGGTCTAAACGGTGCCGGTAAAACGACTTTCGCCGGTAAACTTGCTCTTTTCCTTCGTAACAAAAATAAAAAAGACGTTCTTTTAATTCCTGCGGATAACTTCCGTCCGGCCGCTAAAGATCAGCTCATCACTCACGCTAAAAACCTTGGCGTTGATTACTTTGATTCTGATCTTTCAATGAAGCCAGTGGACATCGTTCGCGCAGGTCTTGCTGAAGCAAAACGTCTTCATAAAGAGATCGCCATCATCGATACAGCGGGTCGTCTGCAAGTTGATGAAGAGCTTATGTCTCAGCTCGTGGATGTTCGCAAATCACTCGATAATCCAGAAGTTCTCATCGTCGCTGATGCTATGACCGGACAAGAAGCGGTCAACGTTGCAAAAGTTTTCCACGAGAAAGTGGGTCTGACTGGTGCGGTTCTTTCGAAAATGGATTCAGACGCGCGCGGTGGTGCTGCTCTCTCAATCCGTTACGTAACTGGTGTGCCTATTAAGTTCATCTCAGTTGGCGAGAAGATGAAGGACCTTGAGGCCTTCCATCCAGATCGTCTGGCAAAACGTATCCTTGATATGGGTGACGTTCTTTCCCTTGTAGAAAAAGCGGAAGAAGCGATCAATCAAGACGATGCCATGGGGATGATGGCGAACCTTGAAAAAGGTAAATTCACCATCAATGATTTCGTTAAGCAAATGGAGACGATTAATCGTCTGGGTTCATTTGGTTCAATTCTTAAAATGATTCCTGGTATGGGCGGGGCCCTTCGTCAGATGGGTGACCTTGGTCCGGCCGAGGAAGAAATGAAGAAGATGAAGGTCATCATTAATTCGATGACTAAAAAAGAGCGTGAAGACGTAGACCTAATCGATGGATCTCGCCGTAAACGTATCGCGGCCGGTGCCGGTCGTTCTGTCCAGGAAGTGAACCAATTCATCGAGCGCTTCGGGCAGATGCGTCAGATGATGGTGGGTATGATGGGCATGATGAAAGGCGGCGGACTACCAAATATTCCGGGAATGGGTCCAGTAAAAGGGTTTAGACAGGCCCCTCAGGCCCAAAACCAGCAAATGTTTGGTGGTGGAGAGAAAAAAGGCCAGAAAAAGGGCCAATTCGGTAAGAAGTATTTCTAAGACGTTAGGGGATAAGCTTTTGACTTTACCCCTAGCATGATTTATAAATTTAAAAAATTTTTCGTGAATCTATAGGAGATTTCCAAATGGTAAAAATTAGAATGGCCCGTGGTGGTCGCAAAAACCGTCCAGTTTATACAATCGTAGCTACAAACTCACGTAGCCCACGTGATGGCCAATTCCTTGAAAAATTAGGCCAATACGACCCTAAATCAGCTGAAACTATCAAGTTTGTTAACGTTGAAGGCATTAAGTCTTGGCTATCTAAAGGTGCTCAACTTTCAGATACTGTAAGAACTTTGCTTAAAAACAACAATATTAAGTTATAATGTTGTTAACCCGGGGCTCGTAACCGGGGAGAAACCTTTCCAGTAGAGGGTAGTTATGAGCAGCGAATTGAAGACACTGATTGAGTTCGTATCAAAGGCACTAGTCGACATGCCAGATCGAGTTGAAGTCAACGAGATCGAAGGCGAGCAGACCACAGTCATTGAACTAAAGGTAGATAAGTCTGACCTTGGTAAAGTGATTGGTAAACAAGGTCGAACTGCTAGAGCACTTAGAACAATTCTTAATGCGGCCTCGACCAAATTAAGAAAGAGATCTGTTCTCGAAATTATCGAGTAAGATTCGTCTTAAAAGTTTTAAAACTTCTGACCCCAATTTATCTCTCAAAAGATAGATTGGGGTTTTTTGCGTTATGTTCAGGTACAAATGAAAAAAGAAGATCTAGTTAAGCTCGCTTTTGTTGCTCACCCTCATGGTATTAAGGGTGAAGCTGAGATTCGTCTTATTAACGATAATCCAGAAGAGTCCATCCTGGATGATGAGATGAAGGTATGGCTTTTTCCTTCCAGCCCCAAGTCTAAAATCAAGACCACCGGTGAAGAGTGGACCATTGCTAAAATCCGCTTTGGTAACAAAGTTATTTGTCAGTTCGAAGGAATCAAGGACCGTACTCATTTAGAGAGTCTCATTCCTTTTGAAATCTATCTTGATCGTGAATCATTTCCAGAACCTGAAGATGACGAGATTTATCTCGTGGACCTGGTGGATATGGACGTGGTGAACCAGGAAGGTGTGAAAGTAGGGAAGCTAGAGAGCTTCTCCGACAATGGCATGCAATATCTTTTTGATGTTCGCATGGACACGGGTGAGGTTGTAACTCTGCCTTACGTGGATGCCTTCTTCCCAGAGATTGATATGGAAGAGAAAAAAATCACGATGATCATGCCGGAGTATACCGAGTGATCAGAAAAATCTGGATTCTCACGCTATTCCCTGAATATTTTAAGCCGCTCCTGGAGTGCGGAATTTCAGGTCAGGCATTCAGAGGTGAGCGTTCAGACGGGAACTTTAAATTCGAAGTTAAGTTCGTTAATATTCGCGATTACTCCACCACCAAGTATAAAAGTGTCGACGATTCACCGTTTGGTGGAGGTCCCGGCATGGTCATGCGTGCGGACATCTTGAGAGATGCACTTGTTAAAGGTGTTCAGGAAGCGGGGAACTATTCTTCTCTCGAAGATTTACATGTCATCTACACTTCTCCACGTGGAAAAGTTTGGAACAATAAAGTAGCTCGCGATTTCGGAACGGAGATTCTTGCTCATCCATCAAAGGACGTAGTTTTCATCTGCGGCCGCTATGAAGGTGTAGATGAGCGCTTTCTGGAAAAGTATGTGAATGATTACTATTCACTCGGAGACTTTGTTCTCACCGGAGGAGAGTTAGCGGTCATGACCATGCTTGATTCGGCCGTGCGATTTGTTCCGGGCATTCTCGGAAATAAGCTTTCATCAGAATACGATTCTTTCGAAGACGGTTTAATTGAATATCCTCAATACACCAAGCCTCGTGAGTTTGAAGGAATGGAAGTTCCGCAAATTCTTCTTGATGGTCACCACAAGAAAATCGGTGAGTGGCAACTTGAGAAGAAAAAAGAAATGACGGAAAAATGGCGCCCGGATCTAATGAGTAATCGGAAGTCGAACAGTAAAGGTTGATCCCTCATTCAGTTCGCTCTCAACAGAAATATCCCCACCGTGATCTTCCAGAATTTTACTGACGACATAGAGACCTAGTCCCATTCCACCAAAGTTTTTGTAATCATGGGCACGTTCAAAACGACGGAAGATTCGCGCTTGATCAGCTCGTGAAATTCCCATTCCGTGATCTTTTACTGAGAACACTGCCATGGCCTGTTCCGTTCGAACTTCAACTTCGATGAGTTTTCCTTCACCAAACTTAATCGCATTCAAAATAAGATTTCTCACCACCTGGCCAATGCGTTCTTCATCCCATTCGCCCCAGATGTTCATCGCACAATTCATTGTGATCTCGCCTTTCGAACTCAAGCGAAGAAGATTCACATTGTCTTGAACGATCTTACATAGCTCCGTTCGAACTTTTTGATGGGAGAACTGACCTAAGTGAATACGAGAAACATCTAAAAGGTTATCGATGAGTTTTGAGAAGTCATTCAACTGAGTCCTTGCTTTATCGAGCATCAAATCAACTTTCGGTGATTGACCTTTAAGATGTTTAGAAAGAAGACCAAGCTGTAAGTTAAGTGGAGTCAGGGGAGTTCTAAGCTCATGGGCCGAAATAGAGATAAATTCATCGCGAAGATTTAACTGGTGAGTTAAGTCACTTAGGAGCTGAATATTTTGAAGAGAGATCGCCGTTGTATCGGCGAGAGATTCGAGAATTTTAATTTCTTCACTCGTTGCTTCATGAGGCTTGGCCCAGTAATTACCAATAGCACCAATGGGGCTCTCTTTTCTAATCGGGATCATCACCATACTTTTAACGAAAGTAGGTTTATAGGCGTCTACAGGAACTCGCGGATCATTGTATATGTCCGGGATGATCACATTTTGTTTGTTAAGCATGGCCCAGCCGCTCACACAGGCCTTCAAAGGGAATCTAAGTCCTTTCCAGAGAGGAGTGATGGCGTCCTCGTCCACGTAATAACATTTGTCACCGTCACGAAGTACAAAGGTCGCACCATCGGCACCAGTCAGTTCACGTGCGGCATGACGGATGATGTCCACAATGGATTGCAGATCTCTTGCGAGCGATAATTCGTGAATCACCTGGATCAGTCGATGTGATACTTCAGATTGCTGGACAACATTCATTTGCGAGCCCCATTAGTTGTTCCATATCTAACGGCTTACTCAAAAGTCCTCGGGCCTTGATGTCTTCCACCTTATCGATGAAAGCAGATGTTACAACTATTGGAATCTGAGAAATGCCGGCATCCAAGGCCGCGGCCCTCGCAAATTCCCAACCATTCATTACGGGCATCATGAGATCGAGCAAAATTAGACAAGGTTTTTCGTTAATCTTTAAGAGGGCCAATGCTTCTTGACCATTGCCGGCAACTCTAACTTCGTAGCCTTCAAATTCAAGATACTCTTTGAGGGCCTCTCGAATATTAGGATCGTCATCAACAATGAGGATTCGTTTACATTGGTTCATATCTTCTCCTCTTAAAAAGATTTTATCACTCTGCTAAGGTGATTGACTCGATAAGATGTCAAAATTAACCCATCATTAAGGTTGAAGCATTGACAGAGAGGATGTTTGTTAATTTTCCGTTAATACTCTTAAGATGTTTGAAAAAAACTTTAAATGATTACGCTTGGGTTTTCTTTAATTTTCCGAGGGAAGTGCGGTCGAAACTCTGAAGAATTCTTATCTCATCTATCTTAACTGGATGAATAAGTTTTGCGATTTCATTTAGGATATATGGCGAATTTTTCTCGGGGAGAGAGAGGAGCACGAGTTTTTTTCCCTTTCTTTCGTCTTCTTCAATTTGAAATTCCATTTGTCCGTACAGGTCGCGCTCAAGAAGGTAGGTTCCAAGAGTGTTTTTAAGTTGCAGAAGATTTACCAGGTGGCCCGAGATTTTAAATTCATCTCCAAGGCGTCCCAGGTGTTTAATGGTGCCGTTTAAAACTTCAGCTTTGTCCGATGTTTTATAAAATCCATCAGTATCGCAAAGATCTTTTGCCATTTGAATTTTAAGCTCACTTCCAAGAGTGAACTGGAGAGTGAAAAGAGCAGAACTCTTTACCAGAAGTCTTCCATCGACATCAGTCTTAGCATGATGAATGGGAAGGATCTGAAGCTCATCCGACTGAGGATTTTTCGCAGAGGCGAGTTGTGAACAGACTTCACTCATGCCGAAGGTCCGAATCACGGGCCAGCCAAGTTTCATCGCCTCATCTTTTAGCCCTTTACTTAAAAGATCTCCTCCGACGATGAGGTACCTTAAAGCGGGACTTGGTTTTGCTTTCATCTTTACGAGATCGAAAAGCTGGGTCGGAACAATCGTCGTAATCGTTACGTCCTTCGTTTTTTTAAGCCATGAATTTGGCTCCCAATTTCTGGCATCAACTACGCGGTAGTTTAAGAGGTGAGCACGAGCGAGAACGGAAAGGCCACCGATGTGATAAACCGGAAGCGAGAGTCCCGAAACATCAGTTTGAGTCAGTCCGAAAAATTCGTTCACGGCCCGGGCATTATTAAAGAGGGCCTCTTTGGAGATCGCATACCCTTTGAGGTCACCACCGGTGGTACCCGATGAGAAAAGCACAAAGTGATTTTTGAGATTTAAAGGTTTAAGACCTTCGAGTATTTTTGGAACAACTGAGTCATATTGAGAGTGACAGATGACTTCTGTTTCAGGCCCTTCAAAATTTACATTGAACATAGAAGCTTCCAGTCCATGTCGTTCACTTTTTTGTAGATCTTATTAGTCGCATCCATATCTGCGATGAAGCCTTCTTTATAGCCGCCCTTGTGGAAAGGGATTTGCTCTTCAAAATATCCATCAGAAATAATTCCGTGAATGTAAGCAAAGTTACCATTATCCATGAGCTCGCAATGAGCGTGCCAACGGCCCAAATCACCACCCATATAAGAACTATAAATACAGATGCAATCATCTAAAGGTTTAAACTCGCGATTGGGTTTGTAGATCTGGTAATCAAAAGGTTCGCCCTTAATGAAATCGCGGGCAGTAGGAATAATTAAATCACTCCAATCTTTTGCGAGAAGTGGATCTTCAATATAGTTAATCAACGGATAGTACTGCTCTGGAATATCGCTCATGAACTCCATAAAGCTTTTACGATCAAAGAGTGCATTGGCATCCAGGCGTACACGAATGCCTCGTTCAAGGGCGGTAAGGAAGTTTCTGTCCTGGGAATGATGAATTTTATATTTCACCACATTGCCTGTGATCTCTTCAAAGCCAGACCAAAGCTGGTGATTGAAGAACCTCTTAGGTGTGATCTTTTGAAAAAGATGATCACGCAGAAGGAGATCAAAAACCTTGCGGTCGTATTCATCTTTTTGAAACTTAAATTCCTCCAGAAATTGATCACTGCCTCTGTCGCCTAAAGGAAGGTGAGGAAAGTAATCCGCGAATAGCACTTTATCGCCTAACTGGGCCTTAAGATATATTCCGCTCTTTCTCTCCATAGAGCTCAGGCGGTTCATCTTTTTAAGGGGAGTCAGCGAATATGGGCTATAAAAAACTTTCATAGATAAAAGTAAAACTCAAGAGCGCAGAAAGCACAATGAGATGTATGCCTGAAAATTTTAGGCCTTCGTTAAGGTCCGCCCCTTTTTTCGTAAGGGTAATTTGAGTCAATTTCAGAGCGGGAATGAGGCCCAAGAAAACACAATAGATGACCTTTAAATCTCGGAAGTAATGGAGGAGTAAATAAGGTGCGAAAATGGTCACGATAATGAACATCTGATAAGTCTTGGCGGAGAATCTGGTAGCAAGAGTTCTCTTGCCAACTTCCGCATCTGTTTCACGGTCACGAAGATTATTGATCATGATCAAAGTCGTTGCGAGTAAACCGAAGACTGAGGCCAGGATAAACGAACCCCAATTTAGTTGAAGAGAAAATAGGTAAAACGATCCCATCACTGAGAAGAGACCAAAGAATAAAAATACGAAAAGTTCGCCCAGGCCTCTATAAGCAAGAGAGACCTTGCCACCGGTATAACCATAAGTCAGATAAAGTGAAATAAGACCCAGAACCAAAAACGGCCATCCACCGCGGTAGATTAGTGGAAGTCCACAGAGTGCTGCCAAAGTCACACAAGTGATGGCCCATTTTTTTACCGTTTTAATATCAACTAATCCCGCTGCCGAAACACGAGTTGGTCCTACGCGTTTTTTATCTGCACCTTTTTCAAAATCAATCACGTCGTTAAAGAAGTTCGTGGCAAGTTGAATGAAAAGCGCACCGAAAACTGCAAGCCACATATAGACCACAGACGATTCCTGTGAAGTCGACATGTAATAAGCGTAGGCAACTAGCGGAGGAAGAACCCCGGCCAGAAGAGTTTTAGGGCGAGAAGCGAGGATAAAATTTTTCATAGGATGCCTTCATTCGTAAGAATGGATTTAACTTCTTGAGGATTCTGGAACAAACGATGACCGCCGGCAATGGGGGTTACCTGAATGCCATAAGGGGCGATCACTTCTTCGGCCAGAGTGAAATACTTATTATCAAATAGGCCGACGAGATACAGGACCTGGTCCTTGTGATCTTCGAGGACCGGTAAAAAGTTCGGCTGTTTTGAGAGTCGGAACTGATCAAACAATTTCTGAGAGGCGAGGTAGCGCTCGTCCGAGATTGGACTTAAAGGGGAATCAAATTCAAAAATCGGAAGTTCATTCCAATAGTCGAAAAACTTCTCAGGCGTCATGGTCTTCAATTTTTTAAGGACGGAGTCTTCCCATTCTCTACGAGATTCTTTCTCATCATCGAAATCAAGACCGGGATGAGAATTCATAAGAACGAGTTTATTAATGTTCCAGTTTACCTTGTTGGCAAGTTCCATGGCGATTCTGCCACCCATTGAGTATCCAATCAGGGTGTCACCAGGTTTAATGTCAGGATTAAAGTCGCTAGAGTAGAGGTCATGAAGGATGACGTTATCTTGAATTAAAAATTTAAAATCTTCGGGTGAACCCAGAAAGCCGTGGAAAACGTGAATCATCTCCACTCCCGAAGGAAGTTCTCGCTTTGATCACGAGAAGGCGAAAGTTCTAATACCTTCACTTTACCAAAGTCTTTCATGTCTCTGCTGTATGACAGGTGAAGACCGCGACTTATATTTTCAAAATCGTTATCGTGTTCAAGCACAATACGCTTATCAAGTTTCAGCATATCAAAGATTCTTCCACCTTTGTTATTCATGATAATAAGGTGAAGGTTCTCCGGCATTTCACGAAGAGACGATAGATCATAGAATGTCGTCACATCTCCGAGAATACAATACACGGGTTTTGTTGTTCCCATCGCAAGTCCGATTGCCGAAGCAAGCTGACCATCAATGCCGTTGACCCCACGGTTACCATAAATCTGAAGAGGGGAAGTTTGAGTGAGTTCAAAAAAACGTATCACCAAAGAATTTCCAAGATAAACCTGATCGTTCGGTTGGAAGAGTCCTTGAAGCTTTTTAAAGGTCGCAACTTCCGACTCTGGATACTTCTCTATAAGTTTCTCTAAGGTCCAAACTGTCTCGTCTCCGATAGGAAAAGGAGAAAGCTTGTCCAGTGCATCCCAGAATTCTGTATTTTTAAGTAGTGCTTCTGAATCCATTGGGAGGACTTCTCCAAAAGAGAGTCCAGGAAGTTTGCGCGAATCAAAGTGAAAAACCGGAAGAGGTTTTTTCTCTAAGAGCCGCCAGATTTTTGTGAGGGGGGTGTGTCCGATACGAACCACGCCGTCAAAGAAGCCGGCCTCAAAAAGTTCGAGGAGTTTCTTTTCAGTTTTAAGATTTGAAAGATCACGTCCGCCACTCAAGGTTTCCGCGTAAAAGAGGAGCCCTAGTTTTGAGAACTTCTCTATCAGTGGTCTCATACTTTTATTCTCGTGAGAGAAAACAAAGAGGGGCTTTTTGACGTTTTCTAAAAACGCTGAGAAACCAGAGATGCTCTCATGGTTCACAAGGTCCATGGCATGAGGAGCGGTATCATCAACCAGTACATTGATGTGAACCGGAAACTCCAGACCTTCTAATGAGAATGTTGCAAGTTCCGAAACATCAATTTCCACATAGCTTCTGCGGCAACTACGAGTAAGTGCCTCATGATCAATTGTCTGGGGAGAGCCGGTGCCGTGAAGTTTCTTAGGACGGTCTCCACTGATAAGAACCAGAGGGTTCTCAGAGTAGAAGGCCTCAAGCATGGCCGATACACATTGAGAAACGGCGGTCCCTGAAGTGGTACAAATCCCAACCGGGTTCTTCGCCACTTTTGTGAGTCCCAGGGCCTTGAAGCTTGCCATTCTTTCGTCGTATTCGAATTTTACCTTTGATGAATCAAAGATTTTCAAGAGATCGTGATTACGAGCTCCAGTACAAAAAAAGATTTTCTCCAGGTTCATTTTCATAGGTAATGCTTTCGGATGGTGTTTCGTTTTAAATGAATCTCATCCATTTCTTTTAAGAGAACTGAATCCGGCACAACTCCACCGCCACTTTCAATGAAGAGATGTTTTCCTTCCCATTGAACGTTTCTGATAGAGACCACGAATTCCTTCACATCTTTTTTAATAAGACCAAAGGCCGAACCAAAATAACGATGCGGATATTTGGCCCCATAATTGGAGTTCTTCAAAAACTGAAGAGATGAGGTCTTTGGATATCCACCCAGGGCCGCAGTAGGCGACATAGTATTTGTAAGGGCGGTGAAATCGATATCATCGTTTGCACGGGCCACCATATCTGTTTTTAAATGCACGATACTTTTATAAGGATGAATCTTCGTATCATCGATCTTCAAATCTGACGTGAAGCCAGCGAGCTTTTCTTGGATGTCCTGGATCACAAGATTGTGCTCAATTCGGTCTTTCGAAGACTTTAAGAGTTCTTCTTCAAGACCTATCTTAGCAGTTCCTGCCAGAGCGAAAGTCGTAAGGACATCGTTCTTAACTTGATAAAGAAGTTCCGGCGTACTGCCAATCACACCATAGTGCTGGTTCCAGTAACCGTACGGCGTGCCAACGCCGAAGCTAAAGGCCTTGTGAATAAGATTACGAATGGTCTTTTCGCCCTCGAAATTTTCATAATTCTCGCGGGAGACTAAAACCACTTTTTTAAGATTAAATTTGAAAGCACTTTTTAAAAGTTCAAAGTCCTTCTCGTAAATATCATCGTCGTTTGAGATAGGACTATGATCCGTCTTCTCATACTTGAATTCGGCCTTAATTTCATCGAGTGAAAACTCTTTCACTGAGATGGGATTATAGGCGAGGTAAGATTCCTGATAGAAATCTTTCAAATAGAAAACTGGATTTGCAGTAGGGAAAAACCGATCCACCAGAAGGCTTGATCCACCTTTGGCAAAAGTAATCGACTTCCCATCATGCGAGCATAGGAAGGCACCGGTTTCAAAGAAATCACGATCAAGCCATTGTGATAATGCTGATGGTGACTCGCTCATTTAGTATACCCAGGGAAATTTCTCGAAGTCCGCCTGACGCTTCTCAAGGAATGAATCTCTGCCTTCTTGAGCTTCTTCCGTTCCGTAAGCAAGACGTGTTGCCTCACCGGCATACACTTGCTGGCCCACCAGACCGTCATCAATCAGGTTAAATCCGAACTTAAGCATCTTAATGGCAGTCGGAGATTTTTTACAAATCGTGCGTGCCCACTCAAGACCAACTTTTTCAAGATCGGCGTGAGGAACAACCTTATTGATCGCACCCATTTGAAATGCTTCTTCAGCTGTGTACTGGTGCTCAAGGAAAAACACTTCACGACCACGTTTTTGACCAACTTGGCGAGCAAGATAGGCCGAACCGAATCCGCCGTCGAAGCTTGCGACACGAGCGTCAGTTTGCATGAAGATCGCATGCTCTTTTGAAGCAATCGTAAGGTCACAAGTTACATGAAGTGAATGTCCACCACCCACGGCCCAACCAGGAACCATGGCGATAACAACTTTCGGCATGAAACGAATCATGCGCTGAACTTCAAGAATGTGAAGGCGACCATGGGCCACCGGCATTTTTGAATTGTTTGTTTCTTTATATTCGTAACCCGCTTTACCGCGAACGTTTTGATCTCCCCCTGAACAGAAGGCCCAGCCTCCGTCTTTAGACGATGGTCCGTTACCAGTAAGAAGAATCACGCCCACATCGTTTTTACGGTGTGCCCATTCAAGAGCAGTTAGAAGTTCATCTACTGTCTGAGGACGGAAAGCGTTTCTTAGATCCGGACGGTTGAATGCGATACGAACGGCACCCGTATCTTTCGCTTTATGGAAAGTGATGTCTTGAAATTCGAAGTCAGTGATTTCCGTCCACGCTGATGGATCAAAAATAGGAGAGATCATTTCTTAACCTTCGTTGTTAGCAAAGTAGATGTAAGCAATTCCACCGAACACAGGAATGCAACCGTAGTTTTTGAAAGACATGTTCGCTTTCATGATATCTACGAACTTCTCTGCTGAAGGGAACGTCTCAGATGAAGCGATCAGATACTCGTAAGCATCTTTACGTTTTGAGATGAGGCCGAAAACCGGCACATACATCTTAAGCATATTGAAGTAGGCCTTCTTATAAAGACCGTTCTTCGGTTGACCGAATTCCAGAATATAAACGCCGTTAGACACGCGGCCAAGTTCTGAAAGACCAAGGCCAAGGTTCTCAACGTTTCTGATCCCGAAAGAGATCGTTGTGATATCGAATTCTTTGTCCGCGAATGGAAGCTTTTGAATGTCGGCAACTTTGAACTCAACTTTTTGAGACTCAGTTTTAGCGCGCTCATTGGCGTATTCAATCATGCCTTCTGAGAAATCAATTCCAACCACTTTGCCAGAGATAGATTCTTTAAGCTTGAAAGCGATGTCACCTGTTCCAGTGGCACAATCAAGGGCAGAATTTGGTTTCTGCTTAAGAGCGAAGTTAATAAATTTCTTTTTCCAAAGACGGTGAGTTCCCACTGAAAGTACATCATTCAATAGGTCGTACTTAGGAGCGATGTCATTGAACATCTTGTTTACAAATTCGGCCTTTGCCATGGATTACATCCTTAATTCTTTGCCAAAAATCGGAGCAAGTTTATGAAGCTTCTGAACCATTTCATCAAACTGAGGGATATTCAGGGCCTGTTGACCATCTGATAGGGCAACCGCCGGCTCAGGATGAACTTCTACGATAAGACCATCAGCTCCTGCAGCAACCGCCGCGTAAGCAGCGTCAGCAACGTATGGAGTTAGTCCCATTGAGTGAGAAGGGTCCACGATAATTTTGAAGGGAGTATTTTTCTTTAAGTAGATCACAGAACCAAGATCCAGAAGGTTTCTTAGTTTGTTATCGAAAGAGCGAACACCGCGCTCACAAAGAATGATGTTCTTTTCACCCAGGTTGAAAAGGTATTCGGCCGCTCCAAGCCACTCTGAAATAGTCGCTGAGAAAGCACGCTTCAAAATAACCGGACGTCCATAACGCGAAAGTTCTTTTAGAAGTTCGTAGTTATACATATTACGCGCGCCCACTTGGAACACACTAGTGATAGGAAGAAGAGCTTCAATCTGACGAGCATCAGTCACTTCTGTGATGAAGTCGAAAGGAATTTCTTGCTTCATTTTTTTTACGATTTCCATGCCTTCATCGCCCATGCCTTGGAATGACTTGGCGTTGGTGCGCATTTTATGAATACCACCGCGAATTAAACGCGGACGGTTCTCGTTCATGAGAATAGTTCTTAGTTGATTTTCTGATTCAACGGCACACGGGCCGGCGATCAAAAAAAGCTCGTTCGAGCGGAAGTTTAGGGCGTTGTTTTCCATAATGATTTTAAACCTTGCAGGGGTTTGTTTTTCGGTAACTCCTTTTAGCTGATTTGGCAGTTAATGGAAAGCGTAAAGAGAGCGATTTCTCCTAGACATTCTGAGAGTTTAGGGCCAAAACCGAAGCTCTCAAAAAAAATGGATGTATATGGCCCTACCAGTTCCTTGTTATATTGGCTTAGTTCACGGTCCTATTCGCTCGAAAGAGGGAAAAGAGATCACTACGTCAGTCACAAATCTTGATATTCACGATATCGCTCGTTCTGCTCGTACGTTTGGGTTTAAACGATATTTTTTGATTACCCCAATCAAGAACCAGCAATCGATGGTGAAAAAGATTTTAGGTTTCTGGGAAGCGGATAGTGGACTTATTTACAACCCTGATCGCAAAAACGCCCTTTCTGAGGCCGAGGTTATTGATTCTATAGAACTTGCTATCGAAGAAATCACCCGGATTGAAGGAAAGAAGCCATGCGTTGTAGTTACCGGTGCGAACTTTGATAAATACGAAGGGCAGGAAAAAGAGCTACTGCACAAGTTGGCCCTTGACGGTAACCCTATGTTCTTGTTATTTGGTACAGGATGGGGATTAACTGCTCCGGTTGTTGAACAGGCCGATTTTCGGCTAGAGCCTATTTTTGGCATAGCAAATGACGGATATAATCATTTGTCTGTTCGGTCAGCTGTAGCGATCTATTTGGATCGTCTAGCTAGAGCCTCTGGTTCCATATAATAATTGAACTCGCAAGAGTTCCTTCCCGTCCCTCTGAGCACATAGTTAGCTGAATGGACGGATACGTTGTGGAGACGTTATGAATTTGATTGATGTTGTTGAGAAGAAGTACGCTAACCCAAATGCTTCAAAGTTCGCTGAGTTCAAAACTGGTGACACTATTGAAGTTGGCGTAAGAATCAAAGAGGGTGAAAAAACTCGTGTTCAGGCATTCCAAGGTACTTGTATTGCTATGAAACACCCGGGCCAAATGAACGGTCACTTCCGCGTTCGTAAGATTTCTGACGGCGTTGGTGTTGAGCGTGTATTCCCGTTCCACTCTCCAGCAGTAGAGAGCATCACGATTGTATCTAAAGGTAAGTCTCGTCGCGCTAAGCACAACTACCTTCGTACAAGAACTGGTAAAGCTGCTCGCGTTGCAATTGATTACTCTCGTTAATCACAAACGTGAAAACTTAGGCCCCTTTTTAGGGGCCTTTTTTTTTGCCTGAAGATACAACTCATGAATGAAAATCATCCTCATTCTTGCAGTGATGTTCTCAATACAGGCCCACTCCCAAGTTCTCGCCCCCAGGGAACCTTACACCACTGAATCCTTCTTTGTTCCTTCCACTGAATCACAGACACTTGCGGGTTCTCCGATTGAAGATACGGCCCTTGAAGCTCAGGAGATGGAAGAGCCGATCGCAGATCCAAAAAATTTAGAGCCGAAAGAAAAGCGCACGACAGCGACCAATCGTAGGGATTCCTTCGGAACAGTGATGTTGGGTTACCAGGTACTGAATACTTGGGTGCCGGCGAAGAAGACACTTTCATATACTCAAAACTTTACTGAACACTGGGGCCTTGAACTTGAATACGCGAGTTCAAAGTTCAGCATGGATATTGCAGGAATTGATCTTGGTCGAGTAGAAGAAGATCGTTATTCACTCTTGGGGAAATACTTTGTAGGGAACAGTTTTTATTTTAACTTTGGTGCCTACGTTTCAAAGCTCGAGATTTTTGTGGGTGATAAATTTGCCGACACTTTTGGAAATAGAATCAACCAATCTTTCATCATGGACATTTACGGAGCGAGTTTCGGGGTAGGGAACCGTTGGATTTTTGATAACGGGATTTCTCTCGGCGTAGACTGGCTTCGTTTCAATATGCCGCTAGCGACTTCAACTAAACAAAGAGTTTTGAAGAGACTCGATGCAGAGAACAGTGATGACATTAAACGTGTGGAAAAAATCTTTAAGAACTTTCCGGCGTTCACTTTTGTAGGACTCAACATCGGTTATACTTTTTAACGCGAAACGCGTCATGGAATTTCTTCTGACGAAGTGACGATCTCTGTCGTATAACTCCGTCTCCCATGATCGAACTGAAACTCATTCCAACTTTCCCTCAGGAAATTATCGCCACTGATGAAGTGGGCCGTGGTCCTTTAAGCGGACCGGTGGTTGTTGGAGCAGTTCGTCTCTACGTTGAAAACGCCGATGCACTTAAAGCTCTTCTGAAATTTTTAAAACCTAAAGGTGTGACGGATTCAAAAAAGCTCACGGCCGAAAATCGATTGAAGATTTTAACGAAGCTTGGCGCCCATGATCTTTCATTCAGAAAAAAGAATGTGCTGAATCTTAAAGGCGTGGATGTGAGTTATGTCACCTGGGAAATGTGTCACAACACCATTGATAAAGAAAATATTCTGGCCGCAAGTCTTCGTGGAATGAAAGAAGCATCTGAGTTTCTTTCAGAAACGGAAAAAAATCTAACCACCGTTTTAATCGACGGGAACATGAAGCTTCGTTGGGGTACAGAATCATCTCCCTGGAAAGAAATTCCAATCGTGCAAGGAGACTCGAAGTCTCTCTTGATTGGTCTGGCCTCCATCATCGCCAAAGAAAAGCGCGATGCTTATATGAAAGAGATGCATGAGCTTTACCCACAATACGGATTCGCTTCAAACGCCGGTTACCCAACCAAGGCCCACCGTGAGGCACTTGAAGTTCACGGGCCCTGTGAAATCCATCGCAAGACCTTCAAAGGCGTTAAAGAATTCGTCACAACTTGAAAATAATTTCTCGCTTACTTTTCACGCTGAAGGCGTGCCGCTTTTAGTTTCTCCTCAATTACTCAGGCTAAGAAATCTCGGACAGCTGGATCTCGCCCGCATGAAAAAAGACCGAGAGGGATGGACGGTAGAAGTCGGTGAGGTGAAAAGTTCTGAGATGGGGCAAGAGATGATGGAAAGATTTCAAAAAAAACGCATTCACTCTGCTCAGAATTTTCTCGCCGGAATATTCGGAGTGAGGACAAAACTTATTTCTCTCGTGAGATCCGAATCTGAGTTATAAATGAGTTCATGATTGAACTTAAACTCCTCTCAGATTTTCCTCAGGAAATTATCGCTCTCGACGAAGTTGGTCGCTCTCCCTTGAGTGGGCCTGTGGTAATCGGAGCGGTGAGAGTGATGATTCATTCAGCAGAAGAACTGGGACTTCTTGTTCGCTCTCTTAGGCGCAATGGAGTTAAAGATTCTAAAATGCTCACTCATGAGCATCGTGAAGAGCTTCTGCAGAAATTCAAGGCCCCGGTTTTAAATTACCGGGAGAAGCGATCATTTGTCTGGAAGGGGCTAGAGGTTCAATACGTCACATGGGAAATGGATCATGTGATCATTGATAACGAAAATATATTTCAAGCTTCCATGCGTGGAATGAAAGAAGCGGCCGAATTTCTAGCAAGTGAGGATAAAAGCCGCACGACTGTTTTAATCGATGGCCAATCAAAACTTCGCTGGTCAGGAGAACCACATCCCTGGAGAGAAATCCCGATTGTGAAAGGGGACGCAAAATCTCCACTGATAGGTCTTGCTTCGATTATCGCAAAAGAGAAGCGAGATGCTTTTATGCGTGAGATGCATCTGTTGTATCCGCAATATGGTTTTGATTCTAATTTTGGATATCCTACGCCTTTTCACCGTAAAGCGATTGAAGAGCACGGCCCTTGTCTCATTCATCGCAAGAGCTTCGGCAAAGTGAAAGAATTCGTAGTCGAATAGTCAGGTTTGTATCTTTTGCAAAAAGTCAGGAAGTTAATTAATCTATTTCTATGAGAAAATTCTTGGCCGTATTTTTAGTCGTTCTTATGTCCTCAAGCCTGGTAGGAGCTCAACAAGCTCGCGCCGAAATCCCGGTTAAGGCCAAAGCTTTCCTTACCATTGCTGGTTACGGTGCTGGTGCAGGTGCCTTATTAGGTGCCGCTTCTATGGCCTTTGGAAACTCTTCTCGCTCAATTGCTCAGGGTGCCTCTCTGGGTCTTTATGCCGGTATTCTTTTTGGTACCTACATTCTGGTCTCTCATCATCAGAAGCGTTACGGTTCTTACGATGACAATTCTTCTCCTTACCGCGATTCAAGCGATATCTACGGTGACGATTATCAAAACTCTGAAGGCGGTAGCAATACTGATGAGGACGATGGTCGTGGTGGTTTCTTTGATCGTTTCCAGACGATGCAGCAGAAATTTGCACAAAAAAAAGGAGGGAACATCCCTCCTATTACACTTAACTTATTACAATATAATTTCTAGTTTTCGAAAGTTTGATTACGGTTACCGAAACGGGTATTTAAATTCTCCGTATCGTCGTTATCAAAGTTCATAAGCTCAGCAACATAATCAGCTTCGTTGATCGAGTAGAGGCGGAAGATTTTAAGAAATTCCGGCTTTACGTTCGAAAGATTAACGTTTGCCTTGCGGTTTTCTTTCAAGAATTTTACTGTCTCAACAAAATGACAAATACCTGATGAGCCCACGAAATCGATGGCGCCCAGGTCGATAGTAATTTTAGCGTTTGGGTTATCGTTGGCGATAGTTTGAAGTTCATTTCGGAGAGGTAGGCTATGATCGTAGTTCAAATCCCCCTGCATATGAACGATAATATTTCCACTGGCGTCTCGAAGAACATTGGCCTTCATACTCATGGGGTCATCTCCTTTGGTGTCATGCCCGTACCTGTAAGATTTTAACACGAGACTTAAAAGGGGTTTAGAGTGGGAAAAATCATTCTCTTAAACACGCCTATTGGGAATCTTGGGGACATGACCCCTCGAGTTTCTGAGGCATTGAAGACCGGAGTGCAATTTGCCGTGGAAGACACTCGGGTATTCAAGGACCTTTTAAATCACATCGGAGTCAGTCTTCAGGGCAAAAGAATTGTTTCTCTTCATGATCAGTCTGAGGGAACTCAGATCGGAAAATTAATCGAGATGGCCCGTCATGATGATCTTTATGTGGCCTCAGAAGCAGGTAGTCCGATTGTTTCAGATCCTGCATATCCACTAGTTATTGCGGCCTACGAGCAGGGGATTAAAGTTGAATCTTATTCCGGAGTATCATCTCCAATTATGGCCCTCGAGCTTTCAGGCCTGCCACCCATTCCATTTCAATTTCATGGATTTCTTCCTCGAGAAAGTGGGAAACGCGCCAAGATTTTCCAGAACGCGGGTTACGGCACTCATATCTTTTTTGAGGCCCCCACTCGTGTGGAAGAGACCTTGGATGAACTCTCGGAGATTTTGCCTGAAGCAGAGCTGGCCGTGGTTCGTGAGCTTTCAAAGAAGTTTGAGCAGGTGATTAAGCTCAAGGCCGGCGAATGGAAAGAGCGTAAGAAAGAAGTGAATTTCAAAGGGGAGTTCATTTTTTTATTCCATAAGAAAGAAGAAAGTGCGGCCTTCTCGAGTGAGATTCGTGACCTTGCCCAAGAAATTGTGGCAACAGGGGCCACTCCTAAACAAACCGCAAAATTACTGGGTTTAATTCTTGATCGTCCAACTAAGGATATTTACTCGGAAATCTCTCGAGGAAAACGGCAGGACTAAGACTAGTTGAGTAATATTTTTATTCCTTTTACAATAGAAGTATGAAAATCCAGGTTCTTGGCGGTCATGGAGGACTCGCAAAAGGTTTTGCGACTACCTCTTACCTGATCGACGACACATTATTGATCGATGCTGGTGCTGTCGCTTCTATGCTAAGTGTGGAAGAGCAATGTCGTATTGAGCATATCCTGATTTCTCACTGTCACCTGGACCACACCAAAGATCTGGCCTTTATTTGCGATAATTGTTTTGGGTTAAAACCCAGACCCTTTGAAGTCTTCACTCATGCAACTGTAAAAGACATCATAAAAAAGCATCTTTTAAACGATATCATCTGGCCCGATTTTACCAAACTCCCGAACGCTGAAAAACCGACCATGCGGATTAATACCGTGGAGAGTGAGACGACTTTCAAGTTAGGCGAATACTCGGTCACTCCAGTTAAAGTGAATCACGATTACGATGCTATGGGGTTCATTATTGAGAAGGGCGATAGCGCTGTTCTTTTCACGCTTGATACAGGTCCCACTGAAAGGATCTGGGAAGTGGCAAAGGGTCTAAAAAATCTCAAGGCGATTTTCACTGAGGTGAGTTTTCCGGACGAGCTTCAGAAGGTGGCAGATGTCTCAAACCATTTAACGCCGCAAACTCTTCGTGATGAATTAAAAAAGATGCCGGCCAATGTTCCGGTGATGCTCACACATCTAAAGCCAAATTATCAGAAAGAAATTCTTCTCCAGATGGAAAAATTAGGGGAGAAGAGAATCCACGTTCTCGATCAAGACGGTTCTGTTTTTAACTTTTAATCTTACTTGATACCCATTGCCGATGTGTCGTTACCCATACGGCTTGGCATTTGTGGCTGCTGACTTGCGGCCCCACGGTTGATTGGCTGAGCAATAGGTGGAGCTTTCACTTCGTCGCCTTTAGGGATCGTTACACAATCAGATCCAACGGAATTACCGTCATCTCCAACCAGGTCTGCGCAGACTTTATATTCTGAAGTGATAATAGGCACTGAAACATCTTCTTTGTTTTCGTTCTCAGAAAGAATCTCAGTTCCTTTGTCTTCTGGCTTTTTCTCTTCCGGTTTCTTTTCTTCTGGTTTCTTTTCTTCTTCATCCAGACCGGCAATCTTCAGCTCTGACTTTTTCTCTTCTGTTTTAGTGGTTTTCTTTTCACCATTAAAACCAATACGCTTCCACACAATTTTTTCGCTTCCGCGATCTGTTGTCGTAGCATGCACGTTTTGAGACTTACCAGATTTCTCTTTCAGTTCCAGTTTGATACCTGGTTTCTTTGAAGGAGCAGGGTCGGCCACAACAGGAGATTCTTCGAATGTCACTGGACATGTAAGTTCCTGAGGTGGTTTTTTATCAAAGCCCACTTTAACTTTGATTTCTTTCACGTCTTTATTTTCAGGCGAGAGATTTGGCACTTCATCCGGATAAGCGACCTCTTCACCATTGCTGAAATTGTAGATACAACCAAATTTAGGTTCACCTGGCTTCTCTTCTTTCTTTTCTCCTTGTTCAACAGGAGGAATCATACAAAGAACATTCACACAGGTATATTTTGATTTCGGTTCAGCGACAATTTCAGGTTTCTTCTCTTCTGGCTTGGTCGGCATGGTATCGTTTGGACACAGGGCCTGATACTCAGAAGGAGCCGAGGTCTTTACGTCTTTTAGAAACTTCTTATAGAAAGCATCGATAGCACCACCACCGGAAGATTTGCTGATTTTCCCGGAAGTCGCGGCATCACGAAGTTTTTTAAAGATTGTCGTATCAATATCAATTTTTGGTTCTTCACAAATACTGGTCTCGGCCACCATCTCAATCATACCGAAACAAGTACGGTGTGGTCTGATGCGATCGTGATACTCTTTGTTCGTCCCATCCGGTGAAGTTTCGCAGATACAATATTGATAGATGAACTTCTGAACATTGGCGAAAGCATCGGGTTTTGCCACCAGACGTTCTCTTAAATGCTGGAGACGTTTTTCTTTAGAGTCAGTTTTTGCTTCGGCCGTATCTGAAAGGGCCGCTTTCATACAATTAAGAGCAGAGTTGTGAGATTCCGGAATCCCGGCCGGGACACAGAACAGAGATTTTTCGCTCTCACTCTTATAACCGAAGATGACCGGGTTACAGGTAATCTGATTTCTTCCGGTACAACCATCCTGCTGAGCATAGGTCATGCTCTCAGGAACTGAGCCCGGACTTTTTGGATTGATGAAACTTGGGTGAACACACAGAGCTGGTTTACCCTGCATCTCAGAGACCCAACCGGCATAAATACATTTGCTGCTCGATTTGGTCGTAACGTTCTTATAAAACTCATCGGCCAGTTGTTCCCAACTTTTTTTGGGCCTTGCCAGAGAGGCCGGAACTTTTTGTTCAACTTTGGCCGGCTGTTTTAAAACCAGTGGAGTTGTGTCTTTTGGTTTAGGAAGAGCATCAGCGAGAGTGACACCTTTACCTTGAGTCTGAAGAAGGTTAGTCGTATCCGCGTGGGCCTCATTCATTAAGAATGAAACCACTTTCCTCATCATGCTTGTATAAAGACGATAGCGATTTTCATTGTAGCCATAGGTCGCCACTTCATATTGATAGCTTTCTTCGAGCTCAACCACGAATTCCATGGTTTTGATGATGACTTGTTCTTGTTCCGAGTCGGTAAGGTAGACAAAGCGATCGTGCGACATGATCGGAGACCGCGCGTGTGCTCCAAAACATACCAGAACAATCGTAAGTACTAAGAAATGGATTTTAGACATAATCCTACCTTGCTTAGCTTTTCGGAATTTCTCGGATTCTCTTAATAGAATAGCTGAGGATTTACTTGAGTGCCTCATTTCTAGGGCCACTCTTTGGGGAAGTGCACAATTTTAGTCACTTAGATGGGTCTCTGGGCCTAAAATCCGTCTATTTTCTTGATTTTACGCCAACAGATGCTGGCATTTTCCTTCTCAAAGGGGTTCGTCCCATTCTAATATTGGGTTTCTTAAAATTTTGAAAGGAAGGGATACATGGGCTGGTTTCATCAGGTCAAAAACCCAAAATTGAAGAACGTTAAAAAGATCGCCTCAAATACTCCGGTAGGTCTTTGGAAAAAATGTAACCAATGTGGAGAGATTCTCCAGACAGATAAACTTGAAGAGAACCTGAACGTTTGTCCTCTGTGTGATTATCACTACCGTATTTCAGCATACGAGCGTATTGCCGTTATGACTGATGAAAATAGCTTCGAAGAAATTTCTCCGGACCTAATTTCTAACAACCCACTTCAGTTCCAGGACAAGATGCCTTACGTTCAACGCCTTCAGGCCGCGATCAAGACAACTGGTCTTAAAGACACAACTGTATGTGGTACGGCCACTATCGATGGAAGGCCAGTTGCTCTAGCAGTAATGGACTTCCGTTTCATGGGTGGTTCAATGGGTGTAGTAACAGGCGAGAAAGTGGCCCTTGCTATGGACATTGGTTTTGAGAAGAAAATTCCAGTAATCGTGGTTTCATGTTCTGGTGGTGCTCGTATGCAGGAAGGGATTCTCTCTCTTATGCAGATGGCGAAGACATCAGCATCACGTGCTCGTCTTAAGTCTGCAGGCATTCCTTATATTTCAATGCTGACAGATCCTACGACTGGTGGTGTGGCCGCAAGTTTCTCTATGCTTGGGGACATCAACATTGCTGAACCAAAAGCGCTCATCGGTTTTGCCGGTCCACGCGTCATCGAACAATCAATCCGTCAGACACTTCCAGAGGGCTTCCAGCGTTCTGAGTTCCTACGCGATCACGGTTTCATCGATCGTATCATTCACAGAAAAGACCTGAAAAAGGAACTGAGCTTTTTTGTGAAGATGTTTACTCCGTAATTTCTATGCAAGATATCGTTCATTGGCTCCTGTCTACTTATGGACAGGAGCAAATGCGACCTGGTTTAGATCGAATCAAACGGGCACTCGCTCCGATTCTCCCAAAATTTCAAAATACCAAGATTGTAATCATTGCCGGAACTAACGGTAAGGGAGAGACGACTCTTCGTTTGTCGAATCTTTTAAAAGATCACTCTCATTTTACCTGGACCTCTCCCCATATTGAGCGCATTACTGAGCGATTTCGAAGTGAGAAGGGGGAAATCGACGTTGATCATCTCCAAGCTTTGATTGATCGCTGTCATGAGACAGTTCTGAGAGAAAAGTACGAACTTTCATTCTATGAATTTCTGTTTTACGTTTTCTGCACCTGGGCGGCGGAAAATCCTCCTGAGTACTTACTGCTTGAAGTGGGACTTGGAGGCAGGCTCGATGCAGTGAATGTTTTTGATGCAGACTTAGTTCTTCTGCCTTCCATCTCTCGCGACCATCAGGAAATCCTGGGTCGACGTTATGATCAGATCTTAGAAGAAAAACTTGGCACCCTTCGTCCTAAATCCACTCTCATGAGTTTTGTGCATCTCAAATATCTTCGTGATCGCTCTCGTAAGATCGCCTCTCGTATAGGGGCGGCCATGATTGATATGGAAACTCTTGTGAATGTTCCCGCGTATGAGTTTTCTCTTCGAAATTACCTCTTGGCCACTGCAGCATTTTGTTATCTCACGAATCGTGTCTTCAGAGTGGAAGATTGGCATCAAATGCCCGCTCCTCTCGAGCACAGAGGAGAAATTTTTCGAGATGCAAACGAGTGGATGTTTTTTGGCTCTCATAATGTGGATGGAATGAGAAAACTTATTCAATTTTTACAGTCGGGGAATTATAATTTTTCTAAGCCCCCATTTGACTCTGTGATCGTCGCTTTCTCGGATAGAAATTCCGCCGATCTTAAAGCGATGTTGAAAATGCTCCAGGCCTCTGGTTTAGGAAAAATTGTTCTGACAATTTTCCCTCATCCCAAAGCGGCCAAAAAAGAAGTCATCGCGGGTCTGGGTACGCTGGAAGGATTAGAATTTGTTGAAGATATCAAGTCATACGTTCAAGGATGGAACCAAAAGAGGGTGCTGGTCACTGGCTCTTATTATTTTATGGGCCATCTGCAGTCTTTCCTTCGCGGCCGATAATCCGCAACTTCAGTTAGGAGACAAGCTCTCCGTTTTCTCAGATAAAGCTTATCGTAAAAATCAAGGTCGCTACTTCGAGGCGGTTGGTAACGTTGTTATCATCAGCAATAAAGACACTGTGTATGGTGAGCTTGCGTCTTTAAACCAAGAAAACATGATGGTGAAGATTGAAGGGAACGTGCGCATCATCACTCAGATGATGACCTTGTATGGTTCTCGCGTGGATTACAACATCACTACTGGTGCGGCCCATATTAAAAACGCCCGCATTCTCACTTCTGAATTTAATCTTGTGGCCAATGAACTCATTCGTGTTTCTGAAGATGAGTATGTTGCTAAGGAAGCTGAGTTCACGACCTGTAAAGATTGTGCAGAATCTTGGTCTATTTACGGGAAAACCATTCGTCTTCGAGTCGGTAAGTACGTTCAGATCAATCACGGTCTTTATAAAATTAAAGGCGTGAACGTTATTTATATTCCGTACATTGTGCTTCCGATTCTCACGAAGAGAAAAACCGGTCTTCTTGTTCCGAACATTTCAAGTCGATCAGGTGAAGGTCTTGCATTCGCGCAACCTGTGTTCTGGGCAATTGATGATCATAAAGATGCGACGATTACTCCGACCTTTTGGGCCAAGCGTGGTTACGGTGGTGATGTTCAGTATCGACAACGTTTCAGTGAAATGACCTGGGCCGAGTTCAATACTCGACTTGTGGACGATAAAATCTATCAGCCAGGACAAGACAATAAGGGTGAATCAGGAGAGACCTTCTTCCGTTACTTCGGAGAATTTGAATCTCACCAATTCTGGAGTCCGGATTTAAATTCTCACGTTCGTTACACGGGACTTCGTGATCTGGATATGATTCGTGATAACCCACAGTATACCGATTTAAAAACCATCAGCTCTGATTTTGGTCTAAATGGTTTCCTTAACTGGCGTCAGGACCTTTTCTCACTCAACGCGGAAGCTGATTATCTTCGTAACGAACTCTTTGATGATTCGGTAAAATTTGACCGCTCTTACGTTCAGACCATGCCGAGACTTTCGTTCAACACGACTCCTTATTCGATTCTACAATCTCGCACCCCGATGTTTCAGCATATCGCCGCGGGAGCGGACGGTTCATTCTCAAGATTCCGTCAGGTGAGGGACGATGAGAATGTGTTCCTTCGTAATGCTGATCGTTTATCGGTTCAGCCGTATGTGATGTGGCACCTCTTTAACTGGGGACCAGTGAGCTTAAAAACTCGCTACACTTTTGATCAACAGGCCTATCGCTTTGATGATCCAAGTCAGCCCATGGCCGGAAAGAACGCCGGGCTCATGAAAACTGAAATTGGTTTCTCAATGGATAGAATTTTCGGTCTCGCGTATGAGGAAAAAATTCCTTTGAAATACGTTTCCGAAGAACAATTGAAAAAACTTCGAGAGCGTCGTGAGCAAGGTCTTTCTCCGATTCAGAAAACTGAAAAGAAAAGTCGTTTGGTAGGAGAGTTGCCGGAATTTGAACCGGCCTATACAAAAGATTATCTGGTTCAAAATCGCAGTAGTTATCGTCATTCTCAGGACTTTAAGTTTATTCACCACTTCATTACTTCGCAGAATGAATATGGGAACAAAAAGTTCATCGGTGATATTAGAACTAATCAAGCGGCCTTCTTCGATTATGAAGACTCGCTTCGTTCGCAAGAGTATTTATTCGGTGCGAGTGCCACGAGAACCATCATTCCACCTGAGAACACAGTTGAGTTCCAGTGGAACAACACGCTGACTCGTAAATCTCCGAAGGTCTTTAACTATCTGGATGATGATAAGTATTTAAGAGATAACTTCACGTACACCAAGATCGGTTACTTCAATGTGTCTCAAGGTTATCTCTTAAATGAACAGGACGCAGAAGATTTTCGTCAGAAACTTACTCGTCTTGCCATTCTTACTGGTTACACTGGTGGACGTTGGAGTCTTAATCTTTCAGAGTATTACTTTCACTACGCCAACGAAAATATTTTCAACATGAACTTAACCAGAAGATTTGAGTACCTCAATGTCTTCGCAAACTATAACTACAACTCGTTTGATTCTGCCAAACTCAATACCTTGAACTTTGGGGGACAAATTCGTCCAACAGATACTTTGGGTCTGGCGATGGTGAAAGATATCGACTTAGAAGCACAGAAAGATATCCGCACAGTTTATTCAATGGACATCATGCCTCATAACAACTGTTGGATCTTCAACCTGAATTATCGTCAGAGTCTCGTGGACAACCGTTACTCATTTAATATCCTCTTTAACTTCGGCGATGATAATTTCGACCGCTACCGAAATGACTATTTCGGAGTGAAGCGCCTGTGAAGAAAGCGACCTTCATTGATTTCGAAGATAGTTTTTCCTTCAATGTGGTTCAGGAGCTGACGGAAGTTGGTTTCGATGTCACAGTGATTAATTGGAAAGATTTTGAAACACTTCCTGAATCAGGACTTTTAGTTTTGGGCCCGGGACCCGGTCATCCGGATGATTACCAGCAATTGTTTCCATTAATTAAAACGTGGTTAGAAAAAAAGGCCCCGTTCTTTGGCGTCTGTCTTGGTCACCAGATTTTCTGGCGCCTTCAGGGCGAGGAAGTTTTGAGATCGAAGGAGCCTCTCCATGGCCAGAAAGTCAGACTGGATTTGACTCCTGACTGGAGAGAGTGGTTGGGAATTCATAAGGAAGTTTTTGTTCAACGCTATAATTCTCTGGCAGTTATGGGGCAGGCGAGTCTCAGAAATCCCTATTTGACGAATTTTATTCAAAACGATGAGATCCTCATCACACGCGGTCCTCATTTATTAACCTATCAATTTCATCCGGAATCCATAGGAACAAGTTACCGAACTGAGTTTATGAGACCCGTTTACCGTGATCTTGTATAATTTTTAAATGACCCGCCTTCTTGTCCACGGCATCTATGATCAGAAAACACTAGAAACCTTGAAGTCCAAGGTTCCCTGTGATTTTGTGTTTGATCTACGAGGCAGAAGTCCCAACCTTGTGCCTTTTCACCTGCTACAAGTTTTGCTAAAAAGTATTCAATCCGAAGAAGTCTATCTGACCTTTGAGAACGACCGACCTGAGACGATTCTTTCCTTCATCAACTTGCTGAAAAATGAACCGTTCAAATTCACCCTGGTGCTACGGGACCAGCAGTCTGTCGATTTTTACCAAAGGTTAGGTCTTCCATATATCTGGATGTTTCATCCCGAGGGGGACTGGCAGGGAATTTTAAACACAGATTTTTGTCGCGGAGTCCTCTTGCCCGTTAAGTGGCAGAGGCACTATCAGAATAATTCTACGTTGTGGAATCTGACTCAGTATCGAAATCTAAATGTCTTTGTTCATGCTGATAGTTTCGAAGAGGCAAGTCAGTTGGATCTAGGTCCCCATGTGAATCTTAGTCTTGATCTCACTCAGGAGATTGAAACGGGCCATCGCAAAGTGGACCAGGATAAATTAAAAAAGATGAACATTTGGAGTAAGCTTCATGAACATTCTTCTCGCCAATGATGATGGCGTTCACGCTCCCGGAATTCATAGTTTGTATGATGAGCTTTCAGGACACTATCAAACGACCATGATTGCTCCCCTGGAAGAGCGCTCGACCACTGGTCACTCTTTAAGTCTGGATAAACCCCTTCGATTAGAAAAAATTCGTCCCAATATTTATGGTTGTTCTGGTTTCCCAGCTGACTGTGTCCTCATGGGACTAGGGCATGTGATGAAACAAAATCGTCCAGAGGTCGTGATCTCAGGGATCAATCGTGGAGCAAACCTAGGACAGGATCTTTATTATTCAGGAACAATTGCGGCAGCGAGAGAGGCCGCGTTTCATGACGTTCCGGCAATCGCCGTAAGTTTAGTGTTCAATGCTGTGAACGAGGAACACCGTTATCACACCGCTGCGAAAGTCATTCGCATGTGTCTTGAGGCCGGTCTTCACAAGCACTGTCCTCCCAAAACTCTTATCAATATTAATGTTCCAAATCTCGATTTAGCAGAAATCAAGGGATGTAAGCTCACAGAAATAGGTTTTAGGCGCTATTCTGAGGAAATTCATGCTAGAATGGACGCAAGGAATCGTGAATATTTTTGGATCGCCGGAGTTTATGAAGGATTCGCGGCAAATATCGAATCTGACTGCCAGGCAGTGATGGATGGATACGTCGCAATAACTCCACACGTTTTGATTGACCGGATCCCAAGAGACTATAGTGGTCTGGGCCAGTGTATAGAGAAATTAAATGCTAAATTTTCTGCTTAATATATTTATTCTGGTAACTCTGTTTTCGTGCTCGAGCATGAAGAGCGGCCAGTATGTTTACGTTGAACAGCCTTCGCACGTGAAGAAAGTGGCGAAGACCTATGGCGTGAGCGTGGACGACCTTAAGGCCGCTAACCCGGATAAGAACTTCCAGAAAGAATGGATCTTCATCCCATCAAAAGTGGGTATCGCTTATTTCCTAAGAGACACTTACGTTATTGAAGATTACGGCAGCCTTGGTACCGGTCGCTTCCTATGGCCAGTTCCGCACTTCTATAAAATTTCTTCTCAGTTCGGACCTCGTGGTCGCAAGCACCATGATGGTATCGATATCCCGGCACCAAGTGGAACTCCCATCGTGGCAGTAGACACGGGTGTGGTGATTTATTCTGATAACGGTATTCGCGGTTACGGTAACATGATTGTTGTGGCCCATGGAGATGACATCTTCACTGTGTATGCTCACAACCGTAAAAACAAGGTGGATAAAGGTGAGAGAGTAGAGCGCGGACAAGTGATTGCTGAAATCGGTAACACTGGACGCTCAACTGGACCGCATCTTCACTTTGAAATTCGTGTAAAAGATCGTGTGAGAAATCCGGCCCAGTATCTGTCGAAGAAAGAAGACTAAGACTTCTTCGCCTCGTATTTTTCCAGAAGCTTCAAGTACATGATGGCAGTATTCTTCGCATCCTCAAGTGCAGTATGCGCCACTTCGCCCATGCCCAGGTGATTCATAAGGTTTGATCCTGAATCCATCCCCTGAGGAAGCATTCCCAAATCAATCAAGCTGTAACCAACCCCAGAGAGATCAAGGTTTCGGTGGTGGAAATACTTACGCATGAAATCCCAACCCAAATCGCGAGTCAGGAACGGAAGATCAATCGCCGTCATCGACTTACCAAAGAGAACGATTTTTTGGTTATTGAAGTATTCGCGCACTTCTTTGCTTTCGAGGTAGTTCTTCAAAAACTCTTTGAACTCAGAAAGCATCATTCCTTCAGAGTGAGCTTTGCGGATGATTTTCTCATTATGTTCACGGACCCAAGGATCGAGAGTCGGTTTTAGATCTTCAAAAGAAGGACAATGAATATACATCGTGCGAGCGAGAGAGTCTTCCAGGCGCTTAAATTGTGTATCGAAAGGAATCATCGCGAATTCGATGATCTGACAGTTCTCGGCGAGACCCGTGGCCTCAATATCAATGCTTAGGTATTTCATTTTGTTCTCCTGCATCTATTCTAAAGAGGTGTGGGGCCCATGGAAAGAGGCAGTTTGTAAAAAAAAATGACTCGGGTCAGGAATTTGATATTTGTTATCTAAATTGTTGATCCTTCACTCACAATTCAATTTGCTGCTTTTTCAATCACCTTCATATTAGAGGCTTTGTTAAATTTTTTTGGAGGGAAAGTTGAGTGAGTCTCAGAAGTAAAGTTGTTCTTACGATCGTTTTGTTGGGTCTGTTTTTAACAAGTGCACTGGTTCTTTTAAGTCTAAATCAAATTGAAAAAGAGAAGTCTGAGGCGCTGATTGATAAATCACGGGCCATCTTGTCTCGTTTGGAATCGGTAAGAAACTATGTGGCCGAACAAGGTCGTCTTCAAGACACCATTGGAGATGTGATCAAGAACTTTCCAGATGGGGTGATCTCTAAAGATGCAAGAATTGATGTTTTAAAACAAGTCCCGATCTTTGCGGCCATGCGAGTCGGTGCAGAGAACGCCACTTCTGAGAATTACCGTTTTAGAATTATTTCCGAAGAGCCAAGAAAAAAAGAAAATCTCGCCAATCGTGAGGAGAACGAGATTCTGGAATTTTTCAAAAAAAATCCAAAGGTGGGAGAGTATCGCATCTCTAATCCAAAATATGTGGCGGTCTTTCGTCCGGTATATCTCTCTGAGAAGCAAGGGTGTCTGAATTGTCACGGGGATCCTGCGAAGAGTCCTTGGGGAAATGGAAAAGATATTCTGGGTTATAAAATGGAGAACTGGAAAGATGGTAAGCTTCATGGGGCCTTCGGGATTATTTCTGACTTAAATCTCACTGCAGTTCAAGAGGCCAAGCAAGAAAGAGTAATGGATATTCTTCTATGGGCCTTTTCCATCACCGGAACCTTCCTTATTGCCGCCTATTACTTTCTTCATTCACCACTTAAAAGTCTCTCCCATGTGACTTCCGAACTTGATTCGGCCGGAAATAAGATTGCTAACGTCACAGGAGATATCTCACATAATTCGGGGAATCTTAATACTTCCACTCGTGAATCGGTTGAGGCCCTCGAGACCTCATCGCTCATCTTAGATGAACTGGTTAAGAACATGAGGAACTCGCTTAAGATGACGGAAGCAACTCTGGAAGTTTCTCGCCGAAATCGTGAAGACGCGGAACAGGGTTACAAAGACTTTCTGGTATTACTCGAAACGATTGATAAGATTAAAATTCAGTCCAATCGCATCCATGAGATCGTCGTGGTGTTGGATGAAATTGCCTTCCAGACAAATCTTTTATCACTCAATGCTTCAGTTGTGGCCGCTCGTGCGGGTGGAGAAGATGGGAAAAGCTTCTCCGTGGTTGCTGAGGAGGTGAGAAAGTTATCTCAAAGAAGTCTTGTTTCATCTAAGGAGATCGCAAAACTCATCAATGGCAGCGTGGAGCTCGCGAGCGATGGACATAAGCTCGCTTCCCAAAGCGGAAAATCACTCGCCGAGATTGTAAAAGTTGTGGAGAAAAATGAGTATCTCAATCGAGACATTGCTCACACCAACCGAACGCAACTGGATTCCGCTGCTAATCTTCTCTCCCATCTTTCAAGAGTAAAAGAATTATCAGGAGGGAATTACCAGTTTGCCAATGAGTCTTCACTCATTGCCATTCAACTCTCGGATCAAACCAAGAAGCTTTCGGAACTGGTACATGTTTTGAGATTTAATATTAAAGGCGAGAAAAAAGAAAGGTCCCCTCGAGAGGGGACCTTAGAAGAAATTACTGAATCTTAGCAGTGATCGGGCAGTGATCCGATACACCTTCGTAGCTCACGCCCAGGTCTTTAACCTTTGCCTGGCGACACTGAACTTTTGCACAGTGGCCGTAAACTAGCGGCTGAGGTTGGATTTTAAGAAGACCAGGAGTTGCGATTACGTGGTCAAGAGTCGTTGGGTTTTCAACACCGTCATCAGTGCCGCCCCACCAGTAAGCTGTACAGCCCACGCGCTCAGTAAGGTTAACCATACCAAGATCTCTTACAACTTTTGTAAGTTGGTTATAGTCTGAACCTTTGTTCGAGTATTCAGTCGTGTTCAAGTCACCAGCGAAGTAGAAATCTTTAACACCTGTTTTAGATTTTAGCTCGTTAATGATGTTCTTAATGATTTGGTATTGCTTTTCGCGTTTACCAGCACCATTGTTGCCTGATTTAAGGTGAGCAGTCATACCGAAGAACTTCTGCTTAGTGGCCTTAATTTGGAAAAGAGCGATTGCTAGAGGACGTGAACCAGAGTCACAAGTTCCAGGACCGCCCGGATTTGAAATAGAAAGGTCTTCATTGAATGAAAGCATTTCTACTGTCTTTGTATTGTAAAGGAAGCCAAGACGTTGGCCGTGGTCACCACCACATTGAGAAACTTCTGTGCCGTAACCAGGAAGCGATTTCGCTACGAACTCGTCCCATTTAGCAGTGTCGTGGATTTCTTCTACACTTAATACGTCTACATTGATTTGCTTGATAATATTAGCAAGCTCAGGCTTGTTAGTCGTAATACGGTAGCGCTCATCGTAGTCAAAGTTCCTGATGTTGTAAGCGCCGATCGTAAGGGCCTGGGCCGAGAGAGTAGTGAGAGCGAGGGCCCAAGTGAGTAAAAATTTCATAGCAATCCTTCCATTAGAGTTGGTAATAAAATTCATAAGAAAATCTTATGTGTTGTGCGAGAGACATCCTACTTAGGTCAAGTAAAGGGTGGCAAGCAAAATATATGAATTTTTTACTTAAAAACCTTTAATTCGCCCGGTGCGTCATGTAATAAATATGCTATTTCATTTGAAAATTGACTTTACTAGTCAACTCATGGTTCTCTAGCTCACAGAAAAGTCCTTTAAGGGGGAATTTATGGGTTTGAAGTTGGCGCTAGCATTTGCTGCTCTAACCTTAACGGGGTTTGCAGAGGCCAATCAGAAGGTTGATGCTAATTACTTCACGATTGCTCAGAAGAGAATCGAGGAAGTGAAAACTTCTGCCATGGGTTTCGAATATACCGAAGAAGTAGATCAAAAGAATTTCGGCTGGGGTGGAGTTACTGGTGTTCCAGATCCAATTGGGGATGCTGGTCGAGTCATCGCCATTGCTCGTGACTTAGTTGCTCTTGGTGAAGAAGTTTATCGTCTTGTCGATCACGGTCGTCCTCATAACGTGACAGAATATGCTCCTATCAGTGTTGTACCTCGTATCAATGGACAGCCGGCCGATGTTTTTGAGACTGAAGGTTGGAGAGCTCCGACTAAGAAGACTTATAAAGTTTCTTACGACAATCTCTATAATGTAACTGTTGTAGATTTCAAATACAGTGTTGTTTACTCTTACGGCGGTCATTTTAACGGTGCTGGTGCTTACCTTACGGCCGTTCAGATCATTCCTGAATATGTGAAGACACTTTTTGGTTTCGATTTCACAGCGACAATGAAGCTTGGTGGAATTCAGAACCAAGGAACTCGTAATAGTCCAATCGCAGGTGCGACGATTATTATGGAGTATACAATCAGCAATATCCTTCAGGCCGTGAACCAAGCAGACACGTATTTCATCACTGGTCAGGGTGGATTTAAAAAGCTTTAAAGATATCCGACTTCAATCCTGCCACTTGGCTCTTGGATGAGAAATTCTCCGACAGTCATTTGGCAGGTCAGCCATCCATTCTGAATATAACAGCGCTTACAAACTCCATCTCCATCACACGAAGAAGCAATCGTTACTCCCTGATCCCTTAACCAGAACAAGAGATTTTGCGAATAATCCTCACCTGGAACTTCGAGCTTTTGCTCTCGACCGCTGGCCCTGCCAACGATGGTGATTATTTGCATGTAAAGGCACCAGGATTGCGATCATCAATGATGAAGCGGTTCCCTTCCTTAAACATGGTGTATGACCAGATGTTGCCCAGTTTGTCCGCATTGTAGATTGGCAGATTGAGTTTCAAGAGGTTTTCAATCTGATCTTCTGACGAACGGCCCGACTCGATAATGAGTCGAACTGGATCCGAGAGAAACAGGTGGCGAGAGTGACGGATAAGTCTATTTACTTCTGATGTTGTTTGGCTTCCCGGTAGTCCATAACGAACGAGGTGGAACAAGTGCTGTCCTGGATCTCGGCTTTGATTTGAAATGGCCCAGATTTTGGCGTCTTTGTTTTCAATCATACAAACAGCAGAGCTTCTGACTTTAGACTCACCTTTGAAGAGAGGAAGGTGATCTAGAGAGGCGATCTTATCCAGCTTCTGAGAGGATGAGGCCATAAAGGCCGCGTTGGGAAGTGCCAGACCGTAGAGATTCGCCACCGGGATGATCTTATCGATTAAGAAGATCGAGTTATCGTAAAGATTAAAGTCATAGTTACAACTTCCTGAATTGCCCTTCTCGGTCACGAATTGAGTGAGGGAGGTGTTGATAATGATCTTCTGGTCTTTTTGATGTTTGCGGTAAAGGGCCACGACCTTTTTATAGCTCAGAGTTGGTGCGGTCTCATTTTCTTTCAAAATCTCTACACCACGGAAGTAGAACGGAGCGAGTTCCGGATCGTTTTTGATTCCTTGAAGATTTTTTACCAGGAAGTTTTCAAAGTCCTTACTGATTTTTAACTGAGAACCAATTGAGTTATCCAGAATCTGGGCATAATACTCAAGGCCCCTTTTATTACCATACTTCTTTAAGATCCATTCAATGCCATAGAGATAAGGAAATTGATTTTCTGAAAGCTCAGAAAAGAAATCGAAGTAAGAACTGCGTCCATCTTTGTGCAGGAGAACCTGAATTCTTGATGTGGCAGAAGACTGATCCGGTCTCACTGCTAGTTGGAGAAGGTTCCAAAGAGCGAAGTGGTCCATGAAGTCTAACTGAGACTTCCCGATGTTTTTCACCAATTGGTAATAAACAACCTGTGAGTTATCGCTATTTCCTACTAACTGAAACTCGACCTTCTTATCCAGAGGACAAAATCCTGGAGCTTCTGGCCGTTGTTTCTCAATATCAATATCGGCCACCAGGGGAGTGTCGATACGACTCACAAAGAAAGAGCACGAAGTGATGAAGAATAAGAGGAGAAGTTTAAACATCTTCTTCCTCATCTAATATAATGTCAGGAGATGAATGAGTGTGGGAGAGTTTGAACTCTTCTTGCAGGTCCTGATTCATGTCACGATCAAAAATCTTTTTTGAATTTGTTTTTAAGACAGCGACCACGAACAAACCACCTGACTCACCACCAGCACTTTGAGTTTGAAGAGATTCAATTTCAAAACCTGTCTGCAAAATTCCTTGCATGATCTTATCAAACTCACGTTCACGGTAGCCTGATTTGCGATGAGGAGGGGCCGGAATGTAGTAGGTAAAGGTTTTTCTAAAAAGTTTCTTTCCTGAGCGAGCTGATCGAGTACTCATCTTAATTACTCCGGTAATCCGTGGTTTCCATTATTTAAATCAGTTTACTTCTTTATTGTAAGCGAGAGAGAGACAAATTGTTGAGTAGTTCTTTAACAGTTTAAATAAGATCACTTGGAAAAAGTTTCCTCCTGATATTTTTCTTTGTCCTGAAAAAATGTTGGGTATAATGATTGTAAGATGTGACAGGATGTCACTCTCAAAGGCAAGATGCCGAAAAGAAGGGAGCCAAGCAGGGGCTCCCTTTTTTATTTCTGCTCCTCCCAAATTCTCACCTCATTTATACAGTTTTCCCTCTCATGCAATAAATTCTAGGCAATACCGCATTAGTTGCGACTTGGCCTAAAGACTCAATTTTGCTATGAAATTCTCTTATATATTCAGTCTTTACTCTCTAGTCGCCGATAATGGACCATCTAATACCAAACGAGAGAGAGTGGTTCATGTTGAAAAAAATGTTTGTAGTTGGACTGTTGTTAATCGCCTCAATGTCATTACTACTGTTCCAAAATTTTACAACATCGACTCCGCAGCTCTCTGATCTAAGAACTCCGTACTTCAAGAGCCTGGATGCTTCTCTGAATACATGGCTCAATCTGGACATTATTACTTATTCAACTGGACACGTGTGCAAGGCCACCACTGTGAGTAGTGGGGTCAATGCTTCACAAATTGGTAAACCCTATCTCACGCCTAAGATTCACCGATTGGCGGCCCTTCTAAAAGATTTGTCTGCAATTCATCCTTATGTCGATCAACCGAGACAAGAGAAAATTGTTAAAATCTCAAAAAAGGTCTATCAGTATCTTTATCGCCAAATCGATTGGAACCAGAAATTGTTCAAAGACGATTACGGTCTATGCTTCAAAGGTATCGCGACTTCTTATGCCTTCTTAACCACACCGGAGGTGGTGATTGGGCTTTACGGACTTTATAAGATTCTTCCAGCAACTGATCCTGATGCAATCAAGCTTAAATCCATCATTCCGACGTTTGTGGTTTCTCATTTAAAAAGTTCGGATGGCTGGATGACCCCGATCGGTGGCAAGGTGGAAAAACCAAGTGCTAACTTTATGGGCCTCAATTTAAGTGTTCTTTCAATCTTAAATGATGTTGATCCTAACAACGCTTACTTTGTAAATTTGAAGCACAGGCTGACAACAGACTACGCCTGGATCAGATCTTCGTGGGTGAACTATGCCAGCGAACAAGTATGTGGAGAGCCAATGCTGTATGGTGGTTGGTCTCATCAAGCTCCATCAGTGGTAGCGAGAATGAATGGCCGTGAATTGGATTGTGACTACTTTAAACAGGACAATCTTGATCCATTTGCAATCAATTTGCGCTCTTATTATCTTCAAAAAGTTTCTTATCACAGCATCATTACCAATGGTCTGCTTGATCTAAAAAAATTATTAGTCACTCGTGGCGCCTGTAACCTTGTTGCCTATGGTAGTCAGGGAACTTGTGTTGAGATTGATGTGATTGCCAATGGGGCCTCTGGATGGGTGCTTGAACTGATGAAGGCCGATGGTTCGATTCCTACTGCTTATCAATCTTATGAAATCGATGAATTCAACTATTTTAATGATAAGTCCGGAAACAGACCGGGCATAAAAAGTGTCATGAACACTATTAAGAATCAAAAACCGGAAAGTATTTATTATGGAATAGGCTTTCCTGACAATGGTTCAATCCGAACTAAAAAGTCCCTTAAAGCTTATAAGGACAGAATCTACAAACTCTATGACTACGAAGTCAGAAGAGGAACTGTGATTGAGTTAGGGGATTCGTTCTTCATTGCAGAGAGAATGCTTCAGTGATGTTTCTTTCAATCTAAAGATCACTTGATCCACAGACGGGTGGAGCATTAACTGCGATCCCTTCATTGTCGATCATAAAATGGCCCCGGATAATTTATCTCTAGAGGTGAATTATGTCGGGATCCAATCGTAGAGAATTTCTCACGCGAGTTCTTCATGGAACTGCACTCGGAGTCGCAGGATCTTATTCTGCTGACAGCTGGGCATTCAGAACTGTATTGGGTTTCTGGAAAGCTTCTATTCCTCAAACCGTTGGTCTATTTATTTACGGTCCCAATTCCTCTGGGCAATTGGGAGATGGGACAACCACCTTTCGTTCATCCCCATATGAATTAAACTCATCTCCGAATTGGATTTCAATCAGTGCAAGTGCCAATCATACAATGGCCGTTTCCTCAGAAGGAAACCTTTGGGGCTGTGGGGGAAATACTTTTGGGCAAGTGGGGGTTGGCGACGCTTCTAACAAGGTCATTCCTTACTGGATTGGATGGGGCTTTCAAAAAGTCAGCGCAGGTTTGAACCATACAATGGGAATTAAATCAGATGGCTCTCTCTGGGCCTGGGGAAGTAATAATAGAAATCAACTCGGTATGTTTTTTTATTCACCAACATTTGTTTCAAATGGATGGACATTGGTCTCCGCCGGAGAGGCCCATGGTCTAGGAATAAAAAGTGATGGAACTTTGTGGGGCTGGGGGGCGAACAACTACGGTCAGGTCGGAGATAGCTCAACTCTTGCAAAGGCATCTCCCGTTCAATTGGCCGCAGGCACCTGGTTAAAGGTCGCGGCAGGTCAGTCTCATTCAATGGCCATTAGTTCAGATAATACCTTGTGGGTCTGGGGACGAAATAATCTTGGTCAATTAGGGAATGGAACACTCACGGATATTTCGACTCCGGTGCAGATCTCAGGCACGAACTGGACAAAGATTGCTGGCGGAACAGCTCATTCTCTTGGAATGAAATCCGATGGTTCGTTACATGCCTGGGGCGCAAATGACAATGGACAATTAGGAATTGTGTTTTATTCTCCAAGACAAGTAGGGGCCGGCACCAATTGGAGTAAGATTTCATTCGGCGGAAGAAATTCCTATGGCATTAAACTTGACGGCACGCTTTGGAGTTGGGGCTGGGGAACTGTAGGTGGCATAGGTAATGGGTCGAGTCAGTCGAAATGGTCGCCGATTCAGATTGGATCGGCCACCGATTGGGTTGATGTTTCCGCAGGCTTTAATCACGTGCTTGCACTAAGGGGAACTGGAACTCTTTATGCCTGGGGGAGCAATTTTGGGGGATGTATTGGAAACAGCAGTGTCGCAACATCATTCAATAGTCCGGTCATGATTGGTGGCCAAACCTGGTCGAAAATTTCGGCCGGTCGTTCCCTTTCGATGGCGATTCGATCTGACAATACTCTTTGGGTATGGGGCGAAAATGAGATTGGTCTGTATGGTGATGGTGCTGTAGCTACGGATAACAAATCTTCTCCTATTCAAATTGGTAGCGCTTCTGACTGGAGTAAAATCAGTCTCGGTGCAGTTCATGCCATGGCAATTAAAACTGACGGCACTCTTTGGGGTTGGGGTGAGAATCTCAATGGTAAATTGGGTGATGGAAATACGAGTGATCTATACACACCAACAAAAATTGGAACCGATACAAACTGGTCAATGGTGAATGCCGGCGATCAGCATACCGTGGCCCTGAAAACAAATAACACTCTTTGGAGCTGGGGAAAAAATACTGAAGGACAACTGGGGGATGGAACGACAACTTCTCGTTCAACTCCTGGCCAAATTGGTACCGATACCAACTGGACATCATTTTCAGTTGATACTGTAGGTGCATGTACCATTGCTCTCAAATCCAATGGAACTATTTGGAGCTGGGGAAAAAATACTGATGGGCAATTGGGACTTGGAACCGCCACGGATATTTCATCTCCTGTTCAAATTGGTAGTGCCACTAACTGGTCAGTTGTTTCCGCCGGTGCGGCCATGGGGGCCATTAAAACCGATGGAACTCTTTGGTCTTGGGGAAGTAATAGTTACGGTCAAACAGGTATTGTCTTTTACACCCCAGAGCGAGTGGGTACTTCAACTTGGACAGAAATTGAAACCTTCAGTAACCATACTCTTGGGATCCTTAGTGATGGAACACTCTGGAGCTGGGGAAATAATAATTACGGACAACTTGCCCTGGCCGGTGCAGGAACCAGAAATTCTCCTTATCAAATAAGCGCCAATACTAACTGGAGTGTCATCTCTGCTGGAGATAAACATTCGCTTGCCCTTAAATCCAATGGAACGCTTTGGGGATGGGGAGCAAACGCCGAGTATCAGTTAGGTGATGGTACTGTGAACTCTCAGTCCTCACCAATTCAAATCGGAGGAGCTGACTGGTCGTGGGCGAGTGCCGGTAACGATTTCAATCAGGCCGTCAAAACGAATGGCACACTTTGGGGCTGGGGAAAAAATACGGTAGGACAAATTGGAACAGGGAATACCACCCAACAATCAGTCCCCGTTCAAATTGGAACCGACACTGATTGGTACGGTAGTGACTGCGGTAAAGATTTTTCTCTGATCTTGAAAACTGGGGGCAGGCTTTGGAGTTGTGGCCAGTCAATTGACGGACAACTTGCGATCAATTTTTACGTCCCTCAAACAGTGGGTACAGACTACGATTGGATGCAGGTTGCTTCGGGGGCCTACCATACGATTGCCCTTAAGAACAATGGAAGTCTTTGGGCCGTTGGATTTAACAACAATGGACAGCTAGGGGACGGCACAACTAATACTTCAATTGCCTTTAAGCAAATCGGAACAGGATGGACTGCGATTTCAACTTCCGGTGATCATAATCTCGGAATTAAAACCGATGGATCATTATGGGCCTGGGGTGGAAACAGTTATGGTCAAATTGGTGATAATTCCAGTGGTAACATCAGAAACAGTCCAGTGTTGATCAGTAGTGCCAGTTGGCAGAAGATTGCGGCCGGAGATTTACACTCTCTTGCGATAAAAACGGATGGAACCTTGTGGGCCTGGGGATTCGGAAACAATGGTCGACTTGGTCTCAATGAGGCGGGAAATCCAAGTCAGTCAGTTCCGGTCCAAATAGGAACTCTCACGAACTGGGAGCAGATCGATGCAGGGGCTTCTCATTCGTTGGCGATTAAAACCGATAAAACACTTTGGGCGTGGGGCTTCAATGGCTCCGGCCAATTTGGAAATGGCAATACGACGAGTACGTCATCTCCAATTCAAGTCGGAGGTGGTGGAAGCAATTATACGATGCTTGCGCTGGGATCACATACGATTGTGAAAAGAGGTTGATTCTATTAGGCAGGTTATTGCTTCTTAATTCCCTTTGAAAATGGATTCAATTAAGTAAATATATACCTTATGCCTCATTCTTCGTTCCAGCATCAGGTTAATTCTCTTCTTGATCAACAAGTTGCCGCAGGACTTCGCGGTGATTTTGATCGTGGCTGGGAAATAGCTTTGGAACTTGAAAAAATTGCTCCCGATGATCCTCGTCCAAAATTCAATCGTGCCTGGTATGAAATGCGCCAGGGAAACCTTGCAAAAGGTTTTGAACTCTTAAGTTATGGCCGGTGGGTCAAAGCTTTTGGTGATCAACCTCTTCCAACCAATAAACCCATTTACCGAAATGAAGATCTTCGCGGAAAATCTCTTCTGTTTTGCTCAGAGGGCGGATTAGGCGATGAGATCATCAATTTTCGTTTTACCAAGAACTTTGCTGACATGGGTGCCAAAGTCATTGTGACTTGTGATTCGAGTTTAAAAAGTGTTTTCGCTCGTTGTCCTTGGGTCTCAGCAGTCGTTGGCCACAAGGCGGCCCCTGATGTGTTTCATGACTTTTGGGTGCCAGGTATGAGTGCAGGACAAGTTTTGGGAATTGAGTATAAGGATTTGAATGGTGATCCTTATCTGGGTCTTGATCCTGAATATAATTTCAAATGGAAAAAATACTTTGATAGTTTTCCCAAAGACAAGCGTCCACGTGTGGGCCTGCGCTTTTACGGGAATCCAAAATTTGAACATGAACAGCATCGCAAGTTTCCGAAAGAGCTTTTGATTAATGCTGTAGGTGATGTCCCTTGGATCAATCTCCAAAAAGAAGAGACGACTCTGCCTTTAAATACCTGGGAGGACACCCTTGGTGTCATCAGCCAACTGGATCTAGTCATCACTTCCTGCACGAGTGTTGCTCATGCGGCAGCTGCCCTTGGAAAGGAAACCTGGGTCATGGTGCCGGTACTTCCGTACTATATTTGGGCCCTACCAGGAGAAAAAACTCCTTGGTATAAGAATGTGAGACTCTTTAGACAAACCAAGTTTGGAGAGTGGGACGATGTTTTCGATAGAGTCAAAGTGGAGTTTGAAAAATGGAACTTAAAGTAAATCTTGGTTGTGGTTTTAAAAAACGTGAAGGTTTTATCAATGCTGATAAATCTCCCAATTGCGAGCCAGACTTAGTCATTAATCTTGTAAAAGAGAAGTGGCCTTGGGCCGACAATACAGTCACCGAAGCGGTCTTTGATTTTTCGATGGAGCAAATGGGAACCACTCCTGAAGAACTTCAGTACGTGCTTCAAGAGCTTTACCGTGTATGTACTCACGATGCTAAAATTTATATTCAGGCCTTTCATCCTCGCCATGATCAGTTCTATTTAAACCCTCTATGTACTCAGCGCCTCTCGATTGAGTTTTTTCAATTACTCTCTGTGCAGCGAAATCTTTCAATGATTGCTACCGGAATGCATGACGATGTCGTAGGTCTGATGTGGGGAGTGAACTTCGACATCAAGAACTATATGCCGCTACTGAATGCTCGTTTTGAAAATGAACTGAAAGAGGGTCGTATCACTGAAAATGAACTACGCGAGCGCATGGTCTTTCAAAGTAATGTCCTGCATGTGATTGCGGTTGAACTTTCGGCCGTAAAAAACTAAGGATTCAGTCCTTCAGGACCGAATCCTTGTCTATTTAATTGAATTTCTTTCTAGTCACCGGAACGATCTGAACACAGATGTTATACACTTCTGTTTTGTCGCCTTCCTCAAGAAGAGTGGCGATTTTACGGCGGAAGTCTCTTGCTAGTTCTTTAGCTCTTGGAAGGTTCGCCACGTTTACTGGAAGCGTGATTGAAGTAATGTCACGTAGTTCAGTTGGATCCATTTCAAGTGAGTCCAAAGACTGCATGATCACCTGACGGTGACCTTCACGGATGACCTCAGATGGAATTTCGTGAGTCGTTGTAATATTCTTATGAGTTGGAACGAGTCTGTCCTCTCTACGCTCGATTAATTCAAACGAAAGAAGTTTTGAAAGAGAGTCTTCAACCACTTCTGGTGCCAAATTAAGTCTGGCGGAAATCCACGACACTTCGCTCTGGAAGTCATTTGTCTCCATCAAGTTCAAAATGGCATAGTGGTGCCAGTCAGAAAGAATAGCGTAGTGCGATTCTTGAAGCTGGTGAGCGCCACCGAGTAGTTTTAAAGACTGGTGAGAATGCTCAATGAGCTGACGAATTTTTGGACGTTCTTCATCAGTTAGTTCAAGCGAACCAATAATTCTTTCTGCTACTGCAGCACCAGGAACATATTTACGATTAATAATGTCACTCAGACGGCCTGAAGAGATGCTAAGATCACGGGCAAAAGCTCTCATAGAGTAGCTTTGATTCTTCTTTCTTCTCTCGTCCAGGATGTTTTGAAGCAGGTTCGAAAGTTCCATATTAGTTCCCGTAATAAACGCGGTTTAAAAACAATCTGTATTCTTCTTCAGTCAATGACTTCAGTTCATTGGCCAGAACCAGTGAGTTGAAATAACGGACCATCTCTGATGAGAAAGCTTCGTTTTGAATGTAACCGTAATAGCCGTAAAGAATCTCATGAACGATTCCGGCAGCTTGTTGTTGAATGTTTAGTTGGTCCCAATATTCGTTTGAAATGATGTAACGCTTGTCATGCTTGAAAAGAGGAACTCTTTGAACAACAGTCTGACGAAGGTCACAGTTTTTTGGAATGAAACCAATTCCTGCATCATTAATAGGAAGGATTTCGATATTGTCTAAGAAGTTTGCTTCTTTTGTGAATGATTCAATTCGCTCAAGTGCGAACTTTTTTATGCCAACATTTTTATTGAAACGGTTTCTTGGATCTGCTGGAAGACGATTAAGAAGTTCTCTTGCAATTTGAAGAGAAACTTCCAGGCAGCTCGCTCTGTCAGAACACTCTTGGTTAACTTGTGGGAAAATAGGGTCCAGGCCGTAGCGAAATTTTGTCTCGTAGGCATCATAGAATTGGTTTTGTGAAGCATCTTCGCAAATGATGGAAAAGCCAGAATTTCCTCTCTCAGACCATGCCCATGCATTTAGAGTTACTGAGAATAGAAAAATAAGTGAAATTATTCTTTTCATATTAAAGGCCTCTTTTTACAAATATCTATATGAGGTACAAGTTGCGGCATCAATTTACAAGGCAGAGTGTTGGAGTGACAATATAGGTGATTGAAATTAGATGCATTTGTTCACAAAACGAAACATATTTTTGCTCCCAATTTGAATGGAGCGTACACAAAACTACTTATCATAGAACACGCTGACTATTCCAGAGCGTAGTTCTTCCAATGAGGTGGTATTGAGATCACTTGCAGGACCGCGATAAAGGGTGCTGTTGTCTTCACCAGGGCCAATGGGACTGAAGCCACCAAGGAAAGTGTTAGAATCTGAGACTTCGATAGGAAGCGACTCAAAATAATAGAAATCTCTCAGGATCATTTTTGAATGAGAGCAAGCATACTGTTCTTCTGCATACTGAGAACTCTTCACATAGCTTACTAAATAATTTTCACCGTACACTAGTTTTGAAATGTTCAGCATGACATTGATTTGATCCGTTGGAGTATAAGGGAAAACCGGCGTCTCCGGAAGTACTGCGAGAGTTCCGCTTCCCGCCCAGCCCGATGGCACGAACTCAACCGCCTCCTGACAAGTCAGCGCACTGCTTTGCGGGTTGTTTTGTCTAAAACTGATGAGACCGACGCTATGATCATTAGATCCGAAATTATTGCTCACGATAGATAACAAGGTGTCTAGTTGGGTCGTCTGCACTTGAACTTTTGGTTGAAAGATTTCCAGATGAGGGAGATTGGCATTAAACGTGTAGGTGGCCTCTGAAATATCATCTCCACCTGTATAACTAAGACAAAATGTTTTGGAGGCCTGGCCGATGGTAATGGGCCCTGTGTAGCTTGATCCGGTTTCAGGATCACAACATGTGCCTTCGCTCACGCAGTATTTAATACTGCTGGTATTGGAACAACTCAGTTCGACAGAGATCGGACCATTAAATGATCCTCCGCCAATATTGGCCGAGCATACTGCAGGAGGTGTCTCCTCCGAACCTGATGAAGTAGAACCGCTATTATTAGGATTGCTAGTGTTACTGTTATTGTTGTTTGTGTTTGGTGTAGGAGTAGGTTGGTCCGGTACATTTGTGAAAACCATGGGGCCGTTAGGGACTGTCCCATTAGGTGCACTGGCTGTTTTATTTTTTGGGGCCGATGAATTATTTCTTCCCGATTGATAAGCTGATGCTGACTGGTTGCTGACTCCTGGTGAGTAGGGTGTGGACATATTCATCTCAGCAGGAATTTCATTGTTTTCAGGTTCGTTAACAAATCCTTTCTCACTTCTGTATTTTTCTCTGTCGCTAATACTGAATGTCGGTAGATCTACTGGTGTTTGATTTTTATCAAGCTCTTTTTGAGCTTTTGCGGTTGAAGATGGTCGACGTTTTATGAGCTTCTTCTTTAGCACAACAACTTCATCTTCAAACGAATCTCTTCGAACGGTCTTTGGCTCGGATTTTAAGTTAACTCCAAGGAAGTAGGCCAAGAGGAGAACACCTGCCAGTGCCACATGTTTCTTTTTCATGTGAGTCTCATCGGTCATGGTTCATGGACCCATCTTAATTTTGGCCCAAGAGCGCTCCTTTTTGTTCCCCTGAAAAATCGAAACAATTGTTAGGTTTTACCATTTATGAAGAAATAAAAGGTACATGGTGAAAAAATTAATTCTGATCTCCACTTTTCTCAGTGCTCTGTCTCTTCGTGCATATGCTTTAGATACATTGAGCTATTCCGGACGCCTTGTGAACACCAATGGATCGCCGGTAACCGGTCCGGTGAATTTAAGATTTGATCTAAGTTCCACTGATGATCCGGGGACAACCCTTTGTACGAAATCAATTACGGGAGTTCCTCTTTCAAATGGTGTCTTCCACGTTAAATTAAAATTTGATCCGCCCGATTGTAGTGGTACTTCTCTTCAAAACTTGATGGAGTCCGTGCCTGCGGGCCACAACATGACTTATCAAGTGACGGACACAACCAATAGCAGAACGTATGCGATTCAAAACATGTATGCGGTTCCTTCTTCTTACATGTCTAATTATGCAAAAAATTTGCCTCAGATGGGTGCACTTCCAGATCAAGTTTTGAAGTGGAACGATACTCTTAAACGTTGGGTGCCGGGTGATGCCGGAACAGGAAGTGGTTCAGTTACCCAAATTAATACTGATTCAAGTCTAACAGGTGGTCCAATTACTGAAACTGGTACACTCGCTGTGGCCCCAGGTGGAATTACTAATGCTCATCTTGCGGGAGGGATTGATCCATCGAAACTCGCCGGTACACGTGATGGAACAAATTACTTAAAAGGTGATAACACTTGGGGTGATTTCGGGAGTGACGTTCTCAATACTATATTAAATGGTTTTAGTGCTGCCTCATCATCTGTTGTGACAGCGACAGATTCAATTCTTACGGCGATCGAAAAACTTCAAGGCCAGGCCTCAGATCTTTCAAACAATAAGTTGGATAAAACCGGAGGGACCTTGGTCGTGGGTACGATTAACGGGGTTCCTACACCGTTACTCCCAGATCAAATTGTGAACAAGCAATATGTAGATGATCAATTGGGTGGAGTGAATTCCTCTCAGTGGATCGATGCGGTTCCTCATATATATTTTAATACTGGCAATGTTGGTATTGGAACGGGAACTCCAAATGAAAAACTCGATGTTGTGGGCAACATCGCACTTACTGGCAGTCTGCGCCTACAAGATTCAGGATCAAATTTCGTAGAACTTCGTGCTCCACTGACAACTGCTGGCGTGACTTTTACTCTGCCTGCAACGCCCGGTACGAATGGACAAGTTCTTAAGACGGATGGAACCGGAATTTTATCTTGGGGAAATTCATCTGTTGGTTCTTCTGACATAACTGATGGCTCAATTGTTGATGCGGACGTGTCTGCGACGGCCAACATCGCTCAGTCAAAAATTGCCAACCTCACGTCTGATCTTGCGGGGAAAGAACCTACCATTGCGGGCGGAACAACTGCTCAGTTTTGGAGAGGGGACAAGACCTGGCAGACATTAAATACAGATGCGGTTCCGGAGGGTGCGACTAATAAGTATTTTACCAATACACTCGCTCGCGGAGCGATTTCTGGTGCTTCTCCTATTAGTTACAACTCTGGCACAGGTGTGATTGGAATGGTGCCAGGAACTACTGGTGATCTTCTTCAATATAATGGTTCGGCATGGGTTCCATGGAGTCCGAATTTTTTATCTGCTGAAGCCGATACTTTAGCAACTGTGACTGCACGTGGGTCAACAACCTCAACACCTGTCGTGTTTTCGGGTGGAGCGAATTTTCCGGGCACAGGTATTTGGAACACTTCAGGGAATGTGGGGATTGGGACGAATACTCCACGTTCAAAACTGGATGTCATTGGCGGTGTGCAAATTGGTGCTGATGCTGTCGCTTGTGTGGCCGCCAAAGCAGGTACCATTCGTTATAACGGTGGTAACGTAGAATATTGTAATGGCTCTAACTGGCTCGCCTTTGGTGTGAGTGGATCTGGGATTACAAATTTTAACGGTTCTACTGTTGGTTCTCACTCCTTTGCCGCCCCTGGTACGACCGGCACGGCCCCAAATTGGGTGACCGTTCCTGCGACCGGCGTACATACATTAAATATTCCGATGGCCAGTGCTGCGGGTGTCACTGCGGGTCTTATTAGTAAAGCTGATTATGATGATTTCAAAGACGTTGCTGATGGATTCAATGTCGCTTCACTTGTCGGAAATAGAATCATGGTGTCGACTGCAACAACGATTGTTGAAGCTCCGGCCCTCACAAATGGACAATTATTAATCGGATCAACTGGTGCGACTCCGGTTGCAGCAACATTAACTGCTGGTACGGGAGTTTCAATCACAAACTCGGCCGGTGGAATTACCATCAATGCCACTGGTTCAGGTGGAACAATTTCAGCTCTTACAGGGGATGTGACCGCTTCTGGAACTGGTTCAGTCGCCGCCACAATTGCCAACGATGCTGTGACGTCTGCAAAAATTTTAGATGGCACAATTGTTAATGCTGATATTGCTAACTCAACTATTACTTACGGTAAACTCAATCTCGCTGATGGAACTATTCCGATTGCGAAGTTAGTGCGGATGACTTGTTTACCTGGTGAGGTGATAACAAGTGATGTGGCCCTTGGTTACCGTTGTGTTGCTGATAGTGCGACAGATACGACTAAGCTTCCACTCGCTGGTGGAACCATGACAGGTGCAATTACTTTGGCGGGCAATCCAACGGCCAATCTTCATGCGGCGACAAAGCAGTATGTAGATACAGCGATTACTGGAGTTGCTTCAGTTTGGTCGACTAGCGGAACCAATATCCACAACAACAACACCGGGAATGTGGGGATTGGGACTTCAAACCCTTACGGGAAATTGCATATCTTGAATGGAACTAACGTACACGAAAACAATTCCTCAACTGTAAATTCGAGTAGCATCCACTTTACAAAAAGTCGCTCCAACGGGATTGTCAGCATTAATGATTATTTGGGAATGATTGACTTCCGGGGCCATGATTCATTCGGTGATAGAATTTCGGCCCGTATATCTGCTGAGGTTGATGGAACTCCAGGATTAAACGATATGCCAGGACGGCTTACATTTCATACCACACCTGATGGTGCAATTTTAACCTCAGAAAGAATGCGTATCACAAATGCCGGAGATGTTGGTATTGGCACTACTGCTCCAGGCGCCAAACTTGAAGTTGCAGGCCAAGTGAAAATCACCGGAGGTTCTCCGGGCTCAGGAAAAGTTTTAACTTCGGATGCTTCAGGGCTAGCGACTTGGCAGACTCCAGCAGCAGGTGGTGATTTTAAATCAGACGGAACAGTTGCAATGACTGGAGCATTTAGGGCAGCCGATGGAAGTGCGGCCTCTCCATCTATTAGCTTTAGTAGTTCCCCTGCAACAGGATTTTATAATTTAGCTGGAAACATATTGTTCAGTCATAATGGAACTGCTCGTTTTGGAATGGATAATTCATCTATGTACGGTATTGGTGGTTCTGTATGGCGATTTTCTTACACTAATACGGCCGCAGCACCGGCAATTACTTTAGATAATGCAAATACAGGTTTTTATCGTCCGGCAGCTTCGACGATTGGATTCTCTACAGCTGGTAATGAACGTATGCGAATCGATGCTACTGGAAATGTGGGCATCGGAACAACTACTCCAGGTGCAAAACTCGAAGTCGCGGGCCAGGTGAAAATCACTGGCGGTACTCCGGGTGCAGGTAAGGTTTTAACTTCGGATGCTTCAGGCCTTGCGACCTGGCAAACGGCCGGGGGCTCAGATAATCTGGGTAACCATACTGCCACTCAAAACATAATTCTAGGATCAAATTGGATCAATGGGGACTCTGATAGTGAAGGTCTCTCTGTAAATAGCTGGGGTCAAGTTAAGGCCTCTGGCTCTGTGATGCAACCAATGTTTACCGTGGAAAGTAATGGAGGAGGAACTGATTACATTTTCAAGATGGACAATAATTCCAACGATCGGGGTTATATTTTATTTGAGAATCTATTAAGTTCAGGTGCACTTGAATATTTCGGAGTCAAGGCCAATGACTTCATTCTTGGTACAGATGGATTGGAAAGATTAGTTGTCAAATCTGATGGTAAAGTCGGAATTGGAATTAGCTCTCCGAACTCGACCCTTCAGGTGAATGGTTCCATTGCTTCAGTTGCTGTCAACGACACAACTCCGACTTCATTCAATATGGCTGCGGGTAACTATCAATATACGGCCACAGGTTGTTCTGGCGCTACCTGGACACTAACCAACATGGTTGAAGGAACGAGTTACACTATCGCTGTTCAGAACAATTCTCATTCAGGTTCGTGTGTGTTCTCTGATGGTAGCTCAACATTTAAGTATCGTCCTGCTAACGCCACTCCTACCTCCGGACATGTCATCTACAGCTTCGTGAAATATGGAAGCTTTGTGTATATTTCTTGGATTGATGGGTTCTAATGAAGAGGTCTAGATCATGTCGGAAATAGATCAGGGACGCAGGAAATTTATTGCAACCATTGGGCGTGCAGGAGCAGTTGGATTTGCTTCTTCAGTTATTTCTCCTTTTGAGAAGGCCCATGCATTTCACGCTGTGACGGGATTTTGGAGGGCCTCTGGAAATGCCGTCGGACTTTTTTCTTGGGGAACAAACTCCGCGGGAGAATTAGGTTTGGGCATGACGAGTGCTCGAAGTTTACCTCAACTTGTTGATTCGGCCGTTGTGTGGAATAAAGTTTCTGCGGGACTGAGTTTTTCTCATGCTATTAAAACAGATAACACGCTCTGGGCATGGGGAAAAAACAATGCGGGCCAGTTAGGTCTTGGTTCATTGTCGAATGTTTCCCTTCCTACACAAGTTGGTACAGGAGCGGATTGGGCGAGCATCTCTAATGGAGGCGAACATACGCTATCGATAAAAACGGATGGAACTTTATGGGCCTGGGGAAATAATGCGAATGGAAGACTTGGAATCGTCTTTCGTAGCCCGGTTCAAATCGGTTCTGCTTATACTAAAATCGATGCCGGAGGTTCTCACGTTGTCGCTTTAAAATCGAATGGCACATTATGGAGTTGGGGAAATAATTCCACAGGCCAAGTTGGTGTCCCAGGATCAATAAATTATTTTTCGCCGGTACAAGTAAACTCAGATACAGATTGGACTGAGATCACAGCCGGGCTTTCATCCACACTTGCGATTAAAACCAATGGGACCCTTTGGGGCTGGGGACAAAACACTTCATGTCAAATCGGTGATGGAACGACAACAAATAGAAGCACACCAACTCAAACTGATTTATCGGTAAACTGGTCGAAGGTCTCATGTAAGGCCACCCATACTCTTGCTCTTAAGACCGATGGCACACTGTGGAGTTGGGGAGCGAATACTCAGGGGCAGTTAGGTATCGGGACAGCCTCTACGGTTCAATCATTACCTATTCAGGTTGGAAGTGATACTGACTGGACTAAAATAACGGCCGGAACTCTTTTTTCCCATGCCATTAAAACGAACGGCACGCTCTGGGGATGTGGCAATAACTTAGGTTATCAACTTGGTATTTATTATATCGATTCGCCGACACGAATAGATAACACAACTGTATGGATCGATAGCACCAGCGGTACTTATCATACTCTTGCAATTAAAAGTGACGGAACCTTATGGGCATGGGGAGCAAATTTTAACGGACAGCTTGGTCTTAGTGGTACAACAACCATTAGATATTCACCAGTACAAGTTGGTGCTGATACAAACTGGGCATATGTGAAGGCCGGAAGTCTTCATTCACACGCAATTAAATCAGATGGGACAATGTGGGCCTGGGGTGAAAATGGGCAATATCAATTTGGAAACGGATTGACCACAGATACCAGTTCGCCGGTTCAAATTGGCTCTGCCACTAATTGGTTAAGGCTTGGGGTAGGAGGTAATCATTGTCTCGGCATTAGATCTGATGGAACCCTCTGGGGCTGGGGAAATAATGCCTTTGGACAACTCGGAACTGTGGGTAATCAGTCTGTTCCAGTTCAAATTGGAGCTCTAACCAATTGGGCGAGAGTAGATTGTGGAGGCGCATTTACCATTGCCGTAAAAACAGATGGAACACTTTGGAGTTGGGGAGCAAACTATGGAGGACTTCTTGGTGGAGGAACTGATCGTAGTAGCCCGATGCAAGTTGGCTCCCTGACGAATTGGTCCAAAATTTCATGTGGCTCAAGCCATACTGTCGCTGTAAAAACAGATGGAACACTTTGGGCCTGGGGAGAAAACGTCAGTGGTAAACTCGGAGATGGTTCAACGACTTTTCGAAATTCGCCGGTTCAAATTGGAGCGCTCACAAATTGGAAAGAAGCTTACGCTGGTGCCGATCACACACTGGCGGTAAAAACAAATGGAACTCTTTGGGCATGGGGAGATAACTCTTTAGGTAGGCTTGGTGATGGAACAGCAGTCAATAAGTCTTCACCTGTTCAAGTGGGCACGGGTACCAATTGGTCTTCAGCAAATGCTGGAGATGGTTTTAGCTCTGCCATAAAATCCGATGGAACTCTTTGGGGATGGGGTGAGTTTTATTACGGGAAAAGTGGAAAACTTTTTTATGAATTCTTCCAAGTTGATAAAAGCACCAACTGGTCAAAAGTTTCGGCCGGAACCAGTCATGCAATGGGAGTCAAAACCAATTCTACATTATGGGGTTGGGGGCTAAATTCCAATGGCCAACTTGGACTAAACGACGCCTTAAATAAATCTTTTCCAACTCAAATTCCGGGGACAACTTGGAGTGATGTTTCCAGCGGAGCAAATCATAGTTTAGGACTCAAAACTGACGGAACTCTTTGGAGTTGGGGGCCCAATCCGAATGGAGAATTGGGAAATTTGTCTACAATTGGAAGTTCCTCTCCGATTCAAATCGGCACAGACACAAACTGGTCAAAGATTTCTGCCGGAAGCAATTTTTCGATGGCCCTTAAAACTACAAATACTCTTTGGATTTGGGGAGCTAATTCAGATGGTCAGGTGGGATCGGGATTTTCAAATCCAGTGCAAGTAGGAACTCTCACTGATTGGCAAAGTGTGTCTGCAGGCCAATATTATTCAGTTGGAATCAAAACTGATGGAACATTGTGGTCCTGGGGATATGGCCAGAATTATCAGTTGGGCACCGGAAGCACAGTCGATCAATCGTCACCCATACAGATTGGTTCTGACACCAATTGGAATTTCGTATCTGCTGGGAACGATCACACCATGGCACTAAAATCAGATGGAACACTTTGGGCATGGGGATTAGGTTCATTTGGAAGACTGGGGAATGGTTCTACGAGTAATATCACCACTCCGACTAACGTCGGAAATAGTTGGGCAAAAATAGCGGCAGGTGGTTACCACACGGTAGGAATTAAAACGAATGGAACATTATGGACCTGGGGTTATAACTTAAACGGACAATTAGGGACTGGAGACACGACAAATCAATCTTCTCCTGTACAAATTGGTTCGGAGACGAATTGGGTCTCAATAATCGCAGGACCTTCAGTAACATTTGCGCTAAAATCAGATGGAACACTTTGGGCATGGGGATCAGGTGCTATGGGGCTCATGGGTGATGGAACGATAGCCTCAAAGAGTTCTCCTGTTCAGATAGGCCAAGGAACAAACTGGAAGTCCATAAGTGGTTATCTGCATGCAATTGGTATTCGGGGTCCGTGAGAAAAACATATTTGATCGAAGATAAATTAAAAAATAATATTTTGTGACGTGATCATCATCGAAGATGATGAGTTCTCTTTTTTTGATCTAAAACAACAGACATTCAAAATTGTAAATCGCGACTGACTATAGTCTCACGAATTAATGTCTTGTATTCGCAAACATTTCTCATTTTTCTAATAAATTCATTTTTCATTTTTTTTATTTCATAAATAATTATTTGCATACGTTGAAGTCTATCCTCTCACATAGTACTAAGGACGATTTTTTGGAACATAGTCGCAGAAAGTTTTTATCCAGCGTTGCCCGTGCTGGTGCACTGGGTGTTGGCACGAGTCTCATTAATCCTTTTGAAAATGCATATGCCTTCCGGGCCGTGATTGGTTTCTGGAGACCCGTTGCACGCCGGTTCAAACCTGAACTCTATGCATGGGGTGATGGGGGAGGTGGTGCCTTAGGCGATGGCACTTCTGTGAGTAAAAGTAGTCCAGTGTTTGTGGCCTCTGATACGAAGTGGAAGAATCTAAGCGCTGGCCATGGATTCAATTTAGCGATTAAAGAGAATGGAACTCTGTGGAGCTGGGGCCAGAATAATGCTTTTCAGCTCGGACAGGGTGATTTAGTTGATAGAACTTCAATCGCTCAAGTTGGAACTCAGAGTGATTGGGTTCGTGTCGCAGCAGGGTCATCTCATAGCATGGCAATCAAGTCCGATGGAACACTCTGGAGTTGGGGGGATAATTACGCCGGCCAACTTGGCATAAGTTTCCGTCAACCCACAGAGACTCCTACAGGTTCTGATTGGGCGAAGTTGTCCCTTGGAACATATCACGGTCTTGGTATTAAAACTGATGGCACTTTGTGGGGCTGGGGTGACAACAATGATGGTAGGGTGGGAGTTAGTGGTGCTCCCATTGTTAAATTTCGGCCAGTACAAATTGGAACCCTCAATACATGGTCACAAATTTCGGCCGGTGAGATTTCGACTGGCATTATGACGGATAATACCTTGTGGGTGTGGGGAACTGGACTTAATGGAAGTCTAGGGCTTGGAACAACGACTGTCGCTGACTCTCCAACGCAAATTGGGTCCAACACGGATTGGGCGCAGGTTCAAACTAATTTTCAACACACGCTGGCGCTTAAAACTGATGGAACCCTGTGGGCCTGGGGATTGTATAACAATGGACGATTAGGTATTGGATTTGGTGGCAATAAAAGTTCACCGGTACAAGTTGGGGCCCTTACGAATTGGGCCAAAATATCAGTGGGGCAGAATCATTCTCACGCCATCAAAACTGATGGATCGCTTTGGGCCTGGGGTTACAATGGAAGTGGTGAATTAGGTGATGGAACAACCACTCACAAAAGTTCTCCCGTTCAAATTGGAACGTTAACGAATTGGTTGAGTCTTGCTGGCGGGGCCGGCTTTACCTGTGCCCTAAAATCGGATGGTACTTTGTGGAGCTGGGGTTTAAATAACTATGGTCAGCTTGGTGACGGTAGTACCACCAGTAAGAGTTCACCAATCCAGGTCGGCAGTTTGACTGATTGGTCTGCAGTGTCTGCGGGCCAGTTTCATGTCATGGCCATACGGGGTGCAGACAAAACGCTTTGGGGTTGGGGACGTAATAATCTGGGACAATTGGGGGACGGAACCCTTAATCATCGGTCAACTCCTGCTCAAGTGGGAACTCTCACTAACTGGAGCGCAGTTCATGCCGGGTCTGATTCTACTTTAGGAGTGAGATCCGGAGTCATGTGGGGATGGGGACTTAATACAAAATATGAATTAGGCTTTGCTATTTCAGCACCGACCCAAGTGGGAAGTGGTACGAATTGGAAGTCAGTATCAGGTGGATACGATCACACTTTAGGACTTAAAAACGATGGAACCCTTTGGGCGTGGGGTTCAAATGCTGAAGGTCAGCTTGGGATCGGAATGATGTCCAGTAATGCCGTAGATAATCCAGTGCAAATTGGGTCGGCCACTAACTGGGCGAGCATTGCGGCCGGTGGCTATTGCAGTTTCGGAATCAAGAGTGATGGAACCCTCTGGAGCTGGGGAAGTAATTACTCTGGTGAGCTTGGCCAATCAAATTATACATTTCTAAATTCGCCTACTCAGGTCGGTACTCTTACAAATTGGAAAGAGGTTGTGGCAGGGGAATACTTTGCGATGGCCATTAAAACTGACGGAACTCTCTGGGGCTGGGGAGCTAATTATCTTGGTCAGATAGGGGTAGGTACTAGTTCGAATGAATTTACTTCACCGGTTCAGGTTGGTTCTAGCATTGATTGGTACAGAATCGAGGTCGGGCAAGAGTGTACTTTAGCAATTAAACAAAATGGAACCCTTTGGGCCTGGGGAGACAATACCAACGGAGTTTTAGGAGATGGGACTACCGTAGCGAAGAGTTCCCCGGTGCAGATTGGTTCTGGCACAGATTGGAACCTGCTTGCGGCCTATTATCATTCGGTGGCAAATTAGGAAACGGCGACTTCAGAGACAGCTATTTTAAATTTAGGTCTATTCTAAGTGGAATGAATTTGAGTGTTTCTAGAAAGTGTTTAAGCATTTCTTAACAAGAGATCCAATTGTAAGTAATTGAATTTACTAATATTGAGTGGCCAGTATCCTCTATCTATTTCAAATGTTTAAAATTTCTTAATTGTCGTACCGATAAGTCATAAGAATCCTTAAAATGGAGAATCATGGCAATATTTGGAAGGCTTAAATCAGTCGTTATGATGGCTTTGTTAGCAGTTGGTCTGACTACTGCTGAGATTGTTATTGCTAGCGATTCATTAAGCTATTCCGGCCGTCTGGTTAACGCAAATGGCTCACCGGTGGTGGGGCCAGTTGATTTAAAATTTGAACTCGCTTATTCGGGTAACACGAGTGCCATTCTTTGTTCGCAAGATCTTGCTGGAGTTTCGCTTACCAATGGTGTGTTTCACGCCAAGCTTGAAATGGTATGTGGAACTTCGCTAAATGAAGTTTTAGCGAGTGTACCGACGGGGCAAGAGGCGGTGATTCGCATTACGAACACGACTCCAACGCCGGATAAGGTCTATTCGTTTCAGGCCCTCTATTCAGTGCCAAGTGCGCAAGTGGCCCACGGGCTTTCTAAATTGAATGCCAACAATAATGAAGTCCTCACCTGGACAGGTTCAAGATGGGAACCAAAACCCATCACTGGTGCCACTGGTGGAACGGTAACATCCGTAGCCGCAGGCACAGGACTTCTGGGTGGCACGATTACCAACACCGGGACCTTGTCAGTTGATGTAGGAACAGGTGCAGGTAAGATTCCGCAGCTTGATGGCTCCGGAAAACTAGCCACATCGGTTGAGACGGACCCGTCTGTTCAAAGTTTTGCTAAGAGTGCATTGCCCACTTGTGGCATGGGGCAAGTGTTAAAATCCAATGGCACAGCGTTTAGTTGTGTGATGGATGTAGATACCGACACTACACTTGTGGCCGATGGATCTACATTATTCACGTCAGGTTTAACTATTGGAGTGAAAGCCCAGGGATTACTGGATACACACTTAAGTGGCATTAGTTCAAGTTGTGGTGTGAATCAGATTCTCATGACCAATGGCCTAGGTTCTTTTGCCTGTGCGGATAAGCAGTGGGGAGAGAGTTTAGGAAATTTATTTTTCTCAACCGGTTCAGTCACCATTGGTGGCACAGCGCCAGCGAGTTCAGCGATTCTTGATCTTCAATCGACTACCAAAGGTTTTCTACCTCCGCGAATGACCACAGCTCAGAGAAATGGTTTGGCCGCAACTGTAGGTCTTATGGTCTACGATACAACAGAGAATGCACTTTTTATATTCGATGGAACCCAATGGATATTTGCAAGTGATTCAAAAGGTGGATATTTTCGTGCCACCCGGTCGACCAATCAATCAGCGGCCAATGGTGGTACTTCTACGACCATCCTTCCGAATGTTGAAAGCATTGATACTGAGAATGCATTTGATCCTGCGACTGGAATGTATACAGTTCCTCGTTCTGGATTTTATCATTTCTCAGCAATTGTATATTGGGATTCAATCAACACTTATGGTGGACTTACGATCAAGGCAAATACAGGGGCCATTATCGGAAGTGCGTTCCATCAGCTCTCGACCGGAAGTCAACTCTACCTAAATGCTTCGGGATCATCATATTTGAATGCTGGAGATAAGGTTTATGCTTACGTCTGGCAATGGAACTCAGGGGCAGCGAATGTCACATATTCTTCATTGGCGGGTTTTAGAGTTGGCAGTGGAGGAGCAAGTGGAGGCGGAGGTGGCGGGGCCCTGACCGCTGATTCGGTCAGCTCTGGTCACGTCGTAGATGATTCTCTGACTGTAGATGATGTGAATTTTGCTAGCTCAGAAGGTATTCAATTCCCGCAACTGGGCGCAAATCCTGGTTCAGGAATCCCAGGACAGCTTTATTATAACTCCTCGACCAATGCTCTGATGTTTTATAACGGCACCTCCTGGCAAGCACTTGGCGCCTCGGGTGTGGTCTCAGCAAACACGGTGGATTCAAGTAAGATCGTTGATGGTACAGTCACGGGTTCTGATATCGCGAGTTCAACCATCACATACTCAAATCTAAATTTAAGTGACGGAGTAATTCCTGAAGCAAAAGTGGCGGGGCTTACTGCCGCTTTGGCAGGTAAAGAACCAACAATCTCGGCCGGGACTACGGCCCAATACTGGCGGGGAGATAAATCCTGGCAAACGCTTAATACAACGGTCGTGCCAGAAGGAAGCAATCTTTATTTCTTAGACTCTCGAGTAAGAAATGCTCTGTTAAGTGGATATGGAGTGGGAAGTGCACTTCCGCTGGCAGCAACGGACACTTTGATTGAAGCCCTTGGTAAATTAGAAGGGCAGATTATTGCCAATGATGCAGCTTTTGATAATTCAGGAGTGTGGAGTAAAAACGTTTTGGATGTTTATTACAACGCCGGGAAAGTAGGGATTGGAACTTCCAGTCCGCTTCAGACCCTGGATGTGCGAGGAGCTATCTCTGCTTCGGGAAGAGTTTATGATGAAACCGGAGTTTCATTTGAATTAGGAATTGCCGGTAAACCGACGAGCATCAATGACGGAGAGCTCTCCATCAGTTCAACAGGTAATGTTGGTGTTGGAACGACCTCTCCTCTTACTCCAGTTCATGTTTCTAAAGATTGGAATGGCCAGTCTTCAACAAATGTTCTTTCCGCTTTCGATTCTTTTGATGATCAGTCCAGAATGGTATTAAGGCGTGCAAACGGAGATCCTGGTAGCGAAAGTCAAATCCTTACTGGCGAAAATCTTGGCGGGATTCAGTTTAGAGGTTGGACATCTGGCGGTGCCTATACTTCCAATTCAACTGCTTCAATTACCGCCGTGGCTGCTGAGAATTACACTGCCAGTGCTTTTGGAACGAATCTACAATTCACCACAGTTGCGAATGGCACTAGCACACCAGTTGCCCGATTAACAATCAGCTCAGAAGGAAATGTTGGTATTGGAACAAACAGTCCTGAAGAAAGATTACATGTGGTAGGAGATATAAAATCTGAGTCAACTGAATCTTATAATGTTATCGAATCTAGAACTTCATCAGAAACAAACTATTCGCCTCATTTCATTCTTCGTAGAAGCCGTGGAACATCCTCTGCCCCAACTTATGTTCAGAGCGGGGACACAATGGGATTATTAACTTTTCGGAACCATACCGGGGCACAGGGTGCGACTGTGTATTCTTATGCGACAGAAAATCATACGGCTTCTGCCTCGGGTGCAAATCTGATGTTTTCGACTATCCCAAATGGAACGAACACCAATACTCCGAGAATGACCATTGATCAGGGTGGGAATGTGGGGATTGGGATAACTGCTCCGACTGCAAAATTTCAAGTGGTGAAAGAGGCAGCAGCCAGTGCAGGCGAAGTCATGGCCCGCTTTAGTGTCTCGGATGCATCCGGATACATGGCAATCAATAATAATACTGGAGCTGATGGAACTATCAGTCCTGTGATGTACGGACTTACCAATAGTACCATTGGATCTGTGGGAATGATTGGAGACGTTTCAGGAGTTGATTCCGGAACGGCTCCTGCCATAAATCTGCAGGCCCGCGCTGGTGCCGCGTTGACTAGTAACCGCGCAATTCTTTCCGTTTCAAATTACACTACTGAGTACGTCCGTGTTGATCGAGTTGGTAATATGGGAATTGGCGATTCCTCGCCGACATATAAACTGGATGTAGCGGGTGATATCAATTCGACCACTCGCCTTCGTATTGCCGGAACTCAAGTTTGTACCAGTGCTGGTTGTACTGCTTCATCAGATAGACGTCTAAAAGAGAATATCCGTCCATTAGACAATGCTCTTGATAAGATTCTGATGCTTCAAGGGGTGGAGTATGATTACAAGGATAAAGCAAAATTCGGAGATAAACACCAGGTGGGTGTGATTGCTCAAGAAGTAGAGAAAATTTATCCGGAAGTTGTGATTACTGATCCCAAGACAGGAATGAAGTCAGTTGCCTATGATCATTTGGTGGCACCACTCATTGAGGCGGTGAAAGGAATTAATCGCAGTATTGATTCCAAGGCCGATCGTGAGGAAATAGAAGTGATCAAGGCTGAAAACCAAAAGCTCAAGCAAGAAAATGCAGAAATTAAGGCCCGTCTTGAGCGAATCGAAAAGCTACTGATACAAAAAGCGAAGTAGCTTTTTTAAAAGGTTTTGGTCGCACTCCTTTTTAGTTTCCTACGTAAGTATAGAAGTTGCCGACCAGCTAGTAATGTTGTCCTTTTTAAGAAAACTAAACGATGATTCAGTAAATCTTGATGGACAAGTTGTTCTTGGATTCATGTCTTCACAATTAGAGAGGGGTCCGAATGAAGTAGGACCTGTTGGTGGAGGAACTGTTCCTTTAATTTTTAGTTGAGCTTTGTTACTGGCACGATCTGGATAGAAATATTGTAGACCTCGGTCCGCTCTCCTTCCTCTAAGAGGAGGGCCGCCTTTCTTCTGAAGTCACGGGCCAGTTCCTTTACTTTTGGAAGATTCGCCATATTTACAGACACACTTACAGATGTGATGTCACGAATGTCAGTGGAGTGCTCTTTAAGTGAATTCAATGACTGCAAGATGATTTGACGATGTCCTTCCCGGATAATTTCAGAAGGTACTTCATGAGTGGTCGTGAGATTCTTGTGAGTAGGGTATCGCTTTCCCTTTTTAAACTCTACCAAGTTAATGCTTTCAAGAATATCCAGTGACTGTTCCACTGTTTCCTCTGAAAGCCCAAGTCTTTGGGCGATCCACTCAGGAGCATCTTTATAGTCAGAGGTTTCCATCAAATTTAAGATCGCAAAGTGATGCCAGTCTGCAATGAGTGAATATTCTTCTTCTTTTAAGAGTTTTGCCTCTCCTAAAAGTTTAAATTTTTCGTGGCATCTTTCCAGGATTTGATGAAATTCTTCTCGTTCCTTTTCATTTAAATTCAGGGACTCAATGATTCGATTTGAAATAGACGGCCCTGGAAGATACTTATCATTTAAAATATCGCTCAAGCGACCTGACGAAATTTTGAGGTCGCGAGCAAAAGCTCTTAGTGAATAGTTTGTGTTTTTTTTCTTTCTAGCTTCTAAAATATTGTTAAGTAAGAAAGAAAGATTGTCCTCAGTTTTCATTTTTCGAATAAACTTGCTGAATCGTTTTGAGATATCTTTGTTCAGTAAAATTTTTAATTTTGCCAGATATCACTAGGGCATTCAGGTATCTGACTTTTTCGGAAGACTCTGGTTGAATTTTTAGAACGGCATAATAGCCATATAGGATTTCATGGACGATTCCTACCGCTTTTTGTCTGGTTGATAGAAGTTTCCAGTAGTCGTTTGCAATTATGTATCGGAAGTCTTCAACAAAAATGGGAACTCTTTGCACTATCGTCTGGCGGAGCGTGCATTTTCTTGGAATAAACCCGATTCCGATGTCATTTACGGGAAGAATTTCAATATTGTTTTTGATATTAACTTCAAGAACAAAATCTTTCAGTCTCAAAAGTGCATGCTCTTTTAGCTCACCTTCCGGAAGTCGCTCTAGAAATTCCCTGGCAATGATAATGGCGGAATCTAAGCACTGCCCGTCCGTAAGACAAGAATCTCCTTTAAACTTTGGGTAAACAGGGGTTAGGTAATAACGATGTTCTGCCTCGTAGGCATCGTAGAATTTATTCTCTTCAGGATTTTCGCAAATGATTGTGAACCCAGAGTTGCCTCGCTCGTTATAGGACCAAGCATTGAGTGCAAAGCCTAGTAAAGCAATGTAAGAAAATAATCGTCTCACTTTAACCTCAGAATTATTTTAATGATGTGAAAGACTACGTTAGGGATTTCTTAAAAACAAGTTGGCTGATAACAACAATCAGGTAAGTCTTTTAAGCCTATGAAATTTTATTCGTGCTCGGAAATAGATACTGTTCCCAGGAAAAAAAGAAACAATCAATGATTTGCTGCGCAATTGGTTCCAAATTGCTTCCAAAGGCGATTGAATGTTCTTAGAATTATCTGCAATTAACTTTGTCTCCTGTTTAAGGTTCAACATGTCACCCGCAGAAAAAGCCCGCGCATTTTTAGAAATTGCACCGCAGTTTCAACTTGGTCATTTAGTGACTGAAAGTTTTCATCCGAAAACAACAGAGCTTTCACAGCTTGTAAAAAAAGATGTGGCCGCCGCTCTTAAAATTTTGGAAGAAGTCGATCATGATGCTCTTAAAATTATGGGCACCAAGACCGATGCTCTGTGGGAACTTGCCCAGGACATTCGGGACACCCTGGATAAGGGCAACAAAATTTTCATGTGCGGCTGTGGTGCCACAGGAAGATTGTCACTTGTTTTAGAGACACTTTATCGCCAAAAGTTTGATGGGGCCAATCAGGTCTTCTCGTTTATGGCCGGTGGAGATTTTGCTCTCATTAAATCAGTTGAGAGTTTTGAAGATAGAACTGACTACGGTGAACGACAACTCATGGATCTGGGCTTTGGCCCGAACGATCTTCTTCTTGCAAGTACTGAAGGTGGAGAGACTCCATTTGTGATTGGGGCCGCCCAGAAGGCCGCTGCTTACTCCAATAGAAAGCCATATTTTTTATATTGTAATCCTGATGATGTTCTCATGCCGATTCATCGTTCACGTGAAGTAATTGAGAATAAAAACATTAAAAAAATTAATCTGACCGTTGGGCCAATGGCCATTTCTGGTTCAACTCGCATGCAGGCATCGACTGTTTTGATGCTAGCGATCGGCGTTGGTCTACTTTATAAGCATAAAGATAAAACTGACTTTGAAGTTTTCTATAAAGACCTTCTTCACCGTCTCTGTCTGACTCGCTATGAAGCGATGGCACCACTTACAACGATTGAAGCAAAGCTTTACCAAGATAAAAAATATCTTAACTACGTGACTGATCCATTCCTTGCAATCAGTATCCTGACTGATACAACGGAAAGATCACCAACATTCTCTCTTCGTGCTTTTGAGAACCTCCTCGATCACGATGCTCCTCATGGACTTTGTTATCTCTTCATTCCAGAGGCCCAGACTTCAGGTCATGCCTGGAGTGAGCTTCTTTGGAGATCTCCAAGACCACTTGAGTGGAGTGAGTTAGATGGACGCATTGGGACCGATCGTGTGTTTGGATTTGATATCTCTAAAATCGGTTTGGCCAATCGTTCAAAAAGCATTCCGACTGCGGAATTCAGTGTGACCTATGATGATGGCCGCGTGTTGATGAAGTGTCAGAATGAAGAGGCCTATTTTGAATGGGGCGAAGACCCGCTCTTTAATCACCTCATGGTGAAGATGCTTCTGAATGCTCATTCTACACTCATAATGGGTCTTCTTGACCGTTATGAAGGGAACGTAATGACTTGGGTTAGACCAAGTAACAATAAGCTTATCGACCGCGCAAGCCGCTACATCCTTCAGCTCTTAAAACAAAAAGGCAAAACTGCTTCTTATGATCAAGTTGTTTTGAAAGTGTTTGAGACGATTGAAGAGTTAAATGAGAATGAGCCGGTAGTTTTGAAGGTTCTAGAGAAATTTTAACCAGACAGGAAGAGGCGGGGATGAAGAATATCCTCACGTTGGCCTTTCTTGCCTTATGTTTACCTATAGAAAAATGCTCCATCTTGTTGCAGGTACGAGTATTTAAGTTATTATTAATCTAGGTGCATCTGTAAAAATACGGATGTCTTGGATTGTAATGACTCAGAGCCGTCGCGACTTCTTAAAACTCATTTCAAATGCTGGCAAAGCCGCCATTGCTACTTCTGTGCTTAATCCCTTTGAAGATGCTTTTGCTTTTCGTTCGATGATCGGATTTTGGAAAACTCAAAATACCAATCTCTACGGAATGTTCGTGTGGGGGACAAATAGTTTTTATCAATTAGGCCTTGGTGTCACTGGAGGCGTGCAGCCCGTGACTAAACTTGGTAGCTCTACCGATTGGGTCCAGGCCGCATCCGGACACATGCATACTGTAGTTCTTAAAACGGACGGGACGATTTGGGGTTGGGGAGATAATGCTAACGGACGTGTTGGAACAGGCACTGCTGCAAGTACATCAGTTCCAACTCAAATTGGTTCTGATAATACTTGGACGATGGTTGCGGCCAACAACACACATTCATTAGGAGTAAAATCCGATGGTACGTTGTGGGGTTGGGGCAATAACGCTAACAGTGAATTAGGCATTCATTTTTTTACTCCTACCCAAATGACCTCTGCCAATAACTGGAAAGAGATTGCGAATGGAAGTGCGCATGTACTTGCGATTAAAGTTGATGGCTCTCTCTGGGGATGGGGGAAAAATGACAGCGGTCATTTAGGATTAGGAAATATCAGTCAAAATTTTAGTCCTGTTCAAATTGGTTCTCTCACCAATTGGGCCTCCGTTTCAGCTGGTAATGGTCACTCTCTTGCGGTTAAGACTGACGGCACACTCTGGGCATGGGGATGGAATCCCTATGGGCAAGTTGGTAATAATGCCATCGCCAATGTGAATTCTCCCATTCAAATTGGTTCTGGAACTAATTGGGCCAGGGTATATGCGGGATATGGTCACTCCTTAGCGGTTAAGACTGACGGAACCTTGTGGGGATGGGGACAGAATGATGAAGGTCAGACAGGGGACGGAACAGCAGTTGCAAAATCTTCACCTGTTCAAATTGGTTCTGATACTAATTGGATAAAGGCCGAGACAGGGTCTACTTCCAATTTTAGTTTTGGAATTAAGAATGATGGATCGCTGTGGTTCTTTGGAAATAATAATTATAACCAGATTGGGAAGTTTTATTATTCTCCCAATCGGGTTGGTCTTGATTCTGACTGGGCCAAAATTTCTACAGGTACAAGTCACACTATTGCTGTGAAAGGTAATGGAACCTTGTGGGGGTGGGGATCTGGTTCAAGTGGGGTGCTTGGTAATGCGAGTGCCAGCACAAGATACTCACCGATTCAAATCGGTGCACTTACCAATTGGTCAAAAGTTTATACCGGTCATCTTCTCAGCATGGCGATTAAGACTGATGGCACACTCTGGGCATGGGGACAAAATACCTCGGGCCAATTAGGTCTTGGAGATACAAACAATAGATCCTCTCCGGTTCAAGTGGGTTCTGATACATGGATTGAGGCCGGACTTGGTGACAATCACGCTGTGTTGATTAAGTCAGATAATACCTTGTGGACCGTCGGAAGAAATAATGAAGGTCAACTTGGTGATGGCGCCTTCAACGCGGGAAGATCTTCTCTGGCCCAAATTGGGGCGGGATTTTCCTGGACACAAATTGCGGGCGGGGCCAATTATACTCTTGCTCGAAAATCTGATGGAACAGTTTGGGTTTGTGGTGCAAATACCTTCGGACAATTGGGTGACGCTACTACCGCTAACAAAAGCTCTCTGACCCAATTGGGGACTGACTCTAACTGGTCTAGTGTTTATGCTGGCTCTTCAACTTCATTTGGAATCAAAAACGATAATACACTCTGGGCCTGGGGCTACGGCATTTGGGGAATTACTGGTCTTGGAAATGGTGCGAACTATAGTTCTCCCATGATCGTGGGAAGTGATACCAATTGGAAAACTGTGGCAGTGGGGCTAAATCACACCAGCGCCCTTAAAACTAATGGGACACTTTGGTCATGGGGAAATAATCAATCCGGGCAATTGGGAATTGGAAATTTCACCAATGTTTCAACTCCAACTCAAGTGGGCTCAGATACTGATTGGTCTGAATTAGATGCCGGCGGAGCTCGCACACTTGCCATCAAAACCAACGGAACTCTCTGGGGATTTGGATTAAACGATACAGGTCAAATTGGTTTTCACTATTTTTCTCCAGCACAAGCAACCCATACTTCCGACTGGTCTCAGCTAAGTTCAGGGCAATATCATGTTTTAGGAATTAAAACTAACGGTACACTCTGGGGATGGGCCGGCAATTCTATGGGATCCATTGCCTCAACTACATCTGGTTATACCAGTTCCCCCGTCCAGATTGGCGCCGATACTACTTGGTCGGCGATTGCTACCGGTTATTATTCTTCTTCTGGACTTAAGTCCGATGGATCTCTTTGGACATGGGGTTCAAACAATGGTGGACAATTAGGTGACGGAACTCAAACCAATAGATCTTCCCCGGTACAAGTTCCTGGCACGTGGACCAAGATCGCCAGAGGTTATTTATTCGCATCGGCGATTAAATCAGACGGAACCTTGCATGGCTGGGGATTTAATGAAAGTTATCAGCTTGGAAAAAGTTTTACCTCACCGACTCAAATATCATCTCTCAATACTTGGGCCAAAGCTGCTGCTGGCGGTTCTTTTTCCATGGCCATAAAAAATGATGGAACTCTTTGGGCCTGGGGACAAAATTCCAGCGGTCAGCTTGGAATTGGGAATACCACTACCATGCTTTCACCGGTTCAAGTCGGTGCTCTGACTGACTGGTCAAAAGTCGCTTGCGGGAACTCTCACACTGTTGCGATTAAAACCGATGGAACTCTCTGGGTATGGGGAGCAAATGGGAATGGACAGTTGGGTGACACCACTACTTCAGGAAAATCTTCGCCGATTCAATTAACGGCTCTAACGGATGTGGAATCAGTTGAGCTCGGAAGCCAGGTTTCAGCGGCGATAAAAACTGATGGCACGCTCTGGATGTGGGGTTTAAATGGCTCAGGTCAATTAGGCGACGGAACTGTCACCCAGAAAACATCGCCAACTCAAATTGCAGGTTCATGGAAAAAAATTTCAATCCATGATTCTACTTCTTATGGGATTAAGAGTGATGGAACACTGTGGGGATGGGGATATGCCGCGGGAAATCTGCCTGGATTTGGAGTTAACCAAACTTCGCCAGTGCAACTTGCTTCAGGAACAAACTGGACCGACATCACTGCAGGCAATAGCGGCTTTGCCGTTGGAATTCGGCGATAAAGACAAAGTGATATACTCGTATGCTCCAATTTTTTTTGAATCAATTTTGCAGTGTAGATATTGAATGGCAGCTTAGGTACCAGCACTTATCCGAGTAAAATTACTATATGAAATTTTTTAGAAACGAACGTGGACTTTCATTTGTGGAAGTTCTCTTAGGTGCTGCCGGTATCGGTGTTGTCGCTCTAGGTTTGATGAATTTAACCAATCAACAAGCGAAGAACCAGGCCAATGTTGAGGCCAAGTTTTCGAGTCAGGAACTAAAACAAATCATCACGAATCTTTTCTACGATAAGGTCGCATGTACGAATACCTTGGGTGGATCGGCCATTGGTGCAGAAGTAAATGCGCTAAAAAATCCGGCCAATGAATCTATCTTCGTTAAGGGCCAGAAGTATGGCTCGAATAATTTAATTATTAGTTCTCTCCGAACGATTGATAAGAACAGACCACTGACGGCGACCACTCGTCAGGTTGATCTCCTTGTTACTTTTCAAAAGGCCAAAGCGATCACTAATAGATCAGGCCTCGCTATAGCGATTCCTCTTAAAGTGACGGCAAGTAGTGCGGCCGGGCCCATCGTTGATTGTTTGTCTTACGATGATCAGTTTGTTCAACGAGCAGGGGATGTGATGACGGGAGCTCTGACGACGACTCAATTGAACGTTACAAATGATGTGACTGCTTCTGGTGCAATTCAGGGTCAGGCGATCTGCACAAGTGCTGGTGCCAACTGTAAAAACATGAATGACTTCGTGTTATCAAATCAGGGCTGCCCACCGAATCAGTATCTCGATGGCGTGCAGGGAACTCCTCGCTGTAGAACCATCACTTATTCTTGTCCTACGGGACAAGCGATTCGTGCCATTGCAGCTAATGGAGCGGTCACTTGTGTGGATCTTATTCCTCCGGGATGTCCGGCGATGGCCTTCACCCAGAGTGGACAAACTTGTACGGTTCCGGGCAGGGACCATGGACAGACGGGATCTTGTTCTCAAAGCACTCCTGGTGAGTGTAAATGGGGCAAGTATGATGAGAGGGGAAACGGCTGGGGGTACAAGTGTAAGTCCAATGGGTTCCTTGCGCTAGGTGATGGAAGTGGAGCCTATTATCGTTGTATGGAAAAATGCCAGGGCCCTACAGTTACGATTACAAAACTTTGCTTTAAAGGTGCCTGGCAGTGAAGATGAAAAATAACAAACATGGTTTTTCATTAGTTGAACTCATGGTGGTGGTCGCAGGTATGGGCGGACTCTTAGTTTTGTCCATGAACCTTAGCTCTCAATTTCATCAAAATCAGGTTTCTAATGATGCGCGATTTGAAACTCTTGAAATGAGAAGGCTCGTCACGACATTTCTTTTTGAAGAAAAGGCCTGTAGTAACACATTCTCAGGTAAGAGAATTGGAGATCCCGTCACTGAAATTAAAAACGCATTTCCCAATGGAGGAAAGACGGTTTTTGATCTGGCGAAGAACGGAACTTCCAATGTAAAAGTCCAAAGCATGAGACTCATTCTCGGAGATCCAAATCCTGATGGAACTCCCAATGTGGTTCTCTCTGTTGATTTCAAAAAGTCTAAAGAGAAAGACCGTAATCACTATGCACCTATTCTTGTTCCTTTGAAGGTGAATCTTAATCCGGCAGGATTGGTTACAAGCTGCCGTGTGAATAGTGATAAGTTTGTTCTTAAGTCTGGTGATGAAATGACCGGACCTTTAACAACTCCAAGTCTTGTTTCAACTACTGGTGTTGTCGCAACATTAAACGTTCTAGCAGCAAGATTTTGTACTGGTTCAGTTTGTCGTGCCATCTCAGAACTTGCTCTGAATAATCAGCTCTGTGGTGCCAATCAAATTTCTCGAGGTGTAAGAGCTGATGGAACATTAGATTGTGTGGATTTACAATTTTCATGTGGTGCAAATCAGGCCATTCAGGCCATTACATCAAGTGGCGCAGTTGTTTGCGGAAGTTTGGGGCCCTAATGAATAAGAAAGGTTTTTCTCTCGTTCAATTTTTAATGTTCGCCGGTGCTCTTGGTGCTGGTGCGGTTGTGATCATGAATCTATCTGAACAACAGAATCAAAGTCGTTCGACTTTCGAGACGAAGTTTGAAGTTTTGGAGCTTAAGAGGACAATCTCAAGTTTATTGTATGACAAGTCGGCCTGTGCTCTTACTTTCACGGGTGCCTCTGTAGGTAGCGTTATTCCGTCTGTCAAAAATAGTTCTAACCAGGCCATTTATGAGGCGGGGAAAAAGTACGCTCATGACCTGGTTGAAATTACGGGAATGAGAACCGTTGATAAAAATCAGTCCTTGGGTAACGGAGCGAGAGTGGTTGATTTGGTGGTCTCAATTAGGAAATTAAGATCGAAGGCGGCCGTGAAAGATGCTTCTTTTGCTGTTCCTTTGAAAGTGTATGCGAGTTCTCAAACAGGCCCTATCACTAACTGTCAGGCAGAAGAAGATCAGTTTGTATTCAAAAATGGCGATGTCATGACAGGAGAACTAACCACAGTTGGTTTGACTTCGAGAGGTCATGTGGTTGCCGGAAATAATGTAAGTGGATCGGATATCTGTACTGCGGGAACTTGTCGTAGAATGGAGAATCTCGCTCTGTCGAATCAAACATGTCCACCGGGGCAGTATAGTCGTGGGATTAATGCAGATGGAACTCAGGCCTGTCAGGCGTTTACTTATAGCTGCTCGGCCGGTTTTTTTATCCAATCGATAAATGCGGATGGAACAGCTACTTGTGTGAAAGAATAGCGAGAACTACGACTTCTTATCAGTGTCGTCTTCCTTCATGCCTTTCTTGAAATTCTTAATCGATTCACCAAGTGATGAACCCAATTGAGGTAGCTTCTTACCGCCGAAAAATAGCACCACGATTAAGAGGATAACTACTAATTCGCCCATTCCTAAACCCATCATAAATACTTCCTTGATCCTAATATTTTATTAATAAAGTCGGGCCAGGTCCATTCCGTATTTGCCTGGAGAATAATTTGCCATTCGAGCATCTTTCATAGCTTCGTACTTCTTTGATCCATTACTCATCGAAGCATATGGGAAAATCGCAATTCCTCCACGTGGAGTGAAGTCCCCTTGAACCTCGATGTATTTAGGCTTCATCAGCTTAAAGAGGTCCTTACAGATCTTCTGCACACAGTCCTCATGGAAGTCACCATGGTTTCTGAAGCTGAAGAGGTAGATCTTAAGAGACTTAGATTCCACCATATCTTTATCGGCAATATAGTTAATAAAAATTTTGGCGAAGTCTGGCTGGCCAGTCATCGGACATAGAGAGGTAAACTCAGTACAAACAAAAGTTGTCCAGGCGTCGTTATCTGGGTGCTTATTAGGGAACTTTTCCAGGACTTCCGGGGCATAGGTCTCAGGGTAATTGGTCTTTGTGTTCCCTAAAAGGCTCACTGAACCCATTTCTTTTGATTTACGACCTTCTGATTTCGCATTTTTGGCCATTGTCTAACCCCTGTTAATACTTTTGATTCTAGTCATTTAGCATGATTTATGACAAAAAGGGAGGACTCTTTCAACACAAAGAAGCATATGGCAGAAAAAATCAAAGTGATCCTTGGTCAATTGGGTTCTCCTAAGAGTACGAAAGTCTCGGATGTCCGTGAATTTCTACGCGAATTTCTAGCTGATCCTAGAGTAGTGGACGCCCATCCTCTTGTTTGGAAAATCATATTAAATCTTTTTATTCTCCCTTTTAGGCCTCGTCGTTCGGCCGAAGCTTATGCCCGCATTCATACGGCAGAGGGCTTCCCGCTGATCACGAACACGATAAAAGTGGCGGATTCTTTGCGTCCGAAACTGGACGAAAATCTTGAAATTAACCATGCCTTTCTTCTGGCAAGCCCTAGGGCCTCGGATGTCATCGATGAGTGGGAAAAAGAAGATATTCATGAGCGTGCACAGAAAGTTTTAGTGCTGCCACAGTTCCCTCAGTATGCGGAGAGTACCATTGCTTCGGTAGTGGATGCTTTAGGCGGAGACTTTAAAAAGCGTGTGAACCTTCCGACTTTCACGATTGTGAATTCTTATCACACTTCAAAAGCTTTCATTGATCACTCGGTGAGAAAGATTCGTGAGTCTCTACAGGTCAATCCTGATATGCAGGAACTTGTGATTTCGTTTCACGGTATTCCGCTTCGTCGTGTTCTGGATAAAAAAGATATTTATCTTCTTCACTGTTTAGAGACATTCGAACTGATTAAAAATCAGTTACAGTCTCCGATTCCTATTTCGATGACTTTCCAGTCGCGCTTTGGTTCAGAAGTGTGGCTTGGGCCTTACACTGATGCCACAGTGGTGAAAAAAGTTGAAAACGGTTCTAAGAAGATCGGGGTGTATTGCCCAAGTTTCGTGGTGGACTGTTTAGAAACAACAGATGAGATCGGAACTGAGCTCGCTCATGAAGTCAAAGATGCCGGCGGAACTCTGGTTCACATTCCTTGCTTAAATGCTGATCCAGAATGGATCAATGACTACGCTCACTTTATCAACGTATATGCCAATGGCTCTTCAAAAGAGCGTAGCGAATTATTTTATAAAATCGATGTAAAAGAAAGGTATAAAGCAGTGATCACTGAACAAGCAAAAGAAGCTCCTTCGAAACTACCTGATAGCTCGAAGAAAATTTTAAAACTCATGTTCCTTACTATGTTCATGGATCTGGTAGGATTCTCAATTATCTTCCCAATGTTCCCGGCCATGGCGAAGTATTATCTTGAAGTGGATAAGGACAACTTCTTCCTTTCAGGAATGATGAATCTTATCTCTAATATTCAGTCTATATCAGTGACTGCAGATGGCACACCTCAGATGAGCACGATTGTTCTTTTTGGTGGTCTTCTTGGTGCTCTTTATTCATTACTTCAATTTGTGGCAGCACCTATGTGGGGCTCGATCTCAGATAGAATTGGCCGTCGTCCGGTACTTCTGATTTCAGTCTTCGGATTGTTCCTGAGTTATGTGTTGTGGATTTTTTCGGGCTCATTCACGTTGTTGATCGTTGCTCGTATCGTGGGCGGACTCATGTCAGGGAACATGTCGATTGCTTCTGCGGTTGTAAGTGATGTGACAGACGAGAAAAACCGCTCTAAAGGGATGGCAGCAATTGGTATTGCTTTCGCTCTAGGATTTGTTTTTGGTCCGGCATTGGGTGGTATTCTTTCTCTTTATAACCCAATTCTTCATCACCCTGAGTGGGAAGCATTTGGTGTGAACCCATTCTCGGCAGCAGCTACTCTGGCAGCGGGTCTGAGCTTTATTAACTTCTTCACGATTCTGAAATCTTTCCCGGAAACTTTAAAGGAAGGCTCTAAGAGACATCTTGAGAGAAGTATCAATCCAATTAAGCTTATGAAGCCACTTCCGTTTCCGGGTGTGAACTTAACGAATTTTGCTTACTTCCTCTTCATCACAGCTTTCTCTGGTATGGAGTTTACGCTGACGTTCCTTGCAGTTGAGCGTCTGGGTTACACGTCGATGGATAACGCTTATATGTTCATCTTCATCGGTTTTGTGATTGGTATGGTTCAAGGCGGATATGTTCGTCGTAAAGCTCACCAAGTGGGCGAGAGAAAGATGAGCTTCAATGGTCTTATTGCCATTGTTCCAGGTCTAATCCTTCTTGCTTACGCTCAAGCGGCGTGGATGCTTTATGCGGGTCTTTTCTTCCTGGCCCTTGGTTCGGCGATGATTATCCCGTGTCTCACAAGCTTAGTGTCGTTCTATACGCCACAGAACATGCAGGGACAAAGTCTTGGTATTTTCCGTTCACTCGGTTCTTTAGGACGAGTGATTGGCCCAATCTATGCTTCACTCGTGTATTGGAAATTTGGATCGGTTCACGCGTACCTCATTGGTGCGGTTCTGATCATTGTGCCAGCATTGGTTGTGAAGAAACTTCCAGAGCCACCAAAAGCAAACGCTTAATCGATAGGTGGCTTCATCTTGTGCTCGATTGCAAAGAGCACGGCATCTCCAAAGAGTTGCCAGAAGCGATCAGTCTCAGTCGGAACTGTATTCGGCAGTTCCAAAGTGTAGGTCGGGATGCGATTTTCCTTCCCGGCCCAGTTTCCTAAGCTTCCAGGAAAAATCGGATAATTTGAAATCTTATAGCCTTGAGACTTTTGGGACATCTGTTCCAAAAGTTGCTTGGCCGATTGGCCTTCGCTGCCTTTTAGTGACGGACCATCGTAATCGAGGATCGTCAGAGGTGCATGAACTGTAATGATCTTGTTTGGCTTATAGCGCTTAATAAGATTCATCTGGAAGATTGTTTCCTGCTCAGACGCGGCCCTTGGACCTGGATACTTACGCTTGTCTCTTTTGTAATTCTCTTTCCAACGTTTCAAAGCGTCTTTGTTCCAATCTGCAGTCGGAAAGTTTCGGTTTACATCCACTCCAGCAGCGTTAGTGCGAGTAGGTTTTGCTTTGAAGAATGAGTCAGGAGAAACCAGAGGAGCAACTACCACTAACTTATCAGTGAATGTGTGGTTCGATTTAAGCTCACGCATGAGGTCCCAGCAAAATTTCACAGGTGTGATTTCATCACCATGAACGCCACAAAGAACAAGTGTGGTATTGGCCGCAGAAGCTGTGTTCTCTTCCCCAAATGTGGTCCAGATAAGGGGAGTGCCGGCCTTTGATTTACGTACATTGATCCATTGAAAATATCCGCAGTGAACCTCACCCCATTTATATTCAGAGAATTTTTTATCCAGGTCTTTGCAGAAGTTTTGAACTTCGGCATTCAAGGGATAAGTAACTGGAGCTTCCGGCTTTTCCGGTTCTGTTTTTGTTTCAGGTTTCATTCCTTCGGCCGTTGTTTGGGCATAGGCAAAGGATAGGGTCATGAGGTAAATAAAGAGAGATTTAAACATGGGATCATTTTAGTGAAAAATAAGCTCTGTGTAATTGCAAAAAATAAGGAAACCTATTTTGTTAAGAGACTGACGGAAGAAGTCGGTCAAGTTGAGCTCTTCGATCCATGGAGTGATTATCTTTTACCGGAAGCAGATTTCTATTTAGTACGCACGACGGGAATCTACGGAAACGATCTTGATTTGATGTTTATCAAAGGCCTTCCAACTAATAAGGTCGTTAATCCCCACGATGTTTTAAAACGGTTCCGTTCAAAGCCCACTCAGTTTGATTGGTTTGATGAGAAAGATATTCCTGCCTTACCTTGGATGTCGATCAAGGGTGGAGATCTGATTAATATTGAACGCTTCTTTAGGCTCTATCCCAAAGTGGTAGTGAAACCACATGTGGGCCAGGGTGGTTGGGGTATCGAGGCCCTGACTTGGGATGAGTTCAAGTCTTGGTGGAAGAAAAAGAAAGGCGTGGATGAGGATTACCTCATTCAACCACTAGTTCGCGATGCCCGCGAGCTTCGTTACTTCTTCCTTAAAGGCCAAAGCCCCATCGTATTCGAACGCACGGCCAAGTCCGGCATCGTGGCGAACTTTCAGCGCGAAGGTGCTGCCACAGTGGTCGAATTTCCGGCCGAACATCAGGCAATTATCAATAGCCTAATTCAGGCCTCGGGTGCTCATTATGGCGCCATTGATCTTTTTATCCACGAGGACGGAAGACTCTCCATCCTTGAACTCAATACGGTTCCAGGTATTCAGCAGCTAGAAAAGGTCTCAAATCAGAATGTGATAAAGCTCCTTTTGGAGAGTTTAAACAAGATTTAATTCTCGCTCTTTGATTACATTGCGAGCATAAGAGCCGCAAATTCTCCACCGAGCTTGGCCCTCCCATTGAATAGGGAAGAATATGGTCGTAGTTCAGATTGTAAGTTGTTCCACAGTTGGTGCATTTCTTATCTCTCGCATATACTGCTCGTTTAATCGAGGCGGGAATGGCCCGTCCTACTTTCGCTGGCGAAAGTGATTTCTTCGTATCTGTTTGTTTAAACTTAGTTTTTTCTACTGATTCAATGGTCTTTTTGGCCATGAACTGAATTAATTCATCCATCTCCATTTCTTTAGCAAGAAGATTTTTGAGCTGATCCACAACGGCCATAGTTTCATCTGATAGAACAAACGCGACTGGGATTTTATCTTTGGAAATGCGCTTCTTTTTATCTTTTGGTTTTTCTTCTTTGCCTGTTATTTCGAATAATTTTTGTTCGCATTCATTCTTCGTTAAATTTTCAATTTCTTTAAAGACTTCACGTCTTTTAATTGGATCTTCAATAAATTGATTCACGAGTGAAATATTCGTGAGACTCAATCGTCCGTCTTCAATTTTCTTCTCAATCTCAGGTATCTCTGCCAAAGCACGGGCCGCTACGATTCGTCTGTGGGCGGCACCTTCGGAATATCCTAATTCTTGAACGCAATAAGTGAAGAGTGACGGATACTTCAGGTCACAAAAAAGCTTCCTCTTATCTATCTCTTTCAAATGATGGAGGAGTTTAACCAGGGCCTCTCTTTCAGCATCTGCTAATTTTTTTGTATCAGCCAATAAAATTTTATTTGCAACGTGGTTTAGTTTCATGTAAAACAAAATACGGAAAAGATACGGATGTGTCAACTGTTAAAAAAAAGTTACTTTCGCCAGCGAAAGTAAAAAGGGACGTTTTTAGTCAGTAAAGAAAGCTAAGTTCCTGTAGTGCCAAGTTTTTGTGTCAGGAACCCTAAAGTTAAGCGCCCTTTAACCGATAAGCCCAAAAGCTAGGTTTATTTGAAAGGGAGCTTCCATGCTGACCAGTTTTTCAGAATTTAAATACTACCAGTCTTTCCGCGTGCCAGTTGAGTCACGTGATGATGTGCAATTTCTGGTGGAATATGAAAATGATCAGGGGCGCTTTGAGTTTGTAGAGAAGATCAAACTCATGGACGTGAGTATGACCGGACTTGGTTTCACGACGTCTTTTCCACTTCCTGTGGGTGCCACTCTTCGTTGTTCACTTCAATTTAAAAGACTTCGTTTTGACTTTGGTGCTTCAGTCGTAAGAGCATTCAGAAATGTTGCTTCACCTGATGCAGAGGCCATGAATTATGGAGCTGAATTAGACACTGAAGATTATGGCAATATGAAGCGATTCATTGAGCAGTATATTCAAAGTCTGCCACCTGAGCGCCTTAAAGATTCTCTCGTGCAGCTTGCTCTTACTCAGCATTATGCTTCTGAGAAAGAAGGCTTTGAGATGTTCTCGCTCCTTCTTTCACTTTTCAAAGACATTACGCAATTTGGTAATAAAGAAAAGTTCGTGGAGAGTATGCTGGAAGAGATCGTGCGTATCCTGAATGGTCAACGCGCTTCGATTTTCCTGATTAACACTGAAACGAATGAACTAGAAGCAGTTGCTGCGCTAGGAATTGATAAAGAACTTCTGAAATTCGATTACCGTAAGGGGATCGCGGGGTCAGTATTTACGACAGGTGTGTCGCTGAACATTGATACGCAAACAGATAAAGTTCGTTTCTCAGAGGAGATGGACAAAGTGACGGGTTTTGATACTCGTTCCATCATCTGTTCTCCAATCACTAACCGTGAAGATAAAATCATTGGTGTGATCGAAGTCCTGAACAAGCGTAACGAAGATCGTTTCACTGTGGAAGATGAAAAAACAATGAAGGTTCTTGCCCTCATTCTTTCTTCAGTGTTCCACCATTATAGCCCGGTGTCTGAAAAGTCACTTATCCGTCGCTTCTCAACTCCGTATGATCGTGAGTGGGCGTGGATTGGTCGCTCTCAGCAAACTTCTGAAGTAAGAAAGGCAATCGTTCGTCTAAAAGACATCGATTCTCCTTTGCTGATTTCAGGTGAGACAGGCGTAGGTAAAAAACTTTTTGCTCGCATCGTACATAACGAAGGTAAGCGTGGTCTTGCTCCGTACATGGTGATTTCATGTAAGGGTGTGGACGAAGCAACTCTTAATAAGGAAATTTTTGGTTCAGGAGATTCAAAAAGTAAACTTGAAGAGTGTGTGGGTGGATCAATTGTATTCGATGAGATTTCATTCATGCCGGTTCATATGCAGATGCAACTTATGCAGGTGCTGAAAGATCGTCGCATCCCGGGCTCACATATTTCTCTGGACGTGCGTCCGATGTTCACGACCAGCAAAAACTTAAAGCAGCTGATTGAAGAAGAGGGGGCTTTTAACCCTGAACTTTATCACTATATGTGCTCGTCTGAAGTGAACATTGATCCTCTTCGTAAGCGTCCTCAGGACATTGAAGATATTCTTAGCTTTTGCCTTCGTAAAGAATGTCGAAAGCAGGGTCTTCTTCTGAAAGATTTCTCAGATGTGGTGAAAGACCAGCTGGTAAATTACGCCTGGCCAGGTAACGTGTCAGAGCTAGAAAAAGCAGTTGAGAAAGCGGTTCTTTATAATCCAAAGGCCCATGTGATCACGGACCTTGGAAGTAAATCGTCTCCAATCATCGACGTGTCGAAGACGGCAAACTGTCTTCTGGAAAACATTCCACATGCCGACGATCCAGCGATTCCGCTTAAAGACCGAGTGGCCCTGGTTGAACGTGAGATGATTCTTGCGGAAATCAAGCGCCATAAAGGCAATAAATCGAAAGCGGCCACGGCCATGGGTATTTCCCGTGAGGCCCTTCGTAAGAAAATGCTTATGTCAGATGAAATTATTGAGGGTCTCAATAATCCTGGCAAGGCACCAGCTCCGAAACCAGTTCTGGTTGAAGACGAAAAAGAAGCAGCTTAATTCCATTCTTGTCCCGGAGAAATTTATTTTCTTCGGGACCTTTATCTCCCTCAAATTTCATTCACAAATTCCGATAAGCCTCGTAAATAACACGAGGTACTTTTGCAGCAGCTGGGCATTCTCCTTGCCAATTTTAGGGTCATCGACCTGCTAGATATAGCAGCTGTAGCTATTATCATGTACCGTTTCCTCCTGATCGTTCAAGGAACTCGCGCGTACCAAATGCTTTTTGGTATCGTGGCACTTGCGATGCTTTGGTGGGTGAGTCAATTCTACGAATTGTATTCTCTCTCGTGGATTCTTCAAAACTTCTTCGATTACCTGTTCATTATTTTGATTGTTCTTTTCCAGGATCAAATCAGAAGTGCGCTGGTTTCAATTTCAAGCACAAAAATTATTGGCCGCAATGGTCGTTCGAAATTCGATCAGCAGATTGAAGAAGTGGTCGCTGCATGTTCGGCCCTCTCTCGAGAGAGAACTGGTGCGCTGATTGTGTTTGAAAAGAACCACGGTCTATTGAACTATTCATCATCTGGTACACGTTTAGATTCAAGAATTCACTCTGATATTATCTATTCTATCTTCCAGACGAACTCACCACTTCATGATGGTGCCATCATCATCTACAACGGTGTGATCCAAGCAGCGGGATGTTTCCTTCCGCTTTCAAAGAACGTAGAAATCGATCGTCACTTTGGTACCCGTCACCGCGCGGCCCTTGGTATTACTGAAATTTCAGATGCAGTAGTGGTAACAGTTTCAGAAGAAACAGGAAGAATCAATATTTGTTATAACGGCGTTTTCCATTACATGGAGAACGAAGATCTATTAAGAAAATACCTGCGCAAATTCTTATTAGAAATCGATCGAGTTGGACCGGTTGAGTCCGTGGGGAGAATTACTCCATGAAGATGCGCAACCGAATGAAGAAACATTCATTGAAGTTCATCTCGATCTTCCTTTCACTTTTCCTCTGGGTTTACGTTCTAAACTCAGAGAAAGTGAAATTTGAGAAAACCGTGACCCTGGAATATATCCTTCCAGTGGACATGATGTTTGCGGCCAAGCCTCAGCATGAAGTGACGTTTATGATCGAGGGGCCCCGTGCTTTCGTACGTACTGTTGCGGAACGTGAAGATCGTCTCGTGATTGATCTCAATCGTGCGAACGCTCGTAAGCAGTTAAACTTTACTGTGGACATCAATCCGGCCCAGCTGAATCTTCCATTTGGTATGGTGGTTGAACGTGTATTACCGCGTCGCCTACCAATTAAGCTTGAGAAGAAGGCGAGTAAGATTGTGCCATTGAAACTTCAGTTCGCGGGCCACCTACCGGAAAAACTTTCTCTCTCTAATACGGTGCTAGAACCGGCGGAAGTGGAGGTCTATGGACCTCGCTCGCTCATTACTAAGCTCAAAGAAATCCCAATAAAACCCGTTGAGTTAGAATCACTCACAGGGCTCAATCAAGTGCCGGTTGAGGTCGCTCTTCCGGATGAGCGCTTGACCCTGACCTCTGGTTACGACATCAAGTTCTCTTATCAGCTCAAGGCAGCAAGTGCCAATTTCACTCTGAAGGACCTGCCGATTAAGTTCCTTTCGCACTCGCGTAAAATCAATTCGAGTGTCAAAACTGCGTCGGTGAAACTGCTGGTCCCAGACAAGATTATTAAAAACCGATCAAATGTCTCGTCCACTATTCAAGTGTGGGCCGATATCCCGGACGATGCCAGAGGCCGCCTTGAAGTACCTCTGAAAGTCGTGCTTCCTCCGAGCATTCATTTGCTCGAAATCTCTCCCAAGACCATTATTGTGAATATACAATAAGATGGTATAGTTAAATCAGTTATTTCATTCTTAAAGTGAGTCATTATGTCAGGTCGTAAGTTATTCGGTACAGATGGTATTCGTGGCAAGGCCAACGTTTATCCCATGACTGGTGAAGTGGCGTTTGTTCTGGGCCGCGCAGTTACTAGTTACTTTCAAAAAAACTTTTCTAAAAAACCGCTGATCATTATTGGTAAAGATACCAGACTTTCTTGTTACATGCTTGAGCAGGCCTTCTCTGCTGGTGTGTGTTCACAGGGTGGTAAAGCGATCCTTACAGGTCCGCTTCCAACTCCAGGTGTGGCATTTGTCACTCAAAGTATGCGTGCTGATGCGGGGGTCATGATCTCTGCTTCTCACAACTCATTTGAGGACAACGGAATTAAAATCTTTGATCGCACGGGCCACAAGCTTCCGGACGAGATTGAACTAGAACTTGAAAGAATGGTTCTTGATCCATCAAGCATTCCGGTGAAAGTCGGTGATCAACTTGGTAACGCTAAACGCTTAGATGAAGTGATTGGCCGCTATATTGTGAACACGAAAGCCGCTCTTTCTCCTCAGTACACGCTTGAAGGCCTTCGTATCGTCGTTGATGCGGCCAACGGTGCTGGTTACAAGCTTGCTCCAATGGTTTTCGAAGAGCTTGGTGCTGAAGTGATCGCCATCGGTAATACGCCCAATGGAACAAACATCAACTTAAACGTTGGTGCTCTTCACCCAGAAGCTTGCGCAGATGCGGTTAAAAAATACCGCGCTGACCTTGGTGTATGTCTGGATGGAGATGGTGATCGTCTGACGATCGTTGATGGTAACGGGACAGTGGTTCACGGAGATAAGCTCATTGGTCTTTGTGGAAAATTCCTAAAAGATAACAATGAAATCGGCCCGGCCAATGAAGTGGTAGGGACTGTGATGAGTAACTTTGGTGTTGAATACTTTCTTCAGCAGCAGGGTCTTACATTCACTCGTACACAGGTGGGCGACCGCTACATCGTTGAGCGCATGAGACAATCAGGAGCACTTTTCGGTGGTGAGCCTTCAGGTCACTTGGTTTTCAAAAAATATTCAACCACTGGCGACGGTATTCTTGCCGCTCTAAAAGTGATCGAGAGCATTCGTTTCTACGACATGGATCTCGCGGACCTTACAAAAATTGAAATGTTCCCACAAGTGATGCAAAACGTTCACGTTGCTAAACGTGTTCCTTTCGAAGAAGTGCCAGAAATCAAAAAGGCAATGGATCACGCTGAAGCAAAACTTGGTAAAGAAGGTCGCATCCTTCTTCGTTACTCTGGAACTGAGGCCCTTGCTCGTGTGATGGTTGAAGGAAAAGATAACAAACTTGTGAACACACTTTGCACTGAGCTTGCTGAGACAGTGAAGAAGGCCCTGGGTTAAAATGAAATACGCTCGTCTAGGTGTAAATATCGATCACGTGGCGACCCTTCGCCAGCAACGTGGGGAATACTATCCTGAAGTCATGCGCGCAGCTGAAGTGTCGCTTGCTACAGGTGCTCATCAGATCACGATTCACCTTCGTGAAGATCGTCGTCATATTCAAGATCACGATGTTCCGACAGTTCATGATATGTGCCGCAAGATGGGGAGGCCCCTTAATTTAGAAATGGGCGCCTCAGATGAGATGGTGAAGATTGCGATCAAGCAAAAACCTGAATGGGTCTGTCTCGTTCCTGAGAAGCGTGAAGAGCGCACGACGGAAGGTGGCCTGGATGTGATTGATCAGAAGAACTATGAGCGCGTGAAGAAGGCCTGCGAAGATATTAAGGCCCTCTCTCCTGATACAAAAATTTCTCTCTTCGTTGAGGCCGATGAAGTGACGCTTAAGCGCTGCTTATCCATCAAGGCCGATGCGGTTGAAATTCATACTGGTGACTACGCCAAAGATTTTCTGAATAAGAAAGACGTGACTTCACATCTGGTTCGTTACCGTGAAGGTGCGACGATCATGAAACGTGAAGGCTGGGGCTACCATGCGGGCCATGGTCTGACATTTGAATCGCTTGTTCCTCTTCTTGAGGAAAAGCAATTTGAAGAATACAACATTGGCCACTGGATCATTGCTGAATCAGTTTTCATCGGTCTGGGCCACGTGATTAAAGAGATGCTTACATTAATTAATAAATACCCTTTAGAAGGTTAATTATGAGAATTGTTACCCAAGCTGAAATGAAGGAACTGGAAAAAATCGCGCAGACGAAGTACCACTTCCCGGAAAAACTCATTATAGAAAACGTTTCGCTCTTGGGGGCGAAGGCGATTGTAGAAAAACTCGGTGAAGAGATTCACTACGGAGAGCTGATCTTTCTGATTGGTAAGGGATTCAATGGTGGAACGGGTCTTGCGATCGCTCGTCACCTTTCAAGCATGGGACTTGAACCCCGCGCCTTCCTTCTCTTTGAAGAAAAAGATTGCTCACAAGAAGTAAAAGATCAGTTAAAAATTGCAAAATCATATGGTGTTCGCACTGCTCACATCGATGACATCGGTGCTCTTGAGGCCTACTTCGAACAAAACAGTTCCCCAAAAATTATTGTAGATGCAATTTTTGGAACCGGAGTTCGACTTCCGCTTTCAAACTTCCTGTATGACGTGATTCATTTCATCAATTCAGAGAAGGCCTATACGATCGCTCTTGATATTCCAACGGGAGTCGAGGGTGATTCAGGGCAAATTCAAGGTAATGCCATTATGGCCGACCTAACACTTGCAGTGGGGCTTCCTAAGCTTGGTTATTATCAGGCCGAAGGTGCTCGTCACGTGGGTGAAGTTCAGGTGATTCCTTCAGGTCTTCCGCTTCAGATCATTGAAGAGAACGGTGATAAGTTTCTGATCGATAAAGATCTAAAAAATGATCTTCCTCCGGCCCGTAACAAGTTCGGTGATAAAAAACTCTTCGGTCACACGCTGGTGATCGGTGGATCTCACGGCCTAACTGGTGCTCTCGTGATGTCTTCAACTGCGGCCCTTAAAGTGGGAGCAGGTCTCGTGACTGCTTCTACGTGGGAACCCCAGTATCAGGAATTCATTTCACGTCTTATTCCAGAAGTGATGACGGGTTATGTTCCGAATGATCAGGCGAAGTGGCCAAAACTTCTTAAAGACTTAAATAAGTATGACTCAATCGTGATTGGACCGGGCCTTGCTCGTTCGCTTCGCGCTCGTGCTCTGGTGCTTGAGATTTTAAATAACTTCTCAGGTCCAGTGGTTCTCGATGCAGATGCGATTAACGTCCTTAATATTAAAGACGATGCTGAAGTGTTCAAGATGAGAAATGCTCCGACACTTCTTACTCCGCACTTTGGTGAGTTCTCGCGCTTTACTGGTATTCCGGTTGAGGAAGTTCAAAAAGAACCATACCTTCACCTGAAAGAGACAATTGAGCGTATCAACTGTTCAATCATTCTGAAGGGGCCTTGTACATATCTGGCGTTCCCGAATGGTAAGACTTATTTCAACTTCTCACCAAACGATGGCATGGCCACAGGTGGAGTGGGTGACGTACTTGCTGGCATCCTAGGTGGTCTTATCGGTCAGGAAGCAAACTTGAAACGCCGCGATTCACTGTATAATATTTATGAGAACCTGAATCGCACGATCCTATTGGGCGTCTTGATTCATACCTGGTCTGGACAATTTGCGGCCGAAAAACTCGGTGTTCGTCCTATGACTGCCACGAACTTAATTGAAGCGTTCCCTGAGGCATTCAAAGCGCTGGATGAACTACTGAAGGATTAATTAGACCCATGAATAAGAAGCTCATCCGCGAATGGAAAAAAGTTTATAAGTCAGATCTGTCTTATATTGTGTATGAATTAAAAGACCTCGCTAAGACCCCGGCCATGATCATCCTGGAAGGGGACTTAGGTGCTGGCAAAACTACGTTCACTCAGTCTTTCATTGGCGAGACTGAAGTGATGAGCCCGACCTATTCAATCCTGTCTGAATGTAAAACTTTTCTTCATGCCGATCTTTATCGGATTGAAAAGAACGAGGAAATTCTTCAATTAGAGATACCTGTTTATCTCGAAGATAAGCAGTACTTCTTTGTTGAGTGGGGGATGAAATTTGCCCGACGTTTGGTGAGAGAATTACCAGAGAGCTTCACCCCATACTTGCTAGAAATCACCATCCAACCAGGTCCATCGGAGTCCCCGGAAGGCCCTTCTAGAAACTTCTTTTTGTACTCACTTCACGATGACTGAGTAACTCAGTCGGAACATTTTGCCCGGAGACAAATTAACACCAGCGCTCCCTTCGGAGTGAGTTAATCTGCCGATATCATGGTCGTTTTTTGCACTCGCAAATGCCCCTACGGAAAATACAGAATTGTTTCAGATTTAAAAGTTGACGTGGGAAAAAAGAAAAGGTCATACTATTTAGGAGATATTTAGTCTGGATTGTTATGAGCGGCATCCAGATGAAGTTTCTCTCGGGTGACAAGGATGGTTTGGGAACCCGATAAAAAATTTACCAACTTTTTTGGATTTATGGAGGAAGACAATGAGACTTACATCTAAAGGACGTTACGCAGTTCGAGCTATGCTTGACCTTACTTTCCACTCAAATGGAAACCCAGTAAGACTTCAAGAAATCTCTACAAGACAATCAATCTCTCTACACTATCTTGAGCAGCTTTTCAGAAAGCTTCGTACAGGTAAAGTAGTTAAATCAGTTCGTGGTCCAGGTGGCGGTTACGTGCTATCTCGTGCTATGGACGAAATCTCAGTTAAGGACGTTCTTGACTGTGTTGGTGAGAACATCAACCCAGCTCGTGACATTCTTGGCGTACCATCTTCTGGTATCGAAATTCTTAAAGACGAATCAGGTAACGAAATCAACGCTGTTGTTGATACTAAAGAGTTCAACCTGACTAAGTCATACTTTGAAAACCTAGGTACAATCATGCAAGATTACCTAGCTACTACAACTCTTGGTGACCTTTCTCGTAAGGGTGCCGGAGCGTTCGGAGAAACAGCTGCGAATACAAACAACGCATCTGCAATTCGCTCAAATGTTGGAGAAATGAACCAGTAATATTGGTTTTTTCCTAACGAGTGAATCTCGAACGTCTATACCTCGATTATAATGCTACATCGCCACTTTCTCATTCAGTCATTGATTGGATGAAAAGTGGCGATGTACTTTTCGCAAATCCTGCCAGCCAGCACAGTTCCGGCAAAGCATCTCGCAAGCTCATCAACGAAGGTCGCACGGCCATTTATCAGGCCTTCGGTAAATCTGAAAAAGACACGAAGTTGTTCTTTCATTCAGGCGCCACAGAAGCGTTTCTGACTTTCACATACTCATTTTCAGAATTGGCCCGTCTTAAGGGTGGAGAGCTTTTGGTGTGCTATTCACGCATCGATCATCCGGCCGTGGCGAATTTGAGTGAGCGTTATTGGGGTCCGCACGTGAAGTTTTTGGAACTCGTGCACAATGATGACCTGACCTACAATCACACGAAGAATTTAGAAATTATTAAAGATAAAAAAGATAACAATCCTGATCTCGTCGTTCTGTATCATCACTTATGGGTACACAATGAAACGGGATTCGTTTCTCCTTTGGAAGAGCTTCTTCCATTCAAGAACATTCCTGATCTTTATATCCACGTCGACTGTGTTCAGGCCCCCGGTAAAATCCCAGAGTGGCAGAATCTCTCAGTAGGTGACGTGTGGAGCTTTTCGGCCCATAAGTTCGGTGCTTTTAAAGGCATTGGTTTCTCATTCTTCAAGAAGGATCTTCCATTCAGCGCTCTTGTCCTCGGTGGTGGCCAGCAGCAGGGACTTCGCTCTGGCACTGAGAACCCGCAAGGCGTGAAAAGCATCGCTCTCGCTTTAAACGATTTAAAAGCGTTTGATGTGAAGGCCAATACCAAAAAGCGTGAAGAGCTGGAAAACTTCATAGAAGGCGAATTAAGAGGAATTGGCGGGGTCTTAAAGGGGCCACGTCGTAACGCAAACACCATCTACTTTTACTTGAATCGACTCACCTCGGATATTGCGCTGGCCCTATTCGATCTAAATGGCCTTATGATTAGCGCCGGCTCTGCCTGTAGTTCGGGTGCGGCCAAGGACAGCTTGGTGCTACTTCAATTAGGTAAGAAAGAGGTGGCCAAGAACGGCCTTCGTCTTTCATTCGGTTTTCATCTTTCTGATGAAGAGCTTTCAAAAATCAAAACCCTCTTTCACCAAACGATTGAGAGAGTTAAAAAGAACTAAGTCGGTCATCAAGGGCCTTTCAGTCCAACGTTCTCAAGTTCCACTTCATTTACGGTTGCTTATGGTCAGGTGAATGATCACGTGAAGAAGTTAACTCTTTTATGGAGGACTTATGAAAAAGATTCTCACAAAAAAGATGGCCCCACTCCTTCTTGTTTCGGTCATGGGCGTGGCGCTGGTTGGTTGTGGAAGTGATGACGATGATTCAAGCAGCACTCCTCAGCAACAACAGGATGAACAAGTCCAGGGAACATATCAGGGAACTTTTTCACCAGTTAACAGTGTTGCTTCTGACATTGGTGGTACGGCCGATATCAATGTTAATGGTGACGATGTACAAATCAATATGGCCATTACTGGCGCTCCTGAAGGTCAGCATATTCAATACATCGCAACTGGTACTGCCTGTCCTACCTCGGCGGCCGATACCAATAGAGATGGATTTGTGGATGCGGCCGAGGCCCAAGCAGTGGCGGGCCAAATACTGGTTCCTCTAGATGGTGACATTGATTCGCAAGCAGAGGGAAGAAATGAATATCCCTCAGGAGCTAATTATAACTACGATGAAGATTCTTCACTTGCAGAAATGGTGACTGATCTGACTGCGACTGATGCAGATCCAAATGATTCTGTGGTGAAACTTCCGGCCGGTACAACACTTCAGTTTGGGGGCCAGGTGATTATGATTCACGGAATTCCGGCCGACACGGTTCTTCCAAGGACAGTGGCCGGAGTTGATGATTTAACTCCTGCTCAAAGTTTACCGATTGCCTGTGCAGTGATTGAAAGAACGACTGGTGGCACGACCGGCGGTATGTAATATAGGATTTCTTTTCATGCAAAAGGGAAGGGGTCTTCAGACCCCTTTTCTATTCAGGTGAGAATTTTTCTTTTCAAATTCACTTCTTTCGCCAACTTCTTAAAGAATTTCTTAATTAGGGTTCTTCAAAACCCCTGGAATTACGGCTAGTTACAAAGACTTGAAATTTTTTGTTTCATTGAAAAAAGCCGCTTTATAATTTTGATCCATGGGAATGCTAGATCGTATTAAACGCCGTCAACTGGATGGATTCAAGGAATTCGTCATCAACATGGAAACCACTGGATCCACAACTCGTGGGCAGATTTTTACTGCCGGAGTTTTAGAGGATCCGATCTTTATGAGTTACGTGATGAAAAACATCCGCACCTTCAAAGATTTTATGGAGCTTCCGAGTGATGACATTGACTCTGTTCTGACAGCGCAGGAACAAACACTAACTATTTTTGCTAAATGCCTCTGGGGTTCAGAAGAATCCAAGATCATGGAAATGGAATCAATCATTCCACGCCTCATGTCTCGATTGAAAGATGAACTCTCTTACATCAAAGAACTGACTCCTCAGGAAGTCGATGCGGCCAAGTATTACATCTTGAAGGCCACGCGAAAGCTACAAATGGAAGAGAAAATCAACGGCTTCAACTGGAAGTTTCCTCCGCAGGATGTGTTCTATCCAAAACAATGGAAAGACGGTCCGGGAAAAATCATGTTCGAAAATGGTGTACTCGCGGCCGAAGGTGTTTACTCAAAAAACAAACGCATTGGTTCTTGGAGACACAACTACGACACTGGATCAATTCTTGCTGAAGGTGATTATCTCGACGGATTCAAGGCCGGAGTTTGGGTCTTCTACTACAGCAATGGTCAGATCAAGGCGCAAGGAAAGTACAAAGACGATTTAAAGAACGGTCTTTGGAAAGAGTTCGATCGCAATGGACATTTGACTGAGATTCAATACAAGGAAGGCGTGAAGGTCTAATCTTCGAACTGCACGTCTTCTGAAATCATCACACCATCAACCATTCTTTCTGATTTCTCCTCGATGAAATCGAACTGAAGCGTATCAAGACCTTCGAATTCTTCATCGAAAGCAATCATGATTGTACGAGGGGAAATATCCATCAGAGTACTGAGGTAGTAATTTTTTCCGAAAAGCTGAACTGCTTGATCGTCTTCATTCACGTGACGGAAATCAGATTCATCAATCAGTGGATTGTGAGAAGTATTTTTAACAATGATCGCGCCCTGGATTTTCTCTTTCGGTAGATCCTTAGTGACTCCCCAAGTTGCCAGTGGAAAATAATCCAAGTGGAAAGTTGAATTGCCGTAGGCCAGACGACGAGGCACAAGTAGGCGATTCATGAACTTACGAGTGGTCTCATCTTTCGCTTTGCGTGCTAATTTTTCGGCCAGCATGGAATCTTCGATACGTATGATATAATGGCCCGGGTGTTTGGTTGAGCGGAACAGTATGTACTGAAAAGCAACGCTGAAAAGGGTGAAAAGTTTTTGCTGATTCAAGTGGATATGTTGAGACGGAGTCTCAACAAGGGATTTAACAGCTTCGTATAGGGTTGATTTATCTAAGTCTTTCTTACCAGTCATACCCAAAATTTCGTCGAAAAAAGAGATTTTGGCAATAAGCAAAAAGCGATTCAAGTGGGCGAAAACAATTGACGATAAGCTGGGCCTTCATTATGATGCAGGCTAAAATTTTTTTATATAGGACCCTCTAACTACATTTGGAGTACAGATGAGTATCGACAAGAACCTGTCTAAAACTAGAAACATTGGGATTTCTGCCCACATTGACTCTGGTAAGACAACACTATCAGAACGCATCCTTTTCTACTGTTCTAAGATCCACAAGATCGAAGACGTTAAAGGCGGCGGCGCCGGCGCAACCATGGACCACATGGAGCTTGAGCGTGAAAAAGGTATTACAATTACATCAGCAGCTACAACTGTTGAATGGATGGGTATTGATAAGAAAGGTATCAAGTATGCTGAAGGCGATGAGAAAAACATCAAGATCAACTTGATCGATACTCCGGGCCACGTGGACTTTACTGTAGAAGTAGAGCGTTCACTTCGCGTTCTTGACGGCGCGATCCTGGTTCTTTGTTCAGTAGCAGGCGTACAATCTCAGTCTATCACTGTAGACCGTCAGATGAAGCGTTACCGCGTTCCTCGTATGGCCTTCCTTAACAAGATGGACCGTATGGGTGCTAACCCTTACAACGGTGTGAAAGCTCTTAAAGAGAAGCTTGGTCACAACGCTGTTCTTATGCAAATTCCTATCGGCGCAGAAGAGAACTTCAAAGGTTCTGTAGACCTTATCACTATGAAGGCCTACTACTTCGACGGCGACAACGGTGAAATCGTTCGTGAAGAAGCAATCCCTTCTGAACTAGTTGAGCAAGCTCAAAAAGCTCGTGAAGAAATGCTAGATGTTGTTTCAGCTTTCGATGACAACATGATGGAAGCCATCCTTGATGGTAAAGACATCTCTGAAGAGCAAATCCACGCTGCTGTGAAAAAAGGTGTTCAGACACTTGCTTTCACTCCGGTATTCATGGGTTCAGCTTTCAAAAACAAAGGTGTTCAACTTCTTCTTAACGCTGTTGCTCGTTACTTACCATCTCCGGTAACTGCTGAGCACTCAAAAGCTATCGACTCTAAGACTGGTGAGAAGGTTGAACTTCTTCCTGAGTACGATAAAGGTCTAGTATGTATGGCGTTCAAGATCACTGACGAACAATTCGGTCAGTTGACTTATACTCGTATTTACCAAGGTACTCTTAACAAGGGTGACACTCTAATCAATACTCGTACGAAGAAACGCGTACGTGTTGGTCGTATCGTTCGTATGAACTCTAACGATCGTGAAAACATCGATTCTGCATCAGCTGGTGATATCATCGCGATGATCGGTGTTGACTGTGCTTCGGGTGATACTTTCGTAAATGAGGACGGAAACCTAGAGCATCTTTCTTGTGAAGGTATGCACGTACCTATTCCTGTTATCGAGCTTTCAATCAAAGCTAAAGATAAGGAAATGCAAGCTCGTATGTCTAAAGGTCTTGCTCGTTTCATTAAAGAAGATCCAACGTTCCACCTTTTCACAGATGAAGAATCTGGTGAAACACGTATCGCTGGTATGGGTGAGCTTCACCTTGAAATCTACGTTGAGCGTCTTAAGCGTGAGTATAAAGCTGAAGTTGAAATCGGTGCTCCACAGGTTAACTACCGTGAAACAATCCGTGGCGAAGCTAAGCTTGAGTACACACACAAGAAGCAAACGGGTGGTTCGGGTCAATTCGCAAAAGTTGCTGGTAAGATCAAGCCTCTTACTGACGACCGTAAAGAGCGTGAAGACCAAGTTTACCGCTTCAACAACGAAATTAAGGGTGGTGTAATTCCTAACGAATTCATCCCTTCTTGTGACCGTGGTTTCGGCGACGTTATGAACAAAGGTCCTCTTGCTGCATTCCCGGTTATCGGCGTAGATGCATTCCTACAAGACGGTCAGTACCATGACGTGGATTCATCTGATATGGCATTCCGTATCGCTGCTCGTATGGCGATGAGAGATGCAATTAAGAACGCTAACCCAATCATTCTTGAGCCAATCATGAAGGTTGAAGTTGAAACTCCACAAGACTACCAAGGTTTCGTAATCGGTGACTTATCTTCTCGCCGTGGTGTAATCCTTGGATCTGAAACTACTGATACAGGTGACGCTGTTATTAACGCTCACGTTCCTCTTTCAGAAATGTTCGGATACGCGACAGTTCTTCGTTCAGGTACAGCTGGTAAAGCTGGTTACTCGATGGAATTCGCGAAGTATGAGCAATGTCCTTCACACGTTCAGGATAAAGTTATCGCTGCTCGTAAAGACAAGCTTAACGAGCGTGCTGAATAAGCCATCGTTTAAAGATTTAAACAAATTAGGGCCGGCGAAAGCTGGCCCTTTTTATTTTCAGGCTCACTTCAGCGGCAGTACTTTCTCCAGCGGCGGTACTTTCTCCAGCGGCGGTACTTTCTCCAGCGGCGGTACTTTCTCCAGCGGCGGTACTTTCTCCAGCGGCGGTACTTTCTCCAGCGGCGGTACTTTCTCCAGCGGCGGTACTTTCTCCAGCGGCGGTACTTTCTCCAGCGGCAGTACTTTCTCCAGCGACAGTACTTTCTCCAGCGACGACGAGCCCAAGGAAGGGCGAGACGGTCTGCAGCGCAGCCCGAAGGGTCTCGAAGCGTGAAGCGGAGAGAACAAAGTGATTAGTGCCAACCTGATCCATCCAAAGCGCACCTTGCGGTGTGTAATCTCTCCGAAATTACGATTGATCCATTCGGTCAGAAATTTGCATAGAGACCTCCCATCGAGACATTTGGGAGGGACACTATGAAACTATTTATTTTTATGTTCACGCTGCTGGCGCTGATTTCCTGTGGGAAGAGCAATTCTTCGGGCAAATCGGATAAATCAGTGGCGGGAGTATCGGCATATACAACTCTAGAGGAAGAAGAGTTCCGTCTTGACTTCGTAAGAACGTCCCAGGAGCTTTTAAACGCCTATGATAATGATTTGAAGAGTATGTTCGGTCCAAGATTCGTGGGCTTCATTCGTAATCGCCTGACGCTTGATAACGTTCAGGTGACGGAGCAGATCCTGATGAATGAGCGCAACCAGGTGGTTCGCAGTTATCATCAAAATAATCAGATTTTTCTTTATGTGGGTCACCAGGAACAACAACTGGATTGGATGCGTGCCCGACGGGGGGCCAGACTTAACTACAACCGCTTAGTGCTGCATGAAATGTTGGTTCTGGGTGGGGTGGATGATCAGAATTTCCGTTACACAGATCAGATTATGAGGGGCCGGAGATAACTCCGGCCCAATTCATTATTGGCAAATAACTTTATTAATTCCCGTTCTAAGAGTTACCTCTTCAAAACGTGGATTAATAATGGTTCCAACATTTCTAACACTTTTAGAGATGTTAGAAACTTGACCAGAGATTTTTGTTACGATTGTGAAATCTTCGTTAGTTGTGATGTCCAATAAGAACTCTGTACTTCCGTCTTCTGCAACGAGCTTAATCACTGGTTGTTCACCTTCAATAATGAACACTAGTCCATGCTCAGAGATAAATTTCCAATGTAAACCAGAAGCTCTGAATTCGTAGCCGGAATTCTGATCACATTTAAGATCGTTAGTTTCTAGTGACTGCCTAATAGCACGAATCACTAAGTCTCCTTGCTTTTCAGGAAGGTGGTTTGCGAAAGCAAATTGGCAAACAAGAATAAGTGAAAGAGCGAATATCAGCTTCATTAATTTCCTCCGATTAGTTTAAGAGGGGGAAATACTACATCCTGAAATGACCGTAAAACCCTAAGGTTCAAAGGTGTTTCTGTCCTAAAAGGGAACGGGTGTTAAAAATAATTAACCCCAGCAATAGTTTCCTATTTACAATACGTTGCAAAACATATTAGTTATACTTATATTATATATAAGGTATAAAAATATGATTGAAACATCAATGTTGCAGGTGCTGATTGCCCTGTCTCAAAACGAAAATATCTCAAAGGCCGCTGAGGAACTGAATGTGACTCAAAGTGCGGTTTCCCAGGCCCTGAAGAACCTTGAAAGTAAAGTCGGCTTCTCGGTTGTTACTCGTCAGGGAAAATCAGTGAATCTCACTGAGAGTGGGATGAGACTTGCGAAGGTAGCAAAACAATACTTCAAACGTATTGAAGAAACAATCGAACAAATTCACCTGGATAATCACGATATCAAGGGAAGACTACACGTAGGTTCTCTTTATGGTCTTGGTAAGACCTGGCTTTCAAGTCGTATGCTGGGATTTCTCTCTCAATATCCGGAATTGGAAGTTCGTCTATCGATGGATTTTCCAGAGACAATTATTAAAAAATTCGAGCAGCATGAGATTGATTGTTTGATCATGCCAGAACATCTGGTTCCAGCGTTTGCTGAGAAACTTGATCTTCATACTGAACACACAACCCTCGTGTTCTCAGAAAAATTCAACATCACGAATAAGACTGAACTCAAAGACATTCTGAATATCCCGATTATTTTCTATGAGAACAATGACCCGAACTTCTATCGCTGGTGTCGTGAGAAGTTTGGTGTGATGCCAAGAAATGTGAAGCCTCGACTGGTGGTGAACTCATTCGGACAAATGCTTCAGGCCGTGAATGGCGGACTAGGTGTGGCGGTGGTTCCGACTCACGTTCTTCAGCGCTCAAACATGAAATCGAATCTTAAAACAGTGGGTAAAGAGTTCGAAATTTTCAGTAACAAAGTTTCATTCGCGTTCCACGCTGACGAAGCGCAAAGCTACAAGATTAAAGAGCTTTACAAGTATCTTCACGAAGCAGCAAAAGACTTATAATTGACTCCCGCGAGATCCACTTCCATAATAGGTGGAAGAGGATCTCTCGTGAATTTCGATAAGAAAAAATTAGAATCAGAACTCCCTTCTTTTTTTCCGGCACTATTGGACGAACTCTATTTGCATGGCCATGTTCCAACCTTAGTGGGTGGTGCGGTCAGGGACTTTTTTCTATTTGGTAGTCCAGGTAAAGATTGGGACGTTGAACTCAGTCACGAAACCATCGCTTTTAACAAGGACCAATGGAAGCAACTAGGGAAGGACCTTGGCCGATTTGGGAAAGTGACTTTCCTGCCTTATGAGATCATTCGACTTGAGGCAGAGGGCTTTCAGTTGGAGTTTTCTCCTCCCCGTAAAGAGCACTTCGAAGAAGATAAAAATCATCACAGTAATTTTACCGCTGAGTTCTTATTTAAGCTCCCATTCGAAGAAGCAGTTCTAAGACGTGATTTCACCATTAATGCTATGGGGTTTCGTTTTAAATCAAAGAAAGAGATTGAGCACCTCGATCCTCTAGAGGGCCTCCGCCATCTAAGAGAGAAAGTTCTTCATTTCGCGGGCCCGGATTTCGGGAAAGATCCTGTGCGCTTTCTACGCGCACATCGATTTGCTGAAAAATATCATTTTCAATTCTCACCCGAACTTAAAAATGTTTTGGACCATATGAAAGTAGAGGGCTTCACCCCGAACTACCTTTGGACTGAGATGCAGAAATCCCAGAACCCGATGGGTTTTCTCGTGAGAATGTTGAGAGAAAAAGAGCATCATCCCAATATGAGACTTCCCTTGGACGCCTCTGTTTTACCTAAGCTCCCTGACGTTAAAAAAGTTCTCTCAGATCCTAAACGTCATGAGGCCTGGATTATTGCCTTAGAATGGACAGAAATCCCATTTGAGAGCTGGAGAGAGTATTTTTCCGTGGGAAGCGATACCGCCAGACGTCTCGCGCGTTGGGCCCAAAGTTCTAAGACCTTCCAGAAAGTCCTTCCGGAAACTTTTCATGGAGAGTTTGAAGAAGTTCGCGATACCGCGAATTTTGAATTGCTCTTTGATTGGTACTTCACCACGAAACAACTTCTGCAAAAGAACCCTGATCTACCGCTAATGAAGATGATTGAAGACTATCTTCCGGATTGGATTCATCTCTATCGCTTTGAAGCGGTCAAAGACGTTAAACACATCGATCCACCTTTCCGAGCGAAGTATCAGGTATGGAACCTATGCCAGCGTCTGTAGTTCCTTTTAAGCGCGTTCAGGATCGTCCGGAAGTCCTCACTCAAGTGAGAGAGATTTTCTTTGAAAGCTCGACTCGTAAAGAGTTTAAAGACGAGAGTGAGCGAGAGGCCTTCTTTCAAAAGTACGTCGGATTTTATTTAGATCATTATCCAGAGCTAGCTTGGATCGGATTTTCGGGGGAGAAGGTTCTGGGTTATTTGGTTGCCGCACCTCGAAGTTCAGACCCAGAGCTAGATAAAATCCAGCCTCATTTGAAAGCGTTCGAAGCATTTTTTAAAGATTACCCGGCCCATCTTCATATCAATTGCCACCATGAGTCCCGCGGGATGGGCCTTGGAAGTCAGCTAGTTAGAGTTCTGGTTGCGGAGCTTAAAATCATGAGAATTCCAGGACTTCACATCATGACTGGCCCAGATTCGCAGAATCGAAGCTTTTATAAAAAGCTTGGTTTTGACTTTGAGTCAGAAGTACCGTTCCGTGGGACGCCGATTCTTTTCATGGGTCGCCGTTTGTAAGAGAATAAGTTTTGACAGAGTTAGTCAGGAAATCCTAACCTAACCTTTATAACATCAATTTTGGTAGGTTCTAGTGAAGTTAATTTTAGCACTTGTGGCCCTCTATTCAGGCCTCATCTTCGCCCAAGAAGTAACACCGACTGTTCGTTTACAGCAGTCTGTTTCATTTTCAGATGATCTTCAATTTCAAAATTTAGATCTTGCGATCGAGCGTCAGCTTGCTTCATTTGACCGAATTGGCCTTAAAGGTCAGATCAAATTCGGCTCAAAGCTTTACCCAAAAACAGTTCTAAGAGATTCATTGATTCTTCTTCGCGATCTCGCCAAGAAGGCCCTTCAGTGTCAAAGAACAAATCCAGCGACTGCTTGTTTGGATCAGTTCAATGCCGCCATGAACTCGCAATTTGCGATCTACGTTCCAGTGGTAAATAAGAAGACAAAGAACGGAACTGTTAAGGCCCGTACTCAAACGAAATTCACTTCTTACTATTCACCTGATCTTCACGGATCTCGTGTTCCAACTGAAAGATTTAAGCGCGCCATTTACCGTAAGCCAGATGCTCCTCATGATAACTACACTCGTGTAGCAATCGATTATAAAGGTGCTCTTGCCGGCCGTGGTTATGAGATCTTCTGGGTAGAAGAGTCTTTCTATGATTTATATCTTCTTCACGTTCAAGGCGGCGGACGTATTAACGTTTTCGATGCCAACGGAAACAAAGAAGTTAAATACCTAAGCTATGACGGAAAAAACTCTCAGCCATTCAAAATGGTTTACCACTACATGATGGCACAAGGTTACTTGAAGCCAGGGGACGCTGGTATTCCTGGACAACGTCGTTTCCTTGAAGAGCATCCAGAGAAAGAAGAAGAAGTTTTCGGATCGTGTCCTTCTTACGTTTATTTTAAAGAATCAGATCAGGAGCCAGTTGGACTTAATAATATTCCTCTGACTGAAAACCGCTCTTTGGCGATTGATAGCCGCATTTATAAAACAATGGGGATGATCAATTTCGTGAAGGTAGTGAAGGCCTCTCACGTGGATGAAAATGGTCAGGTGGTAAAAGTTCCATTCTCTCGTTTCTTCATCTCTCAAGATACTGGCGGTGCCATTCGTGGTAACGCTCGTTGTGATCTATACTTCGGTTACGGCCCACTCGCTGAACTTACTGCTTACAATCTGAATGACTTCGGTGAGCAGTACTTCCTGATCAAAAAATAATCTATCTTAAATCTTTGTTGCGAACAGCATCTTCTTCTTTACGGAGACGATACTGTTCGCGCAAGTTGTGGTGAAGGCGATTGAGTTCACCAATCTGCGCTTCATGATGACGAAGTAAATTCTGAAATTCTTCCAGGTCAGCACCTTCAAAGTCTTTTAGCTTTTTGAATTCTTCTACTTCAATTCGCATTTGTTCCTGCATGCGTTGCCTGCGGAAATTGAGATCACTTGCGAGCTTTTCTTCACTGGCAAAATGATGGGGATCTGCAGGTGCATATTCGGCCGGGAGACCTTGAGCGAAGTCACTCTCATAGGGAGGATTAACTGCTTTCCCGACAATCCGATCCATCAGACTTCTGGCGCCTTTTCCATTCTCATTACCTTCGTAGATGAGGTAACCCAAAACCAGGAAGAAGAGAATAAGAGGCAGGTCTTTTCTCACGCCGGATTTTCCGAATCAAAGAAAGTCACTTCTAAATCTGGTAGGTCTTTTTTCACACGATTCATGAGAGCGATGGTTCCAAATCTCTCAGTCGCGTGATGGCCTCCAGCATAGTAGTGAATGCCGGCTTCGATCGAATCATGCCAATTGTATTCAGAGATTTCTCCCGTGAGATAGGCATCTAATCCGTCCTCCAGAGACTTGATCCATTCATTGTTAGCACCTCCGGTGATGATACCGATGGTCTTAACTTGTTTGGTCTCATCCGGAGAGGCGAGGATCACCTGATGATTTAAAATGGTAGCGAGTTTAGTTTTAAGTTCTGAGGCCGAAAGAGGAGTAGTGAACTCGCCCTTAATTCCCAGCGGCTGACGTTTATGAAGAGCGAAAGGTGCCTGACTTACGAGTTTAAGTTCATTGGCAACTGCGGCCGCATTCCCCACTTCTGGATGAGCATCCAAAGGAAGATGATAACCAAAAAGGTTCAGATCATTTTTGACACAAAGTTTAACTCGCTCACCCCAGCCACCAGTGATGGTGCGGGCCCCTTGATGTTTCCAAAATATTCCATGATGCACCACAAGTCCGTCAGCACCCCAGGCAATGGCCTTCTGGATGGAGTCTTGAGTGGCAGACACCGCAAAAGCGAGACGTTTCAGAGTGGTTTTACCCTCTACCTGAAGACCATTGGGAGCATAGTCCTCAAAGAGTCCAGGAGTCAGGAGTTGATTAAAGTAGTTAACCAGGTTTAATTGCGTCTGTGCCATAAGCGATTCCTTTTCAATACATCCTGATTTTAATACAATTTTTCAGTCTTAAACAAAGGATTCGATCATGAAATTTAAACCAGGAATTGTTTATGGAAAGGCCCTGCAGGATCTTTACCAATACGCCAAAGAAAACAAATTCGCGCTCCCTGCTGTTAACGTTGTTGGTACGAACTCTGTAAATGCTGTGCTTGAGACTGCCAAAGCAGTTAACTCGCCAGTGATCATCCAATTCTCAAACGGTGGTGGCCAGTTCTACGCCGGTAAAAGTTTAAAACTTGATAACGACAGAGCGGCTGCTCTTGGTGCCATCTCTGGGGCTCATCATATTCACATGATGGCAGAAGCTTACGGCGTGCCTGTGATCGTTCACACCGACCATGCTGCGAAGAAACTTCTTCCATGGATCGACGGCATGCTTGATGCTGGTGAAGCTTATTACAAGACCCACAAAAAACCTCTTTTCTCATCTCACATGTTGGATCTTTCTGAAGAGTTACTTGAAGAGAACGTAGAAATTTCTGCTAAATATTTTAAGCGCATGAATGCCATTGAAACCGGTATTGAAATCGAGCTTGGTGTGACAGGTGGAGAGGAAGATGGCGTTGATAACTCTGGTATCGACAGCTCAAAACTTTACACTCAACCAGAAGATGTGGCGTATGCTTATTCTCATCTTCGTGAAATTGGCACAAACTTCTCTGTTGCCGCTTCATTCGGTAACGTTCACGGAGTTTATAAGCCAGGTAACGTAAAACTTTCTCCTATTATCCTTCATAACTCTCAAGAGTATGTTCAGAAGAAATACGGCACGGCCGTTAAACCGGTGAATTTCGTATTCCACGGTGGTTCAGGTTCACTTCAATCTGAAATTCGTGAAGCGATTGATTACGGTGTGATCAAGATGAACATCGATACAGATATGCAGTGGGCGATGTGGGAAGGCATTAAGAACTTCTATAAAGAGAAGGAAGCTTATCTTCAAGGACAACTAGGGAACCCAGAAGGACCTGAAGCTCCTAACAAGAAGTACTACGATCCACGTGTGTGGCTTCGTAAGGGTGAAGAGAACTTCGTTAAGCGCTTAAAAGTTGCTTTCGAAGATCTTAACAACGTAAATCGTAACGGTTAAGACACCTCAACCTGGCACCTTTTGGACATTGCTTTCGATTTGAAAGAATTCTAGAATGAAAAAATAAATAGGTGGGGATGTGGTAGTGCACATCCCCTAAACTGATTAGTTAAATCTCAATACTACAATTAATTGCAGTATGAGAAATATCAAAATCAGGACCCTGATTATTTCCTCCATGAAACTCCTTTTGCAAGGCGCCCTTAATTGGGCGTCATGGAGTAACCCCGTCCTTCTACATTTCTCCAAAATCTTTCGCTCTAAAATTCTATTCAACCTCAGTACAAACTTTAGATTTGAAACGAGGCTTCAAGTTTTTTGCTTTCTATTTCCAAATTTGATTAAATATCACTCTTATTTGATCAAGCTGAGGAAACCATGAATCAAGATTTGTTCGATTGGATTTTGTTACTCGCTCGCTGGCTTCATATCACTGTTGCGGTCACCTGGATTGGAACTTCTATTTTCTTCATGTGGCTTGATCGAAGTTTTGAGAGAAATCCTGATTCAAAAAATCCCGGACATGTTGGCGAAGTCTGGATGGTTCATGGTGGTGGTTTCTATCACGTTGAAAAACTCCTGATGGGTCCAACTAAAGTTCCTGAACGCCTTCACTGGTTTAAGTGGGAATCTTACTGGACATGGATGAGTGGGATGTTTTTGATCGCGCTTATTTTCTATACCGGAGATGGAACTTTCCTGTTAGATGAAATGGTTTCAAAGATCACTTACTGGCAAGGAGTGGGGATCAGCTTATTCACGATTTTTGGTTCGTGGTTCTTTTACGATAGCGTTTGGGAAAATCAATTCATTCGCTCAAAACCCATCGTAGGTCATATCTTAACCATGGTTTGGTTAGTGGGAATGTCTTATTTCCTTTGCCACACTCTAAGTGGTCGAGCGGCCTACATTCACATTGGTGGGATGATGGGAACCTGGATGACCGCCAACGTCTTCATGCGCATTATCCCTCGACAGGTGTTGATGGTTGAGGCCTCAAAGAAAGGTGAGCCTGTGAATCAGGACTGGGGGAAAAACGCCAAAAACCGTTCGACTCATAATACTTATCTGACTTTACCTGTGATTTTTGTCATGCTCTCAAATCACTTTCCGAATACCTATGGACATGAATACAACTGGCTAATCCTTCTTATCATCAGTGCGGGCGGCGCCTGTATTCGTGAATACTTTGTGGTGAGACTTCAGAAACCAAAACGTTCCATGACGGCCGCAGTGGTGGGGATTGCACTCATCGCGGGTGTGATTGTGTTCTCTCAACCGGAAAGAACTCCCATGACGGTGGTTGATACTCATGTGAATGAGCCTGAAGAATCTATGGCGGTGCCGGTAGAAGTTAAAGTGGAGGAAGTTAAACCTTCAGTCGCTTCAAGTTTAAAGACCTTCGATGTGAAAGGTGTGGTGACGTTTGATGGAACTCCTCCGCATGGGAAGAAGTTAAATCTTCCGGCCGGTTGTCAGCAACCAGGCGAGGGTGTGGCCTACTCCAATGAAGTGATCGTGAATAATGGTAAAGTGGAAAATGTTCTTGTCCGTGTGATTAAGGGACAGGAAGGAAAAGATCCAGGACCAGTTCCGACTTCAGCAGTTGAACTTGATCAAAGAGGATGCATCTATCATCCCCGCGTGGCGGCCGCTCGTGTGGGTCAGAAAGTGACTTTCATCAATTCAGACCCGATCTTTCATAACGTTCGTTCCGTCACTAAAGAGAATCAGAAATTTAATATGGCCATGCCGAAAAAGAATCAGCGTGAGACCAAAGTCTTCAACAAGCCAGAAATATTCTTACAGGCAAAATGCTCGGTTCACCCTTGGATGGGAGCTTATGTGGCGATCATGGATCACTCGTTCTATGACGTGACTGACGCCAAAGGTGAATTTACGCTGCCTAAACTTCCCGTAGGACACTATACTATTGAGGCCTGGCATGAAGTGTTCGGGACAACAACTCAGGAAATTGATGTGACTGACAAGGGCGTACCTGCGTTGGCACTAAGGTTTAAATAAGAGGAATTATGATTAGCACTCACATTTTAGATACGACAAAAGGTGTAGCGGCAAAAGGCGTGGCCGTGACTTTGGAAAAGCAAGAAGGTGCTTCTTGGACGAAAATTGGTTCGGATAAAACCAATGCGGACGGAAGAATTGTTTTTGATTGTCCGAAAGTTGCAGGAGTCTATCGCCTGACATTCATGGTGGAAGATTATTTTAAAGGTGAAGAACACTTCTTCATGAATACTCCCATCATCTTCAATATCAAGAATACTGAAAGAAAATATCACGTACCGATGCTTCTAAACCCGTACGGCTATTCGACTTACCGAGGAACATGACTTGAAATCAGAAATTCCATATTACGATGATTATATTTCTCCTGAGATTAAGGCCCATCTTCTAAGGGCCGCAAAACCAGTGCCGGGAACGGACGGTTTAGTGCAAGTAGGAGAGTCGGGTGGACTGGAATCCACTGAGTCTCTGCGCTTCTTATGCGAACTCTATGAATCAGTTAAGGACGAGTTGAATCTTGTGCTTAAACGCCGTAACCGCGATCGTAAATTTATTGATGAACGCGTGAAGGCCATGGGAACTTTCAATCGAGACTTTAAGCGCGATTATCTATCAAATGATTATAAAACGGTTCTGGGACTCGAAGACGGCGAAGGTCGTATTGTCTTTGGACCTAAGACTCCTAACTATGCTCGTCCCGGTGGAAAACCCATCGCGAACATCCCTGAATTCTTACGTGGCCCACATGTAACACTTTTTGGACCACCTGATTCCGCGAAGCTTTCAATCAATGCCATGAACGCCTATCACCGAAAGCTTAAAGATGAGCCGGAGATCGTACGTGACCTTCTTGCCACTCACGAATCTCTCCCTAAGTGGGGAGCGGATGATGAGGATTCTAAAACTCCTCTACGTGAAGATTTAATTTCTGCGGGGGTGAATCTTACAAAGTGTTTAGATGGAAATCTTTCTCTTGAAGAAAATGGTAAAAAGTATGAACTCGAGAAAGAAAAACTTTCTTTACCAATTAAACGTTTTCCAGGGCTAGCACTTCCGTGCTTCTTCCTATTTTACAAAGATCAACCGATCCCATTACATCTTTATGATTTTGCTCTTCACTTCTTCCGTAATTGGCATAATGAAAAGGCCCTGGCCTTCTATGTGCCAAAACTTGAGAACGAAGAAGAAGCGAGATACATCCGAATTATGCTGGAAGCGGCGGAAAAGCTTTTGAAGAAGACTTATCCAACTTATGCAGTAGGAAGCATTCGTCTCATGATTGTGCTAGAGAACCCACGTGCGGTTTTCCGTGCTCATGAAATTATGGATGAGTTGTATCCATACTTTGTGGGTGCTTCTCTTGGCTGGCACGATTATCTCGCAAGTACCGCACGTCTCTTCAAAGAAGATTCAAATTACCGCATCCCTGTTAAGGCCGATCCGGACATTGTGATTAAATACATTAAGGCCTCACACGATCTACTTGCCGAAGCAGTAGGCTCTCGTGGCGGAATCAAAGTTGGTGGAATGTATGGCATTCTACCAACTTCAAATGATCTTCGTTCACCTTCTTATCAAGTGACGATCAAAGGTTATATCCGTGACGTAATCACCCAGATGAAGCGTGATCTCTCAGGCTTTTGGGTCGCTCACCCGGACTTCGTGCGCCTGGGGCTTGCCTTTGTGGAGGCCTGGAAGATCCATAAGAATGGTAATTCATCAAAACTTGAAACTCTGGTGAAGTCACTTCTGGATGAAAAGTATCACAAAGAGATCATCGACTTTATTCACGGGCCGGATATTAAGGGTCTGGATAAAAATGATCCCATGTATGCTCGTTCACTGATTGTGGCCGATCTTAAAGAATCGACTTTCATTGCCAATAATCACCCGGATGAAATCCGCTATAACGTTTTCCAGTCCCTTCAGTACATCACTGACTGGTTATCTGGAAATGGTTGCGTGGCCCTACCGGCCCTCGTTGCTAATACTCCGGTAAGAGTCATGGATGATTTGGCGACTGCAGAGCGCTCGCGCTGGGAAGTGTGGCATGAGATTCGTCATGGGCGCTTTAAACTTGAAGAGTTTTTGAAGATTGCTCATGAAGAGTTAAATTTTATTCGCAAGGATAAATCTAACGATAAAAAGATCGTGCAAGTGAAGTGGGATGAGCGAACCGAGAAGTGGTATCCGGTGGCGATGAATCTCATGATTAAACTCATGACGGACCCTGAACCGGTGGAATTTGCCACTCAATTGTTCCTGCCTTTCACCATTCCGGCAGTACGAAGTGCGCAGGACCCATGGAAGTTTGTGACTGAAATGGATCCGGAGAAGTTTAAGATCAGTTCTTATATCAAACGCTTTAATTACTTCTTTGAGATTTGTGGATCAATGAAGTTCGCCTCGGGAAAGGCCGCTCTTGCAACAGCGGACGCTAAGATGTGTGAAGCTCTGGTGAAGTCATTTACTAAGAATGATATTTTAGAGGCCGCTTCCTTTCACGGTGACATTGGAGAAAACAAGAAGACCCTGGATAAGATGGCAAGCTCTGAACAATCAAAGGTCCTGACAGAAGATGAATCTATACGTCAGGAACTGCGTGAATTGGGGGCTCAGTATCTGGCAAAATTTGGAATGAAGTTTCTCGTGAGTGCCCAAGGCAAGTCCGGTAAGGAACTCCTCGCTCTTCTCAAAGAGCGCATCAATAATCCTGAAGAGAAGGAAATTGAGAATGCTCGCTATGCTCTTTGGGAAATCACTGAGAAGCGTATGAAGGGGCATCCTCTGAATGATCTTTATTCTCGATTAGAGAATGCTTATAAAAAGCACGGAATCAAAGATGCTCAAGTGACCATCATGACAGGTCAAGGGCATCAGAATATTGTGTTTGGAAGTGCCAAGACCTCTACCTGGTTTGAGATGGCCTCTTTAAGTAAAACCGTAGGAAGTGTTTTCGCCATTGAATACTTTAAGCAGAAAGGCATTGCCCTAAATTCCTCTGTGAAAGATTTTCTTCCAGATTTGAATCTCGATCCAACGGTGACAATTGCTCATCTCATGAGTCACTGTGCTTTAAATCTTCATTACGTGAATGGAGTTCCGGCCAATCGGAAGATGCCGAAGATTTCGGAATTCTTAAAAGGAAACGCTGAATACGGTTATGAACCAGTTCGCGTCGTGAATACTCCCGGTGAGAAATTTCAATACTCAGGTGGAGGTTTCTTAGTTCTTGAGCATCTGATTGAGACGCTGGAGAAAAAATCGATCTTTGATCTGACTCGTCCATTCTTAGATAAATTAGGAATGAAAGACTTTTCTTTCCAACAAGAAACACTTCCGAATGTCGATTACGCTCACGGATATAAAGATAACGGAGAAGAAATCGAAGGGACTCGCAAGATTTTCCCGGCCTTTGCTGCTGGTTCGATGGGAACAGCGGCCGCTATGGCAAAATTTCTGGAACATATGGAAGAGGCCTACTGGAACCTAAACGGCTCGGGCCCTATTTCTCATGATACTGCTCGACTTATGCTTCATGGTACTGACAAGGGATGCATGAAGTTCATGGGTGTTAAGATGGGTTTGGGTGTGTTTATTGGTGAGGCGGGCCCAAACAAGTTCATGATTCACCAGGGGGCCAATGATGGCTTCCGTTGTATATTTTTACACTGCTACTTTGGTCCAGATCGTGGCAAAGGTGTGGTGGCACTGGCCAATGCTGATCTTAAGGGTGTGCTCTTCAATGCTGAAGCCACTCAGGACATTTTGAAAGTACTCGAGTTTCAGGGAATTGATTTCTCGAAGTTTAAATCGACTTTCACTGCAGATAAAATCCCTCAAGAGCAGATTGTGAACATGGGTTATAAAAACCTTGTGTTCGATGCTTTTGAAAAGACTCGTCCAGAGCCAATTATCGAAAGAGGTCCGATGGATCCACTTGCTCCTTTCAACTTGGGAGTTGGTTCAACGGTGGTGGATGTCTCGAATGAACTTTTTGCTCGCGCGGACAATCTCTTCAGTGATCATCTTCCTAAGTTTGATCCGGAACTTTTCGGCAAACAAGGTAAGGTGATGGATAGTTGGGAAACTGTTCGTCACAATCAAGCGGGTGTCGATACCTTAACATTTGAGTTAAAGAAACCGGCCAAAATTAACTACGTTCTTCTATCTACGAAGTATCATTTCGGTAATCATGCTCCGGCGGTGAAGATCGAAGGATTAGTTGATGGAGAATGGACTGAGCTCGTGCCTAAGATGGAAATGGAAGGTCACTCAGAAGTGAGAATTAAACTTCCAAAAGAAACTGGTGTCGTGACTCAAATCCGCGCTTCTCAATATCCGGACGGAGGTTTTACACGTCTGGGTCTTTATACGGATCTTCCTGAAAAAGAGAAGGCGACTTTTGACGGTCAGATGCGCTCGTATGAAGAGAAGATTCCCCAGACCAAAAAGCCACTTAATATTAAGTACGAAGTGACGGACGCGGAGATTAAAAAGAACTGGCTTTCGCTTCATGAAGGGGATGAGTTCAATAATGCCAGTGTTGCCTTAGGAGCGAAAATGCTTAAGGCCACGAACGAGCACTATAGTCCTGCCTCTCAGGTGATTTCTCCATTTGGGCCGATCAATATGTTTGATGGCCTTGAATCAGCGAGAAGTCGTAAGCTCGGTGGTTGCGAAGAAGTCACCATTCAGCTCGCTAAACCCGCTAAAATTCATCGCGTGGAAACGGACTATACCTACTATGTAAATAATAACCCTTATGAGTTCTCTCTTCTTGGTCTGACAGAGGGAAAATGGGTCACGATCATCCCTAAACAAAATGTTAAGGCGTTTGCTGGTCATATCCAAGGTTTTGAGATAAATCGCCCGGAAATCTTTTCACAAATTAAGATCCAGGCATGGCCTTGTGGGGGGATGAACCGTATTAAGGTATTCTCAAAATGAAGCAATTAATTCTTGTCCTAAGTTTTTTATTTCTACTCCCGGCCTTTGCTCAGGAGCAACTGACTTATTTAACACTTGAGAGTGTTGATTTAAATCTCGTTCCGGCCCCTCCTTTGGAAGGTTCTCCGGAAGATCTTGCTGATTTAAATGAAGTTCTTCGTTGGCAGCAAGTTCGTACTCCGGCCGATTGTGCTAAGGCGCAATTTGAGGCCGAAGGTTTTGCGACTTCTTTTTTTGGTGCTCCCTATGGGCCACTTACAACTGAAGAAGCGGAAAAGTTAGTCGCTCTTCAGGAAATTCTCTTCAAAGAAGTGATGGTCTTCTCGCGCATTAAGAAAAATGAATGGGCAAGAATTCGTCCTTACAACCGTAATGTAGGCATTGTTCCTTGTGTGAAGATGCCACGCTCACTTTCTTATCCAAGTGGTCACACCACAATTGCTTACGTTGCCTCTCGTACATTTGCGATTCTTTATCCTGAGAGAGCTGAAGCGCTTATTAAAAAAGGCGAGGAGGTATCTCTTGGTCGCGTGATTGGTGGAGCTCACCATCCGCTTGATACGGTAGCAGGGAAAATCATGGGGAAACTTATTTTTGAGGCCCTCATGAAGTCACCAAAGTTCATGAATGATGTTGAGGCCCTGAGACCATGAATATCGTTTTAATCGGTGCTCCTGGTTCCGGTAAGACCTGGCTTGCTTCTCAGCTTTCGAGCAAACTTAAACTTCATCATATTGAGGCCGACCAGATCTTCTGGAACGGCGGCGATCTTCGTTTTGAAGTTCAAAAGCTGACAGAGGTTGATAATTGGGTCTTTGAAGGTCACATCTCGAAAGTCTCAGATGTTGTTTTGCCTAAGGCGGACAAAGTGATTGTGGTTGAGCACCCGGAGTTTTTTAGTCTCCTTCGTTCCATTAAGCGTGACTGGAGAAACTTTAAGAAGGTCTACTTCAATATTCAAAACTACGAAAAGATGCGCAATCGCCGCGACGAGATCGTCTCAACTCTGGATGACGTGATCTACTGGCAGAGTGGAACGCCCATTCAGTCCTTGCTTAAAAAACTTTCCTGATTTTTTCTAAGGCCACTTTGCAGCCCTCACCGAAAGCATGGAAGCGTCCATTTTCTAAACGCAAAAGCCATTTATCTAATGTCAGAGTCCTGGAAAAATAGAAGAACATAAATCCAATCGCGAGTGGTCGCATGAGATACCAGATGATCTCGGCGATTTGATGTTGCGAGAAGTAGAGAAAAACCGCTGTTCCTACAAGCGAGATGAGAAAGATTGGTTTAAGGAGATCTTTCAGGGCAAGGATCAGAGGATCGCCTGACTCAGGACCTTTTGGTTTTGCATAGTTCACAAAACTGTCTTGGTAATCAGACTTTCCTTGGGTTCTCCAGGCAAGGATGGCGAGAATAATCCCCGCAAATACTTTAACTACAATCACACCAATGAAGAGCCATAAAAGATTCTCGGCCTTGATGCCGTGATATTGAAAGGTCTTCTGATACAAGAACTCGGCGGCGTTGATGATTTCATTTCCAAAGAATAAATAGTAGGTCACTAGTGGTTGGACGAAGGCCCAGAATGACAGAAGGATCATTCCGAGTGAAAGACCAATTGGATTAATGCCAACCACCGTTCCGAGATAAAACAATAGCCCTTGCATTGAGAGACTCAGCATCGGTCCAAGTTTTTTGCCCGCCGGAGAGAGAGATTTTAACACTGCTGCAATGTTTGAGACTCCATAGGTAAGACTTCTGTCCTCGGAAAGGATCGCCACTCGACAAAGCAAATAGCCTTGATTGAGTGAGAGCAAGTGTCCCGCAAATGGTATGTATAAAGAATGTAGGAAAGAACCAAGACCGACTTCGATTACCGACAGCAGAGCTCCATAGTTTCCCAAAATTTCAATTTTTCTTTTCTGATCAATCATCTTAAAGTTCCGGCGCCGAACGAATCAGTGCAATAGTTTCTATGTTTTCTCCAAAGCTGCATCTCGAACTTGAAGTAATTCCGCCACAATACTAATCGCAATCTCATAAGGCTGATTAGTTCCAATTGGAAGCCCCATTGGAACACGAAGCTTCTTCAAAAATTCATCCGAAACACCAAGGTCTTTCAGTTCCTTCTTGATCTTAATCCCTTTCACATCACTTCCAATCACTCCAATATAAGGGCAATCAGGTGCGTGTTTGGCGATTTCATGGAGGATAGGTACATCATGAGCGTGTCCCATGGTCATACTCATAAAATAGCAATGAGGACTAAACTCTTTCACCATTTCTTTTGGAGTCGGGTGATGAATGCCTTTTACACCTTCGAGTTTGGCCACCCATTCTTCACGAGAGTCGACACAAGTGACGGAACAATTAAGTTTAGAAAGAATGCGAGTAAGCGCTTGCGCCACATGGCCCGCACCGAAGATCACGATGGGCCAGTTCGATTGATGATGGTGTTCAAACAGCATCACAACTTCTCCGCCGCAACTCATGCCGATGTCTTTTTGAAGATTCCATACCACAGACTCTGGAGGTGATTGTTCACCCTTAAGAATTTCCTGAGATTTCTTGATGGAGGCCATCTCAACCTTACCACCACCAACGGTGCCATAGAATAATCCGTCTTTAGTCACTAGCATTTTCGCCCCAATATCTTGAGGGGCAGAGCCGCGTACTCCAGTCATAGTGACCATCACAAATGATGTGCCTTCACTGGTTAATTTCTGGCAAGCTTCCCAAATGGTCATCGTTCCCACTCCTTAAATCTCTCAGGCATGATCTCACGAAGGACATTTTCCGACGTGGCCGGAATTCTGATCTTCGGATAGTCCACTTGATAGTGTGGTAGATGCGAGAGAGCATTCGTCACTGCGGTCCAGGCACTAAGGGCCAAAAGAAGTGGTGGTTCACCCACTGCTTTGGTACCGCGAACGTTTGCGTAGTTTTCATCATTCTCTAAGAGTTCTACGTTAAACACGCGTGGAGTATCTTGAACGTTAGGAATTTTGTAAGTGCTTGGAGCGTGTGATAGTAACAGACCCTGATCATTGTAGAACAAGTTTTCTGTTGTGACCCAACCCAGACCTTGAATGAAAGCGCCCGTTACCTGGCCCACATCAAGATCATGATTCACCGGACGACCAAGATCCATCAGAATGTCGGTTCGCAGGACTTTAACTTCACCGGTATCACGATTAAGACTTACTTCTGAGCAAGCGGCCCCTTGAGTGAAATACAAGAAGGCGTCACCTTGGCCGGTCATCTTATTAAATTCGATGCCCGGGATTTTATAGAAAGCATAATCACTGAGAGAGACTCGGTTTAAGTAGGCCTCTAAGATGAGATACTTAAATTCAATTTTTTTATCCAGGTGTTTTGGATGGAAGACCCAACCGTCTTTAAATTCCATCTCAAAGTATTTAGCGACCCCTGATTCCCATTCTGCACCGGCATTTGGATCATTCTCATCCAGGTTTGGAGTATCAAGCATTACTTCTGGTTGAGTTCCAAGACCGGCGGTCTTTGAGGCCCACTTGTCTTTCGGGATGTCTAAAAGCTTCAGAGCAAGTTCACTTAGGCGCTTCTTGATCTTACGAGCGGCGAGAAGTGCTGCCGCACCGTTAATATCAGTTCCCGAAGAAGCAGCAGTGGGTGAGGTATTGGCGTTCTTATCAGTTCTCGTTGGCATCACACGGGCAGAATTTCTTGGAAGTCCAAACTCCGTTGTGACCATCTCAGCAATTCGGGCATTCACACCCTGGCCCATTTCAGTCGCACCCGTGGCGATTTGAAGGGTTCCATCATTATGAATGATGACGAGAGCATTACCTTGGTTTAAAAATCTTGTGGTAAATGAAATCCCAAACTTCACAGTAGTAAGAGACATTCCGCGGACAAAATCTTTGTTCTCTTTATTAAACTTTGTGATCTCTTTACGGCGATTTCTGTAGTCAGATCTTTTTTCTAGCTCGTTAACGAGGCGATCAAGCACGTTGTTCTCGACCAATTGCCCATAGTGAGTGGTATTTCGACCATCAACATCTGAGTACAAGTTGATCTTACGAACATCAATGGGATCTTTTTTAAGATAGTGCGCAATCGCTTCAATAATTTTCTCGGCAGTTGCCACTCCCTTGGGCCCACCGAAACCGCGAAAAGCAGTATGTGAGTGATGATTGGTCTTGCAAACCTGTCCCACCACCCGCATGTGAGGAATAAAATAAGAGTTGTCCGAGTGAAGCATCGCTCGCTCCATGATGGAAGTCGAGAGATCCGCATAAGCGCCGGCATCAGAGAAGAGCTTAACATCCATGGCAAGGATTCTGCCTTGGTCATCAAAGCCCACTTTGTATTCATTCTCAAACGGGTTTCGTTTCCCCGTCATGATCATATCGTCATCTTTAGTAAGGCAAATGCGCACAGGTCGTTTTAGTTTCACGGCACAAAGAGCGGCCATGGCAGCAAAAGGCGCGGCCTGGGATTCCTTGCCTCCAAAGCCTCCACCCATACGTTTCACCTGGCAGACCACATCGTTATCGGGAAGTCCCAGAGCATGGGCCACTACGTGCTGAGTTTCAGTCGGATGTTGAGAAGAGGAATGAATTTCAATTTGACCATCTTCTAATGGATAAGCAATCGATACCTGACTCTCGAGATAAAAGTGATCATGACCTTGAATCACGATATCGCCTTCTAGCGTATGAGGGGCCTTCTTCATCTCTTCATCAACATTACCTCGCTCAATCGTGCGGGCAGGGATGATAAAAGACTCCAACTTGCGGGCCTCACCAATACTCATCACAGCGGCGAGATCGGTATATTCAATAATGGTTTTATGTTTTGCTCTTTGCGCGGCCTCGAGTGACGTCGCAACAATTAAAGCAATACCTTCACCAGCGTACTGAACCTTATCAGTGGCAAGAATCGGTTGGTCCTTAAAGATTGTGCCCCAAAGATTATGAGCGAAATCGTGGCCCGTGAAAACTGCCACAACTCCAGGCTGTTTTAAGACTTCTGTGAAGTCCACGCGCTTAATAAGAGCGTGAGCGCGAGTTGAAAAGAAGACATCGACGAAAAGTTCATTTTTCATGATCGGACGATCATCTACGAATTCACTTTCTCCGCATACATGGGTATGAGCATAGTCGTGTGGTAAACTCATACGCCCACCTCCGAGAAGAAGCGGCGGAAGAGATTTTCTACCAGCACATGTCGGTAACTGCTTGAGGCCCTTACATCACTTAATGGTTTAAATTCCGCGTGAAGCTCTTTCACCGCAAGATTGATGTCAAAGTTATTCTTCAAGAACTCTTCGGTTTTCACAAAGCGCAGGGGAGTGGCGGCAACACCTCCGGCAGCGATAATGATGTCTTTGATTTCTTTTTTAGAATCATCTTTCCATTCAAGATTGACCGCGAGGTTTACTGCCGAGATATCCAGGTCTTTGCGGTTAGAGTTTTTATAGAAACGAACAGTGTTAGATTTTGATGGGATTTTAAACTTAATGCCGGTCACGATGTCACCTTGCTTAAGATCAGTTTTACGATAAGCGAGGAAGAACTTCGAAAGAGGAACTTCACGTTTTCCCTGTGGCCCCATAATACAAACTTCAGCGTTGAGGGCAAGAAGAGCTGGAGGCGTATCACCAATCGGAGAAGCGTTGGCGATGTTACCTACAATCGTACCCACATTTTTAATTTGAGGAGAAGCAAAGATATCCAGGTAGTTTGCAAACTCCGGCATCTTATCTTTAATAAAGTGCCTGAACTCAGAATGGGTCACTCGGGCACCCAGATGAACTTCTCCGTTCTTTTCTGTGACATTATAGAGATCACGAATAAGATGAAGGCTCAGGACCTTGGTGATTTTAATCTTACGCTTATTATGAACCACACCCAGATCAGTGGTTCCGCCTATAATTCGAATTTCCGGATCAGTCATGAGATAGTTGATCGCTTCTTCCAGGGTCTTAGGAGCGAAGAAAGAAAAGTCTTCTCCCTCCAATTTTACTCCTTCATTGAAGGTCTTGAGCAGATCTACTTCTTGTTTTTCTGAATAGTATCTTTTCTTGATGCTTTCACATTTCTTGAGATCAATATCAACCGCCGCATTGATGATTCCCTGATAACCCGTACAGCGACAAAGGTTTCCGGTCAGGCAGTTTTTTGCCTCTTGAGCGTTAATGGTTTTTTCTTTCTTCTCAAGTTTTTCTTCCACCAGACCTGTGAGGGCCATCACAAATCCCGGAGTACAGAATCCACATTGTGAACCGTGACACTGAACCACGGCCCGTTGTGTTTCATGAAGGATGCCTTCTTTTTTGAGTGCATCCACTGTCACAACACTTGAGCCATCTAACTGGCCCACCAGTGTGATACAAGAATTAATCGGTAGATAGTTTTGAGTGTCAGTTCCAGGGACATGCGGGAAGTAGCGAAGAACCGAACAGGCACCACAGTCACCTTCGGCACATACGATTTTTGTCCCAGTGAGACTTTCTTCATAGCGAAGAAAATCAGCGAGCATCATGGATGATTTTTCAGCACCCACTTCATGACGATTACCATTGAGGTAGAAAACAATCTTGTTTCTCATTTTGACCCTTACGCGTAACGATAATTATCTAAAGACTTAATTGCCATTATTCTCCCTCATGAATAAGATGTTGTGAATATCATGAGTAGCCTAATTCTTTTATTTGTTAGTCTTCTGATTGGCGTGGGTCTTCAGAAAGTTAAAACTATCCCTTCAAACGCGCATACCACACTCGGAACCTTAATTTTATACGTCCCGATGCCGGCGATTTGCTTATTAAACCTTCCTCATATGGAGTGGAGGGCGGATCTTATTGGGCTGGTCCTCGTGGCCTGGATCATGTTTGGAGTTGCCTATTTTCTTTTCCAATATCTGGGTAAGAAATTAGAATGGGACAAGACCCTTATTGGCTGTTTGATCCTTACCGCAGGTTTTGCCAACACCTCGTTTGTGGGCTTTCCGGTGATTGAGGCCCTCTATGGGATGGATGCCGTTAAGCACGCTTTGGTGGTTGATCAAATGGGAAGTTTTTTGATCGTTTCAAGTCTCGGAGTGTGGCTTGCGATCACTTCTTCCTCGGGCAAAATGCGAAAACGTGTGCTGTTTAAAAAGATTCTGGTCTTTCCTCCGTTTTTGTCTTTCGTGGTGGGAATTCTCCTCGGAAATTTGGGTTGGAGTGCAGAAGGGGACATTAAAATTGTTCTCGAAAAACTCGCCGGAACCTTAACTCCGCTCGCCCTCATTTCAGTTGGTCTTCAACTCAAATGGGGCCATATCAAGAATGAGTTTCGTTATCTCGTCATGGGGCTTAGTTACAAATTGCTGCTCGCACCCCTCATGATTTTTTCTCTCTACTATTTCATTGGTTTGAAGCATGAGATTCTCCGTGTTGCTGTGATGGAAAGTGCCATGGCACCCATGATCACTGCCAGCATTCTCGCTGCCTCTCATAATCTGCGTCCAACGCTTGCAGGAATGATGGTGGGAGTAGGTGTGCCACTTTCATTTGTTACACTCGGCATTTGGTATTTGGTGTTAAATTTTTTTAACTGACTTTGAAGCAGTATCCAAAAAATTCTTACATCTTCTTAACTTTGCTGGCATCTCCACAGTTCTGTGTCAACATTGTTACAGATTTAAAGTTAATCAAGGAGGATTAATGAAAAAACTATCAGTAGGATTGCTCCTCGCAACCCTTATCGCATCTCAACCTGTTCTTGCCTGCACAAAAAATGGTTCTGAAGGCTTCGTTCCTGAAAATAACCTTTTTATCCCTGTAGACGCTAAAAGCATCAACACAATTTCTGAAGCTCAATTTAACGAAGTTATTGATACAGTTTCTGACGTGTATGCCCCAATCGTTTCTTCTTACGGCGGTAAACTAGAAGTCGTTCGTAAATGGACTGACGGTACAGTTAATGCTTACGCTGAACAAGAAGGAAATGTTTGGAAAGTTTCTATGTTCGGTGGTCTTGCTCGTCACAAGACAATCACACCAGATGGTTTCGCACTTGTTGTATGTCACGAAATCGGTCACCACATCGCAGGAGCTCCTCGTTACGCAGGTGACGATTGGGCATCTAACGAAGGTCAAGCTGACTACTTCGCAACTACAAAATGTCTTCGCCGTGTTTGGATGAACGAAGATAACGCTCGCATCGTTCGCAGCATGGAAGTTCCTCAGTTCCTAACTGATTCTTGTAACAAAAATTGGAAGTCAGCTGCTGATCGCGCTCTTTGTATCCGTGGCGGTATGGCCGGTGATTCTGTAGCAAAACTATTTGCTGCTCTAGCTTGGTCAATGAAAGCTCCAAAGTTTGATACTCCGGATCCAAAACAAGTTACTTCAACATCTGATAGCCACCCTGCTACACAGTGTAGACTTGATACATATTTCCAAGGTGCACTTTGCGAAAAATCTTACAACGAAGATTTCACAGCTGATTCTGAAGTAGCTGGCGCATGTCACGGTTCTACAGGCCACACAGTTGGTCTACGTCCTCGCTGTTGGTTTAAACCTTCAGTTCAGTAATTAGTTTCTCCTCCAAAGGCCAGGTCGAAAGACCTGGCTTTTTTTTTGCCCTTTGTGTACACGTCGCTGTACACATTCTTGACTAAAATTGTCCCTAAAAAAAACATGTCATCCAACAAATTCTTACTTTAGTCTTTCACTGTAGTAACTCAATATCTGAGTATGTCAGAATTAGGTTAAGACCTAGTGATTTTCTAAGGAGAGATTTAAATGAAAAGTTTCAAGCAAGGACTGCTAGCTATTGCCCTTACAGTGGCTTACCCAGTTATGGCATGTACACCAGATGGTACTGAAGGTTTCGTACCAGAAAACAACATGAAAATTTATGCCAACCAAAAAGGCCGCATGGGTGGTCTTTCTGAGCAGCAGTTCAATGACGTTATTACAAAAGTTGAAACTCTATACGCTCCAATCGTATCGAACTACGGCGGTAACCTTCTAGTTGAAAGAAACTGGAATGATCCAACTGTAAACGCTTACGCTCAGCAAATGGGTAAAACTTGGAAAGTATCTATGTTCGGTGGTCTTGCTCGTCACGAGACAATCACTGAAGATGGTTTCGCACTAGTTGTATGTCACGAGCTTGGTCACCACATTGGTGGAGCTCCAAGAAAAGCTTCTCAGTGGGCATCTTCTTGGGCATCTAACGAAGGTCAGTCTGACTACTTCGCAAACCTAAAGTGTCTACGTAAAGTTTGGCAAAACGATGACAACCAGGCCATCGTTCGTAATATGATGCCAGTTCCAGCTACACTAAGAAGAGCTTGTAGCAGTGCCCACACTTGGAGTGCTGACTATTATATGTGTATCCGCGGCGGTATGGCCGGTATGTCAGTTTCAAGACTTTTTATGGCGCTTCGTAACTCAACTGTTGAGCCAAAGTTTGAGACACCTGACACAAAAGTTGTGACAAAAACTGATGATAACCACCCGGCTTATCAGTGTCGCCTTGATACATATTTCCAAGGTTCACTTTGTGACAGATCAATGAACGAAGACGTATCTGCTACTTCAGAAGTAACTGGTACATGTCACGGTTCACTTGGCGATAAAGTTGGTCTACGTCCACTTTGCTGGTTCAAGCCAACAGCTAACGCTAGATAGTTTTAAATCAAAATTCATCTTTTCGCGCAAAGGCCGGGTAATCCCCGGCCTTTATTACATCTTCTTACATTTCGATAATAAAGCTGACGTCTTAACACGGAGATTTCTAGAATTGTGCCTTGAAGAGATTTAGATGAATCTTAAGGAGAACACACATGAAATTTCTAACTGCACTCGTTCTATCTATGGCCCTAGCGGCTCCATCATTTGCCTGTACGGAAGACGGCAAAGGCGGATTCCTTCCTGAAAACGACCTATCAATCCCTGTTGGTTCAAAGCTAGCTGGTGGTTTAACTGAAGCTCAATTCAATGCTGTTATCGACAAACTTGAAGTGATCTACGCTCCAATCGTATCGCAAATGGGTGGTCGTCTTACTATTAACCGTAAGTGGGAAGATGCTACTGTAAACGCAAACGCTACTCGTATGGGTGGTTGGATTGTAAATATGTACGGTGGTCTTGCTCGTCACAGCACAATCACTGAAGATGGTTTCGCTCTTGTTCTTTGTCACGAAATCGGTCACCACCTTGGTGGAGCTCCAAAAGTTGGAAACCTTTTCAACCGTTGGGCATCTAACGAAGGTCAGTCTGATTACTTCGCAACTCTAAAATGTCTTCGTAAGGCGTTCCTTAACGATAACAACGCTCAAGCGATCTCTCGCATGAACGTTCCAACAACTCTTTCTCAGGCATGTGCTAAGGCATGGCCTAACAAAGACGACCGCGCGATCTGTATCCGTGGTGGTATGGCCGGTGTATCGGTTGCGGGTCTATTCGCAGCTCTTCGTAATCAGCCAGAAGGTAAATTCGAAACTCCGGACACAAACGTAGTTTCAAGAACTGATGATGCTCACCCAGCTCACCAGTGTCGTCTAGATACATACTTCCAGGGCGCTCTTTGTGAAAAATCATTCAACGAAGACGTTTCTCAAAGTGATGAAGTAAGAGCTACTTGTCATGGTTCAACTGGTGCTAAAGTTGGCCTTCGTCCTCTTTGCTGGTTTAAGCCAAAAAAATAAGTTAAGCTTGTCTTAATTATATCTAGGGCCAGGTAGATCCTGGCCCTTTTTTTTGGGCAACAATGAATAGCGCCACCATTATTATCAATATTTCATTCTTCACTGTTGTGGGAATGATTATTATTAGCTCAATCATTTACTGGTATGAGCGTGATAAGCGCCAGTGGGAAGGGGTGGAGTATTGGCTGGCCAATGGGACCTATTTTTTAGTCACTGCCATTACTAATAAACTCGCACCATCATTCGTTGCTCTCAGTACGGTTTTGTGGATTTGGCGTTTTGTGACCTCTCGGAAAATTTTAGAGAGTGTCACAAGTTCAGATCTAAAGAGAAAGTGGCATATGCCACTGATCCTGGGTGGATATTTCTTATCACTACTTTTTAATCAAAGTGGATTTGAATTTCTCTATTATACACTTCCTCAAAGCTTGGCCCTTTTCATCGTGGCCACGGATTGTTTAGTGCGTGCCCGAAAAATTCTCATCCTAAGTAAAACGGTTTCGATTACTCATTATCTGCTCTTCGGAACTCTCTTTATCGTTTTCCTCCATCACCTGGATTACGGTTTTTTCCGTTTTAATCCGGCAACAGTGACCTTTGGTTTTGGTGTTTCACTTATGTGTAACATCCTCATGGCCATTCTTCTTCCCTCGGTGACGATCTATGAACTCAGAATGGAGCACCAGAGAAAGCTTGAGACCAAACTCGAGATGCAGTCAAAATTTTCTGCTCTAGGGGAAATGGCGGCCGGCATCGCTCACGAGATCAATAATCCTTTGGGGCTGATTTCTACACGGGCAAATTACCTTCGAAACCACATCCAAAGAGGAAGTGCGGAGAAGGACTTTATTGTTCGTAATCTGGATCAGATCGAAGAGACCACTCAGCGCATGGCCACGATTATTAATTCTCTAAGGAGCTTCTCCCGAGACAATCGTAAGGAGCCGTTCAAAACGGTAACTCCGGGACTTATTATCGAAGATACTTTAAATTACTCAAGGGACCGCTTCCGCATGAATTCCATTCAGATCATTGTGGATCCATTCCCGCAAGTCGATCTAGTTTGTCGTCCGATTCAGATCTCACAGGTCCTATTGAACCTCATGAATAACTCATTTGATGCGATTGTGAAGACTGACAGGCCCTGGATTCATCTGACTTGTGAAGTATTTGATCATACCCTAAGAATCAAAGTCATTGATTCAGGAAAGGGCATCCCTAAGGAAGTTCTCAAAAATATCATGGAACCATTTTTCACGACAAAAGAAATGGGTGGGACGGGGATTGGTTTGTCGATTTCTCGTGGGATCATTGAGGATCATCATGGCAAGCTTTACTACGATGAATCCTCAACGAATACGGCCTTCGTGGTGGAACTGCCGCTTCAGCAGAACGAAGTTTAATTACTCGATATAATCTGAGTTCTTAAAGAACTTCACGTCTGGATTTTTCTCCATCGCGAGTTTTAAGTCCCATTCAGTACGAACAGCAAAACAAAGACGCTTATCTTTATCTTCCATGATCACTGACGAGTAATCTTGAGCGAATTTTTCTTCTGACTTTTTGTCCGGGAACTTTAACCAACGAACACCGGCCCATGCCACTGGCTCGTAAGACGCTTCAACAGAATATTCATCTTCCAGACGGTATTTAACAACTTCAAACTGTAGAGCACCTACGGCACCGAGCATTTTTTCGTTCGTGTGACGACGGATGAAGAGCTGAGTCGCACCTTCTTCAGAAAGTTGAGAAAGACCTTTCTCAAGGTGTTTCGCCTTCATCGGATCTTTCGCCGTTACACGCATGAATAATTCAGGCGAGAAGCTTGGAATACCGGTGTAACGGATATGTTTTTTACCCATCGAGAAGGTATCACCGATTTGATATTTACCCGTATCGTAAAGACCGATGATATCTCCGGCCAATGCTTCTTCAGCAATGTCACGGTCACGGGCCTGGAAAATAAGGGGAGTCGCGATACGAATCTCTTTACCCGTTCTCACGTGGTAAATCTTCTCGTTACGCTCAAAGCGTCCTGAACATACACGCATGAATGAAATACGGTCACGGTGTTTAGGATCCATGTTCGCTTGAATTTTGAAAATAAAGCCCGTGAATTCTTTGTCGCTTGGATCAATCGTGATTTTCTCAGCGTTTGAATCATAAGGAGCAAGTACTGCTTCACGAGGTTTAGGCGTTGGTGCAATTTGTGTAATAAGATCCAAGCACTCTTTAACACCGAAGTTTTTCAACGCCGAACCAAAGAACACTGGAGTTTGGATTCCCGCTTGGTACTCATCCATGTTGAACTCAGGAATGAGTGTGGCCACCATTTCAAGCTCTTCTTTTAGTTTTTCAACCAGTGCCGGGCCAATGGCCTCAAGGAGTGAAGGAGCATCTAGATCAGAAGCATCAACGTAGCTTGGAGTGAACGGATCTTTTGAGTCTTTGAAGCTTAGAATTTGTTTCGTTTTAAAGTCGTATACACCTTTGAAGTCGACACCGTTACCCACGGGCCATGTCATGGGCACACACTGGATTTTAAGAATTGATTCAATATTGTCCAGAAGTGCGAATGGATCCATTGCCTCACGGTCAAACTTGTTCATGAAGGTAACGATTGGAGTGTCACGCATACGACAAACTTCCATAAGTTTAATCGTCTGTGCCTCCACACCTTTAGCGGAGTCAATCATCATGAGCACTGATTCAACTGCAGTCAGAGTACGATAAGTATCTTCCGAGAAGTCTTTGTGTCCTGGAGTATCCAGAAGGTGAAGAGCGCGATCGTTGTATTCAAAACTCATGACCGATGAAGTAATCGAGATACCACGTTGCTTTTCAAGTTCCATCCAGTCAGATTTAGCGTAATCACCACTTTTTGATTTCACCATACCCGCTTCGCGAACCACTCCACCGAACCACAAGAGTTTTTCAGTCATCGTTGTTTTACCGGCGTCCGGATGGGAAATAATGGCGAAGGTACAACGAGGTTTGAAACTCATAGATAGTGTCCTGAAAAAGTTTGGTCTTGTGCGTAATCAGTTGATATCAGTAAATGTAAGAAATGTATATAAAATACGTCTGTCGCTCTTATGAATTAATTCAGACGAATGTAAGAAAATTGATGCCTACAATATTTCTTATGAGCATCACCAATCAAATTATCTTTGGTCTATCCCTTATTACGGCCCTTACCTTGGGGTCGTTGTCTTACTTGAGTTATAGGCGTCATAAGGAGAAAGAATTTTATCATCTAACCGAATTTTGGGTAGCGTTGGGGGCCAACACCTTAATCTGTGGTTTCTTTCAAAATGTAATGCCGCAGGTGATTGCCCTTTCCATGGTAGGGTGGATATGGCCAATTCGAGGATTCAAATTATTCCTACAAGACATTTCGGGCACTGAACTGTGGGGCCGTTGGCGCTATATGCTCCTTGCTGGGATGGCCTTTGTTTCCGTGGCCCTCGCGAGTTATGGTTTTGGATTTACCTCCTATACTTTGCCTTTCACCTTAGGAGTGGTGGTCTGTGGTTTAAGTATGGTCTTTGAGGCCCTGAAAAAAAGTCACGTTAAAGAAACACCACTTCACTGGTGTGCATATGTCTTTACGGCCCTCTATTTTTTTACTCGATTAGCTTTTCCTATCTGGCGAATGGAATCCTTGAATGAACCGATGGCCCTGGTGGTGGATTTATTTTTCTATGTGATCTTCGCAGGGATCACTTCATTTATCACTCTGGAAATGGTGAAGTTTCGTCACGATGAAGAAGTGGATCATCTGCTCAAGGAGCGAAACGACAGGCTATTAGGTCAATCAAAGTATGCAGAACTGGGAATGATGTCGGCCGGTATTGCCCATGAAATTAATAATCCTCTTGCCGTCATTCAAGCGAGAACCACTCAGCTACTTCGTATTCATCAAAATCCTGAAAAACAAAAAGATCTCGGTGATGGTCTTCAACAAATTCTTCACACCAGTGAGAGAATTAATCGCACCATTCAAGGTGTGAGAGAATTCATTCATCAAGACGAGAAAGGTCCTCAAACCGATGTGGATCTTAAAACCTTGGTAGATGATGTCTTGGCGTTCTGTGGCCAGAGAATGAAAAACCACGGAATTAATCTGCGTTTTTATGGCCTAGAAAATTATAGCGTCGTCGGGAATAAGATTCAGCTCGAGCAGGTCATTTTAAATCTTCTGAACAATTCTTTTGATGCCATCGAGTATTTACCCGATAAATGGATTGAGATCAGTGCTCAGCAAAGTAATGATCATGTGCAGATTTTTGTGAAAGATTCTGGGCCGGGCATCCCACCGGAAATCGCAGCACGAATTATGGAACCGTTTTATTCTACCAAAGATCTAGGTAAGGGAACCGGGCTGGGTCTCGCCCTCGCTCGAGGAATCGTTGAAAAACACGGGGGAACACTTATCTATCTAGAAGAGACCTCGCATACGACTTTCCTGATCGACCTACCGGCCGAACCTCATACGGACTGGGGAATATCAACTTATCACTAGATAAAAAAAGGCCCTCTCGGTCCGATGGACTTGCGAGGGCCGAATGCGATTTAAAGCGTGTTTTGATGAGCTTTCAGAATGAGCTGGGTCAGCTCTTCTGGTGTTGAATTTCTAAGTCTTTCATTGTTCACACGATCAGGAATGATGTCTGGAAGATGATCTGTGATTTTTTCAGACAGCACCGGATTTTTATTCGCAAGCACTTCATCTACGCGATCAATCGGAGTGAAGTGAGGAACTGTTTTTAGAACTTCCGGATGCTCATTGATAAGTTTCAAGATTCCTTCAACCACTTCAGAGAACTGATCCAATTCATTTTTAGAATAAGTTTCAGTTGGCTCAATCATAAGTCCGTACTGCTCAGGGAACGCAACAGTTGGAGCATGGAAACCGAAATCCAGGAACAACTTACCAATACGTGCGATGGTATTTGTTTTTGGAGTTCCACTTGCTTCAACTTTCTTAAACGTTTCAGGTGAAAGAGTAAGAATGAACTCATGCATACGAGGAGCTGAACCTGCTTCAGCTGGAAGTGTAGGGTAGCTCTTTGAAAGACGATTATGTAGGTAGCGAGCTGATAGAACTGCCACCTGACTCATCTTACGAACACCATCTGCACCTAGTGCTTTGATATAAGTGTAGGCACGGATTTTGTGAGCGAAGTTACCAAAGTGACGGTGGAATGAACCACAAGACTTGGCCGGTTTAACGATGTCGTATTTGCCGTCTTTCTTCACGATTTGAACACCAGGAATGAAGTCTAGAAGTCGGTGAGAAACACCAACAATAGCGTCACCCGGACCGCCGCCGCCGTGAGGAATCGTCCAAGTTTTATGAAGGTTATTGTGAACAGCGTCCACGCCAAGTTTATCCAGATCAAGAATACCGGCAATGGCGTTCATGTTCGCGCCATCCATGTACACAAGTCCACCTACACCGTGAATAAGGTCACTCATTTCTTTAAATTGAGTTTCAAAAATACCAGCAGTGTTTGGATTTGTTACCATCACACCGGCCACACGGTGACCGTCAGTTTTTAAGAACTCTTTAATTTGAGCAAGATTCATCTCACCGTTTGGAAGAGCTTCAACGGTGTAGATACCGTAAAGCTGACCATGAACCATCTTCGTCTGGTAGCCGGCCATGGTTGCAGTTGCAGGGTTTGTACCGTGAGCAGAACGAGGAATAATGATCACATTTCTCTGATCACCTTCACCACGATCGCGGTGGTAGGCCTGGAACATTTTTAGACCAACTAGCTCACCTTGAGCGCCGGCCACGGCCTGAGTCACAACTCCTGGAAGACCAGTGATTGCTTTAAACTGCTCTTGGATTTCGAAAAGGATTTCCAAACAGCCTTGAATATCTTCAACCGGAGCTTGTGGGTGAACATTAGTGAAGCCCGGAAGAGAAGCAGCGTAATCGTTGATGTACGGGTTGTACTTCATGGTACAAGAACCCAGAGGGTAAATACCGTCATCTGGAGATAGGTTCTGTTTACCCAGACGCTCGTAATAAGCGATGATTTCTTTTGTCTCAATTCTAGGAATTTCCGGAGCATCTGTACGCAGCATCACAGATTGAATTTTTGGAGCAGGAGAGCCGCCCTTAGTTTTTTCAAAGTTTGAAGCAAAGAAAGAAACGAGCTTATCCAGGTCTTTTTCAGAGTGAATATCAGTGAAGCTCATCATAAGAAGATTTTCACCGGCAATTTCCAGGTGGCGGTTTGAAACGTCCACACCAACCTGTATTCCGGCCGCACTTGCTTTATGGATGAACTCAGAAGTATTCACAGGAAGTTTTAGCGTGAATTCATTGAAGAAAGCTGAACCTTTAAATTTAAGTTCAACACCTTCAAACTGTGTCAGAGTTTCAACTGCTTTTTCAGCAAGAGCACGAGAGTGCTTCAAAGTTGCTTCAAAACCTTCGTCACCACGAGCGAGCATTGAAGCGCCGGCCGCAGTTGCTACGAATGATTGGTTAGAACAGATGTTCGATGTCGCTTTCTCACGACGGATGTGCTGCTCACGTGTTGAAAGGATAAGGGCCTTACACTCGCGACCTTTTAGGTCCTGAGTTTTACCAACGTAACGGCCGGCCGTTGAACGGATCGAAATCTTATCTTGTTCATTATAACGGATACCGAAGATACCAAGTCCCGGTCCACCGAAGTTTGGACCGATCGCCAGATGTTGACCTTCAGCTACTACCATGTCCGCACCTTGAGCACGAACACCGAATTTCGCAGGGGCCTTAAGACCTCCGCGACCTAGAAGCATAGGATCTACTACCGCGATAGACTTGATGTTGTTGTTAGAACAAAGATCAACGATTTCATCCACTGATTCAATGTTACCGAAGTTATTCACTTGCGGGAACGCAACTGCCGCAACCTGCGGAGTTGTATTAAGAATGCGCTTAAGAGCGTCGATGTCTAGTTTACCAGTTTGAGCATTGATTGGAGCGCGAATGATTTTCATCTCTGTTTCTTTCGCGTGCGTTTCAATAACTTCAAGATCACCTGGGTAAAGAGAATTTGCCACAACCACAGTTGTAGAATCTTTTACCAGACGAAGAGCACAGTTCATCGCCTCATAAAGACAAGTTGAACGGTCATAAAGAGACGCGTTTACTGCTTCAAAACCAGTTAGTTGAGAAACCAGTGACTGATAGATCCAAAGAGTCTGAAGTGTTCCTTGAGAACGCTCTGGCTGATAAGGAGTATAGGCAGTCGTAAGACCACGAATATCACAAACCGGACCTACAACATCTGTCACTTTATATTGGGGAAGACCATCACCCAGGAATGAAGTCTTAATGTTGTTTTTATTAGCAACATCATTCACGTGACCAATGAGTTCTTCATAGGCCATGTGTTTTGCCATTGGCACAGAAGTCATCTTCACGTCAGAAGCAATGTGCTTATAAAGATCGTCCAGACTGTTAAGGCCAAGTGTCTTTAGCATGTCGCTAATGTCTTTATCATCAGCACCAATATAAAATGGTTTTAGTTCCCGTTTTAATTTTTCAGGATGGTAGTTAAGAGGTGTGTGTGTACCTTTCATGGTAATTCCTTGATGTCCGTGTATGTAAATTGCCCCATATGTTAGGCCCAAGTGATGAGGTTTGTTAAGAACTAACCGTCATAAAATGCAGGTGGTCAATCAAAATGGAATGATTTAAACTTGAGCTTTATGGCACTCAAACTCATCAAAGACGGTAACCAAATTTCTTCTCAGGAACCTGAGTTCTCCGAGCTAAATAAGTTTTGCGAAGAAAACGTCATAGATCTGACATTTGAGTGGATCGCGGGCCAGTTCTGGCTTCATTCTGATCTTCCCAAGGAAAAACCGATTGGAATTGAGATTGATCGGGAATTATCTCGTCACGAAGATTATTTGAAAAAAAGTTCCGTCCATAAAGAGCTTTTGGCCAAATCCATTGGAGTGAAAGGGGCCCATCGTCCGCAGGTTTTGGATCTCACGGCCGGAATGCTCGGGGATTCACTTCTCATGCTGGCCTTTGGTTGTGAAGTTTGGGCCACGGAAAGACATCCCGTGATTCGTTTTCTGATTCAATCAGCGCTTAAGAATGCTCAGCATCCAAAACTTCAGAACTTTCATTTTGAGGCGACTTCCGCTCAACAAATTCTTGAACATGGGCCAAAAACTGAGGTCATCTACTTTGATCCGATGTTTGAAGATGCCAATGATAAGGCCTCTCCCCGTAAGGAGATGCGTATATTTCGAAATTTAGTCGGTTCCGATCAGGACGCGATCGCGGTTTTTGAAACTGCTCTTAATAGAAAGGCCAAACGTTTAGTAGTAAAGCGTCCCCGCCATTCGGCCAATCTGTCTCAAGCGCCCTCGGTGCAATATATCGGCAAATCCACTCGTTATGATGTGTATTTTTCAGTCTAATTCTATTACATTAGTCGTCTACTTTGGAGATTTGACATGACTAAAAAATACGATGTCTATGCTATCGGGAACGCCCTGGTGGACATGGAGTATGAAGTGCACGATGAGTTTTTTAAGAAGAATAATATTGATAAAGGTCTAATGACCCTAGTGGATGAAGATCGCCAGAATTATCTTTTGAATGCTCTGGGTACTGCACCTAAGAAGCAACAGTGTGGTGGTTCGGCCGCTAATACTGTGATTGCGGCCGCTCAGTTCGGTGGAAAATCTTTTTATTCATGTAAGGTCGCTAAAGATCCTATCGGAAACTTCTATTTCCAGGACCTTCAGGACAATAACGTTGATTCAAATCTTCAAAAGCAAGATCGCGATCAAGGTATCACTGGTAAATGTCTGGTTCTGATTACTCCAGATGCTGAAAGAACGATGAATACCTTCCTAGGTATTACTTCAACGATCAGTAAGACCGAAGTTTTCCCTGAAGCGATTCGTCACTCAAAATATATGTATATGGAAGGCTACCTGGTAGCTTCTCCGACTGGTCGTGCTGCTGCTATTCACGCCCGTAATATCGCCGAGGCCGCAGGAGTTAAGACTGCCCTTACGTTCTCTGACGTAAACATGGTTAAGTTCTTCAAAGAGGGCCTGGCCGAAATGATCGGGGACGGCATCGATCTATTGTTCTGTAATGAATCTGAGGCCTGTGCTTATACAGAAACTGATGATATCCTAATGGCTCGTGAAAGATTGAAGCTTATTGCCAAAACTTTCGTGATCACTTTAGGTGAAGAAGGCGCGGTTATTTGGGACGGCAATCAATTCATTAATATTGAACCATACCACGTAAAAGCAGTGGACACTAACGGTGCAGGTGATATGTATGCGGGAGCTTTCTTGTATGCCATCACTAATGGCCATGATTTCGCTTCGGCCGGAAAACTTGCTTCTAAGGCCGCAAGCCAAGTGGTTTCGCAATTTGGTCCTCGTTTAAAAACAGAAGTAGCATTAGAAATTAAACAGAAAATTCTAGGATAGGAGTGTTCATGTCTCAGTATCTTTTAATTAAAAAAGTATATGAAACTAAGCCTGTAGATCAGACGGTCATCGTTCGTGGTTGGATCAAATCACTTCGTCAGTCAAAAAAGTTCTCGTTCATGGTTGTGAATGATGGAACGACTCAGAAAGATCTTCAGATCATCGTTGATGGTACTCTTGGTAACTACGAAGAAGTGGTCAAGCTTACAATTGGTTCTTCAGTTGAAGTAGAAGGTCTCCTTGTTGCTTCTCAAGGAAAGCAACCTGTAGAAATGCAGGCCAAACGCGTTCACATCTACTGCCTAAACGCTGAAGATTATCCTCTTCAGAAGAAAGAGACTTCTCTTGAATACCTAAGAGAAATTGCTCACCTTCGTTCTCGTACAAATACTTTCTCTGCAGTATTTCGTCTTCGTCACGAACTGGCTCAGGCGACTCACCAGTATTTCTCAAACGAGAGTTTTGCTTACCTTCATACTCCGATCATCACAGCATCAGATGCTGAAGGTGCAGGGGAAATGTTTCGCATCTCAACTCTAAACCTGGATAAACTTCCTCGTGGTGAGAAAGGTGCCATTGATTTCAAACAAGATTACTTCGGTCGTGAGACGTTCCTTTCTGTATCTGGTCAGCTAGAAGCTGAAACATTTGCAGTTGGTGGTCTGGGTCGCGTTTATACATTTGGGCCAACTTTCCGTTCTGAAAATTCAAACACTGCTCGTCACTTGTCTGAGTTCTGGATGGTTGAACCTGAGGCGGCCTTCTTCACTCTCGAAGACAACGCTCAGCTTGCTACTGGCTATGTAAAACACCTTATTAAGCACGCTATGGAAAAGTGTGGTGATGAGCTAGAGTTCCTGGCCTCTCGTTATGCTCCAGAGAACCTTAAAACTCTTGAACACGTAATGAACTCACCATTTGAGATGGTGACTTATACAAAAGCAGTAGAGATTCTTCAGGAATCAGCTAAGACTCATAAATTTGAATATCCAGTTTCTTGGGGAATGGATCTTCAAACTGAGCACGAGCGTTTCCTTGCAGAAGTTTACTTCAAGCGTCCGACTATCGTGACTGACTACCCGAAAGACATTAAGTCTTTCTATATGAAGCTTAACGATGACGGTAAAACTGTTCGCGCGATGGACGTTCTTGTTCCAGGCGTGGGTGAGCTTATTGGTGGATCTCAGCGTGAAGATAACTACGAGCGCCTGACTAAGCGTATGAGTGATCTAAAAATGGATCCAACAAACTACTGGTGGTACCTGGATCTTCGTAAGTACGGTTCAGTTCCTCACTCTGGTTTCGGCCTAGGTTTTGAGCGTGCGGTTATGTACATCTCGGGTATGACAAATATTCGTGACGTAATTCCTTTCCCTCGAACGCCTAAGAACGCTGAATTCTAATTGTGACCATCGATTTCGATCTGTTCGAAAACGCCTTTGAATTTGCTCCCATCGGGATGGCCCTGGTCAGTCTCGATGGGAAGTTTCTTAAAGTTAATCAGTCCCTCGTTGAACTATGGGGCTACGACGAAGAAGAACTCCTCAATATTGATTTTCAAACCATTACCCATGAAGAAGACCTAGGGCGAGACCTTAATCTTCTCCATCAATTGGTGGACAGGAAAATCAATAGCTACCGAATTGAAAAAAGATACTTTCATAAAAATGGGAAAACCATGTGGGCCCTTTTGAGTGTCTCTTTGATTAGAAGTAAGGATGGTAGTCCGAAGTTCTTTATCTCTCAGATTCTGGACATCACCGAAATTAAAAATGCTCAGCACACGATGGTGTATAACTCTAAGATGATTGCCCTTGGGGAAATGGCCGCAGGTATTGCTCACGAGATCAATAATCCACTCGCCATTATTCACCTCAATGCAGTGGCGATTGAAGAGTCTCTGAATGATCCAAATCCAGATAAGAAATTGGTCAGCTCTTTTCTAAAAAAGATCAATGATACCGTTTCTCGTATCAATGGCGTCGTCACAAGTTTACGTAAGCTTTCACGTCGTTCGGAAGAAATTCATTTCGAGAAATGTGAATTAGAACTCATCGTGCAGGATTCTCTTGCTCTATGTTTAGAGAAGTTTCGTATTTCAGGTGTAAAGCTTAATAAAACGGTCCAGAACACGATGATTGAGTGCCGACCGGTTGAGATCTCGCAGGTTCTTATCAATCTTTTAAACAATGCTTTCTATGCCGTAAGAAACTCTGAGGAAAAAGAAATCGAACTCATTGCCAGTCACGATGGGAAGAAGGTTCGCATTGAGGTTTCTGATTCTGGTCCGGCCATTGCTCCTGAAATCCGGGCCAAGATTATGGAACCATTCTTTACGACGAAGCCATTGGGTGAAGGTACGGGCCTTGGTCTAAGTATCAGTCGCAATATTATTGATTCTCACAAAGGGACGATTGTTCTTTGTGAAAAGGCGTCCAGAACTACCTTCGTCGTGGAATTTCCTATTTCTCAGCACTGATTAAAATTTCAACCGTACTAAGTGTCGCTTCAAGAATCTTCTGAATGTAAGGGTAGTTGATTCGTTCATCCATCACGTCACAAGAAGCGTGATAGCAGGGGTCCGGGTCTCCGCCAAAGAAATTCTCAGAGATCACAATTGCTGGCATTTTGTTCTTCCAGAAAGAAGCATGGTCACTGCGTCCCGTACAAGTACGGACGACTGTAAGATCAAGCTTTAGTGATATAATCACTTCTTTCATCACTGCCGATAGTTTATCAGAGCCATATTTAGGAGCACGATTGGCGAATAAGATGGAATCACAATCAATGATATGGAATGCACCATCTTTTTTAGAGTTGTGACCCAGCATCTCAAGGTTAATGTTCCCGATGATGTCTGACTTATTCTGGAGAGTCGCCGCATACACTTCCGAACCGGCCATGCCTTTTTCTTCTCGATCAAATCCTACAAAACGAATGGTGTAGTCATAGGTTTTTTTTGAGAGCTCTTTAGCAATGGCAAGCATGCCAATAACACCTGTTCCATCATCATTGGCACCGGCGTTTCCGACTGAATCAATATGGGCCGATACAATAAGAATTTTCTCGGGAGATTTTGTTCCAAGTTTTTCGGCAATTATGTTGGTGCCGTTACCGAAGTAGTGAAGATTAACTTTAAATCCCAGTGACTCAAATTCGTTCTTCAGAAATGTACGGGCCAGATCGAGTCTCTTAATGCTTTTTCTCTCGAGGATTTTTTCTTGAGTTCCAGGTACGGGAGACATGCCTGTGAGGACGGCGAGCTTCTCTTTATAGAAAGGAACATTAATTCGAAACTTAGGCTCTTCTACTGATTGTGGGAATTGATAATCAAGGTATAAGTAAGACAAGTACTCTGTACGCCAGTCACGGTCGTCATGAGCGAACGCTGAGAGACCCATAATGAATAGTGAGAGGAGGGAGATGAGTTTCATGGCCCGAAATATAAGACCCTTTATTCAAAGGGTCTTGCGATTGATTTAAGTCTGAAAAATCTATAGGATCTTGCGAGCTATGGCCCTGTCCTCTGACCCATTATCTTGGCACTTTTTCTTAGGTAATTCCGTGTAAGTACGCAATAAAGCACTTAATTCTTCTCAGATCCTAGAGGACTCTCGTGCTCAGATAAAATACCGATGAGAAGTTCAATCTTATCAAGGTCAGGTCGTACATGAAAAGAAAAGCTCTGGTCGTTAGCACTTTGACACTCTCGGTGCCGGTCCTCTTAGTTATGTTTCAGAACTTCACCTCTACTTCTAATCAACCGGTTTTTGTGAAGACGCCGCAAAAATATTATGAAACCCGAAAATGTACAATCTATAGCGTGTCTGAGAATAAGAGCTTTGTGAAAATTGCCGAATCCTCTGCACCTCTGGCAGCTGACAGTGTTACCCGGTGCAGATCCTTTGCCCACCAGTACTATATTAGAGTGCCGAACTGTGGTTACACTATGAACTTGCATGGTCTTGGTGTGGCAGGGCCCATGAGTATCATTGCTGTTCTTGAGAACAAAGCGACAACCAGTACGAGCTTCAAAGCAACGACCAAAAACATCGAGGTCTCATCACCTGCAACCAGTGCACTCGCTTTATCACTGACCAAGTGTTATTCCGAGGCAGAGTATAAGACATATGCGCAAGGGAAGAAGCAATCTCCTGATTGCAACTACTCCAAAACAAAGTTCTGTGTAAATCCTTCTACGCCTCTCTTAAATCAATCCTCACCTGAGCTTGCCAAATACATTGCAAACGTTACAAGAGATCCTTCTATCACTCGTGATGCCGGCTGGTGCGGGCCCGTAGCAACGACTATGTCTTTCTTGGGATCTATCATCGATGAAGAAAATGAAATCTATGAAGACTCGTTTCTCTGGAAAAAGAATTCACTATCTCTTTCTTCAAAAGAAATTGGCCTTCATTCAATGAATGAGCGCACGGCGATGTTTGGTGACATGGTTTATAATCTCGGAAATACGATGAGCGTCGATTGGAAGAAAGGTGGGTCAGTACCTGAGACGGGTATGCGGAAAGTTTTTGAGCGTGTTGATCCGTCGATCCGAAATCTCAACAAGGCCCTCTACCTGGGTGAGGTACGCAGAGATTTCTTTAAGATGTTTAAGGAAGAAGTTACCTTAAGTAATCTCATTTCTAAACTCACTAAGGGTAAACATGTAACGACCCTGTCTGCGGTGACTTATCGTCAAAAATGCGACTATACGGTTAAACTCATTGAGCAGAATGCAACACGTGATATTTATGAGGCGTCTTTCAAATGTGATGATAAAACGCCTTACCAGTCTCTGGGTGGAAGTCATGCAATGAGCGTGAATGGTATTGAAGATGGTTATGTTAAAATTTACGATCCATGGGGAAGAATTTATAACATAAAAATCACTTCTGGAGTTAATGTCCCTGGCTTCATGAGAAACGGAAGCATGCTCTCCTATGTGAATGGGGAAATGGGCTATATGAAAGATAATCTTGTTCCTGCAACCAGAAAGATAAGTATGGCGAAGGGGGGCAATGTTGAACCCGTTCTCGATACAATGAGATATCGTCATGTAAATCTCGGTTCATTCAGGGGCTTTAACTATTCCACAACTCAATATTTGAAGAAGTAACTATGCTGAAAAGAAAATGGCCAATTATTGTTTTACTTGTAACTGGATTCATTCTTGCCGGATATTTTTTGAATGGTGAGGCTACCCCTGACGAAGTGGCCGGGATGGAGAACAAGGAGAAAGAGGCCCACTTGCATCAGAAAAAGAAGTCGGGAGAAGTTTCCCGAACAGTTGCTACTGCTTCTTCCCTGAATCCTGAGAACTATCTCATGAATCTGAGACTTCACTCGGAAGTAGATGAACTTTACAAGAAAACTAGTGTCTTGTTTGAGGAGAGTCCTAATAAAGATGATCTTGCCACCTGGATAAGTATTGGTCTTGTCTTTGACGGATCAGAGGAATATGGAATTCTTTTGAATCGTTCACTTGAGAAGATTAATAAAAATCCTTCCGAGAACTTTGCCCTGATTGAACAAGTCATTAAGAAGCTTCCACCTGAGGAAAGTTTTCTACGTGGTCAGCTCATCAATCTGGTTAATAACATGGATCTGGAGAGTGAAGACAAAAAGAGCTTCTTTGGAAGTGAGATGGTGAGAAACGTCGTCTTGGATTCGGAAGGCAACTTCTCACCGGACTCACTGAATATTACTACAGCAATGATCATGTTAAAAAACAGCGGTACCTCAAAGGCCGAAGCAGAGGAATTCATCTCTGAGAGCCTTCAGGTAAACAATGATCCAGAAATTCGCGAAAAACTTTTGGTTCGCTTTAATGCCTACTTCGCGGATTAACGGTCGTAGGCCTTCTTAAGCTCCAGGTAAATGCGCTCTTTCATATCTCCGGCACGTGAGCACATAAGATCCGTGATATCCAACTGGTAGTTTACGTAGGCCTCCAGGCCCTCATCATAAAATTCGTGGTAACAATCCGGAAGACCCAGCACGTGACCGAACTCATGTCGGATGGTCCATTGAGATTCATACTCTTCAATCGGCTGATTTGAATCCATGACGATTTCATTTCCACCGAGACCATTCACATGGGGAACCACTCCTGGTTCAAACTTAAGACGTGGGCCGTTTCTGAACGAACCGAATTCCATTTTAAGTGACCAGTCCGCCCAACGGAATTCATCTTCAATATTGTTCTGAAGGTAAGGAATAAATTTCGGAATCTCCGGCGTGTTGAAAGGAACTACAGCATATGTTCCGTACCACTTGATGTCTGATCGGCGTCCACCAGATGGGATCAGGAAGAAGTCGTCCCAGTTCTTCTGGGCCTTGGCGAAGTAGTTAGAGTAATACTCAGGAAGTGTATTGTTTTTAAAGGCACGGTCGAGGGCCTTCTCACAACTTCTTTGAGATGTCCCCGGAGTATTACGACAGATCTTATATAGAGCATCTTTGATTTCCGGAAGTTTTTCACCCGGAATTTGCGCCACATCTTTTAGTTCTTCCGCGCCGATCTTATTTTGAGTCAGATAATAGTAACCACGCACATCCTGGGCAGCCGCTCTTTTGTATTCACTTCGGTAGGAGTCTACAGATTTGTAGCGGGCAGCACTTTGGTAATTGCGATCAAGCTTGCGAGCATGAAGAATGAAGGTCTCATCATCCAGAGTTGTTGTGGTAGGAAGATCACCATTTCCTGCGATGACTTCTCTCATTGGGCCCGGCATCGCCTCTAGTGTTTGTGCTACTTCTTTAGCAATGATGGAAGGTGAGTAGACATTGGGTTTATCAATGGGAATCCCACGACGAGTTGTCGGAGAAGTTAGGCGAATGGCCGATTCAACTGAGCGATTTTCATTAATGAGTGCGATCCACTTACTCAAGCGTGCACCAAGCTTAATAGTTGAGGTAATCGCAGGATCATCACGCTTGGTCGGTAACTTTTTATTTTCTTCCTGGGCCTTTAGGAGTGATTCATATTCAGCTGAGGTCATCTCTAAATCAAGATGAAGAGGAACATGAGCGAAGGCAGTACCAGTAATAAGTGTTAAAACGAGGGCCAACTTTTTCATAGCATTCCTTAGATTACTTGAGTGTGGGGCTTTGATTTAGTCTAGGATGATAAAGGCCGGATGTGAATTTTATTCCGGTGAAATTTGCTCTTATGACACTCCTGGTTGTTAAGACAGAATGTGGAAATGAAAATTTTAATTCTCTCACTTTTCTTCCTCGTAGCGTGTAAAACTCCCACCACCAATGATTTCAATCCACTTGATTCATACCTAAATATCAGCACCGGTGGTCTTTCTTCTCTTGGTGCGATGGGTGCCGAGTACATGGATATTGTGAATGTTAACCGTGGAAACCTGGGACTTCCGGCATTTATCGATTCTGACGCAATTGAGGCCGAGGCCACAAAGCACGCAGAGAATATGGCGAAAGGTCTAACTCCCTTTGGTACTTCTGGAAATGAAGAAAGATGCGCTCGAATCAAGACTGCCATGGGACAAGGAGTCAGTTGCGGGGAGATGGTGGCCCGAGGACCCGATACTCCTGAAGAACTTTTTGCTCTATGGGCGAAGAGTGATTCTAGTCGCACGAGACTCATGAGTACAAAATTTACTCATTCTGCGATAGGTCTCGCAAAGGATGCTAGTGGTAATGAGTTTTGGGTTCAGATCTTTTTAGAAGTGCCTTAATTCATCTTAATCGAAACAGATGATGTTCCATCTTGCTTCTTACTCAAGACAAGATTCACTGGAATGGCGCTCGTAAGTGACTTAATGTGAGAGATAATGCCTACCATGAGTCCGCGAGTCTGAATTTGTTGAAGCATATCGAGTACGTCTTCAAGAGATTCCTGATCAAGAGTACCGAAGCCTTCATCGATAAAGAGTGAATCAATCTCTGCTTGGCCACGAGTCATTTCGGCCAGGCCCAATGCCATGGCAAGTGACACCATAAAGGTCTCACCACCAGAGAGAGTGGAGACCTTTCTGAGATTTCCTTCGCGGAACTTATCCATAATATAAAACTCTGGAGTGAGTTTCATACGGCGTGACTGATGCAGGATCTCGTAACGGCCCTGACATAGTTTTTGAAGTTCCTGATTGGTTTGTTCGATCAAATTCTCTTCAACGAGAGAGAGCACAAACGTACGGAGTTCATCTTTACCTAAGACTTCACTCAAGCGCCCACGACGATCGAGCTTTTCCTGAATGTCTTTAGCTTTAAGATTCAGAAGAAGGATTTTGTCCTGAAGCTTTTCCCAGTCTTCAAGTCGCGCACGCACACTGGCAAACTTCATGCGGCATTCGTTAACGGCGTTTTTATAATGATCTTTTTGAGTTTTAAGACTCTCAGAAATCGGGATGAAAAGAACCTTCTCGCTTTCGAGGGTGAGACTTAAGTTTGCCAGGTGACCAATCAGGGTGGCGAGGGTCTCTTCAGAGATACTAAGTGTCTTGGCCTTCTCACGAATCTGATGCAGCTCCTGCGAGAAATGAAGGTCATAGTCTTTTGTGAGCTTATCCAGCTCATACATACGACTCTGGAATTCTTTTAATTGAAGTTCCTGCTTACGCTGATTTTGCTCTTGCTGGGCCCAGTCTTCCTGCGCTTTCTTGGCAACTGCATTCAGCTCCTGAATCAGGTCCTTGGCAAGTTTCCCTTGAAGTTCAGTTTGGAGAGTCGTTTTGAGAATGGAGGCCTCTTCACTCAGGCGCTTAAGCTCCACTTCGAGTTGAGTTTTCTCAAAAGTCTTATCTTTAAGCTGAAGAGAAATATGTTCTTTTTCCTGACGACACTTTTGAAGTTCGGCCTCTGCTTCAAGGTATGAGGCGAGTAGACGAAGATCCTTTTTAAGGTCGCGAATATTGTCCTTATTGAATTCAGTTACGAGATTCTTAGTTTTGCTTTCAAGAACGCTGAGTTTTTCTTGAGTCACGGCAAGAACTTGTTCTTTCTTCTGAAGATCAAGCTTTAAAGCGCCATATTGCTCACGAGACTTCTTAAGTTCTGTTTCTAGTTTAAGATGCTCTTTTTGAAGATTATCGAAATCCCAAACCTGCTTCTTAATATCGGCCAGTTCCTTATCCAAAGATTCAAGTGAAGGTAGCGTTTTGGCCGCTTCCACAGTGTGTTCAGTCATTTCTTTCTGGCGCATTTCAGTCTGAATCGTAAGTGTGTTCTTCTTCTCAGACAGAATTCTTTCTTCTTCACGGCTCTTGAGAAGAAGGAGATTAAGCTCACGACCTCTCGTTTCGATTTCTTTAAGATCCGTTTTTGTGAGGTTGGCCTTGAGCTCTTCCAGACGCTTATGTGGAACAAATTGTTCACACACCGGACAGCTTTCTTTGGAAGAGGTAAGAGCGTGATCCACACAGATGAGACTTGCCGAAAGAACTTCCTGAAGCTTCAAGGTGGTTTCAATTGGAATGAGTTCTAATTCTGTTTTCTTTATGAGGGCAAGGAGAGTTTCGATGCGACGATCAGAGACTTCCTTTTCCTGGTTAATTTCAATTATGGCCTTTTTTAGTGATTCTAGTGCCACTTCGGCCCGTTGTTTCTTTTCCAGGTCTTTTTGAAGGTCTTTCTTTTTGTTTTCTATTTGAGACTCAAGTGACTTTAGATCAGCTGGAAAAGCTTTTAGTTTTTCACTTAGGCCTTCAGATTCTTTTTTGGTCTCTTTGCCTTGAAGTTCAATTTCCTGAAGCCGCAGTTTTATGCCCTTCATCTCTTCGTCTTTAACTTCTTTGTCAGCGAATAGATCAAAGGCCTCTTCTAATTCTTTCCGAAGTCCTCGGAGGTCATTTAGAGAGAAGTTAAACTCTTTTTCAGTGGTCTCTAATTTTGAATTAAGACTTACTTCTTTCTCATCAATGATTTTTGAATCTTGAGTTAGCTTTTCAATTACATTTGCATGGGTCAGGGCCTTAACTTGAAGCTGCTTTAATTGCGCTTCTAGATTCTTGAGAGTTTCTTCCTTGGTCAGAAGCACCTGAAGGGCGGGAAGTCTTGTCTCCAGATTTTTAAGTGCCAGGTCCTTTTTTTCCAGAATCTCTTGACCAGATTTTAAGAGAAGGTTGTAGCTCTTGGTGAGTTCCGACATCTCTTTTTTAATGGTCTCAATCTTGCGATTGTTCTCACCATGTTTATCATGATTAGAAGTAAGACTTACAAAGTGATAGTCCAGCTCTTCAATATGTTTAAAGGTCCCTTCGAGAATCTTTAATTCAGATTCCAGGGATTCCTTCTGTTCTTTTAAATTATCTCCGGTAAGCCCGTCACCTTTCAGGGCCTCACGTTCGATTTCGATGTCACTCTTGGCCTTCTGAAGCTGATCAATTTCCGATTTTAGTTCTCTGCCCATGCTTTCGAGCATTTCACCTGGATAAAGCTTCTCCAGAATTTCCTTACGGTCGGTAAATGAACTTGTGAGAAACTTTGCAAACTCACCTTGGTTTAAGATGATGCACTTACAGAACTGATCGAAGTCGAGATTTAGAAGTTCAGTGGTATTAACCGTGGCAATGTTTTTAGCACTCTCAAAATCCGGACCTTCTAACGTGTAAAGGTTTCGTGTTGGAGTCTGTGGAGTCGAATAGGGCTCACCATTTTGTTTTCTTACTCGTGCACGCCAGTCAGCCAGATAGTATTTGCCCTTAACTTGAAAAATGAGTTCAATCGAACCATCTTTCTCGCCCAGAGTGACCACGTCTAGTTGTGTGACGTTCTTTTTATAGATCTGCCCATAGAGAGCAAGGCCAATTGAATTTAAAATAGAAGATTTGCCGGAACCCGTTTCACCGGTGATGGCAAACAGCGAACTGTGAGACTGAATCTCCTGGAAATTTACTTCCTGCTCACCCTTAAGTGAGGCGATGTTTCGAACTCTAAGACGAATGAGGCGCATGCTTAACCTTCTCTAAGAGTTCAGTGAAATCGGCCTTAAGGTCCTCGGGAACTTCTTTTTCCTCCGGAAATTTGGTGGCGTAAAATTCCTGGAAAAGTTCCAGGGGAGAGAGCTCAAAGAGCTTCTCATGTTTTTTAGGAGCATCGTCCTTGGCCGCATAAAACGGAAGGAACGATAAAAGCTCAAGTCCCTTCTTATCCAGGACTTCTTTAATCTCATCAATCAGCCCAATACGTGGGGCCGCGAGATTGAGCTGCACTTCCACCATGCCTTTTAATTCAGTTGATGGAATGAGCTCTTTTAATTTTGCGAGATAGGTTGATTCATCCGCTTTCACGATGAAGAGATCTCGAAAGACCGGAATCTGATGAGTCTTAATCTCGAACTCTGAGTCTTTTACATCAATGATCATCACTGACTTTCTTTGAGTCTCAGAGAAGCGCATGGGAATAGGAGAGCCTGAGTAGTAACTCTTCTTTCCGACTTTTTGTGGTTTATGAATGTGTCCCAGCGCCACATAATCAAATCGATCCATGACCTCAGTAGGAATTGAATCCACACCACTAAGAGAGATCACTTGCTCAGACCCGGCAGCTTCAAAAACACCGGCAAGGTGATGAAGCATCAGGATCGATGGATTTTTGGATTGTGGTTCAAGATACGTTTTAAGCACGGCCAGTGCATCACCCTCGCCCTGTGGAAGTAATTCATAAGAGCGGAAAAATGGAAGTGCGCAGAGATCAATGCTCTCCTTGCCCTTGGTGATGTTGATCCAATGATCTTTGATTTCAGTTGAAAGTTTTCCCCAAATTTTCACTCGGTGAAATGAAAGTAATCGAGCTGGAGCTTCCAGAAGAAGTCCAGAATCGTGGTTACCAGCGATGATATAGGTATCAGTCGTGGTTTCCGTCGAAACCCTATGAAGGAAATTATAAAAAACTTCCAAGCTTTGATGTGGGGGAGTTGGCGTATCGAAGATGTCTCCAGCAATCAGGAGAACATCAATTTTCTCCTCTCGAAGGATCGAGAGGAGCCAATTTAAAAATAATTCGTGTTCTGGTGAGCGATCGAGCTTAAAGAGTCTTTTACCAAGGTGCCAGTCCGATGTGTGAAGAATCCTCATGGATTATCTCGGCGGTCGATTTCTTCCTTGATTCTGACCTTGTTGTCCACCACCTTGTGGACGGTTCTGGTTGTTTTGACCTTGCGGGCGAGGGCCACGGTTATCTTGGCGAGGACCTTGCGGTCGTGGGCCACGATTGTCCTGTCCTTGCGGACGAGGACCACGGTTTTGTTGGCCTTGTGGGCGAGGACCGCGATTGTCACCTCTTGGTGCCTGCGGACTCTGACGATTATCAGGTCGCCCTGACTGCGAACCACGATCAATCAGATCCACGCGGGTTCTAACTGGCTCATGATCCACGATATCTTCTTCCTCATCTTCAGGAAGAATTTCGTCTTCACTCGGAGTGTAGAAGATTTCTTCTTCTTCATCCGGTGTTTTGACTCTTGATTTACTTGATTCAAGTTCGGCCACTGCAGGAAGAGAGTAATCCAGAGTTTTTTCTCCGAATAAGGACTCGAAAATTCCATCAGCAAATGACTTACCTTTTTCTTTATAAGTTTTGATCTCAGATTCGAAGGCCTTAATCTTCTTCGCTTCTTTCTCATCCAGACCAACTACTTTATGAGTTTCGTCTGTGATCATGTCGAACTCTTTCGGGAAGTTTGCCGTTTCCTTGTCCAGAGTTTCCTTATAAAGGTCCACCACGTAGCGCTTACGCACTCCACGGTTAGTCATCATAACAAATTGTTCGCTCAACAAGTGAAGACGATCTACGCGACCAGTTTCATTTGTGTGAGTGGTAATAATGTCGCCTTCTTTTGGAAGACGCGCGCGTTTCTCGCGATAAACATCATCTTCGTACTGAAGACAGCACTTAAGCTGACCACATACACCGTTGAGTTTTGAGAAGTTAAGTGTCAGATCCTGGTTCTTCGCCATCTTAATGCCCACGTTTCCGTATTTCGTGAGGAATGAAGAACAGCAAAGTTCACGTCCGCATGGGCCGATACCACCAATTGAGGCAGAACGGTCACGAACAGAAATCTGACGAAGTTCGATACGAGTTTTTAGTTTACCAACCAAATCTCTAACAAGATCACGGAAGTCAACGCGGGCCGGAGCGATGAAATAGAAAACTGCCTTCTTACCAAATGAAGTGAACTCCACGTGAGTAAGCTGCATATCCAGTTTGAACTGCTCAATAAGATCGTTACAAATGTTCTCAGCATTTTTTTGCTGACGATAAGCTTCCTGGTCTTTAACCACATCTTCATCAGTCGCCACTTTCGCGATACTGCGAACCGGAAGCATACTTTTGTTGAAGGGAACTTCGTAAGGGAATGAGTTTACGTAGCCAACCGCCATACCACGGTCTGACATGGCCACAACTTTCTGGCCATACTCAATTCTTCTCTTACCGATAAGGAAGGGGAATGATCGAGAGTTCCCAGGGAAGCGGACTCGGACGAAGCGCAGGATCTGCCCTTCTTTGAATCTACTTTCTTCTCGGCTCTCTTTATCTTCAGACAGTTCAGCGTCTGACATTTCTGAAGTTTCATCTTCAGAAATTATTGTATCCGTAGGAGGTAGCTTGTCCTCTTCTACGTGTTGTTCATTGGTCATTCAGGTATTTTCAGAGTTTTTCCGTGCTAAGTCAACGATTGAGAACTTGCTCTCTGACATAAGAATAGAAAAGCGCCCATTTTGTCGCAGTAGGTTGATGGAAGGTCTCCATCTCCTGAAGCTCCTTGAGCCACTTATTTAGAGCTGTTTTCGCCTCGGGCCGATCCAGCTGCTCAGATTCCCAACGAATGAGTTCATTCACCCAAAAGCCGAGTTCCGGCTCACTTCTGGAATAATTTTCCAAAAATTCGGAGAGCGTCATTTTCTTAAGGTCGGCGAGGAGATTATTCCACTCCGAAAAATCCGAAGCGGGGAGTTTCACCGGCAAACGGATATGGATCGCACGTGAGTGAATAGTTGGCAGAAGTTGTCCACGTCGAGGGTTCAAAAGAAAAATAGTTGAGGTTCCATGTGGTTCTTCCAAAAGCTTTAACCACTTGTTGGAAACGATGGTGTTCACTCGGTGTGCCTCAGTGATCACAGCGAACTTTCGTTTGCCCTGAACTGGTTTAAATTCAAAGAATCGAGCAAAGGCCTCGGCCTCTTCAACTTTGAAAGGTTTGTCCTCTTCAATCTCTGTTGTGTTCCCCAGAACATAAACATCCGGGTGATCCATAAGATTAGTAAGGCTTTGTTTGTGGCCTTCTACTTTTTGATAGTAGTCGCGAATGAACTGATGAACGAAAGTCAAAAGTGCTTCGTGGGCCACATGTTCAGGAGCGGAAGTCTCGACAATATAAAAGTGTCCGAGTTCATTATTGCGTGCTTTAGTGAGGAGAATTTCCGAAAGATTCATGAGAGAAATTTCTCCAGATCCTTAATGATAAGGGCCGTTACTTCAGATGGAGTTTTTGAAGCGTCGATTTTCATAATTCTTTCCGGGAAAATTTCCGAAAGATCACGATATCCATCCACGAGATTTTGATAAAACTCATTTTTTTCGCTCTCAAAATAATCTTTTTCATTCCCGCGTGCTTTTTGTCTTTCCATTGAAGTCTCAAGCGAAATATCGAGGAAATAAGTGCGGTGAGGAAGAAGATTCAGAGGATCATATTGGTGTAAAGTGAGTACGGTTTCGTAACCCAATTTACGGGCCTTCCCTTGATAAGCAAGAGTTGAATCAATATAGCGATCAAGAATCACCACTGATTTTGGTTCGAGTAAGAAAGGAAGAATTTTTTCTTTTAATAATTGAGCGCGGCTTGCGAGAAACAAGTGACACTCGGCCAGAGGGTGAAGGGGAGATTCTGATTTTAAAATCGCCTCACGTAGCTTCTCGCCAAAGATAGTTCCACCCGGCTCACGGAGAGTCACCACACGAAGACCTTTCTTCTGGCAATAGGCCTCGATCTCTTTGATCTGAGTGGTTTTTCCAGAACCTTCAATTCCTTCTAATGAAAGAAAAAAACTTCCTGGAGTCTCTGGGTTACGGTATTGGGACTTGATATGATTTAATGCTTGGGTTTTCACCCAGAAATCATATTAGAAGTCTGACACTTCTTCAACCACTGGTTCGGCCGGTTGAGACACACCATTCATGGCAGCATCCAATGATTCGCCCTGATTGTTGTTGTCATTTCCAACTAAAGAGTGTTCTTGCGCCGGAGGTGGTTCGTGTTGTTCAGGCATTTCCTGTGGTTCAACAGGTTCTTCCTGATCACGATCTCTCATGTGCGTTTCCACGCGAGTTGGAAAGCGAGAAGTAATCACCGGACGACGAGGACTATTGAATGTAGGAACACTTGCCGGACGACGTTGAGTGACTTGAGGACCAGCACGCTGTACTGGAACTTCACCAACGGGAGACGGAAGTGGTGCGGACATCTTTTGTGGGGCCTCTTTTTCGGCCACAAGATCAATGTTCCCCATTTCTGTTGAAGGATTGAGAGCAAAATAGCCACCAACCATAAGTGCCATGAAGACAGCAGCTGCACCTGGCACGGCCCACTTTAGTGAATCACTGACTTCAGTCGATTTTAAATTCGACATGGTCATTTCATCTAATTTAAGAGTGAGAACTTTTGCTTCCATCTGACCTTGATGGGCCAGTTCAGCAAGTTCCACTTGGGTATTCAAATGAGGTTTTTCAACTTTTTCTAAGAGGAGAATTTTGGCTTTCTGGAAACTTTGTTCAGTAGGAGCTTCCGGTAATTCATTCGCAGTATGAGTACGACGATCAAAGCCCGAGAACTCAAAAATTTTCTTCCATGTGTCGCCATTGTCAGATGACAAATGGTCGGTCATTACAAGGAGACCCATTTCGATTTTTTTATCAATGTCCTGGAATGAAAATGGTCCATGTTTTTGGCCATTTTCGAGAGTCCAAAAAGGGCCTTCATGTTTTTCTCTTGAGAGGCTTTCAGGAGCGCGACGTTGGAAAATAGCGTGAGTCCAAAACGGATGATAGTCATTTGTGTCCAGGCGCGAGGCCAGGGCATTATCAAACGATTTTTCATTCTCTGAAGCATAGTGTTTCAAAGATTGAACTTCGAAAGGTCCAAAGAGTTCCTCATCAATTTTAACCATCCATAAATCATGGTTATTGAATCCCATCTTATCGATAGTTTCTTTTGACAGCGGTTTCAGGTCTAAAGTCGCCATAAGCACTCATCCTTTTCTACTTTCCTTTTTCGGTGCACAGAGGCAAAAGCTTTAAAAATCCACCCAAATTTATTGAGGATTTTGACTAAGTCCACCTAGAGGAGCATACTGGGGCACCTAAGCAGGGGAAGTTACGTGAATATGCTAGAGAGAACCACTCAGGTTAAAGAACGTTTTCTTAAGTTTAACGACTGGGAAGACCGCTACAAAGAACTCATTCAATTAGGTCGCGGATTGGCCGCCTATCCAGAAGACAAGCGTGATGAAAAATACAAAGTGAAGGGATGTCAGTCACAAGTGTGGTTGTATCCAGAATTCAAAGATGGTCGCGTGTATTTTTATGCTGACTCTGATGCCGTATTAGTCAAAGGCATCGTGGGTCTTCTTGTGAGTGTGTACTCAGATGCTACTCCAGATGAAATCCTTGCCACTAAACCAGAATTTTTAAAAGAAGTGGGCATTACCGAGCATCTCTCTATGAACCGCACTAATGGTTTAGCGGCGATGATGAAGCAGATGCAGATGTATGCTCTTGTGTTTAAATCAATGCAGAAGGCCTAATATATGATGCTCAATCGTCCTCGTAGAAATCGTCAAAATGAAGTTATTCGTTCCATGGTTCGTGAAACGAGTCTTTCTCCGGACAATTTTATTGCTCCACTTTTCGTGATCGATGGGAAAAATCAAAACATTCCTATTAAATCAATGCCAGGTCAGTCTCGTCTTTCAATCGATGAACTCGTGAAAGAAGTGAAGGAACTTTACTCTCTAGGAGTGAAGTGTGTGGCGCTTTTCCCGGCAATCGATGAGAAACTAAAAACTCCTGATGCTCGCGAAGCTTATAACCGTGATGGTCTAAATTTCCGTTCAATCCGTGCCGTTAAAGAGGCCGTTCCAGGAATGCTGGTGATGGGTGATATCGCCCTTGATCCTTATTCTTCAGACGGACATGATGGTCTGGTTGATCCAAAAACTGGCGAGATCATGAACGATCCAACTCTGGAAGTTCTGGCGAAGCAAGCTCTCTGCGAAGCTGAAGCTGGTGCAGATATCATCGGTCCATCAGACATGATGGATGGCCGTGTTGGTTATATCCGTATGGCACTTGATGAGTCTTCTCATCAGAATAAACTTATCATGAGCTATACCGCTAAATATGCTTCTAGCTTCTACGGTCCTTTCCGTGATGCACTTGATTCTGCTCCTAAGAAAGGTGATAAAAAAACTTATCAGATGGACCCAGCGAACTCGACGGAAGCTCTTCGTGAAGCGGAACTTGATATCGCCGAAGGTGCAGACATTCTGATGGTAAAACCAGGTCTACCTTATCTTGATATCATTTATCGTTTAAAAGAAATGAGCACACTTCCAATCGCCGCTTATAACATCTCAGGTGAGTATGCGATGCTTAAGGCCGCAGCTCAGAATGGATGGCTGGATAACGATAAAGCGATTCTTGAAACGCTTACTTGTTTCCGTCGCGCTGGTGCTGATATTGTTCTTACTTATTTTGCGAAAGAAGCAGCAAGGCTTTTAAATAAATGATCAAAGGCATCCTGGGACTTAGTCTCGTACTCAATTTTGTTCTCGGTTATTTCCTTTTCTCTCAAAAGAAAGAAACGGAGGTCATTGAGAAGGTCGTAGTGGAGAAAGAAACGGTCTTTAAACCAGTTGTGAAGCAGGTTGTGAAGGAGGCCACCTCTGCGCCTAAAAAAGAACAGGGTGTTTCAACGCCTGAGTTCTTAGGTTTTGAGGAAGTTGAGTTCCAGGATGCTGGTGAAAAAATGGAAAATGATCGTCATGATTTTTTCACGGAAAAACTTGCTATGACCGACGACAAAATCGCCGAGCATAACAAGATTCGTGAAGAATATTTTAAGGCGACTTCTGAATTCTGGAAAAAAGACCCGATGAGGGAGCTCAGTTTCAAAGAACGCCGCCAGATGATTGACATGGAAGAGGCCTTTCACGCCAAGTTAGAACAACTTCATGGCAAAAAGAACTGGGAGCGCTATCTCAAATTCCGTGAGAGTTATAATCAGCAAGGTTTTAAAAAGCAGCAAACTGAAAATCAGCCTTTCATCTTCATGGGGCTGTAGTCTATAATTTCCCAATGCATATTCTTCTAGTCCGCTTCTCCAGTATGGGGGACGTGGTCCTTCAGACAGCTACCATCAATTGGCTACGGGCCCTCTTAGGTCCCGAGGCGAAGTTTACTTTTGTCACGGCCCAGGAGTTTGTCTCGCTTCTTGATACTCATCCAGAAGTAAACCACGTGATTGGTTTTGATCGTCGAAAAGGTGAGAAGTGGAAGGACCTGGTTAAAAAGATCGATGATCTTGATAACAAGGAACCAATTGATCTTATCCTGGATCTTCATGCGACTCTTCGCTCGTTTCGTTTAAAACTGACTTACTGGAACATTCCGGCCCTTACGGTAGATAAGCGCCGTTGGGAAAGATTTCTTCTGACTAAGATCAAAAGCGTAAAATTAAAGCGCCTTTTTAATAGCAAATTTTTTGGCCTTGAAACTCAGGTGGAAAGAATTCTAAAAGATTTTGAAGGAGTCTTTGGGGACACTCGCGCAAAACGCCGTACGGTGGATTTTAGAAAAGGTCCTCATCAAGAACTTACATCCCTTTCAGAACTTCCGGTTTACCCGATTCCTGGAGAGTATGTTGTACTCGCACCGTCGGCATCGTTTTTATACAAGCGCTGGCCGGTTGAGTCTTTTGTGGAACTTGCCAAAAAACTTTTAGAAGAGACTCCGTATCATTATGTGATCCTTGCCGGACCAGATGATAAGTTCTGTGAAGTCTTCAAAGAAATTCAATCTGATCGTTTGCATAATCTTCAAGGAAAGACCTCTTTGAAGCAAAGTATGAGTGTGCTTGCCCACGCGAAACTTTGTATCGGTAACGATTCCGGTATGAACCACATTGCTGAGGCCTATGGTGTGCCTTGCTTAACTCTCTTTGGGCCAACTGATCCAAAGTTTGGTTTTGCTCCTCATGGAAGCAATTCTCGTTTCATCTCAAAAGAGATGTTCTGTAAACCTTGCTCAACTACCGGAAAAACTCCATGCTACCGCGATAAGCTTTACTGCATGCTGGATATTTCGGTGGATGAAGTTAGAACCAACGCTTTGGAAATGATGAAATGAGAATCATTTTTTGGATCTTATTCTGGTTTATCTATTTCCCACTCATTCGACTGATTTCGCTTCTTATGTTCTGGAACTCTAAAGTTGAAGAACGTGAGCGTTTTGAAAAAAGAAACAAGTTTGAATCTCTGGCCCATTCTTTTCGAGAGAAAGGAATCGTGGCAGATATATGTTTTGAGTTCTCTTCGGAAGGAGAGTATCAGCAGGTCGCTCCTCTTATCTCTGATGCTTTGGCCGCAGGAAAGAAAATTGAACTCGTTTTTTTCTCACCAAGTGTTGAGAAGGCGATCATGCAGCTCGCTGGCCAATACCCGCAACAGATTCGCTACCTTCGCTATCCGTTGGTAAGACTCTTTCCCATTGCTCGTCGATCATTTAGCTGTTGGGTAACTGCTAAGACCCTCATTATGGTTCGTTATGATCTTCTCCCTGAGTTACTTCTTTGGAGTCTTAAAAAAGATCATGAGCTCAAACTGGTATGGATGACATTTAAGAAAGAACGCAGCCGTGGAAAATCCGCTTCGTTCTGGAAAAAACTCTTTCTAAAAAATGCTAAGACCATCGTTTATGCGTCTTCACAAGATGAAGAAGAGGGAAGAAAGATGGGGTTCCCTGGGGTTGTGTATGACTTCAGAGTGGAACAGATCCGTCGGCGCATGGATGGACGAGTAGAGAAGTTCCAGTCTCATTTTAACCTTTATCCGGATTTTTATACTCACATTAATCTCATCCCTCGTGAAAAACGTTTGATCGTTGGGAATGCCTGGCCAAGTGACCTCTTTCTTCTGCGTGATCTACCGGAGGATGTGTTTCTCGTGGTTGTGCCTCATCAATTAAGTGATGAGATCCTGAACCTTTTCAGAGAAGGTCTGGATAATCTTGGTCGTCCGGTGTTTGAGATTAATAACCAGACCCAAACTTATAAAAGTTCACAAACTATTCTAGTGAATAAGAAAGGTATTCTCTGCGAGCTTTATTCTGATTTTGGAAGAAGCTATGTGGGGGGAGGGTTTGAAGGGAGTATTCACTCAGTCCTTGAGCCGCTTGTGGCCGGATCGTCAAAGATCAGCTGTGGGCCGTTCCATCACCGTTCGACTGAATATGATGTGGCCCTTGATATGGATAAAATGACCGAGGTGAATACTCCGGAACAGTTTCTGAACTGGCTGAATACCAACCAGCAGGAAGGAAGTCATGCTATGCTTGATTCAATGTTTAAGAGTTATCAGAAGGCGCGGGAGCAAGTGATCTCATGTTAAAGAATCGTTATCAGGAAATTCTGGTGGGTATGAGCCTGATGTCTCTTGTGAGAGGTATCATTTCTCTTCACCGTGATCGTTCAACACTTCTGATCGATGATAAACGTTTTTCGGTGGAAAATTATCCCGGCCATTTTCTTTCTGAAATGGAGATCCTCGCCCTTTTACGTATTGGTAAGAAGTTTGATGTTCCGGAGCTTTTGGACCTAAGACAATTTCTCATTCCTGCGAAGATTGAATTTGCGACCGAATCTGCACGTTTGAAGTTAGGGGCCTCTCCGCTATCAAACCTTAAAGAAGTTCTAAGAAAATATCCTGAATTTATTGATGCTACTGATTTAGATCAAGTCTATGCTGAGCAAGACGATGCTTTCACTGCCTCTTTTATGGCCGAGCTTCGTCGCTATGAAACTCAATGTTTTGAATCTAGCCTTCGCACTAAGGGTCAACGTTTTGATCTTCAGGGACCAAAGTGGCTTAAAACTGTGTATGAGCGATTCGGAAAACTTCTGAATGAAGAATACAATGTCTCTAAGAACTTAAAGTTCGCAGGCCTTCTTCATCTTCTTGGTCTTTCGGCCGAAGAAAAACTAAAAACAAAATTACTACCGGAAGAGCTTCCGTTTTATTTCTTCCGTTTGTTGTCTCCCATTTATCGTTTGCAGGATTTTTTCCTGACCACTCAGTTGAAACGTCGCCTTACACTCTTAGGGGGAGACTACAAAGAGAGTTCGGTTCAGTTCTGGCAAATGCATGAGCATAAATTTGAGAACCTACTTCTGGCGAGTTTTGAAGGTGTGATCTCCGGGGACAGAGTTCTATTCTTCTCTCATCTTCCAGAAGAAGTGCCATTTACGCTTCGTTCTCCTTACTCATTATTTAGAAAGTCTCAGATGGCGCCGGTTAAACGAAATACGGCCCCATTCCCACCAACTTCACTCACATTCATGGCCAATTCTGATCTTCTCGGATCGGAGAGACCTTATCGAGTGATGGCTAAAGGGAATGATCTTTCTTATTATCACTGGCCATATCCAGAGCTACCAGGATCTAAATCTGCATTCTATGATAAGGCGCTCACTGAGGCCTTCCAGGTAGATTCGGAATTTATGCCTTTTGAGAAAGGGTCGAATGAGTCCACTCAATTTGGCGGTACGACCCTAGATCTTCGACCACTTCGCTTAGATCGAAAAAGTGAAGGCCCGGTCCTTACAAAGTTGCCAATGGATATTTCAGTCGGGGATCGAGTTATTGAGGGTTTTGAGTACTGGGGTCCATTCAGGTACCGTTCCCTGGGACTTTTGGCCCTATGCTATGGCGTGGAAGCAAACTGAGTTATAATAGATCCATGCTTCGTTTTATCCGCAATAAAAAAGGTCAGACCGCCATCGAGTACCTCCTGGTATTAACGGTTTCCATTACCATTGGGATCATTTTTACGAAAAAAATGAAGGACTATCTTATTGAAAACCCGAATAGCGTTATCGGTAAGCAGTTGAATATATTGAAGAATACGTTCGACCAAGATCCTAAGTGTAAGTATTGTCGTTACCAGCTAATTTAAATAGAAAATATTTTTGACACTGAGTGTAATTTTTACCTTCCAGGCCAGTTTGCCTTCCGACCTCCACACATTTCCTCTATAGTTGACGCAAATTGTCATTTCCTTTCGAGGAGGAGTGTATGAAATCAAGAAACCTATTGGTATTGGCATTAGCTTTGAGCTTTGCCTCTGCCTATGCTCAGCAGGGCGAAGAGCAAGTTTTAAATTCGGCCCCAATTAACGTTGATGGTTATCTTGCAGAAGATAAACCGGTTACAGATGGCGAGTTAGAGCAAATTCGCGGAGAGCTCAAAAAGCAAAAGATGGGCACTCAGCTGAATAAAGAAAAGGCGAAAGACCTTGGAAAGCTGACAAACCAAACTGAGAAGTTACTTGATAGTCAGGATGAGTATATCGATCAAAAGATCGAGTCTACTCAGGCGATCAAAGAATTTAATAATAAGTACGAAGAGAATCAGAAAAAACTTCGTTGTATTATGGAAGAGTCAGATTCTGCTGAATGTGACCCTTACAAAAATAAATATCTGAAGAACAAACAAAAGCGTGCAGAAGCAGAGCCGGAAGTTGAACAACAAATTCAGGTTCAGCAAGCAGCTCCTGTAGTGTCTACTGCAGAAGTAGCTCCTGCGGTACAAACTGGTTCATTTGAAACAATCAAACTTCTTCCTTATGCTGGTGGTACTTCATACCAAGGTGAGAAAGAAGAACTTGAAGCATCACTTGCTGCCGGTCTTCGTCTAGAGTCAAATATCAACTCTCGTTTCTCAATCGGTGTTGGTGTTAACTATGCTCAGTTGAACACGAATGACTTTGGTGGAAACACTTATAATCTTAACCAAGGTTATTATGGTTACTATGGTCAGCAAGGTCGTGAGATCCAGTATAAATCAATGGGTCTAGATCTTTATGGTAAGTTCTTTATCACTAACGGTGAGCGTTTCCGTCCGTATCTTGGATTTGGTGCTGGTTACCAGCGTGCGAGTCTTAAGTATTCTGAGAACAACCCGTACTCTTACTATAACCCAATGTATGGTCAGCAGAACTTTGGTAACGAAGAGCACACAGCAAATTTCTTTAACGGAACTCTAATGGCCGGTTCTGAAATTATGATCACTCGTGGTTTCGGTCTTAACCTTGAGGCCGCTTATTCAACTGGTTTAAGCAGTGGTTCAAGCAAGAGCAAGAACAACTCTTTCAACTCGCCAGACGAGCAGCGTCTAAAAGATCTTGGTAAAGACATTACTTCAGCTAACGCACTATCAGTTTTTGCAGGTCTTGTTGTCCTTTTTTAGACTCCATCACCTGATGATACTCCCCTCGAAAAAAGGCTCCTAACGGGGCCTTTTTTTATGCCCGACCATTTTGCTTTTGTCTTAATCTCTCATCATTCCTGATTTAAAATATTCCTGTCTTAATCATTCAAAATCCCTATGAAAAGGAATTCATATGAAACCCGTATATCTCGTTGATGGTAAGCGCACTCCGCAGGTAAAAGCTGGTGCAGAAATTAAAGACATCGCTGCTCCTTATCTTGGTCACTATTTGATTCGTCACTTGGTGGACAAGTATGCACTTCCTCTGGATCAAATTGATGAAGTGATTGTGGGTAACACTGGAACTCCGGCAAAATATCCTAACGTAGGTCGCGTGATTGCATTAGAGGCCGGTCTTCATAAGAAAACTTCTGGATATTCTGTTCACCGTAACTGTGCTTCGGGAATGGAAGCTCTCTCTCAAGCTTACGATAAAATTGCTTCTGGTAGAAATCATCTGATTTTTGCCGGTGGTGTAGAGAGCATGTCTCAGATGCCACTCCTTTATAACAAAGAAATGACGAATTTCTTCGTTGAGCTTATGAAAGCAAAATCAACAGCTCAAAAGCTAAAAGTGTTCTCAACTTTCCGTCCGAACTTCCTTGCTCCTGTTATCGCCATTGAGCAAGGTCTGACAGATCCTTTCTGTGGAAGAAATATGGGGCAAACAGCAGAAACTCTTGCTCGCGAATTAGGTATTTCTCGTCGTGAACAAGATGAGTTCGCCAACATGTCTCACCACAAGGCCGCAGCCGCCACGAAAGAAGGAAGGTTCCGTGAAGAGATTCTTCCAATCACTGCTGGTAACAAGCTCGATAAGATGATTGCTGATGATCTTGGTTTCCGCGCGAATTCAACTGTTGAAGGTCTGGGAAAACTTAAGCCTTACTTTGAAAAAGAAACCGGGACGGTGACTGTTGGTAACGCTTGTCCGATTACTGATGGTGGTTCAATGTGGTTACTTGCTTCTGAGGAAGCAGTTAAGAAATATAATCTTGAGCCAATGGCCCGAATGGTGGATTACCACTTCCATGGTCTAGAGCCAGAAAGAATGGGTCTAGGTCCTGTGCTTGCTACTCACGGTGTTCTTAAGCGCACGGGTCTTAAGATGTCAGACATTAATCTCTTTGAATTGAATGAAGCTTTCGCGGCCCAGGTTCTTGCTTGTCAAAAAGTAATGAAAGATAAATCTCTCTCAAGCCGTTGGGGCATCGATGAAGTGATTGGCGAACTTCCACTTGAAAAACTAAACGTGAATGGTGGTGGTATTGCTTTAGGTCACCCGGTTGGTTCAACTGGTTCTCGTCTGGTAGTGACTCTTGCTCACGAATTAAAGCGTCGTAAAGAAAAATATGGTCTGGCGACTCTTTGTATTGGTGGCGGTCAAGGTGGAGCTGTCGTTATCGAAAACCTAAAAGTGTAATTGGAGTTCACTATGAGTTACCAAATTCTTACGGTTGAAATTAAAAATGAATTGATGTGGGTGGGTTTCGGGAAGTTCGAAAAGAAGTCCATGACGACTTTCACTAAAGAAACTCTGGAAGAGCTTAAAAAAGCAATTCTTGAGGCCGCTGAACTAGATAAGAAGAACGCCGTTAAAGGTCTGGTGTTCTTTTCTCATAAGCCAGGTGTGTTTCTTGCTGGTGTAGATATTTCTGTGATTAATGGTCTTAAGTCTGAGGCCGAAGCACTTCGCGCTTTGGATGAAGCTCACTCAATATTTAATGCTCTTGATGATCTTAAAATGCCGACAGTTGCTCTTGTAGACGGCATTTGTCTTGGTGGTGGTCTTGAGCTTTCACTTGCTTGTAAAAAAATCTTTATCTCGGATTCTCCAAAGACTGCTTTAGGTCTTCCTGAAGTGATGTTGGGAGTTCTTCCAGGTTTTGGTGGTACGTACCGTCTTCCGAAGAAAGTTGGTCTTACAACCGCCATGGATATGATTCTTACTGGTCGTCAGATCAGAGGGAAAAATGCCCTTAAGATGGGTCTGGCAGATGCGATGTTACCGACTGAGCGTATGCAGGAACTAGCGAAGACTTATCTCCTTGAGAAAAAGACAGGTAAGAAGAAATCAATGAAGGAAGAGATGAGTGCGGCCGCGATGGATAACTTCCTGACTCGTAAGATTATCTTTCAAAAGGCACGTGAAAAAGTTCTCGAGACTTCAAAAGGTTTCTACCCAGCTCCACTTAAGATTCTTGAAGTTCTAGAATCGGGTGCTGGTAAGAACCGCACAGATTATTTAACTCTTGAAGCACAGGCGTTCGCTGAACTTTCTCAAAGTGTGCAGTCTAAAAATCTTCAGCACATCTTCTTCCTGACTGATAATACGAAGAAACTTGAAAACAAAGACAAGCTTCCGACGGTCAAGAAAGGGGCAGTTCTTGGTGCAGGTGTTATGGGTGGTGGTATTGCCTGGTTGTTCGCTCAATCAAATCAAGCTCCGCTTATGAAGGACATCACTCCGGCCGCTTTGGAACTTGGTCTTAAACAGGCCTCTCAGAATTTCTCTGGTGCTCTTAAGAAGAGAAAAATGACTGAGGATGAATTCAATCGCAAAATGCGCTCAATTGAGCCGACACTTAACTTCGAGGGCTTTAAGGCCGTTGACCTGGTGGTGGAAGCAGTGGTTGAAAACATGGATCTAAAAAAGAAAGTATTCGCTGAACTAGAAGAATATGTTCGTCCAGATGCACTTCTGACTTCAAACACATCTTCACTTTCAGTTGAAGAAATGAGTAAGGCGCTTAGAAAGCCAGAGCGCTTCGCAGGTCTTCACTTTTTTAATCCAGTTAACAAAATGCCGTTGGTTGAGATCATCACTCACGAGCGTGCATCGAAAGAAACGATTGATTCACTTGTTAAGTGGACACTGGACGCAAAGAAAACTCCGATTGTGGTAAAAGACGGACCAGGTTTCCTTGTGAACCGTATTCTTGCTCCATACTTAAATGAAGCTGCTTTCCTTCTTGAGGAAGGTGTTTCAGTTGAGGCGCTTGATGAGGCCGCTCTTAACTTTGGTATGCCGATGGGCCCATGTCGTCTGATGGATGAGATTGGTCTCGATGTTTGTGTGAAAGTAGGGAAGATCATGCAAGATGGTCTTGGTGCGAGAGCGAATCCAAGTTCACTTGCCGGAAAACTTTACGATGCCAAACTACTTGGTAAGAAAAACAGTAAAGGTTTCTACCTTTACGATGAAAAAGGCAAGGTAACAGGGAAGAACCCTGACATTGCAAAACTTCTTCCACAGAAGAAAATTCGTAAAGACGAAATGGAAATTCAAATGCGCTTGTTCCTTCCAATGGTGAATGAGGCCGCATATATTTTCGCCGACAGAATTGTAGACAAGGCCTCGACGGTTGACGTAGGTATGATCTACGGAACTGGTTTCCCTCCATTCAGAGGTGGTCTATGTAAATGGGCCGATCAGGAAGGATTGGATCAGATTGCCGAGCGTCTTTCGAATTTCGCTAAAGACGTAAACCAAGATCGATACCAAATCGCTCCATTCTTATCGATGATGATCAACGATAAGAAAAAGTTCTACGACCTTTAATGAAAGTTTGGCCTTTTTTTAGATACTTCTTCTCGTATATCTTGAGAGCAAAGACTCGCCAGCGCCTGTTGTTTATCGCGGTGGTGGGTCTTTTCCTCTCGGCCTTCAGCCTGATGGTCATTCAAGGAATTATGGGAGGCCTTCAAAAGGGTCTTATCGCTCGTTCTAAGTCGATTCACGGTTCACACCTTATTATCTTCGATGAACCCACTTCTGAGTCATTAGCGCCGATTAAAGACATTCTGATTAAAGAAGGCATTCACTTTTATTCGGAGCTCGAAACCGAAGTGATGCTTAAGTCGAAAAACTTCGTGGCCCCGGCAAAGCTTCACGGGATTGATCTGGATGATGAGAAACCTGAGTTCCTTCAGGACAAAGACTTCAAAGGTCTGGTCATGGGAAGTGAACTTGCAGGTAAGATTCATCTGCAGTTCCTGGATGAAGTGCAAATCATCGCTCCCGGTGTGACTGATTCCATTATGGGTGAGGTTCCGCGTTTTGTGACCGAAACTCTATCTGACTATCTCTACACAGAACTTTCTGAGGTCGATGAATTTGAGATCTGGTCTCGTGTAGGAATGGTGCAAAACCTTCTGCGCGCTCCGGGTGTAAACCAAATTCGACTCTTCGGTAATGTGCCTGATGATGTTTTAGAAAAAGTTTTAGCGGTACCAACTCAAGTGGAGAAGCGCCATTTAAGTTGGGAGAAGATGAATGAGGCCCTGGTGTGGTCACTTAATCTTGAAACCAAGGTTATGCTCTTTTTATTCATCAGTATGAGCTTGCTCGTGGCGATTGCTATCACGTCTGGACTCATGATTTTTTACTCAAAAATCCGTCGTGACCTTATGAGTTTTTGGATTCTCGGTATGGCCCAAAAACAACTAGTAGGGTTGTGTTTTAAATTCACTCTGATTCTTTCAGCGCTGACTGTGGTGATAGGGGGAATTTTTGGCTACATTACACTAAAATTACTTGAGAAATTCGGTCACGATCTTATGCCCGATATTTTTGTCGAAAGACAGCTTCCAGTTCAGTTAGATTTCAGTCACATAGTGATGAGTTTGGTGATTCCATTCGGGATTTCACTGATTTTTAGTTATTTTTCGTTCGCTCACTTCCGTAAGGAAAATCAATCATTTGTAGCGATAGTCCGAAGTCTGGGATAATGGTCAGAATTTTTTAATAGTTTTTCCCAGATGAAGGTAAAATAAGAACGAGATTCAGGATGGATCTTCATCTGCATAAGAGGATTTTATGGCCCTTCAAAACATCACACAGTTTTTTGCATCATCTTTTATTGCTGAGAATGCACTGACTAAAACGTTGGGTGAAGAATTCGTTTTGTGTGAAAACAGAAATGTCGTTTTCCATTGGGCCGATTTCTTTGAGACATGTGATCTGATTAAAAATCAGATGCAAAACGATCCTGTGCTTTCTGAAGACTTCAAAAACCGTGAGGCGGCCCTTGCTCGCCTGGCGCTTATTCCAGTTTGGATTCGCACTGAAAATAAAGTTCACCAGACCACCATGCATGACCTGTATGAGAAATACATTCTGAATCAGACCCAGCTTTTGATCGGTGTTGACCCTTTCTGTCCGATTGAGCTTTCATTCATCTCGGGGACAGGTCCTTTTAAAGGCATGTCAGTTGCGGAGTGCTTCAATAAAACAACTTACAAAGATTTTGTCTTGATCAATCTTTTAAAGGGAAAACTTCCTAAGCGAGACTTCCGTATTCGCCTAAAATCAAAAGTGTTGATGGAATATGGTTCTGACTTCAATCAGGCCCATCTCGTTGCCCTGGAGCAAATAACGACCAATGGTCTATTGTTCTCAGTGGACTCTGATACCTTCATGAAAAAAATCTCTCAAAGTCCTCAGGTGCGTGTGCTCCTGAATACTGAGATGCTTGATGGTGGACAAGGTAAAGAGCTTCCAGAACTTAAAAATCACCTTTCTCAATTCGCCTTCAATTTGATGTATTCATCTAGAAAAGAAGACGCCATTCCATGCAACTTTGGGGATTTCTCAGTTCAATCGAGCTTTGATTTCTCAAAGGAGAAGAAGGTGTATCTTTTCATCTCTTATGAGAAGCTCGCTGCTGTTCATCCTGGAAGTGTGAAGAACATTAAAAACTTCGTGGCCCACACCAGAGAGCTTGTGAGAAATCACTATCAGAAAAATTCAGGAAATTTGAAGACCGCTTAACCGTTCTTTTTAAGATCGGCCTCGTAATCGACTTGATAAGCAGCACTCTTATCGAGGTTTTTACGGCGTTTATCGTAGCGCTCGGTAGTTGTGATATTCGAGTGGCCAGCAAAGGTCGCCACATCACGAATGGCCGCATGACGAGTATCCAGAAGGTGAGAAATTACGGTCGCTCGACATGAGTGAGGTGAGACCGACTTATTAATTCCAAGTTGCTTGGCGTATCTTTCGATCACTCGGAAAATGGTCGAACCATCCATTGGCTTTTCGTTTTTATGCTTAAGTTCAGTCTGGAGAAGATAGTCTTCAGGTCCTAGTTGAACTCCATTATCATTTAAATGAGCGACGTAGATTTTCACTTCTTCATAAACTGTTTCATTCATGGGAATCAAACGAAGTTTATCACCCTTACCCTGGATGCGTAGAACCCAGTGAGTGCGATCATGAACGATCTGATGCATTTTAAGATTAGTAAGTTCAGAGCGACGAAGTCCAAGATGAAAAAGCATCACCATGACTAAGCGATGAGTTTTGCCTTTATGCGTGCTCAGATCCGGAGCATTCAACATCTGAACAACTTCTTCATCATCAAAGGCCACAGTCGGTGATTCAGTCTGGACCTTTGGAAGTTTAACTGTGTCCAGAGGATTGAACTCAATTAAGCGAGCGGCAATCGCCCATTTCATGAAAGAGCGAATACATACCAGGCGGCGGTTGATGGTGGCAGAGGCGAGGCCCCTTTCCATCAGGTGATCACGATAGAGTTGAAAGTGGTAACTCTTGATCTCATTTGGATGAGACACCTGAACATTTCCTGACCTTAAAAAGTCGAAAAAAAATTGAAGGTCTTTGATGTAAGCGGTCTTAGTGTCTTCGGAAAGAAACTGCACCAGGAACTCATTAATAAAATCTCGAATATCAGATTTTTTTTGAGCGGCTTCCTGAAACTTTCGGGCCAGATCCTGGTTCACATGGAGAGTCAGGGCACTGGAATCTTTTTTCTTAGACATGCTCTTATTTTAGGGTAATTTGCAACTATTTCAATAGGGGACTATTCGGTCAAATACTGGACGAGGTAAGAAGAGTTTTTGAGTTTTTCATCGCTCATCCAGAAAGAGCCTTCTTCACGATTACAATCAATCCCTTTTTGGTAATAGGCGCAGGTCTTTCCCCAGGTATTGCGGACCTTGTATTCGCATTTACCCTTGTTCCAGCGACGGGCGGTGATGAGACTCGTGTGGTTCCCCGAAAAGCTCGCCACATGTTTAACGTCATAATAATAGGCGAGAGGACGGCCTCGGTTTAGAGTCTGGTTAAGAGTATCAAAAAAAGTTTTAGGTGCGGCCGTTTTTGGATAAAGAGTGTTCACGGTCCTGGCCGGAACTCGCACCATATTGTCCTTACAATACTGGCGCACCATCAGGTCCATGGTTTTGTCCACGCGGTCTTTCATGAGTGAATGTGAGACCATTTCAAAGTCTACACTGTTGAGACCATAATCGGGAAGCACACGACTGATCTCTTCGCAGATGATTTTTTCCTGAAGCTTCTTATTGATCACACTGAGCTTGATCTCTTCCATCTTACGAATAAGGCTCATCGTGGTTCGACCCAAGTGCTGATCAAAAGGCAGTGCCTTCTCAGTACAAACTTTGCCTCGCTGTTTTAGTGCGAGAATGGCGATATCTACAAATCCGCCCTCTTTAATGAATTTAAAATTTCCAGAGGTCTGCTTCTTAAGCGGTGATGGAGTTGGATCTACAACTTCTTTTAAGTAATCCAAGAGGCCCATTTCTTTGTATTGGCCATAAATGAGACTGGTATGGAGAGAAGATATGGGAGTTTTCATCTCGGCCGACATGAGGTCAGCCCCGGTAAAACCATAACACCAGCCAATGGAGTCTTGATTACGAGGAGTAGAGAAGTGTGCCTGCATTTCTTTACTGTCGCGGATATTCGGATTGGTATTTCTAATATCTGTGGGCGCGCAATCTTTTTGAGAAACCTGCGCCATGGCCGAAAAACTTAATACGAGCAAGAATAAGAACTTCATGGTTTCACCTTTTTGAAACTCATGAAGAGATGTTCCTGGTCTACATAGTAAGGGGCCTTAAAGCACATGGGAACTTTTTCTGATTTTCCACTTACTTCAGCAAAAAAGGGTTTTCCTTCAAGCTGGTAACATAAAGAAAATCCTGGACTCTGATCTGGAAAGAATTTGAATTCAATTTTCTTCTGAATGAAACATGTCTCGATACTCTTGCATTCTGCTGATAGGTAGCGCTCAGTTTTTTTATTAAAACAAACTTTTACTTTCTTCTCATTGTGGATAATTTCAACCAGCTCACAGGCGTGAACCATTTCTACTGAAACGAGAATGAGGGAAAGAGCAAAATACCTCATAATAACCATTCGGTTTGGTCGGGTACAATCTTTAGCTTTCATTTCTGTTTTGGCCCAGAATATAATTGAGTTATCAAGGAGTTAGAATGGCATTGGTTATTTTGAGTGCTATTGGGGCCTTTATCGCAGGTCTTGCTGTTTATCACTTCCGCGTCCAGAAGCTTTTGCTTGAGCATGGAATCTTGAAAGAGAAACTCGCCATTCAGGAAAAGGTCCATCAAGAGGCCTCTGAAAAACTTGAATTAAAACTTAAAACACTTACTCAGGAAATCTTCGAAGAAAAGTCTCGTCGCTTTCGTGAAGACTCACTTCGCGGAATGGAACTCGTGCTAAATCCTTTCAGAGAAAAAATGGCCGACTTTCAAAAGCGCGTGGAAGAAATGCATCTCACTGATACCAAAGATCGTTTGAAACTTCACTCTGAAATTGAACGCATTGTGATGACCGGTCAGAAGATGACTTCTGAGACGGAAAACCTCACGCGTGCCCTTAAAGGTGATGTGAAAATGCAGGGTAACTGGGGTGAGATGATTCTCGAAAAACTTCTAGAGGCCTCTGGCCTTCGTAACGGAGAAGAATTTATTCTTCAAGGTAAGGAGATGGGTCTAAAAGATGAAGAGGGTCGCACCATGCAGCCGGATGTGATCATCAATCTTCCTGAGAATAAGCATTTGATCGTGGACTCGAAAGTGAGTCTTGTTGCTTACGAGCGCTTTGTGAATGAAGGACAAGAAGAAGATCTTTCTCACTTCTTAGATTCTCTCTATGCTCACATCAAGGGTCTTTCTTCTAAGAACTATCAGCGTCTGGATAAGCTTCAAACTCCGGATTACGTGATGCTCTTTATTCCTATTGAAGGTGCTTTCATGCTCGCCATGCAGAAGGATCGTGAGCTCTTTAATCACGCTTGGGACCGCAATATTATGCTGGTTGGTCCATCGACATTACTTGCGACTCTAAGAACGGTTGCGAGCCTCTGGAAGCAAGAACGACAAACGAAGAATGCAATTGAGATCGCCCGTCAGGCCGGTGCTCTATACGACAAATTTGTAGGTGTCGCGAATGATCTGGATAGTATGCAGAATCAAATTAAGCGTGTTGGGGATTCTTTTGAGGATCTGAAGTCGAGAATGTTGACTGGAAAGGGAAGTCTCGCTTCGAGGATGGAAAACTTAAAGGAGCTGGGAGCGAAGACAACGAAAAGTCTTGAGCTATCTTAGGTCCCAGTGAAGAATTAGTTTTTAAGGCCAATTTTTTTTCTAATACGAGGAAGCTTTGGGGTGACTGCTTCTTCATATGCCGCCATTTGATTATCAGCATGATCTAACCTTTCGAAGACAATTTTAAAAAGCTGATTTGTTTCTTTTTGAATTTTATCTACTCGTTTTTCGAGTGGGCTTCCCATTGCTAAAAAGCTTCTGAGTTTTGTGAATGCTCTCATAATAGTAATGTTGACTTGAATGGCCTCCTTACTATGAAGAACACTTGAAAGCATGGCGACACCGTTTTCAGTGAAAAGGAAGGGACTGTGTCGGAAATGATTTTCATGACTTGAGCCCTCTAAGGTCACAATTTGTGACCTTAGTGAAGCTAACTCACTGGAATTTGGCTCAATTAAGAAGTCCTCCGGAAAACGTTCTCTATTTCTTTTAACGGCCTGATTAAGGGCCTTCGTCTCAACTCCATAAAGCTTTGCGAGATCACTATCCATCATCACTCGTTGACCTCGAATGGTGTAGATCATTGCCTCAATTTTTTCGATATGAAATTCCACAGAATTCTCCTTGAATAAAATAGGAGAAATAACTTTGAGTTGGATGGTTCTTCAAGATTCAGGAGAGGGGGAGATGAGATAATTCGTTTTTGGAGCAAAAAAAAGCCCCTCTTTAGAGGGGCTTTTTTATTTATGGATGTCTTACGAAAACACAGTTACCAACTGCAAGGGCACTCACTTTCATATAGCGGCCTTGAGCTGTATTGGCAGTTTGAACGTTTCTTTGACCGATAGCTGGATTCTCAAGATAGTAAGAAGCGCTTCTTTCGCAGTAGCTATATAGGTTGCTCATAGCACGACCTTCAGCAATCTTAGTTAGTTCAGCTTGTTGAGCTTGAGCTGAAATTGATTTATCAACTGTGCTTTCAGCTTCTCCGGCTTGTTTCATAAGACCGGCAAATGATGTAAGTGAGAAAGATAATAAAGCAATTACAGTGAGAAATTTCATGCTTGATCCTTGGGTGTAAGTTTAATGCGCCCATAAATCGCATGAGTTTGGATCTGAGTCGACTGTAAAAAGTACAATCGTTTAAAAATTACTCATATTGGGCTCAAGTTTGGAGGAGAATCTCCGAAGAGGTGAGCCCATGAAAAACTTCATCCTAGTTATGACGGCCGTTGCAGGAATTTACTTTTTAAAAGTAACGGTGAAACGTGATCCTGTCGTGATGAAGCCCACTCTTGAAAACACTACAGCTTACAATTCTTCGTCACACTAAATTCTTCGACCTTATCTAGTGGAATGATCTCGAGATGATTTTCTTGAGCATACTTTAAGAATAGTTCTGTTCCACCAACTGAGCTTTCTTGAATATCATGCTGAAGCACCACACCCCCTTGGGTCGGTTCTTCAATCTCGGTGCGAACTTTCACTTGAGTCAGCTTCCCATTCACTCTCATCGTTTTATAAGTAATGAATTTCCCGCCTTCGTTACTCGCCTTGAAGTTCTGGAAGACTTCCTGAGGACTCATACCGGGAATCCAGTCTCCTGAATCAATGTCCCAGAAAGCAAACTGAATGCAGTTATCCTTCAGGAGCTCTTTGGAGATCTCTTTTAACGTGTTCATGTGGTGATGATCCTTACGTCCACCATAGGCCGCATAAGGAAAACGGTAATAGAACTTATTAAAGGGGTGTCCGGCCTTCTTATACCACTTAGATAGGTCTAAGAAGGACTGCTTAACCTTGGTCTTCCATTCGTCTTTAGTGATCTTAGTCGAGTTATCATGAGCGCGACCATGGGAGGCCAGGATATGGCCTTCATCCAGAATGCGTTTCACGATGTGGAAGTTTGAATCTGTAATTTGAGAGGTGACCACGAAGAATGTCGCCTGCACTTTGTATTTTTTAAGGGTATCAAGGATTTTAGGGGTCTTCACACCATGAGGACCATCATCGAAGGTCAGGGCGTATTTACCCGTTCTATGAAGCGAAGGGGCGCCGTATTGGGTGTAACCCTTATCAAGGTTCGTGTACTCGCGATCTTCCGGATATTGGTCGATCCCCGCATGAGTGGTCATAGGAATGAGTAATAGGGCCAGGAGCCAAGTTTTCATAGTTAAACCTCAAATAGATGAGGTTTCTACATCAAACCGGGTGCCAGTGGGGAGAATCGAATTTTAAGGGGTTAGAAAACAGAGGTGTTTAGACTTTTTACTTCCGCTGGCGAAAGTGTAAAGGGTCCCCGAAGGGACCCTAAACGAAGTTACTTCTTTAATTGAAGACCTTTAAGTCCCGCGAAGGCATTGTTCTTAAACTGAGGGCCTGATTGCATTGGCTGCTGAGTCTGAGGACGGTTGCTCTTGCCTGGACGAGGACGACCTTGGTCAGTACCAGTCACACCTTCAACCTGTGAGTCTGACTTACAAGATAGAGAGATACGACGACGATCCATATCGATACCAAGAATACGAACTTTGATTTCCTGGCCAACTTTAAGTTCATCAAGAGCGTTCTCAACGAAACGGTCACTCATCTCAGAGATGTGAAGAAGACCATTCTCTTTAATACCGATATCAACGAAAGCACCAAACATCGCGATGTTTGTTACTTGTCCCTGGTACCACTGGCCTACTTTCAGATCTTTAAGATCAGAAATACCTTTCGTGAACTCAACTGACTTAAACGTTGTACGTGGATCTTGTGAAGGAGCTTTCAAACACTTCACGATATCTTGAAGAGTGATATCTCCAATCTTCTCTTTAAGCGCTTTATCATTCGCCAGATCGTTTTGAAGAGATTCATCAGTCAGAAGATCTTTTAGATCTTTCTTATGAGCTTTTACCCATTCTTCAAGCACAGGGTAACGTTCAGGGTGAATGAATGTTCCATCAAGTGCATGAGGACCGTTGTAAATACGAAGGAAGCCCGCTGATTGCTCGAAAACTTTTTGCGAGAAGCGAGTTACTTTTAGAAGATCCGCACGTGATTTGAAACCACCGTTTGCATCTCTGTATTTCACTACGTTCTGAGCAACTGTTGGACCGATACCTGATACGTATGAAAGAAGTGGAGCTGAAGCTGTGTTTAGATCCACACCTACGAAGTTCACACATGATTCAACAACCGCTTCAAGGTTATTTTTAAGTTGAACCTGGTTCACATCGTGCTGGTATTGACCGACACCGATTGATTTCGGATCAATTTTTACAAGTTCGGCCAGAGGATCCTGGAAACGACGAGCAATTGAAACTGCTCCACGAACTGTAACGTCTTTATCCGGGAACTCTTCACGAGCGATATCAGAAGCAGAGTAGATTGAAGCTCCGGCCTCAGAGATCATTGTCGCTTTCACTTTTCCGTCTTTAACTTGTGGGATGTGAGTTTCAACGAACTCTAGAGTCTCACGGCCATAAGTACCGTTACCAATGGCAATGTATTCAACGTTGAACATCTCAATCATCTTAGTAAGAATTTGAGCTGCGCCCACTTTATCGTTCTTCGGCTCGTGAGGGTAAACTACGTGGTCACCCATGAATTTACCAGTATGGTCTACGATGACGACCTTACAACCTGTACGAACACCAGGGTCAATACCAAGGACCGCTTTTGAACCAAGGTATGGTTGAAGCAGAAGGTTCTTTAAGTTCACGCCGAATACTGAAATTGCGGCAGTGTCAGCGATCTTTTTAAGTTCGTTTTTAACTTCCAGATCAAGTGAAGGCTGGATGTAGTTTGTGAATGATTTTTCTGCGCACTTTTTAAGAAGTTCGTAGTTCGCAAGCTTATCGCGCTTAGGGAAGAACTCACCTTCGATCAGACCAATACCGACCTCAGGAATGATCTCAGCGTCCACTTTAAGGACTTTAAGGTTCATACCACGTCTCATGGCCATATAACGGTGAGAAGCTTTTGGATCTTTAAGTTTTGCCAGTGGCTCAGAGAATTCGAAGAAGTCTTTGAATTTAGCTGCGTCTTCGATCTTGTCTCCGTCTTTACGTAGACCGGTCTTCATCACACCAGTTTCCCAGAACGTTTGACGGATTTTTTCTTTAAGCTCAAGCTGGTGGGCCATTGATTCCATAATGATGTCACAAGCACCATTGATGGCCTCTTGAACGTCCTTAATTTTACCGGCAGATGGCTTAACGAATTTCTCTTCCAGCTCAGCGATAATCGTACGAACGTCTTTATCACCTTTGAGGATCATCTCAGAAAGAGGCTCAAGACCATTGTCTTTAGCGATCATGGCCTTCGTTTTCTTCTTCGACTTATAAGGAGCGTAGATATCTTCAAGCTGAGTAAGAGTCGTTGCAACTTTGATTTGACGTTCAAGTTCCGGAGTAAGGGCCTCCATCTTCTTAATAGCATCTAAAATGAAAGCACGACGTTTTTCAGTCTCAACATATTCATTATAACTTTCCTGGATGTCGCGGATCTGAACTTCATCCAGGTTTCCAGTTACTTCTTTACGGTAACGAGAAATGAATGGAATCGTACATTCTTCTTCGAACAGAAGTTTACAAGTTGCCATGATTTTAGCAGGGGCAATCCCTAGCTTAGTAGTACAATAAATCATTGCATTCGGGTCTAGTGTCTGTGCGGCCATTAGGCAGATCTCCTGAAAAATATATCTCGAAATTACGAACCAAAATGGTAACGACGGAGAGTAGAAAATGGCAAGAATTTGTGAGAATATGTGAGGGAAAAATAAAAATAAAGGATAGAAATTGACGACTCTTGCCATTATTGGTAGCGGAATCGCTGGAAGAAGTTTGATTTACACTCTTGCCAAAGAGGAAAAATCCTTTGAGAAAATCACGGTTTTCTATTCTGATTCATTTACTTTCCCTTGTGCCATCCATTCTACCGCCATTGTTGCACCTCGCGGATTGAGCTCTGGACATTCTCCTTTGGGTGATTCCATCATGGCCGGATTCAATGAATTTTCTCGTCATGTTGAGCTTGATGCTCCCGCTGGAATTCAAAAAATCATCCAATATACTGGTGCCACAGAAAAGTTAGATCAATTCAAAAAGCGTTATCCAAATGGTTCTGTTCAAAAACTCTTTCTAACAAACGAAACCTATATTGCAACTGAACAGGCCTATCTTATCGATCCAACTCTTTATACCAACTGGTTATTATCTGAAACTCAGTCCATGGAAAAGTATCACTTGGAGTTGATTGAAGACCTGGTGATTGATGTGGAAGAAAATGAACGCGTTCACATCAAAACTCAGGACGGTCGCAGTCATTCATTTGATAAAGTGATTTTTGCTGGTGGAAACTATAATCGTTTCTGGACCCAGCTGGCCCCTACTTCAAAACTTAAATCCAGTAAACCGGTTCAGGGCTCTTATTATCAATTTGATCTTATCCAGTGGGACATGGATTCTTTTTCGCTCACACTGGATGGTGACAATCTCATCTGGAACAGGCCTTTAAAGCGTCTTCTTGTCGGTTCGACAACGGAAGATAAGGGCCATGTACTTCCGCCTATGGAAGAGCTTACGGCCATCTATCAGCGAATTTCAAATGCTGTAACTCTAGAGCTTCCACCAATTGAGAAAGGCGAGATTAAAGTTGGTCTGCGTGAAAAGGCCCAGAAAAGAGAGCCCTATCTTTTTCAAGAAGGTCATAAGATTTTTATCGGTGGATTGTATAAGAACGGCTATACTCTAAGTCTTAAAATGGCCAAGGACCTTTCTCGTCAATTCCTTTAACACGCTTATAGAACTCATTTAAGCAGGCATCGTTCTCATATGACTTTCGAAGGGTCTTAATCTCATTTTTATAAATTGGCAGGAGTTTCGGAGCGTGGTTTATCGCCTCTGGAATCATGTTCGAAAGATTGGCAATTGCCACTTCTGTTTTTGCAGGTAGGTCCTTACAGTTGTGACTTGGCACATGAATAAATCCGAAAGTCTCTTCAGGATAATAGTGAGCAAACTGATAAGCGAGATTGTTACAAACAAATGTTCCGGCATTATTTGAAACTTCCACTAGAGCGCGATTTTTCTGATCAAGCGAGCAGTACATTTTATCCAAAGGGTAGTTGAGCGCCACTGCGGCCTCACCTTCTGCCAGAATTTTTGTGCTCTTTCTTTCGTTGCCTTCATTATCAGGGCCCTTGGTCTTATCAAAGTTTCGGCCCGCAATTTCGATTTTAAAATTACAATTGGCCTCACCTAGCCCCAACACCAAGGCGGGAGCTTGAGATTCATTTTTAAGGCAATTTTCGAGCTGTGCGAATGATTTATCAAACACAGTTGAAAGAGCACAAAGCTTCAATTCAAATTCCGGATGGTTTTTAAGCTTCTCATTCAGGGCCAGGGCAACCCTCTCAGAGTTATTGAAAGGGGCCTTATCAAAAGCATCAAAGTAGCTCAGAAGAACTACGGGACGGGCCCAAAGATTAAGGCTCATTAATAAAGCAAAGACAGTCATCCATTTCATGGACTTTTTTTCCCTTTTTTGAGGCGTTTTGGGAAGGGGATCGGGAAGTTTTTACCCCCAAAGGAGGTAGTGCCAAAAAGGCCCAACAATACAGGAAACGGACCGAAAAGCTGGGTATCCACAAACTTTAAAAGGATGGCCCATGAAAAAATGGATTTTTTCGCTGGCACTGGTTTTCACCGTTTCTCTTAATCAATCTCAATCACAAGAAATGATTATTGATCATAAACATGATCATGCTCCTGGGGTCTTTTCACCCATGGATCCAGAATATTTAGATCCTGCCAAAGTCCAAACCGGTCACCTTTCGGTGAAAGGGATGCAGGTCACAAATTACAATCAAGAAGCACGTGCAAAACTTGATTCCGCCTTCGCGCTTTTAGAAAGAGTTGTGAATACGGAAGAGTTCAAAGAGCGCGTGATTAACTTTCGTAATACGAAAGGTGAGAGGGCCTTTGCTTCTAATAAAGGTCTTTCAAACGAAGAGATTTACGACATCTTTATGGAAGGTCGTGAAACACTTCAACAAGACACTCCAGGTGAGATGAACTTCTATCTCAATATGTACAATCGTCCCTGGTCAAAGGTGATTGGTTATACGACTGGAGACACGAATGTAATTAATACGAACTGGAAGTACTACAAGAACTTCACGGTAGATAGCGTGGTTAGTAACCTTGCTCACGAATGGACCCATAAGATCGGCTTTGATCATAAATCGGCCGCTGAACATGATTCAGCTCCGTATGCCATCGGTTACATCGTGGGAGATATGGCGAGACAAATTCTTAAAAAAGAAGAGCTCCACTAGGGAGCTCTTTCTTTATTTTACCATTTTCTAGATTCTTCAAGAAGCTTGTTCACAACCTGAATTAGTGGTTGCGGACGTGGATACTTAAACTCACAGTTAACTTTAATTGGCTCCCCACCGTTCATTGGGAACACCGGACACTTCGGGCTCTCTGTGAAGAAGCGCGCAGATTCTTCGTAGATGAAGCTATGAGCGGCCCAAGCTGCTGCCTTATATTCTTTCGGTGGAACTCCTTTAGCAAAGTCCCACTCTGGAAGACCAGGAAGAGGCTGGAAGTAGTTTTTCCAATCACGAGGAACAACCCAGAAGAAGTCTGGTTGGTGAGTTGAACCACCAAGACCTTGACCACCTTTCTTATTCACGCGCCACTGGCCACCAACAACATTACCCTTAGAGTTGATCTCGAGGTCGTAGTTGAATGTGAATGACTTGATCTTATCGTCTAGCTCAGAGTTAAGTTCTTTCTTCTTTGGGAATTCCCAGTCAACATACTTAAGATTAACTTGAACACCTACGATGCTAACAGCTTCAGGGTTACGAGAAACGCGGAACGGATCTTTTTCGCCATACTCGTTACGAGAGATAACTGAATCGCTTAGAGGACCTTCTTTACCTGTCTTAGGGTTGTAGTAAAAAAGCTCATAACCAGATACTGGTTGGTTTGCTACCGCTGCTTCGGCCGTTTTATCTACTACGAAACTTCTTCCTTCAACTCCAAGGATGTTGACCATTGAAACGTGGAAAATACCAGGGTGAACGTCAGCACAACGAGGGATAAGTTCAAGATCATCACGATCTTTTTCAACGTCAATATAACGACCGTTCTTATCTTTATCAGGGTTTTTCTTGTTACAACGGTTACCTTCGAAGATAACGTTCGACTGGATCGTTGAGTTGGCCCACATAAGAGAAATAAGGGCCTTGATATCATTTGGATAGAAAGGAAGCTTTCTTCCGTTTGGAAGAGTCACGGTCACTGTTTTTTCTGGACGCTCATAGTGACCAGCGGCCACTGCCCATCCGTGACAGATACCTTCCCAAGTTGCCATAAGTTTGTTGGCCTCAGGAATACGGTAGCCTTCTGGAATTTCAATTGCAGAAAGGAAGCCCCATTTCTTTTCGTTACCCCATCTTTCAGCGAATGCCCAAATACGGTTGGTAAGATCGAAAGTTGTATCACCTAGAAGAAGGTCATATTTTTCAGAAGGAGCAAGTTTAGCAAGGTCTTCATCAGTCAGTTGATTGATGATTGGATAAATTTCTTCCGCGCGCTTTTTAAAGTCTTTTACGTTCTTCTTCCAGTCAATGTGTTTACGAGCAGAGAAGATCAATGTCGTATAGTCTTTGTCCTGGTAAGTGTTGGCGATTTGTCCGCCGTTAAGTGGCCAGTAAGAACCACCCCATGGTTGAACTTTAGTATTGGCCGTATTGAGTTTGCGCTTTTCCATTTCAAAGATGTTTGAAATGTATTTTTCACCCTCGTTCAAAGCACGAAGACGTTCATTAATTTTTGACGTCTCAAATGGCTTGTAAGGATAAATTGTCTTGTTGGGCTCTTTCACTCCACCAGGAGTAGAACAGTCTTGAGTTTCAGCGTCGCAATCGTCTTGGTTATCGTATTGAGCGAAGACCGGTGTGGTCAAAACAACCAACGCGAGTGACATGAGAAGATGTTTTTTCATGATGCCTCCGGAAACGGATTTTCAATTTTGCGGAGGGGAGTATCAATTGCTGCCTGAAACCGCTAGTAAAATCATGTTTTTAAGTAAAGATTACATAAGAATTTTGACTAATGATTTCATAGGCTTAAGGTTGTTTTAAGGTGACGACTTTAATCAGGGAATGAATCATCATTTTGAAGATTTTGTTAAGACCTGGAGGTTTGAACATGAAATGGACTTTTGGCCTTCTCGCCTCTGTATTTGTCCTAGGAACGAGTGCCTACGCCACGGTTGAGGTAGATGCTACCAAGATTTTGCAGATTGATTACGCCCAAAATGGAGAGTCTGAGACCCTGGTCTATCTGGGGAACGGACGGGTAGTGAGATTAGATAAAAACTCTGATCTTATTCCTCATCTCAAGACTTCGCTCAAAAAGAAGGAGTGGGTAAATGTCACTACGACTTCTGAGCGCGAACTTTTGGCGGTGGAAAGTATTCCGGAGCCAGAAGAAAAAGGAATGGAAGAATTCGCTTCCACAAGTTCAATCAAGGAATATCGCGCGACTGTTATTCCTACTTATGATGAGGCCTACAAGATTTATAAGGGGATGAATCGTCGTTATCAGCAAGAGTCTCAATGCTATAACCGCGCTCATGTGTGGAGTTGGGAGATGCTGACAAAGCATCAAGTGCGTTCAATGAAAGTCTTCATGTTCTTCACCAGAAAATATATTCGTCGCTATAACTTTGAGTGGTGGTTCCATGTGGCGCCATACGTTTATGTTCGTGAAGACGGTAAGGTAAAAGAAAAGGTGATGGACTATCGTTATACTTATAGTCCGGTTTCGATGAAGGCCTGGACTGACATCTTCATGCATAACAATGCTGAATGTTCAGAGGTCACAAAATACACTGACTATGAATACACGCGCGAAGATCCGGCGAAAGGTTGGTGCATGCTTCTCAAAGTTCCGATGTATTATTACCAGCCGATTGATCTAGAGGCCCTGGATAAGAAAAGTAAGCAGAAGGATTTTTGGGGTGAGTGGGACCTCTCGAATGCCTACAGAGAGGCCTTTGGTATCTATACTAAGTAATCGATAACATTCTTTAAATGAGGTTTCTTGTCAGGGTTTGTCGGGTATGGACCGATAAGCCCTGGGAGGAATCCCCATGTCCAAATGGATAGTCTTTCTAGGCCTATTCTTATCGTTTTCGGTCCTAGCTCGGACCAACGATGCTCTCATGCGAGAGTCCTGGACTCGCGACCTGAAAAGTCTCCTCGCCGAAATTGATATACAAGACACCAAGTTGTTAGTGGAGAGTGAGAAGAACTTTCTTCTTCGTTTTACACTCATTGAAAGTGCCTGGGCAGATTCACGCTTTAATTGTTTTTATGGTGGATGGCCAAGTGTCCTTCGCTTAAGTGGCGGAAAAAAACTTTGTCAGATGCCAACGAGGTCCAATCCTGGCTACAGTCAGGGAACTTGCGGTAAGAGCGAAATCCAATGTCAGCCGATGCTCTTTGATAAAGGTCTCTGTGTGCCTTTTGGTTCAGCAGAAGAAAGACGCTCATCATTTTCAAACTGTGAGAAGAAATTTCAGGCCAAGGGTGGAAACTATTCTTTCCTGGATGATCCTTCCGAAAAGGATCTCTTAGAGCTTCAGGAAATTTCTCTGGTGGCGGGTGAAGTTTGTGGACCTCATTCAAAATCTCCTCAGAAAAATACCATCATTTGTAAGAACATTATGAAGAAACTTCCGGATGGACTTAAATCCATTCAGCAAGGTGTGGCGAGAAGTACGGCCAGCACGGCAGAAGATACAGGGTCCGTTTCAGAAGTTAAGCCAGAAAAAGTAAAAAAGGCAATACCTGAAAAGGTAGTGGTCGATTCTGCTCCTGAATTAACTCCGCATAATGAAGAAGATTGTGATGAGCCATCTCACTCTCATCGTGAAGTGCAGACCTTCGCCAATGCGTTGGGGCAGGTGGCCGGCAGTTCCATGGACACTATATATGAGGACATGAAACAGAAGTTTCAGAATTCTCCATTTTGTAAACCTGAGAACGTCATGAATGATCCGGGGAAACAACCTAGTGGGCTCTTAGTTCGCCTCCTCGAAAAAGATCTCAGAGGTCTTGAGTACAACGGCAACATCGATGATGTTTTTAATCGTTATGATGTATCATCCTCGGTCCGCAGTCAGGTCCAGTCATATGCCTCTCAAATTAAGTCCAATAGTGGTGACGTCAAAACCTTGCGCCTGCGTATGAGAGCGATCTTTTATCAAGATGTCCTTGGGAACCAGAATCTTGATATGAGTAAATTTCAAAACGACATCGCTCAGGAGCTGGTTAAAGACCATGTGTTTAAAACCGGTGATGATGGTAAACCAGAATGTCCTTTTATTTCCAAAGACGCTTTTATGAAGGCGATGAAGGGGCGGGCGAATGTGATGAGTAAGTACAAGGGCAGTGTGAAGCTTCCGGATCAAATCACCATCGTCGATTACTCTCGTCCTTCTAATGAAAGACGAATGTATGTTCTCGATCTGAATAACCTTGAAGTTCTGCATAATACCTGGGTGTCCCATGGAATCGGAAGTTCAGATAACGGTGCCGGAACTGACGGCCTAGGTGGAAGTCCTGAAATGTCGAACGTGAATGGTTCTCTTAAATCATCTGAGGGATTTGTTATTGCCGGTAAAGCGAGCAGTGGTTCGACATTCGGAAATAATGTGATCTTAAACGGTATCGATAGAAACAATACGAACATGGCCAGTCGTGCGGTGGTGATGCATGAATGGATCACCCCGATGGAAGATTATTCAATTGGAGTGAGAGATTGGGACAGGGAGAGAAAGAAATTTTCGGGCCCGGTTGATTCTGTTCGTCTGATGAAGAACATTAATCCAAGCACTGCATCTGCGACGGAACTTGAGAACGCCATTTATAGAATGACTGATGCCACTCGTGTCTCTAAATACATGGCGACGACCGAAGGTTGTCTGGGAGTTTCAGGAGCAGTGATGAAGCATTTGGATAAGAAGAAAAGAAATGTGAGTCAGTTGGAAGCTTTGAGACAAGATCTTCCGGGCTCGATTATTTTCAGTTATTCGGGCCCGGAGATGAAATCTAATTTTTTCTAGAAGCGAACAGCGAAGTCAGCACCAAAGGCCGTCGTTTCCGGACGGAACTTCAAAAGCGCCTGAGAGAACAATCCTACACTTTGAAGATACTTGATCTGCTGAGGGAAATACGTCAGCGACAGTCTTCCTCTGTGAGAAAGGTTGTTGTTGAAGTCACGTGAACCCGTCTGAGCACCACGCTGGTCCCAGTCCATTGTGATCACTGAACCCACTTGCCACTTATCGTTGAAGCGATAGTTGGCATAAGGACCACCACTCACAATCATCGTTTGAAGAGCAGTTGGTCTACCACCAACGAATGGAGCGGCCTTCACGTTATTATTATAATAAATACGATAGATCTGACTCATAAGACCTACGTTCCAGTGAAGGTTCGGTAGATTGAAAGCAAAACTATTCGAGGCCACCCAACCAAAGCGCATTTCATCATCTTTCGAAATTTCCGAAGTCGGGAATTCATATGAAAGAGTTGAGAAAAGTGTACCGGCCGCAAAACGAAGAGACGGTAGACTCACATAGGCGCGGGCGTTGAAGAACTCACTATCAGGTCTGTTAGTGAAAGTGCCGCCGCTACGATCTTTATTATTAACTTCTTTAGTATATCCGTTAGCCGCTGAAAGAGTCGCACCCACTGCCCAGTCAGTATTGATCTGGTGACGAAGGTTCACAGCATGGAAACTTTGCATAGGAGCAAAGCCCGAGTTTGGAGTATCTAGACCCTCCTGGAACACGTTGTACGTGTTACCACCGCCAGCGGCAGTAGGTCCGAGGAACTGTTGATAGTATGAGAGGGAAGTGTTCTCCCAAAGACGGCGGCCAAGACTTTTCTGAGGCATGCCGATTTGAAGAACCTGGCCCGTGTTCGAGCTTTGGTAAGTTTGGTTTGCACCTGATGCCTGTGCCAGGGCCGCATTACTGCTGTTGTTACTCTGCATGTTCTGCAGGGCCTGATCGTTTGATTGAGCTCGCGCCGCTTGAAGCATGAACATCAGAACTGAGCCGGCCATGGCCGCGATGAGAATCTGTGAAGAGAGTCCTTTCCGATTGATTTTCATAGAGTGTGTCCTGCGGTTTTTTGGTTTTGGGCCACGCCGAGGTTATCTAATTTTTCCCGGTCTGATAAAAACTCTTTCAAGTTGTCGATCACGATCATTCTCTGAGTTGATTCAATATCTTTTCCGAGACGATTCATGATCTCCTCTCTGATCCCCACGTACTCAAGAGTGAGATTGTGGAGAAGGGTCTCGAAGAGCATATTTGCTTTTGAACGACTGAGCATCTCGGCCGGTGTCAATGCTTGTCCTGAGACATCGCGCTTGATCAGAAGTGCCAGCTCTTCACGCTTCGCTGAATAGATCGACTGAAGAATCCATACTGTGTTTCGCACAGACCAGATGTACATATTCAGACCCATATTCGAAGCTTCTTCTGCTTTCGAGTTCTGTAAGAATAGGATTTCCCACTGACGCTTCATATAGCTGCGGAACTCTTTTGTGTCATAAACATTTTTCTGTTTAAACAAATCAGAGTTTGCCTGAAGGTTCTTCAGCACAGTTCCATGTTCTTTGCGAGCATTTGAATAAAACTCAGCAAGTTTTTGGATCTTGTCATAGCCCTCTGGCTTTTTGAAATCCTTGTAACGCCATGAAAGAATATTAGTCATCTCTTCCATGAACACAAATGAGCGGCCCACGTAGTAGTCACTACGCTTTTGTTCTTTGTCTTGATCGAGCATTACGTAGATTTGATCGAGGATAAAGCGCGACATTCTATCCCAAAGATAAAGCTCAAGCTGCTGGGTACGGTTGATCTCGTTGAAGAGATATTGCTTCATCTTCGCCGACATATTTGGATTTTCTTCGCGAAGTTTGAAAATAAGATTGTTATAGCGCTCGAGTTCTTCCCAAGTCGCTTCTACCTGCATCGGGAAGTTATATTGAGTTTCTAGCTGCTCAAGACGGCCCATACGTGAGGCGTATTCAATGTTCTCTTCGTAGGCGATTTGAAGCTGCTTAAAGTTACTCATACGCTCACTCCAAGAGGTCTTATTCACTTGGTCTGAGTCAGTTGATAAAAGCATGTTTAAGATAGATGGCTTGGCCTTCTCAGTCGCGCCATCACCCAAACTCACCAGAAGTGAGTCAACTTTTCCATTTGTCACTTCAGATGGATTGATAATATTGGCCATGATGAAGTCATTATTATTGGCCGGAGCTGCGCTCTTGGTTGATACCGTATCAGTCGCCTGAACCGGAAGCGTAGGAGCAGGAGTTGTCGTGGTCGCAATGGCAGATTTACTGCGCATATCATTGATCGCCACATCGCTCTTATCAAGAATCTGCATGATTTCAGTTTTAACTTCAAGATAAGTCGCGCGTACACGTCCTACCGCCTGCATCGCATGCGGGTTCATTGGCATCGTAATAAAATAGTATGTGAACGGTCCATAAACCGCTAAAGCGATCGAGTAGCCCAGATTGTTTTTCACTGTCTGGAAGAACCAAATGACCTTGCCCACAGTATAACGATAGAGAAGTCCCTTGGCGTTGTTTACAGGACGGGCAATGATACGGGCCATGAAGTTTCCGCCGTCTTTTCTCAGAAGAGCGAGCTTCATGCGGGTCTTATTTAATTTGTGAGCACGAACCTTGGTATCAACAATTCTTTTGAGATCAACTTTATAATTCTTGAAAACCAGTTGACGCTCTTCCCAGGTAAGAACCGGGTCCATTTCAGCAGCAAGGATCTTGTTGTAGATGTTGTTAATCGCCGGATCATCGGCGCGTTCGCGGATAGAAATACGAATAAGCTTAGAGTTGTAGGCAGTTTTTAAAAGCTGCTCAACAGAATTTACGATCTGAGTATTAGTTTTTCCTTCCGCCGCGTTCTTATATTCCATGGAAAGGAAATTGTAGAAGTGGTTTAGGATTGGACAAGTGAGATCCATTTCATGGAAATCTGGAATGGCGGCCTTGAGAGCTTCTTTGTCCGAAGTGAACGTGATGTCCCCTTGAACGTTGAAGTAATCATAGCGCTCATATTCTTCGCCACTGTTTCTAAGAATGCGTTTTAAGACGTAGCCGGTTCCACCAAGAATGAGGCCCACTTTCAATTCACCAATGAGGCCATCTTCCTTGTATTCAAAGCCCGAAAGCCCACCCATATTACGGATAGGAGTCACTACACCATCAATGGCGTAAAGCTTCTTACCACCGTCCTGGAAAACAGTTTCCAGAAACGGTTGGAGTTTTGGAATATCAGCTGTCAGTAGTTCGAGTCTCATAACTTAAATCCTGCAGAACTTACTGTTGCTGCTGCTGTTGAGTTTGGTTGTAACTATTTCCAAGGGAAATCGTGCTCAAAATCGGACGTAGTGTGATCGATTTTGAAAGCTCAAGTTTACGGGCGAAACTCACACCGTAGAACTGATGGTTTCCAATGGCGGTCAATGCTTCATAATCAGGACGAGCTTTCTTAATGGCCCTCATGATTTTTGGCGTATTTAACTTAATCTGCATGTCGTTTGCAGATGGAAGGGCCGAGCGAATTTCGTCCCAACCGATTTCAAGACCAAGCTCTTTAGCAAAGAGAATGTTCTTGGCGTTTTCCAGTGCCGGAATGATTTCCTGTAGGGCCTTCACCTTAACTTGGTTAGAGTTCGGCATCATATAACCGAAGAGTGAGCCATATTTATTCAGGATCGCATCGTAGTCTTCGCGAGAGCTATTGATACCATCACGAATCTCAGTGATGAGGTTCGTGAAGAAGTAAGGCACAATTCGATCAGCTAGACCATAAAGCGGCTGACGTTCAACTGAGATGTCTACTGAAAGACCCTCAAGAGAAGCGGCCGAAACTCCCAGGAAGTTTCCGTAGAAGTTTAAGAAGTAGGCCTGAGCAATAGCACCGTCAGAAAGAGCGCGAGCTTCAAGCTTAGTTGTCTCTTCAATCTGATGGTAGTGAATCACCTCGTGACCAGCAGTATAGATCTGAGTCAGAGGATCAAGCTCTTTTCTGATCCAGATAAAGATATCTGAGTCTGAGAACAGACCATGTGATTTACGTTTTTTAGCAAAACACTCACCAGCGTCCTCACGGGCCGACAGGTGATTTTCACGGATTTTCTGGCCCGATAGGATTGAGATCTTATTCGGAGTCAGTTCATTAACAAACAGACCTTCGAGAGTCAGGCCCTGTTTCTTGGCAAATTGTTCCAGATTGTACTTGGCGTACGGCATGGCCGGCATAAGTTCAATCAGATCTTTTACACCCACGCGACGAGAGTTCATGATCTCGCTCATGCGAGCAAGGAAAGGGAACTCTTTAAAGTGAGCTGTGCGCTTTTTATTTAAGAAGGCATTTCTCTTCTCAGCTGAAAGCTTCTTCGCCTCAGCTTCGATCTTCATCCAGGCAGCACGAGCGGTCTTGATGTGCTCAGGGATATAGTCTGATTCAGTTAGAAGCTCACCAGTGGCAAACTCTTTTTGAGAAGCAGACAAGAAGCCAGAGGTCTTTTTAAGGCTTTCTTCTGAAAGACCAAAAGTTTCAAATTTAAGTTCAGGGTGAACCGTCTCAACAGTGAAAAGTTTTGCGAACTCGATCGCCTTTTCAGAGTTTTGAAGACGCTCTCTCACCATGTTCATGAAAGTATCAATCAGCTTCATCATGTTGATGGCCGTTTTTCCTGTGACCAATTCACGTGGGAAAGAGGCCTCAATGCTACCGCGAAGGGCAGAGATCAGAAGATTGTATTCTGCCAGAAGTTTCTTATTCGTTCCTGCTTTTTCTAGAAGAGACGCTTTAAGATTTTTCAGAATCTTGCGGTCATGCTTACGGTTTTCTTCTGTGTAGTTCTGGTACACGATGTCCTGGTCCAGAACCAGAAGCTCATCCATCATGTCACGGAAGCCCTTCGGAAGCTTGTTCTTCGATTCAAGACGCTCTAGTGTTGTCACGAGTTGAATCTGGTTTGTATTGATCTTCTCGAAGAAAGCAGCAATTTCCATTGTCGCTTGTTTTGCCTCAAGAACATCAATGATCTTGTAAACCGGCTCAATGGCGCGTGGGTTAAGGAACGAAAGAACCTCACGGCACTGAGTCTTAAGTGATAGGGCCAGACCAAGCAGTGTATAGCTATCGGCCGTATTGTTTTTGAGGTGATTGTAGATCTCAGTCGCTAGACGAGAAACCTGAATCAACTGGGCCGCCACAAACATCGGAAGGTGAGTTTGTAGAGGAACCGGAGTCTTTTGTTTAATGTACTCAGCTGCAGTTACTGATTCAGAAGAATTTGTATCATCAACCACCACGAACGGAGCATAACCGCCGCCTTTCGAAGTATTCACGATAGAACTCATCGGTCCTTTCTCTTCAGGAGCGTAACGGACAAGAGCGTTGTGAGTCATCTTTGGAAGTGCCTTGGCTCCACCGCCGTAGAACACCCATAGACGAATATCGGCCGCAAGGTTCGCAAAACGAGAACCTTTCTTATCTTTCATCGCCACTGGAATACGAGCGATCTTTACTAGCTTCTGATAAGCGTAGTGAGAAGGGTTCTTCTTGATCATGTTCATGACTTCTTTCTTCGCTTCGTCAGAAAGAGTCTTCATGATGTAGATACCTGAACCACCAGATAGGTTAGGTGCTTTAATTACCCACTCATCCATGTTCTTCTCAATCACTTTCACTGACTCTTTCTTAGGAGGAAGAGTTTCAGGGGGAGTGATCTTTGGGCCATTAGTTGCGATTCCAAGTTCTTTAAGCTTAGGAGCGAAGAACTTAGGAGCATATGTAGTTAGGGCCGCCAGGATAATTTTGTTATCCAGGATACGGTTTAATCCACCCATATAGATCTTCTTATTCAAAATAGCATCCAGAAGACCTGGAACTGCGTAGTCTGATTGAAGAGGAATAGGATCACCATTAACATCAAGAACCATTGGAGCTTCACCTTCTTCACCAAGTTTAAGTGAATCGCGAAGGTAGATTGGCTCATTCGTATCAGGGTCACGAAGGATAATGCCCTTATCCACATCGAAGAGAGCAGAATCAGCATTAATACGAGAGTAGATCGCCGTTACGATCGGATTAGAACCATTGATCGTACGAAGACGGATATAACCTTTCTCGTCCTGGAAAAGCTGAACAGGATCAGCGTAAACAAGACCAGAGTAAGCAGCAAGGTTGTGGATCTCAGGAGCGGCACCGTTCATACCACCTGGAGGTAGAATAACTTGAATACCGTCTTTTACACCGGTCCAGTCTTCACCTAGAGATTTATAAGTGTCGGCAAGAACCTGAAAGTGATCGTTAGGCATCATCTTGCCCATTGATTCTAGAACCTCAGGGTTCTGCTCGTAGTGGCCCTCAAGTACGTTCATGTTGTTTGAAGCACCAGATGGAGCTCCTGCATTCAACTCAAGGATACGGAACGGAAGCTCTGGAAGCTTCGAGGTCTTTTTTGCCTTAAGAAGTTTTTCGAAGTTCTTTGATTGCTCAAGGTAATCTTCGATCAAAACCAGATCCAGACCCACGTTATCGAAGAAAGGATATTTCTTCATGTTCGGGTGGTGGAGTTGTGGGAAATAGTTCGGAGACTCCATGATGGCGTCTACGAAGATTTTACGAATTTCAACTGGAAGAGACTTCACGAATGGAGAGTCCTTCACAGACTTAGAACCGTAGATGTCCTGGATCACACAACGAAGAGAAACGATAAGCGACTGGGCCGCTTTCTCAATCGTGTTATAAACTGATTTTTGTAACGGAACGATCGTAGTCGTACATGGAACCGTAAAGATTTTGTAGTTCCCGTTGGCGTCTGATTTTTGGAAAGTAAGATCGCGTTTACGAATGAACTTCGTAAGGTTCTGCGACTCTTTCAAGTGAACAGAGACTTCACGAGAGAGTAGATTTTTTACCAGAGCTTTCGAGTGATTATAGGGGGCCCTTTTTCTCCTTGATGAGAAAATGTAATTGGCCACATCGACTTTAACGCTTCCAATGAACCCAAGGTTCGGATTGTAAGGCTCTAGTTTCCGACGTTGATTTTTCACTTTAATCACAATGACCTCTCCGAAAATATCGAAAAATTAAATCGTTTTTAATTCGTGCTGCAGTGTAGCGAATTTTAAGACGCTGCGCATGCATAACCCCTTAAGAATGTAAAAATGATAGGCAATGCATTTGGGGCCCTAAAGTCCACGTGCCTCTATGCAATTTCCGTGACAGGAGATTTGAGTAGAAAAATTCAGAGGTTAACTCAGAAAATGAGGTTAGTTTTTAGGGGAAAATTGGGGTTCTTGGGCAAATTGCTACAAGATGCAAGTTGTCTAAATCATTGGAGAATTTGTTTAGAAAAGCCCGAGCAATTGGGATCAAATAAAGTTTGTGATGTTTGGTAAGAACTATCTACTTTCTAATGCTTAGCCTTAATTGAAGCGAACGATGAATCGACTGCCTCTTTGGCCAGGGCGCTCATAAAGAATTTGGGCATTGTGGTATCCGGCGATACGGTTAGCGATAGGAAGGCCAATTCCGGTACCTGGAATACTGATTCCAGGGCCTCGGTGAAAACGCTTAGTAAGGAACTCTTCGAAATCCCCAAGAATACCGGGCCCTTCATCCTGGATCCAAACTTCAAGTTTTCCGTTAACAATCTTGATGTCGATTTGAATCGTACTATTTTCCGGCGTGTACTTGATGGCGTTATCTAAAATATTTTCAAACAAGCTATCGAGAAGTTGCTTTTCGCCCATTACGGTTAAGCTTTCAGGCGGAATATCTTCTGAAATATTAAACCGAACTGTGACTTTCTTTTCGCGAGACTTATAGGCCAGTCGTGATGAAGTCGTAAGCAGAAGATCATCAATTCTTTGCGGGTTAAAAATAAAGTTTTCCAGACCTGATTCTACTCGAGAAACAAGAAGCATGTTGGCCACAAGTTCAATCAGACGACTGATCTCTTCGCGAAGAGATTTTTGAAAACGAACATAGTCTTCGATGTTGCGAGGTTTTGATTCAAGAACATCCAGCTCTCCCTTAATGATGGCAAGGGGAGTATTGAGCTGGTGACTGGCGTTAGATACGAAATGCTCCTGGGCCTTAAAGGACTTCTCTAAACGCTCCAGAAGGTTATTAAGGGTCTTTGAAAGCTCTGCCACCTCATCCCCAGTGTTCACTTCAGGAACTCTAAGAGAAAGGTTTTTGGCCGCAATATTATTCGCGGTGTCCGTCAGACTCTTAATGGGAGTCAGGGCATTTCCCGCAATGAGATATGAAGCAAAACTTGAAATAAGGATGAGGATCGGCACCATGAGGGACGTCATGACAAGATGGCGGCGTTCCTGATCTTCCAGAGCGTCCGAAGGAGTGGCCACCTGGAGGATCATTTCTTTTTTACCGGAGCGATTTGTGATTTTTAAATTCACCGCCCGGTAGTGAAGGTCATTTGAATTGAAAGTAAAAAAGCGGTGAGTGTAATCTTCTTTGCGCGGAAGTGTGGGATCAAAGGGGATTTCATCAAAGGGAGATTTTTCGTCCCCACGAGAAATAATTTTTCCATCAATGGAACGCACAAAATAATATGTTTCTTGAAGCATGAACGGGAAGGCCTTACGGTCTTCTGATGCTGGAAGTGTAAAGTTAATCTTCAGGCCCGCATGATCGACTTCTAAATGTTCTGAAAGGTCGATGGCGTAGTTAAAAAGGCCGTGATCAAAATCAGCTCTGCCGTCTTGCAGGTACTGGTTTGTGATGATGTAGGCGAAAGCACAGATGAAGAGACCGAATAACGTCGAATACACCAACGTTAATCGGAATCTGATGCCGTTGAATAAATATCTAGTCAATTTTGTTCAGGACGTAGCCCTGTCCAACAACAGTCTTCAAAATTTTCTTAGGATATGGGCTATCGATCTTTTTCCTTAGGTGGTTGATGTAAACATCAATCACGTTTGAATCAGGATCGAAGTCCGCGCCCCACACCTGACGTGCAATGGCCGAACGGTCCATAACTTTCTCTTGGTTTCTCATTAGGAACTCAAGCAGAGAAAATTCTTTTGTTGTTAGTTCAATGCGGATTCCATCGCGAGTTACGTTACGAGTGATAAGATCCATGATCAAATCGCCATTACGTAATTGTGCTTTGTCGTCACTTTTTCTACGAATGAGTGCTCTTACACGAGCAAGGAGCTCTTCGAATTCAAAAGGTTTTGCAAGATAATCATCTGCACCTGAATCGAGTCCCTGAATTTTGTCTTTAGTTGTTGAGAGTGCGGTGAGCATGAGAATGAAACCATTGTGGCCATTTGCTCTTAATTCTTTGGCGAAATCCATCCCGCTCATCTCAGGTAACATCACATCGAGGATTAAGAGATCAAACTTTTTTGATCGGATCAATTCGCGCGCGATTCCCGGAGATTCTGCAGTTTCTACTTCGTACCCAACTTCCTTCAGCCCTTGTTGAATGAAGGCCGAAACTTTTTTTTCATCTTCAACTACGAGTATGTTGATCATGTGAACCTCTCACGGAGAATTTTCCTCTATAAAGGTAAGTTTAAGGTGGACCGGTGTCAACCAAACATTTAGGTAAAGAAAAGTTAAGACAGGTTAAAATTCCTTCATGGACAAGGCATTTCTCCAGCTTATGCTGGCGTCCGGTGTTCTACTCTTAATCAGCGTCTTTGCAAGTAAGACATCTACTCGTTATGGCATTCCCATTTTGTTGATCTTCATTTTGGTTGGGATGCTTTCAGGAGTAGAAGGTCCTGGTGGCATACACTTTGATAGACCGGTTTTGACACACATTTTAGGCACCATCTCATTGATGTTTATTCTTTTCTCCGGAGGACTTTCAACTCAGTTGCAAACGGTGAGTCCAGTGTGGAAAGAAGGCACCCTCCTTGCTTTTTTTGGCGTGATCATTTCAACCTTGGTCATGGCCTGTATCATCCATTTTGCTCTGGGTTGGGACTGGGTATCATCAGCATTGTTAAGTGCAACATGCTCTTCAACGGATGCTTCGGCGGTTTTTGGAATTTTAAAAACTCAGAAGCTTCAACTTCGCTCACGTATTCAATCTCTTTTAGAACTTGAATCGGGGAGTAACGATCCTACTGCGGTTTTTCTCACCTTGAGTTTGATTCAAATTATTTTGCGACCAGAGAACTTCACTTGGAATGAAGTTTTGATGAATTTTTTTATTCAAATGTCTCTTGGGGGCCTGGCCGGTTGGTTTTTAGGAAAGGGAATGGTTCATCTGATTAACTGGCTTGATTTGGAATTTGAAGGTCTCTATCCGGTACTGACCATTGCTGGTGTCATTTGTATTTATTCACTCACAGAATTCTGCGGAGGGAATGGTTTTTTAAGTGTGTATATTGCGGGTCTCGCGATGAGCGATGAGAAATATTTTAATAAGAAGACCCTCACGGTGTTTCACGATGGTCTGGCGTGGCTCATGCAGGTAATTATGTTCCTCATGCTCGGGCTTTTGGTCATTCCGTCTGCCATTGGGCCTATCATGGGCACTGGAGTGTTTCTTTCTCTGTGCCTTCTTTTTGTCGCGCGTCCCTTGTCGGTCTATTTTTGTCTTGTTCGATTCAAGTATTCACTCAATGAAATGATGTTTGTAAGTTGGGGCGGACTTCGAGGTGCAATTCCGATTATCCTTGCGACCTATTTGTTAGTGAATAAAGTGCCTGGTTCCAAGACCATGTTTAATCTTATTTTTTTTATCGTGATTCTTTTGATGCTGATTCAAGGAACGAGTCTCGGACATCTGGCAAAATGGCTTAAGGTTCAGGAGCCTTTTTCACCACGTCGGAGACTTCCTTTTAAGTCACGCCATCATGGTAAAGACTTCGTTGAGTTTGAAGTGAGAGAAGGTTCGCCCCTATTGGGTAAAAACATTCTTGAGCTTAACTTTCCTATGCAGGTGCTTGTTGTCTTAATTCATAGAGGAGAAGAAGATTTTATGCCGGATGGTAATACGGATATCGAGTTGTATGATAGACTTGTATGCCTAGTAGATACTGATGCAATTCCTGAATTGGAGAAGATTATTCAATGCAGAAGAGAAGATTTCTAGGGGAAAAGAATGGTAGCAACGGGCGGAGTTGAACCGCCGACCCCAGCGTTATGAATGCTGTGCTCTCACCAACTGAGCTACGTTGCCCCAGAAAAAAAGTAGTGTAATATTAATCATGGGAAAACTGTCCGTCAATATTATTTCCTATATTTAGAAGTGCTAACACATGAAAAGATTAAGTCCCATAGCGTACCGAGCCTTATTTTTTAAACACGCCTGGCGTTTTCTAGGAAATGTGACCGTTTCTAAGGAGCTTTCTGGCTCCCACGCGGTTGCTGTTTCAGGTGGATTGGACTCGATGTGCCTGCTGTGGTTCGCTCAATCACTACATAAACAAGGGAAAATTGGACCGGTAAGGGCGATTTTCGTTCATCACCATACCCGCGAAGGTCAGGATGCTGACGGCGAGCTTGTAAAGAAATTTTGTAAAGAGGAAGGCATTCCTTTTAAAATGCTCCATGTCGAAGGTCTTTCAGCTTCGATTGCTAATTTTGAGGCAAAGGCCCGTAAAAAGCGTCGTGAACTTTGTATCAATGATCTGAAATCAAATGAATTACTCTGGGCCGGACATCACCTGGATGACTCATATGAATGGAACCTCATGCAGAGGAATCGTTCAACAAACCCGAAGGCGGCGGTTGGCATTCCGGTCAGAAACCGAACCATTGTTCGTCCCTTTTCATGTGTAACCAAAGCTCAGATTAGACGTTTAGCAAAGTTTGAAGGCATTCCTTTTAGAGAGGATCCGACCAATCGTGATCTCAAATACGATCGAAATTTTGTCCGCTACAAAATCATCCCTCTTATTAAAGAGCGCTATCCGAAATATTTAAAGTTCTATTCTCATTACGCAAACTTCTCAACCATGATGTTGAAAACAAACATCATGAGTCGCGCTGGCACTTCGAAGATCTTTGTCTTTGAGCAAGGCGCAGTCCTGGTGGGCAGTCATTATTCCGAGATTCAGATTCAAGAGATCATTCACACTTATTCAAATACGGATCGGGGAGAGATCATCACTCCGATTGAGCGCATGCTTCGTGCGATTGATAATGGCAAGAAAGGTCCGTTCCATTTCAGTGGTGGAATGGAGGCCTTCAGTAACAACACAGTGCTCATGATTTATCAGCAGGGCCTGAAGAATTACGATGAATCCATTGCGAGGACTTTATCTACTCTCACAACGAATCAGTTGATGAGTATGTCCACTTATAAGAGAGTTGAACTCGAATACGCCTGGCAGAATCTCTTACAGTCACCAGATGCAATGCTTAACATGCCGGGTCTCGTATTAGTTTTGGAGTCCGAGTCAATTTGTAAGACATTAAATACTTCTGTGTTTAATGAACTTTTCCCTCGAGTTTCTGAAGTTTGTAAGGAGCGGGGATTGCGCTTTATTACTTTTCAGAAGTGTTTAGATACATGGATGAGCAAGAAAGAAAAGTTGCCTGAAAGACTCAGGCTTTTACCTCTCTCTAATCTTTCCAATCTCTTTGCTTCCCATTAACAGAAGTCTTTCTGTATAATTGAAGCCAGCCTCGACTCGGCTTTTTTTATTCCTCAAGAGTTACAAAAAGGTTTCTATCATGAGAAAACAACAGAAAACCCTAATGCTTTGGATTGTTGTCATTTTGATCATGGCCTTTGTTATGAAGGTACTTGAACAGAAAACAGTCAGTGCAAAGAACATCAATTTTTCTAACTTCATCACTGCAGTAGAAAGCGGCAAAGTTAAAGAAGTTACATTCCAAGGTGAAAATGCCATTCAAGGTAAGTTCGCTGATGGTTATGAAAACGGTTCTTACTTTGAATTAACAGGTAATACCGGTGATGAAACATTCCGCATTCTAAAGAATCACGGAATCATTCCAAACTACAAGCGTGAAGAAAAGCAAGGCTTCTTAGCAACTCTGTTAATTAACTGGTTGCCTATGATTCTTCTTTTCTTATTTTTCTTCTTCTTCCTTCGTCAGCTTCAGGCCGGCGGCGGTAAAGCGATGAGCTTTGGTAAAGCAAAAGCGAAGATGCTCACGGAAAACGACAAGCGAATTACTTTCGTTGACGTTGCCGGTGTCGAGGAAGCTAAAGAGGAGCTGGTAGAGATCGTAGATTTCTTAAAAGATCCAAAGAAGTATACAACTCTAGGTGGTAAAATTCCTAAGGGTTGTCTTCTTGTTGGTCCTCCAGGTACAGGTAAGACTCTTCTTGCACGTGCTGTTGCTGGTGAAGCAGGAGTTCCATTCTTCTCGATTTCAGGTTCTGACTTCGTAGAAATGTTCGTAGGTGTGGGTGCTTCTCGAGTTCGTGACCTATTCGAACAAGGTAAGAAGCATGCTCCATGTATCATCTTCATCGATGAGATCGATGCCGTAGGTCGCCACCGTGGTGCTGGTATGGGTGGTGGTCACGATGAGCGTGAGCAAACTCTTAACCAACTCCTGGTTGAGATGGACGGTTTCGAAGGTAATGATGGCGTCATCATCATGGCAGCTACGAACCGTATCGACGTACTAGATCCAGCTCTTCTTCGTCCAGGTCGTTTTGACCGTCGAGTAACTGTTGGCCGTCCGGACGTTCGTGGTCGTCACCAGATTCTTAAAGTTCATACTCGTAAGACTCCACTTGCGGGAGATATCGATCTAGAAGTCATCGCCAAAGGTACTCCAGGCTTTACTGGTGCTGACCTAGCGAACCTAGTAAACGAAGCCGCTCTATTAGCTGCACGTGATTCTAAGAAAGCACTTAGCATGCACGATTTCGAGAATGCTAAAGATAAAGTTCTTATGGGTGTTGCTCGTAAGTCGATGATGATTTCAGAAAAAGAGAAAAAGCTTACAGCTTACCATGAGGCAGGTCACACACTAGTTGGTATGAACCTCCCTCACACTGATCCTATTCACAAAGTTTCGATCATTCCTCGTGGCCAGGCCCTTGGTGTGACTCAAACTCTACCGAACGAAGATATGCTGAACCTTTCTAAAGAGAAGGGTGAGAACTTCATCTCGTTCCTAATGGGTGGACGTGTAGCTGAAGAAATCGTTTATGGTGAAATGACTAACGGTGCTTCTAACGATATCGAACGTGCTACTGATCTAGCACGCTCTATGGTTTGTAGCTGGGGTATGTCTGAGAAGCTTGGACCTATCAATTACCAAAAAGGCGGCGGTAATCCGTACGCAGGTGATCCAGGTACATCTTTCTCTGACGAGACTTCACGTAAGATCGATCTAGAGATCCAACACTTTGTTCAAAGCAACTATGAAGTAGCGAAGAAGATCCTTAACGATAATATCGAAGCTCTTCACCGTGTGGCCCTTGCCCTTGTGGTTTGGGAAACTCTGGATGCTGAACAAATCAGAGACATCGTTGCTGGTAAAGACATCGGTCAACCAGTTATGAGCAAGAAGCCAACTGATACTCCACCATCTGGAACAGTTGTAGGAGCGGGCCCACTTTTTGGTGCAGGTAAACCGACTCCGGCCTAATGAGTTCACAAAAATTAGTTTTAAAACGATTGGGGGTGATGAATTTCACCCCCAATTCATTTTCGGACGGTGGTGAATTATCATCTTTGGAAAAAATCCTCACTCGAATCACTTCTTTCGGGACCATTGATGCCTTAGATATCGGTGCTGAATCAACCGCACCTATGAATGAATCCATTCGTTTTGAAGAAGAATGGATGCGTTTAGAACCGCACTTGTCGTTACTTAAAAGTCTAGAGATTCCACTTTCCTTTGATACCTATCATCCTGAGAACATCTTTCGCCTGTTTGATGTGATTAAACGACCTCTGATTTGGAATGATGTTTCTGGAAAGTTTGATGAGCATGTGGAGCGATTCTTACGTCTTCATCCAGAGAACAAGTATGTGTTCTGTCATAATCTCGCACCAAGTAGAGAGCTTTCTGGAAAGCACATGAATTTCGTTTCTCCATCAAATGGTGAAGCTTACTTGGAGGAACTCGCCAATTACTTACGTCCTTTTGCCAGACCACAAGTTATTCTTGATCCGACTTTGGGGTTCTCAAAAACCTATGAGCAGAATTGGTACACGCTTGAGAATTTCTCGACTCTTCAAAGTCTTGTGAAACATGATGAATGGTTGCTTGGTTTTTCCCGGAAATCCTTTCTTCGAAAGAAGTTGGGGATTGAAAAACTCACCCCAGATACTCGTGATGATCTCGATCAATTTCATACAAACGTTTTATTAAAAGTTCTTTCCTCAGTTTCTGGAACAGTCTGGATCAGAACTCATAAACCAGAGATGATCCCGAACCTTTAGGGAACTTAAATTTTAAGTTTTCTTCGTAAAGCTTTTGTAAAATCACCTTAATCTTTATTAGGCCCACGTTAACTACTGAAGAAAAAAAGCCGATTGATATTTATCAAAAATGGGGGGATTTATGTCTTCGGCTCTAAAAATGAAAACTTTGTCGAATGAAGAAGTCAAAACCACACTCGAGCTTGAGAGTATTTATAAAGCTCTGGATAGTGTTCAGGCCATTATTGAATTCGACTCCGAAGGATTCATTCTCTCAGCGAATAAAAACTTTTTAAAAACTCTCGGATATGACTTAGAAGAAATTCAAGGTAAGCATCACAGAATTTTTTGTGATCTTCAGTACACTGAGTCTTCTGAATATAAGCAATTTTGGGAAAGACTAAATCTCGGACTTTCTGATCAAGGTGAGTTCTGTCGTGTAGATAAAAACGGTAAAGAGATATGGATCAACGCTTCTTATAATCCGGTAAAGGACGAATCAGGCAAAGTCTATAAGGTCATTAAATTCGCGACTAATATCACGAAAGAAAAAACTCTGAATGCTGAGTTTGAAAGTAAAGTGAATGCCATCGGCCGCGCTCAGGCCGTGATTGAATTTAATCTTGATGGAACTATCATTACCGCCAATGAAAATTTCCTGGCGACGGTTGGTTACACACTTGATGAGATCAAAGGTCAGCACCACCGTATGTTCTGTGTCCCTGAATACGCTAATTCTCTTACTTATAGAAAGTTCTGGGAAAAATTGAATCGTGGAGAGTTTGAATCGGCCGAATACAAGCGCCTTGGCCGTGATGGTAAAGAGATTTGGATTCAGGCCTCTTACAATCCGATTTTTGATATGAAAGGCCGCGTGTATAAAGTGGTGAAGTTTGCCACTGATATCACTGCTCATAAATTAATGAATGCGGAGTACGAAGGAAAAGTGCAGGCCATGAGTAAGGCCCAGGCGGTCATTGAGTTTAACTTAGATGGCACTGTCCTGACCGCGAATGATAACTTCCTCGTGACTCTTGGTTACAGCATGGAAGAAATTAAGGGCAAGCACCACCGTATGTTCTGTGAAAAAGATTATGCGAATACGGATGAATACAAACATTTCTGGGAAAAACTAAATCGCGGGGAGTTTGATTCGGGCCGCTATAAGCGTTTGTCAAAGGACGGAAAAGAGATCTGGATTCAGGCCTCATATAATCCGATCTTTGACCTTAACCAGAAAGTCTATAAAGTTGTGAAGTTTGCTTCGAATATTACGGCCCAAGTCGAGATGGAACAAAGTGTTCAAAGAAAGGCCCATGATGATCAGAAGAAAGTTGATGTTCTTCTAGGCCAGGTGAATAAGGCAGCGGCCGGAGATCTTACAGTAGATATTGCCGTTCAAGGTAATGAGGCCCTGGATCAACTGGCAAGTGGTGTGAAGAAAATGATTGGAGATCTCCGAGAAGTGATTTCTCTGGTGGTGAACTCGGTCTCTTCACTGTCTCATTCAACGGGAGATATCTCGGAAAAATCAACTTCTGTGGCGTCGGGGTCTCAGGCCCTGGGTGCAACAGTAGAAGAAATGAATGCTTCAGTGGAAGAACTCACAGCTTCTATTAACCTTATTGCGGAAAATACCAAGAGTGCTAATCTTCTTGCCCAGACTACTCAAAAAGAAGCTGAAGCGGGAAGTGAGGCCTTGAAAAGATCTGTCGAGGCGATGGACCTTATTAATAAGTCTTCAGAAGATATTTCTGAGATTGTGAAAGTTATTTCAGAGATCGCGGGACAAACGAACCTTCTGGCCTTCAACGCTGCGATTGAAGCGGCCCGTGCTGGTGAGCACGGTCTAGGTTTCTCGGTGGTAGCGGATGAAGTGAGAAAGCTCGCTGAAAGATCATCACAAGCGACTAAAGAGATTTCTAAACTGATTCACGAATCAACCAAGCGTGTTCAGCAGGGGAGTGATATTTCTAAAGAGGCCGGCGAGGCCTTTAAGAAGATTGTTTCTGGTGTTGGTAAAACCGGTCAGTCCATTGCTGAGATTTCTTGTGCAGCTGAAGAGCAGTCTTCGGCCGCTAAGGAAGTGAGTTCTTCCATTGCTCACATTGCTGAGGAAACTGAGAAGTCGGCGATCGCTTCAGAAAGTATCGCCAATGCAACTAAGAACCTTTCAACGGAATCAAAAGGACTAGCACAGCTCGTTCAGAAGTTTGTGGTTTAAAATGTTAACCGAACTTGATTTGGAAGAACCGGTCCTTTCGGAGATGCTTAAAACCGTTCATCGGTACACGGGCATCAACATGACGGAGAAGAAAAAAAATCTTCTTCAGTCTCGTCTTCGTCCCCGGCTTCGTGAGTTGTCCCTGACTTCTTATGAGGCCTACTTAGTTTATCTTTCGGCCCATAAAGAAGAAATTGAGACATTTATTGATCGCGTAACGACGAATGAAACTTTTTTCTTTCGTACTCACAGAGTTTGGGACTTCTTTTTAAAACAGTTTTTACCGGACTGGATGGCAAAGCATCCTGGTGAGACGCTGAAGCTCTGGTCGGCGGCATCTTCCAGTGGTGAAGAGGCCTATTCGCTTGCTATTTGCCTGGCCCAGTATCCTGATTTAAAGTTTGAAATCTGCGCGAGTGATATCTCCAAAGAGATTCTAGGTGATGCCCAGAAAGCGCTCTATGAAGAACGTTCTGTGCAAGGAATTCAAAAATATCGTCCAGACTGGTATGTGAAGTACGTTACATCTGTAGGTCCCAAGTGGACCATTCAGGATTCGATAAAAAAACAAGTGAAGTTTTTTCAGCACAACCTTCTGACTCCGGTGAATCTACAGAATATGGACATCATTTTCCTTCGGAATGTGATGATCTATTTCAACGATCAGGATCAGAAGACAGTTTTAAAACATATGGCAAAAGCTCTTAAAAAAGATGCTTATTTGATCTTAGGTGAGTCTGAATCAATCAGCCGTTTTGAGACCGAATTTAAATATGTGGAGCCTTTGGTATATAAATTATGAGCACTGAACCAGAAGTCATTCATGTCCATATTGGAGAGGCAAAACTCGGCGCTCCTCATTCGGTCTTGAAGGCCATTCTGGGTTCATGTGTGGGTATTGGTTTAATTTGGCGCAAACAAAATAAAATCGCTCTTGCTCATTGTCTATTGCCAGAAGGAAAGTCTCAGCAAAAGGCCAAATTCGTGAATGAAGCAGTGGATTCACTCCTGGAGCTAATCGGGGCCTCGCACGATTCATGGAAAGAGATTGAGGCCGTGGTTGCTGGTGGGGCGAACATGTATCAGGACATTGGTCCCAATGGTCTCAGAGTGGGAAATCTTAATATTGCGGCCGCGCTTAAATATTTATCTGAGAAAAAAATTAAAATCATATTTCAGGACACCGGCAAAGAACACGGTCGTCAACTCATTCTCGATGTGGATTCGGGCCAATATGATGTCCGGATATTGAAGGGACTATGAAAGATAACAAAAGTATCTACGGTTCATTCTTTGTTGGTGATTTTGAAATCGCTCTTCCCATTGAGTCGGTTCAGGAAGTTGTAAATTATCCTGAAAATATCACTCCTATTCCTTTAGCACCTCATTTCTTTACCGGCCTTTTTACTCTTCGTGGAATGGTGATCCCCGTCGTTAATCTGGGAGAGTTGTTGGGGCTCGGTAGTTCTGGTGAAATGAATCATAAAAAAGTCGCCATCACCACATATCACGATATTAAGATTGGTCTCGTTTTTGATTCAACACATGAGATTCTGAAAGTTTCCCATGATGATTTTAATCAAGTCTCTTATCAGGAGGGTTCATCTCATCCGGTGATTAAAAATATTTTGAAAATCGGTGAGCGCCTCCTTCAAGTGATTGATATCGAAAACCTGATCAAGGTAGAAGACATTCCTCATATTATGAGCTCCGTTCGAATTAGTCATGGAGTTCAGAAAACTGATACTAAAACAGAGAAGAAAAAACAGGCCATTAGTTTTCTGATCGGGGACAAGAAGCTGGCTTTCCCGATGGATGATATTTTTGAGATCATTAAAATTCCAAAGATGGAGAAAGGGTATGTGAATTATCCTTACTCCCGCGGACTCATCAATCTCAGAGGTATGATGATTCCGGTGATGGATTATGGCCATTTTCTGAATCATGCTTTGATGGAGGCCTCTGATGAAAAGCAGATCATGATTTTGACTTTAAAAGATGATTTTAAGGTGGGAATTATGGTGGATGCGGTGGAAAGCATCGTGGGTTACTATGAAAGTGAAGTTTTGACGATTTCAAACCTCGATATGAATCAGCATGGATTTTATACCGGGATGCTTCCTCAAAATATTCTTCTCATGAAGGCCGATCTCTTTTTAAACCATTCTGAAATCTCTCAGATCATCAAAGGTCACGCGAAGCTTTATCAGAACGTGGCAACGAAGGCGCGCCGAAAGAACACCGCCAAAGAAACTTTCATTTCTTTTAAAATTAAATCTGAGTACTGCTTCCCGATTTTAGACATTCGGGAAATTATCGAGTTCCCAAAAGAACTGACACGCCCAATAGGTGCCCCGGATTACATCCTGGGAATCTATAATCTTCGCGGAAAGGCGATTACCCTGATTAATTTGGATGAAGCTGGCGACTATACCCAGAAAAAAGTCATTATCATGAAAAATGACGACCAATACGTGGGTCTGGTGGTTGATTCAATAGAAAATATCTTCTCTATCTATGTGGAAGACAAATTTCCGTGCCCGGACCTCATGCAGAATAACCAAAACTCGAGATTAAAAGGCCTCGTTCGTGAGTTTGTGCTGTTGAATGACGGCGCGACCATCAAAAATAAACCGCTGGTGGTACTTGAGGCCCTCAAATTCTTTCAACCTGAGACCTACAAGGTCGCGTAGACGATGAAGTTTTTTCTCATGTATACTTTTGAACATGAGATTATCCGGACTCACCCTTGAAACAGTTTATTTCGAAGACTATCTGTCGTTTTTGACAGAAGTGTTAGAACTCGAACTGACGGAGCTCACGGACATTTCAATGCGCCTGGATCTACAGGGCACATGGTTAGAAATCAAAAATGTTCCTACGGCACCTCACACCGTTGCCAGTAACGTGGAGTTCAGTCTTAGCGCGGAAGAATTTCAGGATCTCGTTCACAAAGTTTCCTTCTTTTATTACCGAAGAGGCCCGTCTCGCTTCTTGTATTTAGGGACAGAAGACGCTTCATGTGGAGTAGTTGATCCAGATGGTCGGGTATGGCGTTTCAAAAATAACGAGATTAAGGCCAATTTATCTGCAACGGATTCTCCCTCTTTGTAAGAAACTGTTAGTTTACGGTACGTTTTCAATTACGGAACAATCTTCTCCAGTACTTTTACCTCCAGGAAAAGGATTCCCCGGATGAAACTAATTAATTCAATTCTTGTTCTTTCAACTATCGCTATCTCGGCCCAGGCCCTTGCCTCTAACAAGCAAATGGATGTGATTTACGGCGAAGACAACCGCATGGACGTTTTCGAGTCTCGTGACTCTGCTATGGTTGAATTATCTCGTTCTACAGCTGCAATGATCGCTGGAGCTAACCTTAAAAAAGCCGCTAACGGCGAAATCGCGATTCAAGCTGAAACTCTTGAAAGCCGCGGTGTTTGTAAATCAGAAAGATTCTCTCAGCAAATCACGGCCGCTAACTGTTCTGGCTTCCTGGTTTCTGAAAACGTTCTAGTGACTGCTGGTCACTGTATTAAAGACAATAATGACTGTGCTTCTTGGAAATGGGTTTTCGACTACAAAGTTGATAGCGCTGAACAAGGTACAGTAAACGTTGCTGCTTCAAACATCTATTCATGTAAGCGCATCATCTCTCGTACACTTGATCAAGTGTCAAAAGATGACTACGCAGTAATCGAGCTTGACCGCAAAGTTGCTAACCGTCGTCCACTTACTTTCCGTCGTTCAGGTAAAATCGCTTCTGGTACAGCTGTAACAGTAATCGGTCACCCAACTGGTCTTCCAACGAAGATTGCTGATGGCGCGAACGTTCGTTCTCTTAATACAAAGTATTTCGTAGCTAACCTTGATACTTACGGCGGTAACTCTGGTTCTGCAGTATTCAACTCTCGCACTGGTGAAGTTGAAGGTATCCTAGTTCGCGGAGAAAACGATTATGTATACAGCTCTGCTCAAGGCTGCCAAGTTTCTAACAAGTGTCCAAGCACTGGCTGTCGTGGCGAAGATGTTACATACATCACAAACATCGAAGCTCTCAGAACCATCCGTTAATATAAATTAACCTTTCTTTTCTTAAGAAGGCCTCCTTACGGAGGCCTTTTTATTTGACGATCACTTTCATTACTAGAGAAAATTATTTATCTCTAACTCTGAGGAGAATTTATATGAAATGGATTTCTTTGTGCGTTCTTGCGACCATCGGTTTTCAAGCAAACGCTGCTACTATCGCTGTTATCGACTCTGGCCTTGATTACAAACACGAAATGATCGTTCCAAATCTTTGGACTAACGCTGGCGAAGTTGAAGACCGTCGTGACAACGATGGCAACGGTTACCAAGACGACGTTCACGGTTGGAACTTTGCTGAACAAAACGGCAACATCATCGATTACTCTTACCTTGGCACTTTCTCTCCTGATTGCTCGAAGTATTTCGACATTCAAGGAAAAATGTTCCTTGGTCAAGCAACTGAATCTGAGATCGCTTGGTTAAAAGAAAAAGTAAAAGACCCTAACTTCATCAAAGAAATGGGCAAGTTCGGTAACTTCGTTCACGGTACACACGTTGCTGGTATCTCTATCCGCAACACTAAGAACAACGTTATGGGCATCAAGCTTATCCCAACTGAAGTGAAGCCTTTCTTCGACGGCCTAGCTCGCAACAAAGCTTACCAAGCTGACCGTTGGTCACTTCTTGAGAAAGCTTTCGACGCTCTAGCTGCTGAGCAAATGAAAATGCTTACAGACATCGCTCGTTTCACGGCTTACCACAAAGCCGACGTTGCTAACGGTTCATTCGGTACTGGTTTCAACCAAGCTAAAATGATCACAGACAACGCTTACCGTATTATTTTCTTCAAAAAACCTTCTGAAGAAGATTCTAACCGTGCCGCTGCTATGTTCATCGCTGCAATGGTAAAACATGGCCAAAACTTCGTAGCTGCTGCACCAAACACACTTTTCGTATTTGCTGCCGGTAACGATGGTATGTCGAACGATCAGTTCGGTACATCTCCAGCAAACATCAAAGCTGACAACGTAATTACAGTTGGTGCTACTTATAAGAATGAATTCTTCGCGCCATTCTCTAACTACGGTAAAAAAATGGTTGATATCGCAGCTCCAGGCATGCTGATTCACTCGGCGATCCCAGGCAACGAATATCTAAAAGTATCTGGTACATCTCAAGCTTCTCCTTTCGTAGCTAATGTTGCTGCACAAATTAAAGAGGCAAACCCTCGTCTTAAGCCAGTTGAAATCAAGAAAATCCTTATGGGCACAGTTGACCCTAAGGGCTTCCTAGCTGATAAAGTTGCTACTGGCGGTATCGTGAACACTGAACGCGCTGTTGTTGCTGCTCAAATGACAAACTCAATGTCAGTAACTGAAGCAATCTCTCGCGCTAAGTCTGCGGTAAAAGCTCCTTCTTCATTCAGATCTGAAAGAGTTTACCCATTCTCAGTTGTTCCAATGCCTCTTACTCCAATGTTCAAGTAAATTTCCTCGGCGGGGCCACAAGCCCCGCCTTTATCCTCGCTCGCTGATTGCACGGTGAGCACGATATTCTCAAATTCTCTTTGGTACTTGGTCCTCCCATAGAATAGGGAAGGATATGGTCGTAATTTAGATTACGGAATGAACCACAATTGGTGCATTTCTTATCTCGTGAGTACACATCTCTTTTCACTGCGGCCGGAATGACACGTCCTACTTTCACTGGCGGAAGTGATTTTCTCGGTGTGGTCTGTTTAAACTTAGATTTTTCTACTGATTCAATGGCCTTTTTCGCCATAAATTGAACGAGTTGATCCATATCAAGATTTTTGCCAAGAAGACCTTTTAGTTTTTCAACATAGGCCATCGTTTCATCCGATAAAACAATCGCTACCTGGATCTTATCTTTTGAAATCCTTTTCCGTTTATCTTTTGGTTTTTCTTCTTTGCCAGTAATTTCAAATAATTTCTTCTCACATTCTGTCTTGGTTAAATTTTCAACTTCTTTGAGGACCTCACGCTTTTGAATAGGATCATCAATGAATTGATTCACTAATGAAATATTTGTGAGATTTAGACTTCCGTCTTCTATTTTTGTCTCAATTTCTGGCATTTCGGCCAAAGCGCGTGCGGCCACAATTCGTCTTTGGGCCGCGCCTTCTGAATAACCTAATTCATGCACGCAATAAGCGAACAAAGACGAATATTTTAAGTCGCAATAGAGCTTTCTTCGCTCTATTTCCTTTAAATGATGAAGAAGTTTAGTGGTCGCACTTCTCTCAGTGCTCACCAAATTTTTTGTATCAATCAGTAAAATTGTATTTGCTAAATGTTTAAGTCTCATGATAAAAAAAATACGGAAAAGATACGGACTTGTCAATTGTTAAAAAAGTTAACTTTCTCCAGCGAAAGTAAATGAGAGGTCGTTGCATGAATTGCTACAAATAAAATAAAGGTTGCCTTAAGGTTTGCAGTCAGAAAGAAATAAAAAGTTGATATCTTCGTCACCGTAGAGTGAAAAAAATACTTTTCCTCAGAGGAGAATTCCTCAAATGCATCTGACGAGATACATGAGTAAGGAAATGTAAGGACACTTCAACATCAACTAATTCAAGAAGATGGTTCTCATTTCGTTTATAAGAATTGTAGACTATTAAGGTTTTTGAAATTCTTTATAAAATTAAGGAGACCAACTTGAGAGTGATCGTGCAATCCATTCTGTTCTTAATGCTATTAATCGCAATGGGCTGTCAGGACAAATCTGACAAAATCGTGATCGGTAACTTCGGTTCAATGACTGGAGCTGAAGCTACGTTCGGTATTTCAACACGCGATGGAATTATTCTAGCGATGGAAGAGTGGAACAAGGCCGGTGGTCTTCTTGGAAAACAAATTGAACTTAAAGCTTACGATAACCAAGGTAAGCCTGAGGAAGCTCGTCTTTCAGTAGAGAAGCTTATCAATATTGATAACGTTGTTGCGGTTCTTGGTGAAGTTGCTTCAACTCGTTCACTTGCGGGTGCACCAGTTGCTCAACAATACAAAGTACCAATGATTACCCCAAGCTCGACGAACCCGCTTGTAACACAAAAAGGTGATTACATCTTCCGTGTTTGCTTCATTGATCCATTTCAAGGTGAAGTGATGGCGAAGTTTGCTTTCAATTCTTTAAAGTTTAAGAAAGCGGCGGTTCTTCGTGATTCGAAGTCAGACTACTCAATGGGTCTAGCAACCTATTTCATCAAAACCTTCACTGCTCTTGGCGGTCAAATTGTTGCGGATGAAAAATATGTTTCTGGTGACGTAGATTTTAAAGCTCAGCTTACAAACATCAAGTCTCAGCAACCGGAATTCATTTTCGTTCCTGGTTACTATACAGAAGTTGGTCTGATTGCTCGTCAGGCCCGTGAACAAGGTATTAAAGTTCCACTTATGGGTGGAGATGGTTGGGATTCTGAGAAGCTAGTTGAAATTGGTGGAGAAGCGATCAATGGTTCGTACTTCTCAAACCACTACACAGTTGAAGATCCACGCCCTGAGGTTCAAAACTTCATTAAGAACTACCAAGCTCGTTTCGGTTCTAAACCAGACGCACTTGCGGCCTCTGGATACGATGCTGCCGTAATTCTTTTCCAGACGATTAAATCAACTAATTCAATTGATCCAAAAGCAATCCGTGATGGCCTTGCGCAAGTTAAAAACTTCCAAGGTGTAACGGGAATTATTTCGATCAATGAAAAAAGAGATGCAACTAAATCAGCAGTAGTTCTTCAGGTTCAAGGTAAGAACTTTAAGTTTGTTGAGACTGTTAATCCTTAAAAAAGGTTTCGAGTGAACGAATTTATCCAACACACAATTAACGGCCTGGCACTTGGGAGTATCTACGCTCTAGTTGCCCTGGGCTATACAATGGTTTTCGGCGTTCTTCAGCTGATTAACTTTGCCCACGGAGATATCTTCATGGTGGGGTCTTTTATCGGACTTTACTTCATCAGATACTTCATTCCGAATGTTGAGCCATCACTTTTAACTGCTATCACAGTTATTCTAGTGGCCATGGCCGGTTCGGCACTCATGGGTGTGCTCATTGAGAAGTTTGCTTACAGACCATTAAGACGTGCTCCTCGTATCAACATTCTTATTACTGCAATCGGTGTGAGTTTGTTCCTTGAGTACGGTGGCCAGTTAGTGTTTGGTGCTTCACCACAGTTCTTTCCAGAAATTCTTCCTCGTAAAATGATCGATATTGGTAGTGACATCATTCTTGATTCAAACCAACTAACGATTTTTATTGTTTCATTTGTTCTTATGCAAATTCTCTCGTTCCTGGTTTTCAAAACTCAGTTTGGACGAGCGATGCGTGCGATCAGTCACTCACTTGAGACGGCCAACCTCATCGGGATCAACGTTAACAAAGTGATTCTCATTACGTTCATCATCGGAAGTTCACTCGCTGGTGCAGCGGGCGTTCTTTACGGTGTGGCCTATCCAAAAATTGATCCTCTTCTGGGAATTCTGCCGGGGCTTAAGGCCTTCATTGCAGCAGTTCTTGGTGGTATCGGTAACATCACAGGTGCTGTGATCGGTGCGATTCTAATTGGTTTATCGGAAACTTATGTGGCCGGTTATATTAGTTCAACTTACCGTGATGCTCTTGCCTTTGTGATTCTTATTCTCGTGCTCTTGATCAGACCAGCAGGTCTTCTTGGGTCGAAGAAAATCGAGAAGGTGTAATCATGGCAAAAAAGATAAACACCACGCTATTACTTACTGGAATTTTCTTTGCGTCTGCGATTGCACTTAACTTTGTGTTGAGTGGATTCTCAGTTCAGCTTGCAGATTTATTTTATGCGAAGCCAGGGCGATTCTCTGGACTTATTTCGCCGTACTATTACTCTGTTCTCATCATTCTTGGAATCAACATCATTCTTTCAGTGTCTCTGGCACTGCTAAATGGTTTTACTGGTCTTTTTACAATGGGTCACGCGGGCTTCATGGCGATTGGTGCTTATGCATCAGCATCTGTGGTTTCATTCCTGCTACCAACAGCACCATTTGCTCTTCAACTGGTTGTTGGAAGCTTGTCGGCCGGTATATTAGCAGCTGTGATTGGACTTATTATTGGTTCAAGTACACTTCGCCTTGCTGGTGACTATCTGGGCATGGTGACTTTAGGGTTCGGTGAAATTATTCGTATTATCCTTCTGAACATTGATGCCGTAGGTGGTGCTCGTGGAATGACAGATATTCCGGTTTACATGAACCTTGGTTCGGTTTTCCTTCTCACGATCATTACAATTTTAGTGATCAAGCGTGTTCGTGATGGTCGTCTTGGTCGCGCGATGCTGGCGATTAAAGAAAACGAAATGGCGGCCAACATGATGGGGATTAATCCTCTGAGCATTAAACTTAAGGCCTTCGTGCTTTCAAGTTTCATGGCCGGTGTTGCGGGATCATTCTTCGCTCACTCTGAAGGTTACCTTTCAACTCAAACTTTCACATTCGTGAAGAGTTTTGAAGTGATTGCCATGAACGTAGTAGGTGGTCTCGGAAGTCTTTCGGGTGCGATTATGGGAGCGGGGATTCTAACTGTTCTTCCTGAGGGCCTTCGTGTGGTTCAGGACATTACAGGCATCGATCTTCGTATGATCATCTACGCTCTAACGATTATTTTAATTATGATCCTGCGTCCTCAAGGGATTATGGGTAATAAGGAATGGAAATGGCTTTCCTCGAAGTAGAAAATATGAGCCTTCAGTTCGGCGGGGTCAAGGCCTGTCAGAACGTGAACATGAGGCTTGAGCCAGGAATTTTATACGGACTTATCGGCCCCAATGGTGCTGGTAAATCGACGATCTTTAACGTTCTCACTGGGATCTATGCACCAACAACTGGTGACGTGAGACTTGGTGGCCAGTCGTTAGTTGGTAAGAAGCCCTATGAAATTGCCCAAATGGGGATTGGAAGAACATTTCAAAATATTCGTCTCTTTAAAGAACTTTCAGTTCTTGAAAACGTGATGACTTCTTTTTATTCGTCTTCTGAAACTTCTATCCGTGATATGATTTTCCAAAATAAGAAATTCAAGCAGGAAGAAGAAGAGATTCGCATGAAGTCCATGGAGCTTCTGGACGTGATGGGAATCAAAGATCTCGCAGAAGTGCCGGCCGGTGGTCTTCCATATGGTAAGCAAAGAAAGCTTGAGATAGCTCGAGCGCTTGGACTGAATCCAAAGCTCCTTCTTTTAGATGAGCCAGCTGCAGGTCTAAACCCAGCTGAAACCAGAGAACTCACAACTCTTATTCGTGATATTCAAAAACAGCGTCACATCACTGTCCTTCTCATCGAACACGATATGGGTCTTGTGATGAAAATCTGTGAAAAAATCTACGTTCTGGTACAGGGCCAACTTGTTTGCGAAGGTGTGGCAGAAGTGGTTCAGAATGATAAACGCGTAATTGAAGCTTACCTAGGTGTCGATTAATGGAAATTTTAGCAGTAGACGGACTGGCCGTTAACTTTGGAAACGTTCAGGCCCTGAAAGGAATTTCATTCAAAGTTCCTAAAGGAAAAATCGTTTCTTTGATTGGTGCCAATGGCGCCGGGAAAACAACAACACTTAAAGCGATTTCAGGTAATGTGAAATCAATTGGTGCAGTTGTCTTCAATGGTCATCCGATTTCAAATCGTGAATCATATCAACTGGTGGGCGATGGCCTTATTCACTGCCCTGAGGGCCGTGGTGTATTCCCGAACCTTACAGTGATGGAAAACCTTCAACTCGGAATAGTTGGCCGTCATCACGCAAAAGTAAATTTTGATAAGAACCTTGAGATGGGATTTCATTATTTCCCAAGACTCAAAGAGCGTATCAATCAAGTCGCCGGAACTCTTTCAGGTGGTGAGCAGCAGATGCTTGCGATCGCGAGAGCTCTCATTGGTGAACCAGATCTTCTGCTTTTAGATGAACCGAGCCTGGGTCTAGCACCTCAGGTGGTGAAACTTATTTTTGATATTATTGTTAAAATCAATAAAGACAATCAAACGACAGTTCTTCTGGTTGAGCAGAACGCTAAGCAAGCGCTGAAGATTTCAGACTACGCTTACGTGCTTGAAACTGGAAAAATTCTTCTAGAGGGGAGTGGTTCAAATCTTCTCGATAATGAAGATGTGAAAAAAATCTATCTCGGCGAACACTAATAAAAAAGGCTCCTTTCGGAGCCTTTTCTTTTTCTAGTAAATTAAGCAGCTCTTACGTTGCTCCAGGAATTCGGCCTGGTGCTCTTTCATAATCGCTTGATACTCTTCTTCCGTACCGCGCTTCTCAACCCAGTGACGAAGTTTATCTGTACCGTTGATAAGATCAACTGGAACCTTGTGATACTCATACTCGTACGGAGGTTGTTTCCAAGCAAAGTCAGATCCTAGCTCATGATACATCTCACGAAGAAGATACTGACACAGGCGCCATGGCTCGAACGTTTTACGATCAGTCACGTGAATCTGATAACCGCCACAAGGTTTACCTTGGTGCTTTTGGAAAGTTGGTAAGAACACCAGCGGACGAAGCACGAAACCTTTAAGGTTTGCTTTCTCAAGTACTGGTTTAAGTTTCTCATGGAAACCGAAAGCTTCAATTTTAGGATGGCCAATGATCTCCAGAGAACGAGTTGTACCACGGCCTTCAGAGATATTTGTTCCTTCATAAAGAACTGTGCCCACGAATGTATAAGCAGCTTCAACAGTTGGAAGATTTGGTGAAGGAATGACCCATGGAAGTTTTGTATCTTCATAGCTCATCTTACGATCGTAGCCCTTCATCTCAAGAACTGTAAGTTTGCAGTCCTTACCGCCCCAGTATTTCTGGTGCATCTTCGCCACTTCACCCATTGTAAGTCCATGACGAACTGGAATCGGATGGCGGCCCACGAATGAAGCGTAATTCATATCAAGAATATTACCTTCAAGAGTGTCAGCATCGATTGGATTTGGACGATCCAAGATAACCACTTCAATGCCTTTCTTCTGACAAGCTTCCATAAGAAGAGTCATCGTGTAGATGTAAGTGTAGATACGAGTTCCCACGTCTTGAAGATCCACGAAGATGTGATCAAGACCTTCAAGCATCTCATCAGTTGGAATACGAGTTTCCGAATAAAGAGAATAAACAGGAAGTTTAAAATAAGGGTGAATGTAGTGGTTGGTTTCAACCATGTTGTCCTGAACGTCAGTCACGAATCCGTGTTGAGGTCCGAAGATCTTTTTTAGCTGAGAACCGAATGTACGCTGAATCGCGATTAATCCATGCTCTAAGTTCTCAGTTACAGAGGCACTATGGCAGAGATAGCCAATGTTACCTTTGAACATTCTTTGCACATTTGTATCAGATAATAGTCGAGAAAGACCGGTTTGCACGATGGCCATAATTGCTCCTGAAATATGTCATTATTTTAGTGCAAATAAACTGGGATAAGGAATAATAAACGTATGATTACTCGTATATTTGTGGGCCTTGCCTGCTTACCATGCCTGGGGTGGTCTGCTCAGTTAACCTGGAATGACGTGGTTAACATGGCACTCAAAGAAAACACTTCACTCTCACAGGCAAATCAACAATACCTGGCCGCTCAAGAAAATGTGCAAGTCGCCCGTCGGGGGTATATGCCTAGTATCCGAGCAAGCGTCTCGGCCACTCGGATTGGCTCTCGTGGAGGCGGAGGGATCGTTTCTAACGGCGTTCTTCTAAACAGCAGCTCGAGTTCCGTTTCAAGCAACTATCTTGGTGCCTTGACCCTCAATCAAAACATCTTTAATGGACTGGAAGACGTTTCAAAAGTCGATCAGGCCGAATGGCGCGTGAAAGATTCTTTCTGGAACCGCGAACGCGTGAAGTCTGATTTGAGTTATAACTTGAAACAGGCCTTCGCCAATCTCGTTTATGCTCAGGAATATCTAAAACTAACTGACGACATTATTGAACGTCGTGAAAGTAACTATAAACTCGTTTCCATTCGCTATGATAATGGTCGTGAGAACAAAGGTTCGGTGCTTCTTTCAGAGGCCTACTTCGAACAAGCCAAACTCGATAACATCGCCGCCCAAGACGCTCTTCGTGTGGCCCGCTCAACTTTGCTTTCCTATTTAAACCGCGAAGGCTTTGATGATTATGAGGCGACCGGGGACTTACCTCTGGCGAATATAGCAATCAAAGAAAACGAGATCGTTAATCTCGCGACTGAAACTCCGGATTATAATCGCGCGGTCGCGACTGAGAAAATTGCTTCAAAAGAAATCACAATTGCTCGTTCAAACTTTCTTCCAAGTCTGGATTTAGTCGGAAATGTCACCAGACAAGATCAGACTTTCTTTCCGAACAGAGATAACGAACGCTGGTCGATGGCCCTGACCCTCTCGATTCCCATCTTTGATGGATTCGCCGATTACAGTGCCACCAAGTCTGCGATCTTTTCAAAATACGCTGCAGAAGAAAGTAAACGCACAACTTTCCTGACTCTCGTGCCACAAATTAAACAGGCGCAAACTCTCGCGAAACAAAGTGACATCAAACTAGCGGTGGATACAAAGTTTAAGAACGCCAGTGCCACTCGAGCGGAGATTTCTCGTATCAAGTACAACAACGGTCTTCTGACATTCGAAGACTGGGACATTATTGAAAACGAACTCATTACCAGACAGATTACATATCTTCAAAGTAAGCGCGACCGTGTGATTCGTTATGCAAACTTTGAAAAAGTGATAGGAAAAGGATCCATTCCATGAACAAGAAGCTCATCGCCCTCTTGGTTGTGATTGTTGCCCTCGCAGCAGGCGGAGTTTTTTATTTTTCTCGTAAGACTGGAGAGGAATATGTTTTTACTCCGGTGCAAATTAAGAAAGGTGATCTAAAAGTTACAGTCGATGCTACGGCAACTGTGAGCCCTCAAAACCGTCTCGAGATTAAGTCGCCGGTTGCCGGACGTATTGAAGAGATTCTCGTGAAGGAAGGGGACGTTCTGAAGCGCGGAGATATTCTTGCCTGGACCAGTTCCACTGAGCGCGCGGCCCTACTCGATTCAGTTCGCACCAAAGGGGATAAGGAATTTAAACGTTGGCAGGATCTTTATAAGCCGACCCCAGTGATTGCTCCAATTAATGGTACTCTCATTCTTAGAAGTATGGAAACCGGCCAGAGTTTCACCAGCACTGATGTGATCTTCACCATGGCCGATCGCCTGACTGTAAAAACACAAGTAGATGAGACTGATATCGCTCAAGTGAAAAACGGTCAGCGTGCCCTCATTACACTCGATGCTTACCCACAAAATCCAGTAAAAGGAAAAGTCGTTCACGTAGCTTACGACTCAACCGTCACCAATAACGTTACAACTTATGTGGTAGACGTTCTACCGGATGAAGTGCCTGAGTTCATGCGCAGTGGGATGACCGCGAATGTGAACATCGTGGTTCAGGACAAAAAAGATGTCCTCATTGTCCCTCTGGCGGCAGTGACATCAAATGATGAAGGAAAATTCGTCGAAGTAAAACAGGGTGAGAAGATCACTTCAATTCCAATTGAGCTTGGTCTTGATAATGGTCGCATGGCCGAAGTCGTGAAAGGTCCTATTGAAGGAGAAACCATTGTGATTCGCAGTCTTGCCCTTAAAGGTAAGCAACAGGCGAAGAATCCATTTATGCCACAAGGTCCACGTGGTGGGAGAGGCAAACGTTGAGCGCACTCATCGAGCTTAAGGACATCACAAAAGTCTACACCATGGGTGAGAACAAACTCACGGTGCTGGATCACGTGTCACTTAAAATCGATGAAGGAGACTTCGTAGCAATTATGGGCCCATCAGGCTCAGGAAAATCGACCCTTATGAATCTCATTGGTTGTCTGGATGTCTCAACCAGTGGCCAATATATTTTTGATGGCCGTGATATTTCAAACTATAACGAAGATGAACTGGCCCTCTTTCGTCGTCATGAACTAGGCTTCATCTTTCAGCAATTTAATCTCCTTTCGTATTTTGATGCCGCTGAAAACGTGGCCCTGCCGCTCTTGTATTCAGAGGGAAGAATTGAAAAAGAAAAATCAAACCATCTACTTAGCCGAGTTGGTCTTGAAACTCGCGCCGATCACTTACCGCGCGAAATGTCCGGTGGTCAGCAGCAGCGTGTGGCGATTGCCCGTGCACTTATTAATAAACCAAAACTTATTTTAGCGGATGAGCCCACGGGTAACCTTGATTCTCAGAGTGAAAAACAGGTAATGGAGATTCTTCGCGAACTCAATGCCATGGGCATGACCATCGTGATGGTGACTCACGAAGATGAAATTGGGGAGCAGAGTAATCGCATTATTAGAATGCGCGACGGGAAAATCATCTCGGATACTCGCAATAAGCCTCTTCCACAAAGACCTGAAATTGAAGTCTCTCTGAAAGAAAACAAACATGGTGTGCTCTCTCTTGAAGAGCACTTTCGCCAAGGCATGAAGCAACTCATGTCGAATAAGATCAGAACTTTTTTATCGGTTCTCGGTGTTCTCATCGGTGTGGCCTCAGTAGTGACCATGATGGCGATCGGTACAGGTGCTCAGAAAGCAATCGAATCTCAGCTTTCAAGTATGGGAGCAAATCTCCTGATGGTTCGGACTGGTGTGATGAGATCGGCCGGTGCAGCGACTCAGGCCGGATCGACCGCACTTCTTTACGAAGAGGATGCGGACGCTTTAAAAAATAAATTCCCTCAAATTGTAGATGCTGCTTCAAGTTTAGAAGGCCGCGGACAAGTCGTTTATAAAAATAAAAACTGGAACTCATCGATCTTAGGTGTGGGTGAGGAATACTATGATCTGAGATCCATGAAGGTCATGGAAGGCCGTAAGTTCACTGAGGAAGAAAATCGCAAACGCGCTCGAGTTGCCCTCATTGGTGCAACTGTGTACCGAGAACTTTTCGGAGGAAAAAACGCTCTGGGAGAGTTCATCAAAATTAATAAAACAAATTTCCAAGTGGTGGGTCTTTTAGAAGAAAAAGGTTCAAGTGGTTTTCGCGATCAGGATGATGTGATCTTGGTTCCGATTGAAACCGCGAAACGCCGTCTCTTTGGTCGCACGACCATTGATTCGATTGATGTGCAGATCGCAAACGATACCGACACAACTGATCTCGAAGAAGAAATCAGAACATTTCTCAATACCCGTCACAAAATCCCAGTGGCCTCGCAAGAGGAAGCTTTCCGAGTTTGGAACATGGCCGACATGAAAAAGGCGATTGAGGCCAGCACTCAAACCATGACTGTTCTTCTCACCGTCATTGCTGCTATTTCTCTAGTAGTGGGTGGTATCGGAATCATGAACATCATGTTGGTCTCTGTAAAAGAACGAACCAAAGAAATCGGTCTTCGTAAGGCCGTGGGTGCAACCGGTCGAGACATCCTGAATCAATTTCTCGTCGAATCCGTGGTGGTGGGCATTGTCGGGGGAGTCATGGGAATTCTCACAGGAGTGACTTTCGCCATTGTTCTCAACGCTTTTTCTGGCTGGTCGACCTCAATTTCCATCGTGAGTGTCGTCATTTCTTTCGTGTTTTCCCTCGTTATTGGGCTTCTTTTCGGGGTCTATCCGGCCCGTACGGCCTCAAAGCTTCATCCAATTGAGGCCCTACGTTACGAATAGTGATTTCTGTCATTTTTTTGGCGCCAAAATCGGTTTAAATTCTAGGCGGTTCAGTCTAAGCTAATGCCAATTTATTGTTATTAAAAGGTAGTACTATGAAGCACTCATTTCAGAATTTTCAAATCGATCACATGACACTTCTTCTTCAGCCTCGTCTTTATCACGTGGCCTATGTGATTTTTAATGTGATTTTCGGCGTACGTCCGGAAGATATCCTTTACGACAAAAGAAAAGAATGGATCCCAGGTGAAGGCGAGAAGTCTCTAACTTTCGCGGCCAAGCTTGGAGAAGCCAATAAAGACGATAAAGCTAAGAATAAAACGATTGTAGCCATCGTTCAGCCTTCTGAACCAATGAACCAGCCGTCTCACGTGCGTGAGATGCTTGATTCTCACAATGCGGCTGCTCTTTATCAGCATATGGCCCTTAGAACGAACGATCTATTAGCTTTCCACAAATTTGCCACTGAGCGTGGTGTGAATTTTATTACTCCTATTCTAAAAGACGAGGACGAAGATCTCATCCAGGTGTTCTCTGGTGAGTGGTATTACCCAGGAATTCGTTCAAGTGCGATGTTCTTCGAGTTCATTCAACGAAAACCGGCCGCTGAGACACTAGATGCTCTTCAGAAGGCCAATAAAGAACTATGGTTTAGAGATGAGACGTTCTTGGGCCTTTATGGCGAAAAAGAGCGCGAATACCAGAGCGGAAAAGTTACTCCGTTCATCGATTTTGAACTTTTCGAGCTGATTGAAAATGAAATCAAAGGCATGAAGACGTTTGAAATGAATCAGGAGACGATGGACCGTTGTGAGAAAATCATGATGGACTACGCTAAGAAGAAAAACTCAAAGTAACTGTCAAAACATTGTCGTTCGGGTGTTGTTGATCAATCCCTAGTATGTTTGGTATTCTTTTTATACACAAACACACACGGAGGGGCAGATGAAACAATACCACGAACTCATGCAAAGAGTGCTGAGTGAAGGTGTGAAAAAAGAAGATCGCACCGGCACAGGAACCCTATCTGTTTTCGGACATCAAATGCGCTTTAATCTTAACGAAGGTTTTCCTCTCGTTACGACTAAGAAGTGTCACATGAAATCTATCATCCACGAGCTACTATGGTTCTTGCAGGGTGATTCAAACATCAAATATCTAAAAGACAATGGCGTTTCAATCTGGAATGAGTGGGCCGACGAGAACGGTAACCTTGGACCTGTTTACGGTGTTCAATGGAGAAGCTGGAAAGCTCATGATGGTCGCACGATTGATCAGATTAAAAATCTTATCGACATGATTAAGAAGAATCCAGACTCACGTCGCTTGATTGTGAATGCCTGGAACGTAGCTGACGTTGATAAGATGGCCCTGCCTCCTTGTCACACGATGTTTCAGTTCTACGTAGCGAATAACAAACTTTCTTGTCAGTTGTATCAGCGTTCAGCGGACATCTTCCTAGGTGTTCCGTTCAATATCGCGAGCTATGCGCTTCTCACTCACATGGTGGCGCAGGTTTGTGGTCTTGGTGTTGGTGACTTCGTTCATACATTCGGAGATGCTCACCTTTATACAAACCACTTAGAGCAAACTGAGCTTCAGTTGTCGCGCACTCCGTTTGCGCTTCCTCAGATTAAGATTAATCCTGATGTGAAAGATATTTTCGGCTTTAAGTTTGAAGACTTCGAACTTGTTGGTTACGAATCTCATCCACACATTAAAGCTCCGGTGGCGGTGTAAAATGAGAATTTCACTTATCGTAGCGAAAGCTGAGAACAATGCGATTGGTTTGAATAACAAGCTTCCTTGGCATTTAAAGGACGATCTCCAGAACTTTAAGAAGCTCACGATGGGTCACCACATGTTGATGGGAAGAAAGACCTTCGAATCAATCGGTAAAGCACTTCCAGGCAGAATGAGCCTGGTGGTTTCTTCTGAACCGAAGGCCAATCAAGACAGCGTGTTCTGGTTTACTTCAATTTTCCGTGCCATCAAACAAGCAGAGAGAAATGGTGAAACAGAACTCTTCATTATTGGTGGAGAAAAAATTTACAAATATGCTCTCTCGTTAGTTGATCGAATTTATCTCACAGAAGTAAAAGGTGAAGTGAAAGGAGATGTGTTTTTTCCTCAGCTATCACTAAAGAACTGGAAGAAAATTTCTGAGCAATCTTTTTCGAAAAACACTGAGAACGATCACGATTTCACTTTTCAAGTGCTTGACCGCCGCTAACTTTAAAAACATTTAGAATAAGACCACTCCCAATCAGGGAGTGGTTTTTGTTATAATGATTTCACCGGGGATTTAAGGGCAGCGCCTTAAATCTATGCAAAAGAAAAGGTAATACTTTTCTGAGGGCAGACTGGAAAAAATGGTCATCTAAGATGACCATTTTTTTTATCAATTTCTTTCCACTATTCTCCATTTCATGTGATTTTGACTGTGGAAGATAGCTTAATTACTCAGTCGATTTTTCTAAATCACCAAGATCTTTGAAACCTTCACAAAAAATTTAGAACTCGGATTCATTATGGTTGTCTGAAGATTACCTGCGATTCAATATGGACCCATCTATGAATCAAACAGAACTTGGAGGTTCTAGGATGGAACGTAAATCATCATCACTTTGGAAAAATTTTTTGCTTCTGACAGTGGGCAGTTTGTTGGCGCTTCACTTAAATGTGTCGCAAGCGGCAGACGACAATTCTGGTAACACAAGCTCAGATGCCTCTGAATCGTGCACACTGGAAGTTGAATAAGTTTTGAGTCCAAGCCTGTAGGGCCGCTTTCGAGTGGCCCTATTTTATTAGCTCATTAAGTCCCGACAAATATCCCGTAAAATTTTCGACCTTTTTAATCGTCCACATAAAGTCCGGACGATCTCTTGATATCCATCTTCCACCAACAATATTTCCACCTGACGTGAGTTCTAACTCATAGTCGAGCTGTTGTTTTGAAATCAAATGGGAGAGTGTTCCGATTGTTGGATTCCAGGAACTTTTCAGGGCCACATCTACATAGTAGAGGGCCGTTCTTAGAATGACTCTTCGATTGGAACCTTTCACTCTGATGTCTTTCATAATGTGAGTGTTATAAGAAATAATCGGATGGTTCCACACTTCCAGATAGCGATCAATATCCATAATGAAGCTCTCACCCCGAAGACCCAACTTGTTGGCCAGTACCGTGTGAAATTCTCCAGGAGTCACATCATTATCGCAATTTTCATCATCAACAGGTCGGTAGCTTTCGCAGCGTTTTCCGAGCTGAAAACTATCAGGAACTGTCTCCAATGAGTAATAATAAGTGAGAAGAGCTTTAATATCAGCAGAGCCGAATGGAATAAGAATTCCATCCGGGTTCATCATCATTTTAGGTTGTGGTTCATTGTGGTTGATACTGGCGCCGGCCCACCCGTGACAGAGGCCCTCCCAATCAAGCGGTTTCTCAGGCAGATAATTTTCCACCAGATTTTTCAAGAAGTAATCATAGCGACCAAGCCACAAGTCATATTTCTCAGTGGCAGATAGTTGCTTCAAATCATCGATTGAATACCGTTTCAAATCTCTAGGGTGAGGCGAGGGATAATTTCTTGTCTCGTGGGTGGGAGAGTTCCAACGATAATTGACTGAACCAAACTTTAAACGCCAGGAATCACCTGACCAATGTTTTTTCTGATCTTTGATTTCACCTGTCAGAGGCAGATAATCAAAATTCATGAACATGCCTTGATCCAGATAGAGACCCTCAATAACGCCTTCTTTAAGGGCATTCTCGGATTTTTTTGCGTCTCCCGATTCTGTGATCGGTTTACCACAACTCACCAGAAGCAGAAGTATACAGAGTCTAATCATAGAAGGGGCCTCCGCAGCTTTCGCGATGCACTTTTTTAGCGGAGGCCTTCTGCATTCTGCAAATTTGAGAGATGAAATTCAGTCAATCTTAAGACGAAATTTGGATGATACGCTCTTCCATCGCAGAGTGTGGCGTTTTAAAATTTGTTCATGCCGGACTCATAGGAAGAAAAGGGTTAGACCCGATTCCGAATATGTACCGGAAAAAGGTCATGTCGCTCATGACCTTTTTTTATGTCTAAAATGTTGGTTGAAACCCTAATTGCCCCGGCACAAACACCGGTCTCATTCCTTGTGACTTGACCCAATCAAGAAACGGAGGAGCTGGCGCTCTCCATCCTTCCCACTCGAAACGTTGGGCCACATATCTCATCACTAATTCCAAGAAGTCTTTATCGTTACCATAGGGCATGCTGAGAAGGTTCAGCATGTCATCATCACCCACATAGAGTTTCACTTTCCTTCCAGAAACTTCAACAGGCCTAATGGCAAAACTCAGACCTTCGGCCATCTCATCTTTTGGATCATGTTTAGGGGCATTCGGATGACTAAAGAAGGGATGTGGTTCAAAGTCTCTCTGTTTCCATTCCACCGAGATCTCATGACGTTGAAGCCAACGAAGAAAAGCGCGGCCTTCACCTAATTCTTTTTCTTCCTTGGCGCCACTCGCTCTAAAGCCTCGATAAGCACGAATAAAAGAAACTTTATCAGGCATCTTTCTTCGAAGAAGTAATAAGGCATGTCGGTCACCAAATTTTGGTTCCCAGTATCGGCCTTCGGCCCAGACTTTCGCGAATGTGACGATGGGATTTGGTCGTTCTAGAACTTCAGAAATCCCGCCGTGGATTAGAGAATTAGTCATCTTAGACTATCTCGACACTCTTTCTTAAAATATTGAATAGATGAGGTATCCTTATGAAATTATTATGATTAATCAGCTGTTGGAAGGGATGAGTGTTTCATACAATGAAGTTGAGTCTACGATGTACCATTTGAGAGGATGGGACATTGGTCAAGGAAACTTCGAAAACGCAGACTCAAAAAAAACGGCCACATCATTCGTGGCCGTTTTTATTTATACCAACACAGCGGCCGCTGATTCGATTCGCATTCATTTTTAGAGGCATCATTAAAATCTAAACTCAGATTTGGAAGTTCATTGCAGGCGGAGGCATTCACGATTGTGTCTAGACGACATTGTCTTCCTGGATAAGAGTCCCGAATGAGAACAGGTGTAACTTCACCGTCTTTCACTTCACATGAAATGGGGAAGTCGTAGTTGAGATTTAAAAAATCAACTCCAGCAAGAGCTCCTCTTAAGCATAGTTGATCATCACCACATTTTGCTCTTAGATTGGGACCGATGCGAGTCGTATCGGCCGGGAAGATATTATCGCCTTCAGCAAGTTTAATCATTTCCTTAAAACAATAAAGTCCTGCATAGTAATCGGCCTGACCTTCACTACTTAAGAAACTCATTCCATCATGGGCCACAGGTCCTTCCCATTCCATCGGAATGTTCTTTCGAGGAGCACCACCAAAGAGATGTCCCAGTTCATGACAAATGATCATACGAAGACCATCTGGTGTCAGACGTGGAGATGAAAGAAGTCCGGAATTCACTACGACTTTCAGTTCCTGGAACAGATGATCGGCACTTGCCGATGCACTTTGATCTTCCGAGATTTCAAATTTAATCGGCTTCCCAAAAGTTGCCCATGAGACTGGTTGATACAATGAGTTCGCGTGAGAAATGATTTCCAAGCTCCAATTTGCTTGGGCATTGAAAGCAAGTCCTAAAAGAAGAACTGCTAGCTTCTTCATTTAGCGAACCAACAGGCCGGACGAGGTTGTCCTAGACTTCCTTGAAAAAGAGTATCAATTCGGCATTGGGTATCAGGATAGCTATCAAAGGTTGTGACTTTGACTTGTTTCTTGCTTGGAGTTTCGATTGATAGCTGTTCTTTATACTGAGACAGGTGCTCGAGCATGGCCGCAAAGCCCTCAATACCTTTGTTCGTATTCAGGCAAATAAGAAATTCTAATTCATTCGAGTAGGTTGTTCTACAGAGTGTGAAGGCCGTCTCAGAGAGCTTTTTTGGAATGGTTAGCTTCTTGGTTTGATTCACAAATTTAAAATAATTTTTCATACAAACCGAAGTCGCGAAATAATCGCTTTGACCTTCGGCCGATGACCAAAGAAACTCTTTGATTTTAATTCGTGGAGTTCCGCCTATAACGTGACCCAATTCATGACAGGCAGTAATCGCAAATGCTTCATCATTCATACCAGGGATTCGAGCCAGGCCTCCCCAGAAATTCAAAGTGTATTTGTTTTCATTTTCTCGGTTGGCCCAAGCAGTGAAATAAGGCTTCACCCAGTCTGTTGTAACGACAACGGAGGCCTTAATTTTTCGAAGGTTTTTGATGTGAATGGCATGAACGATATTCGGGATACTCAAAAAGCTACTTTGAGTAACGGTTGATGTGGTTTTATCGGTTACCAGAACCTGATAGCGATAGGTGTCCGGGTAATCGTGGGCCCAGGCCAATTGTGAGAGTAAAAGGAGGCAAAAAACCAGGGATTTCATAGGGAAAAAGTACCATGAAACCGGATTCCGGGACCTTTTCGGGTAATTTCTTCATAGGAAATAGGCCCCTTAAATGCTACAAATGCTTATGAATCCAAATAAGAAATTCAATAAGCCGGGTAAGCCCGCTCCTAAGCCAACTCCTAAGCCTAAAGCAGAGCCGGTTAAGTTCAAGATCGACGCTGAACCGAATGCCGCGTTCAACTGGTTTCCGGGCCACATGCTTAAGGCCATGCGTGAAATCAAGGCCAAGATCAATGCAGTTGATCTGGTGATTGAAATTCGTGATGCTCGTGTGCCTATCGTTTCTGGTAACCCGACTTTATGGGAAAGCATTGGTAGTAAGGCGCGCTTGATTCTTTTAAATAAAACGAATCTTGCCGATCCAGCCGCTGTAGCGAAGTGGGACGCCTGGTTCAAAGAAAAAGGTGAGCCGTATCTTTTCGTAAACTGTTTGGATAAAAATTCACTCAAGCAAGTTCTAAGCTATGCTCGTAAGATCATCGAAGACAAGCGCCGAGCTTGTAATAATGAAGTTGAACAAAAATCAAAATACGGTTTCATGATCATCGGTCTTCCCAATACGGGGAAATCGACTTTCATTAATTCAGTCGCCAATCGTAATGCGACAAAAAAAGCCGATAAGCCTGGTCAAACCCGTCACCAACTTTGGGTGGATGTGGATGAACATCTTCAGCTTCTCGATACTCCAGGTGTTATGCCCCCTGAGCTTGCAGTGGAAGAGCACCGTTTCTGGTTAAGTGCCATTAACGCTATCCCTGATGAGATTATCGGCGAAGAAGATCCGGCCTGCTACTTAGTTAGGTTCCTTCTTAAAAACAAGTCTGAGGCCTTTAAAGAACGTTATAAGCTTGAATCATTCGATATGAGTTTGGATGAGACTTTGACAAAAATTGCTACCGTTCGTGGCTGTTTGAAGCAGAAGGGTCTTCCTGATCTGGACCGTGTGTTTAAACTGATCCTTTTGGATTTCAGAGCAGGCGAGCTTGGTAAGGTATGTTTTAGTCTTCCTCCGAAAAATTAGGTCATTATGAAAACTGGTTTGGCGGCACTTATTAATTCATCGGCGGAATTTCAAAAGGCGTTCAAAGAAAATAGACCCTTTGTTGTTCACAATAACTTTGAAAATCTGAAACCACTGACTAGTCTTCCATTTCTTAATTCACTTGATGATCTTCTGAATTCCTGGCCCATGCCGATTCAGGCCCATCTTCCGGATGTGCGGGATGAAGCAAGTTCTATCGATACAACTAACAAAGATGCCCGAAAGCTTTTTGATAACGGTATGGGACTTCTCTTTAATGAGGCCCATCTGATTTCTCCGGTTCTAACCGATTGGTTGGAAGAGATTCGCCAAAATCTTGGTCTTCCTATGATGACCATTGGACGTTGTTTGATGTATGCCACTCCAGATGGTAAGGGCACGGCCCCGCACTTTGATCAGAACATTAACTTCGTCATTCAAGTTCATGGAACGAAGAAATGGATACTGGCCCCGAATGAAACGGTTGAGAATCCTTTGACCAGACATACAATGGGTCTTGAACCTGATCCGGAACTCGCGAGCTACCTCGAAGCTCCAATGCCGACTAAAATGCCTCATGAAACCATGAGTTTTGAACTTAAACCGGGCTCAGTCCTGTTTGTTCCTCGAGGTGTTTGGCATGAGACTGAGGCCGATGGAAACGCGCTCTCACTTAACTTCACTTATACTGCACCCTCGTGGATAGATCTCTTCTCTACGGCCTTGAGAGGACGTTTGGCACAATCTCCGGAATGGAGGGCAATGGCCCAGAAGTCTGAGGTTGAGTTGGATGCATTGCTGGATATGATTAAGGCGGATCTGCCTCATTGGAGAGCGAGAGATGTTCTAGAGGCGACTTTTGGTGAATGAACTTTCACCATTTTATATTGTTAAAAAATCTTTGAATCTCTCTAAAAACATCAACTATGTTTAGGTTCCCCAGATCATCTTTATTGACATGATCCCCATGGGCAAATTGATTTCTTATTGTTCTTGCCTTAATCAAATGAGGCAACGCTAAATCAGCCTCTGCGATATATCCCTTTTCAAACATTGCTGTAAGATATCTACCAAGATTGCCATTCGATAAAAGATCGCCTCTCTGGAATTTGGTAGAGGAGCTATTTTCAATGTAGCCTAGTACTGTAAGTTCTTTGAAGATTAATTCGAGCTTATTGAATAAAATGACAAGCGCAATTTCTACCGAGAGTATTTCATGATTTCCAAGAGCGGAGTTTTCAAAGACAAGCATGTGCTCTTGTTCATAACCGCATCCTAACTGTTCTTTAGAAATGAGTATTGATTCCTTCATGTTTGCATAGGCATTTGCATGAAGCATTTTCAATTGATCATAGATATGAAAGATCGTGTCATTTGCGTTTCTTATTGTTTCGGCGAAAATGATCTTGTTAATTTCTCCATCTTTTTCGTCTAGCAAGTAAGAGTTTGCTTCATCTGAAACTGATAATTCTTCAGAGTGTTTGAGGTTGCGAAAAAATGTTATCTCTGGGGTTTGTTTTTTCATGTCATTAATGATCTGTGATTTGCTGATTCTCGTCATGTCTTAAATGGATATTTTCTTTAAAATACTACCAAGGATGTCATTTGCTTTACGTTTATCTGCCATATTAGCCTGCCTCCTCGGTCTTGTGACTGGGATCGGATCTTTTACCTTTTTTTATGGTAAGGGCTACTCCTATCTCTCTGATGACCCTAGGGCCTGTGTTAATTGTCACATTATGCGTGATCAGTATGAAAGTTGGAGCAAGTCCAGTCATCATCACGTCGCCACATGCAATTCTTGTCACACTCCTGAAAATATTTATTTGAAGTATTTTAATAAAGCTGAAAATGGTTTCATGCATTCTTTAAAATTCACCACAGGACAATTCAAAGATCCCATTAGAATTCGGAAACATAATTTTGATATAACAATGAAATCCTGTTTCAAGTGCCACTCAGGTTTAATGAATTCGACACTTCATACTGAGGCAATTGAGGGAGGAGCTTCCTGTGTCCGTTGTCACAGGGAAGTTGGACATACACATTAAGTGGAGACTCTATGATGACTAAAGGAAAACTTCTTGGCCTTATCCTGCTGACTGCGGTGATTGGTGGGGTCGTGAGTTTTTTACTCGTAAATATTCTTGAAAAGAAGAACGAAGCAAAAAATCCTTATTTCAAGGTCGTCGAAATTTCAGACATGGAAGATGATCCTGAAGTTTGGGGCAAAAATTTTCCTCATCAGTATGATTCCTATAAAAGAACTGTAGATCAGAAGAGAACAAAGCATGGTGGATCAGAGGCGATTCCTCAGATTCCGTCAAAGGCCGATCCTCGAAGTATTGTTTCTCAATCAAGACTAGATGATGAACAGCTCAAAAGAATGTGGGCCGGTTATGCTTTCTCACATGATTTTCGTGAAGAAAGGGGCCACGCATACATGCTAGTGGACCAGGAATTTACCAAGAGACAAGAATTCTCCAAACAACCGGGCGCTTGTATCAATTGCCATGCTTCGACGTTTGTTCCCATGATGAAATTAGGTAATGGAGATCTTTATAAAGGTTTCCATGAATTGAATAAAATCCCTTATGTTGAGGCCAGGGCCAAGGTTAAGCACCCAGTGAGCTGCATTGACTGCCATAATCCTCAGAACATGGAATTAAGGGTGACAAGACCTGCATTTATGGAAGGTATTAAGGCCTTTAAGAAAACAACTGGTGTTCATAACTATGATGTGAACAAACAAGCGACTAAACAGGAGATGAGAACCTTCGTATGTGCTCAATGCCATGTGGAGTATTATTTTAAAGGTCCTGAAAAGACCCTTACTTTTCCATGGGACAAAGGTCTTAAAGGTGATCAAATTCTTAGCTATTACCGCGAGAATGGACACAAAGACTGGGTTCACGCAGAAACCGGAGCACCGGTTTTGAAGGCCCAGCATCCTGAGTTTGAAACTTTCAGTCAAGGAAGCCATGCCCGTGCCGGAGTTTCCTGTACAGATTGTCACATGCCCTATGAGAGAGTAGGTGCCATGAAATTGACCAATCACCACGTTCAAAGTCCGATGTTAAATGTAAATAAGTCCTGCCAGACTTGTCACCATGCGCCTGAGGATGAGTTGAAGGCACGGGTGTATACAATTCAAGAAAGACACCTTGAAATGAGAAAGAAGGCGATGGATGCTTTGATGCAGTTTATGGATAACATAAAGGCCGCCCAAGCAAAAAAAATAGATAAAACAAGAATTGAAAAGGCCCTGATCGTTCAACGTGAAGCTCAGTTCCTTATTGATTTTATCGAGGCAGAAAATTCAACTGGCTTCCATGCTCCTCAGGAATCAGCAAGACTTATCGTGAATGCCATGGACAAAATTCGAGAAGGCGAAATTATTTTATCAGGACGTTAATATGAAAATCTGTAACACCACTCGCGAAGTATTATCTGCAATTGATTCTAATCAAACAGTTTTTGTCCACGCCGGTGCGGCAACTCCTCAGTTCTTACTGGATGGACTTCTTGAAGAGGCCCCAAGACTAACTAATGTCGAATTATTGCATCTCCATACTGAAGGTGATGCAGCTTATGCAAAACCTGAGTATAAAAAATCGTTTCGGGTGACCAATCTGTTCGTTGGTTCCAACGTTCGCCCTTATATGGATTATGACAGAATTGATTATTTACCTTGTTTTTTGTCTGAGATGCCTGAGCTGATCCGATCAGGAGCGAAGAAAGTTGACGTTGCTCTTATTCAGGTTTCGCCACCAGATAAGCATGGTTTTGTGTCTTTAGGAGTGAGTGTCGATACCGCCAAGGCCGCAGTTGAGAGTGCTAAAATTGTGATCGCTCAAATTAACCCCCGCATGCCAAGAGTTCATGGGGACGGAATGGTTCACATAAACAACATTAACTATGCTATTGAGCATAGTACTGAACTTTATTCTCCGAAACCAAAAATTTTAACTGAAGTTGAAAAACAGATTGGGAAAAATGTGGCCTCCCTGGTTGAAGACGGAGCGACTCTTCAATTTGGAATTGGGGCCATTCCTGATGCGGTTTGTGCTGAGTTAGTTGGTCACAAGCATCTGGGCCTACATACTGAGATGTGGAGTGATGGTGCCTTTGAATTGGTCAAAAAAGGAGTTATTGATAACTCACTTAAAAAGTTTCACCGAGGAAAAGTGACCTCTGCTTTTCTAATTGGTTCAAGAAGTATGTATGATTTTGTGGATGATAATATGACGGTCTTAAATCTCGAGTCCGGGTATATTAATTTTCCCATCAACATTATGAGAAATCCAAAGGTCACGGCCATTAATTCGGCAGTCGAGATTGATCTCACAGGTCAGGTTTGTGCAGATTCAGTTGGGTCTCGAATTATTTCAGGAGTGGGTGGTCAGGTTGATTTTCTTCGTGCCGCCGCACTCTCGACTGGTGGGAAGCCCATCCTTGCCTTAACTTCGACCAGTAAAAATGGACATTCAAGAATTAAAACCGTGTTAAATACTGGTGCAGGTGTTGTAACAACGAGGGCCCATGTTCATTATGTCGTGACTGAGTATGGAGTTGTGAATCTTTATGGGAAAAGTCTTCATGAAAGGGCAAGACTCCTTATTCAAATTGCCCATCCGGACCATCGTGAGAATCTTGAAAAAGAACTATTTGCTTTAAACCAAAGCAGGATCATTAACCGGTGATTTCTTCTCTTGATTCAACAGGTCTTAGTATGAGAGCAAGTTCTACGGATTTTTTCGCGTAGTCGCCATACTTAGGAAAAAGAATTGAACCGTTAACATCTGAAGTTACTTCAGAGTGATCATTTTTGGCCAAAACTTCATTTTTTAACACTTTGTCGAAATTAATCATTTTTCTTGTGAGTTCTAAGTTGCCGTTCGGATTTTGGATGATCTGATGAAAGGTGAATGTGTTACTTACTGGAAACTCTTCAATTGGTTTCGTAAAATCAGTTTCGATGGCCTTGCGTGAAATCTCCAATCCAAGGCCGATTTGAGAATCTATAATTCCTTTCTGACCGGTTTCAATGGTCACACCCATTAGGCCTTTGCTAACCATATACGCCGTTGATGTTTTGCCTTTGAAGTTTCGTTTTTTATTATGTGTCACAATAGGCATGGACTGATTTAAATAACGGGCGAGGTTGTAAGACCGATCTTCATACTCAAAGATAAAAAATGGTGTTTCTGTGGCCCCGATCGTTTGATGAATATCAATTAATACGTCCGACGAGTTAAGAAATGACTCCAGCTCTTTGGCCCTCTTTTCCTCATTAGTCTTTACTTCCGCTAAATCGAAAGATCGGTTCATGTCTGTTTCAAGAAAACGTTTGTCTTCATAGAATGCTTCAACATTCCCAAGAATGAGTCGAAGATTCGATTTAATATTTAACTTTTTTGATTCAATTTCCTGGAGGAGATTAAAGAAGACCTCGATGCCACCAATTTCATTTCCGTGAATGAGAGTACAAATTGTAAGCGTCTTCGAATAAGGTCCCTTCAATTCGTAAACATTCGGGGCCAGTTCCTGAAAGTGAGCTTTAAGACAAAGATTCTTGAGCTTTTGGACTTTTTGTTGTCTCAGTTCTTTTTCTTGCATTGATTTATCATGCGCCAAAGAAGAACAAAAATCAAGGCGTGGAACAAAATGATCCCCTACAGCTTAATACAGCTGTAGAGGATCAAATTTTTTAGATTATTTTAAGATAATTTCCTGAAGATCCTTGCTCTCATCTCTCTTACCATCTGAGTTAGTTGGAGAGTAAAGAACGATTCCTTTTGAGCTTTCAGATTTCGCCAATTCAACTTTCTTCTTCTCATTGGCCTCAAGATTAATTTCTTCTGTCATCATTTTAATTTCTGACTCAGAAGCATCAATCGAATGCCACTTGTCTTTACCAGCAAGGAAATCATCCGGTTGTGTCGAGCTTTCATTGGTATCAATGCTCGCCATTTTAAATCTGATCTTTCCGGCTTCGGTTTTCGCGAGGTCAGCTAGTTTGATTTCCATTACAGAAACTGACGACTGATTGTAAGGTTTGTAAGTGGTCAGGCTAAGAAGAGCCTTTCTATAATCTTCAACTTTACCTTCATCGTTCTTCGTCTCACTTGTGTCACGCATCTCATCTTTCTTGACCGTGTCACCTTGAGTAAGACGTTGATAGATCTCATACTGATCTCTAAGTGTGCGTGCCTTTTTTGCATCAATGAGGAATGAATAGAATCCATTTGGGATTGCTTTGTTAAGACCAGGAAGGACTTCTGCTTGAGAAGCGACCCATTCCTGTTCTGCAACACCGTCATTGTCCGAATCGATAAGCACTGAAACTTCACAAGCTTCCCAGCTACTTACTGATTCATAAAGCTTTATACCCATTTGAAGGTAAGCATTCTTAACTTCTTTTTCTACATCGTTTTCTTTAACCTTTTCTGTGCGAGTTACAAATCTATAACCGGCCGACTTGATATCACAAGCGCGTGAGCGGATATGAGAGAGACTTTCAAGGTCTGGTTTTCTAACATCAGTATCGATGAGGTTAAATGGAAGAACAGTTCCTTTCATCGAGCTGTTGTTTTTAAGCGTTACTGAGAATTTATCTTCAACCTGATTAACCGCTACAGCTGAGATTTCAGAAGATTGGTGAACCACCGCAAGAACCGGGAAGCTCGCCATTACTTTTCCTGAATCATCAATGAGCTTAATGAAGCCGTCATAATTTGAGCGATCTTTATCGGTAAGGTTGAGATTGAAATGTAAATTCAGATCAAGCTTACCGCCAGCTTTAATGCTGAAGCTGCGAGATGTTTCATTAAGAACTAAACCTGGAGTTAATTCTGCTTTGAGCATGAATTCAATGTCTTCAGATGTTAAATTCGTAAGTGTGATATTTTGTTCTTTAATTTCATTTCTTGAAAGATCGACCTTACCAAGTGAGAAACTACCACGAGATGGAAGTACTTTGGCATTTACCGCTTTCATCACATCGACTCGGCCTGCTCCCTGCGATGTCACTGGGTAACGAACACCTTTATTATCACTAATGATCTTAGCTGTGCTCATAAGGATATATTTATGATCAAGTACTGAGAGATCTGGAAAGCGTTGTTTTACGAGGGCCATTACACCGGCCATGTGTGGAGAGGCCATCGAAGTCCCATTTAGTCTCGCTGCTTTTTCACCGCCGCCAGCTTTGGCAGAAGTAATAAGCTGACCCGGGGCCACGATTTCCGGCTTAATGATACCGTCTTCCGATCTTGGTCCTCTTGAAGAGAAGCCAGTGATTGTGTCGATAAATTCAGTTCTTGAGAACTTATACTCTGTTGAGAAAGAGAATTTCACTTCTTTATTGGCCTTCAGAGCTCCTTGAAGCTTCTGTCCTTGGGCCTTTGAGATCATAACTGCTGGGATGGTTAATTCACCATCGCCAACCATAGAAGATGGTTCTTCATCATTATTATTTGCGACTGCAACTCCGATAGCACCAGCTTTTAGAGCATGTCCAGCTTTCGTAGCGAATGGTTCACCACCACGATCAATGAGGGCAATTTTACCTTGAACTTGGGCCGCAAGTTCTGGACTTAGGGCCTCGTTAGCTAGACCGATATAAGCGATTTCCCCAGAAACAACTTCGCCTTCTTTTAATTTCTTTGAGAATTCTCCATAAACCGAAATGATATTTTCTTCGGCACCATCAATTGCGACTCTTGCTGCATCGACTTGAGTCGTATGAAGCATGTCATCGATCCCCGCTGCCACTGAAAAAGCGTCAACTGCTGTACTTGGAGCTCCTACGATAAAAGGAACACTTCCTGAGTTACCAGCTGCGGCCACAAAAGAAACTCCGGCCTTCACAATGTTTTTAACTGCTTCAGCGTAGTTAATTGATGGTTTACCGTATGGGCCACCAAGAGATAGGTTAACGATATCCATTCTGTCATCTGGATTTAAATCGCCATTTGGATCTACTGAATATTCAAGACCAGCGATTACCACTGCATCACCAGTTGAGTTTTGACCGAATACTTTAATGGCATACATTGTTGAATCTGGTGCCACACCATCGTAAGTGTTTACGCCATCACCGTGACCAGCGACTGTACCAGCTACGTGTGTACCGTGACCGTTATAGTCCAGTGGGTTCATATCTGGTTTTGGAATTCTGTGCTCTTTATACGGAGAGCCTGGTGAATAAAGATCACCAACGAGATCAATACCACCAACGATTTTATCGTTAGGGAACATTGATACTTCTTTTGTTGCATCGATGCCTTTATATTCCTCAACGCTTCCACTTCCGCCAAACATTTTGTGAGTATAATCGATGCCGGTATCAAGGATACCAATTCTCAGGCCTTTACCTGTAAGACCCATTGATTCACGGGCCTCTTTAGCTCCAATGAAACTAACCGAGTTCTTTTGCGTAAGGTCTTCGATAGTTTTAGTTAGGGCCTCTTTCGAATTATTTAGTGTCACTGGAGAAGGTGAATTAAAGAGTGACATTTCTCTTACGTTTTTAACCATTGGAAGTTGGTTAACTGCACCCATGATACTTGGGTGGGCAATGATTGTGACAGAGTTCATAACAAGCTTAGTGCTATAGAGAACCTGGATGCTTGGATCAAGTTTTTTGATTGATTCTACAAACTGTTGTTGCTGAGAAAGAACCAGTGCTTTCTGGCCTTCATCAATTTGAATGTGGGCACCATTGTATGAAGCCGATTCAAGAAGTGCCGGGGCATCTAAGCGAACCATGAAGGTAGCGACTTCAGCATTAACTTCTCTAATCGAAATGACATTCGAGTTTACCAAATCTAGTTTCTTCATTTGATCAGGGGATGTGTTGAATCCACATGAAGCAAGAAGGATTAGGAGTGATAGAGAAGGAATGGCTTTCATCTTACTGGTCCTTTTATAGTGTCTAAACTTTTGACACCCGTTAGGAATACAGAAAATCGTCTTTAGAAATCCTGTAACTTACGGTTCCAATTTCACTATTAAGGAATATTAGAGCAAGATCGATACCAGTTACTTCTGGCATTTAGGACAGTAGTACGTGCCTCTTTGAGCTAAGATAATTTTCTTTACGGGCGTCTTCTTACAGAGCTGACAGGTCTTCTGATAGAAAACCACTAAGTGCTGAACACCCTGGCCGTATTCACCTGTTGAGTCACGATAGCCACCTTGGAAAGTGGTTCCACCTGATTGAAGGGCGGGTTCTAAAACTTGTTTAATGGCGTTGAGGATTTTCGGGAATTCATCTTTTTTGATTTGCTTACATTTGCGAGTAGGACGAATTCCCGCGCGAGCGCAGATTTCGTTGGCGATATAGTTCCCAGATCCCGCGAAGAGTTTCTGATCCAGGAGAGTTACCTTGAGGGCGCGTTCTGGATAACGTTTAATCGCATTCGTAAGATATTCTATGTCGAACTCAGGATCAGCTAGATCAAGGCCCAACTCAGCAAGCTTTAATGCGGCTTCTTCAGCGCTGTAATAATACATATGACCGAAGCGGCGAGGGTCATCGTAAGCGAGGGTGTAATTCGGGCCTTTTAACGTCAAATGCGTGTGTTTGGTGGCCTTGATTGTTTCACCGATGAGCCACGTACCGGTCATTCCCAGGTGCGAAAGGAGATGCGATCCATCATCGAAGATGAAATCCAACATTTTGCCTTTGCGTTTAATCGTCACAAGAGTTTTACCGGTGAGATCGAGATCCGTGTGAAGGATGTTTTGCTTTAACTGCGGAGTCGTAGAGACTGAATCTATCTTCAGAGGAAGATATTCAGAGAGCTGGGAGCGGATGGTTTCGACTTCGGGTAGTTCGGGCATTATTTATAATTACCAGAAGATAGAAGAAAATCAAGGGCGAGAAGCCTCGCCCTTGAGTAATTAATTCTTATAGATTTAAATTTTCTCCATCCATAGGAATTTTAACATTTGAACTTACTTTCTTAGTTTCTAGATATTCTCTTAGTTGCTTTCTAGTAAGGATACAATGATTTATTGCTTCCATATGTGTTGCAATAACTGTTGCGTACGGAGCGTGCTTTACAACGGATACAACATCATTCTGGTCCATAATAATAGGGGGCTCACCAACAACAACCGCAGCTCCAGCATTCAAAATTATGATCTCCGGCCTGTGCAGATCAAGAGCTTTTTTGACTTCTTCATTCCAAACTGTGTCTCCAGCTAGGTAGATTTTTTTCTCATCTGGATGAGACAATACAAAACCTGAGACTGCTCCCAAGATAGGAAACTTTTTAACAGTTTCTTTTGTTCCATGAGTTCCCTGAGTCTTCGAAATAGTGATTCCTTCCCAGACAACTTTATCAGTAAGGGGAGTAACATTCTTAAAGCCCTGTGCTTCTAAGGCCTTCTCGTCCTCTTGGTTTTGAACAAAGATTGGCTTCTCTTTAGGGATTAGCCGTTGAGCTTCATCGTCCCAATGATCGAGGTGAAGGTGTGTAACAATGATTGCATCCACATCAATTACATCGTCAGCAGGAATTGGGAGGTCGACTAAAGGATTTCTGAGATGTGAGTTTGCAGTTCCCGGAAATCCTGGATAAGAGCCTTTTTTTGCCAGCATTGGATCGATCAACAACCTTTTACCAGAATATCTGATCTGTAACGTCGCATTTCTGACTTGAGTAATACTGATATCACTCTTCTTCGTGGTAGAATCTTTTTTGGCAAAACTACAGCTTGTAAGCAAAATTCCAGCTGTTAAGAATGACACTGTCTTCAATCTGAATAAATTCATTTTTTATCTCCTTGTGTTGATGTCAAACATACTTTTATTGACCTACGATTAGTAGTGGCGTATATGACCTAGAAGAGGTTAAATATGCCAAGACTAAAAAAACATATCGCTATTGGTATTCTTTTGTATCCAACTGCCACACCCACTATTTCTCTTCTTATGCGAGACATTTTTCTTACTGCCAATCAAGTGCTGGGAAAGAGTTACTACGACATTGAATTAATAAGTGTAGATGGAGAGACTTTTGAATTCCAAGATGTGGCCATCAAAACCAAGAAAGCGAACAAGAACTACGACATTTTATTAGTCTCTCCTTATTCTCGATCATCTGAAGATAAAGCCATAAATGAAGTAATCAGTGTCATTCAAAGTTACTATGCTAAAAAAACAAAGATAGCCTCTCCTTGTTTAGGTTCAATTATTCTTGCTCAGTCTGGCATCCTTAAAGGCAAAGAAGCCACTACCCATTGGGCAGCTCTGGATGATGCCCAAAAGCGGTTTCCTGATGTGAAATGGAACTCTAAAGACATGTTATGCAAGACCGGAACAGTTACAACAGCAGGGGGATATCTAGCAGCAGTTGACCTAATTTTGAATTTAGTTTCAGAAACTAGCAATAAAAAGACAGCTCATGAAATTGGCCGTCTTTTACTAGCTGAAAGTAGTCGTGAGAAACAATCAGTGTATGCAACAAGCCTTATCTCGCATAAAGACGAGACTTCAACTTTTTATGCATTGGAATCTTGGATAGAGAAAAATATAAGTAAGGACATAACTGTTCCAATGATGTCGGATTTTAGCAACATGAGCTTACGAAATTTTCAGCGGCAGTTCACTGAGATACATGGTGTAAGTCCCAAAGGCTATCTACAACTTAAGCGTATTGAGAAAGCGAAGGCCTTGCTTCGTGACACACGACTTAGTGTCGATTTAATAGTAGAGAAAATCGGCTTAAGTGATGTCTCTTCATTTAGAAAGCTATTCCAGCGAGAAGTAGGAATGACTCCGGCAGAGTACAGGAAACGTATTAAATAAGACATTAATCTCAGGGACAAGAGGGGCGAGGTTGTTAGTAAACGCCGTTTAACTTCGGTAAACCAAAAAGAAGAGAACAGACTCGTATTCAGCACAAAAACTGAAAGGACAGAGAGCTTAGTAGCTATCGAACGAATTCGGATGAACTTCAAAAACAAGGGCGAGATACCTCGCCCTTCAGGGTATTTATAAACTGTATCCTGCTTTCTCTAGTCCTTGAGCTGCATCTCGCGATCCAATTTCTGCCTGAGCTAAAATTTGAATTCTATTCCATAAGTTGATAAGACCAATCGCAAAAGTTAATTCTGAGATTTCAGAGTCTGAAAAATGCTCTTTTACAGTTGCATAAACCTCATCTGTCACTCCATGTTTGCCTAGCTGAGTAAGTGCTTCCGTAAGTTCAAGCGCCGCTTTTTCTTTTGCTGTAAAAAGGTGGGAGTCGCGCCAGATTGGAACGTGAAACATTCTAATTTCTTTTTCCCCTGCAATTTTCCCTTGTTTTACATGGATATCGAGACAAAAGGCACATCCATTAATTTGAGACGCTCTGATTTCAACGAGGTTTTTGATTGTGTGATCAATAGATGACTTGTAAGAGGCTATGCTAAGGTCAAAAAGTTCTTTCATAAGTCCGGGAACGGTTTCAAAGTGATTTAGACGAGCATTCATGAATTATTCCTTTTTTGGTTATTTCATGAACTAATTATAAGTTTTGATGACATACTTAAAAGTGACATGATATTGAAAAATAGGTAGGTCATAAAATGAGAACAAAGACCAATATCGGCTATAAAGACATTTATAATAGAATCAAGAAAAGTATTCAAAACGGCTCACTCAAGCCGGGGAATAAGGTAACTTCTATCAGAAACCTTTCCACTGAACTCAAAGTTGCGAAAAGAACCGTTGAGGCCGCTTACGATATGCTGATTGGTGAAGGTTATCTGGTTACGAAGGGCCCAAAAGGGACAATCGTAAATCCTGATATTGTTATTCCTCAGATAAAGCCAGAAAAAACTTTTCAAGTGCAAGACCCTGAGCTTGTCTCAATAATGAAGATTCGTGATGAAAATGGTCTTTTTAGGTTGGGAACTCCGGCCTTGGATCAATTTCCATATAAGATTTGGCTACTGATTTCTGGAAGAATCATCCGCAAGATGGATCCAGTAGATCTTTTAAATCCACCGGTCACAGGATATCGGCCTTTAAGAGAAGCAATTGCAAATTACATTAATGTCTCTAGAGGAATTAGCTGCTCTCCAGAACAAATTATTATCACGAGTGGATATAAGCATAGCCTGTCTTTGATACTACATACCCTTGCAAAGAAATCTGACAAAGTAGTGTTTGAAGAACCTGGATATATATTTGGTGCGAAATTGCTAAAAAGGATTGTTGATAGGCTCTTTTTTAATCCGGTTGATTCACGTGGTTTGAATATGGATTATTTCAAGAAACATCACAAGGATGCAAAGTTTGTTTTGACCGCACCAACGCACCAAAGTCCTTTAACTGTTTCATTATCGTTGTCCAGGAGACAAGAACTCCTGGCCTGGGCCGAATCAGAAAAATCGTGGATTATTGAAGATGATTACGATGGGGAATTTCATTATAAAAAGAGAGTTATTCCAGCTCTGAAAAGTATAGATGTTAATGATCGGGTGATCTATGTTGGAACTTTTAGTAAAACCATCATGCCGTCAATTCGGACAAGTTATATTGTTGTGCCAGCTTTGACTGTATCAAGTTTCATTGAAAACTCAGAGATATTCGAAACTAGTCAGCCCCTCCTGCAGCAGAAAATTTTGGCAAGTTTTATTCATGAGGGACACTTCTATAAACATCTCAAAAGAATGCGAAGTCTTTACCAGCAGAGAAGAAACTTTGTAATTGGTGCCTTACAGAGGGTTTTCCCAAAAGTTTTCAAGTTCGAGATGACTGACGGAGGAATGCAGTTGGTTGCTTACCTTGAGAAAGGGGATGATGATGTTGGACTCGCAGAGATATGGCAGAAAAACGGTCTGCTTGTCTACCCTCTGTCTAAATGGTTCAGTGGTAAGAAAAAGAGGTATGGATTAATTATTGGATTCACCAATATTACTTCAGAAGAACAAGCAACAGCTGCTTTTAAGAAGGTTTCGAAAGAAACTTATGAATTCTTAGAAGACGATAATTAGGGGCATGAGGGGAGTGGACATTAGTAAAAGTCCCCCTAGGGAACCGCTTTTTGAAAAGATGAACCCAGCAGGGCGGGGAAAAATCAATATTTAGCCAAAAATAATTCATTTTAAGTTTGATCTATGACGAAAAATAGCCAACACTTTAAGTATATCTTTTTAACTAGGTAACAAATCCCGGAGGATTTATGGCTAAGAAAGCAACAAAGAAAGCTACTGCGAAGAAAGCACCTGCAAAGAAAGCTACAGCTAAAAAAGCTGCTGCTCCTAAAAAAGCTACTGCAAAGAAAGCTACAGCTAAAAAAGCTGCTGCTCCTAAGAAAGCTACAGCTAAAAAAGCTGCTGCTCCTAAAAAAGCAAAATCAGCTCGTAAACCAAATGCTGCTTTCATGACAGCATTTACTCCATCTACAGAGCTAGCTGGCGTAATCGGTTCAGCTGCAGTTCCTAGAACTGAAGTTGTTAAGAAGCTTTGGGCTTACATCAAGAAGAACAATCTTCAGAACCCAAAAAACAAAAGAAACATTCTTTGTGACGATAAACTTTCAAAAGTTTTCGGTAAAAAAGAAGTTACTATGTTTGAACTTGCTTCACTAATCGGCAAGCACCTTAAGTAGTCTCTAATTTCTCATAGGGTCCACGGTTTCCGTCCCGTGGGCCCTTGTTCTTATTTATCCTCACAAGAAGACGTCCCAAAGTACTCAGCACCTTTAAAGAATCGTTTCATATACTGATATTTTTCCGGACAACCTTTGTAGAGACGACTTGGGTTATAACGATAGGCCACAGCTGTTTCAGCAAAATCCTCATATGGGTTTTTACTTCCGTATTTGCCTACCATGCAGTTTTTCTTAGATGCAGTCCATTTTTCATCCGAACCTTCCCATCCACTAAGGCTTAGCCATTCCGCGGAAGTATCAAGAGTGCCTTTTTCTGTTAACATGTGAGTGACTTCGTGGAAGATCGTTTGTTGTCTTTCCCAGCTACTAGCCTTGGTCCAAGGGTCATAAACTTGCACATCTGAAGTTGCAAAAGTTCCCGGTCTGAATTCCGGATCCCATTTCCCGCGAGTGTAGCGAGTAAGTTGACGATTTCCACCTGCACCAAGCGGCCCCATGGCGCTAGGGAAATCTTTAAGCGCGATCAGAAGGTCATTCATTTCGCTATCATTGAAACGAGTGGCATTAGGGAAGCTATATTCGGAAGAATTAAATCCAGAGTGAAGAAAGAGATAGCTTAATTGCTTGGCGTATTTGGAACCCCAGATTTTTGTCATGGCACAGGTAACATTGCTGCAGTCCGGGTTAATATTGAAAAGCGTCTGAAAATTTTTGGGATCTTGATAGTTTGTCGTTAGATGCTCAAACATTTTAAGCATTCGAGGATCATCTTTAAGAATAACTCCATTGATGGTTTTCTCTGCGGTCTCTCCCTGACTATGTTCCCTGATGACGTCATCCATATCTTCAATAGACGGAGCACTTACCGTTTTACAAGGAGCTTTCTGCATTTGAACACCGGTCGATGTCCAAAGAGCTAATGGGGCCATGATGGATTTTATTAACGCTTCTTCTGAAGGTAATCCCGGTGGAAGGCATTCTTCATCATGTTCTTCACCAACGTGGGCGAATGTTGCCAATGAGTATTGAATAAGCAGAAATAACATGAGGCATTTCATGAGTTTCTTATCGGAAGAATGATAAATAAAAATAGTGCGTTTTGAGTGTCTTAAGAAGCCAACTGTAAGTGAATGCTACATCATGGGTAGGGCAGGAGCTTGCTGATAAGGTGATGAATCTATGGGAATGTCTATTATAAATGTAGTTCCTGTCTCAGAACTGCTATCAACGCCAATGCTTCCACCATGTGATTCACAAACGGCCCTCACCAACGGTAAACCTAAACCCCATCCTTGAGCGCGCCCCGACTTGGCAGCTTCTGCTCTTCGAAAAACCTGAAAAATGCATTCTCGTTCCTCAAGTGGGATGGGGCTACCTTCATTATGAATGGTCCAAGTCATTCTTCCGAATGTTGTACTGATCTTGATTGTAATTGAAGAATCTTTATCACCGTACTTAATAGCATTTGAAATGAGATTTTCGATGGCCCGTTTTAGATAGCTTCTGTCCCAGAGGCCTTGAACCTTTTCTCCAGTCAGGATCAAACGTTTATTTTTTGCATTGAACTCAATCTCATCCATTACTTCTTCACTAATTTCATATACATCACATTGTTCAAGTTTCAGTTTCAATCTTCCGTTCATATTCACTGAGGTTAGATCGAGAAGGTCTTCAATCATCTGGTTAAGTCGATTCGCGCTATGCTTTATTTTACTCGCTTGTTTTAGAACAGACGGGTCTTGTGATTGCCTCAATAGAATGCCGGACGCCATCGTAATCGAAGAAAGCGGCGTTTTCATATCATGCGATAAAGTTGCCATGTATTGTTCACGTAATCGTTCTTGAACTAATGAAAAAGAAGTTGCTGCTTGCTGAATAGCTTCGTCGATCGAGGCGTGAATTATGGTTATTGCTGTTTTTTCCACCTGCATAGCTTCTTCTAACGTTTCAATTAATACCCATCTCAGTAACTGATATTCTCTGATTAAATGTCTATGGTTGTAAGCTGTAAGGCGCGCCCTTTCACCTCCGTGTTCAGTGGCGATGTTGTTGAATGCATTTGCTGTTGGTTTTATGTGGTTAACTGAAACTGCTTCCGCAATGTTATCTAAAAATGAAGGGAGAGTATCAATCAGTACAGGGGTATCAATGGAGTTTGTTAATGGTACCTCCTCTCGAACTTTTTTTCCCATCTACTCAGGATTTCGTTACGCTTTGAAACAATAAAGCGTCCAAGTTCCGATAGATCTTTGTAGTTTGGATTTTGATCAGTTGAGATACTAATAATTCACCTCACTGCTTTTTTTAGTATTTTCAACAAATAATGCTAATTGATGAACTAAAAATAATCCGAAGATCTAAGAATATCAAAGCAGTCAGAAGTTGGTTTGATGGACTAGCAGTAAGAATAATCACGATTCTAAAGAATTAAATTAAGAATTTCGGTGTATAAGAAAAATTAAGTAAGAAGCTTTTCGCATCTAGATACAATGAATATGAATCAAATTTATACAGGTATGTTTAGTTAAGACAGAGGAAATAATGGATAGAGAAGTTTTTTTAAAAGAGTTTGAGAAACTTGGAGCTTTAGAAAAGGGTGACTTTATCATGATTGAGGAGCATGGCGCTTCTGATGAATGCTCTCTTAAGGGTACTAGGAATGCTTTGAAACATTTTGCCTTTGATATCTTAAAGGGCATTTCAGATGATAATCGTGAGTATGGGGTGAGTGCATATTTCACTGATGAATCCCTGGTTGGGATTGTTTCAATTGAAATTGTTGAATTGAAAGATGGTAAACCTGTAGAGTATATCCAATCTTTTAAAGATAGAATCATTGGTTATCTTTTGATGCTTTTATGGATATCTTTTATTTTGTCAGCGATTCTTGGTTTAGTAACGATATTTAAGCTTATTTTTTAGCCACATGAAAATACTTAATGATCTAAAATTTCTCTTCTCACCTTACGTCGGACCAAGCCTTATCAAAGGGTTGGCCGTAATTGTCGTACATAACAGTAATTCGTTAATCATTTGTCATGGTTCTTCTAATGCTAAATTGAAGACACCGATGTTAGATAATACTTACTTTGAAATCGCTTCGATTACTAAGACATTTGTAGGCATCCTCGTTTCTAAAATGGTTTTAGAAAACAAATTAAGCCTCGATTCAAAACTCTCGTTATATTTTACTGTAGTTCCGGAAGCTCAGGATGTTTCGATTCTTGAATTGATGACCCATACTTCAGGTCTGCCAAGGCTCCCAAGTAATTTGAAACCTACGAATCCCATGAATCCGTATCAGGACTATTCATATAATGATCTTACTAATGAGTTGAAACAGGTTGAGATTGGCCAAAAGCAATACCTGTATTCAAATCTTGGATTTGCGATTCTCGGAAAAATAATTGAAAAGATTTATGGAGATACTTTTTCAAATGTCCTCAGAAAAGAAGTTCTGATACCACTAGAACTTTCTGATATGAGTTTCTCAAATGATTCTCGGCCCATACCTCTGACCAGTGTTCATTCATCTCATTTTCCTAATGTTGAGCCATGGGTATTAGGGGAATTTGAAGCAGCCGGTGGATTGAGGGCCAATATCCTGCAAATGCAAAAGTATTTAATGGCAAATATTTTGCCGGAGAAGACTCCGCTTAAGGAGGCCATTCTTTTTTCACATACAATTTTTCATCAGGCAGATGAATTTCGTGTAGCAATGGCCTGGCACCAAGAAAATATGTCCGGGAATTATTTTCATGAAGGGGGAACCTATGGAAGTAGTAGTTTAATTGAGTTTAATCCTGGGAGTAAAACGGGGATTGTCATTCTCTCTAATACATACACAAGTTTCGAAGAATTTGGACCGGCAATTGAAAGTGCGTATAAACTTTTTGAAAAATAAGGTCCCACTACCGTGGGACCTCAATAACTATGCCTTATTCTTCTTTTCAACTTTTACTGCTACAGCTTCCTTGTAAGTGATATTGATTACATCACCGACTTTTACTTCATTTAAACGTTCTGGATGTCTAACTTTAACAGTTTGTGTGTCACCATCAGCGTTTTTGAAAGTCACTGTGTTTGCTTTTTTATCAATTTTTGAGATTACTACTTTTGCATTAATCTCTCTTGCATTCATCGCAGCTGGCTGTTGACCTGGTTCTGATTTCCAAGTTTCATTGGCCTCCATTGCCTGCTGGGCTTTGCCACCTTTCTCGATAGAGAAAGCTAATGCCTCATAATAAGTCACGTTGACGGTATCACCTTTCTTAATTTCATTTAGTCTTTTGACTTCGTTACCAACCACGAAACTTGTAGTGTCGCCTTTATTTTCTAAAGTGATCCTGCGTGTTTTGTAATCGATGTCTTTTACTTTTGCAGAGGCCTCAACGATCTGTGAAATTTCATCACCCATAGGAACTGCTTTATCGGCAGCAAATGAACTAGGGACTGCAACAATACTTAGAAAGGCGGTAGTGATAAGGACTTTAACGTTTAAATTCTTCATACAAAATTCCTTTTGTTTGCACATCATGAACAAAAGTATGAAGGAATAAAATCTTAATTGAGACTCAATTTCTCCTTATTCTTAGACGACCTTACTTAACGGTTACAATCTCTTGATCGTGAGTTGACTCGTTCCTCACATAATTGGAACGCAGCCCATTCGACTTGTTATCTCAGGATGAAAGTGATGTGATCTGCAAAGGCGTTCTCTGTCTCTTTTTTGGACATTTTTTTATGGAAAAGTTGTCCATTTAAATTTAAATCGCAAAAGCCATGAAGTGATGCCCATACGGAATTGGCCCTTGCCTCAGATGATCCCAATGCTTGTAACAGATACTGAAAAGTCTTTGCACTCGCCTGATTTAAGCTTTCGGTAAGACTTTCATCACCACATTTTAATTCGGGATTGAACATGCAGCGATAGTATTCCGGATGATCAATAGAAAATTCCATGTAGATAAGACAGAGATTATGGAGTTGCTTTTTTTTGTTCTGATTGCCTTCAGAATTGATCTCGAATAGTTCGTTAAGCTTGTTGAATCCAATTTCGGCGATACTTGATAGTAAATCAAGTCTGGACTGGAAGTGACGATAGATGGCCGTATGGCTGACATTTAACTTCGTGGCCACTTCCCGGAGAGTAAATTGAATACTACTTCTTTCTTCTATCAAGAGAAGAGCTTGATTGATGGTGGCCTCTTTTAAGTCCCCGTGATGATAAGCTTTGGCCATATTGATTCCTTTTCGATGTTTACAATTGAAACATATAATGTTACACGTGTAAACATATGAAAAACATTCTCATTGTAAATGGACACCCTAGTAAAACAAGTCTTTCAGGCAAGTTGGCGGAAGCCTATTATGAGGAATCAAATAAAGCTGGCTTTAAGGTAGAAATCATCCATTTGGGAGACCTTGAGTTCGATCCGGTACTACATGAGGGTTATAGAGTTATTCAAGAACTTGAACCGGCCCTTATCGAAGCCCAGGCTCAAATAAAGAGTGCTCACCACATAGTGTTTGTCACTCCGGTTTGGTGGGGAAGTATACCGGCACTGTTTAAAGGATTTATTGATCGGACATTCTTACCTGGATTTGCATTCAAGTACAGAAAGGGAAGTTCACTCTGGGACAAACTCTTGGCGGGCAAGTCCGCGCGACTTATTATATTGTCTGACGGTCCTACTTGGTGGAATAAGTTTGTTTATAAGGATCCGGCCGTCAACATGCTTAAAAAATCGACTCTTGAATTTTCCGGATTCAAAGTAGATGTGACAAAATTTGGCGATATCAAGAATCGAAATGACCAGAGCATCCAGACTTTAATCCATAAGGTTCAAAAACTGGGCACTTCTGGCTCATAACGATTACCAATAATAATTCAGACGCGCACCGAACTCACGCGGAGGGCTCATACGGTGATAGCTCGCTGGATAGTCATTTACGTTTGCCAGGGCAACACCGTTATAAACGCGGTATTCCTGGTTAAAGATGTTTCTGACATACAACTCAAGCAGATAGCTTGAGAAAGTGTACTGAAGGTTTGTATCCATATAAAACTGAGCAGGGGACTTTCTTAGGTTCTCAGCATCCGAGTATGACTCACCGATGTAACGTGCAACCAGAATCCCTTTCCACTTCTCGCTAAAGAATTTCCAGTAAGACGCTTGACCAGTAAAGTTTGCAGCATCCGGGAATTCATTGCCAGTGTAGTTCATGTTGTTGTTCTTGAGGTTCAAGAACTGAGTCTTCACGTAACCAAGGTTAAAACGGAAACTATCATCGTTTTCAAACTCATACGACGTCTCAAATTCAGCACCATAAAGTTCAGCATTGGCCGCGTTTTGAATTTGAGTATCAAGTGTGTTTGAGAACTTTACATCAACCTGCTGATCTCTCCACTTCGTGTAGAAGGCGTTGGCCATCATAATGAAGTTTCTCTTCACGTATTTGTAACTTAGTTCGTAGTTGTCTGTCTTTTCAGGGTCGTAGTTACTAACTGTTCCTCTCCAACGGTTCACTGTTACACCACCGGTGCGGTAACCTTGAGAGTAGAGAGCACCAAGGGAGTAATTTCCATTACGGTAGTTATAAGCAATTTTTGGAAGGGCCACGAAGTTGGTCACATCGTCAGATTCATCCACGTTCTTCACAGAAGAAGCAATTTTAGTTCCGTAATCATTTGTCACTGATTCAAGACGTCCACCTAGATTCAATGAGTGGTGACGATCGAAATCAAATGTAATCGAGTCAAATAGAGCATAAGTTTCACGAACACGGTGATTCTCTTGAATAACCGGAACAACCGTTGGTGCTCCCATTACAAGACCAAAGTCGTAGTCGCTGTTAAGTTCATAACGGTGAAGGTGGATACCAAATACGTTTTTAACTCTCTCAGAGTTATAACGAAGTTGGTTCTCAAGACTTACGAAACTGTCATTCTCATTATCATTTCTTTGTCCCGCAAGATTAGTTGCACGTCCATCAGCATCACTCTTGGTCGTATTCGTTGAACCTGAGTAGGCGAGGATTGTCTTGTTAACAAGTCTCTCGCTTAAGAACTTGTTATAAACCAGAGAGGTCTGGAAGTTATTAGTGATCGAGTTGAAATCCTGATCTTCAAAAACTTTATAGTCCCAAGGGTCATCCCCCTGAACGTATGAGCCACCCTGGTGCATACGAAGAAGTTTAAAGTTAAAGTGAAGCTCATCTTTTGCGCCAACCTGGTAAACCATGTCGCCTGAGAAGTGATCTTTATTTCGTTGTCCCCACTTGTCATTATTATTGGTCGCATTCGTGATGTAACCGTCAGTGTATTCCTTGTTGTAACCAAGTCTCACGGCAAGTTTGTCATTCACTTTTCTGTTGATGAGGAAAGCGCCTTCTTTTCGGCCATAGTTTCCGAGAGCTAATTTGGCAGCTCCTTCGTTCTCTTGATGAGCTTTCGCATGGAAAAGAAGAATGTTACCAGCAAGTGAGTTTACACCTTGAGAAGTCGATTGAGCACCACGAAGCACTTCCACGTTCTGAAGATCCCAGTTCTCAAAACTTCCGGCCTTGAGGGCCAGTCCTGTTTGGAAAACTTCATCAACGAGAACGCTGGCAAGGTTGTCTTTCTGGAAACCAGTTACACCCATGTCTGAAATACCACGAATACTGAATGTGTCGCCGTTTTTATCGGAGGTCGTTTGAACGTTTCCAAGACCATTCAGCATTTGAACAGAGTTTTGAATATCACTACGGTTTAAGCTTTTTGGTTTAAGAACTGAGACACTCTCATTGGTTTCAATGAAAGTACGTTCATCTTTGTTACCTTGAATGGTTTCAACTTCGATTTCATCTAAAGCGTAATCGGCAGCTAGAGTTGTATTAAGAACTGATAGAGACAAAAGAATAAATGCGAATTTCATAGTACCCTAAAAACATGTTGTGTTTTATCGCTCAAACCTTAGTTTGACAGGGTAAACTTGTCAAGATATATATGCCTTTGACTATGCGCTATACCATTGAAAATAAACAACCTTTACCCCAAGAATATTGTGATCTCCGAAAAGTCGCGGGCCTATCTCCCAAGACTCTTGAAGCCGCTGAGATTTCGCTTCCTCGCTCTCTCTTTGCAGTCACTATCCGTGATGGAGAACGTTTGATCGGCATGGGACGAGTGATTGGTGATCTAGGTTGCTTTGTTCAGATCGTAGACATTGCTGTTCATCCGGATTTTCAGGGACAAAAACTTGGAAGAGTCATCATGGAACACGTTATGGAGTTCGTGAAAACCGAATGCCATCGTTGTGCTTTTGTGAATCTCTTCGCAGATGTGGGCTTTCTTTATCAGAAGTTTGGTTTTGTGAATTCTGTAAAATCCCAGGGCATGTATCTAGACTGGTCAAAAGTTTAGGGAGAACATTTCTGTTCTCCCTGTGATGTTAGTAAACTGATTTGTAATTTTCCGAAGTTCCTTTCCAACCGCCACCAAGAGCCTTGTACAGACTTACATAGGCTGTAAGCTGCTTTCTCTTGATATCTACCAATTCCACCTGTGCCTCAAGTGAATCGCGTTGGGTCATCAAGGATTCGATGTAATCCACACGTGCGGCCTTAAAGAGCACGTTAGAAATTTCAATAGATTCATTCAGCGCCTTAACCTGGCTTGATTTTAAATTATATACAGAGTCATAGTTCTTAATCATATTCATCTGATTCACGACCTCAGTGTAGGCCTGGACTAAAGTCTTCTCAAACTCATAGACAGCTTGTACTTGTTTATTGTTGGCCGAAATGTAATCCGCCTTGATGGCCTTACGATTTAAGATGGGGGCCGTTAAGCTGGCGGCCAAACCGTAGAAAATTGAAGTCGGGGTTCCATCGAAGTGTTTCGAGTTGAATTGCTCATACCCATAACTTCCATCAATACTAAGAGACGGATAGAAACGTGCTTTGGCAACATCGACATTCAACTTCGCGGCCTCAAGTTCATAAGACGCTCTTCTTATATCTGGACGATTATCTAATAACTTTGTTGGCACTGAGGTACTGATTTTCGAGAAAGTGATATTAAAGAAGTCTTTTGAGTCACGAGAAATGTCTTGTGGATATCGACCAAGAAGCAGGTTCATCTTGTTTTGAGTAATAATGAGATCTTGTTCAAGTTCAACCTGACGGGCCTTGTTCTTTAAGACCTCTGCATCAAATCTTTTCACAGGGAGAGTTGTTACACGACCCGCCTTCTGTTGAAGGTCAACCATGTCTCTGATCTGGGCAAGAACCTTCACATAGGATTTAACAATCTCGAGTTGATTATCCAGGGCCATAAGCTCGTAATAGGTATTTGCAACTTCCGCAATGAGATTTGTTGTCACATATCTTTTTCCTTCGATACTACCTAGATAAGAGAAGTAAGCTGATTTAGTGGCATTTCTGAGTTTTTTCCAGATATCCACTTCCCAAGACATGGCGATACCCGCGCGGCCGAACTTCGTCTTAGAGTTGGCGTCTTCAGTACTGAATCTTTCGGTCTTTTCAATACCACCATCTACACCAGCATTGAACTTCGGCAGATATTCACCCTGACGTGCCATGATCTCATTGTTGGCGATACTGATCTCTTGCTCAAGAATGCCCAGTTCTTGATTATTCTTTAGGGCAAGCTCAATGAGTGAATCAAGCTGCTTGTCCTTAAAAAATTCGTTCCAGTTTATCTCGGCCGAATTTCCTTCTGTAGAGGCACTCTCACTAGTCGGAAAGGCAGAAGGCAGGGGATTTGCCTTCTTCTTCAGCATGGGCACGGTTGGTGCACATGCCTCCAGGAGAAATAAACCACAAAGTAAAATATGCGATGCTGATTTTAATTTAGTTAACATAATGATGTCCTTCTTCAGTTAAAGGTCTATCATCTTCTTCTTTGATGAGGGTCTTGCCCGCAGCAATTGAACCAAAGACATAGTAAAGACCAGGAACAATGATCACACCGAAGATTGTTCCAAAAAGCATTCCTCCTAAAGCACAAGCACCAATTGTATGGTTGGCCTTTGCTCCCGGACCAGTTGCAATCACAAGTGGAATAAGACCAGCGATAAAAGCAAACGAAGTCATAAGAATCGGACGGAAACGAGCTTTGGCCCCTTCGATGGCCGCATCTAGAACGCTCATGCCCTGTTCTTGCTTTTGTTTTGCGAACTCAACAATAAGAACCGCGTTTTTACCAAGTAGACCCACCAGCATGATGAGACCGATCTGAGCGTAAATATCATTCGCCAGCCCCATGGCCTTCAAGAGGAAGAATGATCCAAACAATCCAGGAGGAAGGGACAAAATCACCGCCAATGGAATGATGAAACTTTCATACTGAGCAGAAAGCACCAGGTACACGAAGATCAACACAACTAGGAAGATGTATACGGCCTCACTTCCTCGGGCCGCTTCATCATAAGTCAAACCTTCCCAGGCGACTTCATATCCGTGTGGAAGATTTTTGGCCTCTTCTTTAACTGCGCTAATAGCATCACCTGTGGTGAAACCATTATTAGGAAGCGCGTTGATGGCACTCGACATATACACGTTGTAACGAGTGATCTCGTTTGGACCTTGGGTCTTCTCCATTGTCACAAATGAAGAGTAGGGAACCATCTCGCCTTTATCGTTTTTGGTATAAAGGTTTAAGATATCAGTGGGAAGACGTCTGAACTCAGGGGCCGCTTGAGCATACACTTTAAAGAATTGGCCGAATCGAATGAAACCCTGTTCATAAGTTGAACCAACCAGAATGTTCAGGTCTTCCATCGCTTTACCGATTGAAACACCTTTTTGCATGGCCACTTTACGATCGAGTTTAAGCTCATACTGAGGGAAGTTAGCTGAGAAGAAGGTGAACACACCAGTGAGCTCTTTTCTTTTTTTGAGATTGGCCATGAACTCTTTATTAATCTCATCGAATTTCTGATAATCACCACTACCGGTTTTATCTAGCATTCGTAGCGAAATACCGCCGGCCGCACCGTAACCCGGAACGGCAGGTGGTTCGAAGTATTCAATTACCGCACCAAAGTCACGAGTCTTCTCTTCCAGTTCTTCCACGATTTCATGAACGGAATGCTTTCTCTTAGACCAGTCTTTTAAACTGATAAGACAGGTACCAGCGTTTGAGCCCTGACCTTCAGTCAGAATTTCGTAACCCGCGAGCGAGGCCACGGAATCCACACCTTCGATGGATTTGGCCACTTTTTGAAGTTTCATCGCCACATCATTGGTCTTCTCAATAGTTGAACCAGGAGGAGTTTGAATGATGGCATAAAGCATACCTTGGTCTTCGTTAGGAACAAACCCAGGAGGAACAAGTGCACTGATGAGAACAATCCCGGCCGTGAAACCACCGATTACAAGGAGTGTGACAAAACGGTTGTGAGTGATACGTTTAAGAAAACTAATATACTTGTCAGTGATTTTCTCAAAGACCACGTTAAAAGCATTAATCATCTTAGTGATAGGATTAATCGATTTGTGTCCACTATGATCATGTGGCTTTAGAATCATGGCGGAGAGTACTGGCGTAAGTGTGAGAGCAACCACACCTGAAAGCACAATTGAACAGGCCATTGTTACTGAGAACTCTCGATAAAACACACCTACAGGTCCTGGCATAAAGGCAACTGGTACGAACACCGCAGTCATGAGGAAAGTAATAGCGATAACCGCACCACTAATTTCGCCCAACACTTCTTTAACCGCTGCAAAAGGTGAGAGATGCTCTTCTGCCATTTTGGCGTGAACTGCTTCAACCACTACGATTGCATCATCCACCACTACCCCAATGGCGAGCACAAGTGCGAACAGGGTGATGAGGTTAATCGTCAGTCCAAAAGACTTCATAAAGAAAAATGCCCCGATGAGAGACACCGGAACTGCAATGGTTGGAATGAGAGTCGACCTCCAGTCTCCAAGGAAGATAAACACCACCAGGGCAACCAGAACGAAGGCCTCAAAAAGGGTATGAATAACTTTATCAATGGAAGCATCAAGGAAGCTTGATACGTCATAGGTAATTTTGTAATCCATTCCTGGTGGGAAGGATTTTTTCAGCTCATTTAGTTTTCCTTTAATCTCGGCAATTACCTCACTGGCATTACTTCCCGCCGTTTGACGGAACATAATGGAGGCAGCTGGATAACCATCTACGTTCGAATAGATGTTATAGAACTCACTATTAAGTTCAATCTTCGCAATGTCCTTCAAATAGAGAACTTCACCATCGGGATTGGCCCGAATGATGACATTTTCATATTGCTCGGGTTTATTGTACTGACCTTCATAAACGAGAACGTATTCAAGTGACTGCGCTGTCTTGCCGGAACTTTGACCGGTTCGACCCGGACGAGCGATCAAACTTTGCTCCTTAATCGCTTCCATCACATCAGCAGTAGAAACCCCGTAAGCACGCATGCGATCAGGATTAAGCCAAATTCTCATGGCGTATTGGCGAGAACCAAGAATACGGGCCTGACCGATACCAGTAATACGTTTTAACTCAGGAAGAAGGAAAACGTTAGAGTAGTTAAAGAGAAACTTCTCATCTGCATTCTTGTCAGTACTATAAAGGTTTACGTACATGAGCATCGAAGGCTGAACTGGTTGCACTACCACTCCTTCTAGTTGCACCAGAGATGGAAGCTTACTCATTACTTGATCAACTCTCGCTTTAACCTGGACCAGGGCCGCATTCGGATCGGTCCCAAGATTGAAGTACACCTGAATCATCGCCTCGCCAGCACTGGTTGAAGCGGACGTGATATATCTCATCCCTTGTACACCGTTGATCGCCTGTTCAAGGGTAATGATAGACGACTTAACAAGAACGTCGGCACTAGAACCTGGGAAGGAGAGTGTAACCACAACACGCGGAGGGGCCACATCTGGGAATTGGGAGACGGGTAAAGATTTAATGGAAAGAATACCTATGAATACGATGATGACCGAGATCACTATCGCAAATACAGGTCTATGTACAAATTTAGCAAACATAAAATCATCCTTAGTTAGCAGCGAGCTCTAAGCTCTTAACAACTTCAGGGACCTGTTGAAATTTAGTCTTAATGGTTTGACCTTTATTGACCTTACCCAGACCTTCAAGAAGGACAGTGTCTTGTTCAGAGAGTCCTGACTTAACAATAAAAAGGTGAGGAACTTCTTTATCGATCTCAATCTCTCTTTGTTGAACAACACCTTTGTCATCCACTACGAACACATATTTTTTATCTAGAACCTCAAAGGTTGCCTTTTGGGGAATAACCAGAGCGTTTTCGATTTTTTCAGTCAAAACAACGTTGCCGGTTTCTCCATGACGAAGAAGACTGTCTGGATTAGCAAAACTCGCACGGAAGGCCACGTTACCAGTTTCATTATCAAAATCCGCTTCGATGGTGTCGATCTTTCCTGGTTGATCATATTCTTTCCCATTGGCGAGAATCAGTTTCACTGTACCAGGGCCGCCAGAGGTTTTTTTGAGGGCCATATAGTTTAGGTAGTCTCTTTCAGAAACGTTGAAATACACCCAAAGCTGACTGATGTCTGAAAGGGTCGTTAAGAGTTCTCCTTCTTCTACCAGACTTCCAAGTCGCACTTTGAAGCGGTCCATATAGCCATCGAAAGGGGCGGTGATCGTAGTGAAGTCCAGATGAGCCTTAGCGAGATCAAGGACTGCTTTCTTCTTCTCGAACTTGGCCTTAGTAAGAGCTAGTTCATTGGCGGAAACAACTTTCTGCTTTGCCAGTTTTTCAGTCTGTTTATACTCAATGTTTGAGATTTCAAATTCTGCCTTGGCCTTATCATATTCGGCCTGCACTAAAAGAGGCATGGTCTGAAACATTTTATCGCCTTTCTTAATCAACTGACCTTCGTCGACAAAAATGTTCTGAAGATAGCCTTTCTCAAAAGATCGAATTTCAATGTGCTGATATGCGCGTATCTGCGCCACATACTGCTGATGAACTTCGACGGTCTTTTTCCACGGCCTAGTCACACTGTAAGTAGAGTCTTCTTTGTGATGGACTTCTTCTTTACAAGAAGCAAAGAACATTAAGCACGCAATTAGAGCAGGAGTGGCAATGCCACCCAAAAATGAACGAGTTTTCATGGAACCTCACGAGTTCAAACGTTATAAATTTAAAACGAATAATAATAAGTTAAAGGAACAGGGACTAAGAAAGAGAAGGTGGCGGATGCGCCATATAGAGCGGGTTCAAAGAAGGATTTGTTTTGTGATAGTGCTCATCCTCAGGATGAACAATAACATAAGCAATAAATTCGGAAGTCGGTTCGATGATCGCTAAGATCTCATGATTCTCAATTGGAAGTGCTGCTTCTGATTCAACTTTAACGATATCAAGAGACGTGGTTACTACAGTTTTAATTCGAGTAATGAATCTTGCATTGGAATAACTTCCAATCAGTAGAGTCGCGAGAATGAAAACAGACAGCAAAAACGTTTTCATAGCTCTAAATTACTCCAAGTGCAATGAGATGCAACTCCTTTTCTGTAATTAAAATTGTAAAATCTTTAAGGGCCTGATTCAGAGGAAGTTATGAATGAAAATTCATGAATTCTTTTTAAGATCATGCGTGTTTAAAATTTTTTTCATGTCAAAAAATGGCAGGTTAAAAAAGATTAAGAGGGGTGCATTCTCCTAACCTGAAATGACTAAGATGAGTGTAGGATGGTTCATAGTACTATCCTTTAAAAACAAACAGCCATAAGACCGTCAACCCTCCCAAAATAATGATGGCGAGAGTTAATATGGTTAGGGAGAGCTTTGGAGAGGTATAAGTGTTGTTTTCAATTTGTTGGCTTACATTTCGGAATCGATATAGGGCCCACATCAAAATAATGACTCCCAATATAACGATTGCTAGGCCAACATACTCTGTTTGATGGAGGAGCCCATGATGAGTAGTCGTTATTTTGTTTTCTCGCAAATAAACACTAAAACGATTGAGTGTGATTCCAAATGTCATGAGAGATAAAGATGTACGAAGGTAAGAAAGATGCGTTCTTTCATTAGACATATGTGAGCGAGCGTCTGAAAGAATTGTTCTACGCTTTGACATTTCTGTTCTATGGGTTGAGAGTTGAAATAAGGCCTCATCAGGGTTTTGTCCCTTTATTTCATCTCTCCAATGCTTTGGTAATTCTGAATATTCCATATAAAACCTATTGGCGGGCCTCGGAGTGCTTAACTTGGTCCTCTTTTACACTCAACGTCTCTTTGCTTAAAAAGTAATTTAATGAGGTTCTGATAGCGGCAACTGCTGCCAATTTTCCAATTTCTTCAAAAGAAGGGGCAACGGCAGTTCGTAGTAAATCTGAGGCCAACTGAAATTCCAGGCCCAAGGCCAGAAATCTTCCAAGATTAATTCGAATGCCTAGGAAGGTATATTTTGAATTGGGTCGAAGTCCCAATAGGGCATATTGAAAAAAACAGATAAGGGTTCCGGTGAAAATGACAATCGTAGCACCGGCCTCGGTCAGCCTTACTAGATACGAAACGACGGTTCGGAGTAAGTCTTCGTCCATGAGACACCTCTCAACTACTGTGAGCGTGTAAATGGTAAAGAGCAAGAACCTTTGCACTAATTATTAGACTGAAACTATTTCCTCATGAATTATGTATCAAAAAATTCATGATTCGATACAATCTTAAGTGTTCATTGTCGAAGTGGAGTCACTCATGATGCTGGCAGAGCTAGTAGAATTTATTCATCAACGTAATCCGAATATCAATGATAGAATTTTTCATTTGAATGATGGGGACAATTCTCAGGTCTTCAGGAACGCATTCGGCGTAGACTTAGATCAAACCGAGCATGGGGCGATTTTCAACCGCTTTGCGACTCAGCATTATCAGGCCGGGGTCGGTTTTGTTCTGCCATATAAGGATCAGGTCGCTATATTTATCCATCCTGATGCTAATGAAGAGATACATCTCCATGAGAAACTTCATTTTCACTTCAAAATGTATCAAGCAGATCGAGAGAGATTGCTGAATGCCATCGGTTATCTGGCAGCGGCGGACTACGGAATTATTAATAACGTTTTAATCAATTCTGATCGCTACCAACGTGGCAGTGAACGTTTAGCGGAAGAAGTGATCGTTAAAACCCTCAACATGGATTTCACTCACCACCGATATTTGGGAGAAATGATGCAAAAGTCTTCCATGCTACTGGCACAGAAACATCTGACTAAGCTTCTTATTCATGAACAAACTCCCACTTGGTATGAAAAATTAATCATGTTTTTCCATTCAAAGAGGTAACTTTTTAAATAATTCTTTAAAATTACCTTAAGGATACCTTGAGTCGATTTTTTTCTATTGTCTATGTCACAGCGCTCGTGAGACTCAAGGGATATAAGGCAGAAGAAATCATAGGTCAGCATTTCTCAAAGTTCTATACTTTCGCCGCCAATCAGAGAAAACATCCTCAATACGAATTAAAAATTGCTAAAGAGCAAGGCCGTTATGAAGAAGAGGGCTGGAGAGTTAAAAAAGACGGTTCTGAATTCTGGGCCCAAGTTACTATAACACGTGTAACAGACGATAAAGGTAATCACATCGGTTTTGCCAAAGTGACTCGAGATTTAACCGAAAGAAAAATAAATGAAGACGCTCTGGTTAGGGCAAATAAAGAATTAGAAATTCGTGTTGAACAAAGAACCCAAGAGCTCAGAATGCTCATGGAAGAAATTTTAACTGCCCAGGCCCTGATTGCAGGGGCTCAACATGATCGTGAAAAAGTCATGCAGACCATTTGTGATCTCATTACTACGATTGCTCGTGCAGACGGCGCACTTGTTGTTATGCCCGAAGGAACCAATCTGACGGTTAAGGCCGTAAGCGGTAAGATCACTAGCTTTCTCGATCTTAAGGTCCCCATCACAGGTAGTCTTGTGGGTTCTGCCTTTAAGACTGGTAAAATTCAACGGGCCGATGATGTCTCTAATGATCCTCGAGTTGATCCTACTTCTACTCAAGCGACGGGTGTCAGATCTGCGATGGCACTCCCACTAGGATATCAATCCAAAAATATTGGCGTAATTTCAGTTATCAGTTTTAAACCTCATGCATTTACGGCCCGTGAAGAAAGAATTCTAGAATTAATGGCAGGATTTTTATCAGCGGCCATTTCACATGCTGATGACTATCATGAGTTAGAAGAAGAAAGACTTCTCATCCAAAACTTCATAGCCACTTTGTCTCACGACTTAAGAAATCCTCTTACCGCCGCTAAAGCAAGTGCTCAAATGATGGCACGCTATGGGGAGCAACCTGATGTTCGACTTCGAACGAGTGGCCGAATTGTAGATAGTATTGACCGCGCTGACCGCATGATCAAAGATCTTTTGGATGTGAGTGCGATGCGCTCGGGTCAACCTCTTGCAATGAAATTTGCGGAGTGTGACTTAAGAGCAATTTCAATGGCAGCATTTGAAGAGCTTTCATCGGTACATGGTGATCGCTTTGTTCTGGATTCTCCGGATAAAGTTATTGGGATTTGGAATTGTGACGCTCTTAGAAGAATTCTTGATAACTTGCTCACGAATGCGGTTAAGTATGGTGATCCTATAGAAAATATCTACGTTCAAATCATTCAGTCCGATCATCATGTCATTCTACATGTACACAACAGTGGCAAGGGAATTCCAAGCAATATGCTGAAGACCCTGTTTGAACCATTTAGAAGAGCTGAGAATGCACTCACAAGCGGGAAGAAAGGCTGGGGGCTTGGTCTCTCACTAGTAAAAGGTATCGTTGAGGCACATCACGGTAAAATCGAAGTTGAAAGTAGTGACGCCAAAGGAACGACCTTCACAATTATTCTTCCGAATGGCGTGAGCATTTCTGACGATCATAAATCCGAAAGAAGAAATTACTAAATCGCTCGCAACGCTTTGGCAATTTGCCTATGTAATTTAGAGTCTTCGTTATTCGTCTTATGAACCAGGTAAACTGGCTGAAGTCTGTCTTTAACAGGAATCGGACTTTGGATTTCATGCAGACGATATTCTGCCAGTAACATTTCGTTATGGGCATCCACTACAAATGAAGGAAGATAGGCAACAGCATGTCCTCGGCGACATAACTCAAGCGCTGATTCCATAAGTGTCACTCGGTAAGAAATTTTTCGAGGAATTTTGTGATCTGGCCAGCCATCTAGGCCCGTGACTTTTGTAGGCGCGCCTTCTACTGGATCCAAGGGAACCACAAATGGTAACTCGTTAAGCGACTTATTAAGTAGTTCCTTTCTGCCATAAACGGCCATCTTCACTTTTGTAACTTCAGTCAGATCAAGTCCCGCTTTAGGAATAGGTAAATACGTTATTCCAATATCAATTTCATTTTTTAATAGAGCGTCTTCCATCTTCCCGGGACGTAACTCAAAAAGTTCCAAATTTTTGAAATCCACGGTATTAGCTAAATGCTTTAAGAAATAAGTGGAGAAGACTTCGAATGTTCCAATTCGGGTTGGTTCGGCAATTTCCTTGCGACGAACCTTTTCTCCCACTTGCAGCCATTGAGTGAGAAGACCCTTGGTTTCTGCTCTCAGGGCAAGTCCCGAAGCTGTGAGTTTCAGTCCTCGACCTTCAGGCTCTATGAGCTTCATTCCTAATTCTGATTCAAGTTGTTTGAGCGCCTTTGACAAGGCAGGTTGTGAAATATGCAGGACCTCTGAGGCCCTGACTAAGGATCCAGTTTCTGCAAAGACATTAAAGTAGCGAATTCGATCTATATCCATAGGTTAATAAAGTATGACATTAATTCACTTTTAGTCAACTGTCTTGGTTGTTAAAACTATCCTATGAAAAGTTTTACCAATTTAAAGAAATTCATGAAAAATCCCGTTCTTTTTTTGGATGAATGCTTCACTGAAGGCCTGCAAGACATTCAAACGGTTAGAATAGGCCCTAAGATCTTTCACTTGATTTTTGACCCCGATCTGGCGCAAAAGATTTTGATTTCCGAGTCGGAGGTTTTTGTTCAAAACAGATCTATCTTCGATCGAATCAAGCCAATCACTGGCGACAAAGGGTTGGTTCAGTTAAACGGTGATGAGTCTAGATTAAACCGCCGTAAGGTCAGACCAATGCTACTTCCATCGAACATGGAAGAAATGAAGAAGATCGTTTTAAAAAATACAAATGAAGCCATTGAAAACCTCCGACCGGGGTCCTTTATCGATATATCCGACTTTATGGCAGATTTGGTTTTACGTAATGCTTTCGGAATGTTTTTAGGAATAGACATTAAACAGGGTGCCCAGGACATTGTCTCAGAATATAAGACCCTTAATCAGCTTTGTGGAAATAGAATGGTTTCTATGTTGCCGCTTCCACTGATCATTCCGACACCCACCAATTTGTTAATTAGAAGATTGAGAAAGTCTTTACGCTCTAAAATACAAAATACTTTGAAGAATAAACTTCCAACAACTACGAATGTACACAAGATATTTTTTGAGGATGAAACATTAATTGACCAATGTATGACATTCTTGTTCGCGGGCCATGAAACTACCGCCTCTTCTTTGGCCTTTACATTTCTCTTGCTTGCAAATCATCCCCAATATATGAGGCAAATTAAAGAAGGTGATGAGGAGATTGCTCATCATGTTTATATGGAGGCGCTTAGGCTTTTTCCTCCTGCCTATATGCTTGCAAGGGAGGCGAGTAAGGGGACTAATTTGAACGGAGTAAAAATTAATAAAGGTGATCAGGTCCTGATAGGGATTAAACAGATTCACCATCACCCCAAGTTTCACTCGAACCCCGGGACATTTTCTCCTGAGAGATTTCAAGCAAACGTGAAGTCTTTTCTTCCTTTTGGTCTGGGGCCGAAGAATTGCATTGGGGAAAAGGTGGCCTACATGGAGGCAGAAATCATCATTAAGTGCTTTTGTGAAAGAGTTCAGTTTGGGATTTTCGATTCCCAAATTGAATATCGTCCTCTTGTGACTTTACATCCTAAGTCTAATCAGCTTTTAAAAATTCGTGACGTGATTTATGGACAATAAAATTCAACTATTGATCCAAAAATACCAAAAGATCTTCAACCATCGAGATTCGAGACTCTTTACCGAGTTTTTAGTAAAAGGCTACAAAGATACAACTCTGAGTTCAGCGGATGAGGATAAAATAGATGATGTTCTCTATGCAAAATTTTGCTTAGGGACAATCATCACAATTTATGATGATCTGGCCGATAATCCTTCTTTTTATAATCCAAAACTTTTAAAGGATCTGTACCGCTTAAATCTCATGGATGTCTATTATCCAGATCAGATTAGTCCCACTCATGACTTGGTTATACATCTCTTCCGTGAAATGCGAGAGACTCTGGCCCGCTTCCCTCGCTATAACGAATTTCGTGACGTTTTAAATTTCGACATAAAGCATGTTTTTCTGGCCAATCAATATTCAGAGATGATGACAGCTCGGCCTTCAATTAGAAACCTCTCAGAGGGGAAATTATTTGGTCCTTATAACATGGGTATGGTGGCCGCTGGAATGATTGATTTAATGGCCTCCAGCGATCTTACAATTCAAGAGTTGGGTAAAATGAGAGAGATATTCATCGATGGCCAAAGAGTGGGGCGAATTGGAAATCTTCTTGCCACATATAAGCGTGAAAAGGGCGAAGGAGATGTGACCAATGAAATGTTTTTTCATCCCATGGGTATTGAAATCGCTATGACTGAGTTGATGGATGAATTAGAGGAGAAGCTCACGAAGCTGTCAAATCGCATTCTGGACGTGAAAACTTTCGATATTAAATCCTATGTTTCCGGTCTGAATGATCTGTTTAGACTTCATACTGTTATGGAAGGAATTATATGAAAACTGCGGTAATTGTAGGGAGTGGCTTTGCTGGAATTGCTGCTGCCAAAGTTCTTGCTAAAAGATTTGATTTGGTCAGAGTCATTGAAGGGGACATCCCCGCTCAGTCCTTTCATCTGCATGTTTTGCTTCAGGCCGGTCAAGAAGCGTTGGAGAGAATTTTTCCAGGAATTAAAGAACGACTTAGTAAGGCCGGTTGCCCAGAGATTGACTGGTCACTTGATACCCAGTGGGAAAATCATGATGGAGAGTTTCCAAGATATGCTTCATCAGTGCGGGCCCTCTCAATGAGCCGACTCCTTCTTGCGAGAACCATGAGATGCATGATCACAGAAAATAACGTTGAGTTTATTAAGGGTAAAGTAAGTTATCTAAGTCAATTACAGGGAGACCTTATTGTCATAGCAGGAGGTCAAAATCTTCCTCTTGATCGTTTTTTGCAATTGGATGTTCCGTCTGAAAAACAAGAGATTAATCTGACTTACCGGAGTTATGTATTTTTCCGTAACGACCTGAACCTTAATGAGACGGGCCAGTATTATTATCAAATAGATCCTTCAGTTAATCGAATGGGGGGTGTGATTAGTCCGATTGAAGATGGGAAAATCATAGTTACATTGATTGAGTATGAACATGAGTATAGTGAATGTAGGGAGCTAAGTGACTTTTTAAGGAAGGCCAGGGAGATTCCATCAGATAACTTTATAAAAATCATTGGGTCGGCGGTCCCTTGCGCTGGGCCCTATTTCTTCAGGAAGAAAGACATTCACCGTCGACTGTTGCCTTGTCTTCCTTCCAATGTGGTCGTTTTGGGAGACGCAGTTATGTCACTTAACCCTGTGTTTGGGCAAGGGATGACTGTTGCTCTTCAGCAGGTGGAATTACTTCAAAAAAATATAAGCACTGATGAATTTCAAGATGAATGCCGCCTCTTAGGAAATCTTCCCTATCAACTTTCTCGTTATGGCTCTCAAGACAAGGGGCTTGGGAAAGAATTGCTAAAAGGTTATTTAAAACTCTGCCAGTCTTATAAATTTTTTCATCATTTATTTCTAAAGCAACTTCACACTTTAAAGGTTTTCCCATGATCGTTCTTCATCAATATCCGCCTTCCTTTAAACTTCCAAGTCTGAGCCCATTCTGTATCAAGGTAGAGTTTTTTCTTAAACTTGCTAAGCTGCCGTATAAGGTTCATGTAGAAAGAAACCCTTCCAGAGGGCCAAAAGGTAAAATGCCCTTTATAGAGGATGGAAAGATAATTGCGGACTCCAGTTATATTTTGGATCATCTCGTTAAAAATTATCATCTTTTTCATTTGGAAATTCAGTGCCCACTACAAAAGGCCCAGTCGTTGGCATTCAAAACGATGATCGAGGAAAGTCTCTATTTTGTTCTGCTTTATTCAAGATGGATTGATCCGGAAGGGTATATAGTCATTGAAAATGAATTTGTACCTCTACTTCCGCCCTTAATAGGAAGACCATTTTTGACCTATCTAAAGAAAAACCTTACGAAACAAGCATACGAACAAGGAATGGGAAGACATACAAAAGACGAGGTCTATGAAATAGGCGCTAAACACTTAATGGCCCTCTCCTTACTCCTTGGTGAGAAAGAACATTTTTTTGAGGACAAAATTTCAGTCTTCGATGCAACAGCCTATTCTTTTTTGGCCACCATCCTGAAGCAACCCATTGAATCACCGCTGAAGCATGAACTTATGAGAAGAAGTAATCTTTGCCATTATGTTCAAAGACTCGATAAGGCCATGGAGTTTACATGTTAGTCGAGTTGAAAAGTGGACTTTTAGAGCATATGAAAAAGCAGAAGGAAGATCCTCATTTACCTCGAAATTTTTCTCTGCCTACTTCAAATTACTACTCCTTCGAAATTTTCGACAAAGAAATGGCCGCACTTAAGAATACTTTTCAAATACACGGACCAGAGTCTGAGTTTCTGAAAAATAGCAAAGGACAGTTCTTTAAAAATTCTTGTCCTCATCGTGGGGCCAGGTTAGCGATTAAGGGAGATGAATTCGTTTGCTCTTATCATGGGTGGTCTTTTGATCAGGAAGGACTCCTTAAATCCTCCACTGGACACATATGTCCTTACAAACCTGGAAGTTTAAGACTGCTAACGATGGATTCGATAACTTTGGGTGGAATGGCCTATACGGGTGAGAAACCGGAATTTTTTGAAGAAATAACAGTTCTTTCTAAAACATCGGAGTTTTTGGAAAAACGAGATTTTGAAATAAAAAGTAACTGGAAGTTCCTGGTGGAGTCTCTACTTGAGACGTATCATTTTCCCTTTGCCCATCATTCTATCCTCGGTAATTTTGAAAATGCTTATTTTTCAATGAATGAACGGAGAGGAAATAATTCTAGAACAATGGTTCCTTTGAATGACTTGAATTCTTCAAGAGATGAAGAAAATTTGAAAGGGATCAATATTATGTATTTCATTTTTCCCTTTGCCTTTGCGCTTTTTATGAACTCAGGATTTGTCTGGTTTATTATTGAGCCTCTGACAGTGGATAAGTCAATCCTAAGGACCTACTTGTTTTCATATGGAAACGATAGAACCACCGCTATTCAGAGCTTAGAAATTTTGGACAAGATCTTGCATCAAGATTTTGATGTTCTTGAAGGTCAACAGGCAAATGCCACGGTTTTTAAGCGTCACTTTCTAACCGGCCATGAGGACCTTATCAGAATGTTTCATGAAAACTTGTCAATTTCTCTTTCCAGACAAGACTGCAATAGACAGACCCATGATCGCAATTACAGTGAATGAGATTCTTAAGCTAGATGCCCCTGCAATCCATCCAATAAGGGGAGGACCAAGAAGGAATCCAAAAAAGCCAATAGTTGAAACGGAGGCGATGGCGGAACTTGGTGAAAGAGGAGAGGTTTTCCCCGCTTCACTTAGAACCATTGGAACTACCGCTGAAACTCCAGAGCCCACTAAAAGAAACCCAATCAGTGAAGGTACAAGGTAAGGGAAGATAACCGAGATCATAAGACCTGTGGCTATGAGAAATCCACTGACGAGAAGAGTTTTCTTCATACCAAATTTTTCTCTGAAGCCGTCTGCAATGAATCGGGTACCGGCCATAGTCGACATGAATGCCACGTAACCCGCACCTACCCAACCACCTTCAGCGTTTACGACTTTCTTGAAATAGATTCCGCTCCAGTCAAACATCGCGCCTTCACAGATCATAGAGAGAAAGCAAATAACTCCTAGGATGAGAAGAGACTTTTCAGGCAATTTGAAAAGACTGGTTGATGTACCGGACTTGTTCGACCGATCGGGCAGAAGATTAGATGACGCCATGAAGGCCATAATGAAGATGGCCGCGAAGATGAACAGAAAGTGTTGATAAGGAACGTATTGGCCTTCGATCATGAAGGCACCGATAAATGCCGCCACAAATCCTGCCAGACTCCAAAGTCCATGCATTGATGCCATAATTGAGCGACCGTAGATCGTCTCGATCTCAACTGCCTGAGTATTAAGTGAAATGTTCACCAGATTACTCGCAAGACCAAATAGCACTAACAAAATTGAGAGCTGCCAAACAGTTTGGGCGAGGCCCAAAGTTACAAGCAGTGTTGGATAAATGAGAATTGCGCTGAAGAGAACTTTCTTACTGCCAAATTTTGAAACAAAGGCCGCGGCCAGTGCCATAGAAAGAATGGAGCCAACTGGGAGAGTTAAAAGAAGTGTCCCGAGTTGCGCCTCAGAAAGTGAATGCATTTCTTGTATGGCCGGAATTCGCGATCCCCAAGATGAGAAACAAAGACCGTGAAGGAAGAACATACAGCTGATGGCCCAGCGGGAGCGAGTTTTATCCGAAATCATGGGCCGTATATTATAGGAGCACTATGAAATGTGCAAATAATTGTATCAATTAAAGTTCCTCAGCAAACACCTTTTCCGTAATCTTCCAAAACTTGTCTTGCTTACGAGCAATAACAAACGAAGGTAGGCGGAGAAGTTTCTGATACTTGATGACATCCTGTGGAGTCGTCATGGCCGTTGAAAGTTCTGGTCGTCTTAAATGCGAACGTAAAAAGTTAATTTGAAATTTTTTAAATGAAGATTGGTTACTGAAAAAGTGGGCCTCACTCAGATATTTGGCGTCAGCATCGTAATATCGAACTTCCAGATATGGATTTGAGTTCTTATCCAAGCGTTCTTCAAAGGTAATTTTATCCGGTGTCAGTACATGAGCATTCTTTGAGAGCTTCGCCTGTTTAAGCTTTGAATCTGCATCTATCAAAGTCGCATCACATTTTTCACAGGCCCGGGCCGTAACATCATTCTCAGTCCCACAAGCATGGCAAAGTTTATAACGAAAGCGGTAACCACAAGGGGTGACCTTTAATGTCGCCACGTCATGTTCGGCCCCACGGCATTTGCGTCCATAGTGTTCGATAATGTCGCCATCGTAGTCTGTAAGACCCCAGAAAGTGTTTTCAAAGCCACACTTAGGACAAGGTACAAATACAGGCACTGATTCTTTTGCGGGCCTTTTATCGCTGATCTCCGGCGTATAGATGTCGTGTCCCATACCTGTATAATCCAGAATGAAACAATCTGTTTTACCTGGTTCAAGGCGAAGACCACGCCCCACAATTTGCTGATAAAGGCTATTTGATTCCGTTGGACGAAGGATCGCGATTACATCTACGTGAGGAGCATCAAAACCAGTTGTTAACACTGAAACGTTAACAAGGTATTTAAACTTTTTGTCTTTGAATTCCTGAACAATCTCATCTCGTTCAGATATTTCAGTATCTCCCACCACCAGGCGTGCTTCGCCCTCTGGAAGATATGAAAGAATTTCTTCGGCGTGCTTCACACTGGCGCTAAATATCATCACACCCTGGCGATTGAAGCGCTCAGTGATGTCGATGATGTTCTTTACAATCAGGGGAGTGAGACGCTTTTGATTTTTTAAAAGTTCTTCCACCTCAGACTGCGTGTACATACGGTTTTTATCTGAGAGTTCTGAGAAATCATAACAAGTCACTGGAATATCCACTTTCACTGGCGGAGTCAGAAACTTGTTTTTAATCATGTAGCTTAGAGGTAACTCATACAGACATTGCTTAAAGAAGCGTTGCTGTTCGGTCTTTAATTCTCCGGTATGCGAGTATTCATAGATCCAGCCCAGGCCCAATCGATAGGGAGTCGCTGTCAACCCAAGGATGCAGATGTTTGGATTATTTTTACGAAGCTGTTCAATAACTTCCTGATACTGAGTGTCTCCATCTTCGGCCACACGATGGCATTCATCAATGACGAGAAGTGAGAAACCTTGGAAGAATTCTTCGGGTGCTCGGGCAACAGATTGAACACTTCCGAAGATGGCTTTCTGATCCCAATCTTTTTTTCCCAAACTTGCAGAGAAAATTCCGGCTTCTAAACCATAGCTCGTGTATTTGAGGTAGTTTTGTTCAACCAGCTCTTTTACGTGAGCTAGAACCATCACTCGGCCCCGAGCGATTCTGGCCATCTCAGCAATGACAAGACTTTTTCCCGCTCCTGTAGGAAGCACAATCAGCGCCGGATCGCGCTTTTTCTGGAAGTATTTAATCGTATTATCAACAGCTTCCTGCTGATAGGGTCTGAGTTTGTACATTCAAAGAAATTTTAGTCGATGCAGAGGCATCTGTATATGCCTCTGCATGTGACAATTTATTCATTTACAACTTCATCGTTCGCATCCAGGTCTTTATCCCCGTCATCTTTTCCGAATCGGGCCTCTTGACTTATTCCCATACGAAAACATGTATATAAATCTGAAGCACTTGGATGAATTTCTGGACATGGATTTACCGCCGGAAATCTTGATGAAGATGAAATTGTGGTATTTGAATTAATCCCTGAAAGATCAATTTTTTTGAAAAGATCTGCCATCCTAATCACCGTTAAAAGATCTTTATCTCTTTCCGGGACGACGGCATTGGAACCACTTATTGAGAAGTCAGTGGTTTCGTCGGCCTCAAAAATAAGATTCTGTGAGTTTACCATGGCATTGAAGTAAATACTTTTGCCGCTTAATCCAGCGGGTGCATCCGCGGGTATTGAATTTCCCTTATGTAGAAGCATTTTCACCCGACGTAGACCCTCCTGGGGTAAAATGATTTCTCCGAAAGAAACTGGCTGGTCACTCAGAAGATTAATATAAAATGGGCCATTATAGTGAGCAACACTATTGCCATTTGAATCGTCTGATACTGAAGTTTTAAATTGAATGTGTTTTAAAGCAATCCAGGCCTCATTAAGATCGACCTGAGTTCCGTTCGAATCAACTAGTAATGGCGGAGTCAGAGCAATTGCTGATGGCATGATAAAAGAAAAGGCCTTTTGAAATTGGCCCTGAGCTACCGCATTTTGGCCAGAACCTGTTACTGCGAAGTTTGTTGAGACTGAATTTGAGTTGGATGAATCTTGATTACAGCCGGTAGCAAGAACACTGATCATGATTGAGCCAAGTGTGGCCTTGAGATAAGCTTTCATACTTAATCCTTTAAGTGTTTTAAGCTTTTGAGAAAACGTGCAACATACAGCTTAATGTATTAACTCGTTATTAGAATTTTACCAAGCCTGATTTCCAATGCACGGTTTTTTACGAGATCGACCCTTTTTCAAGCGATTGTATCTTATTTAAATTTCTTTTGTTTTGCTTAGAATCAGGACTTAATCCCTCTTTAGCTTTTACTTCGGAATAAAATTTTGGATAATTATTAGGTGAATGAATCACTAATAACCGCCACGGAAATTCCAAATGGCTTTACCTGGACTCTTGCTTCAAGACTAGGTGATATGCTGACCTACGCTGAGGAGATGTTTGGCCCTCGGAATAAGGATTTTACGATCCTTGGAATTGAGTACTGTGAATCTGGTCCCCGAATCTGGTATCCGAAATCTAAAAAGAACATCGTCATTCAGCTTTCCGATTCGGCAAAAACCTCTGAAGTCCTGGCCCTCTATCAGCTTGCCCATGAGTCCATTCATCTTCTTTCACCTTCCGGTTCGATGACGGCCAATGTTCTTGAAGAGGGACTCGCAGTGTACTTTTCATGGTGGTATGTGGAGAAGGCACTTGGCCTGGAAGGTAAGAGTATCACTAACTCTGAATCTTATAAGCTTGCCGGTCTACTTGTTGAGAGGCTTTTAAGGCTTAATCCTGATTTTTTCCTCGAAGCACGAGGAATCTGTCCTAGGCCCTGGGAAATCACTGAAAATCAGATTCTGAAGCTTTGTCCGGAGATTGATTCTCGCGATGTGGCGATTCTCACAATGCCTTTTGAAAAGTTCCAAAAGTTATCGATAAAATCAAATAGTATAGATGTTCACCTATAGTTCCTATATATTTCATAGAATATATCTATTTAAGTGAATTCGATATGAATGGGTCATCCAAAAGGGAGACCTATGAAGATCACTAAAACGGGCCAATCATTTTTAGACTTTAAAAAACAAGCGTCTACTGCAGAATTTCCAGATGCATTCAGTAACTACATCCGTAGCTATGGTGAAGTCTACTTTTGGGAAAAGGGCAACTTCCATGTGATTACAAAGGCCCATCATGCAAAAGAAATCCTAACCAGCGAGGACTATAGTGCAGACCGTGGCCCATTTTTTATCTCTCGAATGCCCAATCTTGATTTACGTCTAATAGGGGATTTTTTCGGTGTCGTTAAGAAAATGATGGTGATGAGTGATGATAGTACCCACTCCAACATGAGAAAACTCGCCGCCGGCGGTTTCGAAGACCATATTCTTGAGAAGTTCACTGCTAAATTGCAGACAACTGTAAAGGGTCTCGTTAACGATATAAAAGGTAAGTCACATTTTGATTTCGTAGAAACGGTTGCTAAAAAACTACCATCAGTTGTTCTTGCTGACTTATTTAGTATTCCGGATGAAGATCGAGCTCAGTTCCTTCAATGGTCCAATACGATGACTGGATTTTTTGGCGGGGCCTCTCAATATAGAAATGAAGACGGCATTGAAGTAAACTCGGCCGCTCTTTCACTTAAAACATATTTTACAAAACTTATTGAAGAAAGACGGCAGAATCCTGGAGAAGATTACGTTTCAATTACTCTTCGGGCCCAGCCGATGCTAAAGCTAACAAATGACGAAGTAATATCTCAGTTAATCATGATGCTGGTTGCAGGCATGGCCACTACTACCGATCAAATTAGTAACATCATGTTCCTTTTGGCAACAAACCCAAAGGTTCAACAAGAGGTAAGAGATAATGTCGCATTGGTTCCACAAATGCTTGAAGAATGTAAGAGAATTGATCCCGCGGTTACCTTCATTTTCAGAGTGGCACGCAAAGCTACGCAAGTGGGAAGTCAGTCCATTCTTCCTGGGGACGTTATGTTTATCTCCACTCATGCCATTAATCGTGATCTTCCTCTTGATCAGTTCCCAGAAGAATTAAATATTCATCGCAAAGTGCCTAACTTCGCTTACGGACATGGACCTCACTACTGTATTGGAGCAAAGCTTGCTCGTATGGAAATGAAGACACTGTTTGAAGAATTATTTAAAGTGATCCCGGCCTTTGAGATCGATTCGGATATTGAATCGGTTAGGGATCATTACTCATTGTCATTTTCAGGTTTCAAAAATCTACAGTTGAGATTGGTATGATTGAGCAATACTGGAATGAGGTATTTGGAGATTTTAAAAATCCCAGTGGTAAGTTTGAAATCCCAGGATTCCCGGAACCAATGCTTTCAACCCATTTTGGTATACGAAATATCATAGGTCCGACAGATAAACCTACTAAACAAAGTTTTAAAATTTGCATGTTTGGGCCTCTTCACCAGCAAGAAGAGGCGACCTTTGAAGAATTAGGAAAAGCAATTTCAAAAGGAATCTATTGGAGACATCAGGTCCGTCACAATTCAGAGGTCTTACCCTTTATTAAACGGTTTTTACCTTTTGTGTTAACTCTTGAAACTCCACATTATCATTTCTTTGTTAGAGATGATGAAAACATTTTGGCGACTGCGATTGTGGGAGTTTCGGAGAGTGGGATGTTCTTATTTAATCTTTCGGTAGACCCAGATTATAGAAAAATGGGACTGGCCAGAGAGATAATTAAAAAGGCCAGGGGGGCCTTCCCAGAAAAACCTTTGTTTTACTGGACCGTGCACCCCTGGCTTCGCTTTGATTCTAAAGTTTTAGACTACCATCTACTCAGTGATTAAAAATTCCACTGGTTATCATTTTCAATGCTACAGCCACCTTTGAAGTTTGTTGCATCGATTTGTGATAAAGTCGTCTCCAGGTTGTACGATTTAGATGAAATGTTTAAGTTTACCAGACCACCTCGACGAGCTGAACAGATACGAAGGCTGTAGTACACCGGTAGAGCATTGTTCAGGTCTTCGAAAACTTCAACCAACTTACCTGACAATTTACTCAGATTTTTGAATTTATAAATCTTGTCTGGCTGAATTTTTGTGAAGTAATTCACGTCACTTTCTCTTGAGTTCATGGCAACTGCGAACACGCGACCTTGTTTTTCACGGAAAGCTCTTACTGAGTTCGCCACCGTTTCAATAGAGACACCGTCATCAAAGTTCTTACCATCTGAGATGATTACTGACGTGTAAGACGGGTTTGCAAACTTTTTATCGAATTCCATTTTCGCGCCTTCAAGTGCGGCAATGTTATCAAATACGGCAGAGTTAAGTCTTGTTGAGTTATCACTGTTACAAAGGGTTGTTCCGTTCTTAGCACCATCCAAAGTAAAGTCATTACAAGTATAACTTTTAAGGATGTCTTTCATGGTCGCCAGATCGAAGTAGTAGTTTTGATATCCCTTAGGATTATAAAGCATATTGTCTCCCGCGAAGAAGCTTACGCGAACGAAAGTCGCGCCGGGAGCGATGCTCATTTTGTTGATAAAGTCTAAGGCACTGTTCACCAGCGTATAATACTGATCTCTAACCGAGTCAGAGTAATCTAGTGACATGTGAATGATGTTCGTAGAGCAGCTTGAACAAGTTACGAAGGCCGCTTTCGAACCTTCGGCAGTAGAGATAGGAGTATTGTTTTCTTTTATAAGAATCTTATCAATTTTAAGCGGTGAAATCCCTGAAAGATTTGGTCTCGTCTTTGAGGTTGGGTTATCAACTCTAAAATTCACTTTAATGTTTGCTGGATTAGAGGCCTTGATCTCTAAAACTTTGAAATCATCTACGGCAAATGATTGTGAGCTTAAAAGAGCCATTCCTAATAAAGCTGATGTCTTTAACATAAGTGTTCCCTTGAAATATTTTGGTTAAAAATACCTTATTTCGGGAACCAGATGGTACAGGCCTGTAATCTCTACAGCGCTGTCAAAACTTTAGACAGTAAGAAAAGGCCCTTTCGGGCCTTTATCCTAGGCCACTTTGGTTTTTTCATCACCCACAGTATGCTCGCGTTTGGCCTCATTATAATTAACGAAAGACACTGCCAGTAATCCAACCGATAAAATGAAAGGGAAAATAAACCCGTAAAAGTCGTATTTCGGAAAGATAAAGGCAGCTACCAGAGACCCAACTGTAAAACTTACGAACGTTGCGATTCTTACCGTATTGACTCTTCTTTGTTCTGGAAATCTGCTTCTAATTCCTCCACGGAAAATCTTCGGTAAGTGTAGACCAATATCTGTCGCCAGACCCGTTAAGTGAGTCGTTCTAATCTTTCCATAGGTCGCCCAAGTCGTTAGACCATTCTTCATCCCGCACACTAGACACAGGAGCCCGATCAGTATGATGTCATGTAAATCATCTGTTGGAGTACTAAAGTCTCCGAACCAGCCACTTGTGCCGAGAAAGAAGATCACACCTAGGAGCATTGTTATAAGAAACTGAACGGCCGGATAGGGCGGAATCTTCCTGTCGTCATAGTTTCTGTCTAAGATCAGGGCCGGAATCATCGAACCAAAAATAAACGCCAGCGGGATAATCAAAAGCTCTGCCCCAAAGTAGTAATCTTCGTGTGCCATTGAAACACCCATTTGCGTTCCGAATCCCGTTACGTGAGAAACAAATTTCCCCGTGGCCAGAAATCCGGCCGCATTTAAGTAACCGGCCTTGAAAGACAGGATCATCCAAAGAAAAACAAATTTCTTCTTATATAGATCATTAAGAAAGAGATGTATCATGTGGTCCTCCCACGAGCTCGGTGAGTTTCACCCCGCTCATTGGTGCTTTGTACTCGGCCAAGATGAACTTTGGCATTTCGCCTTTTGGACGATTGCGAAACTTCTGATCACGATAGTTCTTAATGAAACGCTGAATCTTTCTCTTATGTGCCAGACCCTGTCTTTCCAGAATAATCACGTAAGGAGTTTCAGATTTCTCGACATGTTCATCCATCTCATTAAAGAAATCATCATTGATGGCAGCATCTTTCAGATACCAGACATCATTGGTTCCCCAATTAAATACAATTGGTGGTGAATTGAGTGGGGGATCGAAAGAAACAACGACACAGTGTTTTTTATCGTTCTTTTTCTTTTCTCCACCTCTCAGTGTATCAACCAGACCAATGGCCGATTCAGAGTTAAACAAATTAATAAAATCCTTGTTCCTTGAAGCAAGGAACTCGACAAATGAAGAGTGTGACATAAGTCCTCCAACTTAAAATTTGAGCTCAAAAAAATGTACGATTAAGTATGAGGACTATAGAGAGGGAGGCACGTGGAAGATTTGATAGTAAGAGGCGATGAAAGAGGGAAGTCTTTCTAAGAAAGAAATAGGATTTGTTTTCACGTTAAATTGGAAACGTGTTGGAATAAAGTATGGCTCGGCCGAGTCTGCTTTTTTGCAGTGGCCTTTATTGTCCGGTTTATCGTCATCTGATGTATCGCTATCTAAATCGAAAAAAGTTTCGATTGAGGCGAATTCACCGAATCCGACTACATCCGGTGCGCATACTCCCTTCGGCAAAGCGATGCCGAAGGATATGACAAATATAAATAGATAACTAAGAAGTTTTCTCACTGTTCATTCCTATTCCTTAGGATTAAGGGTCACAGAGTGACCCTTCAGGATTAGCGAAAGGCCCGAGCTTCGTCTCTAGAATCGAAAGTTGCTTCGTTGGGCTCATGGGAAGCACAACCAACCATCAAGACTAGAAGAGCAAAGCATAACAGGCCAGATAGCTTAGCACTCATGATGATCTCCGATGAATTCAACTTCACCTGTTGAGATGTCATAAACGCCACCCACGATTCTGATTTCCTGATCATTGGCCAATTGATTTAGAATGTCTGACTTCTGGTGAAGAGTGCGCATTCCGGCCTTGACGTTATTTACAGTTACTTCTTCAACTGTCGCGCCCTTATAGGCGTGAAATTGAATACGGTCTGTAATTGTCGGTAAGTGACCAAGTTTAACGTTATCGAGGGCCCCTTTAACGGCACCACATCCGTGGTGGCCAAGAACCATAATGAGTTTAGAACCCACTACTTTGCAGGCATATTCGGCACTTCCGATAATCTCCGGAGTAACTACGTTACCCGCGATTCGGATACTGAAGATATCACCGAGACCTTGGTCAAAAATCAGCTCAGGAGACGTTCTCGAATCCATACAACTAATAATGACAGCGTAAGGTTGTTGGCCTTCTTTGGTTTCTTGAACCTGTTGAAGAAGGTTACGGTTGATTCTCATATTATTCATGAAGCGCTCATTGCCCTTCATCAGATTATCCAGGGCCTCATCGGCCGGACTTTTAATATCATTAAGATTAATGGCTTCCAACATAGGAACTCCTTCAAATTCAAAGCAAATGTAAAACGAACGAATTGATTAACTAAGAAAGAGAATGAGTAAGGGGAGGTACGTAGATGGAGTTAATGTAGGAATGGAAAAATGTTGGGTAATCATCCAGGAAGAGATGAGTACCTACTTCTTGGGGAAAGATAAATTTCTGGCTGCTGAGAAAATACTCTGTTTCATGAAACTCAATTTCATTTGAGTCATCTTCGGCCTCAGGGTCGGCCATGTCATCAGCAAGATCTAAAACGAGCTCAATTCCAGCAGACTGCTGTTTCTCGACCTTAGGAAGGTCGATTGATGTCTTGAGGAATGTGATACTCAAAACGATCATTACGAATGTGATTAGCTGTGCCAAAACTTTCATTACAGTAGTTGTATTAAATTTTTTTAATGCTGTCAAATCTCTTGTTAAAACAATGAGTTGGGTGCGTCATTTAATCGGACATTAAATCCCTTTAATTACGGTGAAATCACCTATGGTCAAGCACTTATGAATTATTGCGTTTAAGACGAAAAGATAGGGGACAAAACCAGGGAAACGCATGATTTTCAAGCATCTAATAGTTCTCTCTTTGGCCCTCTCTTTTCTCGTTTCTGCCCAAGAAGAAGAGGAAAAGAAAAAACGATTTCCGAAAGAAACTCGTGAACGTGCTCAAGAGCTTGTAAAAAAATACGCCAGGCCTGGTGAGAATGTTGTCGTCATTGTGGTTCCACAAGAAGACATGGGAAAACTTTTTCTTGAAGATGCAACGAAACGCGAGAAAGTTGAATCCAAGGTTTTAATTGTTGATGATAAATCTGTCTTCAAAGGAAAAATCAGTCCTGGTGGCCAATCCACTCTGAAGGCCGAAACTCCAAATCTCCGTGTAAAAAAATTAGAGAATGTGAAAGGCGAGTTGAATTCAATTGTCGGTGTTGAGAACATATCTGGCACCACACGAATCAATCCGCTTACAATGGACGAAGGTTACGTCGCAACTAACTTCTATCAACGTGCCTTGAATAACTTCGGTCTTGTTCCAGAGGATTTCAAATTAAGTGCTCAATTTGCAAAGGTGGTTTACGTTCCAATTGACGAAAGCGGTGTTCTGCTTGAAAACAAGAAAGTCAGCGCTGGTCTTCATTTGGTTAATAACCATCCCGTAAAATTTTTGTCTGAGGCCCAATCTGATCGCTACAGTGTTGAAGCGGTTGGACGTTCTCGTTATAACGTAGAAAACGTTACTGAGAAATTGGGGCTCAAGAAGGTTGATCCTGAAACTGAAACTTTCTCTTCACTGAACTCAGAGAAGAAGACCTCTCCTCACCGTGTGGAGTTAAGCTGGTCTGCTGATGATGCCAAGAAAGTTGAGCTGCAAAAACTCCTGACAGATGTGTACGCCGCTCCTCTGAACTTATCAGGGGAAGAGCTGTTCACAGAGCTTTCAAAAAAGATGGATGTGGATCAGATGTTTCGCTTTATGTCTTTGAACCATATCATGCGAAATGGTGATATTTCAGATGAGTATTTCTGGTTTACTCAAAAAGATAAAAAAACTGGTAAAACCGTTTTGAGAATTATGCCTCAGGATGGTGATGATCTATTGAAAGGAACACATATGTTCCCCTTTAATCCTCAGCAGATTGGATTAATTGGACGAGACAAGATGAAAATCTCAAAGGACTTTATCATTAACCTGGAAGATCCTCTGTTTCGTGCGATCAAAAATGATCCTTATCTTTATAACAAGTATCTAACTTCCTATAAGAAAGTTGCCCAAGAATTTTCTTCTTCTGATTTTCTGGATAAAGAGATGAAAGCACTTGGAAACGAATTGAAAAGCTATAGCACCGATGCGGATGTTCTTTTGAGAGGCGCCTCTGATGAAGTTGGCAAAGTTTATGATCAGGACTCTTTTGCTAAAAGAATTGAAACGATTAAAGTGGCGCTGAAAGAAAATGCAGATGATGCCTTGAAGAGAGTAGACGCAGAAATTGCCAAATCGAAAACTTCGGCCAATGCTCAAAAAATCCGTGCTAAGCGATTGAGTTGTTTTAAGGCCAGTATTAGCAAATTAATTGGTAAGTGATGATAATTGGTGACCCAGATTCAGACTGGGTCACCAAATGAGGAAGCTTAAGAGTGAGCGTGTTTCTTGTTCCAACGAATCGAAGAAAGAAGAGACAATGCGATAAATGCAGCACCAAGTAGACCAGTAATGACTTCTGGAATGTGCTGAATTGTACCTGCAAACATGATCACAGCAAGAATACCAATCGCGTAGAAAGCACCGTGCTCCAGGTAGCGATACTCGCTAAGAGTTCCCTTATCTACCAGCATAATTGTGATACTACGAACGAACATGGCGCCAACACCAAGGCCGATCATGATAATGAATAGGTTGTTTGTGATCGCGAATGCACCAACTACACCGTCAAATGAGAATGAAGCATCTAGTACTTCAAGGTAAAGGAACATACCGATACTTGCTTTATTCAGATCAAGTTGTTCAGTTTCATCAGGAGACTGAAGGAAAGCACCAATTCCATCAACTGCGATATAGGTTACAATCCCCCAAACGCCGCTGATTAAGAAAGTCATCTTATCGTGTTCAACCTGGAAACCAGAGAAAACATAAAGAGTGATTAGGGTCACACCGATTTCAACTGCTTCCATACGGCCAAGTTTAGCAATTGGAGCTTCGATAATGCTGATCCAGTGAACGTCTTTACCTTCTTCGAAGAAGTACTTAAGAGCAACCATCATAAGGAACGCGCCACCGTAGGCCGCGATACTTACGTGAGCTGAAAGCATGATTTGTGCGTACTCATCTGGCTTCGTTGCGGCCATGACTAGGGCATCGATTGGATTTAAGTGAGCAACCACACCTACCAGAAGTAGAGGGAAGACAAGTCTCATCCCGAATACTGCGATAAGAACACCCCACGTAAGGAAGCGTCTCTGCCATAGCGGAGTCATCTTCTTAAGAACGATCGCGTTTACAACAGCGTTGTCGAAAGAAAGAGAGATTTCAAGAACACTGAGAACTGTTGCTAGAAATAGGGCCGATAGACCGCCGGCAACGGTGCCCGAATAATACTGACCGATAAAGAAAGCGCACACGCCTCCCAAAACGGACAATAGGATTGAGCCCTTGTAATACTTCATCATGGTTTGCATAGTTGTCCCTGTTTAAAAATGACACGAGATACTATAAAAAACTGGAGGGGTTTGGCCCCTATAATTTCGGCTTTTTCCGTCCAACAGCAAATAAAATTACGGCCGCACCACCAAAAACCAGCGTCGCAAATAGATCCGATGTCGCCATCCCGCCCATTTTCCCCGAAAAATCCAAAGCGTCTGATACGCCTGGCATAATTTGAGTAACGGCGAGAAGAATTCCGGCAATCGATCCACCAGCGATGAGGCCTGATGAAAAGAGAACACCCGGGCCTGTATCGGCCTCAAGTTCAGATTCAGGGGCCTTTGTTTTTCTTTCAACTAACCAGCGAACAAGGCCACCCACAAAAATGGGAGTTGAGGCCGAGATAGGAAGATAGACACCTACTGCAAATGGAAGAGCGGATATTCCACAAAGCTCAAGCACGATGGCGAGGGCCACGCCAAGAAGAACTAGTCCCCAAGGAAGTTTCTGAGTAAGGATACCATCAATGATAAGAGACATGAGACGCGCTTTCGGAGCTTCGTATTTCGTTACACTCGTACCATCATCACGCTTATTAACCGATCCGTTAATTCCCGGATCCACGAGATAAGTCACTTTCCCTGCATTATCGACAAGATATTTTCCAGGACTAAGAACACCAAGCATCTCTGCGTTCGATTGTTCAGTCACCTGAAGCACAAAATATTCATTTTGATCTTTAACACTTTCAACACCCGCAACTTTTTGCTTCTCTTTTAGAAGACTCATGTCAGTCACAGTGTAGTCAGGAACTTTCTTCGTATAAACCGTCGAAGCATCGTTTAGAAGAATAAGCGAATAACCAATGACGATAGCACTAGTAAGTGCACCAATCAATAGTCCCCATTGCTGAAGACGAGGAGTTGCACCAACAAGGTATCCGGTTTTTAGATCTTGAGAAGTTGTTCCACCGTTTGAGGCAGCGATACAAACAACTGCCGCAATACTAAGAGCACCTACACGATGTTCAGGTCCGATCCAACCAACTGCTAAGAACACAAGGCAGGTCAATAGGAGAGTGGCAACCGTCATACCCGAAATTGGATTTGAAGATGAACCAATCTCACCAGTAAGACGTGAACTCACTGTCACAAATAAAAAGCCGAATAAAACGATAAGGAGAGCTGAAAATAAATTGATGTGAAGGGCAGGCGCAAACCATAGGCCCAGAACCATAAGAATTGTTCCGATTACTACAAATGAAAAAGGAAGATCATCTTCTGTTCTGTTCTTTGATTCAATTGAACCTTTTGAACCCATGACACTTTTTAGCCCTGACTTCGCACCATGAATGATGGTTGGAAGTGATTGGAAAAGAGAAATAATCCCTCCGGCCGCAACCGCACCAGCTCCGATATAAAGAACGTAGTTTCTCCAGATGTCGTGGATTTCCATATCACGAATCAGAGTTTTTGCCGGGAATAGTGGTTCTGTAAGAGCGCCACCAAAAAGTGAGATCATAGGAATAAGGACAAAGCTTGATAGAACACCACCGGCCATCATGATGGCAGCGGTTCTAAGACCAATAATGTAACCCACACCGAGAAGTTCTGGAGAGACCTCGGCGGCAACTGCTGAACCTTTGAAGAAACTAAATGCTCTTTCAGGAACGTCTTTCCAAAGACGAAGGCCCACGTTGAAGAATTTGTAGAATAGACCTAAAAAGAAACCACCGAAAACGATTTTTCCAGATGAGCCACCTTTTTCACCGACAATCAGTACTTCCGCACAGGCCGTTCCTTCCGGATAAATGAGTTTCCCGTGTTCCTTCACAATGAGCGCCTGGCGAAGAGGGATCATCATAAGAACCCCAAGAAGACCACCCAGGATTGAAACCGTCATGATGCGACCAACATCAAGATCATAGCCTAAAATTAAAAGGGCCGGCATGGTGACCGCAACACCGAAGGCGATGGATTCACCGGCCGAGCCCGTGGTTTGAACCATATTATTTTCAAGAATTGTGGCATGACGAAAACCAAACATTTTCGAAATACCTTTGAAGAGCGTGATGGACAGAACCGCTACCGGAATGGAAGCAGAAACCGTCATACCCACTTTAAGAGCGAGATAAAGGGATGAAGCACCAAATAGAATTCCCAAAAAAACTCCCATGAGAATGGGGCCCAGGGTAAATTCCTTAAGCTTTTCAGTGTGAGAGATAAACGGTTTGAAGTCTTTACTCATATTTGTCCTTCATCAATTAAATGATCCTTATTTTTTATCAAACCCGATATTAACGAGCTACTAAATATTATGGTGCTGTAGGGATTAGAATCTCATAAGCTCTTACAGTGAGGTCTTTATGAAATTCTTTTTAGGTCTCGATGTAAGTGAATTGAAGTTGGATCTTAAAAAACTGAAGGTGAACCTCAGTAAGGGGAAGAATTTTGAATTTCAATGGCTTCCAGAGGATCAGCGTTTTGTTCCTCTCATTGGTCTGGAGGAAATGGAGGATAATCTCTTAAGGCAAATCGCGGAGGAGACTTCAATTTTTACCCTGAAGTTTGAGGGGATGTCGGCCTATCCAGAACCTAAAAAGGCAAGACTCTTATGGGTTGGTGTTCAAAATTCAAAAGAAGTTCGGGCCCTCTTTGACAGAATTGTTGAAACCTTGAAGATTCAACCAGAAAGTGAATTTAAACCTTACTTACCTGTAGTCCGTTTAAGAAATCACCGTGAGGTCAGTGATCTTCTCTCTCCTCATAAAAATACAGACTTCGGGAAATTCACTATTTCTAGATTGGTTTTATATGAAATGACTTCTGTTGGTGCATTTCCTACCTATGCCAAACGGGGCGAATATCCATTAAAAGTCGAGTGAATTTCACTAAAATGTTTATTTTCTGATTCTCCCTTCGCGAAATTTTCTGGCCACTCCTTTGCAAAAATAAGCGGGTCTTATTTTAACAAGGAGCTCGTATGCACTCAATGCGTTTTATCAAGTCTAAAACTCTCAACATCCTTCTTGTTGTTGGCCTTTTGGCCCTTGGTGCCTGTGGTTCTGATGACGATGATTCATCAAGCACTACACCTCAAAATGAACAACAATCTGAAGCGGAAGGGCCGGTTGATACGGGCCAGACTATCATTCTAAATACGGTCATTAATAATTCTGTGGTGATTAATGCGAGTCAAACCAAAGTAGAAAAAAATATTTTTATTATGGATTGGGAGTGTGGAAACGTTGATCCTGTTGAACACCAGCAGTACGCTCACGTTGCAGATAAATGTCCAACACTTGCGGAAAATGATACAAACCAAGATGGTGTTCTCGACCCAGTGGAGGTTGAACAAGCAGTGGGCCCAAGAGTTCTTCCATTTAATTTGCCAGATGGCTCTTTCCCGTCAGGTAGAGACTATACTTATGAGCGAGAGTACCCGCTTGATGAGCTTCGCCAATCGATTCCTGCAGGACAGGATTTTGTTTTAATGGTTCATGGTGCGAATGCTGATGTGCCACTTCCACCGACCTATCAGAACAATACAACTGATCCAAATAATCTAACGGTTCCTATTTCTTGTAAGGTCTTCCAGGCCCCAGACGTGATTGATAATGGAACAACTGGAGGCACGACCGGTGGTACAACGGGTGGAACTACCGGTGGCACAACTGGTGGAACTACAGGTGGCACAACTGGCGGAACTACGGGTGGCACAACTGGCGGAACTACGGGTGGCACTACTGGTGGAACTACGGGTGGCACTACTGGTGGAACTACGGGTGGCACAACTGGTGGAACTACAGGTGGTACAACCGGCGGAACTACAGGTGGCACAACTGGCGGAACAACGGGTGGTACAACTGGTGGAACTACGGGTGGTACAACTGGCGGAACTACAGGTGGAACGACTGGAATGTAAAAAGATAGATTAAATGAATTGGCCCGAGTCTAACACTCGGGCCATTTTAATTATTCAACCGGACAGTAGCTTTCTTCAACTTCTCTAGTAAAACGAACACCCTGAAATTCGTTACAAGTTTGGAATCTGCTAAACCAGATGTAGCGGAAGTTTTCGTCATCAGCGATTTTTGAACCATCGCCAAATAGTCCACCTTCGTGAATATGAGAAATGGCAACAGCGGTCTCACCTCTACCGGCCGACTCATTAATGCGATTTTCGCGTCGGCAGCTTCCGGCAACTACGTAATCAGTATCGCCTCGAACCAGAATCCCTTCAACCTCTTGAGTTTTAGCATTAAACACCGGTGAGCCTGAATTACCACCGAAAGTATCAAGTGTTGTGACGAAGAAACCGTCGTTACGGTTAACCGATCTTACTTTGGCGTTGTCTGTGATTTTTGTTGGAAGTCCGGCAGGATGACCGATGGTAAAAACAGAATCGTTTGCCGAAAGATTATCCATGCTTTGAGCAAGCTTCAAGGGAGCGATACCTTCTACATCTTCATCTAATTCAATGACCGCAAAATCAACTCCACCTTTTTGAAGTTGCTGTCCAAGGACCCTTTTACATGTGTAGATGTTTTTAAATCCTGAATAGAAGTTCGTTTTATCAACTAAACGATAGTTAAAAATGAAGACAGTATTATCGCAGTCTTTTTTGCTCGTGATACAGTGGCCGGCAGTAACAATTTTGTTAGGAGCGATGAGAAATCCTGAACAAAAGGCGGCCGTTGGCTGTTCGTAGAATTTTTCATTGGAACAGAGTTGAAGGGCCGATCCGTAAGACTTCAAAGGAATTCGATAGTAGGTTCCGTCCCAAGACATTTCGTTTTTTTTGACCAAAGCAACTGTAGATTTAGAAAGCTCTACAATGCTTTGGTTCGTATAGTTATAAACTTCATTGCGATTGTCCTGACCATAAATGACTTTATTACTGGCATGGGCCTGTACACTGATCATGAAAAGACAAAAGATAATTCTAAGCATAAATCTCCATGAGAAAATTGGAGAAGTTTGATAGCAGGTTTTAATTAACTTTCAAAATTAATTTTGAGTTGAAGCGGTGCGGTTTCTTTACTTCTGGATGCCAGGAACCCAGGCAGTTGTTCTACCAGCAACGGTCTCATGCTTAATCAGGTGACCTTTCGAAGTAACTCCTGATTTTTTTCCCCATCTCCTGTGAAACAACCAATCATCAGGATATTTTTCATCATCGGCTCCAACCTTTACAGAGAATTGAGTGACCGAGTTGATTTTGGAATGAAGGCGTTTTACTTCTGCTGGAGAAAGTGATTGGGCCAGGCGGTGAGGGTCGAGTTGACTCTGAAAGAGAATTTCATCTGCCATCCAATTCCCAATGCCTGCAAAAACACTTTGATCGAGGAGAACAGCTTTAATTGGCGCTTTGCGCTTTCCTAAGATGGATTTAATTTGTGCCACTGTAGGAAGTTCATTCATAACATCGGGACCGAGATGAGAAAGGGGTCGATGTTCCAAAGGTTCTTTCAGGAGAAATATTCTTCCAAAGCGGCGAGGATCTTTGTAGGTAAGAATTGTTCCGTCACTCATTTCAAGTACAAGTTTGACTGACTTCATGGATTTATCAGGAAGAGTATCGCTAATGATGTAAGATCCCGTCATGCCAAGATGAAAAACAGGTAAAATTTCTTTATTCATCTCAAACCAAATGTATTTTCCTTTTCGAAGACATTTGGTGATCTTTGCTCCTATGAATGCCTTTTTTACAAAAGCTTGAGACTTGCCTGCAAAAATCAATTTATCCGGACGTACATGCACGTCCGTTATGGTCTTACCTCTTAATTTTTTATCAATTTGACGGCGAAATGTTTCGACTTCTGGAAGTTCCGGCATACTTCATCATAATCAAAGTTTTTAGCTAATAACTTTAATTGTGACAAAATATCCTATCGACATTGCAAAAACGCCTGTAGCCATTGAGATGTAAAAGTTGTGTCCTCTGTTTAGCATTAAGGGCAGCACAATAAAAAGAATCAATGAAGGAATGACTAGATAAAGAATGTCCCATGACATGGCGGCTATCTCTTTGTCTGTCCTCCCTTCATATTTCATGAAAAAGAAAACGAGTAAGGAGGTCAAAGGAAGAGATTTTAAAAATGCTGCAGTAATGGTCTGTGACTCTGATAGTTTCGTAACAGTTGCAATGATCAATGCTGAAATGAGGGTTTTAACCAGAAAGTACATGTATGTCCTGAAAGAAGGTTTTATCTATTTTAGATTTCATATGATCGAAGAGCAAGATAACGAATCATCACAAATACAATTCCAAAAACAAGCCCGTACCAAAATGTATCCAGTCGAATAATTTCTTCTTCATTTCTTCTGAGCCACTTTCCTTTCAAGGCCATCAAAACACCTAGTAGTAAGGGGGTGAAAATTAAATTCAATAGTTGAAAAGTTTCGCTCTGAATAAACAATTTAGAAGAAAGATAGAAGCTCAGACAGGCAAACATTGCTGCAAGTATAATGTAGCCCAGCATCGCATAAGCAGGCGTTCGAGGACCTGTGAGATCAAAGGCGTGAATCATTCTTTTCACTCCGAATTCAGCAAATAAAACAAAAATAAGTGGTCCTACGATTTCACCCATGAATAATACTAACAACGATGGGAAAAACTGTCTTTCAGCGTCGGGTAAAGATTTTAATTCTTTTTGTCGGATTATGTTAACATTTCTTATGACTAAAAATCCCCGTCTCAAGCATCTCTCACACGCCGGTGAAATGGGTTATCGAATTGCCAATTATGATTGGGCGAAAACTTCATTAGGTGATCCCGAATACTGGCCTCAAAGTTTGGTTACGACTATTGGTATGATGGTTGAGCATAAATTTGCCATGTACCTCGTCTGGGGCGATGAACTCATTCAATTCTACAATGACAGCTGTATTGAGATTCTAGGAAATAAGCATCCTGAGGCCCTTTGGTACGAAATCAGAAAATTCCTGGAAAGAAATCTGGGACACTATTCATCCGCTTTTTATGAAGTGTCTGGATGGTGAGTCCGTGATGTATGAGAACCTTCCAATGGTGGTAAATACTAACGGAGTCATGACAGAAAGATTCTATACTTTTTGTTTTTCGCCTATTCGTTTGGAAGACGGAAGTGTAGGCGGAATTCTTGACACCGTTTCGGACAACACGGATGAAGTCGCCCTTAAACAAGAATTAAAACAGAGCGAAACAGAGTTTCGAACTTATCTGGAAGATTCTCCCTATGCATTTATGTACATTGATCGCGATTGGACCATTAGGTATCTTAATCCAATGGCAAAGCAGTTAACTCATAAGAAAGAGCCAGATATTATTGGACAAAATCTTTGGTCTGTCTTTCCTGGGCTTCTGGTTTATCCTCTACAAGATGGTATTGCGGTCACTTTTCGGGATTTTACCACTGAAAAGAAACTGGAGTTGGATCTATCAAGTGCGGTTAAATCAAGAGATGAATTCTTATCTGTGGCCTCGCATGAACTTAAGACTCCACTCACTGCCATGAAGCTTCAGGCACAAATCATTCAAAGAGACATTGAAAAAGATAATCCCCGTGTGTTCCAGAAAGAGAAGATCACTCGTTTCTATGAGCAGATTTTTAAGCAAGTAAATCGTTTAAATCGCTTAGTTGATGACATGTTAGATGTATCTAGAATCCAGTTAGGTAAACTGGGTTTTCGTAAAGAACCTACAGATCTTGATGTGCTTTTAAAAGAAGTCATGGAACGAATGGATTCCTACTTTAAAAATTCTGAGTCCGGTGTTCCGGCCGTAGAATACAAAGGAAGTGACTTTAAAGGGAACTGGGACGCTTTTAGAATTGAACAAGTGATGAATAATCTCTTCACGAATGCTATCCGCTATGGAAATGGCAAACCTTTTCTCGTCACACTTGAAGGAAGGCCAGAAAGTGTTGTTTTCTCCGTGACAGATCATGGTTATGGGGTCAGTCCTAAAGATCAACAGGTCATTTTTGAGCAATATGAGAGAGGCTCGGAGCATGGGCCCATAGAAGGTCTTGGACTCGGTCTTTATATCACCAAAAAAATTGTCGAAGGCCATGGTGGGGTCATAAATTTAGAAAGTGTTGAAGGTAAAGGATCGACGTTTACCGTCGTTTTACCAAAATGATCTATAACAATGAGAAGATTGTATCCGTAGGGAAAGGCAGTCCTCTCACTTTGTCCTGGGAGCTGGTGACCCATTGCCAGTTCAAATGTAGCTACTGTTATTTCAACCCTTATGAATCATCAACGAACTACTCAGAGGTGATGAAGATCGTTCTTACGAAAATTAAGAACATCAAAGAACCTGTTGAGATGACTTTGCTAGGAGGGGAGCCGACCCTCCATCCGGAATTTCACCATTTGATCAAGTCTCTGTATGAGATGAATCATGTCACAAAAATTGATGTCATTACCAACTTTCAACCCACAGTTGAGTTTTGGAGACCTCTTTTACCTTATAAAGATAAAATTGAAATTGTTCTGAGTTACCATGTGGAATACTCTCAAAAAAACTTTTTCAAAAAGATTGAGGCCTTGAAGAATGATTTCAATATGAACATCATTTTTCTAGTTCACAACGAGCTTAAGTATCTTTCAAAACTTAAAGAGGCCGCCGATAAATATTTTGAACTTGGTCTAGAAACTCTTCCGATAACATTCGCTAAATTGGTTGATCGATCGAGCGGTTCGGCCGAGTATTTTGAATATCAGGCAGAAACTCTAAGCTTTCTTTCTGAACAAGAAAAACGTGTGAAGCGATTAAAGTATCCGGAGGTCATTCCTGTAACAACAGAAGCGGGAACAAAAATTGAAATCAATCAGATGGAATTTTCCTCCAAAAATATGAATCGGTTCAAAGGTTGGAAATGTCAGATGAATGCACTCATCATTCATCCGGACGGAATGGTGAGTTATCCTTGTACGAATCAAAAGAAGCACATTCTGTTTGCAGAGTTAGGAAAAAGGAACCTAGTGTGCGCTCACGAAATATGCCCTTGTGAAGCATATTGGAATTTCACCAAGACCAAGAATTCTTAAATTAAGTTCCGGCATTTTTGGTGCCAGAACTCTTAATCTAGTGCGAATCAACGACCTGAGATTTCTTTCTGAACTTAATTAAATATAGCGGTATATAAGCAAACGCGAACACGATCAGAATGATCCAGATGAGCTGAATGAAATTCATCACGAAGACCTGACTGTGAATCCTTCCGGCCAGTGCTTTAAGTGTTGCATGATGAGCATCAGAAAATCCAACTCCGGCCTTACTCATAAATCCATTCAGGGTACTTAAATAGGCCTGCTGGGTGGCAGGATTCAAAAGGGACACCTTAGAAGCGAGATCCAGGTAATTTTGGTGTCCACGACTCGCCATAAGTGTGCCCACCAAGGCGATTCCCACTGAACCACCAATTTGTCGGAAAAGATTTAAGAGACCAGAGACCTGGCCCATATTTATCCCTTCAAACTGACTGATGATGGAAGAGTTGATCGGAACAAACAAGAATGCCATTGCCACACCTCGAACAAACAGGATCGCCAAGATGTCGTCCTGATTTGAGAAAGGTGACAGGAGAGTTAATAAGTAACAACAGATAATAATACAGCTGATCCCAATAAAGATGAGTTTCTTAGGATTAATACCGCTCATCATCGCCTTACCCACCAGTGGCATGAGGGCCGCAGTGAGGAGTGAACCAGGAATGAATAAGAGTCCCGTTTGTGTGGCCGTATAGTGGAAAACAGTATCGACAAATACTGGTAGAACAAACACCAGGGCGTAGAGGAAGAAGCCCAATAGGCCCATTAGAATTACGCCATTGGCGACAACACCATCTTTAAAAAGACGAACATTGATGACCGGATTTTTCACCCGTAGTTCCCAGATCACAAATAAAGGAAGGGAAATTGCGGCGATGATCACGCAGGCAGTGATAAGTTTAGATGAGAACCAGTCATCTGCTTCACCACGCTCAAGAGCATACTGAAGACATCCGATTCCCATAGTTAGAAGCGCCAAACCTACTCCATCAAAACCTTGCTCTTTTTTCTCATGAGGTTGAGACTCACGATCAAAGATACAAGTTGAACCAACAAACAGGGCCAGAAGACCTAGGGGTAGATTGATGTTGAAGATCGATCTCCATCCAAAATTATCTGTTAAGTAACCACCCATAACCGGGCCAAGAGTTGGCCCAATCATCACACTCATTCCGAAGATTGCACCGGCCATACCGGCCTTCTCTCTTGGAAATTGCTCATAAATGAGAGTCTGAGATGTAGGAAGAAGAGCACCACCAGCGAGACCTTGAAGAATTCGGAAGATGGTTAAAGTCGTCAAGTTTGGGGCCAGACCACAAGCAACTGACGTCAGTGTAAAGAGAATGATACATCCCAGGTAATAGCGACGGCGGCCGATTTTTTCACCTAGCCAGGCCGACAGTGGCAATACCACCGCATTCGCGATCGCATAGCCCGTTACCACCATACTAATGTCTTCTAATGTTGCTCCCAGATTTCCCATCATCGTGGGAAGGGCAACGTTCACAATTGAGGTATCAATGATCTCAAGTAGTGAAGCAAGTACAGCAACGAAGACAATGAGAGGATTACTCACGGCGAACCTTCACGATGGCCGATAGGCCTGCACGTAATTCTTCAACGTCTGTTTCAGTTAATTTCTCGATGATGATTTTAACAGGAACTCGTTGAACGACTTTGGTAAAGTTACCAGTCGCATTGTCTGGAGGAAGAAGTGTGAATGTTGCACCAGTGGCAGAACTTAAGCTCTGAACTTTACCGGTGTATGATTTACCAGGGATCGCATCTACTTCGATTTCTACATGACTGCCTACTTTAACATCAGCAATCTCTGTTTCTTTGAAGTTAGCAGTTACCCAACGTTCACCTGAATCAACAAATCCAAATAGGGGAACTCCAGGTGCGGCCAGCTGACCAAGCTCAACAGATTTTTTAGCAATGAAACCCTTTGAAGGGGCCACAATGCGAGTGTATTCAAGATTTAGCTCGGCTTGTTTCACACGAGCTTTTAAAGCATCGTCTTTGGCTTTAGCGTCGTTATAGTTTTTAAGGGCCTTGTCGTATTGTTGGTGAGAGATTGCACCTTGTTGGAAAAGGTCTTTTAGACGACGAAAGTTTGCTTCGGTTTCTCTTAATAGAGCATCAACTGAACCAAGTTCCCCTCTGGCAATCGCCAAAGCATTTTCATAATCTCTAGGGTCGATGAGGGCAAGAACATCGCCTTTTTCTACTTTTTGACCTTCTTCAACCTTAACTTCCTGAATGAATCCCGGAACTTTCGGGGCAATCATTACTGAGTGGGCCTGAAGTTGAGCGTTGTCAGTAGTGACCCATTTCATGTGGTGATAAATGAAGTATCCGGTAAGTAGTACGGCAACAACCACAATCGCCGATATCGCTTTTTTCTTTTTATCCATATAGTCTTCCTCTTTATATTGTCTTTTTAGTAACGACGGCCTTCTGCCAGTTGTAAGTTAATAAGTGCTTCTGCAGCAGCAAGCTGAGCGCGAACTGCATCAGCTCTTGAGCGAGATAAATCCAATTCAGCATCCAGAAGTTCACTATCTGTTCTTGAACCAACACGTTTACCTTCTTTGGCCAAACGAACACTTTCTTCAGAGCGCTTGATGTCTTCCACTCGGGCAGCATAAATACGGCATTGAGAACGATATCTGCGAGACCAGATCCCTACGTCTTTGTTGGCCGCTAGTTCTGTTGCACGAAGGGCCTTTTCAGTTTGAACTTTTCTTTGAATGGATTGTTGCGCCCTTGAGTGAGAAGCAAGTCCATCGAATAGGTTCCATGTCATAAAGAGACCAACTTGACGGGCGTTACGATAAGCATCGTAATCATTTAACCCTAGAGTGAGGTTGTTATAGAAAGTATATTGAGTGAAAAGTGAGAACTCCGGCATCCAGTAGCGATTCTCTGCGGTCTCTTCTTTTCTACGGGCCTCTGTTTCTAGTTTAAGGGCCTTGATGTCTTTTCGATCAGCATACTTACCAGTGTCCTGGTTAATGACGTTTTCTTGTGGGATAGGAAGATCACCAGCAAGGTCTCTGTTTTCTTCTTCATGGCCTAGAACCTCGGCCAATCTCTGGCGTGAAATGATGATTGCGTCTTCAGCATCCGCCAGATCAGTTTTGGCATTTGATGCCTGCACTTCTACGCGAAGGACATCGTAGTTTGTACTGAGTCCACCTTTTCTAAAAAGCTCCGCTTGTTTTTTATGGTCATCCAGAACTTTCAAGTTTTGAATTGCCACGTCTCGCAGAAGCTTAGAGGCAAGGGCCTGGTAGAAGGCAAGAGTGACACTCATTTCGGTCCTAAAAGTCTCCCATTCAAATCTTTCCTGGGCCGCTTCAGCATTTTTCTGGGCGGCACTAAGACGATTCATACTCACAAAACCATTAAACAGAGGAAGTTCAGCAATTAGGTTAAACTGAGAGTTTGGAATGATCTGAGGAATGGTCGTAGGGGGGCCACCTGCTAGAGAAACGTTAATGAACTGATATTTCTTATCAGTCAGATAAGTTCCATTTGCACGAAGCTTAGGAAGAAAACCGGTACCCAGGGCCTCGGTCTTTTTCCAGTCTGCTTCGATCGCGCGGGACTTAGAAGCTTGAAGGTTCGGAGAGTCTCCTACGACTTCATTCAAAGCGGTAGAAAGATCCAGTTCATTTGCAAAGGTGGTTAGTGAAAATACGGACAAGAATAATACATAGAGAACACGTGACATATTGACCTCGATTGGCGGCACAGTATCACAATTTAGTTTGCACCACAAACTATTTGTAGTACGATCTATTCATGGTTAAAAATATTTTAATTCCGGATACTGTTCCTAAAACTGTTCATCCTTTGTTTAGACAAAGGTTGTGTTACTCAATTTCAAAATCAGGTACGATTCTTCGTTCGATTTTAGAAATCACATTGGCCAAACATAAATTGTCTGCTCCTCAATCAGGCATTCTTCACATCCTTGCAGGTGTTGGTGATTACAATCAATTGCAGTTAGGTCAGGAGATGAACATCGATAAGGCCAGTATGGTGAAGTTCATTGATGGTCTTGAAGAACAGGGCCTGGTTCAACGGAAAACCGATCCTAATGATAGACGCGCGAAGATTTTAACGCTTACGACCAAAGGCCGAACTCTGCAGAAAAAGATCCTGGAGCAGCACAAAAAACTCGAGGCCAGTATATTAAAAGATTTTAATAAACAAGAAGTTGAAGCACTGCGCGAGCTCATGCCGCGGGTGCTAGAAGCCATCCTAAATCATGTGAATGATTAATCATTACAATTAGGTAATGTAAGGTTTTTCTTCACTTTATACTTGATACATTGGGTTTGGTATTTCAAACTAAGTCTCCCATTCAAGGAGACGTAAATGAAGTACGCATTGTCATTAATTCTGGGTGTTGTTTTCACGGTTGCAGCAACAGCTCAGACAGGTAACGAAAAAGATTTAATCATTTTATCACCATTTGAAATTGATAGAGTCCTTGGCTCATTTCCAGCTCCAGGATCAGTTGCTGAAGGCGAAGACCTAGAGATCCTCAGAAAGTATCAAGAGAATCGTACAAAGAAAGATTGTCAGCTAGCGGCCCAACAAGAGTCTGCAACTCTAGGCTCTCTTTTCGGCCATCTTTTAACTCGCGCTGAAGTTGAAGAACTGTCGATTGATTTCCTTAAGCAATATGGTGAAGCAGGCGGGAACGCGTACCTTGCAAAAAAACTTTATGGCCGTCCACGTCCTTACGACAGCCACAGAGATCTTAAACCTTGTATCTCAAAAGAAACTTCGGAATCATATCCAAGTGGTCACGCAACTGTAGCTCGAGTCTTTGCTCGTCTACTTGCTAATAAATTTCCAAAGCGCGCGGCTGCATTCATCAAGGCCGGAAATCAGGCCGCTCTTAACCGTGTCATCGGTGGTGTACATTATCCGTCAGATGTATTGGCCGGTATCAAGCTTGGTGATCACCTTGCTGATAAAATGATTCGCGATAATCAAAGAAGAAATAGAAGAGATTAATTCTCACTGAAAAGGGCGGCCTTGAGCTGCCCTTTTTTTTGTCAAAACGGATCCAGTCTAGAAACACCTCGGCTTGTCCGGAAAAACACCAAAGCATAAACTTGAATCCAATCTGGCCGAAAAGGATGGCGGAAGCCTTACTAATCGCGCTAGATGAAAAATGGTCATCTTAGGATGGCCATTTTTATTTCAAGAGGAGAGTTTATGAGGAACACCAACATCCGTCTGCTTCTGATTTCTGCACTTGTCATCAATGTGGCCATCGCTGCAAAGGCCCCTCAAAATATCGCTGAAGCTGATCTCACATCTGCTACGAAGAAGGACTTAAAAGCCGAAGTCATTTTCCAGACAGTACCTGAAGGTCTTAAGATCACGGCCGATGCTACAGGATTGACTCCAAATAGCACTCACGGATTCCACGTTCATAAAGTAGGAAAGTGCGAAGGACCAGATTATAAAAGTGCTGGTGATCACTTCAATCCTACGAATATGCAGCACGGTTCTCCGAAGAGTGAAAAAAGTCATATGGGTGACATGGGTAATCTCGTTGCCAACGCTAAAGGCGAGGCACATATGGAGATGATTTTAAAAAAGGACGAGGCCAAGGACTTGAAGGAGTTTGCTGGAAAATCCGTCGTTATTCATGCCAAAGCAGATGACTTTAAATCCCAACCAGCAGGAGACTCCGGTGCCAGAATTGCCTGCGGTCTAATTAAATTCAATTAAAGATAGTTTGTTTCTTTTGGTGGATTAAACCAGTTGTTGTGGAGCCCATCCATGTATTGGACTGGAACTTTGCTTAATTCCTCTGGCGAAATGTTATCGATAGTACAAAGGGCAACACTTACAAAGTGCCCACCGATTTGTTCTACGTAACCTTTAGTATGAGTACGAACGCCACAATTCTTGCAAAAAGCATGACTGTTGGCCTTGGTGTTGAACTGATAGAGCCCTAGGTCTTGTTCACTTGTTAAGAGTTTGAAGGCCTCAGGTTTTACGGCCGCACTCCAGTTTCGGACTTTACCGCAAAATGAACAATTACATTTTCCTGACCCCTTTTCGAGATCTAGATCAACTTCAAATCGAACTTTCCCACAGTGGCAGCTTCCTTCATATTTTGTCATACTCATAAAATTCTCCTGTTTTTATTCTAAGCAAACTAAATTCAAAGGCAATAAGAAAATACGGAAAAAATACGGAAACATGTGCTATGGTTATTTTCATGGAAAGACCGGAAAAAGTAAAAGGGCGCGGGACTGCATTAAATCCTCTCAATCGATTTGAACATGTGGCGATTGAAGAGGGAGATTATGTTCAACATTCTCCTGAGGATGAAATGCCACTTTATCGCACCCAGTTTATTGCTGACCCGTCCAAGAGTATCCTCACTCAAAATGATAGTCCTGATGTGGGCTTTGACTTTAGTGTGAATCCTTATAGAGGTTGTGAGCACGGATGCGTTTATTGCTTCGCTAGACCAACGCATGAATACCTTGGACTTTCTGCCGGAATGGATTTTGAAACTAAAATTCTGGTTAAGCACAATGCCCCTGAACTTTTAAGAAACAAATTGTCGTCACGATCCTGGAAACCGGAGGTCGTTAACTTCAGCGGAGTGACTGATTGCTATCAGCCTATTGAGAGAAAATTAGAGATCACAAGAAAATGTCTGGATGTCATGAGAGAGTTTCGAAATCCTTTTACCATCATTACAAAGAACCATCTTGTAACGAGAGACATTGATATTCTTAAAAACATGGCCGAGATTAATGGTGTTGGTGTTTTCATTTCAGTAACAACACTAAATCCAAAGGTCGCGGAGGTCATGGAACCTCGTACTTCTCACCCAGTTTCAAGACTAAGGGCAATTGAAGAATTAGCGAAGGCCGGCATACCGGTAGGAAGTATGGTCGCTCCCATTGTTCCCGGTTTAACTGATCACGAGTTGCCTAATATCTTGAAGGCCGTTAGCAATGCTGGCGCAAGTTTTGCAGGAATGGTTCCTTTAAGACTTCCGTATGTATTAGATGATCTTTTTATTCAGTGGCTTGAACAACACTTTCCGGATCGCAAAGAAAGAGTTCTCAACCGCATCAAAGAGATTCGTGGTGGGAAGCTGAATAATTCCGATTTCGGTACACGTATGAGAGGTGAGGGAAAGTATGCAGAACATATTAGGGCCATGTTTCATCTTTACACAAATAAAGAGGGCCTCAATAAAAAAAGGCTGGAACTATCGACTGAACATTTTAGAAAAGTGACAGTTCCAGGACAATTGGATTTATTTTAATCCTATTTATGTTTTGGGGTCCGTGATGAGCGAACGCCAGTCCCACTTACAGCACCACTTCTGTTACCCTGATGATTTCCTGATTTGTTTCGGGCCGTAGCAGATTCTCCTCGAGAGCCAGTTGAAGTAGTTAAACGTGCCATATGTACCTCCATTCATGATTATTATTTCATGAAGCGGGAGTGGCCGAAACTGAAGAACATCGCAGGATTCTAGACGTAAATCATTTTCTTCGTCATTCCACCGTCAACTATAAAATCCTGACCAGTAATAAAGCTAGCGGCCTCTGAACTAAGATAGAACGCAAGTTCCGCAATATCACTTGGAACTCCCACTCTGCCGACTGGGTGTTGCTTATGATCTTTGTCGGAGAGTTTCTCATTTGGGTCTGCGATCCATCCTGGACTGATGCAATTTACTCGAACTGATTCTCCTAATGTCATAGCAAGAGAATGCGTAAGAGAAAGTATGCCACCTTTGCTGGCAGAGTAGATGACAGTATTTGGTTCTGACATCAGATGACGGGTGGAAGAGATATTGATAATGGAACCTTTTGTTTCTTTCAAAAAAGGAAGAGCATATTTCGCCATCAAAAAGCAACTTGTTAAATTAACGGCAATTCCATGGTTCCAGTCTTCTAATGAAACTTCTTCAAATTTTTTAAAGGTAAGTGAAGTGTCTGCGGCATTGTTAATCAGGACGTGAAGTTTTTGAACATTTGAAATGGCCTCAATGATGGAATCTTCACTACTGAGATCACATTTTAGAAAAACAAAATTCTCATGATCAATTTTTCGATTTGGCCTTAGGTCTACGCCATAAACAACGTAACCTTTCGAGAGGTATTTTAAGCTAAGTTCTGTTCCAATAAGACCGTTGGCGCCAGTGATCAGGGCCGACTTTTTCATAGTTCTCCTATGATTTCCTCAATTCTTTGATGATGGACCCAATGACCCGCATTCTTTATGAACTTCACCTTACCGTCATTGCAGTAGTGAAGACTCTGAAGGGCCATTTCCTTTTGCAAAAATACATCATCTTCACCCCAGACGAGGAGTGTTGGAACCTGAATATTTCTAGAGGGGAGTCTAAGATTATAAATCATGGCGCGGTACCAATTGAGCATACTTGTGATGGCGCCTTCTTGTTTCCAGGCCTCTTGCAATTGATCTGTTTTAGGATGCGCACTACGGTGAAGGAAGAATTTGAAGACTGCAAAGTTGTCCCAGTTTAAAACAATTTCCGGAAGCTTAGGGATAAGAAAGAGAAAGATGTATGAGCTCTTAAGGAGCTGCACAGGATTCATCAGAAAATTTCTTTTAAAAATTTCATAGTGGGGTGAGTTGATTACGATTAATTTCTTCACGAGATCGGGTCTTCTGTTCGTGAGAAACCAGGCGACCATTCCTCCCCAATCATGTCCCACTAATGTGACATCTTTTAGACCCATATTTTGAATAAGTTCTTCCATGTCTTTCGTGAGGATTTCTAATGAATAGTTTTTAATTTCTTTAGGCTTATCTGAAACGCCATATCCTCTTTGATCAGGAGCAATGATATGTAGACTTTTTTCTGCAAGGTCTTTGAAAGCCTCAATGATGGCCTTAGAGTTTTCCGGGAATCCGTGCAGTAATATAACGGGTGGCCCATCCTTGGGACCATATTGTGCTACGTTGAGCTCGATTCCATTAACTTTCCATTTTTCGTTTTCAATTTTCATAAACATTATTTTAGTCGGTTTTAATTTTAAATAGAAGCTTTGACTTCCCCTGACTATTCAACTGCTGAAAGTCTTACTTACCTTCTTGGTAGTTCATAATGAACCAGGAGGCATTTTGTGAAGAAACTCTCATACGCATTATTAGGTCTCGCTTTAGCTCAAGGAGCTTGGGCCTCTCCCAATATCGAAATCGATCGAGCTTGGCAGAGGATTTCAAATCCAGTCATCATGAGTACAAATTTTAATTACGAATTTTCCGCACTTCCTTTATCTGGAAGAGTTGCTGACAAACAAAAGTATTGGTCGAGTGACTATTGGGCCCGCTATAAAGGTGGGATCAATTATCGCTGGAATGCGGCCCGACCTTCTGGCTTCAATACTGTGTCTCCTACGCAGGCCCAGGCCTCTCAGATGACTCAAGCACAGTTAAGAACACTCGCACCTTCCGAGAAGTGGGACCTATATATAGGACGTTATGATTATCCTCTAAAAAGAGAGATCTCAAACTACGCAAGTCCCAATCGCCCAACATGGGAAGGGATATGTGACGGTTGGGCAGGAGCGGCGATGAATCACGATGAACCTACGCCAATTACATTGGCAAACCCGGATGGTATTCAAATTCCATTTGGCTCATCGGATATTAAGGCGCTCTTGAGCTGGTACTACGCTAAAAAATTCTCTGATGGTCATAGTCAAATGGGAAGCCGTTGTAACGGTTCATCAACTAGTACATCTGATCGCTGTCAGCACGATATGAATGCAGGTGCTTTTCACATGGTTCTTGCTAATAAAATTGGCCGTGATGGAACAACTTTTATTGCTGATATCGATCGCGGTTCTGAAGTATGGAACCACATCGCGTATGACTTTCGTTCAACGGTGAGAAGCCGAAATCTACCACCACTAAGGACATCCGCTCCAGGAACTGTGAGCATGGTACGTGTACGAACCGTGGTGAATTACGTTTTTCTTTTGACCAGAAACACTTGGGAGCCAGTATTGGGAACAAGTCGACAAATCACTCGTTCACGTACTTATGAGTATTATCTGGATCTTGATTCAAGTGGAAAAATCATTGGCGGGGAGTGGATTTCAACTCAGAGACCAGACTTCCTATGGCTTTCACGAAAGGTCGGAACCTTTACTGGTATCTTCAGTAAACTTCCAAATTTATTGAAGGAAATCCCGGTCAGCGTTGAAGATGAATTGGCAGATGAATTAGCAATGGAAGACGAATTATATTAGGAGGACCATATGAAAAACTTTTACCTTGGCCTTGGACTTTTAGTTGCCCTTGCTTCACCTTTTAGTTTTGCTCAGGATCGCACGATGACGATCCAACATCTAACTGGTGCCAATAGCTATTTTAATATTTCAGTTCAAGATGATGGTCTTCTGCAAGGTTCTTACCCTGGTTGGTGCATTGATTGGGCCAAACGAATTGAGGACAATACAACTTATAATGCAAAATTCTTTTCTACTTTATCAGAGAATATTCCTGCCGGAGTAGTGGATCGCCCGGAGAATCTGGATGAAGTAAATTGGCTCATCAATCAGCATAAAGTGGGCAAGACCTCGCCGGGGGGATTCGGAGTCTACACTGCTGGTGATGTTCAATTGGCAATTTGGGCATTATTGGATGATTACTACGAAACAGGTAGTGTTGGACCATTCGATCAGAGACGCGTGGACGAGCTTGTTGCCGTCGCTTTAAAAGATGGTTCGGGATTTGTTCCGAGATGTAATCAACTAGTGGCGATTATTTTAGATCCGGAACTTCCTGGTGGAGAGAAACATCAGACAACGATTATAGAAATTATCCGCAGGCATTTTCCGAAATGTGCGGTTCCTGAAGGAGACATCTAATTAGAAAAAATAAAGGGACTCTTGCGAGTCCCTTTTTATTTTAGAAGCCTTCGGCCTTACCAATCGATTCACCATGGCCCGGATCCGTATTGAATGGGATCACGTTACTTGGATTTTTGCTACCACCAGAACCGCCACCGAATTTCGGAGTTTTATGCGTTGGCGTTTTCGTAGTGGTTGTTGTCGTTGGAGCTGATGGAGCTGTTCCACCTTCAACAAACGATTTAAGCTCTTTCACCATTCCAATCAAACAGTCTGCCTGAGATGACATTTCTGAAGCTGATGATGCTACTTCTTCTGATGAAGAAGCGTTACCTTGAATGGCTTGATCCAAGTGGTTCATCGCTTTAGAAATTTGCTCAATACCGTTTGCTTGTTCTTGAGAAGCGGCAGAGATTTCTGCGTTAAGGTCAGCGACCTTTTTAGCAGATTCAACGATTTCTTTAAGAGTAGAACCTGATGTACCGGCAATGCGAACTCCGTTTTCAGTCATTTCTACGTTTTCTTTAATCAGATTGTTAATGTCTTTAGCAGCTGAAGCAGATCTTTGAGCAAGGTTTCTTACTGCGTCCGCTACCACCGCAAAGCCCTTACCTTGTTCACCGGCACGAGCTGCTTCCACTGCTGCGTTTAGGGCAAGAAGGTTTGTCTGGAAAGCGATATCATCGATCACGTTAATGATCTCTTCGATCTTCTTAGAAGACTTTTCCATGTTCGACATGGCCGCAAGAAGAGTGCTGATTTCTTTTTCACCGTGTTCAGCTGAATCAAGTGACTTTCTTGAAAGAGTGTTGGCCTCTTTAGCGTGATCAGAGTTTAGTTTTACCATCGAGGAAAGCTCTTCAAGGGAAGAAACTGTTTCCTCTAGAGATGCGGCAGACTCTGTAGCACCTTGAGAAAGTGTAGAAGAGGCAGAAGTCAGCTCGTGACTTGCGAGAGATGTCTGATCTGCAGAACCGCGGATTCTGTCAGCAATTCCTGAAAGTGTTTTGTTCATGTAGTTTGAGATTAGGAATCCAAGAACTACCGAACCACCGAGAATACACAGAGCGATTGTTACCAGAAGACCAAATGATGTCTTATATGTTTCAGTGGCAGAAGTCGCGCGCATTGAAGCGTCTTTATCCTGGAATGCAATCAGATTGTTAACAGCTGTTTCAATGTCACCGCGAGCGTGGCGCATTTTATTGTTCATGATATCAGCGGCCTTGTCTTTTGCTGCTGGATCGGTAAGACCTGGAATTGAGTAAGTTAAAAATTCTGTGGCATGTTTGTCGTAAGCTTTCCAAGCGTTCCATACCGCATCGTAAAGTTTTTCTTCGCCGTCAGCGAATGGAGTCGAGCGGTACTTTTTATTGATTTCCTCTAAATCAGCTCTACGATCTGGATACTCACCAGCATTACGCTTAAGTGATTCAACATCATTTTGAAGCATGCTCATGAACACACGAAGGTTCAGGCGGTTTGCTTCGTTAACAAGAGCATTGATTGTTCCCACTGACTGAAGGTTGCCCATCGTCACGTTCACAATATGGCCATACTGAGTGTTGATTTTCTGCATTGAGTGCAAGCTGATACCAGTTAAGAGCAGAACAAAAACAGAAAGCGTGCCGAATGAGGCGAGTAACTTGAATTTAAGACTTCTTTCCCTAAGCATATTTCTTCTCCGTTGAAATAGACCCTACGATTTGCCTTAAGCTATTCGTAAGACTACGGGAAAATACTTAGTGATCCTTAAAAAAAATTTAGAGTTAGGAACAAGATACCTTTTTTAGAAGATCGCTCAGGTATTTTTTAGAAAGATAGGACTGAGTAACGCCTTCAATTCCATCGACCACTTCTTTGCAGAAAATATCATCAAAGGAACAACTAACAGGACAGGCCTTAGTGACAGTTTTTTTATGAGTTGAGATGAAGGGTTTGGCCTCCGTGCTCGCCACATAAATATCATTCAATGAAATTTCGGCAGGGGACTTACCTAACTTAATTCCTCCACCTTTGCCGCGGAAACTTTCAACTAATTCGGCCTCAACTAAATTCGAAACTAATTTGCGGATGAAGGTGGCATTGGTCTTCAAGACTTTTGCCAAGGCCTCTGAGTTCATCATTTCATCTTGATGATAGGCCAGGGTAACCATAATTTGAACAGATACTGAGAATCGTGTATCAACCATGAAGCCATCATAGCATGAGTTAATGAGTTTTTGCAAAAATGTGATTTTTATAGTTGCATTTAAAAACAATCCGGAATAATGTATCTGATATTGATGCATTTAAATATGTATCATTTAATCATGGGAGATGTGCCCGAGAGTTCAAGGGAACAGCTTGCAAACCTGTTAATCGGTGGTTCAAATCCATCCATCTCCTCCATAAATTAACCAAGTGAGCGAAAATGTCAGTGCTGGGAAATCCTCTAAAAGTTGGTGCTTGGAATCTTCCAAACAGAATTATCATGGCCCCATTAACCAGGGCACGTGCCGGCGAAACTCGAATTCCTAATGACCTGATGGCCGAATATTATGAACAGCGTGCGACCGCCGGACTGATTCTTACAGAAGCAACTGCTGTAACTCCGATGGGTGTTGGTTATGCTGATACTCCAGGAATCTGGTCTGAAGCTCAGGTTGAGGGTTGGAAAAAAGTCACGACAAAAGTTCACGCCAAAGGTGGGCGAATTATCATGCAGCTTTGGCACGTAGGAAGAATTTCTGATCCTATGTTCTTAAATGGCGAGCTGCCAGTTGCTCCAAGTGCCATTGCACCAGCGGGCCATGTCAGTCTGGTTCGTCCTCAGAAAAATTATGTCACTCCACGTGCGCTCCTCACAAGTGAGATTCCTGCCATTGTTGAGGCCTATCGTAAAGGAGCTGAAAACGCGAAGCTTGCGGGCTTTGACGGTGTTGAGATTCACGGAGCAAATGGATATCTCCTGGATCAATTCTTACAAGATGGATCTAACAAAAGAACTGATCAATACGGTGGTTCCATCGAAAATCGCGCACGTTTATATTTGGAAGTGACAGATGCAGTTATCTCTGCTTGGGGCCCTGACCGCGTTGGTGCTCACATTGCTCCTCGTGGAGATGCTCACGACATGACTGATTCAAATCCACTTGCAACTTTTAGTTATCTTGCTTCTGAGCTCGGTAAAAGAAAAATTGCTTTTATTTTTGCTCGTGAATATCAAGGTGCTGATAGCTTGGGGCCGGCCCTTAAAAAGGCCTTCGGTGGTGTTTATATCGCCAACGAAAAATTTACTAAAGAAGCGGCGGAAAAGGCCATCAATGATGGATTTGCAGATGCGGTTTCATTCGGAGTTCCGTTCATTTCGAATCCGGACCTTCCAAAGAGACTACTTGAAGGACTTCCGTTAAATGAAACAAATTTTCAAACGATTTATTCAAAAGGTGCAGAAGGATACACAGATTATCCCTTCTATAAATAGAATGAGTGACATCAAACTTTCGGTCTTAGACCTTTGTCCTATATTGTCGGGTGAGAGTGCCTCGGAGAGTCTCCGTCATCCTGTGGCCCTCGCCCGCTTTGTGGAGGATCTAGGTTTTAAGCGATACTGGGTTGCCGAACACCATGATATGGAGGGAATCGGCAGCTCATCACCGGAAGTTTTGATCGGGCATATTGCTGGGGCCACAAAAACAATTCGAGTTGGATCGGGAGGTATCATGCTTCCGAATCACTCGACTTATCACATGGCCGAAGTTTTCAGGACTTTGGAGGCCCTCTATCCTGGTCGCATTGATATGGGACTTGGACGTGCTCCTGGCTCGGGATCCAAAGCAACTCATGCCTTACGTCGAAACATTTCTCTCAGCGCTGATAATTTCCCTGAAGAGCTGGAGGATTTAATTCGTTATTTTAGGGATGAAGTTCCCCTTAAAGCAGTTCCTACTCAAGTAAACATGCCAGAGATCTGGATGCTTGGTAGTAGTGATTTTGGTGGACGTCTGGCCGCTTACAGAGGACTTCCGTTCGCCTTTGCTCAGCATTTCTCGGGATTACCTGCGAGAGAAATTATCCGAATGTACATCGAAGAATTTCGACCTTCAGAGTTTCTACAAGAACCACTTCCGATGATGGCCTCACATATTATTTGTGCTGAGACTGATGAAGAAGCAGAAGAGCTTGCGATGTCTTCAGATGTTTCTTTTGCCAAATTCTTCTCGACTGGTAAGAACATGCCATTACCGACGGTGGCGGAAGCTAAGTTAACTCCGTTATCACCGATGGATAAGGCCCAACTTCGTGCCTCATTTCCTAAATTTGTGGGTTCGCCTGATTCAATAAGAAGACAACTTGGGCCGTTTTTAAAATCCGGTATAAAGGAATTGATCATCACCTGTATGGTGTATGACCAGAAAGCGAGACAGAGATCTTATGAATTGGTTTCACAAGCTCTGTCTCGCGGATAGATTACTTACAAGATACGTCGAATTTAGCGTCTAGCTTAAGATCAACATCTGCCCAAGTCTTGTCTTCGTGGAGAGCTTTACAAGCTTCATTAAGAGCAGCAAGTTCTTTTGACATTGAGAAGTCCATAACGTTGATTGAACCAGTAAGAGTCGCCATCTTTTCAACCACAGCAACTTTCATGGGAACTGATTTTGTTACACCGTTGATTGTGAAAGCAACTGAAGCAGTGTCTTTCTCGATTTTTTCAACTTTACCTTCAATCTTGATTGGCTTGCCAGCTGATGTGAAGAAGTTATCAACGATCTTTTTATCACGAGCAGGGTTACCAGAATTCACGCTTGATGAATCAACTGTGAAAGTTGAACCTTTGATGGCAGCTTGAATTGATTCCGCAGGTTTTGAAGTGATTGTGAACTTGTCGAACTTGGCCCCTACTCCAACTTTTTTAGGAGTTTTAAACGCCGTCCAAGCAAGTGTCGAACCTTCCTGAACATACTTAGAAACACATGCAGCTTGTGCACCAACTGATAGAACGAGTAGCGATGAGAATACTAAAAATTTCATATTGCCTTCCTTAGCGCCAAGCGCTTTAGTGAATATTCAATTGGCAAAATTATAGCCATATATCCGAGATATTCATATCCCTTTTCATTCCGAGAGCCTCTTAAGTCTGCGTCATTAAAGGCCTTTCATCGCTTCTCCTAGGTAAAACTGGCCCTTTTGGAAATCTATAGCAATCAACTTAAAATAAGCTTGGGGTTTTAATGTTTCGAAAGCTAATTTTCATTCAGCTTCTAGGCCTGTTTTCGCTCAATGTGAGTGCGGCCTGTGTGCATTTGCAAAAACTTTATGGTGTTTTGAATACTGAAACCAAGGCATGGACCACTCATCTGATCGATGCTCCTCAAAAGTATTGCTCCAAGATTCCCGAACCTTCAAAACCAAATCTTGAAATTATCGTTAAAAAGAACAAGCAGAGCTATAAGACCAGAATTTTTTCTCCGTTAAATGAATACTGGGACCATCCAGAAAAAAACGGATCCTGGTCAGGCGGTAAAAGACCAAGCGAGCTGGTTGAAGTCAATGCATTTATCCCGAATTGGCACAAAGGAAGCAAACTCATCATTAAAGAAATCTCTTCAGGAAAGATCATGAAGGAAGTGAAGCTGTGAAAAAGTATTTGATGATGGCCTTACTCCTTATGACAGCTTCTGCTTATGCTCAGGACTCTTACGAAATTATTATGTTCACAGATCCTGATGCAAAAACTCGTGCTGAGGAATTCAAACAGTATCTTGTTCAAAAGCCTCCGTTTAATAAACTTGGTGAGAAAGTAAAAGTTACTCTGGTGGAGTTATCTCCTGAGGTGATGGATTGTAAAAACGATGTCCCCGATTCACCTCGAATCATTCATTGCAATCGAGAAGAACTTCTTCGTTTGAAGGCCAACGCCAAAGCACATTTGGCACTTGCATTTACCTCAAAAGGAACGGGTGGGGCCGGTGGAGTCATTCCAGTCGCTTCAAAAGATTATCCTATTCAAACCATGTTCCATGAAATGCTTCATGCTTATGGTTTCGATGATGAATATGATTATGATGAGAATGAAAAGAAGGTCTATTGCGATAAACCCACTTCATCAGTGAACATTGCTTATTTCAAAGATAAACCACCTTATGTTGATGACTCTGCCGCAAGAAAGATTCATGCCAAGGACGTACCGTGGATGGGGAAAATTCCCAGTGAGAATTCAATCGTCACTGCCGGTAATTTAGGTTCTCAGTTTGGGAGAGTCATCAATGGTACACAAACTCCGGGACTATATCGGGGAGGTTCTTGTAATTCTGATAAAACTCCAGCCTGGAGACCGTATCAGAACTCCATCATGAAAGGATATGATGACGACACCATCTATCCTATCTACGAGGAAGTCATTCTTAAGAGCATTGAAAGTGCGATGGGCCAGAAAGTTGACAAAAAGAAAAAATTTGAAGACCCAACACCCGCACCTCGTTGCCTTCAGCATAACCATGAAATGGAAATGCTAAAGGGCTATGACGAGGAGATGAAAGAAATTACGAAACATATCTGATTATTTTTCAACAACTGCGGTGAGATTCTCCGGACCGTTCTTGGTGACAAGAATGTCATCTTCAATACGAATTCCACCAAAGTCTTTCCATTTCTCCACTTCAGACCAATTGATGGCATCTTTAAAATCGTTGCGGGTCATCTCATCATCCAGAAGGGCGGGAATAAAATAAAGGCCTGGCTCAACAGTCATGAGATGTCCTTCACGTAGAGGCATATCAACACGTAGACGGGCGCCGGCATATTTCTTTGGATTTGGATTATAAGGTCCACCCACGTCTCTCACACGAAGGCCCACCATGTGGCCAACACCGTGAGGGAAGAAGACTGCAATGGCATTAGTATCGAGGGCCTCTTCAGCACTAATTTTTAGAACATTGAGATCTACCAGACCTTGTGCCATGACTCTTGCAGAAGCAAGATGAACATCCTTCCAATCCACACCCGGGCGACAAAGGGCGATTGATGCTTCTTGGGCCTTTAATACCAGATCATAAATCATCTTCTGGCGTGATGAGAAAGTTCCATTCACGGCAAAGTTACGAGTAATATCGACGCAATAGTCGTGAACGTCTGCACCCGCATCTACCAGGAGATGTTCACCATCTTTTAAGATTCGAGAAGTAGGAATGGCATGAAGAACCGCAGAATTTGTTCCAGTCCCCATGATTGAATCATAAGGAAATTTTTCAGAACCAGCTCGAAGCACTTCTGCTTCATATTCAATTTGAATTTGTCTTTCAGTCAGTCCAGGTCTGATGATGTTTCGAATTTTTTTATAACCTTCATTCGCCATGAGGGCGATATTTTGAATGAGCTTAACTTCTTCATGATCTTTTACTCGGCGGACCTGATTGAAGAGTTCTTGAACTTTCATTCGTTCTTCTTCAGCGACTTTGGATAGGTGACGATGCAGATCAAATTGACCAATCAGATAAGTCTTTGCGGCCGTTCTTTTCGCAAGCCAGCCATCAAAGTTTTTAATATCTTCGCCAGGAATGACTTGTTCATTTCCACCTTCCCAGATTTTTTCATCTCGAGAAATAGGGAGAACGAAATCAATCCATCCATCTTTTTTACTAAAAGCACTTACTCCGAAAGGACGTCTGGACCCGGTTAACCAGAAATAGTCCGGATGAGGTAAAAACGTGTAAGTCTGATCATGGCCACCTGGCTTTTGAATCGGACTACCAGCATAAACTAGAACAATGTCTTGATCTGATAGCGCTGGTGATAGAGCATCTGCGACTAGTTTTTTTCTTGTATTAATGGCGTTTTGCGTGAAAATCATGAAATACCTCGTGTGGGAGAGTGTATCACATAATCTTGGACCTCGCATCTTGTGGTCCTCATTGACTCTTCCTAAAGTTTTCTCAGGAGTTAATATGTCAAAATCCAATACTCAGAAGTTTCAAGAGGCCCGTGATTTTCTTCTCAATCATCGCCTTGATTACGATAAATGCGTGACCGAGTTTAAGTGGCCCGAACTTCAGGAATTTAACTGGGCCCGTGATTGGTTTGATGTATATGCGCAAAATTCTACAAAAACTGCCCTCTGGATCCGTAAGGACGATGGAACTGACATTAAACTCTCTTATCAAGAATTAAGTGAACGCTCTGATCGAGTAGCAAGTTTTCTCCAGGGCCTTGGAGTAATTCCTGGTGAGCGTATTATTGTTTTGCTCCCTAATGTGGTTCCTATTTGGGAATTAATGCTCGCCTCGATTAAAGTCGGGGCCATTCTTGTTCCTACTTCAACTCTTGCGACGAAGGAAGAAATCCAAGATCGACTCACTCGAAGTGGAGCAAAGTTTTTAGTGACCGAACCGTCATTAGTTTCGAAGGTTCCCGAAACTCCCGGATTAACCAAAATTTTATTCGGAGGCACTGATAAGAATTGGCAAAACTATGAAGACGCTTATTCGAGTAACAGAAAATACTATCATGCTAAAACCAAGGCCCATGATCCTTTACTACTTTATTTTACTTCGGGCACTACTTCAAAGGCCAAGCTCGTTCAGCACACTCATCAAAGCTATCCGGTAGGGCACCTCTCTACAATGTACTGGATTGGCATTCAGGAGAATGATCTTCATCAAAATATCAGTTCTCCAGGTTGGGCAAAACACGCCTGGAGTAGTTTCTTTGCTCCTTTTAATGCTGGCGCAACAACACTCGTGCATGATTATGCTAGATTCAATGCTCAAAACTCAATCAAGCTTCTTCATGATGCTAAGGTGAACACTTTATGTGCTCCTCCAACTGTCTGGCGGATGATGATCTTGGAAGATCTAGGACTAAAACCACTGCAATTAAGAGAAATCGTGAGTGCCGGAGAACCATTAAATCCTGAAGTGATTGAGAAAGTGGAAAATTCATGGGGACTTCAAATCCGTGATGGCTATGGCCAGTCGGAAACCACCGCGCAGATTGGAAATTCACCCGGACAAACCATCAAGCCGGGAAGTATGGGTCGACCACTTCCAGGGTATAAAATTTCTCTCTTAGATTCGAACTATGAAGTTTCCAAGGAAGGAGAAGTCTCAATTCATCTTGATCAGCGACCCCTTAGTTTAATGAGTGGCTATGTGGATGATCTTGAAAAAACTCAAGCGGTCATGCAGAAAGGTTTTTATCGAACTGGCGATGAGGCCATGATCGATGATGATGGATATATCTTTTTTGTTGGTCGAGGAGATGATGTCTTCAAGAGTTCTGATTACCGAATCTCTCCTTTCGAGCTGGAGAGTGTTCTTATTGAACATGATGCCATTGCTGAAGCGGCGATTGTACCTAGCCCTGATCCTCTGAGAACGAATCTGGCCAAGGCCTATGTAACTCTTAAACCGGGAATAAAACCTTCTCGCGAAATTGCGGAGAAGATTTTGAAGTTTGCCAAGGACGCTCTTCCACCATACAAACGGATTCGAAAAATTGAATTTCAAGATTTACCGAAAACCATTTCAGGAAAAATTCGACGAGTGGAACTTAGAAAAGCTGAGGCCGCGAAAGTAGCGAAGAATGAAAAGGGTGAGCAGGAATACTTCTTGAGTGACTTCGAATAGCAGTAAATTAAAACAATTTATAAATTTTTAGGCAAAAAAAAAGCCCTGTACTCTCACACACAGGGCTTTTTACCAACAGTCGAAACAACTACTCTCACACAGTTGCTTCGATGGATGGAAATTAGCACCGAACTCTATCTGAGGGAATGAATCTCTGGAGGCCGCTGCAACAAAATGTAGCATCCAAATGCAACAGGCACTTTTTATATGAATGTATGGATTGGGAATTCTAGGATTTTGGGCAAAAAAAAGCCCTGTACTCTCACACACAGGGCTCACCCAACAGGCGATATGAAGCTCTCACACATTCATGTCGCTGATAACTATAGAATACTACTAGTTATGGGTCAGGAAAATGAATCAATTTGGAAAAATGCTACAATCTGTAGCAAATCATCTGCAACGGGCAGGACTTATACAAGGACGGGTGCTCCGGCCTTTGTTGAATCAGAAGTTTAACTCCACAGGCGATACGCAACGGACTGACCCACTGCGGCTATTGGTGAACGGGGAATAGGTGGTTGTACTATCAAGCGAATTGAAAATGACAATTGTCCGGCCTTTAACCGTGGAAGACCAGTACCAGTTATTCTCTTCTGGTCCATTACGATAATTGAAGGCACTCATAACGGATTCCCCTGAAATCTGAAATTCAGTTCCAGAAGGGAGACGCCATTGAAACTCATCTAAGAAGGCCATTTCTTCAGTGACCTTTCTACAGGCCTCTTTAGCATTGGCAAAATTCATTTTAGTCGGCAGACGTTCACTCCAAAGTATGTTGTTATTCACATCCAGCCATACTTCTTTGAGATTTTCTGTTCTAGTTACCAGAACCATATTGAATCGTTGCGGAACCTGATAAGAGCAATTTTCCATGCGCTCTTCAATAGATCCTGTCAGGCCACAAGGACGGTTGGCATGAGTTGGTTGCTGAAGAGATTCCATCACGTGTTTTTCAATGATCGCTTGATCTGGATTTACTGCCATTAATTGGGCCACTAAGCGGCGTGTGTTTTGTGAAGTCGTCTCACCCAGGGCCTTGCGACGAATAGAGTAGATTGCCTCGTGAAGAATAAGAGCGGCCCTATTTAAATTATCAATTCGATTGAAGATCTCCTGAGAGACAAATACTTCGCCGGCCTCAGTGTAATTTGCCAGTTGCTCAAACTCACAACCTTTCTTCTTAATCACAGGGAAAGCGTCCTCAGTTGACTCAAGCTCGTGGCCCTCTGGGATGAAAACCAGGTTTTTTTCGATGAGATCAATTTCTTTATTTAATTTAGAAGCAAAAAGAACATATTTACGAACGCGGTCTTGAGCAACTCTAACCAGCTCTTCAACTGAATTCAGATCTACAGAATAAGTTTTTTTATAAAGAAGACGTCCTTCATATGTATCCAACAGTTCTGCTGAAGCAATAAGGCCATTGGCATCACGACAAACGATTGAATACCCGCCATTACCTTTCTCGCCAGCGGCAAGGGCCCTGAGACAGAATAATAATCCAGCAAGCATTGCCGCGACTAAGAGGTATTGTTTCATGAGAGATACTCCAATTACTTTCTTAAGGACGGCCTATATACCGCCCTCAATTGCAAAAGTTCAAGGAAATCATAAGAAATTTTAGTGCTACAAAATGTAGCGCAGATGAAGTGTGTAATTATTTCGGAGGATTCACCACTACGTATTGAACACTACTTCCCACATACTGTGGTTGATACCAAGTGGAACCACACTGACTATAAGTCACGCCATTCACGACAGTATTAATACAGTTGGGTGGAATAGAGTGAACAATCGAGCCGATGGCAGCGGCGGTCACCACTGCGGCCCCTGTGACAACAGCGGCAGTTGCGACTGGATGATAAGGAGCAGGGTAGTAACCATGCCAACCTCCTCCAACAACGTTCACATTTCGAGTCACATTAATATTTCGATTTACATTCAAAGGTGCCCCGCCCCGTGCTCGAATTCCTCCTCCTCGGTAGGCAAATGCATTAGGGAGAAGGGAAAAAATGGAGAGTGTGATCAAAAGTGCTTTCATGGTGACACCTTCTGTTTCGCGACAGCATCGCCTTCAGGCGGATTGATTTCAATTTTATAGGAACCTTTTGGTGGTTTGAATTCAAAGTCATTAGTTTTAATTTTTGGATCAAGGGTCCATTTTAATTCGGCCGAAAATTGCGGCCTCACTTGATCGTCAATGGCGGTATAGATAATTTTCTGGGGAATAGGTTCATCACCTTTTTTTACCCAGAGTTGCCAATCTATATTACCCTGGCGGATAACAAATTGTTCGACCTCAATATTATTGATTTTTGATTCTCCGATGTAGGTGGCCATGCTGATTTTATCAGTGGGAGCTTTGTCGGTTCCCCAATCAAAAAGATCTTCCAAGGGGAGTATAATTTTATAGTTCTCTTCAATTTCTTCCATTAATTCATCAATGGTCTCCGGTGCCGCAATCTGTCCGTAAAACTTTGACTTTGGATCGTAGATCGTCATGGATGTTCCATCATAGTAATACTGACGTTGCTTATGATCTGATTTCAGTTCGGCAAAAAGTTTGTTCGGCCGTTTGACCTTATAATGAAGCTTTCCAGGATATGAAAATTTCTGGTTGTCCTCTGTCGCAATCTCAAAAGTAAAATTGGACTCCACTTCAAACTTTTTTAACGAGCGAAGATACTTACCCATTTCTTCGATACGATCAATGACCTCGGGGTCGACCTTCGCGTTGGTTTCAGCATAGAGGGTTGGTATAAGGCCAATGATGAAAATAATAGAAAACCATGATTTCAAAGTCTGCATTTGACTGCTCCTTGATCAGGTCATTTTGGCGTGACAGTTCTGTCACGTCATGAGCACCCGCAAATTAAGCAACTTGCTTAGAAAGGAATTTGAGAGCATGATTAATGAGTTAACTTTTTTTCATGGAGAATCAAGATGAAAGCGCTTCTGTTCAAAGCTGTTCCTGAAAAGTGCAATGTTCACGAACTTTCAATGTTCGTTCCTCGAGTGTTTTTTGGTCTGACCATGGCCTTCACTCATGGTCTGGGTAAAGTACCGCCACCAGATATGTTAGTGGGTGGTATTGAGTCTATGGGTCTCCCGATGCCAGTTGTATTTGCCTGGCTAGCAGGTCTTTCTGAGTTTGCAGGTGGAATTCTAGTTGCCCTTGGACTTCTGACTCGTCCAGCGGCCCTATTTCTTTCTATCACGATGGCGGTGGCGGGTTTTATCGTTCACATGAAAGATCCGTTCAATGTGAAAGAAATGGCCTTCTTGTACCTAGCTGTTTTCGTGATGTTCGCTATTCGTGGCAGCGGTAAATGGTCAGTTGATTACTTAATTAGTCGGAAATAGGCAAGATTGACTCCTCACTAGAGATATACCCGACTTAAGGTAGACTCTAGTGGGGAGGATCTCTGATGAAGTTTTCGCTTTCACTACTAACATTAGCGCTAGTAGCATGTACTGCTTTCGCTCAAAATGACATCCAGGTAGTGGAGCTTCCCGAACAAACCCCTGTCGCCACCGTAGATCTGACTCAACCCCAAGTTCCCGAAGAAGCACCAATCTCTGCCATTCAGACTCCAGACGTTCCACCTTATCGAGTTCATTCCAAAGAAAAACACCAAATGCGCGTTATCAATTCCGGTATGGGCTCACTCTATGCTCGTATTGATATGATTCGTCGTGCGGAAAAAACCATCGATCTCGAGTCTTATATTTTTAATGATGATAAGGCCGGAAAAATCATTCTTAAAGAACTGGCAGCGGCCGCAAAGCGCGGAGTGAAGGTTCGATTATTGGTGGACAAGTTTTTCGGTGTTTTTAAGATGGATGAATTCTATGCTCAAGAGCTAAAAAAGAAGGGCATTGATATTCGTTATTACAACACCTATCCAATCGTTGCTCTTTCTACTTTCCAGTCACGAAATCACAGAAAACTGATGGTGACTGATGGCAAAGAGGCCATTACCGGCGGACGAAATATTGCCGATGAATATTTTGATCTTTCTGATAAATATAACTTTCTTGATCGAGATGTGACCGTTGAAGGTGACGTAGTAAAGACCATGGACGAGAGCTTCGAAAAGTACTGGAACTCGGATTTGACTGCAGAGCCTAACGCTCCCCGAGAGCCAAGAGAAAGTGATTACGAAGACAATAATAATGTTAATTATCGCATGGATCTTAACCGCTATAAAGGCAATCTAGCTCGTGCCTCGAAACTTTTTGATGAAGATCCGGAACACGATCGCATTCTAAAATTCATGGAAGAAGACGGAAAACAAATGTTTCTTTCTCATGAGAAACGTGACTGTCCTGAAGTTGCGTTTGCGACTGATAAAGAAGGCGGCGGATTTTTCGCTCGTTTAAAACGTGGTAACTACGATCAGGAATACCGTCATTTACGTCGCGAGATCATGTCCTGGATGGATCAAAAAGCAAAAGACGAAGTGATCTTTGATACTCCTTATTTCCTCTCTAACAAAGTAAGTGATAAAATTTCACAATTTCTGCAGGAAACGAGAACGAAGATCAAAGTTATGACGAACAGTCTGGCCTCTTCTGATGCTGTTCCTGTCGTGACCGTTTTCTCAGATCACGTAACCAACTATACCTCTTATCCTGATTTTCAGGCCTATGTTTATAAGGGTAATTTTACCAATGAGACCAAGCTCATTGATGATAAGGTGAAGGACGCGACTTGGGGAACTCACTCTAAAACGACTGTTTTTAGTGATGAATCCTTCATGGTGGGTTCATTCAATATGGATAACCGTTCTAGCTACTATAACTCTGAGCTTGCAGTCTTCTGTGCTGGTTCAAAAGAACTTACCAAAGATGTGAAAGACAATATTGAACTTCGCATGGGCAACAGCCATAAGCTTGATGCAAATGGTGACATGGAAGTTTGCGAAGACGAGGCCCTAAGCATTAGTCCGCTTAAAAAGGCCCTTTATTGGCTACTTAAAGTTCCAAGCCACCTGATGCAACATCTTCTTTAATGAAGTTTATTTAAGAGCTTTTCCGCAGCATCCGCCGATGAGGCCGGATTCTGTCCTGTGATGATGTTTCCATCTTCCACCACATAAGATCCCCAGTCCTTACCACGCTGATAATTGGCCCCTTTGTCCTTAATCGCATCTTCTAGAAGAAACGGAACCACTTTTGTTAATCCCACTGCTTCTTCTTCTGAATCTGTGAAACCTGTGACCGTTTTGCCTTTAAGAAGTGGGGCGCCTGATTTGTCCTTGGCATTCACCATCGCAACCGGACCGTGACAGACGGCCGCCACTGGTTTGCCGGCATTCACCATAGTTTCAATTAAGCGAATGGAGTCCTGGTTATTTGCGAGGTCCCACATTGGCCCATGTCCTCCAGGATAAAATACTGCATCGTAATCATCAAACCGTACGTCTGAAAGTTTTTTGGTAGAAGCTAATGCCCTTTGAGCATCCGTATCATCTTTGAATCTCTTCGTAGATTCGGTCTGATTTTCAGAAGCATCACTTTTTGGATCAAGTGGTGGTTGACCGCCTTTGGGAGTGAGGAGAGTGACTTCTGCTCCTGCATCTTTAAAGACGTAGTAAGGTGAAGCAAATTCTTCGAGCCAAAAGCCCGTTGGTTTACCGGTGTTTCCTAATTGATCATGAGATGTGAGAACCATAGCAATTTTCATATGTACCTCTCTTGATAAAACTCTTATCCTTATATTAAGAATTGAAAAATGAAGGGTACACATAATGTTAAATCAAGTTGAAATCTGGACAGAATCACTCGTATCAATTGTTTGGGGACTGCCTCTGGTTTTCTCTCTGTGTTTTTCAGGACTTTTTTTCACCATCTACTTTGGGTTTCCGCAATTTAAATTCTTCAAAGACGCTGTGATGATCATCATGGGGAAATTTGATAAGCATGAGCATCATGGTGAGATCTCTCACTTTCAGGCCCTTTGCGCTGCCTTGTCAGCAACTGTTGGTCTAGGAAATATTGCGGGTGTTGCGGTCGCTGTTTCACTGGGTGGCCCTGGTGCCATTTTCTGGCTTTGGGTGGCGGGCTTTCTGGGAATGGCGACCAAGTTTACTGAAGTCACACTGGCGCTGAATTTTCGTGAAGTAGGGCCGACTGGGAAAGTTCATGGTGGACCGATGTACACCATGAAAAATGGTTTAAAGAAATTGAAATCGATGGGCCATGTCTACGCCATTTTCATCGTGCTATCATCTTTTGGGATTGGAAATATGTTCCAGTCAAATCAGATGGCCTCAGTTCTCACAACTTCTCTTCAGGTTCCAACTTGGATTTCAGGACTGGCATTGGCAGCGATGGCGGGGCTGATTCTTATTGGTGGTATCAGAAGAATTGCCAAGGTCACGGACAAACTTGTTCCTTTCATGATCGGTATCTACATCCTGGGTGCTCTGGGAATTCTTATTTATAACTTCCAGCATCTTCCAGATATGTTCGCCATGATTTTTGAGGGAGCTTTCAATGGTACTGCGGCCGTAGGTGGATTTGCGGGTGTGGTCTTTAAAGATGTAGTGATCATGGGAATGAGAAGAGCGACTTTCTCGAATGAAGCGGGGATGGGTTCTGCGGCAATTGCTCACTCGGCCGCAAAATCAACTGCCGGCGAAGAGGGAATTGTGGCCCTCCTTGAACCGTTTATCGATACAGTCGTGATTTGTTCGATCACGGGTCTGGTGATTCTTTCAACTGGTGCCTGGAACCAAGCTGGCATTGCTGGATCAGAGATGACGGCATGGGCATTTGAAAGTGTCTATGGAGTGTTCGGAAGAGGGATTGTCACTTTGACAGTGATCCTCTTTGCTTTTTCAACCGTGGTTTCTTGGTCTTATTATGGTGAGCAAGGTGTGGTGTTTCTCTTTGGTGAGAAGTTTGTTCCGGTTTACCGCTACGTCTTTATCTTTTTTATTTTTATCGGTGCTGTAATTCAGCTTAAAGTCGTAATGAATATTTCAGACTCGGTAAACGGACTTCTTGCGGTTCCGAATCTTATCGCAACCTATCTCTTACTTGGCGTTGTGAAGAAAAGCATCGTTGAGTTTAAGAAGAAAAAAGAAAGTCTAAAATAAGACGTCGGGATAACCTTCACTTAAGGCCTTCTTCACTTCGGTGATGAAGGTCTTAACGTTGATGTTCTGCTCGTGACGAGTAGGTGTCACGGCCCAAATGTCCATTTTCCCTTCGCTAAAATCCTCTAAGATAGAAACCAATTTACCTTTTTGAATTTCATCAAACACATATGATCCTGGTAATCTCACGATTCCGAGTCCATTCTTCGCCGCTCTTAAAAGAACACGGGGATTATTGGTTTTGAGATTTCCGTTTATCTGAACCTGGAGCTTCTTTCCGTTTTTTTTAAAGGTCCATTGACCTTGGCCGAGACAATTATGAGCTGTTAGGTCCCTTGGTTCTTTGATGACCGAATTGGCCTGAAGATAGGTTTTGCTGGCACAGATAAATTCTCGTCGAGAAGCGATCTTTTGGGCCTTAAGACTTGAATCAGGGAGGTGTCCAAAGCGAATGGCCACATCATATTTCTCGGCGATGAGATCCACAATGCGGGCGTCGAAATTAAGTTCAATCTGAAGCTCAGGATAGTCCTTGGCCATTTTGATCACGACAGGAGCGATGTAGTTTTCACCAAAGATGCCTGCGAGAGTGACTCGGAGAGTTCCACGAGGTGTTTCAGAGGAGTGGATAATGTCTTGTTTGGCCCCTTCAAGCTTTTCCAGAGAGGCCTTACTATCCATCAAAAACTTCTCACCACGGCTCGTTAACTGGATCTTCCGCGTTGATCTCAGAAACAATGCAATGCCTAGGTCTTCTTCCAGTTGGCGGATGGTTTTACTGATATGAGATTTCGAGACGCCAAGAGATTTTGCCGCACGAGAAAAACTGCCAGTTTCGGCCACTTTGACAAACGCAATAACTCCCTGAACCCATTTTATTGTTTCCATAGGGAAACAGTGTTGTTCCTTCTCTGTGGATAGTCAAGAACAACCAGAGGACCTATCATTCTTATAGTATAAAATACCAAAGGAGTGACCAGATGAAAGTTAAGGCAGCTGTGGCGTGGGGACCAAATCAACCTCTAAGCATTGAGACTGTGGACCTAGAAGCACCTAAGAAGGGCGAAGTTCTAGTTCGTATCGTGGCCTCAGGTGTTTGTCACACAGACGCATACACACTGTCAGGTGTTGATCCTGAAGGTCTTTTTCCAGTCATTCTTGGACACGAAGGTGCAGGCATCGTGGAAGAAGTTGGTGAAGGTGTGACGTCACTTAAAAAAGGTGATCACGTTATTCCACTTTACACTCCGGAGTGTGGAACTTGTAAATTCTGTAAGTCAGGCAAAACCAATCTTTGTCAGCGCATTCGCGAAACTCAAGGTAAGGGCCTTATGCCAGACGGGACTTCTCGTTTCTCGAAAGACGGAAAGCCAATCTTTCACTACATGGGTACATCAACATTTGCTGAGTACACTGTTTGTGCTGAAATCTCTCTAGCGAAAATCGATCCAAAAGCTCCACTTGATAAAGTTTGTCTTCTTGGTTGTGGCGTAACGACAGGTATTGGTGCGGTTTTGAATACTGCTAAGGTTGAGAAAGGTGCAAACGTTGCTGTTTTCGGTATGGGCGGTATTGGTCTTTCAGTTATCCAAGGCGCGAAAATGGCCGGAGCTGAAAAAATCATCGCCATCGACATTAATGACGCTAAATTTGAAATGGCGAAAGATTTTGGTGCTACCGATTTCATCAACCCGACAAAAATTAACTCAGTAACTGAAGAAGTTATCAAGCTTACTGACGGTGGCGCGGACTACTCTTTCGAATGTGTGGGCAGTACTAAACTTATGAGACAAGCTCTCGAGTGTTGTCACAAAGGTTGGGGGACATCGGTAATTATTGGTGTGGCCGCAGCAGGTGAAGAAATTTCAACTCGTCCGTTTCAACTGGTAACTGGCCGTGTTTGGAAAGGTTCGGCTTTCGGTGGTGTAAAAGGTAGAACTGAGCTTCCAGGTTATGTTGACAGATATATGAAGGGTGAAATTAAAATTGATGAGATGGTAACTTTCACTATGCCAGTTGAGCAAATCAACGACGCCTTCAAATATATGAAAGAAGGGAAGAGTATCCGTAGTGTAGTCACTTTCTAAAGAGGACCTATGAAAATACTTAAGCAGCATAAAAACTTTGATGGCCATACATGTTTTTGGTCTCATGATTCAGCGGAAACAAAAACTGAGATGAAATTCTCAACATTTGTTCCTCATGGCGAGATCAAGGGTTGTATCATCTGGTTATCGGGTCTTACTTGTACGGATGAGAACTTCATCACGAAAGCGGGAGCCCAGAGAATTCTTGCTAATGAGAAACTCATGGTGATTTGTCCGGACACTTCTCCTCGTGGACTTAATCTTCCGGGGGAGCATGATAGTTATGATTTTGGATCAGGCGCGGGCTTCTATGTAGATGCAACAACACCTGGTTATAAAGATCATTACCGCATGGATAGTTATGTGATGAATGAACTTTTTACGGTGATTAAAGAGCATTTTAAAACACCGAACGTTTCTATCATGGGACATTCAATGGGTGGACATGGGGCCCTGGTTCTGGCCCTTAGAAACCCGGATAAGTTTAAAGCGGTCTCGGCTTTTTCACCGATCGTGAATCCAGTGGCTGTTCCATGGGGTCAGAAGGCATTTAAAGGTTACTTTGGTGAAGATCAAAATCTCTGGAAAGGCCATGACACTTGTGAGCTAATGAAAGCGGGTAGAAAGCATAATTCGAAGATCCTCATTCATCAGGGGACGGCCGATGATTTCCTTGAGAAGGAACTTAAGACTTCCCATTTTGTGGAAACTGCAAAAACCTCAGGTCAGGATTTCGAAGTGAAGATGTGCGAGGGGTATGACCATAGTTACTACTTCATTTCTACTTTTATTGAAGAACATATTAAGCATCACGCCGAATATTTTTAGGAGCATTATGAACACGACTGAATTGATTCAAGCTTACTACAAAGCTTTTAACGAAAAACGTTTTAAAGATATGCTGGGTCTTCTTACAGATGACGTGATCCACGATACAAACCAGGGCGGCCGCTCGGTTGGTAAAGAGGCCTTCACAGTATTTCTAGGTGAAATGGACACGTTCTATGATGAGTTTCTTGATAACATGGTGATCATGACATCTGCAGACGGCAAAAGGGCCTCTGCTGAATTCATCTGTAACGGAACTTACAAGTCAACTTGCGAAGGTCTTCCACCTGCAAGAGGTCAGAAGTATCGTTTGCCGGTAGGATGTTTCTTTGACATTAAAGGCGATAAGATCGCAAGAGTCACTAACTACTACAATATGAATGACTGGTTAAACCAAGTTAAGTAATATAAAAGGGCCTCTATGATCTGTACCCCATTTTCTAGACAAGCTAAAAAAACCGCTTTTCTAAAAAATGGGCTAAAATCCTTAAAAGGAGCAGATTATGAGGGCCTTTTCTCTTTCTGAGCGCAAAAAGCTCACAACTAA